>Ga0247840_10000178_pt1 | contig 128482 bp, 135 predicted proteins | sample LaCruzMarch2015__FD_192404 | JGI IMG/M metagenome (GOLD analysis project Ga0247840, IMG submission 192404) | Freshwater microbial communities from meromictic Lake La Cruz, Castile-La Mancha, Spain - LaCruzMarch2015_17m | ecosystem: Environmental > Aquatic > Freshwater > Lake | place: Spain... | reverse complement strand
TGGCAAAGATTGAATCGGTCAAAATACCAGATGGTTTGAATGAAAAAGTTTCCGATATTTTCTCCCAACTTACCATTAATTCTCATACAGATCAAACCTTTTGGCAAAATTATCAAGTTGCCTCCAACTACATCGATTGGCTAGTAAAAATACCTTGGTTTACCGAATCAAAAGATATTCTCGATATTAACTATGCCAGTGAAAAACTCAACGAAAATCACTACGGTCTAGATAGTGTTAAAGAAAGACTTCTAGAATATGTGTCAGTTTTAGCTCTCCAAAAAAGCCGTAATCCAGACAAGCCAATGAAAGCCCCAGTTTTACTCTTTGTTGGTTTAGTCGGAACTGGAAAAACCACAATGGCAAAATCCGTTGCTGAAGTTATGGGTCGTCCTTTAATCAGAATCCCTTTCGGTGGTTTAGGTGACCCTCTTTATCTTCGTGGTCGTTCACGCGTCTATCCTGAAGCCGAACCAGGTCAAATAATTAAAGGTCTAGTCGATTGTAAAGCCAAAAATCCAGTCATTCTTCTCGATGAAATCGATAGGGTAGCTGATGATGCTCTAAACACCATCATGGGTGTTTTAGTTGAACTTCTCGATCCAGAGCAAAACAACAATTTTGTTGACCATTATGTCGATTATCCAGTTGATCTTTCCGGAGCTCTTTTCTGTGCCACTTGCAATAATACCGCCAGAATCGCCACCGCTGTTATGGATCGTTTGGAAGTTATCCAAATGCCATCCTACACCGATGAAGAAAAAATGGTTATCGGTCGAGACTATATTCTTCCAAGAGCCATCAAAGATGCCGGTTTAACCAAAGACGAACTTCAAATTTCACCCAACATTTGGGGACAAATTGTCCGCCCTCTTGGATTTGACGCTGGCGTTAGAACTCTCCAAAGAAATATTGAAGGTCTTTGCCGAAAAACCTCAAAATTAATTTTTGAAGGCAAGACAAAACAGATTATTATTGATGAATCAAATGTTAAACAATTCCTACCTCAGTGGTAAGAAGTTTGCTTTAAATAATCAATTCTGTTAGACTATCTTATAAATCGTTGGGCCAAGTAGATCTCTTGATTACTAAGCCTAAACACTTCAAACACTTAAATTGACTGTATCAATATTGGTAAATTGTTGGGTAAAATAAAATAAGATTATTAAAAATTCTCTGAACGACTATTTTAATTTTGCGGTTTCCGAATGTTCAGAATAAGTTATAAAAATATATGATGATAAAAAATCAAAAACCTACTCGAGGCGTGCCATTTAAGCCTCAAAATTTTAATATTAATGGTCCAGCTAAAGAATTTAGAAGCGGAAAAGATTCCGTCAGAATTAGTTCTCTTGGCGGTTTTGGTGATGTTACCCAAAACATGTTTGTTTACGAATTCATTCCCAACGGTGATGCTGCTAAAAGTCAGATAATCATTGTTGATTGTGGTGTCGGTTTCCCTGAAGAAGACGCTTTTGGTGTTGATCTTCAAATCCCTGATACTCATTATCTCCAAGATAAAAAAGACCGAATTTTAGGTATATTCATTACCCATGGTCATGAAGACCATATTGGTGCTATTCGTTTTGTCTTGCCAGTTTTAGGTACTAACATCCCAGTTTATGCTCCAAAATTAGCTGCTGCTTTTATCGAAGCCAGATTAGCTGAAAGTAATATTCACTCTAATTTATATGTCTACGAAAATGGTGACGCTCCAATTACTAAAGGTCCTTTTACAGTTGATCCAATTAGAGTCACTCATTCAATTCCAGACACCTATCACTTTGCCATAACCACCCCAATGGGTGTTTTCTATCATGGTTCAGACTTCAAATTTGATGTTTTCCCTCTAGATGGAAAAGGTGTTGATTTCCCACACATTGCTCGTGTTGGTGAAAAAAATGTTATTGCTTTAATGTCAGACAGTTTAGGTTCCGATCATGAAGGTTATTCCCCTTCAGAAGGATCAATTGCCGAAAACTTCAAACATGAAATTGTCACAGCTAAAGGTCGAGTTTTTGTTACTTCAATTTCTTCAAACATTGTTCGCTGGACTCAAGCTATTGAATATGGAAAGAGTGTTGGTAGAAAGGTTGTAATTGTTGGTTTTTCTGTTGACCGAGCTATTAAGATTGCTAAAGATTTAGGTTATTTAACCCTAAATGATACTGATATTATTCCAATCGAACGAGTCAAAAATTTTGCCGATAATAAATTGATGTTTTTAGTTGCCGGTTTTGCCGGACAGCCAGATTCTGCTCTAAGTAAAATGGTTATGGGTAAACATCGAGTCAAGATTAAATCTGGAGATAAAGTCATCTTTTCTTCACCAGATTACATTCCAGGAACCACTTCCAATATCTATACTATGATCGATGTTCTTTCTAAAATGGGCGCTGAAGTAGTCTATGGTGAAAAAGAAGAGCTCCACGTTTCCGGTCATGGTTATCAAAAAGAACATGCTATTTTAATCGAACTTTTAAGACCAAAATATTTATTGCCAATTGGTGGTAATTATCGTCATTTAAAAGCTTATGGTTTAATGGCAAAAACTCTCGGTTTTGCCGATGATCAAGTAATATTACCTGATTTTGATGCCACTGTTACTTTTCACTCAGATGAGACTTATGATACTAACTATCACATCACTCTAAAGAAAATCTTAATCGATGGTCTTGGTATTGGTGATGTTGGCACTACAGTTTTACGTGATCGAAAATTATTAGCCGAAGATGGAATGTTTTCTATTGTTTTATTAATCGAAAAAGAAAGCGGTCAATTAGCCAAAGATCCTGTCATTTTAAGTCGTGGTTTTGTTTTTATGAAAGAAAACACCGAACTTATGAACTTCCTAAAACAAGAAGTCATTAATAAATTTCAACAATCAACCAGTTCTCCAGCTAACTTTGATTTTATTCGTGAGGAAATTCAAGCTTCTCTAGAAGAAATTATTTACAAGAAAACTGGCCGTCAACCAATGGTATTGCCATTAGTTATTGAAGTCTAAAAGAATTACAAAAGTTTTTTTCCTGGATAGTCAGGGTCAATGTTGTTTAAATTACGGCAACATTTTTCCCTGGCCTTGATCCTGTTTTCCGCAATTTCCTGATGAGCATTAGCTGCGTCATTCAAAAGGATAATAGGATTTTCGTTATTTTCTACTTCAGAAGCAATTCTTTCAGCCTCGTCTTTAAACCAACAATTACCAGTAGCTATACATTCAGGACATAATTGTTTTTCAACCATATAACAAATTATATACCAAAAAATATAATAAAGATAAATATTTTATAAATTCTTAAGCTATAATAAAGCCATGAAATATTCAAAGCTTTTTGGAAAAACTACCAAAACTGTTCCTTCAGATGCCGACAGCATTAATGCTAAGTTATTAACTCAAGGCGGTTTCATTCAAAAAGAAATTTCCGGTGTTTATAATTATTTACCATTAGGCCTAAGGGTTTTAACTAAAATCCAAAACATTGTTCGTGAAGAAATGGACAAAATTGGTGGTCAAGAAATTTTAATGCCAGCCATTACCCAAGAAGAAAGTTGGATAACTACTGGTCGCAACAATATGGATGTCCTTTTTCATTTTAAAGGGCAGGGGGATACTAATTTAGTTTTAAATCCAACCCATGAAGAAGTTGTTACTCCTTTAGCTCAAAAATACCTCTTTTCTTATCGTGATTTACCAGTTGCGATTTATCAAATTCAAAATAAGTTTCGAAATGAAGCCAGAGCCAAGTCAGGCTTAATGCGTGGTCGTGAATTCAATATGAAAGACCTTTATTCTTTCCATACCGATGAAGCTGACCTAGATAAATATTACGAAGTTGTTAAAAAAGCTTATTTTCAAATTTACAAAAGGCTTGGTATTGGTGATATTACCGTTTTAGCTTTTGCTTCCGGTGGTGCTTTTAGTCAATTTTCCCATGAATTTCAAACCCTAAACAAAAATGGAGAAGACACTGTTTATCTTTGTCCAAAATGTAAGGTCGCTATAAATAAAGAAATTATTGATACTCAAAAAACTTGTCCAGAATGTGGCAATGATAAATTAGAAGCAGTTAAAGCCACTGAAGTTGGTAATATTTTTAAATTAAGAACTAAATTCTCTAAGGCGTTTAACTTCTATTATTCCGATCAAAATGGTCAGGAAAAAATTGTCGAAATGGGTTGTTATGGTTTTGGTCCATCTAGAACCATGGGAACTATTGCTGAAATTTGTAATGACGAGAAAGGAATAATTTGGCCAAAATCAATCGCTCCATATCAAGTTCACCTAGTTGGTTTAGACCTTTTTGAAGACGAAATAAAAAATAAAGCTGAAGAAATATATCAAAAATTATTAGCTAATAATATTGAAGTTTTATTTGATGATCGATCAGAAATCACTGCCGGTGCCAAATTTGCCGATGCCGATTTAATCGGAATTCCTGTCAGGCTAGTCATCAGTAAACGAAGTTTAGAAAAAGGTGGTGTCGAATTTAAAAATCGAGATCAACAAAATGCCGAAATTATTTCAGTTGATAACTTAATTGAAAAAATTAATTAATATTATTGTTATACTGATTCATGGCTAAACGTGGACGTAAAAAAAAGGGTGGTTTACCTAAACTAAAACTTAAACCGGAAACAGTTCAGACAGTACTTTTTATCTTCTTTTTAATTTTGTCGATCCTTTCAGTTTTTTCTTTTCTTCAAACCGGTCCAACCCTAATTGGTTTCAATCAAATGTTAACTAATTTTTTCGGATTTGGTTCAATTTTTGTTCCTTTTTTATTGCTTTTAATTTCCTTCCTTTTCGCCAAGATTAAATCTCCACTAAAAGAATTAAACGTATTTTTAGGTTTCACTATTATGTTTATTTCCCTTATCAGTATTTTCAAACAGGGAGTAATCGGTTCATTTTTTTGGGATCAATTATTATCTCTTTTTGGGCCTATTCCAAGTTTCTTAATTTTCTTTTTCACTGGAATTGTCGGTTTTGTCATTCTTTTTGACACCTCAATTCTTCAAGTGGTTAAATTTGTCAGTAAACTAGCAGTTGCTATCAAAAAATACACTGTAGGTAGTGTTAATAAGGTTAAAGAAAACAAAAAAGATGATAAAAATTCTTTATACCATTTTGAAATTGGTGGTCAAAAAGATAATCAAAAAGATAAAGAAGACCCAGCTGTTGTTAATATTCCACCTCTGTTTAAAGAACTCAATCAAGAACAAATGTCTCCAGTTAAAGCTCTCAGCTCATCTGGTAATCAAATGTGGGAATATCCACCTATCTCTATTTTTGATGGCACTCCAGGCCCTAAAGCCGATCGTGGTGATGTCAGAAAGAATGCCCAAATTATTGAACAAACTCTTGACTCATTTGGAATCACTGCTCGAGTCACCGAAGTCAACAATAGTCCTGCTGTTACTCAATACGCCCTTGAAGTCGCCCTTGGTACTAAATTAGCCAAAATTTTAAGCTTAAGTAATGATTTAGCCATGGCCCTAGCTGCTCCAGGCGGTATGATCCGTGTTGAAGCTCCAATTCCTGGTCGATCATTAGTTGGTATTGAAGTTCCAAACCATTCTCTCGAAGTTGTTCCAATCAGAAGAATTCTTGAGTCTGATGCCATGAAAAATGCTAAAACCAAAATTACTATTCCACTCGGTTTAGATGTTGCCGGTAATCCAAAGGTTGCCGACATTGCTAAAATGCCTCACGTTTTAATTGCTGGTCAAACCGGATCAGGAAAATCAGTCTGTGTTAATTCTTGGATAGCCAATATTCTCTTCAGGGCTTCTCCTGACGAAGTCAGAATGATCATGGTTGATCCTAAACGAGTCGAATTAACTCCATATAATGGAATTCCTCATCTTTTAACCCCAGTCATTGTCGAACCAGAAAAAGTTATCTCTGCCCTTAAATGGTCAGTAGGCGAAATGGAACGTCGCTATAAAACATTCACTGAAGTCGGTGTTAAAAATATAGAAGACTACAATAATAAAGCCGGTTTCCAATCATTACCTTATATCTTGATTTTCATTGACGAGTTAGCTGAAATTATGTTATTTTCCCCAACTGAAGTTGAAGAAAGCATTTGTCGAATTGCCCAAATGGCTCGTGCCACCGGTATTCATTTAATTTTAGCCACTCAACGACCTTCCGTTAATGTCATCACTGGTTTAATCAAGGCTAATATTCCAACCCGTTTGTCTTTTGCCGTTGCTTCTGTCACCGATTCTCGAGTCATTTTAGATTCACCTGGAGCCGAAAAGCTTTTAGGTCGAGGAGATATGCTTTATATTCCTCCAGAATTAGCCAAGCCAGTCAGAATTCAAGGCTGTTTTGTTTCCGAAAAAGAATTAACCAACCTAGTCGATTTCCTTAAAACTCAAAAAGTAACCGAATATGATGATCAAATAGTTAACCAACCTGTCAATGGTCACGGAAACAACAAAGGTGGAGCTTCATCAGTTGGAAATATTGAAGATAAAGATGAAATGTTTGATATTGCCGTTAACTTAGTTCGTGAGACCGGTAAAGCTTCAGCATCATTAATGCAAAGACGTTTGAAATTAGGTTATGCCCGAGCCGCCAGAGTTCTTGATCAACTAGAACAAGCGGGGATTGTTGGCCCTTCAAATGGAGCCAAACCAAGAGACATTTTAATTCAACATAACACTAGTGATGATGGTGAGTAACAGTCTAAAATCTTCTATGTTTTGTGCTTCTTCTCTAATCAAGAACACTCGTCTTGATAAAGAGATAGATTTAGCTGAGGTTTCCAAAAAACTTAAGACCCCTCTTAAATATTTAGAAGCTTTAGAAAACGAAGACACTACCAATTTTCCTCAAGAGCCATATTGCTCTTTGATAATAAAAGACTATGCCGATTTTTTGGGATTAAATGGTAATGAAATATTAAGCCTTTTTAGGCGTGATTTTGAACAAAAAAACAAGATAAAATCAGGTCAGAAAAAATTTTTTTCCTTTACTCCTCAATTTACTTTCGCCGTTTCAATTATTGTAACTATAATTTTATTTTCCAGCTACCTGGTTTCTGAATATATCAAGTTTAATCGTCCGCCAAAACTAAAAGTAAACTGGCCAACCGAATCAGTCATTTTTGGTAATTATGTAGAATTAGGTGGAACTACCGATCAAGAATCAACCGTCAGAATCAATCAAGATCTAATCATTGTTAATCCAGATGGTACCTTCCAAAAGAAAGTTAGTTTAATTAACGGTGATAATAAAATTTTGATTGAATCTAAGGCTTCAAATGGAAAAAGCAGTACAGACGAAAAGGTAATTAAAAGCAACCAATAGCCAAAAAAATAGTTTATACTAATTATTATGGATATAACACAAATCGTAATTATCGCCAGTTTGATCTCAATTACAGCCGTCATTGTTGGTTGTGGAATTTGGTTAATGTTTATTTTAAAAGAAGTAAAAAGCACCGTTATCAAAACCAATGGAATCTTAGATGACACCAAATTAATAACAGCTTCAGTAGCCGAACCAGTCAGTTCCATCTCTGAATTTATTTCCGGTTTTAAAAACGGAATGTCTTTATTCAACAGTTTATTTAATAATAAAAAGAAAAAATGACCAGTCATTGTCAACATTGTTGTCATGAAAATGAATCTGGATCAAGTAGTTCCAGTTTTGTTTTTGGAATAATCCTTGGTGCTGTTATTGGAGCCATAGTTGCTATTTTGATTTATAGAAACAACAAAGGCCAAGTTTTTGAGCAACTAAAAGAAAATCTTCAAAAATATTTTCAAGGTTTTATGGGTGGTCAAACACAACCAGAAGAAACCGAAATCAAAAAGAAATCTAAGCCAAAAATAAAAGAAGTAATTGAAATAGTCCAAAATCCTAAAACAGAATCAAAGCCAGCTCCAAAGAAACCAGCTCCAAAAATGTTCGTCAAACCTAAAAAATAATTAGACAACCTAAAAAATATCCTATAGTATTGACTTTTTGCCTATTTTGCGGTATAATAGCCACAATTATCATTCATTGGCTAAAGCGCCATAAATTGATAAAGTACTTTAAAAATAGATAATTTATACCGAAAATTGGGGATAATGATTATCCTTAGCTTTCGGTATAAATTAATAAAAATAAAAAAAGGAAAGAGGTTTTTAAAATGTCAAAAAAATCGACCATCTGTCTCGGTATCTTCCTTACTGTTGTTTTACTCATTGGTGCCATCTATCTTTGTTATCTTCATTCAAATTATTTGAGTGTTAATAACAAACCTAATTGTCAAACCAGTGGTTTAACAAAATTAATTCTCAATGAAGGACAAGTTCTGTCTTTTCCTGAGGGTTCAGCCAACGATATGGAGCTAGCCTTTGGTTCAACCAAGGAGTTCTATCTTTTTGTAAGCAGTACGAATGGTGGTTTACAAATTCCGGCCAAAAATAATCAAAATAGTTTTTGGGCAGAATGGACAGGAGACACTAGTGGCAAAAGTTTTGCTGTAAGCAGGAACAATACAAGTTGTCTCTTCAATTCAACCAGAAGCTATTCAATTTCATTAAGTAAAGATGAAGCTGATGTTTCTCGAAAAATGTTAATCTATTTTTTGTGTTTAATTGGAGTTATTGAATTGATAATAATTATTTGTATTACTCTCAGGCTTAGGTCACTTTCTAAAGGTAAATATTAGTTTTTATTTTTATTTCTATTTTTTTCGCCGGCAGGTCAATGTATATTCTAAAAAAATATATACACCCGCCGGCTTTTCTTTTTTAAAATTTAAAAAGACAAGGTATAATCATCTTTATGAGAGCTTCAGAATTAAAAGAAAAATATATCAAGTTTTTTGAGTCTAAAAATCATCAAGAAATTCCCTCAGCCAATTTAACTCCTGAAAATGACCCTACCACTCTTTTCATTTCTGCTGGTATGCATCCTCTAGTTCCTTATCTTTTAGGTCAAGTTCATCCTCTCGGCAAAAGATTGGTTGATGTCCAAAAATGCGTCAGAACTGGCGATATTGATGATGTTGGTGATACTTTCCATCACACTTTTTTTGAAATGCTTGGCAATTGGTCGCTTGGCGATTATTTCAAAAAAGATATGATTCCTTGGAGTTATCAATTCTTAACTCAAGAATTGAAAGTTGATATTAAAAATCTTCATGTCACTTGCTTTGCTGGTGATGATAATTCTCCAAAAGACATTGAATCTCATGACCTTTGGTTAGCACAAGGAATTCCAGAAAAACAAATTCACTATTTACCTAAAAAAGACAATTGGTGGGGTCCAGCTGGCACCATCGGCCCTTGCGGTCCAGACACAGAAATGTTTATCGATACCAAACCAGAACTAGGTGAGATAGATTTCAAAACTGGTTGTAAACAGGGGAGAATCATCGAAATCTGGAATGACGTTTTCATGCAATATTACAAAGATGAAAATGGTAACTATTCTGAAATGAATCAAAAAAATGTCGACACTGGCATGGGAGTCGAGAGAACTACTGCCATTCTTTCAGGTTTTAACGATAATTATCAATCAGAGATTTGGCAGCCAATAATCCAAAAAATAGAAGAACTTTGTAAAATGGAATATGGCGATCAAACCGACGATTTCTATATAAAAGATGGAAAACAATGCTGGGTAGATGTCCGCAAATCAATTCGTATTATTGCCGACCACATTCGTAGTGCTGTTTTTATTATTTCTGATGGAGTCGAACCAAGTAACAAAGAAGCTGGATATGTTTTACGCCGTCTAATTCGCCGCTCAATCCGACAAGGAAAAATGATTGGAATAGAACAAAACTTTTGTTCAATCATTGCTGCTTCTGTTTTAGCTAATCAAAATAATTATGGTGGAAATTATCCAGAATTAGATCAAAACAGAGATAAAATTTTATCCATCATAGAGGCCGAAGAAAACAAATTCCGAAAAACATTAAATAATGGTTTAAAAGAAATTAACAAATTAATTGAAAGAAATAAATCAATTAGCGGAAAAGAAGCTTTTACTCTTTATGAAAGTTTTGGTTTTCCTGTTGAAATGATCGAAGAAGAATTTAAAAAAAATAATTTAACCTTAAATATGGATGAATTTGATAAAGCTAAAGAAGAACATCAAAAACTTTCCCAGACTCTTTCCGCTGGAAAATTCAAATCCGGTTTAGCCGGTGATTCAGAAATTATCACTAAATATCACACTGCCACCCATCTTCTTCACACCGCTCTTCGTCAAATTTTAGGCGATCATGTTCAACAATCCGGATCAAATATAACTTCAGAGCGTTTACGTTTTGACTTTTCTCACACCGACAAATTAACTGAAGACCAAATTAAACAGGCAGAAAATATTGTTAATGAAAAAATTAAAGAATCATTACCAGTCACAATGGAAACCATGCCTTTTATTGAAGCCCAAAAACAGGGTGCCATCGCTTTTTTTGGCAACAAATATCCAGAGACAGTTTCTGTCTTCACCATTGGTAATTTTTCCAAAGAAGTCTGCACTGGTCCTCATGTTGATAACACCTCAAAACTTGGCAAATTTGAAATTTTCAAAGAAGAATCAGCCGGATCAGGTAAACGTCGAATTTATGCTATCCTTAAGTAATGGAAGGAAGTAGTTTTTGGTTAATTTCAATTGAAGAATCGTATGCCAGTGTTTCTTTAATTAGCTTGGTTAACGGTCGCTCTATCATCTCGGCTATCGGACCTCAGAAAGATTGGTCATCAGATCAATCAGATTCATTGGCTGTTTCAGTCGACGAATCTCTCTCAGATGCTGCTATCAGCGCTAATATCTCTGAAGAATCTGAGCCAACCCAAGCAGCCTTTGTCTTGCCTTCATTTTGGATCGGCTCAGACGGAAAAATAATTCCTAAAAATTTAAAACTAATTGAAAATTTATGCAAAGATCTCACTCTTAAACCAATTGGTTTCATTGCTGACGACGAAGCCCTTGTTGAAGAATCCAATAATCTTGATAGTTTTCCTGCCAGTTTTATTCTCTTACATTTAGCTAAAGATAATTTCACCCTCTCCTTGGTCTATTTAGGTCACATTAAAGAAAGAATCAGAAAGAATTTTTCTGGTGAATTTAATGCCCAATATGTTGAATCAGCCTTAGTCGAGTTAAAAACCGAATCAACCCTTCCTCCCCAAATTATCGTTTTTGGACAAGTTAGTCATGATATTTTTACTTCTCTAAAAGATTTTGCTTGGGTAGGTAAGAAAAATATTGAAACTTTTCTCCATTTTCCTGAAGTAAAACTTTATCATCCCCAAGAAATTATCACTATTTTTGTCAAAACCATAAGTTCCCAAATTAACCCTCAATTAATTGAAGCTCATGTTGAAAAGGCTAAGCCAGAACCTAAAGAAGAAATTCAACAAAAAGTTGATGAAATTGAAGAGGCTGAAATTGTTCCTGATTTTCCCGAGCCAGAGATAGATTTAGAAGAAGTTGATGCTGGTGAATTAGGTTTTTTTGAACCATCACCTTCAGCCATTCCCGTCATTGAATCAATATCTCAAATCACCGAAGCCGAGCCAATTGCTTTTACTGCCCCAAAAGTTAAAATGGAAATTCCTAAAGTGAATTTTTCTTTTAACTTCTTAAAAAAAATTCATTTACCTAAATTAAAATTTAATAAGGTTGGAACCATACTTTTAGCAATTTGTCCGCTTCTGATTGTCTTCCCTGTCTGTTTTTCAAAAGCTAAAATAACTATTTTTATAACCCCATACACTTTTAATAAACAACTAAATGTAACCCTTGATTCAAATACCGACACTATCGATATTGAAAAATTAATCATTCCAGTTGGCAAAAAAGTTTTCAATATCCCTATTGATGTCTCTACTCGAACTACTGGCCAAAAAACAATCGGTGAAAAAGCTAAAGGGGAAATTATGATCTTTAATATATTAGACAAAACCCAAAGCTTACCTCAAGGAACAATTTTGGTAGATTCTACTGGTAAAAACTTTGAATTAACAAATGCAGTTTCTGTTACCGCCGGAGCTTTTAATTTAGATGAAGGTGTTCTTAAACCAGGCCAAACTAAGGCTTCTGTTACCGCTATTGAGATGGGCCCTGAATATAACATTAGTAAAGACAGTAAATTAAAATTCAAAAATTTTCCCGAATCGTCTTTAATTGCCAAAGCCAACGATACCTTCACCGGAGGAACAAAACAACAAATAAATGCTGTTAGTGATCAAGATAAAAAAGATTTGGAACAAAAAATTGAACAATCAATCACCGATTCCGTAGATAAACAAATTAATGATCAATTATCCAACCTTCCAGGTATCATTAAAGAAACTATTCAAAACAAAAAAAATAAAATTGATTTCAGTCGTGAAGTAGGCGAGGAAGCCACTGAGTTAACTGCTAAGGCCGACGCCACTGTTACTGTTTTTGTTTTAGACACGGATGTCAAAGAACAAGTTATAAATAGGTTTTTGTCAAAAGAGCCTGATTTTAATCAAGTTCAAATCGATCCGAAAAAATTTGATTTTAGCCTTAAAATAGGTAAATTAGACAATGACACTGCTCAGGGAGCCTTAACAATAAACGGTAAAGCTTTACCAAAAATAGACATGGCTAAATTAAAAAAGACTCTCTCTGGAAGATCTATTAATAAAGCGGGAACCTTAATTAGAAAAGATATCCCTAGAGCCTATAATTTCAACATTAAAACCAATTTTCAGCTCATAAAATATATAAATCCTCTTCCTTTTATTTCTAAAAATATTACTATTGATCTCCAATCCGAATCTTTGTGAGCTATATATATATCAAAAAACAACCACGTCAGTCCCTAAAGATTGGTAAATTTAAAAAAGAGATAGCTGCTATTCTTCTTTCTATTGGTTTATTTACCTTCTCTTTGGCTATTTTTCCTATTGTTAAATATCAGTTTGAATATTCAATAAAATTCAAACAAATAATCAACCCGTTATCCAGTAAGCACTACAATAATCCTGGAAACATTCTTGGTGAAATGACTACTGACTATACTCAAATTTCTAATTGGTTCGTCAATAGCCCTGATACCCAAATTCAAGGCTCAATTATTTCTAATAATCAAACAGATACAACTTATTATTTATCAATTCCTAAACTAAAAATAAAAGATGCTGTTGTTGCTGTTAATAGTATGGATTTAAAAAAGAGTTTAATTCAATATCCAAAAACTGCCCTTCCTGGTCAATTAGGTAACTCAGTAATTTTTGGCCATTCAGTTTTGCCTCAATTTTTTAATTCAAAATCATATTTAACTATTTTTTCAACTTTATACCGACTAAAAGTAGGGGATGAAATTCAGGTTACTTTAAGCAATGTTGATTATAAATATAAAGTCGAAGAAATGTTTGAAGTTCAACCAACAGAACTATCAGTATTAGATCAACGTTTTGATGGTAAATATCTAACTCTAATCACCTGTAGTCCTCCAGGAACAACTCTTCGTCGTTTAGTAGTTAAAGCTGTCATTGAAGACAATTAGATTCAGTTGATAAAATAACACTATGAATTTTTTAGCAATCGACTATGGAACCAAAAGAATTGGATTAGCGGTTTCAGTATTGGGAATAATTTCTCCAATCCCAGCCATTAAAAATGATAAACATTCTTTTGATGAAATAAAAGACATTATTCGCCAATATCGAATAGATGGAATTTACGTTGGTATTTCCGAAGGAGAAGTTGCTATCGCCTCTAAAAAATTTGCTGACGAGCTTTCTGCCATGGTACAATTATCAGTAGAAACCGTCGAAGAAGCTGTCTCAACAATCGAGGCCGAAGAGATTTTTATTAAAAATAAAAATAAGAAAAAAGACTATAAAAGTTCAATCGATTCAGTTGCTGCAGCTGTCATTTTAAGAAGAGCGATAGGTTAAAATTATTAATTAAAACTATAATTATGTTCAAAAATCTAATTTCCCCTATCCAAGCTTGGTTGCTTTCTCAAGGACGTTGCGTTGCTTGTAATACTCAACTCTCAAAAGGCACCAAAAAAGAAGTCAGAGGTAATATCACTGTCACTTGTCAATGTGGTCGAATTTTTATCTACGATCCAGTCAAAAAAATATACCGAAGAGCATTATTTAACGAAGTTTAAAAAAAACAAATAATGAAGAGATTATTGCTAGTTATTTTATTAGCGCTAGTAACACCATTTTTAATAGCTTTCTTATATCTCAACTACAACTCCCAACCATTTTCTTCAGATACCAATACTAAAGTTTTCAAAGTTGTAAAAGGTGAAGGACTTTCTTCTATAAGTGATAGTTTGGTTGAAAATAATCTCATAAAAAATAAATATTCTTTCATTTTTTATGCCTATTCTATGGGTTTAAATAATAAGTTCAAAGTTGGTAACTATAAATTATCCCCATCAATGACAACTCAAGAAATTGTTACTAAATTATCAGAAGAGGGAATAACTGATTATTGGATTAAAATTAAAGACGGTTCCCGAATCGAAGAAATCGCTACTCTCTTTCCAAATTTTGTTTCTTTCAAAAAAACCGATTTTATAACCAAAACCAAAAATCTTGAAGGCTACCTTTATCCTGATAGTTATTTAATTCCTCAATACTTTAATATCGATCAAATTCTTAGTCTTATTAAACAAAATTTCGATAAAAAATTAGCTCAAGCCAAACAAGGCCAAACCAATAAAATGAGCGATTCTCAAATAGTCATCTTGGCTTCCTTGTTGGAACGTGAGGGTCAAAGTTTAGAATCAAAACAAATAATTGCCGGTATTCTTTTAAATAGAATAGAAGTTGGCATGCCGCTTCAATTATGTGCCAGTGTTCAATACGCCAGAGATTCAAAAGCCTCAACAAAAGATTATTGGACTCCTCTTACTTCAGAACAAATAGACGCCACAGTCTCTCCTTTTAATACCTATCAAAACAAGGGTTTTCCGCCAAGACCAATTTCTAATCCTGGTTATAACTCACTATATGCTGCTTATCATCCTAAGGAAAATGACTATATTTTCTATATCACTGGAACTGACGGAATTTTCTACTACGCCAAAACTCTAGAAGAGCACAACAAAAACATTGCCAAATATTTACAGTAAAAGTGCCCTGTCAAGGGAAAGGTGGTACGAAGTACCAAAGGGTTTATTTATTAATCAAATCATTCAGCACGTTCCATCGTCTTTTCTTTTCATCTTGTGGAATGTCATTTTCATAAATCTTTGCAGAAATAGTGCCTTTCCTTGGGGAATATTTATTTATATAACCAATTTCAAAATTAGCTTCCTTACATAATTCCACCGTATTTTGAAAGGCTTTTTCATCTTCACCAGGAAACCCAATAATAATATCTGTTGAGAATTTAACATCGGGAACTTTGGCTCTGATTTTTTTAACTAAATCTAAATATTCTTTAGAAGTGTAACCTCGGTTCATTTTTTTAAGAATTTCATCATCGCCAGCTTGAAATGGCAAATGTAATAGTCGGTCAATATTAGGATATTTAGCAATTGTCTCAATCAATTCATCAGAAAAATCCCAAGGATTACTACTAACAAAGGAAATTTTATCCAAATCTTTTTTTGCCACTTCTTCTAGTAATTTATGAAAAGAACTCTTAAATCTTTTCTTTCCCATTGAAACCATAGTGTCATCATTAAAATCAGCACCGTAAGAATTTACATTTTGTCCAATTAACATCACTTCCTTAAATCCATTTTTAATCACATTATCAATTTCATTCAAAATATCTTCCATTTTTCTCGATATTTCCGGTCCTCGAGCAAAAGGAACAATACAATAAGAACAAAAATTACTACATCCAGAACTAATAGAAATCAAAGCTAATGTCTTCTTGTCTCTAAGTGGATCAATTTTAAAGCTGATTTTTTCAATAGGTAAAAATTCAGAAACAGCAGGGAAGTCTCTTTTTAACTTAGCCAATTTTTTTCCAGTTTTATCTTTATTAGCCAATCCAGCCAAACAGCCAGTCACAATAATCTTGATAGCCGCCCTGTCAAGGGAGGTACCCGAAGGGCGGAGGGTTTGATTTAATCGATCAATATTATTTATCAGTCCATAAACTCTATTTTCAGCTGATTCTCTAACAATACATGTATTTATGACCACTAGATCAGATTCTTTCCAATCATCAACTTCTTCAAACCCCTTATCCCAATAGAAGGCTTTAATCCTTTCTGAGTCAGCAGTGTTCTGAATACAACCAAAAGTTTTTATAAAAAATTTCTTTTTTTTCATTGCCAATTTTATCAAAGAGTGAGAAACTAATTTATGGATAATAAGAACTCAAGTTCTAATCAACAATATCAAGACATATTAGATCAATACGCCAAAGATATAAAAGCTGGTAAACCACAAGAAGAATCTCCAAAAGAAGAGCCAACCCTAGCTTTAAATGGTAACGTTGAGCCAGAATTAAAATTAGAAGCAACAGTTCCAACCCCAATCTCTGAACCAAAAATAGATCCAGTCTTTAAACTTCCAATTGAAGAAACCCCAATTCTTCCAATGTCTGAGAATTCTGATAGTCAAATTCTTCCGCCAATTTCAGATGTAGTTCCAATCTCAGACCCAATTCAAGCTCCAGAATCAAATAGAACCGACAATTTAGACATTCCTCCAATTGAAACAATTCCAAGTACACCGCCAATATCAATCGAGAAGCCAAAAAATAATATTTTCAAAGTTTTATTCTTCATTTCTTTATTTATTTTCCTTTGCGTTGTTGGTGCCATTGTTTATGTTCTATTAAATAATAATAATCAACCTTCCTCTCAAACTGAAAATCCAGCTACTCCAACCCCAGAAATAATAGCCACCCCTACTGCTGCTGAATTCGCCTGCACTCTCAACGACAATAAATATGAAGCCGGTGAGTCTTTCCCTTCAGCTGATGGTTGTAACACTTGTTCATGTGACATTAACGGTAATATTGCTTGTACTGAAAAAGCTTGTGCTGCTACTAGCTCTTCAACTAAAACTGCCACACCATCTTCCCAGAAAGTATTAAAAATATCAGATATTCAGATGACATTACCTAGTGGTTGGACAGTTACCAGTGTTGTCAAAAATACAGCTAAAATTTTAACTGACTATAAAAAATATAAAGTAAGTTTAATTCTAAACTTAGATAAAGATAATGCTGCTGCTGAAAGCGCTTATAGAAGCAAGAGCTCTGTGACTAAAATCCAGGGTGGTGAAGTCTTCAATGTTGCTGGAGGCGGATCTATAGGTTTAACTGGTGCTTTATTAAATGATAAAAAATATCTTTTTACTTGGGATATTGAAAGCAATCAACCAGTTCCAAAAGATTTAGATCAAGTTTGGGTTCCAGACAATAATGTCACTTCTGAAATTTTAATGACCATAACCAAGAGTATAAAACCAATAAATTAATCTAGTTTATCCACTAAATCTACTCGTTGACCCCATTTGATAAAAGCTTTATAATACCCACATTCGGTCGAGCCGTTGGAACATAACTCGCCCCTTTTTTTTAATAATTAAATTTGTTGATGCCTTCCGTAAAAAGAACTCAATGGGGTAAAAAGTACCCTAACCTTCCTAAGCTAGATTTAATAGAAATTCAAAAAGAATCCTGGAAAGATTTTTTAAATAGAGAATTAAAAGAAACCATCCAATCCATCTCTCCGATCAGTGACTACACTGGTAACAACTGGGAACTTGAACTTGGCGAAATTACATACGATCCTGTCACCATCACCTCCGACCTTGCCAAAAGAAAAGGTCTAAATTATACCCTTCCTGTCCGTGTTTTAGCCAAACTTACCAACAAAAGAACTGGCGATGTTCGTAGTGAACAAGTGTTTTTCTTAAACCTTCCAACTATGACAAGTCAAGGAACTTTTGTCGTTAACGGAATTGAAAGAGGAGTTATCAACCAATTAGTTAGATCACCGGGTGTTTATTTCACTGGTGAAAATGATCCTTCAACTGGTAAAACCCTTTACAATGCTGAAATCCGACCTGTTCGTGGTTCTTGGTTAGAATTCTTCGTCGGTAAAAAAGACGTTGTTTTTGCCAGAATCGATCGTAAAAAGAAATTCCCAGCTTCAATTATCTTAAGAGCTGCTTGTCAAATGAATGACAAACAACTTATGGCTGAATTTGGTGAATTTTTCTCTCACACCATTGCTGCTGATATTTCTAAAACTCCAGAAGAAGCTATTCTCGAATTTTATCGAAAATTAAGACCAGGTGAACCAGTCGTCTTAGAAAATGCTGAAAAATTCTTTAGAGAAAGATTTTTTGATTTAAGAACTTATGAATTAGGTAATGTTGGTCGTTACAAAATCGATAAAAAATTCAAATTAAAATTCGATGACACTGATAAAGAAAATTGGATTTTAAAGAAAGAAGATTTAGTTGCTACTGTTAAATACTTAGTTCAACTTCAAAAAGGTGAAGTTACTAGACTTGATGATATTGACTCTCTCGCTAATCGCCGTTTACGACGTTGTGGTGAAATCGTTTCCCAAATTGCTATTCGTCCAGCTTTAGCTAGATTCGAAAGAATGGTAAAGGAAAGAATGAGTTTAATTTCTACCAAAGAAAAGCCAACTCCATCTCAAATGATCAACCCTCAACCATTAATTTCTGCTCTCAACACTTTCTTCCGATCAAACCAACTTTCCGCTATTTTGGATCAAACCAATCCATTAGCTGAACTTGATTTATTACGAAGAGTAACTGTTGTCGGTGTTGGTGGTTTAACCAGAGAAAGAGCTGCTTTCTCTATTCGTGACGTTCATAGCTCTCAATATGGTCGTATCGACGTTGTTAGATCTCCAGAAGGTCCAAACATTGGTTTGGTTACTTACCTTGCTTTATATTCAAAAGTTAACAAATACGGATTTATAGAAGCTCCTTTAAGAAAATTAGAAAAAGTTAAAGGCGGATTCAAATTTTCTGATGACTATGTTTATATGGATGCTGATGACGAATATGGTCACAGAATCACTCATTTAGACATCAAATTCGACGAAAATAATATCACCAAACAAGAATGGGTTCCTACTCGCTATCAAGGTGAATTTATCGAAGGTCCAATTGATCAAGTCGAATATATTGACTTAGTTCCAAATGAAATTGTTGGAGCTTCTGCTTCTTTAATTCCTTTTGTTGATCATGATGATGCAACTCGTGCCCTTATGGGTTCCCATATGCAAACACAAGCAGTTCCATTAATTGCTCCTGAAGCACCTTATGTTGGAACAGGTATGGAAGCTTCCATTACCACTTCCATGGGAAGAACAGTATTAGCTAATAGATCAGGTAAAGTATCTTTTTGTGATGGAAGTAAAATTGTCATCACTCTTGATAAAAAACTCACTGACATTGAAAGTGAAAATAGTGAAATAAGTGCTGATGGTAAAACTGAAACCTATTTCGTCACTAAATTTGAAAGAACTTCTCCATACGGTACTTGTTATAACCAAAAAACTAAAGTTAATGCTGGTGATGTAGTTAAAGAAGGTGATTTGTTAATTGATGGTCCATCCACTGATGGTGGTGAATTATCTATTGGTAGAAATCTTTTAGTTGCTTATGCTGAAATTGACGGTTTAAATTACGAAGATTCTTTCTTAATCTCTGATCGTTTAGTTAAAGAAGATGTTTTCACTAACATTCAAATTTATGAATATTCAGCTCAAGTCGTCGAAACTAAGTTAGGTTCTGAAGAATTAACCAAAGATATTCCAAATGTTTCTGAAACTGAATTAGCCAAATTAACCGAAGATGGAATTGTTATGATTGGTGCCTCTGTTGGTCCAAATGACATTTTAGTTGGTAAAGTTGAGCCTCGTGGTGAAAAAGAATTATCTTCAGAAGAAAGATTATTACGAGCAATTTTCGGTGAAAAAGCTAGAGAAGTTAAAGACACTTCACTTCGTATTCCAAATGGTGAAGGTGGTGTTGTTATTAAAGTTGATGTTCTCGATAAAGAAGCTGGTGATGAACTTGATCCAGGCGTCAATAAAGTCGTTAAAGTTTATGTCGCTCAAATTAGACGTATCCAAGAAGGTGATAAGATTGCAGGAAGACACGGAAACAAAGGTGTTATCTGCCGAATTATGCCTCAATATGATATGCCTCGTATGGAAGATGGAACTCCAGTTGATTTAGTTATGTCTCCTATCTCAGTTATTTCTCGTATGAACTTGGGTCAGATTTTAGAAACTACCCTCGCTTATGCTGGTTACAAACTAGATAAAAAATACGCTGTTCCAGTTTTTGAAAAATATCCAGAAAGCCAAATTGATAATGAGTTAATCTCAGCCGGATTAAACGCTAATGGTAAAGTCCAACTTTACGATGGTCGAACCGGTGAAGCTTATGATCAACAATCAGTTGTTGGTATTGGTTACATTCTTAAGCTTGTCCACATGGTCGATGATAAAGTTCATGCTCGTTCTACTGGTCCATACTCTTTAGTTACCCAACAGCCACTTGGTGGTAAGGCTAGAATGGGAGGTCAAAGACTTGGAGAAATGGAAGTCTGGGCACTTGAAGCTCATAGAGCTGCTCATGTCTTACAAGAAATGTTAACCTTAAAATCTGATGATATTGAAGGTAGAACTCATGCCTTCCAATCAATTATCAAAGGGTTACCAATTCCAGAGCCAGCAATTCCTGAGTCATTCAAAGTTTTGACCAAAGAATTAGCCGGATTAGCTTTAGATATCTCACCTGTCGGTATGGATGAGTTTGCGCTCGCTCAAGCAGGGGAAATCATCGAAGAAGTCGATACTACAGTTACCGAAAAACCATTAATTATTTCAGCAGAAGAAGAAGTTGCTGATTCAGATTTAGAAAAAAATAAGGAGGACCAATAATGCTTAAATTCAAAAATATGATTGACTTTACCGGATTACAGATCAAATTAGCTTCTCCAGAAGAAATTTTATCTTGGTCTAATGGTGAAGTTCTAAAACCAGAAACCATTAATTACCGAAGTTGGCGTCCAGAAAAAGATGGTCTCTTTTGTGAAAAAATATTTGGACCATCTCGTGATTATGAATGTTACTGTGGAAAATACAAAAAAATCCGATTTAAGGGCGTAATCTGTGATCGCTGTGGTGTTGAAGTTACCACTTCTAAAGTCCGTCGTGAAAGAATGGGACATATCACTCTTGCTGCTCCTGTTACTCATCTTTGGTATTTAAGAAACACTCCATCTCCAATTGGAATTATTCTTGATGTTCCTCAAAAAGATTTAGAATCAGTCGTCTATTTCACTAAATACTTAATCACTTCTGTTGATGATGAAAAAAGAAAAGAAGCTTTAGTTAATTTGAGAGAAAATTCTGCTAAAAGACAAGAACAAATTGATGTTGATTCTAAAAGAAATATTGAAGCTAAAACTGAGCAAATCGAAAAAGAAAAAGCTGAGTTAAAAAGTAAAATTAAAAACAAAGATCAACTTCATATCGCTAGTGAAGAAAGAAACGTTAAATTAAAGCAAGATGTTCAAAAGATTGAAAATAAAGCTACCACCGAAAAAGGTCGTATTAATAGCTTAATTAAATATCTAGAAGACAAGATTGAATCTATTCAAATGTTATCTGTTCTTTCTGACGAAGAAAGCTTTTATCTTTCTCAATTTAAAGCAGACATTTTCTTCGAAGCCAGAATGGGTGCTGAAGCTATTCTTGATGTTTTGAAAAAAATAGATCTTCCTGAAACTGTAAAAAATCTTAAAAAAGAATTAAACAAAACCAGTTCTAAGCTTAAGAAAAAGAAAATCATGTACAAAATCAGAATTTTGAACGGCATGATTGCTAATGATATTAAGGCTGATTGGACTGTTTTAACTAATATTCCTGTTATTCCGCCAGATTTAAGACCTATGGTCCAATTAACTGGTGGTCGTTTTGCTACTTCTGATTTAAATGATCTTTACCGACGTTTAATCAACAGAAATAATCGTCTTAAAAAATTATTAAAACTTGGTGCTCCAGAAATCATTTTAAGAAATGAAAAAAGAATGTTACAAGAATCTGTTGACATCTTAATTGATGCTCAAAAGAGCTCTAAAAACAAACGAAAGAGTGCTAAGAGAACTCCAAGATCATTATCTGATTTACTCCGTGGTAAAAAAGGTCGTTTCCGAAGAAACCTTTTAGGTAAGCGAGTTGACTATTCAGGTCGTTCCGTCATTGTTGTCGGTCCTGAATTAAAATTAAATCAAGTCGGTTTACCAAAAGAAATCGCACTCGAAATGTATCGTCCATTTGTTTTGCGTGAGTTAATGATGACCGAAGTTGCTCCAAACATCAAAAGTGCTAAAAACCTAATTGATCATCGAGCTAACGAAGTTTATGACATTTTAGAAAAAGTCACCAAAAAGAGTTACGTCTTACTTAATCGTGCTCCAACTTTACATAAACTCTCAATCCAAGCTTTCAAACCAGTCTTAGTTGACGGTTTAGCTATCAGATTACATCCTTGTGTCTGTAAAGGATTCAACGCTGACTTCGATGGAGACCAAATGGGTGTTCATTTGCCACTATCTGACGCTTCCCAAAGAGAAGCTAAGATGTTGATGTTACCTTCACGAAACTTACTAAAACCAGCTGATGGTATGCCTGTCTCTGTTCCAACTCAAGGTATGGCAGTAGGTTGTTATTACATAACCTCTGTTAGATCTGAAGATCTCGAAATGGAAAAAACAGAAAGTCTCGAAGGTTTATCAATCTTCTCTGACATTCAAGAAGTCGATTTGGCTTACGAAACTAAGAAAATTGGTTTACGTGAATTAATTGCTGTCAGAATGGATGGTAAATTAGTAAAAACTACTCATGGTCGTATTTGGTTCAACAAAATTCTTCCAAAAGAATTCGATTTTGTTAACGAGCCAATGGCTGGATCAAAAGCAGTTAACGATTTAGTCGTTAAATCCTTAGAAATTGCTGGTCGAGTTAGAACCGCTAGATTAATCGATGATCTTAAAGATATCGGTTTCAAGGGCTTCACTCTTTCCGGAATTTCTCTTTCCATGGCAGACTGTGGTTCTTTACCAGGAAAAGATGTCTTAATTGAAGGTGCTAACAAATTAGTCGTTGAAATTGAAGATAACTATAAAAATGGTTTAATCAGTAACGATGAAAAGAAAAGATTAAGTCAAAGTGTTTGGATGGAAAAAACCGAAGAAATCGCTGAAAAAACTTGGGCAACCTTAGACATTGATTCTCCAATCAGAATCGTTTCTTCTGCAGGTATTAAGCGTGCATCTAAAGATCAAATCAAACAGCTTTCAGGTATGAGAGGTTTAATGGTCGATCCAACCGGAAAGATCGTTCAACTTCCAACCAAATCAAACTTCCGTGAAGGTCTCTCAGTGTTCGAATATGTCACTGGTGCTAGAGGAACTAGAAAAGGTTTAGCTGACACTGCTTTAAAGACCGCTGATGCAGGTTATTTGACCCGAAGACTTGTCGATGCTGCTCATATTTCCATTATTAAAATGGAAGACTGTGGTACTAAAGAATTCCTTACCATTGAAACTACTGAGAAAAACAGAGAAAGATATTTCGGTCGACGTATTCTTGGTCGTGTTTTATTCAACAATGTTGTTGATCCTAAGACTAAAAAAGTCATATTACCTAAGGGTTCACTTTTAGACAATCACATGGTTGCTCTAATCGAATCTAGTGGTGTCACTTCAGTCGATATCAGATCTCCATTAACTTGTTGTTCTGAAACCGGACTTTGTCAACAATGTTACGGTTGGGATCTTTCTACTCGAAAATTAGTAGATATAGGTGTTCCAGTCGGTGTTGTCGCAGCTCAATCTGTCGGTGAACCTGGTACTCAGTTAACTCTTCGTACCAAACACACCGGAGGTGTCGTCGGTATCGATGTGACTCAAGGTTTACCTCGTGTCCAAGAGTTGTTCGAAATCAGAATGCCAAAATTACCATCTCCTTTAGCTGAAATCGGTGGAAAAGTTAAAGTTAAAGAAACTATTGATGGTTATGAAATTAAATTAACTGGTAAAGATGAAAATAATGCTGCTAAAACCATTACTTATCTCTTACCAAATAATGTTACTCTCTTAATCGCTGACGGTGACTTAGTCGCTCAAGGTACTCAACTTTGTTCAGGTTCACTTGATGTCCGTGAAATCATGGATGTTAAAGGAATCGAAGCTGCTCAAAGATATCTTGTTAACAGTATCCAAGGGGTCTACGAATCTCAAGGAATTACCGTTCATGATAAGCATCTTGAAGTCATAGTTAAAGAAATGAGTGACAAAATTAAGATTGAAGATCCAGGTGATACTTATTTCCTTTACGGTCAAGTTATTACCGCTGCTGTTTACAACGCAGCTAATAATAAAGCCAAGGCAGAAGGTGGTAAACCAGCCAAGGGTAAAAAAGTTTTACTAGGTCTTATTCAATCTGCTTTAACCACTGGTTCTTGGTTATCTGCTGCTTCATTCCAACAGACAACCAGCGTTTTAACCGAAGCATCCTTACTTGCTGAAGTTGACAACTTGATTGGTCTTAAAGAAAATGTTATTATCGGACGATTAATACCTGTAGGTAAAGATCAAAAAATTGAAGTCAAAAACTAATCATGCCAACATTCAATCAACTAATTAAAAGTGGTCGAAAGACCAAAGTTCTAAAATTAAAAACTGGTGCGTTGCGAAAAAATTTCAACAGCATTAAAAACAGATTAATTACTAGTATTAATCCTTTCAAAAAAGGAGTCGTTGTTTCAGTTAAAACAATGACTCCAAAAAAGCCACATTCAGCTTTAAGAAAAGTGGCTAAGGTTAAACTAAGTAATCGTAATCTTGTCACTGCTTACATCCCAGGTGTTGGCCATAATTTGGCTGAACACAGTATCGTAAGTATTAGAGGTGGAAGAGTTCGAGACTTACCAGGTGTTCGTTATCGTGTTGTTAGAGGTAAGTATGATGCTGGCGCAGTTGCTGGTAGAATGCAATCTCGCAGTAAATATGGTGCAAAAAGACCATCTCAAAAAACTGCTTAATTTAAAAACTTTATAATAAAATAATATGTCAAGAAAAGGTCAAAGCAAAATTAGAGAAGTCAACCCTGACACTATCTACAATAGCGTTATAATTACCAAAATTATAAACTCAACTATGAAAGCTGGTAAAAGAGGTCCAGCTGAGAAGCAAGTTTATGATGCTTTAGAAATTCTTAAAAAAGAATTTCCAGCTGATGAAGTTGTTGCTACTCTCGATAGAGCTTTAGAAAATATCAAACCAAAAGTTGAAGTCAGACCTCGCCGTATCGGTGGTGCTGTGTATCAAGTTCCTACTCCAGTTCGTGGTCATCGTCAAAATTCTTTGGCTATTCGCTGGTTATTAATTGCTACTCGAGCTAAAGCTAATAAGCAATATCACTCATTTGCTGAAAAATTAGCTGCCGAATTAATGTCTGCTATAAAAAATGAAGGCGCTTCCGTTACCAAAAGAATGGAAGTTGAAAGAATGGCTGAAGCTAACAAAGCCTTTGCCCACTTGCGCTGGTAACTTTTTTTAGACATACTTAACTAGTATGGCACTATTCTCTAAATCAAAAGTCGTTTTATGGCCCAAGGCTCAATCCGTCGAAATCTATATTGACAACAAAGAAAACAATAACCTTTCTTTTGATATCAATCTCTGGGAAGATCGAAACGAAAAAGACTTAGGTCCTATTTTCTTTTACCTAAAACAAAATAAAATAGACACCTGTTCAGTCTTAATTCCAGACGATATCATCCTAACCAAATCTTTTATCTACGATACTAAGATTACAGAGATTGATATAAAAGAAGTGATTGGCCTAGCCGAAAGCTTTGTCCAATTCAAAATTGATCCCGATTCTATTGAATATAATCTGATCCAAGAAACTGATAAAACCATTATCCAGTCTACTATTTCCCAAAAGAGTAAATTAGATATTCTAAAAGCCAATTTAAGTAAGCTTAATATCAAAGTCACCTCATTAACTCCTGTTTCTTCTTCTATATCAAAAGTAGTTTCCGGTTTTAACACAGGTGAATTCTTTTTAATTTATCCGCTTAGTCAAAACGAATATACACTTCTATTATCAAGAAATAATTTAGTGTATTTAACAGCAAATATAAAAGGGCCATCTTTAGATATCCAAAAAATAATCAATTATTCCACTTTATATTTTGGAACCATTACTAAAAAAATCTATATTCCAGAAGGGGATCAAATAGACGTTCTAAGTACTACTACTCTTGAACAAACAACCTATAATGAAGGCCAAATTTCCCAAAGTAAAGGAAAGGCTGCCAATTTACCATTGCCAGTATTAGGAGAATTAACTGCTTCAAACTCTACTTATACTGATATAATAAAACCAATCGATATTAATTTAAAAAAACCTATGGAAAACAAAAAAAATATTCTACCCATAGTTGCAGTCTTCATTTTTACTGCAGCCTTAGCCTCAATTATAATTTGGTTTGTCTTGAACCGTAATAAAACCGAAGAACCTCAAACTCCAGTTGTTGATGAAACTCAAGTTGAAGAATCTACTCCAGTAACTGAAGCAGCTCCAACTGAAACTCCAACTCCTTCTATTGTTGAAATCAATAAAGCTATCAAGCTTCAAGTTTTAAATGCTACCGAAATCAACGGACAAGCCGCCACTGTTAAATCAGAATTAGCTGCTCTTGGTTTCACCAGCGTCACTGTCGGTAACAGTAAAGAAATTGCTACCTCCAATCAAGTTAAGATCAAAGCTAGCTTGTCAACCGCTTCTGCTTACTTCAAAAGTAAATTAGATGCTACTTTCCCAGCTACTTACACCACTGATCTTCCAGCTTCCTCTCAATACGATGCTGTGTTCATTATCGGAACTGATTTGAGTACTGGTGCAGCTGCTACCAGTGACACAGATGTCACTCCAACCAAAGCTAAAACCACCGTTACTCCAACTGTAACTAAGACTGCTACCGCAACTCCAACTCCTCGTTAATAAGTTACTTCAATCGTGAAATTTAAGGGTCTCGAGAAATCGAGGCCCTTTTTGTTGCCAAATAAAAACCCCTCTTTTTGATTTCAGCAATAATTGCCAAAATATAAGAAGGGTTTTTGTTATGTACTAATTTTAATCGTTGGTTTTTTTGAGTGTTAATAGGTGTTTATCTTAAATAGTTTAAGAAGTCTCTTATGTAAGAAAAATCTAGTAGATTTTCGCTTTTGATTACATAAATCACGTAAATTATCGCTGGAATAGCCAATATTTTAGCTGCTTCCCAGAAATTATCTTGAACGTGAAGTATTCTTCCTGTGTATTTTTCCGTGTTACTCATCTGAGGGTAATCGTATCTACTTTTCCATCCAGCCATTACGCTCACCTCCTTTCAATGCTAGCAACTAGCATCATTACAGGCATCCGCCAATTAAAATTTTTTAAAGTACAAAACTCTAAACACCAGGATTCTACCACTATTTTTAATAAATTCAAGTTATGGGATACACAAAAATATGTTAATATAATTTATGTCTGAAAAAATAAATATAAGTGAAGTTCCTGTAAACATTCCCGAAGCAGAGAAAGTTCAATCTTTGCGTGAATTTGTAACTTCCAATGAAGGTCAAGAAAAATTAGTCAATTTTGTTGAAAATCTTAAATCTGAACTCGGTAATAAAGAAGGTTGGATTAGTACTTGCCAAAAAGCAGAACAAGAATTGGAAAATATGCCAATCAATGAGCAAACAGTTGAATGTATAAATCAAAATTTCAAAATCTATATTGACCAAATGCCTCCAGGTCATGACAAAGGTCATTACTCCAGAGATCTCTTAACTTCTATTGTGTTGGCAGATTCCCTTCAAGATAAAGCTGCTTTTAAATCAGAAGTTGGCGCTGGTCTTTTAGCTGGTGCTTTCCATGATATTGGCACTTCCATTATTCCTCGCTATCAAGACAATAAATACGGAGCTGGTCACGGTGAGACAGGCGCTTTTCTTTTTTATCAAACAACAGAAGGTTTAATCGGTGAAAACACCAGAAAATTGGCTGCCTATTCAATTGCTGCTCATGCTCACTATTTAAAACCAATTGAAGTCCAAATACCCCAAGGTTATAAAAAAGATAAGTATTGGGATGAAACCTGGAAAGATGAAAATGATAAATTAAATGGAATTGCCATCCAAATGACTCGTCGATCTGACAGAGCCGACACAAATGGAGTCACCCTAATTTTTCGTCATATAAATTCCAGAATAGATTCAATAGAAGAAGGTGGTCAAGATTTATCCGGTGGAGAATGGGTCAATTTAAACCATGACTCTTTATTACAAACCATCAATCCTATCATCAGAGATCCAATTGAAAATCCACCTACCACCCTTGAACATATACTTAGATTTGCCAAATCTAACGATGGTAAAAACGTTTATTCAGAAAAAGACTATTTATTCCCTGCCTTTCAAGAAATATTAGCTTTAAAACTATCCCAATTTGAAAATTTAATCGGTAAAATGGATGATTCTTCCGATTTTATTACTGAGAGTCCTGAAAATAATAAATTCATTCATGATTTATTCTATAAGGCTTCAAAATCTGATCCTCAAAGATTTGAAAAAGCTTGGTCAAATTTTCAAGACATTTGGCCTGAATTGTCACAAGAAGCAAAATCACGATGGTATAACGGTTTAAAATATTCTGAAACTGCCTATAATGAAATCCTTTCTTTTTATGAAAATAAAACCAAAGATTCCGAATTTGCTGATGTTGCAAAAAAAACCATCGATGACTTGAGAGCCTAATCTAAATTTCCAAAAAAAATACCCCGCCATTGGTGAGGTATTTTGCTGTTAACAAACAAAGGAGAAACGGGGTGCGAAACTCTAAAGGAGCCACACTCCAAATCTCTCCTTTAATTGTTAATAATTAGACCTATAATATCATTTATTATTACAAAAGTCAAGGGGTAAATAATAAAAAACCCGATTAAAAAATGAAAATGCTTGCGCACCATCAAATCCCAATCGGGTCTTATAATTTAAATTTAAAACTAAAAGCCCCATATTCTAAGAAAAATAAATACATAAATCAAGTTATAGGATTAAATCCAAACTTAAACTTGCATTAAACGCCTATATTAGATTAAAATGAGCTTAATATGAAATTATTAATAACAGGTGGTTCAGGTTTTATCGGTTCAAACTTTATTAAATATTGGTTTAAAAATCATCCTCAAGATTCAATCATTAATCTCGACAAGATGACTTATGCAGCTAATCCTCGCAATCTAGTCGAATTTGAAAATTCTCCAAACTATAAATTCGTTCAAGGTGATATCTTGGATGAAAAAATAGTTGATGAATTAGTTTCTCAAGTTGACACCATTGTTCATTTTGCCGCTGAATCTCATGTTGACAGATCAATCGACGATCCTTCTCTTTTTGTCAGAACTAATGTTTTAGGAACATACAACCTTTTAATGGCTGCCAAAAAATATCAAATAAAACGTTTTCATCATATCTCCACCGATGAAGTCTTTGGCACCATTGAATTAGATTCCGCAGATCAATTCAGCGAAGCAACTCCATACGATCCTTCTAGTCCTTATTCTGCCTCCAAAGCCTCATCTGATCATTTAGTTAGATCCTTCTATAAAACTTTTGGATTGCCTGTGACAATCAGTAACTGTTCTAATAATTATGGTCCATATCAACATCCTGAAAAAATGATTCCTCGTTCAATTACCAGCCTTTTAAGTGGTGGTAAGATCAAAATTTATGGACAAGGCCTAAACTTCCGAGATTGGCTTCATGTTGAAGATCATTGTAGTGCCATTGAAGCTATTCTTTTAAATGGAAAAATAGGGGAAACTTATTGTATTGGTGGTCTTAAAAAAGGTACTTCTAATATGGAATTAGTTAACTTACTTTTGAAATTAATGAACAAAGATGAAGAATCACTAGAATATGTTGCTGATCGTCCAGCTCATGATAATTATGCCGTAAATTGGGATAAAATTAATAATGAATTAGGATGGGAGCCTCAATACGATTTAGAATCTGGGCTTAAACAAACAGTTGATTGGTATACCGAAAATCAAACTTGGTGGCAAGAAACCAAAAAAGAAGCCGAAGAATTTTATATAAAATTAAATCAAAAAAGTTAATATTTAATAGAAGCCTCCTTGTCAAAGGAGGTGGATTCCGATTTATCGGAAGACGGAGGATTTGTTCTTATGAATTTTACAAAAACCAAAATTGAAGGTCTAACTATTATCGAACCATCAGTCTTTGCTGATGATCGTGGTTTTTTTATGGAAACTTACAGTAAAAAAGTCTTTGCTGAAAATGGGATTGATGTTGAGTTTGTTCAAGATAATCATTCTCAGTCAACCAAAGGAGTTCTCCGTGGTCTCCATTTTCAAAAAGCTCCATTTGCCCAAGATAAGTTAATCAGATGTACCAGAGGTGAAGTTTTTGATGTCGCAGTTGATCTTCGACCAGATTCAGCCACTTTTGGTAAATGGGAAGGAATTGTTCTTTCTGAAGAAAACAAAAAAATGTTTTTCATTCCAAAAGGTTTTGCCCATGGATTCTTAGTTTTGTCAGATGTTGCTGATTTTCAATACAAATGCAGCAATCTTTACAACAAAGAGTCAGAAGGTGGTCTTTTATGGAACGATCCAACTATTGCTATTGATTGGCCAAAATTAGATATAGATTATATTTTGTCAGACAAAGATAAAATATGGCCAGAATTAGAGTCTCCCTTGTCAAAGGGAGATTTAGAGGGATTTTAATTATGAAAAAAATAATAGGTACCGGAATGTCCGGTTTAGTAGGATCAAGAATAAAAGAACTTTTAAGCGATAGGTTTGAATTTGTTGATTTCTCTCTTGATAGCGGTGTTAATATCCTTGATACCGCCAGTTTAACAGCTGCTTTTGAAGCCAATAAAGACGCTTTTGCCGTTCTTCATCTAGCTGCTTTCACTGACACCAATTCCGCTTGGGAACAAAGAGGCGACAAAACAGGTCTTTGTTATCAGCTCAATGTTGAAGGAACTAGAAATATTTTTAACCTAGCTCAAAAATATAACCAATATTTTATCTATATTTCCACTGATTTTGTTTTTAATGGAACCAAAAATACTCCTTATTTAGAAACAGACACTCCTACCCCAATTGAATGGTATGGAGAAACCAAATATTTAGGCGAAAAATTAATCTTAGATTCAGGCTATGTCGATTTTAATATTTCTCGTATTACTTATCCTTATCGATCAAAATTCGAGCCAAAAGTTGATATCGTCAGAAAAGTTTTAGCTAAACTTCAAAATAACGAAGAAGTCAAAATGTTTTCTGATCAAATTTGCACCTACACTTTTATCGATGATATTGCCAAATCATTGGGTTATTTCTTAGACAATAAAACTAGTGGAATCTATCATTTAGTCGGTTCTTCATCTCATTCTCCATATGAAATGTGTCTAGAAATCGCTAAAGCTTTCAATCTAAATCAAGATTTAATTTCTGCCAGCAGCTTAGAAGAATATTTAAGTTCTCAACCAGAGGGGAGTCGTCCTTGGCAAAAAACATTAATTACTTCTAATAAAAAAATAACCGATCTTGGTATCCACATGTCCACTTTAGAAGAGGGTCTTATTGAGATAAAAAAACAAATGCAAGGCTAGATATTAGCCTATATATTGTGTATAATCTCCACACCTTAAGGCTAACCATCAATGCATTGGTTTAAAGCTTTAAAGTAAGATCCTTAAAATCCATAAAAAATAAGAAGAAAGGAGTGTTTTGTTTGGAAAAAATCAAACTATGGTATTTGATTTGGTGGACAAAATTAAATTTATTCTTACTTGAACAAGAATTCGAGTCAATTCTTGGAGACGTCGATGTCAAGTTTGAATTTATTAAAAAAGGCACCAATTTAAAGGCAATAGTAATAACCAGCAACGATTCGTCAGACATTAGTCTGTCAAAATTTGCATTGGAAATCAAAAAAGCTGTTCAGAATGACTATGTAGCCAGAAAATTAAACCCGCGCCCAACGTTAGAAATAATGTATTTCAAAAGCATCTGTAAAGTTTTTATTAAAATAGAAGATGTTGCTGGATTCTGCTCTGCCACTGAAGAAAAAATCAAAGACTTTCAGAAGAACTGTGAAAAAATAAATCAAGATTTATGTCCTATGCACTTACTTTTCGGTAATCGTTAAAGAGGAGTTTTACTCCTCTTTCCCCCTTTTTTTAATTTTTATGGATTTTATTTTATTAAATCAATTATTTTATTTCCCTCTCGAACTGAAAAATTAGTTCCTCTGTCTTCTGGGTAAATCTGAGCAAAATTCAACTGATATAAGTTTTCCTTAATTTTATAAGCCGGAATTTTATAATTCTTACCAACAATATGTTGAGCATATTTCATCCTAAAAATTTTCTTTTCCATGATTTGTTTTTCATCAAATTCAGGCTTAATCTTCTTTAGGTAATCGAAAAAATCTTTTTCAATTTCTTCATCGCTATATTTAAAATACTTATGATTTTGAGTTACATAAGTCCCTAAATAATAAATATTCTCTCCATCATAATCCTTGTTTCCCATTAAATTTGTATGTTCTATCATCACCAAGAAAGGGGATTTTAAATCATTAATATTATGCCAATAATATTCACTCAAGCTTTGTTTTGAAGAAAATACTAAATTAACCGCTCCCAAATAATTAACCTTTTTAGCCGGTCTAGTATCAATAATTATGTCAAAACCAGAAATCGCCCTGTCGAGGGAGATGTCTCGATTTATCGAGACAGAGGGTTTTATCTTTCCTCCATTTTTTTCTATTCCTTTAGCTAATTTCTCGATAATTTGACCAAACCCACCTTTCATATAACCCAAAACCTCTTCTCCTTTTTCATTTGTCGATCCACCTCGGGTATGAATTCTAGCCCATAACCAAGCCATTGAGATTTTATTATAGTATTCATGAAATTTACCTTTCAATAATGGTTCCCAAATAACCCTATATCCTCTTTCCCCACACCATCTTTTCATCCAGTCAGTTGCCAAGACATTCTCATATTTTTGCCAATTATTATCAAATTTCAACAATAAGTAAACTACTCCCAACCTAAATTTATCAATTAACCCCAGTTCTTTAAACTTTAATAAATCAAACATCCCTAAAAATGGATGAAATTTACCATTATAAAAAAGTGATATTGAGCTTTTATGCCATTTAAGTTTGTTTTGTAGACCTAATTCTTTTATTAACCCAATAATTTCTTTATCAGTTTTAAAAATATGATGGTAAGTTTTTTCCAATTTTTTTCCAGCTATTTCAAAACTAGATAATAATCCTCCGAGTTCTTTTTCTTTTTCAAAAACAGTTACACTGTATCCTTTGTTTGACAATCGATAACCAGCCACCAAACCTGTCAACCCTCCGCCAATTATTGCAGCCTTTTTATTAGTCATTCCTTATTGTAAGACATTTATTAATTAATCGTTATAATTGTTAGTAGTTATCAGATATTTATGACAATACTAAAATTAATTCCTTTTTGGATCTTTATATTACTTTTTCATCTAGGTGGAAACATACACTATACTTTTCTGCCTATACTGGGGAGCAGACTTACTAGTACTTGGATAACAGGAATCATCATCGGTAGCCTTTCTTTTACCCAGTTAATGCTCGATATCCCAGCCGGTATTCTTCTTGATCGTTTTGGTTATAACAAAATGCTTCGAATAGGAACTATTATCTTTATCCTTTCTTGCTCAATTTTAGCCTTTGTTCCAGGTTTATTAGGCTTTATATTAGCTTCAATCAGTGCTGCTTTTGGGTGGTTGTTTATTGCTCCTGGAGTTAATGCCTATATTCTTTCTTCTTCACCAAAAGAACATACTGAAAGATTCATTGTTTATCGTGATACTTTCAGTGCTATTGGTATTGGTTTAGGTTCAATAGCCATCACTTATACCGTAAAGCTCCCACCAACTCTTGTAGGGTTAATCTCAGCAATAGTTATGTTTGCTGCTTTGTTTTTCATTTGGATTTCTCCAAAAGACAAAATTTCAGTCCATCAGGAAATTAAAATAGAACACCATCACTTTTATATTAGGCGTAATATTTTTAAAAAATTATTTAACAGCATTTGTAAATTGAACCCAGCCAGTTGGATGCTTTTACTTCAAGGTATATGTTCTAGTATTTTTTATTCTGTAGTTTGGTTCACAGTTCCCTTTATGGTGGCTGATCCTAGTAAAAAGATTTTTGGAATTAGTTTAGGTATTTTTGACCTTGCCATTTTGCTTTTAGGTTTCTTGTTGGGTAAAGTCTGTCAAAAGATAAAAGAGAAAACCTCAATCATTATTGGTCTATCATTATTTTCTCTAGCTGGTCTAATAATTGGGAGACAAACAGAATGGCTCTTTTTATTATTTGCCTTTTTAGCCACAACCGGAGATGAATTATCCAATATTGCTCTTTGGTCTTGGCTTTCTAAGCTTAATAAGGATCACAACACCGATGGTGAGGTTGCTAGTGTCATTTCCTTCTTTTGTGATCTAGGTTGGACTATCGGTCCTATTCTTGGTGGAATCCTCTATAGTATTTTTGGTGGGGAACTAGCTATCACTTTTGGTGCTGTCCCTATTTTAATAACCTTTTTAATATCAGTCTTTTTAATCAATAAACACAATCACACTCTTAAAATAAATTATTATTCACCTAACTATCCAAAAAGAAGTCGTAGTAAAAGGTAAAAGGAAACAAATCAAAAATATTGTAAAAATAGATCAGCATGGTATCATAAGACCATCCGCTGTTGCCTATTTGGCGGCAGTTATTTTTATTATTAATATCTACGATCTACGATCGAAAATCTAATTTATGGCTGAACAAATAAAACTTACTAAAAATCGAGATGTAACTATGGACAAAGTCCGTAACATCGGTATTATTGCTCATATTGACGGTGGTAAAACCACCACTACTGAAAGAATTCTATTTTATACTGGAAAGATTCACAAAATCGGTTCTGTTGACGAAGGTTCAACCACTACCGATTCCATGGCTCAAGAAAAAGAAAGAGGAATCACTATCCAATCTGCTTGTATTACTACTTTTTGGAAAGATTATCGTTTAAACATCATCGATACTCCTGGACACGTTGATTTTACCGCTGAAGTCGAAAGATCTCTCCGTGTTCTTGATGGCGCTATCATGATTTTTGACGGTAATGCTGGTGTTCAAGCTCAATCCGAAACAGTTTGGAGACAAGCTGATAAATATGGCGTTCCTAGAATTGCTTTTGTTAACAAAATGGATAAAATCGGTGCTAGTTTCAAAGGTACTCTTCAAAGTATTAATGAAAAACTTCGAGCTCCAATCGTTCCTGTTGTTATTCCTGTCGGTGAAGAACACGATCATGTCGGCGTTGTTGACTTGATGGAAATGAAAATGATTGTCTATGATAAGGACGAACAAGGTTTAGAATTCAGTGTTAAAGATGTTACTGACGAATACAAAGATGCTGCTTTAAAAGCTCGAGCTGAAATGGTTGAAAAAATTGCCGGCGAAGATGAAGTTCTAATGGAAAAATTCTTAAATGATGAAGAAATTTCCGTTCCAGAATTAAAAGCTGCTCTTCGTAAAGCTACTATCGCTCTCAAACTCTTCCCAGTCTACTGTGGTGCTGCTTGGAGAAACAAAGGTATCCATCCAATTTTAGATGGTATCGTTGATTATCTTCCATCCCCGCTAGATCTTCCTCCAATCGAAGGCTATGATCCAGATACTAATGAAGTAATGACTCGTAAACCAGAAAGAAATGAATTACTTTCAGCTTTATTATTTAAAGTTCAATCAGATGCTCACGTTGGAACCCTTTCTTACGTTCGTGTTTATTCAGGTACCTTAAAAGCAGGTTCTGAAGTTTATAACACCACTAAGAAAAAATCTGAAAGAATCGGACGCTTATTGTTGATGCATGCTGATAAAAGAGAAGGTCTTGAACAAGCTTTTGCCGGAGAAATCGTCGCTTGTATTGGTTTAAAAGAATCAACCACTGGTGATACTCTTTGTGATTCCAGCAGTCCAATTTCTTTGTCTCCAATTCAATTTTCAGATCCAGTCATCTCTTTGTCAATCGAACCTTTAACTTCTGATGATCAAGAAAAAATGGGTGCTGCTTTAAATCGTCTATCTATCGAAGATCCTACTTTTAAAGTTTCTTATAACCACGAAACTGGTCAAACCATTATCGCTGGTATGGGAGAACTTTACTTAGAAATTATTGTTGATCGTCTTAAGAGAGAATTCGGAGTTGGTGTTAAAACCGGTGCTCCTCAAGTCGCTTACCGTGAAGCTATTTCTACTGAAGCAGAAGGTGAAGGTAAATACATCCATCAATCAGGTGGTCATGGTCAATACGGTCACTGTAAAATTAAAATCGAACCTAAAAATAGAGGAGAAGGTGTTGAATTCATCAACGCTGTTAAAGGTGGAGCTATTCCATCCAACTTTATTCCAGCCATTGAAAAAGGTGTTAAAGAAACTTTACTAAAAGGTATCATTGCCGGTTATCCAGCTACTGACATCAAGGTCACTGTTTATGATGGAACCTACCACGAAGTTGATTCTTCTGAAATGGCTTTCAAACTAGCAGGAGCTTACGCTATTAAAGACGCTTTCGCTAAAGCTAACCCTCAAGTCCTTGAACCTATTATGAAATTTGAAGTTAACACTCCATCTGAATTCTTAGGAACAGTCATTGGTGATCTTTCATCAAGACGCGGTCAAATCAATGGAACCACTGAGTCTGGTACTTTTAGTACTATCAGCGCTTTTATTCCATTAGAGGCTATCCGAGGTTACGCTACAATTATTCGTAGTTTGACTCAAGGTCGAGGTGATTTTTACATGGAACCATCACATTACGATCCAGTTCCTCGTGATGTTCAAGAAGGTTTATTAATAAACAAAAACTCAAAGTAAATTACTATGAGTAATGTGGAATACATCAGAAGAATTGATCAATTCGCTGCTTCACATGACAAGCGTATAGCTGTTGATGAAGGTATTCCACTTTCAGAATTGGATATTAATGATTTGGAACAGGCAGCTTCAAAAACTGTCTGTCCAGGAACATATTCCCACGATATTAAAACATTGAGTGGTGAATATACCAAAGTAGCTCTAGAAGTGACTAAAGGACCTTTTTTAAAAAAGATCTAATACACATCTCTACTGTAAAGTAAGTTATAATCTAACCAATATATTTGGATCTATAACTAGACTAAACAATAGCTATTTTGATGTATTTTGTATGTTGCAATGACTTAACTTAGTTGTTACAATCTAAAAGCGTTTTATTCTAAATATTATTAATTTAAAATTTCGTCTAATAAAAAAGACACTAACAAAACAAGGAGACTAAAAAAATGGCAGCAGATACTTATCAAAGAAATAAGCCACACGTAAACGTTGGAACCATTGGTCACGTTGATCATGGTAAAACCACTTTAACCGCAGCAATTTCAAAAGTTCAAGGAAGTTCAAAATCATATGCAGACATCGCTAAGGGCGGTACCGTTCGTGATTCTTCTAAGATCGTTACTATTGCTATTTCTCATATCGAATACGAAACAGAAAATAGACACTATGCTCATATCGATTGTCCAGGACACGCTGATTATGTTAAAAACATGATTACCGGTGCTGCTCAAATGGATGGTGCTATTCTCGTCGTTTCTGCACCAGACGGTCCAATGCCTCAAACTAGAGAACACGTTCTCTTAGCTAAACAGGTTAACGTTCCATCTCTCGTTGTTTTCTTAAACAAAGTTGATTTAGTTGAAGATCCAGAATTCTTAGAATTAGTCGAAATGGAAGTTCGTGATTTGTTAACCAAATACGGATTCCCAGGTGATGAAACTCCAATTATTCGTGGTTCTGCTCTTAAAGCTCTCAATGGTGAAGCTGATGGTATTGCAGCAATCAAAGAATTAATGAATGCTCTTGATACCTACATCCCTGAACCAGCTCGTGAACTTGATAAACCATTCTTAATGCCAGTTGAAGACGTTTTCTCTATTAAAGGTAGAGGTACTGTTGCTACCGGTAGAATTGAAAAAGGTATTATCAAAATCAATGATGAAATCGAAATCGTCGGTTTAAAAGATACTAGAAAAGCTATCGTTACTGGAGTCGAAATGTTCCACAAACTACTTGATCAAGGTCAAGCAGGCGATAACGTCGGATTATTACTCCGAGGTGTTGAAAAAGATGATATTGAAAGAGGACAAGTTTTAGCTAAACCAGGATCAATCACTCCTCACACCGAATTCAAAGCTGAAGTCTTATTACTTAAAAAAGATGAAGGTGGCCGTCATACTCCAATCTTCTCTGGTTACAGACCACAAGTTTTCATCAGAACTACTGATGTAACTGGTGACATCTCTCTTCCAGAAGGTATGGAAATGGTTATGCCAGGTGACAATGCTACTGTCACAGTTAAATTAATTAAACCTGTTGCTATGCAACCTGGTCAACGCTTCGCTATTCGTGAAGGTGGTTTGACTGTTGGTGCAGGAGCTATAACAGAAATTATCAAATAAATATGACCAAAGGTAACCGTATCCGAATTAGATTAAAATCGTTTGATCATCGAATTATCGATGAAGCTGCAGTCAAAATCGTTGAGGCTGCGGTTACCGCTGGCGCTCAGGTTGAAGGTCCAATTCCTTTGCCAACTGAAAGAAAGATAATTACAGTATTGACTAGTCCTCATACTGATAAGAACGCTCGTGAACACTTTAAAATATTAACCCACAAAAGACTTATTGATATTTCTAATACAAGTCTTCGAACTGTTGATAGCCTTCAACACTTAGATTTACCTTCGGGAGTAGAAGTAGAAATTAAGATGTAAAACTATGATTTCAGGATTTATTGTAAAAAAAGGTCTTATGACCAGCATATATACAGAAGACGGCAAGAGAATTGCTGTTACTAAATGCGTCGCTAAGCCTATTAAAGTAACTCAAATTAAAACCAGTGAAAAAGATGGCTACCAAGCTGTCCAGGTTGCTTACGGAATCAAAAAGAAACTTAATAAAGCTATCTCTACTAAATTAGAAAAAGCTAATATTAATATCAAACCTCAACATTTTAAAGAGTTCAAATCTATAACTGACCAAGCAATTGAAATCGGTAGTGATATCACTATTGACTCAGTTTTTGCTGTTGGCGATAAAGTTGATGCTACCGGCACAACCAAAGGTCGTGGATTTGCCGGTGTTATCAAAAGACATGGATTCAGAAAACAACCAATTAAAAATGCTTCCGACCGTATCAGAGCTCCAGGTTCAATCGGTGCTCAAACTCCTGGTAAAGTTGTTCGTGGTAAAAAAATGCCAGGACACATGGGTAATGTAAACGAAACTGTAACTCATCTTAAAGTTATTAGTGTCAATAAAGAAACTAACGAAATATTAATTAGTGGTTCAATCCCTGGATGTATTAATTCCTGGATTACCCTTTCCAAAAGAGCATAACTATGAAAGTTCAAATATACAACGTTAAAGCTGAAAATATTGGTGAAATTACTTTACCAAAAGCAATCTTCGAATCAAAGATTTCAGAGGATGTTATTGCTCGATCTATTCGTGCTTATTTAGCCGCTCAAAGAACAGCTAATCCAAAATCTAAAACTAGAACTGAAGTTAACGGAACCAGAAAGAAAGTTTGGGCTCAAAAAGGTACTGGACGTGCTCGTCACGGTAACAGAACTGCTCCAACCTTTGTTGGTGGTGGTCGCGCTTGGGGTCCAAGAGGTGAACAAAACTACACTCTCGGTATCAACAAAAAAATGAAAAGAGTTGCTATCAATTCTATTCTAACTAAATTTGCTCAAGACAAAAAAATTATAGTCATCGACCAACTCAGCACTATAACTCCAAAGACAAAAGAAGCTATTAAACTAATTACTGGACTTAAAGCCAATAATGAAGTATTATCTAAAAGTTCAAAAGTTGGTATTATTACTACTCAAACTCTAAATAATGTTTTCAGAGCTTTCGGTAATCTTCAAAAGACTAATCTTTTGTCCCTTAAATCATTAAATGCTTACGATCTGTCAAATCAAAACTTTTTGATTATCAGTAAGAAAGCAATCAATCATTTTTCTAAGTAAATATGAATTCTATTAGCTCACAACACATTATTTTAAAGCCAATCATTACTGAAAAAGCTTTAATCGAACAATCTAAAGGTAAATATTCTTTCTGGGTTGGTAAAAGAGCCAATAAAAACCAAATTGAACAAGCTTTCGAAGCAGTATTCGGTGTTAAACCATTAAGTGTCAACACTGTTATTGTTAAAGGTAAAATGAAAACTGATTGGAAAAAAAGAAAACCAATTAAAAAATCTGATCAAAAGAAAGCAATTATTACTGTTGCTAAAGATCAAAAAATAGAATTATTAACTATAAATAAATAAAATTATGACATTAGTTCGTCCTACATTAACTATTAAGAAAAAGCAAAGCGGCCGTGACTCTCAAGGTCATGTTTCCGTTAGACATCGCGGTGGTGAACATAAACGTTTTATTAGAACCCTAGAATGGAACAGAAATAAAATTGACATTAATGCTAAAGTTTCTGCTATTGAATACGATCCAGGTAGAACTGCTGACATTGCTCTCTTAGTTTATGAAGATGGTACTAAATCATATATCTTAGCTCCTACTGGATTAAAAGTTGGTGATGTTGTCGTTTCATCTGACAACGCTCCAATCAAAGACGGTAACTGCTTACCTTTAAAAAATATTCCTGTTGGAACTCCAATCCACAATTTAACTTTTCAAGTTGGTAAACCAGCTCAATTAGTTAAAAGCGCTGGCACTGCTGCTTATATCCAAAGTGTCGATGGTAACAAAGCCATCATTAAATTACCTTCTGGTGAAATTAGAATTTTTAAAGCTGATTCTAAGGCTACTATTGGTCAAGTCGGAAATGCTGATCACAGCAATCAAAAACTAACCAAAGCCGGTGATTCTCGTCATCGTGGTATTAGACCAAGTGTTCGAGGTGTTGCTCAGAATCCTCACTCCCATCCACACGGTGGTGGTGAAGGCCGTTCATCTATCGGTATGCATCCAAAAACTCCTTGGGGTAAACCAGCTTTCAAGAGAACCAGAAAGAAGAAAAATGCCTCCAATAAATTAATTATTAAAAGAAGAAGACCTTAATGACTAGAAGTTCCAAAAAAGGACCATATATCAACGAGATACTTTTAAAGAAAGTTTCTAAAAAAGTTGGTTCTGAGCCTATTAAAACCTATGCTAGAAGCAGTCAAATCTCTCCAGATTTTGTCGGCACTAATTTTGAAGTTTATAATGGTAAAAAATTCATTAATGTCTATGTTACAGAAGATATGGTTGGACATCGCTTAGGCGAATTTTCTCCTACTAGAACCTTTAAAGGTCATGGACGTGTTGTTAAAAGAGTTATTGAAAAAACATAAACTATGGCAAATACTATTAAAAGTAAAACTACTAAAACTGTGGCTCCTAAAAAAACTACTGAAATTAAAAAAACAGTTGAAGCAAAAGCAACTCCAGTTTTAAAAGTAGCTAAATATGTTGACAAAAACGTCATGATTTCTCCAAGAAAACTTAGACTCTTAGTCAATAACATTAAAAAACTATCTCCAAAAGAAGCTTTATTAAGATTGAAATTCACCAACACTAAAGGTGCTAGATTTATGATCAGAGCTTTACAAACCATCATCTCTGATGCCAAAAACAATTTTGGCTTAGATACTGATGCTTTAAAATTTGATACTATTAAAGTCGACGAAGGTTTAAAAATTAAGAGAATGGACAAATCACACGGATCCCGATTTGCTCGTGGTCTCATTATGAAAAGACATAGTCGATTAACCATACACGTTAAAGGGGTTCAAAAATAATTATGGGTCAAAAAGTTAATCCAATTGGTTTCAGATTAGAAACCGTAAAAAACAGTCCAGAATGGCAATCATCTTGGTATGCCAATACCAGAATGTACGCTATTTATCTCTTAGAAGATAAAAAAATAAGAGACTATCTCCAAAAGAAGCTTTATTCTGCTGGTGTTGTTGCTCTTAGAATCGAAAGATCTACTAAAAAAATCAAAATAATTATCATCGTTTCTCGACCAGGTTTAGTAATCGGTCGTGGCGGTAAAGAACTTGAAGTTCTTAAAAAAGAAATCCAAAAGATTATTTCTTCAGTCAAGGGTAAACAAAGTGTTGAAATCCAAGTTGAAGAATTTAAGAATGCGGATTTATCAGCTAAACTAATCGCTGAAAAAATTGCTTACCAACTTACTAAAAGAATGCCTTACCGAAGAGTAGTTCTATCCGCTATGGAAAAATCTATGTCATCAGGTGTTAAAGGTATTAAGATAATTTTATCCGGAAGAATTAACGGTGCTGAAATCTGTCGTAGAGAAAAATTCTGCGAAGGTAAAGTTCCATTAAGTACCATCCGTTCAATTATCGATTATCATGAATGTCCATCTTTAACCAGATCAGGTTATATTGGCGTCAAAGTTTATTTGTGTTTAGGCTAAACAATTATGTTACAACCAGGAAGAACTAAATATAGAAAAGAATTCAGAGGCTCAATGAGCGGTAATTCTAAAGGTAACCTTGTTACTTTTGGTGATTTCGGTCTAAAAGCTATGGAATGTAGTTGGGTAACTGCTAATCAAATCGAATCAGCACGACGTGCTATCTCTCATTCAACCAAAAGAAATGGTCGTATGTGGATTCGCATTTTCCCAAGCAAACCTTATACTGAAAAAGGAACCGGAACCATGGGTGCTGGAAAAGGTGATGTTAAAGGTTATGTCTCTGTAGTTAAACCAGGTCGAATCATGTTCGAAGTTTCTGGTATTAGCGAAGCAGACGCAAGAATTGCACTTAAATTAGCTGCTGCCAAGTTACCGGTAGTATGTAAAATAGTTAGTAAAAAATAGGGGTAGATTTTATGAAAAAAACTGATAAAATTTCCTACAGAGAAAAAAGTAAACAAGAGTTGCTTAAGAACCTGTCGGAGCTTAGAAATAAGTTTGTAGAAACAAGGTCTAAACATGCACATGGAAATCAGAAGGATACTTCTGTTTTTTCAAAAATTAAACATGAGATAGCATATATCTTCACTCTCTTGAAACAAAAAGAAAATGACAATTAAAAAAATTGAAACTACTAATATTAAAACTGGAAAAACTTTTATTGGAAAAGTTGTCTCTGACAAAATGACCAATACTTTAGTCGTCTCTTTGGAATACACTAGACGTCATCCAATTTATAAAAAAATCGTTACTAAACATAACCACATTTATTCTGAAAATAATCTTTCAGCTAAGATGGGGGATATGATTAAAGTAATGGAAACTCGTCCTCTTAGTAAAATCAAAAGATTTACTACTTTAGAAATCATTAAAAAAGCCTAATTATGTCAGTTCAATTAAGAAGTATTATCAAACCAGCAGACAATTGTGGAGCTAAACTTGTCCAAGTGATTCATGTTTATCGTGGTCATTTTCATAAGAAAGGTTCTATTGGCGATACTGTCATGGCTGTTGTTAAAGAAGCTATTCCAAATGGTTTAGTTAAAAAGAAAGATAAAGTAAAAATGGTTATCGTTAGAACTCGAAAAGAATTCGGCCGAGCCGATGGTTCTTACATTCGTTTTAGTGATAATGCAGGTGTTATAATTGATTCTCAAAATAATCCTAGAGGTACTAGAATTTTTGGACCTATCGCTCGTGAAATTAAAGATTTAGGTTTTAATAAAATTGCCTCCATGGCTCAAGAGGTATACTAATATGAAAATACTAAAAGGTGATAAAGTTAAAATCTTAATCGGTAAAGACAAAGGTCGAGATGGTCTAATTGTCAAAAGTTTCCCTAAAAAGGATAAAATTGTCGTTGAAGGACTAAACCTCTTCAAAAAACACATTAAACCTTCTCAAGGTAAAAGTGGTAGCATTATCGAAAAAGAAAGGTCTATTTTAGTTTCTAAAGTTGCCTTAATTTGTCCTAACTGTAAAAAAACAACTCGAGTTGGTTACCAAATTGATAAAACTGGTGAAAAATATCGAATTTGTAAAAAATGTAAATCAATTTTAGCCAATACTACTATTAAAAAATAATTATGTTAAGAGATACTATTAATACCACTATTAAAGAAGAATTAATAAAACTTTTAGGTAAAAAGAAAAATGTTTTTTCTTTACCTCGTTTAAATAAAGTTGTTATTAACTATCGCGTTGCTGATGCTCGAGAAAGTCAAGAATCTCTTGATGCTGCTATCGTTGAAATCAATGCTATTACCGGTCAAAAACCAAAATTATGCAAGGCTAAGAAAGCTGTTGCTTCATTCAAAGTTAGACAAGGTGATCCTTTAGCTCTTAAAGTTACTTTAAGAGGTAAGAGAATGTATGATTTTACTGAAAAATTATTCGATATAGTTTTACCTCGTCTTCGTGACTTTAAAGGTTTACCATTAAAGTCTTTTGATTCTGAAGGTAATTACAACTTAACAATTAAAGATCAAACTTATTTTCCTGAAGTTAATCTTGATAAAATTAATAAAATTAGATCAATCCAAGTGACATTAGGGATAACTGCCTCTTCAAAAGAAGACGCAAAAGTGTTACTATCGACCCTAGGTTTACCTTTTGAAAAAAAGGAAAATAACTAAATATGGCCAATAAAGCAAAAATAGTCAGAGAAACTAAAAAATTAAAATTTAGTGTGCGACATCATAATAGATGTTCTATTTGTGGTCGTCCAAGAGGATTTATTCGTTTATTCGGAGTTTGCCGTATTTGCTTTCGAAAGTTAGCTCACTCAGGAATGCTTCCTGGTGTTAAAAAAGCCAGTTGGTAATTTAAAAAAACATGATTTATTCATTATCTACAGATTTCTTAATTAGAGTTAAAAATGGTTCTATGGCCAGCAGAAAAACTATTACTGCACCTGGTTCCAAATTTAGCGAAAACATTGCCAAATTAATGAAAAAATACGGTTATATTGCCGATTTTTCCGTTGATGGTGATGCTATTAAAACTATTACTATTAAATTGGCCTATGATAACAATCAGCCAAAAATTAGTAATATTATCCTTTTCTCCAAACCAGGCCGAAGAATGTATGAAAAATCATCTTCTCTTCCATGGGGAAAAACTCCTTCATCTTTAATTATTATTTCCACCTCCAGTGGTGTTATGTCTCAAAAAGAGGCAAAAGCCAAAGGTTTAGGCGGAGAACTTATTGCCGAAATTTGGTAAACCATTATGTCAAGAATAGGTAAACAACCAATCACTATCCCAGCTGGAGTTACAGTAACAATCCAAGACACTAATGTCACTGTTACTGGTCCAAAAGGAACTTTAAGCTTAAAATTCAATCCAAGAATTAAAGTCGAAATTATTGAAGATCAAGTCATTGTTTCTCGACTTGGTGAAGATAAAAAAACTAAAGCTAATCATGGAACTACCAGAGCTCATATTAATAATATGATCTTAGGTGTCCAAGAACACTGGAAAAAAGAAATGGAAATTAGAGGAACTGGTTATAAAGCTTCTTTAAATGGAGATGTTTTAAGACTTAATGTCGGATACATTCATCCAGTTGATGTTAAAGCTCCAACCGGAATTCAATTTCAACTTCCTGATGACACTAAAATTATAATCACTGGTGCTGATAAAACAGTAGTTGGACAAGTAGCCAGTAATATTCGCAAAATCAGAAAACCAGAACCTTACAAAGGTAAAGGTATTCGATATGCTGATGAAGTTATTAAACTCAAAGCAGGTAAGAAGGCTAAAGCCTAAACAACTATGATTATTCAGAATCCAAAATTAAGAAGATTAAAAAGAGTTCGAAGTAAATTAGCTCAAAACTTGGGTATACCTAGACTTTCAGTTTTTCGTAGTAACCAACATATCTGGGCTCAAATTATCGACGATAAACATGGTCGAACTTTAGTCTCTGCTTCAACCAAAACTATTACTAAAGGAACTAAATCAGAAAAGGCTTTTGCCGTTGGTGAAGCTATCGCTGTTTTAGCACTCGAAAAGAAAGTTAAAAATATTAGATTTGATCGTGGTTCATACCGTTACCATGGCCGAGTTAAAGCTCTTGCTGAAGGTGCCAGATCTAAAGGTTTACAATTTTAAATAATATGACTCCAGACACACACCAAAATAAAAGATTTGAAAGATACGAAAAACCAGTCAGTGAATTTTCTGAAAAAGTCGTTCAAATCAAAAGAGTATCTAAAAAAACTAAAGGTGGAAATCAAATCCATTTTACCGCTCTAGTCGTTTCTGGTGATAAGAAATCAAGAGTTGGAGTTGGTTTAGGAAAAGCTAAAAGTGTTTCCGAAGCTATCCAAAAAGGAGTTAAAAAAGCTCAAAAAGGAATGCTTAATGTTCCTATTGTTAATGGTACTATTACTGATGCTATTCAACTTAAATTCAAAGGCGCTATCGTTTTAATTAGACCAGGAAAGCAAGGAAGCGGTTTAATCGCTGGTGGACCAGTTCGATCAGTAATTGAATTAGCTGGAATTAAAGATATTGTTTCCAAAATCATTGGTTCTAAAAATAAATCAATTAACGTTTGGGCAACTCTTAAAGCCTTATCAACATTAAAGAAATAATATGGAAATTTTAAATCAATTAAACAAAACCACTACTAAATCAAAAAGAAGAATTGGCCGAGGAATCGGTTCTGGTAATGGTGGTCACACTGTTGGACGTGGTGCTAAAGGTGATAAGGCCCGAGGTAAAAGCAAACTTACTTTTGATGGTACTAAAATCAAGAAATCTTGGATTAAAAGACTTCCATTTTTAAGAGGTAAACATCGAACCCTTAAAAGAAATGAAATCGTCACTTTTACTCTTGATCAAATTGATAAATGGTATAAAAAAGGTGAAGTTGTTGATCTCAATTCATTAATTAAAAAATCTAAGTTAACACCAAAAAATCTTAACGGCAGGGTTAAAATTCTTTCTCAGGGCGAGCTTACAAAAGCTTTAACTATCAAAAATGTTTTAGTCTCTAAAAATACTTCTAAAAAAATTATTGCCGCTGGTGGTAACATAGAGTAATGAATCAAATAACCAAAACTCTTTCCTTATACATAGACGGATTCAAGACTCCATTATTCAGAAAAAAATTATTATTTACCGTCGGTATTTTAATCTTTTTCAGATTTATTGCTCATATTCCAGTTCCTGGAGTCAATCTCGCTCTTCTTAGACAATTTTTTGCTCAAAACCAATTACTTTCTTTGTTGGATATTTTTTCAGGTGGAACCTTGGCCAATTTTTCTATTGCCGCTCTAGGTTTAAATCCATACATCAATGCCTCAATCATGATGCAACTATTAGCTTTAATAGTGCCTCAAATTGAAGAACTTCAGAAAGAAGGTGAATATGGTCGAGCCAAAATTAATCAATACACCAGAATGGCAACCATTCCTTTCGCCATCATCAACGGTCTAGGAATGTTCGCTATTTTAAAATCCCAAAACATTATCACCAGTTTTAGTCCATTAACCATTATTGGTATGGTTGCCAGTATGGTAGCTGGAACTATGATCATGATTTTCATTGGAGAAATGATTAATAGCTATGGTGTAGGTAATGGTATCTCTATGTTAATTTTTGCCGGAATCATCTCTAGGTTGCCAACAGGTTTCCTTAAAACCTTAAGTGTCACTGATTTTTCCAATCCTCAAACAGGTCTCAATATTCTCGTTTTTGCTATTTTGGCTATAGTTATGGTTATGGGAATCATTATGGTTGAAGAAGCTGTTTTGCGTGTTCCAATAAATTATGCCAAAAGATCACAAGTCACATATTTACCAATCAAAGTTAATACAGCTGGTGTTATGCCTATGATTTTTGCCGTTTCTTTGGCTACCGCTCCTTCATTAATCGGTCAGTTCCTGGGAAAAGTTCCAAACCAAATTGTTGCCAACATTGCCAACGCTTTTGCTAATTTATTTGCAACAGGGTCTTATACTTACATGGCTTTCTATTTTATATTAGTCATCGGTTTCACTTTCTTTTACACTTCAGTCATCTTTAAACCAAAAGACATCGCTGATGAATTAAGAAAATCCGGGGGATTCATTCCTGGCATCAGACCTGGAATTTCTACTGAAAAAAGACTTAAATATATAATTAACCGTGTAATTATCATTGGAGCTGTCTTTTTAGGTGTTATCGCTGTTGCTCCATCAATTGTCGAAAAAATAACCGGAATAACCACTTTAACTATCGGTGGAACCAGTGTCTTAATTGTGGTTTCAGTAGTTCTCGAACTAACCAGAAAATTAGAGAATGTTGTTCAAATGCACAATTACGATAAAATTTCTTATTAAATGTTTATTAAATTTTAAAAAACATGTCAATAAATCTTTTCATCATCGGTCCATCTGGCTGTGGTAAAAGCACCCAAGCCAAATTAATATCTCAAAAATATAATTTAACTCATTACTCTATGGGTCAACTCCTACGCGATGAAATGGCCAGTGGTTCAGATTTAGGTTTATTAGCCAAATCTTATGTTGATAGTGGCACTTGGGCTCCAGATGAGGTTGTTCTTAATATCCTCAAATCAAACTTAGAAAAAATTAATAACCAAAACTTCATCGTTGATGGTTTTCCTAGAATGTTAGATCAAGGCATTAAAATTGAACAATATCTTGAACTAAATAAACAACCAATGTCTTATCTTATTCTTCTAGACGTCACTTTTGAAGAAATTATAAGTAGAAGACAAAAATTAGGGTTGGATTTCCAAGATCTATCTCGCACCGATAATGCTCCAGAAGTTGTTATTCAACGTCAAAAATCATACGATGAGTCAATTCTTCCAATAATAGAACACTATCAAAGTGAAAGTAAATTGATTAAAGTTGATGGAAATAGACCAATTGAACCAATTTTAGAAGACATTTCCCGAATAATTGATAAAATTAATAATTAAAAAAAAATGATAAAAGAACCAACAGTTAAAGGACAAATAACAGAGGTATTGCCTAATGCTCTGTTTCGGGTTAAACTCGAAAGCGGTAATGAAATAATAGGCCACTTAGCCGGAAAGCTTAGAATGCATCACATTCGAGTTATGGCTGGTGATTTTGTTTCTTTGGTGTTAAGTCCAGAGGGAGAAAAAGGTCGAATCGTTTATCGTATTTAAGTTAAAATTTAGTCTTTGATATTATGATCTATTTAGGTTACAATATCCAAGTTCCTTATGAAAGTAAAATCTAGTATTAAAACTCGTTGTAAAAATTGTAAAATAGTTATCCGTAGAGGAGCTAGACGTGTTATATGTTCTACAAAAAGGCACACCCAAAGACAGGGTTAATTAAATATGAGAATCGTTGGTGTTGAAATTCCAGATAATGAAAGAGCCGAAGTTGGCTTAACTCGTTTTTATGGTATTGGAAAAACAAATGTAAAACAAGTTGCTAAAATGGCTAATATTGATTTAAATACCCGAATTAGGGATTTATCTCGAGATGATGTCTCCAGATTAATGAAGGTTTTAGAATCTTTCACTATTGAAGGTGACCTTAAAAAAGAAATCAGAGAAAACATTGATCGTTTAAAAGCAATCCGTGCTTATCGAGGTATTCGTCACATTGTTAATTTACCAGCTAGAGGCCAAAGAACTAAAACTAACTCTCGTACCAGAAAAGGTAAGAAGAAGACTGTTGGTTCATTAACCAAAGAAGCTTGGGCAAAAATTGAAGCTAGCCAAAAAGCTGCATCTAATAGTTCTAATAAATAATGACTCCAACTACTAAAACTAACAAAATCGTTAAAAAGAAAGTATATAAGAACGTTGCTGAAGGTAGATTGTATATTCAATCAACTTTTAACAACACCTTAGTCACTGTCACCGATGTTAAAGGTCATACCTTAGCTTGGTCAAGTTCAGGTCATTGTGGTTTCAAAGGGGCTCGAAAATCAACCCCATTTGCTGCTACTACCGCTATTGAAAGAACTCTTGAAGAAGCAAAAAAATACGGTGTTAAAAAATTAGAAGTTTATTTGAAAGGTCCAGGTGCTGGTAGAGATGCTGCATTAAGATATCTTCGCTCCAAAAGAGATTTTGATATCGATATGATTTCCGACGTCACTCCAATACCACATAATGGTCCTAGACCTCCAAAACAAAGAAGAGTTTAAAAATAAATATGTCAAGAATTACCTTAGATACAAAATGTAGACTTTGCCGAAGAGAAGGCACAAAACTTTATCTTAAAGGCGAAAGATGTCTATCATCTAAATGTCCTATAGAAAAGAAAGGTGCAGTCGCTCCAGGTATGCATGGTCTTAAAAACACTAAAAAACCTACTGATTACGGAATCCAACTTAGAGCTAAACAAAAAGCTAAAAGAATTTACGGTGTCCAAGAAACTCAATTTCACAACTATTTTGATAAAGCTAAAGAATTAAAGGGTTTAGTTGGTGACAATTTAATCATTCTTTTAGAAAGAAGATTAGATAATGTCGTCTACTTAGCTGGTTTGGCTCCTTCACGATCTGCAGCTAAACAAATGATTAGTCATAAACATATTTTAGTTAACGATAAAGTTTTAAATATTGCTTCTGCTGAATTAAGCATTGGTGATACTATTTCTATTAATCCTAAAAATACTAAGAAATATCAAGAAAATTTGCCACTTTCAGAGAAAGAATTCAAATCTCCAAGCTGGTTAGATATCAAAAAACAAACTTACACTGCCAAAGTTATTTCTTTACCAATCCAAGAAGAAATAAATAACGGCATAGACTTAAACTTAATTGTTGAATATTATTCAAGATAAAAAGGAGAACCCAAATGATAGATACTAGTAAATTTAATATCAAATCAATAAAAAGTAGTGAAAACTACGGTAAATTTGAACTCAGTCCTTTATTCGGAGGTTTAGGTCATACTCTAGGTAACAGCTTACGCCGAGTTCTTTTAATTACTGTTCCAGGTGCTGCTATTACCAGAATCAGAATTGATGGAGCAAACCATCTTTTTACCACCCTTCCTGGTGTTAAAGAAGATTTGGTTGAAGTTTCTTTAAATCTTAAAAAAATTAAATTCGATTACAACAAAGATGAACCAATTGTTCTTACTTTAGAAAAGAAAGGTCCAGGAATTGTTACCGCTGCAGACATCGTTGATAACGATCTTTGTAAAGTTTCAACTCCAAACCAAGTAATTGCTACTCTTGCTGACAGCAAATCCGTTTTAAAAATGGAAATCACTGTTGAAAGAGGAGTTGGTTACACTCTTGCTAAAGAACAAAAAACTGACATTGTTGGTGAAATCATTCTCGATGCCACCTTCACTCCTGTCATCAAAGCCAACTACATGGTTGAACCTACTCGTTTAGGTAAAAAATCAAACTACGACAAGCTTATAATGGAAATATGGACCGATGGTTCAGTTGATCCTTTATACGCTCTTAAATTAGCTGCTAATGATTTAATTAATGCCTACAGTCAAATTGCTGATCCAAAAGAATTTGAAGATGAAGTCATTACTATTTGTTCCAGTCCAACTAACTCTGGTGCTGATATTTCTGTTGAAGAAATTGAATTACCTTTAAGAGTTACCAATGCTCTTAAAAAAGCTGGTTATCCAACCATCGAAGCTTTGTTAAAAGCAGGAAGATTAGACGTTAGTAAAGCTAAAAATGTCGGTGAAAAATCATTAAAAATCATTGATTCATGGTTAAAGGAACGAGGTTTTACCTGGAAATAAATTATGAAACATCGTATTTTTGGAAAAAAATTAGGTAGAAATCACAACGAACGTAAAGCTCTCTTTACTTCTTTGGCTAGAAGCATGTTTACTCATGGTAATATCAACACTACCGAAGCTAAGGCTAAGTCCGTAGTTTCTTTAGTTGAAAGATTATCAACCGTAATCATCACCAAGCCAGAATTAACAGCTAAGCGTGAATTGTTCAGATATTTACAAGATCAAACTTGGGTTAATAATGTAGTTGCTACTTTTAAAGCCACTTTTGGTGAACAATCTTCAAATTTCACCACAATTAAAAGAATCAAATACCGATACGGTGACAATGCTTTAGTTGTAAACTTAAGCTTCGTCAAAGATATTAAATTTGATGTTAAAAAGCCTGAAATTAAAAAAGAAGAAAAAACAGAAAAAAAACCTGTCAAGAAAGCTGCTGTTAAAAAAGCAATCAAGCCGGCTGTTAAAAAAGTCGTCAAAAAGGTCAAATCTGTAAAGGAGACAAAATAATGAAAGAAAAAACTACAGTTTTAAAAGGTAGCCAAGTTGATAGAAGTTGGCAATTAGTTGATCTTAAAGGTAAAACTTTAGGTCGTATTTGTACCGAAATCGCTACTATTTTAATGGGTAAAAATAAACCAACTTTTTCTTATCATCGAGATGATGGTGATTATGTTGTTGCTATTAATGCCGCAGATATAGTTACTACTGGTAAAAAAATAAAAGATAAAATTTATTATCATCACACCGCTTGGTCTGGTCATTTAAAAGAAGCCACTCTTGGTGAAATGATGAGAAAAGATCCTCGAAAAGTCATTGCTCATGGTGTTTTAGGAATGCTTCCTAAAAACAAATTACGTGACGTCAGGATGACTCGATTAAAAGTTTTTGTTGGTGCAGATCATAAATATACCGACAAGTTTTCTAAATAAACACTATGGTTAAAAAAACTACTCTAAATACTTACACTTACGCAGTTGGTCGACGTAAATCTGCTGTTGCTACAATTAAACTTTTCCCAGGAAAAGGTAACTCAATTGTCAACAAATTAGCCATCGATAAGTACTTCCCAGGTGCTACCGACAAGATTAACTATGATAAACCTTTTGTTATCACTGAAACTCTTGGTAAATTCCATTTCGAAGCCAAAGTCACCGGTGGTGGAAAACAAGGTCAAGTTGAAGCTTTAATGTTAGCAACTTCAAGAGCTCTCTTCAAACAAAACGAAGCTCTCAAATCTGTTCTAAGAACCAATGGTTTATTGACTGTTGACTCTAGAGTCAGAGAAAGAAGAATGGTTGGAACTGGTGGTAAAGCCAGAAGACAAAAACAATCTCCAAAGCGTTAAAGACATCCTTTTGTATTTACAAATCCCTCACTTCGGTGGGGGATTTTTGGTTTATAATAACTCTATGAATTTGTTTCAATCAATAGTCTTAGCCATAGTCCAAGGAATTACTGAATTTGTTCCAATCTCTTCTGATGGACATCTTAATCTATTCCAACACATATTCGGACTTACTCCTTCTTTAACCTTTGATATTTTCCTTAACACAGCCACCTTTATCTCAGTTTTGTTTTTCTTTAGAAATCAATTAAGCTATTTTTTCAAAAACTTTAAATATATTGTTGTTGGTTCAATTCCAGCTGCCTTAGCTGGTATTTTCTTAAAATCCCAATTTGAAGCCATCACTTCCGATGTAAAATTATTACCTTTTTTCTTTTTAATAACAGCACTTTGTGTCTTCTTAACCAAATATTTAGGAGACAAATCAGAAAAGTTAACTTATTTCAAAGCTTTTATAATCGGTATTTTTCAAGCAGCAGCTATTCTTCCTGCTGTTTCTCGTTCCGGGTTAACCATTTTTTCAGGTCTTTTATTAGGTTTATCCCCAATACAAGCTTTTAATTTTTCCTTCAGTCTTTTTATCCCAGCCTCAGTTGGAGCCTTATTATTAAGCGTTAAAGATTTGAAAAATTCCAATTTTCTTGAACCAAATTACATAGTTTCCTTTATTGTCACCACAATTGTTGGTATTTTGGCTCTAACTTTCCTAAGAAAAGTGTTAATCGGTAAAAAGCTCTGGGTATTCGGATTCTATACCATAATAATTGCTATTATTACCTTCTTCCTAACACTCTCCGCTGCGTCCATTTAATCGATCCAAAGTCAGTCTAAGTAAGTTTTCCTTAGTCGCCTTTATTATTTTCTTCCTTTTGACGCCTTTACTATTTTTCTTATTTTTAGGCTCAATTTTAAAAAATAGTTCTTTTTCGTATTCGTTTTTAAAATCCATAGTTAGATTTGTCCGCTCATATAATTTTTCCAAACAAAATATAGTTCGGCTGTGGCAGTTGCGTCTCTGGCCACATAATCAGCAATTTTATTAAATTCCATAGCCTCATACAAAGCCGAAACATCACCGCCGTGAACACCTTGTGCTTTTGGGTTCTCAATATTAAATGCCTTACATAACATCTCCAATTTAAAACTACGACCATTTTGTCTTATTTTATTGGCCAAATCAATTGATTTATCAGATCCCCATTTTTTAATTTCAAATGGCATTTTGACTCTATTAATTCCTGATCTAATCATTAGATAAGGGAAATCAAAACCATCACCGTTATAAGTCACAAAATCTTCATAATTAGGCGTAATTTTCCAGAATTCTTCTAGTAATTTTTTTTCAGTTGCAAATATTTTATAAGTAAAATTTTCTTTTTCAGGAGTAATTTCTTTACTAGATAAGCTCAATACAAATCCAGTTTTTTTATTAATGTCATATGCTCCAATCGCACAAACACAGCCAAAAATAGAATATACCGCAGTTTTCCCCTTAGCTATTTCTTTATCCGGTTCTGCTTTTTCAAGATTATTCAATAAATAATCTTGTTCAGCTTCGTCCAAATTTTCAAATTTTTTACCCAAAGTTTCAATATCAAAAACCAAAGTTGGCACTTGAGGAGCAAAATCACTAGCTTCTTCGCTTTCAACTATTTGGCAACTTTCTAAAATTAAAGAGATTTTACCGTTGTATTCTTGAGATTTAGCATTTATCTCCACCACTTTACCGACTTCAAGGTTGCAGTGAATAATATTGTTATTCCAAATTTTAGCGTCAATCTTTCCGTCTTTATCGCCCAATTGCAATTCATAGTAGGCATCACCAGTCTTAGTCTGCTTAATGTCTTTACTAATCACCAAAAAGTGTCTATCACGGATCAATTCGTTTGGAGTAATTTTTATAGCCATAGACTAAATTATAACCTAGAAACCAACGATCTCTACTGTTTTGAATTTACTTTTAGATCCACTTTTCAAAATAATTGTCGATTTAGCAATTTTTAAGTCTTTAGCTATTAATTCTAAAAGCAATTTATTAGCTTGATTCTCAATAGGGGCCTTATTAATCCACACATCCCAATGTGTTTCGTCATTTTTAACAATTTTATTTCTTGATGAATTAGCTTTTACTTTAATATTAATTATCATATATAACTTATTAATTATAAAACAAACTTAAATTAAATTTAATTAATATGTAACGGATACATACAAGTTAACTTGACTAATATTATTTAAAGAGTTATAATTAAAGCCTTATGAATCCTTTAATCAAAGTTGGAGAAAATTCCCCTAAGATAGTTAACGCTATTATTGAGATCGGTAAAATGACCTCAAATAAATACGAATACGATGAAGAATTAGACACAATTAAGCTTGATAGAGTTCTTCATTCCCCAATGTTTTATCCAGTCGACTATGGTTTCATTCCTGAAACCCGTTCTCAAGATGGAGATCATCTCGATGTTATGGTAATCACCAATTCACCTGTTTTCACTGGTTGTTTAATGGAAGTTAGACCTATCGGTGCCTTAATCATGTCTGATGAACATGGTGATGATGAAAAAATATTAGCCGTCCCTCTAAAAAATCCTAATTACGACCACATTAAGAACCTTAAAGACGTTTCACCTCATTTATTAAAAGAATTAGTCCATTTTTTCACTGAATATAAAAGACTAGAAAATAAAGATGAAGACGTCGTTGTTAAAGGTTGGATCAATCGTACCGAAGCCTACCAACTAATCAAAGAATCTGAAAAAACCTACAAACTAGAAAAAGAAGCCTAAATTTACTAAATGAAAAATAGAGAGAGATCTTGGCAAATAATAAAGATTACTTGATAATGAAAATCTAGAACCCTACGATATCGCTGTTTTAAGAATAAAAGAAATTTGGAGCCAATCCTTTGAAGGTAAAATTGATCCAAAACAAAGAATTGATAGTCTTGATCAATATCTTAATTCTGTGGAAGAAAAATTTCCTAATGTTTACCAAAGATTAATAGAACTAGATTCAGAAGACAAGAACAAGTTAATGGAAATTGCGCAACAATATTTCCTTAAATAATTAATTTTAAAAATCAAAACTGGTCGGGAATACAGGATTCGAACCTGCAGCCTCACGCACCCCATGCGTGCGCGCTAGCCAATTGCGCCAATCCCCGTTACAAAATTATTATAACAAAACCACTCATTTTTGCAGTTTCGTCTTTTCTTCGGTTTTACTCCTTGACTTGATATATTTCTTTTTGATATCACTATAGTTGTTAAAGTTATTTTTAAATAATTATGAAAAAAACATCTACAAAGACTAGTCAAAAAAGTACCTCAGGTTCATCAAATATCCAAGATAAAAAAATGGAAGCAGTAAGACTTGCCATGGAACAAATCACCAAAAATTATGGAACCGGATCCATTATGTTAATGGGTGATAAAAAAGCCGATATGTCCATTGATATCATCCCTACTGGTTGTTTACCTCTCGATATTGCTCTAGGAGTTGGCGGTTTACCTCGCGGCCGAGTCAGTGAAATTTTCGGGCCTGAAGCTTCCGGAAAAACCACTGTTTGTCTTCATTTAATTGCTGAAGCTCAAAAATTAGGTGGTACAGCTGCTTTTATTGATGTTGAGCATGCTCTTGATCCTGAAAGAGCCGCCACTGTTGGTGTTGATTTAAATAGTTTATTAATCTCTCAACCAGACAATGGTGAACAGGCTTTAGAAATTGTCGAAACTTTAGTTCGTTCCAATGCTGTTGATGTTATCGTCGTCGACTCAGTTGCCGCTCTCGTTCCAAAAGCCGAAATCGAAGGTGAAATGGGGGATTCAATGATGGGTGTTCAAGCTCGTTTAATGTCTCAAGCCTTAAGAAAATTAACTGGAGCCATTTCCAAATCAAAAGCTGTTGTTATTTTTACCAACCAACTTCGTCAAAAAATCGGTGTTATGTTTGGTAACCCAGAAACCACTCCTGGTGGTTTAGCTCTAAAATTTTATTCTTCTGTCAGAATTGACTTAAGAAAAATTGCCAACATTAAAACTCCATCTGGTGAATCAATTGGATCTCAACATCGTGCCAGAATCGTTAAAAATAAAATTGCCCCACCTTTCAAAGAGGCCGAATTTGACATTATGAACACCGAAGGAATTTCTATCTATGGTGGTATTGTCGATTTAGCTGTTGTCCATGGTTTAGTTGTCAAAGCTGGTGCTTTCTTTAAGATTGAAGATCAAAATGTCCAAGGCCGTGAAGCTGCTAAAAAATACCTTAAAGAAAATCCAGAAATCGCCCAAAAGCTTAAGGCTCAAATTTGGGAAAAAATTAAATCAGCAAAAGAAACAATCATAAATGCAAATTCTGTCGATAAAAACTAGTCGTTTCCCTAATCGGGCTTACATTAAATTTTCTGATGGACTATTGTTGCCATTATTTATAGATGATTTAATAAAGTTATCGCTTCACTCAGGTAAAGAAATAGAAGAAGAGGAGTTAATTATAATAATTAACTCCTCTTTAAGTTATCTCTTGCGAGATTATTCTTTACGTCAAATTGGCATCGCTCCTAGAAGTGAAAAATCTTTGACTCAAAAGTTAAAGAAATATATTAATGGCAGGATTTATAAATACAATATTCCCCAGAATAATCTAAATTTAAACGAATTAATAAATCAATGTATTGATAAGTTAAAAGAGCAGTCTTTAATCAAAGATCAGGAATATATTGATTTTTTTATCAAGAAAAACCATCGCAAATCTAAAAAAGAAATTATTTATCTTTTACAAAAAGAAGGTCTAAAAATAGAATCTTCAGACTTAGAAGATTCTGATATTTCCAAAATTAGAAAGTTATTGATCAAAAAGAAAGCAGATCATCAAAATTTACTTGATTTTAAATATAAAAATAAAATAATGTCCTTTCTTTACCGAAAAGGTTTTTCTTTAGAGGACATTAATAATGTAATTGACGAAACCTTACATTCCAGGTAAAATGAAGACAACTTAAATTAAAATATTAATTATTAAATTTAACTTTTTACTTACGTATCCAAACATGTTATTCAAATTTCAAAGATTACTATCTTTGCCTGTCTCAGTTTCTTAAAGTCCAAAAACACGTGTTGTATCGTAAAAAGTAAGATTAAAGGAGTTCTTTTATGTTAGAAAATTTTTTGTCCAGAGTTAAGGGTTTATTTTCCACAACTGGTGCCGTTTCCCAACCTTCCAAAAAATCACCAGTCAAAGTTGTTACTAAAGCTTCCCAACCAGTAAAACAGGAAGACACTGTTGATAAAAACAGAGTTGTTTTCTCGCCAACCAAAAGTCAAAATGATAATAATATAGAGAAAGCAGATCTGCATTCTCTACCAGTTGTTAATAATATTACTGCTCCAGTCGTTAATACAGCTCAAATTGATGCGGCTCTTCAAAATGCCAAAAGAATTGAAGCTGAAAATAAAAATAAAGAATCAGAAATTTTTCAAAGATTATCTGCTCTAAACGAAAAAGAGCGATATATGATTCAAAAAGAAAAATCACTAGACACTCAAGCTGCCGAAATCAAAATTAAAATGACCAGTGTCGAAGATCTTTATAAAAAACAATTAGAAAAACTAGAAAATATCTCTGGTCTCGATGTTGAAAAAGCTAAACAACTTATCATCAGTAGCACCGAAAAGAAAATGGTCAATTGGGTTGCTAAAAAAGTTGAAGACGCTAAGGAAGAAATCAGAAATAAAGGTGATGAATTAGCCAAAGAAATATTAATAGATAATATTCGACACGGTGTCACTGATTATGTTGCTGAATATACCGTTTCCACTATCTCTTTACCAGATGAAAAGATCAAAGGAAAAATTATCGGTCGAGAAGGTAGAAACATTCGTGCTTTTGAAAAAGCCACTGGTGTTGAATTAGAGTTAGATGAATCTAATGATATTCGTATTTCTTCATTCGATTCGACTCGAAGAGAAATCGCAAAATTATCTTTAGAAAAACTAATCAAAGATGGTCGAATTCAGCCTCTAAAAATTGAACAAATTGTTGCTCAAACCAAAACTGAAATTGAAAAGATCTTAATTAATGAAGGTAAAAGAATCTGCCAAGAAGTTGGTGTCTTTAATTTACCAATGGATTTAATGAGGGAAATTGGTAAGTTCAAATTCCGTTATTCTTATGGTCAAAATTTAGCTAAACACACTATTGAAGCTACTAAAATTGCTACCGCTATTGCCTATGAATTAAAAGCTGATGTTACTACTGTTAGACTTGGAGCCCTCCTTCACGATATCGGTAAAGTAGTTACAGATCAAGAGGGAACCCATATTGATCTTGGTGTTGATTTGTTAAGAAAATATAAATTACCTGAAGCTGTCATTAATTGTGTTGCTGAACATCACGAAGATAAAGAATTCTCTTCAGTTGAATCAACTATCGTTTATATCGGTGACGCTGCTTCCGGTGCCAGACCTGGTGCCCGATATGAAGTCCATGAAGAATACTTAAAGCGCATGAAAAACATTGAAGAAGTTGCTAAAAACTTCCCTGGAGTTCTTAGTGTTGCTGCTTATCAAGCTGGACGTGAAGTTGTTGTCATTGTAGAGCCTACAATAGTTTCCGACAGTGAAGCTGAAGTCTTAAGTCAAAATATAGCTCAACATTTAGAAGAAGAAGCTAAGTGGGCCGGTCAAATTAAAGTTACCGTTATTCGCGAATTAAGAACTAGCAGTATTATTGTTGGCAATAAAATCAACAAAAATGCGGTAAAAAATGATTAACAATACTTGCATTTTGCCGATATTCCGCTAAAATTAAAATAATTACTAATTAATTTATAAAAAAAATAATGACTAAAAAAGACCTAATCGAAATCGTTTCACAAAAGGCAAAACTTAGTAAAAAAGCTGCTAAACAATCAGTCGAAACTTTCTTAAATGAAATTATGAAAGCTCTCTCTAGTGGAGAAGTTGTTAAACTTTCTGGATTTGGAACTTTCAAAACCAAAATGTTTAAAGCTAAGACTATTAAAGCTATTGGTTCTAAAGAATCCAAGAAAATCGTTGCTAGAAGAATGCCTCGATACATTCCTGGAACTAAGATCAAGAAAATGGTTAAATAAATCTAATTTTATTCAAAATTTTTAAACCCTCGCTCCGGCGGGGGTTTTTAGTTTAGACAAACTAAAATTAAGAATTGTAATATAAAATACAATGTATTTTTACAATAAAATACTTGTTTTTTGTCTGAAAAACCACTATAAATATACATAGTGTATATTTATGACTTTTAGCAAAAAAATTGAAAAAATTTAGGTTCAGATTGCCATCGAAGATTAATCTCTCTAATTACTTTTTTGCGCCTCGTTTCTTTTTTTCCAGATTCAATTTAAATTTATTCGCTGTTCTATTTATAAGCATTGGTTTGCTTACTGGGATTTATCTTACTTTATCAAAAATTATTCTTCCTTCAATTTTTGCTAGTGGTTCAAGTGTCTTTACGTTGGAATACAGTGCCTCCACTGCTAGTAGTTATATTTATGATAGTTCAAAAATTAGTGTTACAAATAGTGGTGCTCAAGCAATATCTCAAGGAACAACCAATAAATTTATCAATTCTGTTTTTGACAGTAACAATAATTCCTGGAATATAACACCAAACATAGTTTTTGCCACTAGAAATAATTATTCAGCAATTGGTGCTACTTATCCTTATTCAGTTGTTTCTTCTGATTTCAACTCAGACAGCAAAGCCGATTTAGTCACTGCCAACACCACCTCAAACAATATCACTGTTTTTACTAATATCGGTGGCACAGTTGTTCCAGTCGAAAGTTTTACAGGAACTTCTTTTCCTCCTACCGGTTACAGTATGGGTGGTAATGGTTCCTTTTTTAGAGATACTTCTAGTTATCAAGATAGTCCTGCTTCAGCCGCCAGCGGTGCTATTTCCCATGGTCAAAATGAATGGATAGAAAGATCTATTACTATGACTGGTAATGGAAATGTTAGTTTTTATTGGAAAGTTAGTTCAGAAGGAAGTTATGATTATTTATATGTTTGTGTTGACAACAGTAGTTGTACTAGGAGTAGTGGATACAATCAAAGAATTTCTGGAACCGTCAATTGGACTCCAGTAACTATTTCTCTAACCGCCGGCACCCACACTATTCGTTGGGGTTATGGAAAAGATGGTAGTGTTGTAAGTGGTTCAGATCGAGGATGGGTTGATGCTATTTCATTCACTACTAACATTTCTAGCGCTAATTATTCTACTATTGGTACTAGCCCGCGTTCTGTCAAAACAACAGATTTTAATAGCGACACTAAATCCGACATAGTCACTGCCAATTCTGGTTCTAACGATATTACTGTCTTTACCAACAGTGGCACAGGCACTTTTGGAACCGGAGTCACTTATCCAACTATTGGGACTACTCCATATTCTGTCGCTGTTGCAGATTTTAATAGCGACACTAAATCCGACATAGTCACTGCCAATTCTGGTTCTAACGATATTACTGTCTTTACCAACAGTGGTACAGGTACTTTTGGAACCGGAGTCACTTATCCAACTATTGGGACTAATCCTACCTCTGTTCTTTCAACTGATATTGATGGTGATGGAAAATCCGACATAGTCACTGCCAATAAAAATTCTAATAACATTACTGTCTTTACCAACAGTGGTACAGGTACTTTTGGAACCGGAGTTACTTATCCAACTATTGGAAACGGTCCCCTTTATATTGTTTCAGCTGATTTTGATGGTGATGGAAAAGCTGATTTAGCTACTACTAATTACAGTTCTAATAACATTACTGTCTTTATCAACAGTGGTACTGGTGGCGTCTTAAATGTTGGTGTTACTTATCCGATCAATGGCACCAATCCTTATTCAATTATTGCAACTGATTTAACTGGTGATGGAAAAGCTGACTTAGCCACTGCCAATTATAATTCCAACAATATTTCTGTTTTGACTAATACTGGAACCGGAACTTTTAACACACCGATAACATTTCCAACCAATGAAACTTTTAATCCTCTTTCTATAACTTCTGCTGATTTTAATTCTGATGGTAAAACTGATTTAATTACTGCCAACCCTGATCAAAGTATTGTTTCTGTTTTTCTTAATAATTCATCTTCTCAAATTTGGGAATCTTCACCTCCCTCTGGTCGCAGTGGTGGAGCCAATAAAATAATTGCTGGTTCATCAGATACCAAAATTTATCAAACAATAAATACTATTTCTTTATCTAATTACAATCTATCTGCTTATGTCTATAACAACACTACCGGTAGTGTAGGTGGAACAGTAGATTCATCAATTGCTCAACTTGAATATGCTGGTGTCGGAATCGGAACAACCTACACAGATGTTGGTTCTGGTTGGTGGAAATTAGAAGGAACAATCAATAATATTATTGGTTCTCAAGAATTTGGTGTCATAGTTAAAGCCAATAAAACAGTTTATCTTGATGATTTTGTTTTGGTTTCATTTAGCGATAATTACTCAATTTACAATAATATTTCCTATTCAAATTCTAAAATTTCTAGTTGGGATTCTATCTCTGCTGACACTGATATTCCTGGTAATTCATCAATAATTTATCAAATATCAACTGATAACAATTCATCTTGGCAATTTTGGGACACCAACGTTAATTCCTGGACTAATGTTTCCAACACAGGTGTTACTCCTCAAAGTACCCAAAGCTTTACTGATGTTACTTTTCCTCCAACTGGTTTCACTACTGGTGGTAATAACACTTTTTCCCGTGATACCTCCACCTATTACAGTAGTCCAGCTTCAGCTGCTAGCGGTTACATTAGTGAGAATGGAAATGAATGGATGGAAACTACAACTACTCTTCCAGCCAGTGGAAATGTCAGTTATTGGTGGAAAGTTAGCTCAGAATCTTGTTGTGACTTTCTATATATTTGTGTTGACAATAGCAATTGTAATAGATACAGTGGCTATTCACAAAGAATTGCTGGAACCGTCAACTGGACTCCAGTAACCGTTCCATTAACTGCAGGTACTCACACTATTCGTTGGGGTTATGGAAAAGATGGTAGTGTTGTAAGTGGTTCAGATAAAGGTTGGGTTGATAACATTTCTTTTAATGTAAACAATCCAAACTATACAGACGGAAACACTATTGATCAATTAACATCTAATGTTATGAATCAATTATCAACCACAAACAAAAATTTATCTATCAAAGCAATTCTAAATCCTGATGGTACCAATCTCCCTACTCTTCGTTCAATATCTACTGGTTTCAGTTTTGATGATCAACCTCCTTCTGATACTTCTGATATCGTATTCAAAAACACTATAAACAGTTCAATTGGTTGTACAGGAAATGAATGTTATACCAATCAACAAACACCATATTTTTCTTGGACATCAAGCACTGATGATATGTCTGGTGTTAAAGGTTATTGTTTATACTTAGGTACTAGTCAAAATGGTGACCCAGGTGCTACAGGTAATAATAATATTCTTAAATCATCCAATTCACCAATTAATACAACTAACACTCCTTGTCAATTCATTATTGATACACCTGAGATTGATTTAACTAGTCCAAATGATTATCACTATAATTATGGAACCGAACAAATGGGTTACTATTATTATTATGATTACTACTACGATGATTACAGTGCTATCCAAACATCATTTCCTCTAAACACAGGTGACTACTACTTCAATATTAAAGCTATCGACAATATTGGTAATATCTCTGCTAATTCAACTTCATTTAAAATAAACTTTGATAATACTCCTCCAACTAATGTTGCCTATATTTCTCCATCTTCTGGAAACTTCAGTAATGTTAATGACATGAGTTTTTCTTGGCCAACTAGTGGCACTAGTGCTTCTTCTGATAGTAGTGGTGTTTTAGGTTGGCAATATCAATTAAACAGCACTGACTCCAATGGTTGGCAGGGAACTGCTAATTCTACTTTATTAAACATAGATTACATCCCTCTCAATAATTCCAGTTATAATCTAACTCAAGCTCGTGATGGTAATAAAATCGTCTCTGGAAACAACGTCATTTATTTTAGAACAGTAGATATTACTGGTAGTTACTCTTCTAATTCCACTATTCGAACAGGTAATCTTGCCTTTGGTGGTGCTGCTCCTAGTTTTGCTCAATCAGACAAAATTACTGTTAACCCTACATCTTCTACTAATAATTCCTTTTCTCTATCCTGGCCTCAAGCCACCCCTGATACTGATCGTAATGTCACCCACTATTACTACATGATCAACAATCCACCTCCATCCACACTAGATACTCTCCAGGGTAATGCTTCTACTTACATCGACAATGGTAATTCAACCACTGTTGCTGCTAAAAATCTTCCTGGTATCCACAAGGGAACTAACACTGTCTATGTTGTTGCCATCGATGATTCTCCCACTCCAAATTACTCGCCCTCAAATTACACCAGTGGCACTTTTGAGCTAGATTCAACTGATCCAGATCCTGTTGCCAATCTAGTTGCTTCAGACTCTTCAATTAAGTCTCAATCTCAATGGAATGTTACTCTAACTTGGACAGCTCCAGTCTATCAAGGTGCTGGAAATCTTGTCTATCATGTCTTACGCTCTTCCGATGGCATTAGTTTCACTGAAACAGGGACATCAACTGGACTATCTTTCGTTGATAATGCCCAATCTTCTAAAACCTATTATTACAAAGTTCAAACTAAAGATGGAGCTGGAGCTGGAGACTATTCCTTTACAAACACTGTCTCTATCACCCCAACTGGAAAGTGGACTTCTGCTCCAACTCTAGAAAATCAACCAACAGTAACCAACATCACCACCAAAAAAGCTACCGTCACTTGGTCAACCAATAGAAGTTCTGATTCTAAAGTTGCCTTTGGAACCACTTCTGGTAAATACAATGATGAAGAACCAAGTAATTCATCTCAAGTCTCCAGTCATTCCATTAATCTCACAGGTCTCTTACCTGGAACTACCTATTACTACAAAACCAAATGGACTGATGAAGATGGAAACACTGGCACTAGTGAAGAAAAAAGTTTCACTACTGCTCCAGCTCCAGTCATCAAAGATGTTACTGTTAAAAACATCAACCTAAATTCAGGCTTAATCCAATTCACTTCCACTGGTGCCAGCAAGGTCAAAGTCTACTATGGAAATAGTACTTCATTTGGTGGAGCTCTAGAAATTCCAACTTCAACTAATGAAGCTACCTATACAATTAATTTAATCGGTTTACTTGATGGGGTTAAGTATTACTACAAGATTAATGCCTTTGATAGTGAAAACAGTGAGTATGAAGGTACCACTCTAGATTTCACCACCATTGCTAGACCAAAGATAACCAATGTCCAACTCCAAGAAGTTGCTGGTACTTCTCAATCCACCATTCTTGTCACTTGGGATACCAACACTGAAGTTTCTTCCATTGTCACTTACTATCCAGAAGGCCAACCAGATCAATCTCATGATGAAGTCAGTGTCCAACTAGTTAAAGGTGAACACAAGATGATATTGAGGGGATTAACTAATCAATTGAAATACACACTCATTGTTAAAGGCCGTGACCGAAATGGTAATGAGGCCCTTTCTGATACCCACCGATTCACTACTGCTTCTGACACCAGACCTCCTCAAATTTCTTCACTCTCAGTTGAAGGTCAAAGTGTTCCTCAAATCTCTGGAGCTGCTCAAGAAGCCACTGCTCAACTAACTGTCAGCTGGAACACTGATGAACCAGCCACTTCACAAGTAGAATTTAGTGAAGGAACAGGAACTGATTATTCTCAAAAAACTCAAGAAGATACTAAATTAACTTACAACCATTTAGTTATCATCTCTAATCTAACTCCATCAAAGGTTTACCATCTAAAAGCAGTCTCCAGAGATAAAGCTTTCAATACTGGTAAATCAATTGACACTGTTACCATTGCTCCAAAAGCAACCGACAATGCGTTAGACTTAGTAGTCTCCAACTTAAGTCAGGTTTTTGGCTTCTTAGGAGGACTAGGGAAGTGATGAATCTCAAATTTAAAACACTATTAAAAACAAAGATTTTTGCTTATTTTTTTGCGCCTCGTTTCTTTTTTTCCAGATTCCATTTAAATTTATTCGCTGTTTTGTTTATAGGCATTGGTTTATTTACTGGAATTTATCTTACCATGTCAAAGATTATTCTTCCTTCAATTTTTGCCACTCAAACTATTACTAACACTTGGACTTTTAATTCTTCCACTGCCAGCAGTTATACCTACAATTCTTTTGGACTTACTGTTGATGATAATGGTGCTATTCCTGTTTCTACTCTAACCAACAAATTCACCAATCCTAACCTTACCAGTGATAATAGTGGGTGGAATATACCAACCAATTCAAATTTTGCAACTAAACTTGATTACACCACTGGATCTTATCCTAATGCTGTTGCTATAGGTAATATAAATGGTGATACTGTTCCCGATATGGCAGTAGCTAATTACAATGCCAATACTGTCTCTGTTTTTATTAATAGTGGTACTGGCACCAGTTTTGCCAAAACTGATTACACCACTGGTTCTGCTCCTCGTTCCGTTGCCATTGGTGATCTAACCGGTGATGGTCAAGCTGATCTAATTGTTGGTAATTCCAGTTCCAATACTATTTCTGTCTTTACCAACAAATATGGTATTGGCGCCAGCACTTTTTCCACAAAAACTGACTATACCACTGGCTCCTATCCTCGTTCTCTTGCTGTTGGTGATCTAAATGGCGATGGTAATGTTGATATTGCAGTATCCAATGGTAGTTCCAACACTATCTCTGTTTTTATCAATAATGGAACAGGTACTAATTTTACTAAAGCTGATTACAACACTGGTTCTTATCCTTATTTCGTCGCTATTGGTGACCTAACTGGTGATGGTAAATCTGAGTTAGTCTCAAGTAATAATGGTTCTACTACTATTTCTGTTTTTACCAACAAATATGGCATTGGCGCCAGCACTTTCTCCACCAAAACTGATTACACCACTGGATCTGGTCCTTATTCTCTCAATATTGGTGATCTAACTGGCGATGGTAATGCTGACATTGCAGTAGTTAATACTGGTTCCAACACTGTCTCTGTTTTTACCAATAATGGCACCGGCACTAATTTCACTAGGACTAATTATTCTACCGGTTCTACTCCTCAATTCGTTGCTATCAATGATATAAATGGCGATAGTAATGCTGACATCGCAGTAGTCAACTCTAGTTCTAACACTGTCTCTGTTTTTACCAATAATGGCACCGGTACTAATTTTACTAAAGCTGATTACAACACTGGTTCTTATCCTTTTTCTATTGCCATTGGTGATCTAACTGTTGATGGTAAAAATGATTTGGCAGTTACTAATCAAAATTCCAACACTATTTCTATCTTTGTCAACACAACCTCAACAACTCTGTCTTCTCAAATTTGGGAATCTTCACCTCCCTCTGGTCGTAGTGGTGGAGCCAATAAAATAATTGCTGGTTCTTCAGGTACTAAGAGTTATCAAACAATAAATATTGCATCTTTATCTAACTACAATATATCTGCCTATGTCTACAACAACACTACCGGTAGTGTAGGTGGAACAGTAGATTCATCTATTGCTCAGTTTGAATATGCTGGTGTCGGAATCGGAACAACTTACACAGATGTTGGTTCTGGTTGGTGGAAATTAGAAGGAACAATCAATAATATTTCTAGTTCTCAAGAATTTGGTATCATAGTCAAAGCCAGTAAAACAGTTTATCTTGATGATTTTAGTTTATTAAGCACCAAGAGTTATTCTCCTGTCTACAATACCGTACCTTACGGCAGCAATCAAATTGTCAGTTTTGATTCAATTTCTGCCGACACCAATACTCCAGGAAACTCATCAGTCACTTATCAAATTTGTAACAATTATAGTTGTAGTTCATGGTTATTCTGGAATGGTTCTTCTTGGAACACTGCCACCAACATTACTACTGACACCAATACTCTTGATCAATTACTAATGAACAATAGTGCTGCTCTAACTCAATTACCAATCACCAGCAAAAAATTTTCAATCAAAGCCATTTTAAACACAGATGGAGATGATGTTCCTGTTCTTAATTCCATTAGTTTAGATTTCACCATAGACACCGATATTCCTCTAAGTTCTATTTCTATAAAAACACCAAGTGGCAGTAATTGCACTGGTGATAATTGTTTTAGTTACAAACAAGATCCTGCCTTTAACTGGTCAATCAATGAAACTCCTCCTGCAGGTTCAAACTTAATTGGCTATTGTCTTTATATAGGAAATGATCCAGCTGGTGATCCTCAAAACACATCTGGAAATTTTCAGTCCTGTAGTTCTCCATACGGTGGTTATTGCATGGATGATAAACCTTGTAGTTTTATTACGTCAGATTTATCTAGTTTTGATATTGGTAGTGCCACTTATGCCGACTATTATGGGCCAGGTATCTATTACAACTACTATTATGAAACAGGTTGGGATATTAATTATCCAATGTTTAGTGGTAAATATTATTTCAACGTCAAACCTTTATTCTTCGATAGCGATCAATATATATATACTCTTGGTAGTATTGGTAGTCTTGGTTTTAATTTTGACTCTGTTCGTCCAACTAATGTTGCCTATATTTCTCCAGCTTCTGGAAACTTCAGTAACGTTGCTGATATGGTTTTTTCTTGGCCAAACCAAGGCGACAATAATTCATCATCAGATGTTGGCAGTGGTGTTTTGGGTTGGCAATATAAAATTAATAATGGTGATTGGGAAGGAAACACTACTTCTCCAGATTTGGGAACTAGTTATCTTCCAACCACACTTTCTTCTTTCAATCTTAAATCCACAGATGTCGTTGTTCCTGGAAACAACATCGTCTATTTTAGAACAGTAGACAGAGCTGGAAATTACTCTTCTGATGATACTATCCGAACAGGCAATCTTTCTTTTGGCGGTGCTGCTCCTACTTTCAATCAAAGCGATAAAGTAACTATTGTTCCAACAGTTTCAAATGAAAATTCTTATTCTCTATCCTGGCCTCAAGCCACTCCTGGCAATGATCGTAGTGTCACTCATTACTATTACATGATTAACACTCCACCTCCAACATCTTTAGCTACTATTCAGAGTAATATTTCTACTTACATTGACAATGGAACTTCTACGACAGTTTCCACTAAAGCTCTACCTAATGTCAACAAAGGATCAAACACTGTTTATGTGGTTTCAGTTGATGATGAAGGTAATTACTCACCCTCAAATTACACCAGTGGCACTTTTGAGCTAGATTCTACTAATCCAGACAACGTTGCCAATCTAGTTGCTTCAGACTCTTCAATTAAGTCTCAATCTCAATGGAATGTTACTCTAACTTGGACAGCTCCAGTCTATCAAGGTGCTGGAAATTTAACTTATCAAATTTATAGATCAACAAACAATGTTAGTTTTGCTCAAGTTGGGACTTCAACTGGTTTATCTTTTGTTGATAATGTTTCCACTTCCAGTCTTTTTTACTACAAGGTCTACACTAAAGATGGAGCTAATTCTATTTCTTCAGGAACAAACACTGTCTCTATCACCCCAACTGGAAAGTGGACTTCTGCTCCAACTCTAGAAAATCAACCAACAGTAACCAACATCACCACCAAAAAAGCTACCGTCACTTGGTCAACCAATAGAAGTTCTGATTCTAAAGTTGCCTTTGGAACCACTTCTGGTAAATACAATGATGAAGAACCAAGTAATTCATCTCAAGTCTCCAGTCATTCCATTAATCTCACAGGTCTCTTACCTGGAACTACCTATTACTACAAAACCAAATGGACTGATGAAGATGGAAACACTGGCACTAGTGAAGAAAAAAGTTTCACTACTGCTCCAGCTCCAGTCATCAAAGATGTTACTGTTAAAAACATCAACCTAAATTCAGGCTTAATCCAATTCACTTCCACTGGTGCCAGCAAGGTCAAAGTCTACTATGGAAATAGTACTTCATTTGGTGGAGCTCTAGAAATTCCAACTTCAACTAATGAAGCTACCTATACAATTAATTTAATCGGTTTACTTGATGGGGTTAAGTATTACTACAAGATTAATGCCTTTGATAGTGAAAACAGTGAGTATGAAGGTACCACTCTAGATTTCACCACCATTGCTAGACCAAAGATAACCAATGTCCAACTCCAAGAAGTTGCTGGTACTTCTCAATCCACCATTCTTGTCACTTGGGATACCAACACTGAAGTTTCTTCCATTGTCACTTACTATCCAGAAGGCCAACCAGATCAATCTCATGATGAAGTCAGTGTCCAACTAGTTAAAGGTGAACACAAGATGATATTGAGGGGATTAACTAATCAATTGAAATACACACTCATTGTTAAAGGCCGTGACCGAAATGGTAATGAGGCCCTTTCTGATACCCACCGATTCACTACTGCTTCTGACACCAGACCTCCTCAAATTTCTTCACTCTCAGTTGAAGGTCAAAGTGTTCCTCAAATCTCTGGAGCTGCTCAAGAAGCCACTGCTCAACTAACTGTCAGCTGGAACACTGATGAACCAGCCACTTCACAAGTAGAATTTAGTGAAGGAACAGGAACTGATTATTCTCAAAAAACTCAAGAAGATACTAAATTAACTTACAACCATTTAGTTATCATCTCTAATCTAACTCCATCAAAGGTTTACCATCTAAAAGCAGTCTCCAGAGATAAAGCTTTCAATACTGGTAAATCAATTGACACTGTTACCATTGCTCCAAAAGCAACCGACAATGCGTTAGACTTAGTAGTCTCCAACTTAAGTCAGGTTTTTGGCTTCTTAGGAGGACTAGGGAAGTGATGAATCTTGCTATTTACTCTTTAAAACATTATAAATATATAAATAATGACTGAACCAATCATTCAAGTTAAAAATATTTTTAAGAATTTCACCGTCGGAAGTCAAAACGTCTCAGTCTTAAAAGATATTACTTTTGACGTTAAAAAGGGTGATTTTCTCATTATTTATGGACCATCAGGGTGTGGTAAATCCACTCTTTTGCACACTATTCTTGGATTAGAAGCTCCAACAAAAGGGAGTGTTATCTTTTTAGGAAAAAATATATACAAAGATAGTCTTGGAGAAGACAGAATTGAAGATGATCAAACTGAATTCAGAAAAAATCATATTGGCATGGTCTATCAACAATCTAATTGGATAAAATCATTAACTGTCTTAGAAAATGTTGCTTTCCCTTTATCTCTTTTAGGTATCGACAAAATTAAAAGAGATAATTTGGCCAAAGAAGCATTAAAAGTAATGGAAATGTCAGGCTGGGCAAACTATGCTCCTACAGAGCTTTCTTCTGGTCAACAACAAAAAGTCGCATTAGCCAGAGCTTTAGTCACAAATCCCGATGTCATAATTGCTGATGAACCAACTGGAAATTTAGATTTTGATTCAGGGCAAGAATTAATGTCTTTGTTAACTGATTTAAGCAATAAACAAGATAAAACAATTGTCATGGTCACCCACGATTTAGAATATTTAAAATTTGCTAAAAACACTGTCAAAATGTTTAATGGTCAAGTTATTGAACTAAACACTAGTAAAGAAGCACTTAAAAAAAGAGTCAGGTGTAAAAAGGTTGAATCAAAATGAAAAAAAAACATTCTCTAAATAAAAATTATTTTAAAGCTATTTTAGAAGCAATAGTTTTTCTTTTAGTCCTAATCTTTTATTTTATTATTCGATTAATAAAAGTTGCTTGTCCAAAGAAATATTTACCTAATTTTATTAACTTTTATCAAAGAGCTTTTTCCAAATTAGATACTCATCAACCAAACACAATTTCTCGAATTGACTTAATAGAAATATCCATGCGTAATTTAAAATTCAAAAAAACCAGAACTATCGTAACTATCGGTGGTATGACTATTGGTATTGCCGCTATCGTATTTTTGGTTTCAATTGGTTATGGTATACAACAATTAGTTGTTACCAGAGTTGCTCGGCTTGAAGAAATGCGCCAGACCGATATTACCCCTCAAACTGGTGGAAAGATCAAAATCACTGATAAAACCCTCTCCGATTTTAAGGATTTAAATGATATTAATTTAATTTTGCCTCTTATTTCTGTAGTCGGTCATGTTAACTATCAAAACTCAGTTTCAGATATGGCCGTTTATGGAGTAACCTCTGATTATCTTAACCAATCAGCCATAAAACCTGTTTATGGAAAAGTTTTCAATAGCAATCAATTAACAGCTCAAGTTTCCAGTTCTAGTGGTCAAGTCGCTGGAGCCACAACAGAAAACATTGTTAAAATTGGCGATAAAATAGGGGATGTTGAATTCAATATTAATCCTGACGAATGGATTAAAGTAAGAGAAAATGCAGATTCTAAATCGAAGTTATTAGGCTATACCAAAAGAACTGAAGGAAGAAACCAAGGCCATGAAATTTGGGGCTATTCTTATGAATCAGATGGAGATAATGGTCAGGCAGGACAAGACAAAGAGGGTAACTTTTTAGGAAAATGGGTCAAGGCTCCTGTTTTAATTTGGCAAAAAGAAGAAGATAGTTATATTATTGACAAAGACGATGAGGGTAAACAAACACAAAAAACAGGATATCTATCAGAATCCAGTATTAGTGTAAGTGCAAAAATAAATCAACCAAAAGTTTTAGGAATCTCAACAGAAGATCAAAGTTCAGCTTCCGCAACCCTGGCTCTTATCGAGATAGCCTCAGAATCAGGAATAATGGCTTCCGAAAATATAAAGACAGTTGCTCTAGGGGAAGGATCAATCAAACAAGCAGTCATTAACAAAGCTGCTCTCAGTGTTTTAGGAATTAAAGAAAATGAAGCTGTAGGAAAGAAATTCAAAACCTCATTTGTGGTTGTCGGTGAATTATTAGAAGATAGTAGTCAAAAAATAGAATCTATTCCGGCTGAATATACCATTATTGGAGTTATCCCTGGCGATAAAACACCAATATTCTACATTCCATTTATGGATTTAAAATCTCTAGGAGTTTCTAATTATTCCCAAATAAAAATAGTCGTTAATGATCAAAATAGTTTAGATAAAGCCAGACGTCAGGTTGAAGCTATGGGTTTTGTCACTCGATCTGTTGTTGACACAGTTGCCCAAATTAATAGCCTTTTTGCCACCCTTAGAACTATTTTAGCCCTATTAGGTTTCTTAGCCCTAACAGTTGCTGCTCTAGGAATGTTTAATACTCTAACAGTTTCTCTTTTAGAAAGAACCAGAGAAGTTGGTTTGATGAAAGCTATGGGAATGAAATCCTCAGAAGTTCAAGAATTATTTTTAACCGAATCAATGATTATTGGTTTGTCAGGAGGAATATTAGGAATTGTAGTTGGCTCTCTAATTGGTAAATTAGTTGGCATAATTTTGTCAGCCTTTGCCATTTTCAAAGGTGTTGGCCCAGTTGATATTTCTTATGTTCCAATGTCTCTTATTTTAATTATTATCGGTCTCTCTCTAGTCGTTGGCATTGTCACTGGAATTTATCCAGCTCGTCGAGCTACCAAAATTTCTGCCCTTAATGCTCTCAGATATGAATAATCCCAAGAAAAAATTAAACGTTTTGATAATTGATGGTGGTGGTCGCGGTTCAGTTTTAGTAGAGAAATATTCTCAAAGCAAAACAGTAAAAAATATTTTTGCCATTCCTGGAAATTCCTCGATGGCTATTAATAGCAAAAAATCAGTAAAAATATATCCTGATTTAAAAAGCACTGATGCTAATGAAATAATCAAAATTTGTAATCAAGAAAATATAGACTTAGTTGATGTCGCTCAAGATAACGCCATTGCTATCGGTTTAGTTGATGAATTAATAAAAAATAATATTCAAGTTATTGGCCCCACCAAAAATGCTGGACAAATAGAATGGGATAAATCCTGGTCTCGTGATTTCATGGAAAAATATAAAATTCCTTCGCCTTTATATAAAGTTTTTTACAATAAAGAAGAAGGTTTTAATTTTCTTGATCAAAAAAATAATCAGCCTTGGTTTATTAAAGCTTCTGGATTAGCTGAGGGTAAAGGAGTAATTCCTGCCAATAATAATCAAGAAGCTAAAGATGCTATTAAGCAGATGACAAATTTTGGTGCTAGCGGTGAAACCTATCTTCTGGAAGATTGGTTAGTTGGCGAAGAATTTTCTGCCTTCGCAGTAATTGATGGTAAAAATTTTAAGATCCTTGGTTTTGCTCAAGACCACAAAAGAGTTAACGATTCAGATCAGGGGCCAAACACTGGAGGTATGGGTTGTGTCAGTAATCCTTTAATTGTCAGTAAAGATGTTAAATCTCAAGTCGAAGTAATTTTCCAAAAAACCGTCGATGGTTTAATCAAAGAAAAAAGGCCATACAAAGGAATCCTTTATCTCGGTGGAATGGTTGTCGGCAAAAAAGTTTTTATAATTGAATTCAATGCTCGTTGGGGTGATCCAGAAGCTCAAGTCATAATTCCTAGTATTAAAACTGATTTTATGAAAATCAACAGAGCCATTATAAAAGGCAGAATAAATAAATTAAAAATAATAATCGATAATAAAACCAGGGTAGTTGTCGCTGGAATTTCCAAAGGTTATCCAGTTTCTTATGAAAATGTAAAAGGTAAACAAGTATTTGGTCTAGAAAAAATAATAAAATCAGAAGAAGTTAAATTATATGGAGCAGGAATTATTATTAAAGATAATAAGTTCTTTGCCAATGGTGGCCGTGTTTTTTATCTTATGGCCCAAGGCAAAGATATCTTTGCCGCCAGAAAAAAAGTTTACAAAAACTTAGAACTAATCACCATTGATGGTAATAATCTCCATTTTCGCACCGACATTGGTTGGCGTGATATCAAAAGATTAAGAGATGGTAAAATACACCCATGAAACTATCTATCGGAATCGTAGGCCTTCCTAATGTTGGCAAGTCCACTCTTTTTAACGCGCTCCTCGGCAAAAAGGTTGCTGATGCCAGTAATTATCCTTTTTGCACTATCGATCCAAATGTCGGTGTTGTCGAAGTTCCAGATGATAAATTGCCGGTTTTGGCCCAAATCGTTAACACCACAAAAATTGTTCCTGCTATTGTCGAATTTGTCGACATTGCCGGTTTAGTCAAAGGAGCTTCTCAAGGCGAAGGTCTTGGTAACAAATTCTTAACCAATATTCGTGATTGTGATGCCATTTGTCATGTAGTTCGCTCTTTTTCCGATACCAACATTATCAAAGAAGGTTCCGTCGATCCACAAGGCGATTTCGAAGTCATTTGCACCGAACTTATTATTAAAGATTTAGATAGTGTTGATAAATACGTCAGCACCAATAAAAATAATCCAAAAGAAAGTAAAACCAAAAAGTTTACCCTCGGATTAAAACTTAAATCAGAATTAGAACAAGGTCATTTAGCAATTAATATTAGTCTCAATGACGAAGAAAAAGAATTAATCAAAGAATTTTTCTTATTAACTGCCAAGCCATATTTCATTGTCGCTAATGTTGATGAAGACACTTATTTAAATATTAATGATTCAAAGACAAATCTTAAAAATTTTGAAACTGTCGTTCCTGTTTGCGCCAAAATTGAATTTGAATTATCTGAATTAGACACTGAAGAAAAATTAACCTATTTAAAAGAATTAGGAGTCGAAAAATCCGGATTAGAAAGAGTCATTCAAAAAGCCTATCAAACCCTTGGGTTACAATCCTATTACACTGCTGGAGTCAAAGAGGCTAGAGCGTGGACTATCTATCAAGGAGATACCGCTCCAAGAGCAGCTGCTGCCATTCATGGTGATTTTGAAAAAGGTTTTATTATGGCCGAAGTCGTTTCTTATCAAGATTTTATTGAAAATAAAGGTTTATTAGGAGCAAAAGAAGCTGGTAAACTTCGTCATGAAGGTCGCGATTATATCATGCGTCCTGATGATGTCGTTGAATTCAGAATCAATGCCTAAAAATTTATGAATCCAGAAAGACCATTCGTTTATGGTTATGGTGATGACTTTGATAGTATTGAAAAAATAGAAAAAGCTATCGAGTGTAGAAAAGAACAAGGATTAGAACTAAATGGAGCCGCAATTTTGTGGCTTGAAGAAAAAGGAGAAGAATATCCAAAACGAATAGGTGTTCGCATTCTTCCAGATGGTGTTATAAGTTTTGCTCACGCTGAAGATTTATGAATAAAATATTAATCATTTCCGGCCCAACCGCCACCGGTAAAACCGATTTGGCTGTTAAATTGGCAAAAAAATACAATGGGGAATTAGTTTCCACCGATTCTTGCCAAATATACAAAGGTCTCGATATTGGCACCGGCAAAGACCAGCCAGAAGAAACTCCAATTCATCTAGTCGATTTAATTAATCCAGATCAAAAATATTCTGTTGCCCAATTCCAAAAAGATGGTTTAGAAACTATTAAAAAACTTCAATCCCAAAACAAATTACCAGTTTTAGTCGGTTGCAGTGGTTTTTATCTTGATTCTCTAATTAATCCAAATTACGACACTTTTTCAATTAAGCCAAACAAATTTTTAAGATTTATTTTAAAAAGATTATCAGTCAAAACTCTTCAAAAAATCTATAAATTTTTAGATCCTCAAAATTTTTCTAAATTAAACAATTCCGACATCAATAATCACTACCGCCTTGGTCGCAAAATCGAAATCAAACTTAATGTAAGGGTTGACCGATGTGTCAAACCTATTACAATCAACGATCTACAACCTAACAACTACGATATCCTTCACATCTCTCTCACCGCTCCTTTAGATTTTCTTTATGATCGCATCGATAAAAGAGTCCAAAAAAGAATAGATATAGGTTTTTTTGATGAAATAAAAAATTTATTAAAAAAATATAAATGGTCAGACCCAGGAATGCAAATTGGCGCCTATCAATGTCTCAAGCCTTATTTCGTAGGGGCGCAACATGATGCGCTCAAACAATTAAAAGAATGTTTATTGAAATGGCAATACGCCGAACATAGCGATGCTCGTCGTCAAAGCACCTATTTTAAATCAAGATATAAAAATGTCGCCAATTTTTTTGACATAACAGTTCCGGATTTTGAAGAACAAATTCTTAAATTAGTCGCTAAATGGTACAATAAGTAATGGCAATAAAAAAAGTTGAAATATCACCAAAAACTATAATTTTTACCGTCCTATTCTTAATCAGTTTGGCTCTAATCTGGTTTATAAAAGATATTATCGTCCTGTTCTTCATTTGTCTTATATTAATGGAAGCCATTAATCCAACTATTGTCCATCTAGAAAGATTTAAAATCCCTAGATTCGTCGCAACCGTTCTAATGTATCTACTCATAATAACAGCCATAGTTTTAGCTTTTGCTGGAATAATCCCAATTCTAGTAGAACAAACCACCGGTCTTATTAAAATTTTGCCAAACTTGATTCAAAACACTTCTTTCTTAGGAATTCCAACTATCGATCTTTCCTCACAATTAAAAATATTAGAAACCCTTCCAACCAACATTGCCAACACTGCTCTTTCCATTGTTTCCAATGTTTTTTCAAGCATCGTTATTCTAATGATCACTTTCTATTTAATTCTAGAAAGAAAAAACTTAGGTACATACAGCACTCGATACTTCGGTGAAAGTGTTGGTGAAAAAATCAAAAGAATCATTGATGACCTAGAAGTTAGAGTAGGAAATTGGGTAAATGCCGAATTACTATTAATGCTTTTAATCAGCATTCTTTCATTTATCGGTTATTCAATCTTAGGATTAAAATATGCCGTTCCATTGGCATTAATAGCTGGGTTACTAGAAATAGTTCCTACTATAGGACCAATTATTGCTGTTATATTAGCCTCAATCATCGGTTTCACTGTTTCCCCAACAGTTGGATTACTCACTATTCTAGTGGGAACAATTATTCAACAGTTGGAAAATAGTATGATCGTGCCAAAAATAATGAAAGAAACTTGTAACATTAATCCCGTGATCACCATTCTTTTACTTATGGTCGGTGCTAGGTTGGGTGGAGTTGCTGGAGCTATTTTAGCTGTTCCAATCTATATGACAGTTGAAGTAATAATCAATGTCATCAAAAAACCCTAAAGAAATTGTTAAGCTGGATTCTGTTTAAGGGCCATCTATCTATTCTCTCTACCTGAGACTCTCAAAAGCAAGATGTTAACGTCTCATCTTGAGATTTCCACCAGAAGGATGCTCGTTTCACCCCGTTTTGCAACGGACTCGTCTCTGTAGCATTGCCCAAAGCTCACGCCCTGCTCTACCTCTTTGAGTTCTGTGCTTTTTGTGGTCCAGACTTTCCTCTCCAAAAAATGGAGTAGGCCCTTCAATTTCTTTAAGGCTCTTATATTCTACCAAAAAAAATACCCCTACATTGCTGTAAGGGTATTTACGAATCAAAATTGATTCAGTTGACTATAACAAAGCTGCATCAGCTGCTGAAAGGATTTTGAACATTTTAGTTCCAGTTTCTGGATCTATGGTTTCAGCTGCTGGGCGTCCGTTCTTAAGAGTAACTTTCTTGACTTTAGTTACATCGATTTCGACGGTCTTTCTTGATTTTACATTATAAAATTTAATGGTTGCCATGAAAAATTCACCCCCTTAAATAAAAATTAATAATTTTTAACAATTAATGTTTGGTTTGAAAATAATATATAACAATAATCAATAAAACGAAAGCGACACTCAAAATTAGGCTTTTAATCAAATCTTTTTTAATATAATTTACTTCATTCATTTTTATATGGCCAGTATAGCATAGACTTTTGTTACAATTGTTAATCGATGACTTTTTTAATTTATTTCTTAACAATTTTTAATCTAATTTGGGTTGCTTATCTAACCTACCTAGTTTATAAGAGAAATAGCAACAAAAATAAACCAGCAACTTTAGACACAAAAGATAACAATCTAAAGCTAACTGTAACACGCTTCAATCCATTTGAGGATGTTGGAGGTGATCAGAGCTTTATTCTCTGCATATTGGACTCCAATAATTCTGGTGCTATTATTACTTCACTACATAGTCGAGATTTCACTCGGGTTTATGCTAAACCAGTCAAAAATGCCCAAGGTGACAATATCACTTTGTCTAAAGAAGAGAAATCGGCTATATTAAAAACTATTAAATGTTAAAAAATTATTAAATGAATAATAAAACAGTAAAAACTTTTGTTTATATAGGAACTTTTCTATTATTAAGCGGAATTTCCTACTTCACCTTTGATAGTTTAATACCAGCCTCCACCAACTCATCAATAACTTCTCCAACAGGCAAAGAAAAAAATGTAACCACTAACCAATCAGGTGTTTTAACTTTCTCAGGTAAAAAAACCGAAGCTTGTCCTATCAACGGTCAACTCTACACCAAAGAAGAAAAAAATATTTGGTCTCAAAGAAGACCGTTAATGGTTATGATTGAAAATCATGAAGACTCTAGACCTCAATCAGGTCTTCAATCAGCAGACATTGTTTATGAGGCTATGGCAGAAGGTGGAATCACCAGATTCATGGGTGTCTTTTATTGCGGTATCGTTGCTGGAGCTGAAAATAAGTACGACGTTGGCCCTGTTCGTTCAGCTAGAACTTATTTCTTGGACATTGCCTCCGAATATTCTGATTATCCTCTCTATAACCATGTTGGTGGTGCCAACTGTAGTGCTCCAGATGCAAAAAGTGCCTGTACTACCAATAAAAAAGCTCAAGCTATCGAACAAATTGCTGAATATGGTTGGAACAATGAAGGAACTTGGGGTGATTTAAGTCAATTCGCTTTGTCTTACAAAGCATGTCGTCGTGAACCAGATAGAACTGGTGACGAAAGAGCAACTGAACACACCATGTATTGTTCATCAACCGAACTCTATAATATCGCTTCTAAAAGAGGTTTAACAAATACAACTGAATCTAAAAAAACTTCCTGGGATAAATCCTACAAGGCTTGGTTGTTTAGTCAAAAAGATCAACCAACCGGTTCAGTTTCCAATATTTCCTTCGATTTTTGGTCTGGCTACAAGCAATATTCTGTTGCTTGGAAATATGACAAAACCACAAATCTCTATTCCAGAAGTAACGGTGGTAAAGAACATATAGATTTCAACACTAAAAAAACAATAACTTCAAAAAATATAGTCATCCAATTTACCAAAGAATCTAGATCAGTTGATGAACATGGCCACAACCTTTATGACATGATTGGTTCAGGAACAGGTGTTTTCTTAGTAAACGGAGAAAAAACAGACATCACTTGGTCCAAAACTAGCCGAACTTCAAGAACTATCTTTAAAGATGCTAGTGGTAAAGAAGTCAATTTTGTTCCTGGAAACATCTGGGTTGAAATTTTACCTATAGGTTCAAAAGTTAATTATGAAAGCGCAATCTAGTCTTAAGCATCTTTTTATCTCTCAAACTAGATTAAAGCTAATAAATGCCCTCTTTTACTTACCAAAAGAAATTTATTATGTCCGTCAATTAGTCAGACTTGTTGATGAAGAAATAAATTCAGTTCGACGTGAGCTAGATAATCTTAAAAAAGCCGACATCATCGAATCTGAATGGCGCGGAAATCGTTTATATTATTGGGCCAATCAAAAAAACCAATTATTTTCTGAGCTCTTAACCTTAAGTAATAAAACTAGTGGATTAGGAATTAAGCTTCAAGACAAAAACAACAATCTAGGTCAAATAAAGCTATTAATTTATAGCTATAAATTTATAACTAGCGAAAAGAAGAGTCCTGATGATATCGATTTAATTATTGTCGGTAATGTTTCCTATAAAGAAGTCGAAACCAATATCAAGCAAGAAGAAGAAATCAGAGGTCATGAAATAAATTATATGATCATGGATAAACAAGAGTTCCAAATACGAAAGCAAAAACGTGATCAATTTATTGTTGATTTCTTTCTTGACTGTCCTGTTGTTATAATTGGTAGCCCACAAGAAATTTCTAATATCTAAATGAGTAAAGCAAGAAAAGTAATAAAAACAGGTAATAGTTTAGCTATCACTATTCCCTCAAAATCAATCAAAGATTTTAATATTAAAGAAGGGGATTTAGTTCAAGCTAAAATAATAAGAAGTAAGGCTTCCATTACTTATGTTTTTTCTGGTCATCCTCGTCAACTTTCCTTAATGGGTCAAAAAAATTAATTTTATGAAAAGAATCAACAAAACTATCAAGATATTCTGGACAATCATGGGTTTAACTTTCCTTTGTTTAATCATTAACATGCCAGTTACCATCCCTATAAAAATTCACCAAGGGGGTTTAAATTGGGAACACACTTTTTATCGACCAGATTTCAAATTCAAAATTGGCAGTTTCACTTTTCAAAAAAATCTTGATCTAAAATATGGTCTAGATTTAGCCGGTGGTTCAAGTTTAACTTTTGAAGTTGACGTTTCTAGTGTCAGTAAAGAAAACACTCCTCAAGCTCTAGAATCATTAAAAGGTAATATTGAAAGAAGAGTAAATTTATTCGGAGTTAGTGAAGCCAATGTTCAAATATCCAAAGAAGGGGAAAGCAATCGTTTAAAAATTGAATTACCAGGAATTGAAAATGTTAACGATGCTATCGATTTAATTGGTCAAACCGCTAAATTAAGTTTCAGAGGTGAGGATGTCAAAATAACAGAGGCAACCGATTCAGCTTCTTTTGCCGAGGCTTTTCCTTTTGATACCGGTATCAATGGTTCTCATTTAACCAAATCAGCCGTTGAAATTAATCCAAATAATGGTCAACCAGAAGTAAGTCTAGAATTTAATCCAGAAGGAACAAAATTATTTGAAAAAGCCACCAAAGATTATTTAGAAAAAAGAATTGCTATTTTCTTAGATGAAGGGCCCATCACTTATCCAAAAGTTCAAAATGTTATTACTGATGGTCGTGCTGTCATCAATGGTTCTTTTGATTCTAAAAGCGCCAAAGAATTATCAGCCCAACTAAACGCTGGTGCTCTTCCGCTTCCTATTAAACTAATTCATCAAACCCAAATTGGAGCAACTTTAGGTAAAGATTCAATTGATAAGGGAATTTTTGCCGGAGTAGTTGGTCTGATTTTAGTTTCCCTTTTTATGATTGGAAACTATGGAAAATTAGGTTTAATTGCTGACATTAGTTTAATAATTTACGCTTTAATAACCCTTACTCTTTATCGATTAATTCCAGTAACCTTAACCTTGCCAGGAATTGTCGGTTTTATTCTCTCAGTCGGAATGGCAGTTGACAGTAATATCTTAATTTTTGAACGTATGAAAGAAGAATTAAGAAAAGGTAAACCTTGGAATATTGCCATGGAATTAGGTTTTGGTCGTGCTTGGGATTCCATAAAAGATGCTAACGCCTGCACCATAATTACCGGTTTAATTCTATTCAACCCCTTCAATTGGACATTCTTAAATACTTCTGGAATGGTCAGAGGTTTCGCAGTCACCTTAATTTTAGGAATATTTATTAGTATTTTTACAGGAGTTTTTATCACCAGAAACTTATTACGTGTTTTAGCTAAACCATCCAAAAAGGAGAACTTATGAACATAATGAAATTCCGTCCAATTTTTTATGCTATTTCAATAGCTCTAATTGGCTTATCACTTTTCTCTATCATAAAATGGGGTTTTAAAACTTCAATAGATTTTTCTGGTGGAACCAATTGGGAATTCACCCTCCCAAACAACCCTTCAAAAGAAAAAATAACTGAAGCTTTCGATCAAAATAAAATCTCTATTTCTTCTATCACTTCAACTGAAAAAAATAGTTTTGCTTTGAAATTTCAAAATATTTCAACAGAACAGAAAAAAAGTCTTGATGAATCAATGGTCAAAATAGATAAAGATTATCGAGAATTAAAATTTGAAACCCTTGGTCCTGTTTTAGGTAAAGAACTACTCAGAAAAACCATAACCGCCATAATTCTATCCTCGTTATTCCTCTTAATTTTCATTGGAAGCAGATTCAAAGACTTCACTTTTGGAGCTGGTGCAATCTTAGCCATGTTCCATGATTCAATCATTTTGATTGGTAGTTTTTCCCTGTTAGGTCATTTTTTTGGTGCTGAACTTGATGCACTTTTCGTCACTGCCTTATTAACCACCCTAGCTTCTTCCGTCCACGATACTGTTGTTACCTTCGATAGAATGCGTGAATTAAAAAGAAAAAATTACAAAATTGATTGGGTAAACCTAGCCAATACAGCCGTAACTGAAACCTTAACCAGATCTATCAACAACTCAATGACAATTATCTTCATGTTATTAGCCCTAGTTTTATTAGGAGGAGACATAACTCGTTGGTTTGCCACCGCTCTTCTTGTCGGTGTCGTTTGTGGAACTTATTCTTCAACCGGAGTTGCTATACCTCTAGTTCTAATGGCCAAAAAATACATCAAGAAAAAATAAAAACTACTTGTTTTGTTGTTTATCCATTTCTTCTTTTAAATTATCAGAGAAGCTCTTACCTTGGTCTTTATTGTCTTTTGGTTGTTGTCCACCAGCTTCACTACCTTTTGTTGTTGCTTCCTTTTCAAATTATTGGATAAATTCTTTCAACTCGTTCTATTGGCATTTTATTTATATTCCTTAATTTTTTCTAAAAGAGTTTCTCTTACATTAAGTTCTGGTTTTTCTTCAATTTCTTTAAAAATTTCATTCAAAACTTCACCTACTTTTCGGCCCGGTTTGATTTCCAAAACCTCCATCACGTCTTGTCCATTAACTTTAAGATCTTTGATTGAAAATGGTTGTTTTTGAACTTCAATAATCCTTTCCTTAAAAAGTTCCCATCTCCAACTAGTTTCTTTGGCTCCGCTACCAAGTCGGTCACCCCTTCTTAACGCAATCATTTCATCAATATATTCAGGAGTTACATTTCTAATAAATCTTCTCACTGCCTTATCAGTTTGAGTTTCCTCAACCGTAAACATGTGCCATCTAACTAATTTAAATAGTTGATCCAACTCTTTATTAGAAAATCTCAATCTTTTACCAATAGCCACAGCAATTCTTGATCCTGAAATTTCATGATTATAAAAAGTTCTAGCTTCTCCATCACCATTAGCAACCCTTGGTTTAGCTACATCATGAAGTAAACATGCCAATCTAGTAATTGGATTTTCGCTTGAACAATTATCCAAAGTTTTTAAATTATGTGTCCAAACATCATCAATATGATGTCCTTTTTGCTTAAGATCAACACCCTCTAACAATTCAGGAATAATTTGTTCCAACAATCCAGAATCTCTCAAAAGTTCGATTCCTGCCGATGGAATAGGTGACACCAATATTTTAAAAAGCTCATCTCTAATTCTTTCCCCAGCAATATTATTAATCAGTTTAGAATTGTCTTGAATAGATTTAAAAGTTTTTTCTTCAATCAAAAATCCCAATTGAGAAGCAATTCTAATTGCCCTCATCATTCTCAAAGCATCTTCATTAAATCTTTCATCTGCATTTCCCACAGTTCTAATCAATCTGCTTTGCAAATCCTTTTGTCCATTATATAAATCTACGATCAACGATCTACGATCTACGATCTTTAGTGCTATTGCATTAATAGTAAAATCTCTTCTTTGCAAATCTTCTTCCAAGCTTTTACCCCATTTAACTTCATCAGGATGTCTTTTATCAGAATAGCCTTGTTCAGTTCTAAAAGTAGTTACCTCATAAATTTCACCATCTCTATCAACAATACTAAAAGTTCCAAAAATATTATTACAAAAACTGTTTTTAGGAAAAAGCTTTTTCATTTCTTCTGGAGTCAAATTAGTAGTAAGATCCCAATCCTTAACTCTTCTTCCCAAAAGCATATCTCGGGTTGCCCCGCCTACAATATAAATTTCTGCTCCAGCCTCATGAAACTTATTAATTATTTTTTGAATCTTTTCTGGAATTATTATTTTATCCATCAATCACTAAGTATATAACAATAAATATCTAATAAAAATAAAAAAATCCATAAAACCAAGTGCAACAATCCCAAAAAGGGAGGGAGATATACCAAACGGCATATCGTCCCTTTTTAAAGATTACATCTGAATCCAAACTTTGTTTTCAATAATAATGAAAGGAAACTCGGCTTTCTCCAAGAGATAAGCAATAAATTCAATCGGGGCGGATAGCTGTATTGAGCTATATTTTTTTGTATAATGCAAAACAAATTGTCTCTTACTAACCACCTCCTCTGGTTTAAACATTTTTGTATTACTTAAATGTCCTTGAAAAACATCTATCGGTACTGTTAACCAACCTCCGGAAGAATCCCATTCAATGCCTGAAAATATCAGGAGATCAGAAACACACAATAATCCGCCAATCTCTTTTTCTCTAATCCTAACTTCATTAGAAGAATCAGAAGAAAAATAACCTTCACCACTTTTAAAAACAACGTCACACTCAGGATTGACATAGATACACATTAATATTTACTCCTTTTTATATTTATTTGCACTACTTTTAGCAGTACTTTTTAACCACAATAATGATCAAAAAGCACCGCTAAAAGATTCGGTTTTATGGATTTTAAAGAACGTCTTTCCTTTCCAAATGCTTTATTTGTAAGGAATCATATAAATTATATACCAAATTACCAAATAATCAAATTATAGGCCATAAATTCACTTTTTTAAAAGTAGCCCAAGCAGTGTAAAATTAAGACTATCTCATGAACAAAGACCAAATTATTTTAAAATCAAAGAAAATTATTGAGAGGGGATTTTCAGAAACAGATTTTTTACAATTACTTTTAACTAATCGCGATATCACTCCATCAAAAGTCGTTGAATTTTTAAAGCCGATAAACCCTAAAAAATTTGAAGCCAAAGACTTTGGGGTTAAGCAAAAACAACTAGATTTAGCCGTAGAAAGAATAAAAAAAGCCATTAATAACCAAGAAAATGTTCTTATTTATGGAGATTATGATGTTGATGGTATCACTTCAACCGCCCTTTTATGGAGATCTCTTAAAAAAAGTGGATTATTAAAAGTTATGCCATTCATTCCAGACCGAGAAAAGGATGGTTATGGAATTAAAGCCAAATCATTTTTTGAGTTTGAAAAACAAAGAGAAACAAAATTTTCTTTATTAATCACTGTTGATAACGGCATTGTTGCCAACAAAGAAATCCAAAAGATAGTTGATAGTGGTGTTGAAGTCATCATCACTGATCATCACATCCCCACAGAAACCATACCGGCTGTAGTTGCTTGCGTCAGTTCAACCTTAGTTTCCGGTTGTACCTTAGCTTGGATTTTAGCCTTCCAGTTTGACCCTGAAGCCGATCTTGGATTAGCCGCCCTAGGAGCTGTCGCCGACTGTATGTCGCTTAACAGTATCAATCGAAACATTGTTGTTCATGGTATCCAAGATTTAAGATTAAATCCAAGTCCTGGTATTAAAAAATTAATTCAAGTCAGTAATTCAAAACAAGAGTCGCTTTCTACTTATGATTTAGGTTATATTTTAGGCCCAAGAATAAATGCTGTTGGTCGTTTATCAAATCCAACCGATGCACTAAGGCTTCTGTGTAGCCAAACTCTGGTTCAAGCCGCAAAATATGCTCAGGTTCTAGATAATTACAACAAAGACCGCCAAGTTTTACAGCAAGACAGTCTTGAAATTGCCCAAAATAATATTTGTCAAAACAAAGATAAATTAATATTCATTGCCGACGAATCATATCTTCCAGGCATAATCGGTCTTCTCGCCGGAAAAATGACCGAGAAATATTATTTGCCTTCAATTGCCATCAGTGTTGGCCAAGAGGTTTCCAAAGGCTCATGTCGATCAATCAAAGAGCTAAATATTATTGAAAGTTTACGTGAAGTATCTGATCTTTTTATCGATCTTGGTGGACATTCAGGTGCTGCTGGGTTTTCTATTAAAACCCAAAACATAAATAAATTTAAAAAAGAAATCACCAAAATTATTAATCAAAAGTTGGAAGGGCAAGATCTAAAACCATCCATTATCGTTGATGCCAAAATGGAACTATCAGCCGCCACCATAAAAAACTATAAAGTAATTAAACAACTCGAACCTTTTGGAATCGACAATTCCGAACCATTATTTCTATTTGAAAACGTCACTGTTTCTCAAAAAAGGCTAGTCGGTAATACCGGTGATCATCTTAAGTTAAAACTTAATGATTCCGTGGCCCGCCCGCCTAAATGCGAAGCTTTTGGTGTGGACGCAATTGCCTTCAAAAAAGGCGAATTTGATGGTCAAATAAAGACCGGAGATAAAATTGATATTATTGCCAGACTTGATATAAATACTTGGAATAATGTCACAACGCCTCAATTGATGGTCAAAGAAATTTTTATCCAAAACTCTTGATCTTTTTTAGACTTTATCCTATAATAGCAACATAATATATTCTCGACCTAAGAGTTTATTATTATAAAGTTCCTTCAAATAAAAAAAGAAAGGTTGTTGTTTTATGCGTTTTTTAGAAATAACCATAATTGGTGCCGACCCTGACTCTGACGAGTTAATAGAAGCAATACAAAGTTTCATAAGGAAAGAAATTATTCCTTCAAGATATTTAGTAGGGATTCATTCAATAACAAAGCAAATACGAATTGAAGTCGAAAGTGGAATTTTTCCCAAAAATTTTTCAATTAGAAAACCATTCGAACCAAATTTTGGTGAAGAAATTACCAAGATCGGTTTAGAAATAATGTCTGAATTAATAAAATTGGAAGGGATCCGAAAGATTGAAAGTAAGATTGGTTCTGTTTTTATTGAGTTAGATGTTCCTACTATGAAGATGGCTCTTGCCACCGCAGAAAAAATCAATCAAATCCTTGGCAATATTTTTAAAGCAAAAAATGATTGCGAAGAAGATTCGACAAAACAACAAAAATAATTAATCTAAATACCGAGGTGTGTTAACTTTAGTTAACATAGGTCCACCACGGTATTTTTTTTGTCAAAAAAAACTAAAAAATAGTTGATTTTTAAACAAACTTATCCTATAATAGCAACATAATAAATTCTTGGCCTAAGAATCTATTGTAAAGTTCATTTAAAAAAATAAAAAAGAAGGAAGTGTTACTTTTGTCTAAAAACGAAAAAGGCTTCACTGGTCTATTAATCATAGAGATTTCAACTAGACCTGTTTGTTTAGGTACATACGGATTTAGTTATGCTCTAACCAATTTTGGCAGCAATAAAATTTGCCTAACCAACTTTGGAGAATTAATTTCAGACTCTGATGAAGCAATGGCTTTTTCTATGCCGCTTGACCCAAAAGATCCAGAACTCAAAAAATTAGGTTCTTTCGGAGAAAAAATAGTAACCAGATTAAGTGAAATAGAAGATATCGATGAAATACAAATAGACTCAGACGTACTAATGATTGTAAAAAAAACAAAAGCCAAAGAAGAAGAACTTAAGCCAATTATTATTGGTAATATAAAAAACAGCCTTTGTCTTTATTGTCGAGAAAAAATGACTGAAAAAGCATCAGTTTAATAGTTTCAAAAACAAGCAATAATTAAAATAATACCGTAGTGTGTTAACTTTCGTTAACAGCAGGCCCACTCCGGTATTTTTTTTTGCTAAAATACCCTATGAAAAGAATATTAACAAAAGAATGCCCCCAGCAAATTGGTGAAAAAGTTTTAATCAAAGGTTGGGTCAATAGTGTCCGAAGTTATGGTAAGTTAGCTTTTGCTGATATTCGTGATCGTTCAGGCCTTATCCAAGTTGTTGGCGGTTCTGACCTTGGTGCACTTAAGATCGAATCAGTCGTTGAAATAACAGGAACAGTTCGTTCCCGTAGTGAAAAATATTTTAATGATAAGATTTTCACTGGAAAAATTGAACTTGAAGCTGAAGCAATTAACGTTTTATCCAAAGCTCAAGAATTACCTTTTGATCTTCATCAACCAGACTTAAATGTTTCTCTTCCAGTCTTATTAGACAACCGATCTCTTTCTTTACGTAACAAAAAAGTTCAAGATGTGTTTAAAGTCCAATCAACCATTGTCGAAGCTTTTCGTAAATACTTAACCGAAAATGATTTTACCGAAATCTTTATTCCAACCATTGTTGCCGGATCAACCGAAGGTGGTTCTGAAGTTTTTCCTATCGACTATTTTGGTCATAAAGCTTATTTAGCCCAAAGTCCTCAACTTTACAAACAAGTTTTAACTTCTATTTTTGAAAGAGTTTTTACAGTTGCTCATGCTTATCGAGCCGAACCATCAGTAACCACCAGACATTTAACTGAATATGTTGGTCTCGACGTTGAAATGGGATTTATTGATAGTTGGTTGGATGTAGTAAAAATGGCTGACAGTGTGGTTAAAGCTATTTTTCAAGCTGTCTCTGAAAAACATCAAGATATTTTAGATGAATATGGAATCACCATTCCAAAAACTGTCGAAAATACTCCAATGATCAAACTCAAAGATGCATTAGAATTGATTTACAAGAGAACTGGTCGAGATATTCGTAATGAACCAGATATGGATCCAGAAGGTGAGCGAGAAATTTGTCGCTGGGCCCTAGAAGAACACAATAGTGATCTCGTTTTTATTACTCACTTCTACACCAAAAAACGAGCTTGGTATTCCTATTCCAATCCAGAAAATCCAGAAGAAACCTTAACCATGGACTTAATTGGTCGTGGAGTTGAATGGATTAGTGGTGGTCAAAGAATTCATGACTACGATCAATTGCAAGAAAAAATAAAATCCCGAGGTCAAGATCCCCTAGATTTTGAAACTCCATATGGTCAAGCTTTCAAATTTGGCATGCCTCCAGAAGGCGGTTTTGCTATTGGACTCGAACGTATCACTCAAAACATCTTAGGTTTAGAAAACGTTAGACAAGCTAGTCTTTTCCCTCGTGATATGGAACGAGTTGACAGTAGGCTATCTGTTTCTAATGAAAAGACTGTTAAGATTAAAAAAGATGTCAAAGTTTCTAAAAAATAATTTTCTTAGTTTCTTAATTATTTTTTTAATCTTAATTTTAAATTTATTCGCTTTACCAACTTTTGATTTGTGGACTGTTTATCCAAAAAATAATTATATTTCTCAAAAATATAATTTGATTCAATTTAAACATCCTCAGATTCCTGTCGTAAAAAACAGCAATTACCCTGCCTTAATATCAAATAATTATATTTTGATTGATAGTGACACAAATCAGGTTCTAGTATCAAAAAATCCCAATGATAGGATATATCCAGCTTCAACCACCAAATTAGTAACCGCCCTTACTGCCTTAAATATTTACCCTCTTGATGAAGTTATCACTGTCACCGACAGTTACACTGAAGGTCAGGTAATGAATTTAATACCTGGTGAAAAAATCACTGTCAGATCATTAGTAAGCGCCCTATTGGTTTATTCTGCCAATGATTCTGCCTACAATCTAGCTAAAAACAATGTAGATGGGGTAGATGGTTTCATTAGAGAAATGAATTCAATAGTAAAAAAATATGGTCTCACCAACACTAATTTTGTCAATTTTGATGGTCTTCACAGTCCCAACCATTACACCACTCCAAAAGAGATGTCTCAACTTGCCAGAGTTGCTATAAAAAATCCAATAATTACTAGTGTCGTTAAAAATAAAGAAATTACTGTTTTTGATGTTGACAATACAATCAAACATCAATTAACTTCAACAGATGAATTAATGGGAATTGCTCCAGAAATCGAAGGTTTAAAAACTGGATGGACACCTGAAGCCGGAGGTTGTTTTGTTGGCTTAATCAATATCGGTGGTCATAAACTTATCAGCGTCGTTGCCCAAAGTGAAGACCGTTTTGCTGACACTAGAGCCCTAATTCAATGGGCAAAACAAAACGTAACTTGGAAGAATTATCAATAAAAGGTTGATTTTTAGGCTTAATTTGTTAAACTCCATAGTTTGTTAATTTGCACCTTGAACATCTAAAAAGAAAGGATTGGTAAAAATGGTAAAAGGATTATCTTGTCCAAAAGCTACACAAGAGGATTCTGAAGAAAAAATCCAATGCACTCGGATAAAAGACCTTTGTTTATGTCAATATTATGTTTCTTGTTATGGCAGATACGAATTAAGTGATTCATCGGAAGACTGTCTACACAGAAAAAAATCAACAGAAAACCAACGGGTAAAACAAAACGTAAATTGGAAGAATTATCAATAAAAGGTTGATTTTTAGGCTTAATTTGTTAAACTCCAGGGTCTGTTAATTTGCACATTGAACACATAAAAAAAAGAAAGGATTGATGAACATGGTAAAAGGGTTATCTTGTCCACAAGCTATACAAGAAACTACTGAAGAAAGAATCCAATGCATCCAACTAAAAGACGCTTGTTTATGTCAATATTATGCTGGTTGTTGTGGTAAGTTCAAATTCAGTAGTGCATCACAAACATGTCTACACAGAAAAAAATCAAAACAACACATTTCCATAAAAATCCCGCTTTTCTTAAAAAAAATCTTCAATTGGTTTTTCCCAAATTAACAAAACACAGCCTAGAAGGGTGATAATAAAACAATAAATATTTCTCTTCTAGGCAAATTTCCTTTTATTTTTGCGTATATTTATCACTCACAGCCGGAACGTAAGCCACAAAATTATTATCTCCTTCAAACACGAAGATAGGTTGCATATAGTTTGTCAAAGTCACTGGTTCGAAATAAGCCAAATACATTTTTCTTATTGTCACACTTTGGTTGCTCACGTCTGAAGCCACCCAGTAGTTACCAGATTTCAAATCCGCCATTGCTTCGTCAGAAGTTTTGATTGGATAAGTAGAGAACGATTCTCGGTCAATATTTGCGTATTTATAAACAACCTCAACTATTTTCTTTTCATTAACATCAGACCCGGAAACCAAAACAGATATTGAAGATTTATCAAGTTCAGATGAAAAAATTGAAATATCAGTGTCGACATTTTTTCTATAGAAATCAACTCTTGCCACATTAGCGTCAGATTGTGATTCAGCTGCTTTTAATCCATCAACATCAATTTTCCAAAAGCTAACTTTCTTATCACCAGTCTCAATGTCAGTTGGATATTTATTAGCTGATTTCAAAAAATCAGAAGCAGTCTTAATAGATTCATCTTTAGTTGGAACATTACCTGGAGTCAAAAGCATTTGATCATTTTTATATGGATATTCCATAGTAAAACTTCCATCCAAAACATTCATCGTTAGGGTTCTACTCAAAGCCTCATTTTTAAATTCATAAATACCTTCTTTAACCTGAACTGGTTGTGAAGTAAATCCCAAATCAGCTGCTGTTTTAGTATCTTGATCCAATGCTAAGAAACTGCTATTTGGTCGGTAAATAATATAAACTTTTTGTTGGTCTTTAAACTTAGGAACACTGTCGTTAGGAAATTCAAAAGTAAAATCCTTAGCCGAAATTTGTTTTTCTAAAAAGACAATCTTAGGCAATATTCCATATTTTACTGTTGGAGCGATATAAGGAGGATGAGCTGCTTGATATGCTTTTATCCCACCGACAATCACAGACCACATTATCAAAAAAATAACAAGACTTATTCCGCCATATTTAATAGCATTTCTACTTGTATAAGCGGTCTGAGTTAACGACATACTAATATTCTACATACAAATGTTAAAATTAACCATGATTGATAATAAAGCAGTTAGAACTAGAATGGCTCCAAGTCCTACCGGAGAATTGCATATCGGCGGTCTAAGGACTCTACTTTACGACTATGCGCTAGCAAAACAAAACAATGGCCAGTTCATTTTAAGAATTGAAGACACTGATCAAAAAAGGTTAGTTGTCGGTTCTCAAGAAAGAATTCTCCAAGTAATCAAAGACTATGGTTTAAGTTGGGATGAAGGTCCAGACATTGGCGGTCCTTATGGCCCTTATGTTCAAACTCAAAGATTAGACATCTATAAAAAATACATTCAAGAATTATTAGACAAAGGATTAGCTTATTATTGTTTCTGCACTCAAGAAAGGCTTGATGAATTAAGAGCTATTCAAAAAGCAGCCAAGCAAGTTCCAAAATATGATCAACATTGTCTAAATTTATCAAAAGAAGAAGTTCAAGAAAATTTAGATAATAAAATCCCTTACACTATCAGAATGGTCATTCCTAAAAATGAAACTATCATTTTCAATGACTTAATCAGGGGAAAAATAAAATTCAACACCAACGACATTGACGATCAAGTTTTAATCAAATCCAATGGAATTCCAACTTATCATTTTGCCGCTGTGGTCGATGATCATTTAATGGAAATCAGTCACGTTTTTAGAGGTGAAGAATGGTTAACCTCAACTCCAAAACATTTATTGCTCTATCGTTACTTCAATTGGGAAGCTCCTTCATTTGCCCATTTAACCGTTCTCTTAAATGCTGACGGTCACGGAAAATTAAGCAAAAGATCTGGATCAACTCATGCCCGTTCTTTTCTCGATGAAGGCTATTTACCAGAAGCCATGCTAAATTTCTTGATGTTATTAGGTTGGAATCCAGGCGACAATCAAGAATTTTTTACCCTTGATCAATTCATTAAGGCTTTCAGTATTGACCATCTTCATAAAAAATCTCCTATTTTTGATCGAAAAAAATTAGACTATTTAAATGGCTACTATATTCGTCAAAAATCAGATCAAGAACTTTATCCTTATTTTGAAAAGTTTTTAGCCAATGCAGACAAAAAAACTATCCAACAATTAATCCCAATTCTCAAAGAAAGATTAATAAAATTTTCTGATCTAACCATTCAAACCAAATTTTTATTTGAAGATGTTGATTATCAACAAGAATTACTCCTACAAAGAGAAGCCAGTGTCGATTTCGTCAAAAACGTTCTTATGAAAACTAAAGAAAATTTATCTCAAATAGATTTTGACTCAGATTATTTCAAAGATGGTAAATTTCTAGATTGGGTGAAAGAAAATAATTGGAATGTTGGTCAATATTTTATGATTTTTAGAGTAGCTATTTGTGGCATGTTGCAAACTCCGCCAGTTGTTGAATGCTTGCCAATTCTAGGTAAAGAAAAAACAATTCATAAAATCGACTTGGCTATTTCCAAATTAAAATAATAATTTGTTAAAATAAAATTGTGATATTAATCACATTTTTATTATTATTTTTATTTACCAAACCAGTTCTAGCCGTCTCGCCAACAATCACCATAAATGAGCCTCTCCCAAGCAACATAATAGTTGGTGAAGAATTTTCCGTAACCTTTACTGTTAACACTGTTAATATTGGTACAACTTATCATTACAAGATTGTTGGAGACGACAATACTGATCTCTCAACTCTACTAAACACTAGTTGCGCCAGTAATTATGAAAATTGTGAAAACCTAACCATCACCAGTGACAAAATTGCCACTGCCACCGCCAAAGCCAGATTAAATACCTCAACCGGAGTCGATAATATCAAAATCAGAATTGCCCAAAGCGATAAACACTCAAGTACCTCAGAGAGTTCTTTTATTTCCATCTCATCTATCATTCCTAGCCCAACTCCAACTTTAGCCCCAACTGCCACTCCCAATCCAACATCTGTTCCAACCACAACTTCTACTCCAACATCAAAACCAACTATTACCAAAGTTCCAACCCTAAAAATAACTCCAACATCGACTCTTTCCGCCACACCAACAGAATTTCCCACTGATTATCCAACCCCAGATCAAATCTTAGGAGCTCAATCAGAAGAAATAACCCCAACCATCGTCATAGATCCTCCAAAAACAGCTTCCAAAAACTTAATTCCAGGAGTATTTATTGGCCTTGGAGGGATCCTACTTTTAACCCCATTAATTCTTGCTAAAATTAAACATGGCAAAAAAAAGATTGAATAAAATTATTAGATTTTTACCCTCTATTATTTGGATGGCAATAATTTTTTATTTTTCTTCTCGACAAACCACCGGCATAGGAACCAACGCCACCGATCGTTTTTATATCTTAAAATCTTTTCATCTAATCGAATATGCCGCCTTAGCCATACTTTTATTCTTCGGATACAAAAAATACAAGCCAGCCATTATCACTGCCTATATTTATGCCTTAACCGATGAGTTTCATCAAACTTTTATTCCTGGCAGAACTGGTCGATTTCGCGACACTCTAATTGACCTTTTAGGAATTTCAATTGGCCTTTTTGTCTTCAGTAAAATATTCTCCAAAAAAAAGTTTCGAATCTAAGTCCTTGACGTAGCTGTAAAAAATCGTTTAAGATGTATATCTGTTACACATTAGAATTAGTTTCTCGTGAAAAAAATCTTCTTAAGTTTTTTGGTGATTATGATGGTTACTAGTTTTTCATTTTTATTAACTAAAGCCTATTTTAGCGACAAAAAAACTAGTATTGGTAATAAATTCACCATTGGCACTCTAAATTTAGAAGTCAACGGATCCAAAAGTAGTAAAGTTGAACCATTCACTATTTCCGATGTTGGAAACGGTGAAATTAAAGGTCAAAAAATTTGGAAGTTAAAGAATAGCGGAAGTCTTCCTGGTCAACTTTTAATCAATTTTGATAATGTTTTGAACAATGAAAATGGCTGCAATTCTCCTGAAGCCGAAGTTGACCAGACCTGCAACAATCCTGGTCCAGGAGAAGGGGAGTTAGGCGATATTATTAGTGCCAATTTTTTTATTGACAATGTTTTTAAAACCAATACTTCTTTAAACAAAAACGGCACTCAAAAGTTCAACGATTTTTGGAAAAACAGTTCAAATGTTTTAGTCTTAGAACCAAATCAAGAGATCGAATTAAAAATGGAATGGTTTGAATCAGGCGATTATGGAAACGAGATTCAAAGCGACAGTTTAGCTTTTGATATCAACTTTAACCTTCAGCAGATAATTAAATAATTATGGATTTTATTGCCAAGATTTTTACCTTTTTTTTAACCTCAATATTAATCATAGTCACCTCATTTTTTTTATTTTCCCAACTAAATTTCCCTAACAATTATAAAGTTCTCCTGGTTCAATCTGGTTCCATGGCTCCATCCATAAACACAGGTGACTTAATAATTATTAAACCAGTATTACTCTACCAAAAAGGCGATATTGTCACTTTTTTATCAAAAAATGGCTTCAATATTACTCACCGTATAGTTGAAATTAAAGATAATAAAATCACCACCAAAGGTGATGCCAACAGCATCAATGATCAAGAATCTACAGACCAAACCCAGGTTTTAGGAAAAGTTTTCTACATCATTCCTTATCTCGGCTACTTAATCATCTTTATCAAAACCACAGTCGGTTTAATAACTCTGATAATAATTCCTTCATTAATCATCATTTTTCAAGAAATTATTCAAATAAAAAAGAATTTCAAAAAGTTACTAAAAAGATAATTATGTTACGCTTTTTGTTTTTTTCATTTATCTTCAGCCTTATTTTAATTAGTCCAACAAATGCCGATTTTATTGACAAAAAAACTGTTAAAAATAATCAGTTTATTGCCACCACTCTAGATTTTTCCCAACTAAAAACAACTGACAATTCCAGTATTGAGACTTTATTTAATATAGACAATATTTCTCCTGGCGGATATCAAGTTAATTCTCTAAGAATAAAAAATAAAAGTGAAACAGATATGAATTATTTTCTGACCTTTGGAAAAATTGATGGTAGTGATGATTTTTGTAATCAACTAGAAATAAACTTAATCAAAGATGGCCAATCAAAATACCAAGGTCCTTTAGTAGATTTAAATTTAAATATAAATGCTAATAATAAAGAAGATTTTTCCGATTGGTTAATTTACTTAAAATTAAGCGATAAATATGTAAAATCAAAATCAGAATTTTGTGATTTTAATTTAAACATAAACGCTTTTAGTGATCCAAATCAAAAATCTGGGTTCAAGTATAAAAGGTCAATTTTAAATCATATTTCTTCTTCATAATTCATTTTCCGTTCATTTTTCTGTGATATAAATAACAGAATATGAAGAAGTTTATAACCAGTTTTTTAATAATTACTCTTTTAATTGTTCTAAGTGTTGGTGTCACTAAAGCCTATTTCACCAGTTCAGTAAATAATGACAATAATCAATTTTCTTCAGGAACAATCAAAGTCTCTTTAACTGATGAAAACAATCAAGAGTACGCTTCTCCTGCTTGGAATATTAGCAATATCACTCCTGGTTGGAACACTGGAAGCAATCCTTCTATAAAAACTTTCAAGGTTAATAATATTGGTAGTTTAGATTTTAAATATCAACTCACTTTCAATCCTAATGTCCCAAGTGGAGAGTCAAACAATGCTCTGTACAAAGCCATGATGGTCTCTTACAAAATTGGAAATAATGATTGGATAGATAAAACTCTGGAAGATTTAATGAATGATACAAGCATAACCGGAACCGTCTCAGCTAATTCATCAAGTCAAGATATTTTAATCAAACCATATCTCCCAACCACAACTGGTAACACTGCTCAAGATGGAACCTTTAATTTCAGTTTAATTGTTAAAGCCACCCAAACAAACAACCCAACCTTTAATCAATGACAAAAACAGTAAAGATTATCTCAATTTTTACTGGGGTAATCGCCTTATTGGTCTTTTTTCTTAAAAGCAATATAAAACTCTTTATCGTCTTATCAGGTTCAATGGAACCAGTCATAAAGACCGGAAGTTTAATTTTTACCAAACCGGAATCAGTATATAAACAGGGAGACATTGTCACTTTCAACGATAGTCAAAGTAATATTCCAACCACTCACAGGATTACTGAAATAAATAATTTAATCACCACTAAAGGCGATGCTAATAATATTTCCGATTTCCAAAAAATCACCAAAGATAAGATCATAGGAAAAACATTCTTTTCAATTCCATACATTGGCTATCTAATTAGTTATTTAAAGATATCTCCAACCAATTCCTATTTTATCGATCAAAAAACAGTCTCAAACAACTTCAATTCAGGTCAATTTATCGTTTCGAGTTCATACATAACCAACTCCGACTCTGTTGTTAAAGATGATTTAATTCAAATTAATTATCAGACGGAAAATGATGAAAATTTAGATTATGTCCAGCTATGTTATTCCTTCAATTTATCCTCTACTTTTGAATGTCCCAATCTTGCTTCTTTCAAATCAAATTCTGGTTTATTTAACTTCAAAGTTAACAATGATGGTATCTATCAATTTTATACAATAGCCTACGATAAAAGTGGAAATAATGAAAACAATAATGATTTTATTCCAAATATTTATCAGGTTTTAATCGACACCAAAAACCCTTTTACTTCTCTTTCTTTAGGGGAATTTGGAACTAACTGGTCTGCCGTTAATAATCAGATTGATAATGGTGATTTTGAAAATACAATCGATTCGTTAAATGGTTGGGATGTATCTGGTGACGGTCAACATTCAGTCACTAGCTCTGATGTTAAATCTGGAGAAAATTCTGCCATAATCGGTTGGCAATCAATCGACCCTACAGTCGATGGTGTTGATAAAATTTCAAAAACAGTTTCCCTTCCAACCACTACATCAACATTATCGTTTTGGTATAAATTCGTCAGTGATGACATTAGTGATTACGATTGGTTTGAGGTAAAAATATCAGAAGATACTATCCTAAAATTAGGAAATAATTCTAGTTATTTACAATACGATTCTGGATGGCAGCAATTCACTTACAATTTAAATCGGTTACTTGGCAAAGATGTAGAGCTTATTTTTCAAGTTACCAATCATCAAGACCTAAAAAGTTACGCTTTGGTCGATGAAGTCAGAATCACTAATTCCAATAATTTAATCGATCCAAATACTCCAATTACCATTAATAACTATGATTCCGGTTCCGGCATCTATCAAACTTTTTATCAAATAGGCGATTCTGGTTTCAAAGAATACACAGATCCTTTCACCTTAACTTCAGAAAGTATAGATGTTGGACAAAGTGTTTCTGTCTCTTATTTTTCTACCGATATTGCCGGTAACATCGGAACTTCAGAAACTATAAATTTAATAGTTGAATCATTAGCCAATCAACAAAAACAAATATCTGCAGATATAAACACAATTCCAGATAATAAAATCTCTCTTACAATTAATGATATTTATAATCATTTTAAAGAATCCCCAACAGATTATTTAGATTACGAAATCACTTATTATCAGGGTGATATAGAAAAAGGCATTTATGGATCGGTCGATGAATCAGAAATTATAAATAATAATTTCACCAAAGATTTTTATCTGGGAACTTGTACCAGTGGAGGTGTTTGCACTCCAGATAATATCTCCATAGGTTCAACAATTAATTTATCTTTAAATGGGTTGATAAATAACCAACCATTAACCCAAATAATTAAAAGCATTATTTATAACCCATGAAAAATTTTTTAATTATATTTTTAATATTTTCTTTTTGGATTTTTAGCATCTCTCCTTCCTTTGCCAATAACGATATTGAAGTTTCCTCTGACTCTCCTCTTTTTTCAGTTAAAAACGTTTCGCCTGGTTTTGTTCAAAAAAAGACTCTAAAAATAAAAAATTCTAGAAATGAGACTTGTAATTTATTTATAAATTTAAATCAAATTTCCAAATTAGAAGAATCTTTTTCCAAAAAAATATTAATTCAAATTAGTGATAACCAAAAAGTTATTTTTAATAGTAATTTAAATAATTTTTTTCAAAAAAATAACAATTCTAGGTTAGATGAAATAGACGCTAATTCTGAAAAAGAATACCGTGTTACGGCCAGCCTTGATAAAAATATTGGAAATGAATATCAAAATGCTTTAATTAATTTCGATATGGACTTTAATTTTAGCTGTGGCGACCAATCTGAAGTATTAGGTGTCTCTCAAGATGAGTCAAATACATCAAAAGTTAGTTGGCGAAGAATAATATATCCCTTTATTTTTGGTTTTTTAATTTTAACTTTAATGCTAAATTCATTCATTTTCAATTCGAGTAAAAAACCTAAAACTAGATAAATTCTTAGATTTATCTATACTAATTATATGAAAAAGTTTTTTCTGTTTTTTATCCCTCACGAGAAGAATAATCACAGAGCTTTATTGTTAAAGCCGGGTTTTTTAGTGCTCTTTATTGCTATTTACCTTTTTAATCAATCATTACTTAAAACTCTCACTATCGTTAAGCCGGGAATATTAGGTTATTCATCAGAAATTACTGCTCAAAAAGTTTTTGATATGACTAATCAAGAAAGAGTCGATGATAACTTACCTATTTATCATTTTAATTCTACTTTATCTCAATCGGCCCAAAAAAAAGCCCAAGACATGTTTGCCAATAATTATTGGGCCCACACTTCACCGTCAGGAAAAACTCCATGGGATTTCTTTAAAGAGGTAAATTATAAATATTCAATTGCTGGTGAAAACTTAGCTAAAGATTTTTATGACACTGATTCTATGATGACCGCTTGGATGAATTCTCCAACCCACAGGGCCAATATAATAAATCAAAAATATCAGGAAATTGGTGTTGCAGTAGTAGATGGTGTTATCGGTGGAATCAAAACAACTCTAGTAGTTCAGCATTTCGGAACTCCTTTAAGTGGAAAAATAGTCGACATCACTCCTGATGAAATTGCCTACAACTCAACAGCAGCCAAAGATAGTACTCCAAAAAATACCCCACAGGTTTTAGCAGCAACTTCATCAAATACCATTAGTCCAATTCTAATCAGTAAAATTATCGGTTCTTTTATGTTTCTGTTGATAATTATTGTCTTGGCTATAGACAGTTATGTCACCTTAAAAAACAACACTCATCGATTAACAGGATCTTCCGCCAGTCACATTGGTTTCCTTCTTATTATTCTTTTATTTATGTTATTTAGCCGTCAGGGCACTATTTTCTAAAAATGTTAACTATCTTTAAAGAAATAAAAAAAAGACCACTAGAATTCTTAATTCTGTTTTCAGGTTTTGTTTTCAGTGTAATTTTATTCTTTTTATTTAGTTTTAACCCTGTGTTTCAAAAAAGAATTATCTATGGCATTATCTCTTTTTATTTTTTTTGGAGCATTTATTTTCATTACAAAAGAGGGGATCTTCACACCTCAATAATTATTGAATACCTTCTCCTCGCCCTATTTGCAATTATTTTAATAATTACAACTGTTTTGTAATTTGTTCAATCTGCCATTCCTTTATTTTTTTTAAGTCTCCATTCAATAAAACTTCAGGAACTTTGTGTCCCATAAATTCTCTTGGTCGAGTATATTGAGGATATTCTGTTGGTCGTATTTTTTCTCCATTTATTTCAATCTCCGAATGACTTTCGAAATGACTCGATTCATCTTTACCCAAAACTCCGCTAATTAATCTAGAAACAGCATCGACCACCACCATAGCTGGAATTTCACCTCCAGTTAAAACATAATCACCAATAGACAGTTCCTCATCTATCATATAGTCACTGACTCTCTGATCAAAGCCTTCATAATGTCCTGCAATAATAATTAAATTATCCAATTTAGCCAATTCTTCAGCTTTTTCTTGATTAAATTTTTTACCCCTTGCCGACATTAAAATAATTCTGCTTTCAGCCTCCCTGTCAAGGGAGGTGCCCGAAGGGCGGAGGGTTTGTTCTTTAATAGCTTTAAGTGCATTAAAAACTGGTTCCACTCTAATCAGCATCCCCACATCACCGCCAAAAGGTCGATCATCAACCGTTCCATAACTATCCAAGGCCCAATCTCTCAAATTATGAGTTTTTAAATCAATTATTTTGTTTTTTATTGCTCTTTGAATAATACTTTCCGCAAATGGTGATTCAAACATTTTAGGGAACAATGTGACAATGTCTATCTTCATACCAATATTTTATCATTTAGGTTATACTAATTTTAATATGAAACAATTAAACACTGCTGTTATTGTTATTCCAACCTATAATGAAGCCGATAATATCGGCAGAATGATTGATTATTTAAGCACGAAGACCTTTGTTGATATTAAAAATAAAAAAGTAAACAAACAAGATTGGGAAATGAAAATTTTGGTTGTTGATGGAAATTCACCTGATGGAACCGGGAAAGTTGTTGAAAAAGAAGCTAAAAAATATTCCAATGTTTTTCTTTTAACTGAAACCAGTAAAGATGGGATTGGTGCTGCATATTTGAAAGGTTTTAAATATTCCATGGAAAAGCTTAACGCAGATTATGTTTTTGAATTCGATGGTGATTTTCAACATCCTCCAGAAACCATTCCTGTAATGTTAAAAGCCATGGAGGAAGGCTATGACTATGTCATTGGATCAAGAAAAGTTAAAGGTGGTTCAAATCCTAAAGGTTGGGGATTTAAAAGAGTATTTTTCAGTGAAGTTGGTGGTTTTGTTGCCAGATTCATTATGTTTTTCCCATTCAAAAATTTCTTCAAAGTTACAGATCCAACCACTGGCTTGAAAGTGACTCGCGTCAAAGGCTTTGTAGATAAATTAGACATGGATTATACCCATCTTTACACTAAAAGTTTTGGATATAAACTACAATTATTATTCGATACATTGAAATTAGGTGCCAAATTTAAAGAAGTTCCTCTTCAATTCCATGTCAGAAATGCTGGAGAATCAAAAATCGAAGCCAGCACTGCTAAAGACATTTTTAGAGTCGCTATCATGATCAGATGGTTTGACGATTTCACCCAAAAGTTCCTAAAATTTGGAACTGTTGGGTTTGTCGGATACTTAGTTAATGCTATTTCTCTTAGTATTTTTTCTAAAACTTGGTCAGTTGAATGGTTAGCTTGGTTGCTTTCCACTGAATTAGCTATCATTAGTAATTTTTGTCTAAATAATCTTTGGACTTTCAAAAAAGAGACTATTTCTGGATCATTTGCCCTAATCAGCAAATTCTTCCAATTTAATTTATCCTCAGTAGGAGCTCTACTAATTCAGACAATTGCTGGTTCTGTTGGAGTAACCTTCTTTGGACCAGAATCACGTCAAATATTATTACCATTTATTATTGTCTTCTTAGTTCTTCCATACAATTGGTTCATGTATAACAAATTCATCTGGAAGAAAAATAAATAAAAAGATATAGTAGAATACAGTAGTTATTATTTATTAATTTTTTAATTTCCTTTATGAAAGGCATTATATTAGCAGGCGGAAAAGCTACCCGTTTACGTCCACTTACTTCAATTACATCAAAGCAATTACTTCCGGTTTATGACAAGCCGATGATCTTTTATCCTATTGAAACCTTAATTAAGGCCGGGATTAAAGATATTTTGATTATCATTGCCCCAGAATATGCAGGTCAATTCTTAAATTTACTTGGAGACGGTAAAGATTTTGGTGCCCATTTTAGTTTCGCTGTCCAGAAAGAGGCTAGAGGATTAGCAGATGCTTTTATTATTGGTCATGATTTCATTGGTAGTGACAATGTCACTATGATTTTAGGTGACAACATTTTCGACATTGATTTCTCTAAAGAAATATCAGAATTTAACGGAGGAGCCATGGTTTTTGCTAAACAAGTTCCAGATCCAGAACGTTTTGGTGTTGTTGAATTTGATTCAAACATGAAAGCAGTTTCTATTGAAGAAAAACCTTTAGTGCCAAAAAGCAATTATGCCGTAGTTGGTCTTTATACTTATGACAACAGAGTTGTTGAGTATGCCCAAAACTTAGCTCCATCTCCACGCGGAGAAATCGAAATAACTGACTTAAACAATATTTACCTCAAAAACGGTGAAATAAAAGTAAATGTTTTTGATGGACTTTGGGAAGATGCTGGAACTTTTGATAGTCTCTTGAGAGTCAGCAACATAATGGCTCAAAAAGCCCAAAAATAAATAAATTAAAACAAAAAAATATCTGCAATTTGGTTATTTGCAGATATTTTTTTATCAAAATACTATGTAGATATGACTCTATTATAGAGTCACCAAGCTGATATCACTTGTTGAACCAGCATCCATCCAGTTATTACCATGAATCATCAAAACATTATCACCTTTTTCTACAAATTCAAATTTTAATAATTCATTAAATATTGGATTTGAGGCTTTGAAATCATTTTCCCTAAAATTCTTATAATAAGGATTAATTCCATAAGAAAGAGATAAAGTCTTAACAGTTTCTCTGTTATTAGTAATTGCGATTACTGGAATCTTAAGTCTGTATCGGGAAAGAATTCTGGCAGTGTTTCCTGATTGAGTAAAAAGAACAACTGCTTTAATAGGGAAGTCTTTTGTTCCTTTAACAATCTTTACAGCCGCATTAACCAATACTTCTGTTAAGTTTTTAGGATCCATTGGTATTTCTTTTGTTAAACCGTGGTTTTCACAAAAACTAGCAATTTTTGCCATTTCAGAAACAACTTTTATTGGATATTTTCCCATAGCTGTTTCTTCAGATAACATCACTGCGTCAGTTCCATCAAAAATAGCATTTGAAACGTCAGTTGCCTCAGCTCTTGTTGGGTGGTAATTAGTAACCATTGATTGAAGCATCTGGGTAGCAACAATAACTGGTTTGCTATGTTTTCTACACAAATCAACAATTTTCTTTTGCCAATATGCCAATTCTCTAATTGGTATTTCTATTCCTAAATCACCTCGAGCCACCATAATACCGTCGCTGGCTAAAATTATTTCCTCAAGATTTTCAATTGCTTTTGCATTTTCGATCTTAGCGATCACTTTTGCAGTTGAACCATTTTTAATCAAAGCTTTCTTTAATGTAAAAATATCATCAGCAGTTCTTACAAAAGATAAAGCTACAAAATCAATTTTTAATTGATCAATTTTTTCCAAAGTGTCTAAGTCTCGATCTGCAAAAAGAGGTAAATCAAAATTCTTACCAGGAACGTTCATGCTTTTTCTGTTTTTTATAACATAATCTCTTCCTGCTATAGCTTCCAAGACACCTCTATTTTTACCAATAACTTTTAAATCTAAATCTCCATCATCAATAAAAACTTCATCTCCTACTTCAATTTGTGATGAAACTAAAATTGGATTAAGTTTTATTGATTTTTTATCTTTTAAAAATTCTTTAGAAATAAACAAAGATTCACCAGTCAAAACTTCTAGAGGTTCTGCATTTGGAGTTTCAAGTCTAATCTCTGGTCCTTGAAAATCAACAAAGATTCCGATGTTTTTTTCCATTTTTTTTGCAATCTTATTAACCCTATCAATCCCATTTTTGTGCCAATCAAAAACATTATGTTTTAAGTTAAATCTAAATAAATTAACCCCTTCGTGGATTAATTTTTCAATAACCTCAACAGACTCTGAAGAAGGTCCAATAGTTGCAATAATTTTTGTTTTTTTTGTCATAAGCCTTATATAATACTACACTTTTATAATTTTAGAACAATTTAATTCTATTTTGGTCACTTGATTTGATTTGATTCATTTACTTAACCCCTTTTTTTTTAAAAAAATAAGTCTATTATTTGATTAACTTCAGAAAAAGTTGCTTTTTCAATCGAAGTTTCGGCACATTTAAAATAGAAAACAAAATTAAGAAAAGAAGGGAGATTTTAGAATGACTGCAAAAGCAGCACCTACCTAGCTATTCTCCATTTAAGAGGATCAATTTATTAAAGGAGGAATGTTATGCAAGTAACAATAACAGGTTTACCTAAGAAAAAACTCTGTTTTTGCCCAACTCCGGCAGGTTTATCGCCATTCAATAGGCCACCTTAAATACCAATAAAATAAACTGTTCTTCAAAAACTTAATATTTGTATCTCTATACTAAAAAAAGTACTTCTTTAAGAAGCACTGAAACGGGGCACTATTTATTTAACTACAAATTTATCACCTGGGTGATAATCATTTTGTTTTTAAATTAGTGCCCTTTTCCCTTTTAAAGAACCAAAACACCAAAAACAAAAGCGCCATCACCAACAAAGAGATTAGATCACTTAAATAACCTTTAGTTATTTTTGGAAAATAAACATCTAAACTTAATACTCGAAAATAATTAAATACCTTTAAGTCATTTAAATAAATTGCATTGAAAGTCATTACGGCTATATGAATTAAAGCAGTCAAAAAAATTACACTTCCAGCAGTTTTTATCGTTCGTTTAGACACATTCCAAAAACTCATAGGCTTAGTTCTTATCCAAAGCTTTCATTATCATTTCTTTCACTTTCACTTTAGTATCATTACAAACAAGAACAACTTCATCTACTATATGATTTAGGGCTGTCTCAAATATCTCTTGATCACTTTTTAAGTAATTAACGACATTATTTTTTTTCTTTTGCCACAAATTTTTCAATAATCTGGCAGTTTTTGTAGGATTATTTAAATACAAAATTTCTTTACCATTCTTAGCATTATTATCTATCCAAACTTCATCAGCTGCCTTATCTGACAAATCATGAAGAAGACCTTTTAATTCTTCCTTAGTTATTAGTTTTCTTAAGCTTGCTTCAGAAAAGTTTTTTAAAGGAATTGAACATATTAATTCAACATTACTAGTATTAGGGCTGTAATAAATTACAGTATCAGTTTGACCTTTACCATCAACTTGATCAACAACTTTCTTTACTGTGTAGACTTGAAAATTATCAATAATATTATCACCCACAATTAAAATTTTTGAATCATTCATACAAAACCTCTATTAAAAAATAAAATCCATTCGCTATTAGAATCTAGCTATATTATACCTTAAATTTTTACTAAAAAAAATGTTAGTATATAAAGTATGAAACAAGAAAATGAAGTCTGTCCAAAATGCGGTGCCCAATTAGGTGAAGTTACTGAAACTGCAACCGGTAGAAGATTACAAAGATGCTCACAAGGCTCCTGGAATCCTCAAACTCACAAAAATGAAGGCTGTGAATACGTTAAATGGTTAGAAGTAGAACCTAAGCAACTAGACGAAGTCTGTCCAAAATGCGGCGCTCCATTAGTTCTCCAAGTCACTCGATTTGGTAAAAAAATGAAAAAATGTAGTTCTAGTAGTTGGGATAAAGAAACCAAAAAAGTAATTGGTTGTGATTACGTTGAATGGATTAATGGAACTACTGAAAATCTAGACGAAGTCTGTCCAAAATGCGGTCAACCATTGGTTTTATACACCACTGCCAATGGTAAAAAAATGAAAAAATGTTCAACTTCCGGTTGGGACAGAGAAGCTAAAAAAGCTACTGGATGTGATTATGTTCTTTGGTTAAAAGCTGGTCAAACTTCAAGTGACAATGGAGAAGAATACTTGCCACCTGAAGAATTTTAATCATGGTTTACCACCAAAAAGATTCACTCTCTCAAAACTTCATCAAATTTCCTCAGCTAATAACTGAGTTATTAAACGCCTCTAATATCAATCAAAAAGACACTGTAGTTGAAATTGGTCCTGGTAAGGGGATTATCACCAGACAATTGATCAAGCGAGCTAAAAATGTCATTGCCATTGAGAAAGATAAAAATTTACATGATGATCTTGCTGATTTAAAAGGCGAGTCAAATCTTAAAATTTTTTATCAAGATTTTTTAAAGTTCAATTTACCTGTCACTCCCTACAAAATTTTTTCTAATATCCCATTTAGCATTACCTCAGAAATCCTTAATCGAATTCTAAAATCTAGTTTATTACCAGAATCGATGTATCTCATTATGCAACGGGAAACTGCTCAAAAATTCGCCGGCATTCCCAGAGAAACTCAAAGTTCAATATTAACTAAGCCTTGGTATGAAATTAAAATACTTGGAGATATTGATAGAACTAACTTTACCCTTAAGCCTCAAGTAGTTATCGTTTTTGTTGAATTCATAAAAAGAGAATTTTCTTTAATCAAAATTGAAAATAAAAAATTATTTAGGGATTTTGTCACTTATGGTTTTAGTCAATGGCAACCAACAATTGAAAAAGCTTATAAAGATATATTTTCCTATAAACAATTCAAATCGATTGACAAAAATCTGAAAATAACCCAATCTAAACCTGGAGACGTTAGTCTTGAAAATTGGATAAAGCTTTTTGAAATCTATCAAAAATTTGTACCTCAAAAGACTAAAGAATTAGTCACCGATTTTAGATATATACACTAAGATATTTAGTAGTTAAAATACCAAATGACCAAAAAAATATTATTAATAGCTCTGGCGATTATAGTAGGTTTAACTATAGCCGTTTCTGCTTTTGTTTTCATTAATTATAAAAAAATAGTTGTTAAATCAAATAAAGTTAAGCCTGAAGTAGTTTCTTTAACGCCAACCCCAACTCCAGATCCTTTAAGACCATATTCTATTTTATTAATGGGTTATGGTGGAACTGCTCACCAAGGAGGAACCCTTACTGATTCAATTATTGTGGCTAAAATTGATCCAAAACTTGAAAAGGTTTCCTTAGTTTCTATTCCTCGTGATCTTTGGGTTCCAATTCCTATTTCTGTTGGTGAGACAAAAATGTCTAAAATAAATGCTGCTTATTCAATCGGTGCTGATGATAAAAAATATCCAAATAAAAGTATTGAATTTACTGGTCCTGCTGGTGGTGGAGAATTATCAAAATCAGTTGTTGGAAAAGTAGTTGGTTTTAATATTGATTATTTTACTACCCTTGATTTTCAAGGATTTGTAAAAACAGTTGATATCTTAGGCGGAATCAATGTCAAAGTTCAGAATACTTTAGATGACCCTTTCTATCCTTTAGAAACTAATATCACCGATACTTGTGGAAAATCAGAGGAAGAAATTACCGCCTTAACTGCCACTATGTCAGGCGATAAATTAGAACAACAATTCACTTGCCGATATGAACATTTACATTTTGACGCTGGTATTCAGACAATGGATGGAGCTACTGCTCTAAAATTTGTCAGATCACGTCATTCAGCTCAGGATGGTGGAGATTTTAACAGAGCAGCCAGACAAAGATTAGTAATCGAAAGCGTTAAAAATAAAATGATTAGTGTCAATTTTATTCCTAAGATTATTTCTTTTGTTAACACTTTAACCAACAATATGAAAACCGATATTGATGTTTCAAAGATGCAAGAACTTATTGGAAAAGCTCCTGAGTTAAGCAAATATCAAATAATTTCTATTCCTTTAACTAGTCAAAATGTTCTTAAGTTTGGTACTAGTGCAGACAAACAATCAATTCTTATTCCAACCGAGGGAATAGATCAATGGGACAAAGTTCATGAATTTATTGACAATCCAGTCTCAACACCATCTGCTAATACTCAACAATAAAACTCCTTTCGTCCTTTTGGACTCATCAGTATCGACATACATCAATAGAGGAGAACAGGATTAGTCTAATAAATAAAGAAACCAAAAATTGGTTAATTTATAAACTAGACATAAATCCTGTCAGACCATTAAACTATAACTTTTTAACCCTTAAATCAGCTTGGCGAATTTTGTTTTTATATGCCAACTGTATTAATTGGATTAATTGTGGTTGCACTGATTTTAAATCGTCAGGTAGATTTTCTATAAAATAAAAATCATCTTCAAATATAAAATCAGACAATCTTGACAATTCATGGTTTCCTCCAACTCGTGTTAAATAACCTGATTGGGCTGCCAAGATAAATACATTTTCCGGAGCACATGCTCTTAGAGTTAGGACATGAACAGCTTCCATTAGATTCCAATCATTATTCTGATCGAAAAACATGGTTTTATCCATTCTTTTAGCATTTTCAAACAACCAACTGGCAAGTTTAGCTAAGTCATTTTCTTTTGTAAAATCGACATATTCACTAAAAAAATCAGGATTATTCTTCGTTTTTTTGAAAGTTACTTCCCTTGCCGGGTCGGTCCTCCTTGTGATTCGAAAGTTTGTCCCATGGAATTGCAGTTCCTAATTGGAAAAGAGCCATAATATAAGAGAGTTCACTCTGTCCAGCCGGCACCTTTATGAATTCCATAATTGATAAAGCATACCTTGTGATATTGCGTTCAAGCCTTACATAATCCGCAGATACATCAACTTTTAGCATTTTAAGCATCTGCTCTCTGTTCGTTGCCCCAACTTGTGAAGGTAGTGTTGGATTCTCTAAAACATCCTTGATTCGGTTAGCATCAAGAGCAAGGGCTCTGGAAATTACAATACCTGTTCCAGCGAAAACCTTATTAATATTATTAATTACTCCTTCTGCGCCATCACGTAAACTGTCAGTTTCAGGCGGTTGCATCATACCAACAGGCATTAAGCCACCTCCGCCACCTGAAGAAAACATTGTTGCCATGGCCGTTATTGCGATAGCAGGGTTGTTAGCGCTTTGTTGCCATACTTGGACCCATCCAGCAATTTGCTCATGATATTCAAAAAGAGCTGGCCATAAGTCTGAATTAAGCCTTTCAATGAGTTTGTCTTTTTTTGCTTGAGTAACACTGGCGCTATCAATATCAAGTGCTGCGAAAATGTCCCCATAATTACGCATCGTTACCAATTTCTGTAAATCATAATAATCTTTTCCGCAAGGTAAACCCTGTTCTTCTGCATATTCATCCATACGTGCAACAAGAATCTTTGGCAATCCAAATAATCCACTTCTTGAAGCAAGGCATGCTCTGATTGCAGCTATAACTTCGGTTTCCCCAACCTTAAGATCACCGCCGACTTTAAGCATTGACAAGAAAGCCATATCATCAGGCACGCTGGGTAAAATGTCGAGTGAAGGTTGAACATTATTAGCTTCAGGTTTAACAACAACCTCCGGTATTGGTTTAAAAGCCTCAACCGTTTTTTTTGCAAAGATAACTCCGCATTCAGTAATGTTCTTAATCTCATCTGCCGATAAAAGCTGCATATCCTCCTCAGTATTTACCCCCTCGGTTTCCAGTTTCGTGATCTGATCTTCAGTTATTCCCAGACCTTTCAGTTTCTCCTTTAATTGTTCATTCATTAAAAAGAACTCCTTTCAAAATTGTTTACCACTTAAATTTGTCATATTTTATATGACTAATGGCTTACTAAACACAATAAAATCAATTGTGTCCAAAAAGCCACTAGTCATATTAGTTTAATGGTCATTGTAAAAATAAAAATAAAATTTCACTGCAATAGTCAAATCTATTTTATTCTTACATTGTTAATGTGCAAGTAGCCTATATTCTATCATAATATGTTTCATTTTCAATCGTTATTTGGCCTATGTTAGCAATGTAATTAACCTTTGATTTATAAAAAACTATAGGATATAATAATGAACCTAATTAAGTTTAATTTAAAAAATAGCCATGGCTAGAAATGTCGAAAGATTACAATTTACACCAAGTTCAGAATTTTTACCTCTAAATTCAGAAACACAAATAACACCTCCGGCTGGAGTCGACCTTTTTTTGGCTGGTACCAAAGAAAATAGTTTTTTTTCTCAAGAAATAAGAACTAATTCTAAACTAATTGATCAGGCTAAACAAAGGAGAGATTTAAGTCAAAAAATAGGTGAAGTTTTTAATAGTGTTGTTGATGTTAATATGAATATTGATCAAGCCTTAGAGGCTAACCTTATAATATCAGAACAAGTAACAGAAGTTTACAATAGCTTAGCTGATTTTATCCAAACAGACACTAATAATTCTCGAATTATTTTATATTTACCTTCTCAAATACTTCCTAGTTTAAATTCAAAAAAAGAATTGCCAGATGATTTAATTACGGCTCAAAATAAGTTTACTGATATCTACAAAAAAGCTTGGTTTAGATTGCTTTATGAAAGTGATATTAGAGCTAACTTTGTAGATGGTGACATCTTAGAGCCAGAAATAGGGGAACCTCCTCGTGTCAGAAAAGCTGCTCATTTAGTTCCAACTCTGTTGAAATGTGGAATGATCAATAAGTCTGAAGTTTTAAAGATTATAGAAATAACTTCCGACAATGAAATAAAACATTCTCTAAAAGAAGGTTTATCAGAAACCACTTATTTAAAGGAACCAATTCCCGAATTTGAGATAAGTCCAAACAGAGCCAGGTGGAAAAAACAGGTCCATAGAGAAGAATCCTTAGTTTTAACTGCTAGTAATTTAGCTGAAAAATTTCAAGATGAATCGTTTTCTTTATCAAAAGAAACAGATCATGACAAACAATTAATTAATTTGAAAAGTATTTTTATTGCTGGAGAAAATTTTTCTATTAATAATAATAATGAAAAAGCCATCGAATTCGGTAAAAAATATCAGCAACTAATCATTGAAAGTTGGCAAACAGGGGATTTGGAAACCAAAAATATTATTGTTAATGGTCTAAGTCATTGGCATAAATTAGCCATCATTGAAACAGAAACCTTAAATAAACTTGGTATAACTGTTCCAGATTTATCTTTACCACTACCAATTAATCCAGAAAAAATAGTTTCTCAGGATTTTAATTTCCTTATTGATGGCGTTAAAGAGATATTGCAAGATAAAAAACTTTCAGAAAACATTTATCCAGCATTTTTAATTTTCGGTTCAAGAGTCAAAGGTTATGCTGATCAAGACGCCGACAAAGACCTAGCTATTTTTTTTAAACCAAACACTCTTTTAGAAAATAGAGATGAAATTCTTGAATTACTTCATAATAAAATTCCTGAATTAAACAATATTGAAAAAATATTAGAATACTGGACCGAAGATAGAAATGGAAATTTAAGATTTCGTCAAATTTCTGAAAAAATCAAAACCATCATTGGCCCACCTCAAATACATTTTTTAACAGGAGGTATTTGGATTGGATCTGGATGTCAAAAATTACAACAAGACCTTCTTGAGCAATATTTCAAACTTGATAGTTTTGGCGATCAAAAAGAACAAGTTAGACTTAATTTGCTTAGACAAATAGAAATAGATGTTTTACAATGCCGTCTTATGCATAAAGGTTACCGAAAATTTTATCCATCAAGAATACCTACTGCTATTGAAAACAATAAATTAATTGATGGAAAAAGTGATTATTGGGATCCAGGGTTCAGACGAGTTGCTACTCAATTATTTTTAAGTAGGGTATTCTTACCAGATCTTAATTGACGGTCTTTAGCAATAGGACCTCTGGCCACCATAACTACAGGTATTTCTATTTTTTCTTCCACATAACTTAAAAACACTTCTTCCAAATTTTCATTTTCAGTTGCCCTAATGGTGTTTAAAACAGGTTTACATTCTTTTAATAATCTTGTTAATTTCAGTTGGTGATTATAATGAGACTCATCTCTAGTATTTTGACAAACCTTAATCCCAGTAATAAGACCATCTTCAATTTCAAAACAATCTTCCAATTTTGTTTCTTTTCCTTCATAACTATAAGCTTCACAGATTTGCCATTCATTAAAATTAGAAAGTACATCAAGGTAGCTAATACTTAATCCATCAAATGATTGTTTTCCTCCACTTATTTCAACCGCATATTTCATCGCCACAATATCATAATGGCCATTTCGAAATTCTCCCAACCATTCACTACCAGCACTATTATGTGTTTCGTTAATAGATCTTGTCATTTCTTCGCTATAACTAACCATTGGACCTGCACCATGCCTAGTCATATAACAACGACTAATTCCTAATCGTACAATATTTTTGGAAGAATCTTTTTCCTTAATATCTTTTAATACATCTTGTGCAGTTGGATCAATTTGAGTTACATGAGGAACAAAACCATACCATGGGTGTAATAATGCTCCATGTGAAGCTTCACAAACAATCACTCCTTTTTTGGCCAACAATTCTTCAAAATATTTTTCATCAGTAATTTTTACCAAATCAGCAATATACTTATAAGATTCTGCTGTCACATTAACTAAATCTTTATCATAAAGAGTTTCCATTTCTAAATAAAATCTTTCTGGAATATCTTCAGGTTGAACATTTTTAAGGATTTCCATAACTTGTTCAAGTTTATATTTTCTAATTGTTTCCAATTTATTTATTAGATTTATTTCATCATCAAAAAAATCACCTGCTCTTATTGTCAATTCTGGATTCTTTGAATCTCTTATCGCTTCACCAACACCTTTACCAACAGTTCCTTTTTTATCATTGCCTCTTAAAATTTCTCGAACTTTACTAGTTGCTCTGTGAAATGGTGTGGTTACTAAACAATTTTTATCAATAGTGATTAAATCAAAAGGGTTTTTAACTCCTTTTTCTTCAATTTCAATTGCTTCTGTAAAAAGATCGACTGGTTCAATAACCATATTTTTTAAATAAGTTTTTGTTCCATCAAAAGTTCCACATCCAAAATGACTAAACATTTGTTCTCTTCCATCTTCAGTCATAACATGATGGCCAGCTTGTGAACCACCAGATCTTAACACCGTATGTGCATTAAATTCTTTTGATAACCATTCAACAGTAGAACCCTTAGTTTCTTCTCCAATACCAAGTCCAGTTCCCACAATAATTGTGTTTTCTGAAATATCAAAATTTAAAGCTCTTTCTTTCATTAATTTAAAATTAAATTTAATCCCTTTCGTCTTTTTAGACTCATCAGTGCGAACAACATTCGCAGAGGGAAGGCAGGTTTATAATAATTTATTGTATTTATAAAATACAAATTTATTACAAATCTGCCGATAAAAAGTGTTTATTAATTCCCTAAATTTCCCCAATCGATTGGCTTACTTGAGGTAGGAGTTTTTTCAGAAACTTCTATTACTTTTTTATCCTCGTCGTAACCTATTGGCCACACATCGCGATAATCAGCAAAAACTGAACCAGGTTTTGGAATATTGTTATAACCAGGCAATTTTGCTTGAGCACCAAAATGTCGTTTTGCTGATTGTAGATAACCCCAAACTTCTTTCGCTTGGTAATTATTTATTTTACGATTGCCATCTCCTGCTTTCAGAAAGTCAAACAAACCTTCTTCTGTTGGCTCCAATGTTTCTGTAACATAAATCAAACCAGCTTGAACTTCTGCCAATAAATCAGGATCTGAAACATAAATTACTCTTCCATTTCCCATTTTGTTTGTCCACCAATTCATAACACCAGAATCATTGCTTTTAACTTGGATATAAAACAAGTGCCACTTATCAAGCAGATTACAACAAATTTCCTTAGTAGAAACTTCAGAGCCTTGCATTGAATGGCCTAAATGTTTATCAACCTTAGTTGAGTTAACTTCTCCTCTTCCAATCTGGTCTGCCACTACAAAAAAATAACCCTTAAGACCATAATTTGTAATATCAGTTTCCACATATTTATCGACATAATATAATCCAAGGTCGTAATCTTCAGTAGGATCTCCGCCATCTTTGTCTGGAACCAATAAGCGAACATGTTCAGCTGCTCTGTTGTCGGATTCGAATTCTGCCATTTGAAAAACAGGGTGGGGGTCGCAAACATCTTGCAATATTGCCACTGAAAGATCAATTTGATAACGGTCTTTAGTTGCCCCCAATATAGAATAAATTTTTTCCATTGCATAAAACGCTTTGGCTACATTTTCTCCCATCGATCCAGTTCCATCTGTTCCAGAAATAATAGGCAGTTTAATACCGTTAATCAAAGTACAAGTTCCGTTTCCATTGTTTACCATGGCATTGCGCGATAAACGTTTAGCTCCGAAAATATTTACTTCTTTGGCTAATTGCCCAGTCTCTCTGTAAACCTGTTGTCCTTTGTCATGAACTGATTCTTTCCTTTCTCTCATTTTTGTTACTTCACTGCGGTACACTGTCGAATTAAAGGTTTTTGTGTCATTTTCGTTCATAATTATACTTCCTCTCTTTTTTTATTTGGATATGTGCGAAACTCATGCCATTGCCTTTTAAACCTTACTCCATTGTTTTCTTGAGGCCAAATTCGATCACCCATTTCATAAATAAATTCAAATTCAAAATAAGCACCTTCAGTAATACCATTCTTGATGCGTTTTAAAAATGAAACATATTCAAGATAATTTTCATGACTCATTATTTCTGAATCATAGGGTGGATCTTCAGTCTCGTTTCCTCCAGCTAAAAACCAAACCAAATTAGCCGCATCGATAACTTCTTGCTTATAGTCTCTTCTGGTGGGGGAAATATTCACTTCTGAAAAATCAAAAATAAATACTCCATGTAGCTCTGTTTCAAGTAAAACATTACTAAAATCAATTTTTCCAACGACATACTCCAATTCATTCAGATAATCCAAAAGTTTTAACAACTTTCCAAAAATCCATTGAATTGTCTTTAGGTCTACCCTTTTGTTCTCTTTCAGAATTAACGACATAGGCGTCAATTGCTTATAGCTTTCAATCGCTGGGTCATAACCCAAGAATATAGCGAATAAGCCATCTGCAGGAGACAAAGAATCTAATACTCGTGGAAACATCGCTCCATAGTGGGGTTGTTGATCGCCATTACTTTCAGCTTTTTTATCAACTTCTGACGCATAACTTTGAAGTTCCTCCAAAATTCTAGCCTCACGTTTGATAACTTCCAAATTTTCTGGACCGTTGTTAATTTTCATCAAACCTAATTGCCCATTTGGGTTTTTAGTAATGAAAATTTTGAAAATTTCCGTTTTTACCAATGGAATACCTTCTGGATTTTCTTCATCTTTGATTCCAAAAATTTCATATTGGCCGTCGATTCCTTCGTGTATACCCCTACTAATAAATTTTGAACTATCAATTCCACTAGTAGGTGATATCGAAGCCGCGCCCAATACTATTCCAGTTAGCCATTCCGCCGGATTTGGATTTTTTGACACTACAATCACTCCTTTCTAAACACTTTTTATTTTTTAATGTACTTCTCAGTAAGAACTTTAAACTAGTTTTTAAGTTTAATTTCTGCCTAAGTAGAGTGTAGTATTTTACTATAAGACATAACTGTAGTCAAACTAAAAACACTATATTTTTACAGGCAATAATCTTAATACTTTCTAGCTGGTTTTTGGATTTCTCCCAAAGTTTTTATCTGCAAAGCACAAGTAAAATCATATATTTTTTTTACTTCTTTTCTAATAAATTCCACATCGTCACCATTTCTTTTTAATTCGCCAAGAACAAACTTAATTGATTTATCATAATCATTTTTAAAATTCTGATTGATTTCGTTCCAACTAATATCACCTAAAATATCTAATAATTCCTTTTCATAAGGAATCTTATCGATCAACATTAAATAAGCAATCATTGGATAGCTTAAAGAATGATTATAATAAGCTGTATTGTCGTTTGAATTAATACTGCCAATTATAGGGTTATATTCGATATCGTAAAATTTTTCACCAGTCGATGAATAACATTTAGCTTTATTACCATGCATTTCAACTCGGTCATCAGCTATAGCGGTCAGCGCTTCATAAATTTTTTCAATGTGAGGTTTTTTCCATATCATAAGATGATTATATCTTTTTAGTTACCTCTTTAACGTACTTATCGTTTTCTCTAGAAAACTTCATTCCCAAAATGTTGGCAAATCGAACATATCTTCTGGCCGCCATTTCAGTTCCAGTGTCATATAAACCTTCAATTCTATCCAAACTAGGCATACTAATTAGCCTAAAATATTCTTGATTAGAAGACACTATTTCTGAAACTTGATTACTAAATAAATTTATCCAATCAATTCCAGTTGACACCTTATAACTAACTTTACTCTTAGCTCCTTGAAGTTGTAGAATCGAAAATTCTTCATCAACAGTGTTCATACTCATCACTGCACCTTCTTTTTCTTGATATCTCAAAATCAAACTAGAATCGCCAGTAATTGGTGTTTTTAATACTTTTCTTTCTTCACCACAAAGCAAAGACAAATCTATTCTAGACACGTCAATTTTAATCTGGTTATTTGGATTAATAAATCTCTCATAATAAACAGGTTCAACTGGATTAATTAACTTAAGGTTTTCTTTCATATATCTTATAAAGTGCAAAAATTGTATCACATCAATGATATTTATACACATGGTTTATAATGAACTATGACCATCAAATCAAACAATATTTTTACGCCGCAAGGATTGCTTGAAGAAGTTGAAAAAGATCCAAAGCTTGATTTCTTAATGAATATCTTTAATATTCCTCGTGCCTTTGGTGTCAGTGGTTTTGGTGGTAATTGGGATGTTGGTCGTCATTCCTATGCCACAGCCTTAATCGCCATCTATTGGGGAAAATTTAATGAATTAGATGAACTCAAAAGAAACAAATTAGTCACCATGGCTCTCTTACATGATCTTCATGAATCAGTCACTGGCGACATTTTGCCTATGTTCAAGACCGATGAGCTTCGAACTAAACTAGACGACATTCAAAATAACATTTTATTAGCCCTAGAAGTTGAGTTTGATCACAGTCTAGAACCAGATCTAAAGATTTGCGATTTAGTTGCTTTTTACTACGAGATAAAACAAGTCTCTCCAAATATCTTGCAGCCAAGAAAACTAAATTTAGCCAATTTAATGGCTAATAAGCAAATTGATACCATTATGGAATATTGTAAGAAAAATAATCTTGACACCAAAAAAGTGAAAGATTTTTTGAAATATTTAGAAATATAAATGTCAACAAAAAAAACTTTAATAAGAAACACTTTTTGGTTAGGATTAGTTGAAGCTTTTTCCAAACTAATTCTTTTTGGAGTAACCATCAGTCTTGTCAGATATCTTGGTCCAAAAGATTTTGGATCTTTTAACCTAGCTTTTTCCTATGTCGCCATTTTTATGATTTTGGCCGACTTTGGACTAGGAACCGTCACCACTAGGGAAGTTGCCAAACACAAAGATCATAGTGACAAATATTTAAGTAACCTTTTAGGTTTAAAAATAAGCCTATCGGCCCTAATTATTGTCTTAATCGGCCTTTCTTTTCTAGTAGTTCCAATTTCTTCCTCAAAAAATATGATTTTGGCCGTAATGTTCTATCTTCTGTGTCAAAATATAGACAATATTTTTAACTCTATCTTTTTAGCTTGGGAAAGAATGGAATTAGTCTTTTTCAGTAGAATGTTCTATTATTCTGGTCTCTTAATATCCGCTCTCACCATCATCGCCATAAAAGGCACCGCTCTCCAAATAGTATTGGCTTATGGTTTCTTCACCTTTTTATCGGTTCTTTTCTCAACTTTCTTAATCAAAAAAATAGGCATTAAAGTAGCCATAACTTTTGATAAAGTTTTTTGGAAAGAAATTTTAATTGAATCTATTCCTTTTATGGGACTAGCCATAGTTGGAACCGTTTATGCCAATAGTGACACTTTATTAATTGGCCATTTTTGGGGAAACGAATCAGTCGGTTTCTATCAGTCAGCCTATAAAATACTTTTTGCCTTTCAAAGCATCAATGTTATCAATAATGCCATTTTCCCCAGAATAAATGTTCTGATTCATGAAAATAACACCGAAACCCTCAATAAATTAATTAAATTAGTCATTTTATTCTCCATTTTTGGCTTAATTCCACTTGCTCTCTTCATTACCTTTTTCCAAAATTTAATCATAAAAATTATCTACGGAACAGCCTATCTAAGTGCTGCACCAGTCATGGCTCTATTAGTTTGGAGTGGAGTAATCAATTATTTCAGAATATTAACCAGCAATATTCTTTTTGCCCACAAAAAACAAAAATACGTTTTTTACTCTGTTTCTATAGGGTTAATCACCAGTCTTTTAATAAATTTACTAATAATGCCTCGTTTTGGATTCACTATCTCCGCCTGGAGCCTTGTAATAAGCGAGACCGTAATTTTATTAGCAACTATTGTTTTTCTAAACAAGAAGACTAGTCATCAATAATAATATCTAGACTATTCAAAAGATTTATCGCGTCAGCCATTAAAAATTTTGCCTTTTTAATATTATTTGTTCTGAAATCAATCGATAAATTAGTTGCCTTCTTAAAATTTGCTTTAGATAAATTAGTTTTTGAGAATACAGAACCCTCCAGATTAGTTCCTGAAAAATCAGCTTCTGGAATTTCAGCTCCGATAAAATCAACTTCCTTAGCTTCGCAATTAACAACAGACAATTTTGGTAATTTTAAAAATCTAAAATTAGAGTAATTCAATTGGCTTTCTTTAAATTTCAGATGATTAACACTAAAAGTCTTTGTCCAATCTATTCCCAAAACCTTAGAATTTACAAATTTTATATCCAAAAAAGTGCATCCATCAAATTTAGCTCCACTAATCACACAATTATCAAAAACACATTCATTAAATTTACATCTAAGAAATTCACTTCCAATAAAACTACATTTACTAAACTCACAATTTTCAAATTCTTTTCCCACAATCCTTTCTTTTTCTATTTCAATTTGATTAAATCTTTCTTCTTCAAAAATATCCTTTTGTTCAAAATTCATTATTTTATTTCTTTAATCAATTCCACAATTTCCGGAAAAGTTTCTGAATTAAAATGTCCACGGCCTTCAAAAATAAAAGTTTTTGCCTTAGGTAATGCTTTTTTATATTTTTCCATTTCCTCAAACAGAACCAAAATATCATCTCGGCTTTGAAGCAGATAAATATTTTCACACTGTTTCTCAAATTTCTCCAACGAAGCAGGTAATTTAAAAGGACTCAAAGATTCTTCACTGTTAGAATCGTCAAAAGGAGCCGCAACCAAGAAAACCGCTTTAATCTTTTTAGAGATAATATTTTCAGAAAAATATTTAGCTAAAAATATTCCACCCAAAGAGTGGCCAATAAAAATTAGATTATCATCACAAAGTTCGATTATTCGTTCAAACCAAATTTTCCATTCCTCATATACCGCATTAGATGGATTTGGCATTCTTGGCATCAATACTTCAAACTCTTCGCCTAAATCTTCTTGTAAAGAGTCTTTCCAGCCTTTACTTGATTTTAATTTATCAAAATTAATTTCATGATTTTTTAAAAAATTAATATAATCTTGGTAATTTTCAAAACTTGTTCCGCCATGGATAGCAATAATTTGTTGTTTCATATTATTTAATAACCTCCGCAATTTTACTAACAACACTCTTGTCCAATGGACTAGGTAAAATAAAATCCACATTCAATTCTTCGTCTTTAACACATCCAGCCAAGGCTTTAGCTGCTGCTAATTTCATTTCATCAGTTATTTTGTTTACCTTATTATCCAACGCTCCTCTAAAGATTCCTGGAAAAGCCAACACATTATTAATCTGGTTTGGGTAATCGCTTCTACCAGTTCCCACCACAAAAGCGCCGTTTTCTTTGGCTAATATTGGATCAATTTCTGGAACCGGATTTGCCATTGCAAAAATAATTGGTTTTTCGCCCATAGTTTTAATCACTTCAGCCTTTGCCACATTTGGTCCACTGACTCCAATAAAAACATTACGTCCTTCAATTGCCTTTGCTAAATCACCACTCAGATTTTCCAAATTAGTGAAGTCCAAAAATTCTTTTTTTTCTTCATTAAGATCAGTTCTGTCTCGGCTAATTATTCCTTTAGAATCAACTACCACTATATTTTTAAATCCATAAAGATTTAATAGTTTTGTAATTGCTGTTCCAGCCGCTCCGGCTCCACAAACCACAATTTTTGTTTCATCAATATTTATTTTAGCCAATTTTAAGGCATTAATTAAAGCTGCTAAAACCACAATTGCTGTTCCATGTTGATCATCATGCATCACCGGAATATCCAAAATCTCTTTTAATTTATTTTCAATATAAAAACATTTTGGCGCCGCAAAATCTTCTAGATTAATTCCACCAAAACCTGGGGCAATATTCTTTACTATATTAATAATTTCATCTGGATCTTGAGTTTGAAGCACAATAGGGAAGGCATCAACATTAGCAAACTCTTTAAATAAAAGTGCTTTTCCTTCCATCACTGGCAACGCTCCATAAGGGCCAATATTCCCCAAACCCAACACTGCTGATCCATCAGAAACAACCGCTACCGTGTTTGCTTTAATTGAATATTCCGAAGCCAATTCAGGATGTTGTCCTAAAAGTGTCGACACCGCCGCCACTCCAGGGGTATAAGCCACACTCAAATCGTCTTTAGTTTTAATTTCTCCAAATTTACTTGTAACCGCAATCTTACCTTTAAATTGTTTATGTTTTTCTAGTGATGTTTGTGAATAATCCATGTCTAAATTATAGCTTAATTAATTGAAATGTCTCTTAAATTCGGTTTATCCAAATTCAAAAATATATCGATTGCTGCTTTATGTGAATCAAGTATTTTTTCAGGAATATTATCAGTTTCAAACCACTCCCAGCCTTCACATTTTTCAGGCTCAGTTAATCTCGGCTCACATTCTTCGGTTTTACATAAAAAAGCAAAATGAGTAAAAGTGTAACCATCCTGTAAATCTCTAATCACACCTAAATATTCTAAATTATCAACTTTCATTCCAGTTTCTTCAAAAATTTCTCTTTTGGCGCAATCAATCAATTTTTCTTTAAGTTCCAATCTGCCACCAGGTAAACCATAATATCCTGACATAAACGAATTTTTTCTTTTTCCTAATAAAACTTTATTTCCATAATTATTAACAATAACCACACATGTACCCAATAATTGCTCAGGGATTTTTTTAGTTTTCATAATAATTCATTCTATCAAAATTTAATTTCCAACTTAAAAATAATCCACAAATCTATCGTGCTATCATTTAAACAATGAACCTAAGTAATGAAAGTTACACAATTTTTATTGGTACTAAAAACTTCACTGAAAAGTATTACAAAGACAAAGATGGATGGCTAAAAATATCAGCAAAAGGTAATAAGTTCCGAATGACAACTGAACAAGTTCTCAATCATTTATTACCAGCAATAGCAGGGGTGAAGAAAAATTTAATCTTGAAAGTTGAGCATCAAGATACTGTTCAAGACGAAGGTTAGATTTCTATTTATTACCCGTGTCGCTCGCGGCCAGTGCCATCATTATAATTTAATGTCTATTTATCTATTTATATAACCTAAATTTTGAGCATCAACTAAAATTTTCCCCATAATATCTTCTGTCCACTTTAAATACTCTTCAATCTGACTAATCTTTATATCCGTTCCACCGATACAAATAGTATCCACTCCAAAACTAATATCCATTTGAAGTTTTGGGTTTAATTTAAGTCTTAAAACCCTTTGTTCTTTTCTCGAATCACCATCATTATCAAATTCCTCTCGGACATCATGACGTATATGATTTCTTGCATCCAACCACAATTGATGCAAATCATTTTTATATCCACATTCTTCCATATATTTTGCGACAGTATTAACATCTTCAAATAAAGAAGATATTTCGTGTAAACAAACATAAGTACCATTTACTGCATTATCTTTATTTAGATTAGATACAGCAAATTGATATCTTTTTAATTGTGTTTTGGCTCCATAAAAATAAGTCAATGCTACTGCCGTCAATAGATGTGGCATTTTTCTCTTACTATTACTAATAAATTTCCTTTCTTTTTTATCTTTGTTTGTAGCACTAAACCCTTTTTTTGCAACTTTTAATACAAAACGTTCCATATTTTTATTTTAACAATATTTTCCCCGAAGATCAAAAAATTGATTTAACAGAATATTCCAGATATGTTTTAAGAGAAGGAACTATCACCGCAAAAAGAAATCTAATTATCGGACTCAATCTAAATATTTTTATACACAACAAAGAACTAGTTCTAAATCAATCCTAATTTTTAATTCAACTAAAATCAATCTACTAAGCTTAAGGACCAATTGTTTATTAAATTCGGAATATTATTAACCCAATCATCAGAATTATTTGTGTTATCAACATCCACAACAATATTTTTAATTAAACCCTGCAAGTAATCATGTTTAAATTTTTGATTATCTTTACGCATTTGTTTAAGTATCTCTAATAGATTAATAAACTGTTTGATGGTAATCGGTGCTATTTTTTGTTTAGCACCTTTATATCCAAGTTTATTAGCAATATAAAAAGTTTCTGCACTATCTGTATGAATTGATGGTGCTATAAACACACAATATGCATTGTTATAATTATTTTCAAAATCTCGTAAATGTCTCATAACTGGTTGGCCCTCATTAAACCATTGATCACGACCATTTAACATGGTAACTTCACAAATCATATTAAAATTTTCATAAAAACATTCAATATCAGCCATGCCACCAGGAGCCGTTGACGTCGGTTGATTATCATCTCCAACCGGATAATTAGGCTTAATCTCTTTGGAATCATTTAGTGCGTGTAAACCCATCGTTGAAAGATATTCCAACATTAGAGGACGGTTATCAAATTCAAAAATGTGACCTAATTGATCAATATATTGATCAATTGATGAAATCGGTTGGGACTTCACATGGTTATTCTTTTCTTGCAATTTTTTTCTAATAGTTCTCAACTCATCAGTATAATTGACTAACTCATTTTCAGACATTAATACAATATCTTTTAACTTACCTAATGGGAAACCAAGACTCTTTTGAAAATTTCTTATTTCTCTATTAATTTGTAAAACAATATTTGATAATTTTTCTTTAGTTTGCCATGGTAGAACTGGTAAACTATTATTAGACATATAGTTAAGGTATTGATTTTTATCAACAAAAACCTTTGGTACAAAAAAACTACTTTCAATTAATGATTCTATTTCTATAGATCTGTTAGGTTCTAAATCAATATAAAAACCACTGCCACGAATCCGAATAAATTTAGTTAGACGAAAATACCTAATTGTATTATCACCATAATCTTTGAGATTCTTAATTAATTTATTTATTTTAGTTTGATCACTTGTATTCAAAAATTTTATCGCAAACTGTTGCCGGTAATTATCGCGAATATGTTTACGCTCTACTTTGGTTTTATCTTTTTGTAAATCACGAAAATCAATAATATCTTTTGCGTAGATTTCAATGTCAGAGTATTTAATTAGTGATGGAACAAAAATAGAAAACTCACGTTTACTAATCCCTTTAGATTTATTACCACGTTTAACCTCTAATTTATTTACTTCACCTATTAATTTGAGAGTTGCTACAAAAGGGACAATATTATAATCACCGTTATTTGCAAAATCATTATTTGCTGGATTTGGTATCTGCCATTTAATAAAAGATTTCAAAAAAACATCACCAAAATCTTGCTCACTTAATATAAGTTTTTTACCAAGTTCAGTAACTTTCAAAATACCATTATCAATCAAAACAAAACCAAACTTCGTTAATGGATTTATTGACTGTCGTCCACGCATGTCAAAATCTATATATTTTTTTGTAGCAACAATTTGTTTAACAGTTGAATCATCGATAACTTCATCAATATTATTAATTAATTTAACAATATTTTTAGGAAGTCCATTATAGAATTGTTGACTACCATATCCATATAACCTTTTTTGTATTAAAATTTCTTGATAATTTCTTTGATTTTCCTTATTCCATGGCTTATTGAATAAAGGTTGCAAAGCAATTAAAAAATCCCTCAACCTATCAGGGTTACGTACTGTCGTTGTAATAGACCATGGTTTCAACATTAAACAATTATACTGCAATTAATAGTTGGTTATTAATACCTCAATTGTTTTATTGTTTTTTGCACTAGACTGATAATTAGAATTCTTATAATCAAAATTAAGTCTATGAATCTTATATTTATTATTATTAACCCAATTCAATAAAATTTTGTTTTTTTCACCTTTATGCTCCAACACATTTGAAAGAGCAAATTTAATACCCTTTTTGTCAAATCGCGTTAATAATAAATATAGATCATTTTCGTCATTCTCTGTCCAACCACCACTCTCATTATAACTAGCTAGTCCCAATAAATAAGGAGGATCAAGATATATAAAATCATCTTTTTTCAAATCCATTTTTTCAATCTCCCTAAAATCATAATTAAGAAATTTTATTTCTTTCTCGTTAGATAATTGATTAAAAGCAGCAACATTTTTCCTTGAACTACCATTATAATCTCTTTTACCGACAGGCAAATTAAAATCTCCCTTCAAATTAAATCTTATTTGATTATTAAAAGAATATAGTATTAATACTAACAACATGTCAGTTCTAGATTTCTCTTTATTAAATACATTTCTGAGTTTTAAAAACAAGTTCTTATTGTATTTACCAAGACCAGTAGAACTATCAGTAGTATAAAATTCATAACCCTTAATATAACTTTGACTCAACCCAAAATCATCAATAATATCAATAATTTTTTGGTTTAGATCCTCAAAATTGTTTTTTTGAATTAATTCTAAAAGCTCGACGACATATTTATTTTTTTCAATACAAATTATATTTTTTGCATTGGCGTTTATACCAACATTGGCTCCACCAGAAAAAACATCATAAAACGTTTTAATATCATTTGGAAATAAATTCATAATTTGAGGTAAAAGTTTATGTTTTCCACCTGTGTAATTTAACGGTGATTTTACAAAACCATTTTGAATAGGATTTTTCTTTGAAGCAAATAAAAAATCATTTGTTTTACTAAACATATTAATTTTACATAAAAATATTCTTTCTTTTAAATCATCCTTTTTTGATTTGCCAGTAGTGAATTGTTTAAAATTAGTTTCAAATATTTTAACTTCACCTCTTCGTTTTAATGCTGATAAAATCTCATGATCACTTATTCTCGATTGTGAACGTTCATCCCCGGAAGTACCCATATCATTATAAGAAACAAGAATATATTTTGCATCGATATTATCTATTAATTCACAAAAGGCAATTCCAGCCGACTTTAGATTATAATTACTTTTAATGTGGGATCTATCCATCTTTTTAGCCACACCAAATACTTCTTCTTTTTTCCAAGTAGAAATATTCTCTAGTAAATGATAAGAATCAGAATATTGTCTTGAATTATATGGTGGATCAATATAAACAACATCTGCACTAATTCGTTTAACCAAATCATTAGCATCATCTTTATAAATTTCAGAAGAATATTTTGAGTTCTTTATATCCAATGGAAGTAAAAACAATTTTTTGTCTGGTATTTCAATTTTTCTAAATGCATCATAATGTCCTACTGTATTGGCGATTCTATCTAATGCATAAATTAAGGAAGTGATAAGATAAGATTTTTCCCTATCGGTTATTATTTTTTTTTCAAATAATTTTTCTATGTCATCTCTTATAATTCCAATTTTTTTAGCATTATTTGCATCAAAATATGTATTAGAAAAATTTTTTGAAAAATAGTTTTCACCATAATTCTTAATATCAAGGTTATTGTAATTTATTAGTTGTTCTCTCAACTTTTTTTCTTCTATTTTTTCCTTACCAAAAAAAGCTCGATAAATTTGATAATTTGAATCCAAAATATCATTTACTACCACACGAGAATGGTCATAAAAATGATATGCAACAGTCCCAGTTCCAGCAAATAAATCTACAAAAGATTCAAATTCTATCTTTTCATTTTTAATTATGTTATCAATAAAACTGATTAACTTAGTTTTTGATCCCAAATAACGTCTTTGACTAATAGAAAAAGAATTATTTCCAAAATACGCATCGTACATATACTTTAACTATAGAAGTTTTTAATTGTCGTGGCAATATATCAAATGCTACTATGTATAATTAAGTCATGAACTATGACTCGCTAACCTTTTCAAAAAATTTAATTAAGGGAAGAATTGCAGAAACTATTTTTGAACAAATGCTCCGAGATGCAGAATGTTTTACTATTCTTTCTTTTGGATATGAAAATATAGTACCTGAACTAGCCAATAGGCATAATGACATAAAAGCAAAAGAAACTATGGAGGTTATTCGTCGTGCTCCTGATTTTGCTGTCATTAATAATGAAACACATGAAGTTCACTTAATTGAGATCAAATATATGATGTCACACAACCCTGAATGGATTCTTGAAGATGCAAAAAGAATGTCTCAATCATGGAAACCATCTTATCTTTTTATTGCAACACCAAGTGGTTTTTTCTTTGACAAAGCGATTAATATTGTAAAAAATGAAGGTAAAATTGCTAAATTAGAACACCCACGACTACCTAAAGAACTCCAAGACAAATATACTAAGCTTTTAAATGAATTTATCGACCAAAACAAACAATCAAAGGAAAATGAAGATTAATTGAAGCTAAAATTAGATTACAGGCCTAAATCATAAAAAGTCACTCAAAATAGCAAAATAAATTTAGGGCAACATTGGGCAAAATTCACCTCGATTATATTACAGGACTAAACGGTCCGATGTTACAAGGGATAGTTATGCGATTTTCAACGACAAGTTAGGGAAAAAATAGGGAGAACGGACACCTTAGGGTGTCCAGTCGTGTTGCTCCGTATGGATTCGAACCACAATTAGTCGGTTCAGAGCCGACTGTCCTACCATTAGACGACAGAGCATTGCGCAGGGTATTATACTATTTTAACTAATTTAATGGTA
>Ga0247840_10000177_pt1 | contig 128552 bp, 115 predicted proteins | sample LaCruzMarch2015__FD_192404 | JGI IMG/M metagenome (GOLD analysis project Ga0247840, IMG submission 192404) | Freshwater microbial communities from meromictic Lake La Cruz, Castile-La Mancha, Spain - LaCruzMarch2015_17m | ecosystem: Environmental > Aquatic > Freshwater > Lake | place: Spain... | reverse complement strand
CCTCACGGCGACGCAGTTACAGTCGGCTACAGGCTGTAGCGTTAACCTGGAGAGGACTTGCACCTCTCTGTTTGAGTACGCTCACAGGCGCACTGGCGCAGGCGTCCCTGCCTGCGATTGGCTTTGGTTGCCCCTTCAAGGGCTGGAAATGGCGTCGATTTCACCATGTCCCGGTCTTGCGCAGGCCGGCAAACATATCATCGAGGGTTTTTGCTTTCTTGATTATCCGGAAGAATTCTTTGTCCCTGTCCATAGGCTCTCCTGTATCTCCGCCCGTCTCCACCATGGATCGGTTCCTGACTTCTCCGGCAGCAGCAGATCTCAGCCGACCTGCCAGGTCGCGCTTTTCGTGTATCTTTCGGATCAGTTCCGCAGCCTCGCGGGGCAACAGGCCTTTGTCTTTGATGAGAAATGCCATTTCCTGCTCATAGGGTTTCAGAGCTGAATTAGCCGGGTCGTTGAAAAAATTGCCCATGAGCTTGTTGAATTGCCCCTCCTGACGAAAGACATGGTTTATCCTGTCTTCGACCGCATCCCAAAGTTCCTTCTGGGCCCTGGTAACCATCATTTGGAAAGCGTCTACAGGGTCTTTCTCATAGGATTGTCTCACTGCTTTCAGGAACTCATCTTCATCTGCCTTGAATCGCAAGCTCCCGGTATCAGCTCCCATTTCCTCAAGAATCTTACGATATGCGTCAGCTTCCTGAGCCTTTTCGACCAATTGGTTTTCGACAGCCTCGTAGGCCTGTTGCAGTTCTTCCGGAGAACCGAACTTATCTCGAGTCTCCTGGGTTTTCTCTGCATGGTCCGGTTCCATTGGGTCGAGGTCGAGACCTGAAGTTTCATGGGAAGCCTGCTCATCGTCCCGTTGAAATTCGTCATCCCTGTTGAGCAGCCGTGTTTGTCCTGTGATTGATGATTCTCGGGGATCCAAATTTTTTCTCCTTTACAATTGCACTGAAGGTCTGGGCGGCTTCGATTTGATGGCGATACGATCAAGCCTGTTGAGGACGACGTCGATTCCGGCAACGAAACCCCGGTTAAATTCCAGGTTCTTGTCCTTGTCCAAGCATTCCATGATCTTTATGAACTGTTCCCTTTTCAGCGTCTCGATGAAAGCCGGGAGGAACCGGTAGTGCCAGCTTGAGGACACAGTGGCCTCGACCAGCCTGTCTTCTATTTCCTTTTCCGACTCGGAGTCCCATCCGTCTCGAAACAACAGGTATTCCTTGTAAAACATGGACATAAATTCCTCCGGTGTCTGGGACAGATTTGCAGGGTGAATTTGTGATTGCGGACTGATTCATATCGACTCGTGTTTGTTCCTGTGATTTTTGCCACAGGGAGAGGCTGAACACCTCATTAGGATTCAATGGGTTGGTCCACATCCCTTGATGGGAGGGGATAGGGGATGGTGCAATTTTGCCCATTCTGAGACAGCCTCCTGACACCGGCGCTACCTGTCATTGCGAGAAGCTGGACGCCTGAATTTGGAGGAACTGGGCGAGTGCATTTTGGTCAGTGGGATTGGGGCCCATGGGACCTCCCTTCTCCAGCAGGGGTGGCGGTGAATGTGGAGATGAGTTCCTTGAGGGTCCGATTCGTCGGGGGTCTTCCGGGGACCGGGATAAATGATCATCAGGAGGACTGGATGAGCCTTCTTCTTCCCGGTTCGTCTCGTCGGGCACGCTCACACGGGTGAAGACACGATCCGCGCCATCCACTCCAATAAGGTCCAGGTACCGCTTTATCAATTCCGAGAAGGAAATGCGCACTCCTTCTGAGGCGAGAATGGGCTGGAAACTGGAGAGCGTGGGCAGGACCCTCTCAATACTTTGCGCCTTGGCCAGCCTGGTGGAATCCTGGCGTGTCAGAGTCGCCGCCACCCTGTAACGGCTTTTCTGGATTTCTTCCGACCTGACGACCAAAGGGACTTCTTGGCCGCTGGAGTTCCTTACGGTAATCGTCTGGTCGTCCAGAAGAAATTGTTGGAGCATGGATAGGGCTATTTTGCCGAGAGGTTCCAAAAAGGCGCGGGCAAAAAGGTCCGTCCTGGTTGCAAAGGGGCTCATGGCCGACTCTTGCAGTATATGCGCTTCTGTGGCGGTCTTTCCTCGGGTTGACACTCCCAGGGTAATCTCTGAAACAGTTGTGCGACGCTCCAGAAGGCTGTTAAGATAGTCTATGAGGTGGTTTACTTCCTGCTGCGGGAAGTTCAGAGTCGGAAAAGGCTGTATGTCTCCAGGATCATCGACTGTCCACACCTTTCCGGGATAGATCACATCGTCATCCGAGTTGATCTGGCGAGCCGCGGAGGATCCTCTTCGGACCATGAGCTGAGCATTGGCCGTGAGCCTGGTATTGTCCTGCGATTGGCTTATGAACTGGGAAATTGAATGAATCAGGTCCAAGTTGGGTTCCACGGCCCCGACGCCGAACGGACCGGGTAAAGGGGTATAATGGGCAGAAAGGAAAGGTCTAAGACCAGACCACAGCACCGGGGTTTCCGTCAGCCGCACCATGACTCCGTCCTCGGGGCTGCTTGCGCCCCTTTCAGTTATTATGGCGCATAGACATTCTCTGTGGCCCGTGTCGGTCGGCGCCAGGCCGTGCCATTCCCAGACAGTGAGTTTTCCCGTGTCGTCCTGCCGGATCCCGACGGAATCGTGGTCTTGCAAGAGTTGGTCCGAGTTCTGGTTTGCCTCCGAAGACGCATTCTCCCAGCGATCAAGAAAGCGCTCTTTATTAAGATTGTAAACCCCCCGTGCGTATTGTTCGAGCACGTGTTCGTAACTTTTATCAACTCGATGACCGATTCCGGTGAATCTTTGGACGTCGCTGTGGTCCGCGGCCCAATCGGGCAGGACCCGGTCTAAGGGGATGACCTGAACCACGGGGCAATCGTAAATTTTTTTCGATTCTTCGATCACTGCCAGTGATTCATAATCCCAGCGAAAGCTTCGCACGCCCTTGGAATACCAGAAAATCTTGGCGTATGCCGTCCCGTAGAGTACGAGATGTTGAAGTATCTCGTAGAGTCTGACGTGGATCTGTCCTTCTGACAGCCGCATCAGGAGGAGTTCCTGGAGCTTATAAGAAGATGGGAATCCAGCGTCCTGCTTTGCGGATGATTGTTCTGAGTCGGTCGGGACAACCGTAAGCCATTCGGGACCACTGAAAATAGACTGGTAGGCCCTGTCCGCCCAAGTATCCACAATGTACGACGGAGCCAAGACTATGTCGGACCGCCAACGATCCCGCCTCAACGGAGAATCCTTTTTGAGCCCCAAACTGTCGAAAGCCACCGCCGGGTCGGACCGTGCCCCCCAAGAATTCAGATCGCGCCTGTTGTGGTAAAGATCTTCAAGAAGTTTCCAGCGCTCTACTTTTCGGCTCACGAATTCTGCTGATGCCTTGCACCAGTGGCTCACGTGGTTGAAGGCCTGCTCCTGAAATCTTTTTGAGGGCTCAAGAGCCGGTGTTAGTACTCCCTGGTTTGTATCAGGAGACACGATGTTGTCCTTATCGTCTGATCTTAACCTATGGATGGGGATCTACGGGTCGGACACACGGGTCCGCTCCTACACGAATGAATCTTCACCCGCACATTCCGGTTTACATATCCTTTGCAGAACGCTTTTAACTGCCAGGCGCCTCATCTGGTCATGGGGAATATGCCTGGCGTGATGTGGAAACTCCATGTCATAAGACTCTTTACTGAATCTTAAGGCCTCGTGCTCCCGCTGCACCAAACGGGAAAGTTTGACGTTGTTATCCACCTGGACATACCGGTGCCCTGATGTGACAAGCATGAGGAATCTCTCTTTGTTATTTGTCGATTGACTGGAAGAATGTTAAGATGTGCTCTTCCGCCGGCGACCCTATCAGTGTAGACTGAAACATTCCCCGAACACGGAAAAGTCGATCTGGCCTTTTCTCGTCCTTACGATTACAGTATGCCCGACACCTTGTGAGCGGTCAATGATTCGATGGAAAACCTCATGTTGGGATGAATTAGAATTGCCATTTCAAAAGGTTGGCGCATTTTAATGAAACTGCCTGCAGAAGCGCCGCCCTGGTTCTTCATTGCCCTCGGTTGTGCCCTGCTTACGGCGGGCTGCGATGCAGTCTCTAAACGGATCATGCAGGACATCGATGAGTGGACAACAGGAGCAATGGTTTTGCTCGTGTCAGGAGTGGCACTTCTTCCGCTGATTTCCTGTATGGAATTTGGTCCTGTTTCATTGGATCTCCTGGTCGTCTTGGCAGTGACGATTCCCTTGGAGGTCCTGGGGTATTATTTTTTTCTGTCGGCACTGCGGTTGGCACCCCTCTCACTCGTCTTGCCTTTGCTGGCATTCACGCCCGTGCTCACTGCTCTGACGGCGTTTGTCATGCTGGGGGAACAAATCGGCGGTTACGGAGTGGTCGGGATCGGGCTCGTGACGGTGGGAGCCTACATCTTGTACACCGATCCGGGGAAATTTAATCCTGCAGCTCCGATCAAAGCGATCTTTTCCAGTCCCGGGTCGCGTCGTATGCTCATGACCGCAGCCATTTGGTCATTGACGGTGACTCTTGGGAAAAAAGGGATCCTGATTTATGGAGCCATACAGTTCGGGTTCCTGATCATCGTCTTTGCTGCTGTGTGTTTTGGTGCGATGAGCCTCGTTCGATTGAAGCTTGGCGTGGCAAGAGTAGATCCAACGGTATATGTTGCTGTACTCTTTGTTCTGGCTGGGGTACTCATGGCCGGAGCACAAGTAACACATTTCGTTTCTCTGAGTATGGCGCCTGTGGCATATATGATATCTGTAAAGAGGATCAGCATGGTTTTCGGTGTCATATTTGGATGGCTGTTCTTTAATGAGAGTAACATTGGTTATCGTCTGATCGCATCATCCGTAATGGTTGGAGGGTTGTTCTTTCTCTACCAGTGAACCAAGGATCTCTCGAAGAAATCGTCAAGGATTGAAAGACCCGCGTCTAGGCAAACAAACTGGAGCAATGTGATGGCTGCTGATAGAAACCTCACCGCCGAATCAGGCGGAAGTTCACATAGGGGGAACAGGTACGCTCGCCAGGTTAAGAAGCTGTCCATGAAGTACAGTCGAGTGCTTCTTTTCAGCGCGCTGGCCTTCATCGCACTCGTCTTGGGTTTGGCCACTCTCCAGTACCTCGGCGAACGTTCGAGGGAACTCCAGGATGTAAACGCGAGGATGTCAAACTGTTCAGCGTACGTTGAGGAATTGTTGAGAGGCGTTTCCAATCAAATGGGGAGAATGAGCCTCTGGGCTGAAGACCATATCGGGATGCTCGGTCATCAACATAGAAATAACCAGTTGAGAGGCCTTTTGCAGTACTCCGATACGGGCGATGACTACCACCTTGATCGGCTGGAGCCGCCGTACAACAGAAGCAATACCGGCAACATCGTAGGGTTGGGGTCACTGACAAACAGGAGTGATGCTTTCTTTTCAGAGATGGACATGGCTCTGGCCCTGTTCAGAATGCAGAGCATCGTGCATAGCGCTTTGCCGTACGTGGAGCGAACGTACTACGTGTCCAATGAGAAATTTGTTGCTTCTTTCCCGTGGATGTTTTCTCCGGACTCAATGAAACTTTCAGGGTCCACCATGCGAGAGGCATTCAACAATCTTTACAGGGAGCAATTTTGGCAGTCTGCCTTACCTGGAAACAACGTTGATCGTCAATCGTACTGGACCGAAGCGTACCTTGATCCGGGGCAGGACAAGCTTATTGTGACCAACTGCTTTCCACTATACGAGGATGACCGGTTCCTTGGCGTGTTGGCCGCAGATTTGACCGTGGGATTCCTCAACGGCGTGGTTGAGCATCTGAATTTAGGCGGCGGACAATTGATATTGGTTGACCGGAAGGGTCAAGTTCTTGGGGATTCGGGATGGATGGCCGCTTCTTCCCGCGAGGCACAAACTCTAAGGCAGGTCGTGCCCAAGGCAATTGCAAATGAAGCTGATGAAGTAATGCGAAATACCAATAGATCGTCGTACATTTCCGGATACAACGTCATTGTGAAACAGTTGGATATTGCTCCCTGGTCGCTTGTTCACATTCTTCAGGAGTCCGCAATCACGAGCCGTCTACTGCCCCGTTTAAGCGTGTACCTGGGATTAACCTTGGGACTGGCTGTTTTTCTTGTGTTCGCTCAGATTGTTATACGGCGACAATTTGTGTCCCCTGCGATCTCCATGGCCGAGTTTATCCAAACGCAGGCAATAGAGGGCAAGGCGGCGATCCCACAGGTGCCCGGGCCGTGGTTGGAGGGGTTTGAGGCTATTTCAGAAACATTCAAGCTCAAGCAGGTTGAAAAACATCTACGATCCTTCATGGAAAGCGCATCCGGGTTTGTGGTGTACCAGTTAGCGCTCGAAGAAAAGACTCCCAACAAATCCCAACTGATGTTCGTGAGTCCGTCCATCAAGGACGTTATGGGCATCCCTGAGCCGTACAAATTTGAGACCTGGTTCGAAAACGTCCATCCCGAAGAGCGGGGAAAAGTGATGCAAGCCGCGTTGGAGTCCATTGCCCGCGCCGGCACCTTCGAGCACACCATGAGAATTTATCATGGAGGCAAAAACGACTGGGTTTGGATTCATGCCCGCGCTACACCCGTTTTTGACCACGAAGGCAAACTTATGTACTTCAACGGGCTTATTGTCGATATCACTGATCGTAAGAAGGCTGAGGCAGATCTTGAAAGAGAATTGGCAAAATTTCAGGCCCTGTATGACCTGGCCACAGCCATGACTACCGACCGCAACCTGGATCAGAATCTCTCACAAATAGTCGAGAAAAGTAGACAGTTGTTGCAAGTCGATATTTCCTATATCGGACTCCTTGATGATTCTAACAGCGATATCTACGTACGTACGTGGTCCGGCCTGCGTACGGAGGCTCTCAAGACAAGAAGAATTCATTCCGGAGCAGGACTTGCCGGGAAAGTGATTCAGACCGGTAGACCCTATTTAGTAAGAGATTACTATGAAGAGGTCGAATCGACATTTCATGACATCGCACGGCGAGAAGGTATTGTCTCGGGAATTGCAGCGCCGATCATCATGGGCAAAGAGACATTAGGGGTGTTCTTCGTCTACAACCGTTCCATAACCTTATTTTCTGAATCAGACGTGACCTCATTGTCTCTGTTGGGCAACCTGGCAGCGGTTGAGATCAGCCGGAACCGAATGGAAAAAGAATTGGAGAGAGCAAGTGAAGAACTCGAAACCCGGGTTGAGGAACGCACTGAGGAACTCATTCTTGCTAACGAGAAGCTCAACCAGGAAATCTGGGAGCGCAAAGCTGTCGAGCAAGCCCTCGCGGTTTCTGAACACACTTTGCGTGTGATTTTCAACAACTCGAGAGACCCCATTTTTATCCACAGCGTGGATGGTAAAATCGTCGATGTCAACAACAGGATGTTAGAAACCTATCAGGTGTCAAGAGAACAGGCCTTAACGTTCTCCATAGAGCACGATTACTCTTCTGATGACAATCCGGTCGATCAGCTTCCAGGCATTTGGACCAAGGTGCAGCAGGGGGAAAATCAGTTTTTTGAATGGAAAGCCCGCCGCCCTAACGACGGGTCTGTTTTCGACGTGGAGATGTTCCTCTGCAAAGTTTACACTGGAATGGGGGATTTGATCCTGGCTAACATTCATGACGTCACTGAACGCAAACGGGACGAGGCAGAACTGAAATTCCAAAAAGCTTATGCTGAACAACTCGTCGACAATTCACCGGATGCCATAGCTGTCATTGATCTAGAAGATAAAGTCGCCAGGATAAATCCGGCGTTCACAAAATTGTTCGGTTATACCGACGAAGATGCCCTCGGACACAGCTTAAACCACCTCGTTGCCCCTCCCGACCGTGTGGATGAAGCTGAAGCCATGAGCCTTGCAGCAAGGCGTGGTAACAGAATTGACGTGGACACGGTCAGAAAACGCAAGGACGGGTCCCTGATCGACGTGTCACTCGGGGGGTCCTTGATCATCGTGGATGGTGCTCAGGTCGGCTTTTTCGGTATTTATAGGGACAATACGGATCGTACGAGGGCGTTGCTCGCTTTGCAACAGAGCGAGGAGCTTTACAGAGCGCTTGTGGAATCCATTCCCTACGGTATTTCCGAAATGGATGTCAAAGGGATTATCACCTTTGCCAATTCCACTCAGTCCAGAATCACCGGTTACAGTAGGCAAGAGCTGATAGGAATGCCTTCGTTACAGTTGTTGGCAGACGATTCCGAACGAAAGGAGTTCATCCGTTTTGGACCCTCGTTTCTGACGAACAACCCTCCTCCCGAGACATGGTTTGGTAAGATACGCACCAGGGACGAAAGGCTCTTGGATGTGCAGGTGGACTGGAATTACAAACGAGATGAAAAAGGTAACGTTATCGGATTCATAACAATTCTTACGGATGTTACTGAAAGGAAGAGAGCCGAGGAGGCTATTAAAGAGTCGGAGGAAAAGTACCGGCTCGTCGTTGAGCATGCAAGCGAAGGTATTGTGATCTTGCAAGACTGGCAGGTGAAGTATGCAAACCCCAGGCTCAAGACTATCACGGGATACTCAACAGAAGAAATCGCATCCATGCCTTTCCGGGACATAATTCACCCTGATGATTTCGATTTGGCCAATAAGTTTAGCCGGCAGATTCTGGATAGTGAGCCGGTGCTCGGCGGTCACGTGGCATTCAGGCTTTTTTGCCACGATGGAACCGTAATGTGGACGCAGGTCGGCGGTGTGCTGATCCGGTGGGAGGGCAAGCCGGGGGTCTTGTGTTTTGTGACTGATATCACGGAAGCCCGAAAGATGCAGGAAGATCTCGTCAAGATTGAAAAACTGGACTCCATAGGCGTACTGGCAGGCGGCATAGCGCATGATTTCAATAACTTGCTAACTGCAATACTAGGAAACGTCTCTCTGGCTAGATTGGGTCTGCACGCCGGAGACAGGCGATCCGAAAGATTGGGTGAAGCTGAGAAAGCATGTTACCGGGCACGGGATCTGACCCAACAGTTGCTCGCGTTTGCCAAAGGTGGAGCCCCGATAAAGCAAACCGTCTCGCTCAAGGGGGTAATCAGAGACACGATTGAGTTTGCCGTACGGGGCAGCCAATGCACCGGCGATGTATTTTCTGATCCGGACACTTGGCCTGTGGATGTCGATCCCGGTCAGTTGGGTCAAGTGTTCACTAACTTATGTATCAATGCCTGCCAGGCCATGCCTCAGGGGGGCCGGATCTCTGTGAGGATTGAAAACGTTGTGGTGACACAGGGAGACCCTATCGCTCTCGAAGAGGGAAGGTACGTAAGGGTATCAGTCCAGGACCACGGCGAAGGAATAGCGGCTGAACACCAACCAAAGATTTTTGACCCATATTTCACTACAAAACCCAAAGGCAGCGGTCTCGGACTTGCCACGTCCTATGCCATAGTCAAGAACCACAGGGGACTCATCACCTTGGAATCCAAGTTAGGAGAAGGCTCAACCTTTTACATATACTTACCCGCGTCCGAAGCTGAAATCAGGAAAGAAACCGACTTGGAGCAGCCTGCTGAGCAGGCATCCAGAGGAAAGGTTTTACTCATGGACGACGAAGAATCCATAAGAAGTCTCGTGGTGGATCTGTTGTCCATGATCGGCTATGAGGTGGAAGCGTCAAGAGATGGGGCGGAATGCGTTCAAATATATGAGAGAAGCCTGAAATCGGATAAGCCGTTCGATGTTGTAATTCTGGATTTGACAATCCCCGGGGGCATGGGCGGAGAGGCTGCTGTAAAGGCTCTCCTGAAGATCGACCCCCATGTAAAAGCAGTGGTGTCCAGCGGGTACGCAGATGCTCCAATAATGGCACAATGCCGGGACTACGGCTTTTGCGACGTTATTCCCAAGCCATACGACGTTGCTGAGTTGTGCCGGATTCTCGAGCGAGTCATGAGCCGGCCATCATGTCTCTGACGCTTTGGGCAAGGAGATAGGCAAAACCCGAGAACACCAGCGCCCTTATAATGGTCAACTTGTCGGAGAATGTGCCGGCTTCCAACTCAGGGTAGATAAAGTAACCCATTGCAAGCATTCCCAACAGGCAAAGAATAATCTTTAAGGCGGGATTGAGGAATTTATGGCCAACCATGTCACTCTTCCTGACCGTGGTGTTCATAGATTACAGGATGCCGTTGGAATTCGCAAGTTTCGGTTGCTTATCTCGAAAATCCTGTGGAACCGACCCGGGGTGCTTTCCCTCAATTACCTCGCCAACTGGAGCTTTCTGCGGATTCACTGTTTGTTTTGCGTCCTTGCAGTGTCGCTTCCGGTGTTTCCATCTGTATCCAACGCCGGAGGCATTCTTCACCTGTTTCCCCCGACAGTTAACGGTGAATCCGTTGCAGTAGCCCGCCCCGCAGTGCTCCACTCCAGAACCCTCCTTACCGTGTCCGAATCCACCCGGGATTACAGGATAGATCAGACCTTTTTTAACAACAACGAATTTGCGTTGGAGGGACTTTTTGTTCTTCCCATAGATCTCGGCCCTGCCCTGCTAAATGTGGATGTAAGCATCAACGGCGTATCTGCGCCGTTCAGCCTGGTTTCAGGAGCTGATTTTTTTCCGGTACTCCAAGAGTTGAGTATTGCCATGAAAGACCCGTCAATGCTGGTTCTTGCAGGAAAAAATGTACTATTGGTAAGGCCCGTTCAAATAGGTGCTCAAAGACAGAAGTCATTTCGGATACAATTCCGGAGACCCAACAATATCGACAAAGACCAATTGGAACTCATGATTCCCCTCGACGGTGAACGCTTTTCCCTCTGGCCTGTCACAGGATTTGAAATCCTGGTTCGGTTCAAGATGAACAGGTCTTTGCGAACAGTCTTATCCCCAACACACCATGTGTCAATTCTTCGAGAGGCCGAGCACCGGTGCCTCGTTTCCGTCAAGAGCGAAGAAAAGAGAATCACTGACGACTTTCGTCTCCTCACAACATTTTCAGGAAGAGATTTGGATCTCAGGCTTTTCACACACAGGCAGCCTAACCGAAAAGGCGCTTTCTTGGCGTTTGTCATACCGCCTGCGCCGGATTCCAAACAGACTCAACCTTACAAGGATGTGGTATTCGTGCTCGACCGTTCGGGCAGCATGGGCCGGCCCGATCTTGAACTTGGGGAGAGGGCGACGATAGAGGGACTTGAGCGACTCCGCCCTCAAGATCGGTTCAATGTCCTCACCATGGGGACCGCCACCGGAAGAATGAGAAGTCAACTTGTCACTGCAACAGATGAAAGCATTTCGGAAGCGGTTCGCTTTGTCAATTCACTCCCTGTGGGAGGTGGAACCGATCTTTATAACTGTCTTCTCATTGCCTTGGAGCAGCTTACTTCGCGCAAGCGGCCGGGTTTCATAGTTGTTACCGGCGATGGTCGAAGCACTGTAGGCATCACCAACCCTGCGACGATAGTTGATGATGTAAGGCGCAACAACAGGAACGCTGCGAGAATTTTTGCTCTGGCTTTGGGGGATCGTGCAGACACGGCAGTTTTGGACAACATCGCGGAATCGACGAAAGGATCGTGCCTGAATCTATCCCGCAAAGATGATTTCGATTCCGTCGTCAACCGTTTGTTCGAAGGCATATCGCCTCCACAAGTGTCGGAATTATCCCTGGGTTTTCAGGATATAACTCCTGAGGAGATTATCCCGGATCCAATCGTTGACGTGCTGGGACAAGAGGGTGTGATCGTTGTGGGGCGGTACGACAACAAGAATGATGCATCGTCGAAGGTGCGTTTGAGCGGCAAGATCAAAGGTCGTGAGAGAACTTTCACAAAGACGTTCGAATTCCCTCTGATAGATATGTCCAAGCCGTACATATCGGAAATCTGGGCCATGCGAAAAATTGCAAGGCTTTTCGAGAGACAGCGTATCAAAGGTCCGGAGCCCGACACCAGCGAACAGATCGCCACTCTGGCCGATCAATTTGGATTCCGAACCATGCCGTTCGTGTCGTCGGTTGCCCAGGAATGGGGATCATTGTATTGGCGGTTCAAGACCTCGGTCGTGCCGTCTGACGTACAATCAGATCGCTTCCGAAGGGTCAACGGGAAGACATTTCGTTTGGAAAACGGAGTCTGGGTCGACACGGAATACCGTTCTTGGATGGAGTCCCGTATCATACCTTTCCTGAGCACGGCATATTTTGATCTGCTGAAAGACAAGCCAAGTATCGGACCATACCTGGGGCTGGGTCCCGATGTGGGTCTGGTTTTGGACCAGGGACCTGTAAGAATAACGGACAAAGAACCTTGAACCTTAATGAGGGACACCATCAGAAAAGCGGCTTGTGACGGAAATCCGATGAAAACTGGAGCCCGCGTAGGATGCGGCGACCCACGGGAACCGCATCTGTCGCGTCATTCTCCGGGTTCAGTGCACACGGGATCTTCGTCACCCCATTTATACCGTTTCGCTATGGTTATTGCCCGGGAAAAGGAGACGTTGTGCCCCCACATCAGCTCAGGCCTTCCCCATCATGCGGTTTTCCCGTCATGTTTTTTTTCTCGACACCATGCCGCCGTACCGGGGGGTAGAATCACGACCCAAACTGTGCTATTCTACGTAATAGGAGGACACGCCTATGTCCGGAGCGCCCGTCATAGAGCCGGCAGCCATAGACAGCCAGACAGAAGAGATCCTGGCCGATCTGGAAGTCCGGGCGTCCTTGGAAGCGCTTGACGACCCGGAAGACAGAGAAGACTTGATCGATCATCTGGAGGTCATGCGTCGAATCCGCGAAGGTAAGGAGAAGACGACTCCCTGGGAAGAAGTAAAGGCAAGGCTGGGGTTGTAGCATATTGTACCGACTCAGCCTTTCAGATACTGCGGAGAAAGCCTTGGATGAGTTACCCAAACATTACCAGAAACTTGTTCGGGACAGAATCAATTCTTTAGCGGAGAACCCAAGGCCGCATGGCTGCAAGAAACTCCAACGCCAAGAGGCCTACAGGGTTCGTCAAGGTCCATACAGAATCCTCTATGAGATAGACGATTCAGCACTGCTGGTCGTAATCTCCAACATAAAATTTCGCCGAGAAGCCTACCGGTAACCAGCATCCCCATACTCCACCACCCCCTACACATCAGATTCACACCTATCTCATCCTCCCTTTTTCGCCGGGGCCGTAGCGCCGCAAATGGGAGAAACGGCTGGACGACCAGTTTCTGGTAATGATTCTCGGTTGGAGGAGAAAGAGACTTCTCAATACCCAGCATTCATGTCCGTAATTTACGGGGATCGGAGTCCTGAGCAAGCCATCAATGAGCTGTTGAAAAAAAGAAACCCCGAGGTACAAGTGGTTCAATAACAGTTCCTGAGCCTGCCTACGATTCGAATCCGTAGGGACTGAATGGGCCGGGCCAATGTTGGTCACACCACGCGTAATAGGAGGCGAACAAACGGATTTCACGCTCGATCTTGACGTAGCTCCTCCATTAAGGTACAGGCGGCTCATGATCCTTGCAAAATGGTGCCTCGCCGACCACCGGCACTTGGCAGACACGGCACAAGCTTCTCCTCACAGGGTCTTTGATGTCCACGCAGGGATCACCGCTCTCGTCCCCCGATAAGTTGGACTGTGCCTCCAGTTCCTTCTCTAGATTGGTTTTTCTTGTTTCAGACATTATCAAGTCCTCCTTGCTTTCCTCGCTGAGATTCAGGCTTCCTCTCCGGTTCAAAAAATCCGCTTTCTCGGTTTTCGGATCAAACCAGCGGCGGCCTTATCAGCAGCGGTATGCCCCCGCGTGCCGTCTTCGCAAGCTCAGGTTCCACGGCCTCAAGCGATATGAGTTGTCGGAGATGGTCGGCTGTGCGAAGGATGAGCATGGAAAGATCCCCTTCGTCCGCGCTGATGTGGGAAATTAGTTCGTCCCAGTCGACTTCTTCGGCCCAAAGGAATACTGAAGCCGCCGGCCAAAACATTATTGACGGCGCCGAGAAGCCTCTGCCTATCATAAACTGAACCAGCGGCTTGAGCCTTTGAATCATCCTTCTGAACCTCTTCCACAGGGGACGCGTCCTTTCCCAGATCTCTCTGCTCACAAATACGTCTCGATCTTTGTCCACAACGAAAGGCGCTATGACTGCCGCCAACTCCTGTGAATCCAGACCGTTGAATTCTCCCGCCCTGATAAGTTCGGCTATCAACAATGGGTGATCCAGCCTCAGTTGAGCAGCCCAGCGGCCGTCATAGGTGGGAGCGCCCTGAGCGTCCACATAGTCAAGTTCCTCCAGCAAGTTGAGGTGATTCTGGAAATCCTTTAACAGTCGTACCTGAGCCTCCCGTTTTCGCCTGGGGTTTTCGTGAAAGGCTGCGAAGGAAAGTCCAAGGAGTTTCTTGACTCCTTCCGGATCGTGCGATAACAGCAGGTTCAGTGTCATTGAAAAATTGACGGCTATTTTGGATTGGAGCGGCTCTGGTGGTGAGAAAAACAATTCCTTTATCAGTGGGACATTCATATACCGACCAGGTACAACCAGAACGAACCCAACCTTGTCCATGCCGCGTCTTCCGGCCCGTCCTGTCATCTGATGAAGGTCGGTTGCCGTCATGTCAACAAAACTCCTGCCATCAAAACGGTCGCTCTGAAGAAGAACTACCGTCCGAGCCGGGAAGTTTACCCCCGCTGCCACAGTGGAAGTGGAGAAAATTGCGTCGAGATGCCCTAGCCCCATCATTCTTTCTATCAGCAAGCGCCATGCAGGTAACTGCCCTGCATGATGCGACCCTGCACGACACTCGAGAAGGCGGTCCACCTGTGACCTACCCTTTAGTTCAGGGTACAGATCCACCTGCTCTCTTACCGACTCGGAGAATCCTCCCTCATCAGCATCAAAAGGAGAATCCGAGAGACTTTCAATAGCGCGATCGCAATCGGATCTGGATTTGAGAAAAATAATGGCCGGCAGAAGACTAGACTGTCTAAGTGTTTCAATTATGGCGTTTATATCAGGAGAGCCCTCGCGTGTGAATCTTTTTCGCCCCGTTTGCTCCTTTACGCACGTCGCTACGGTGGGAAACAGCCGTGCGCCTCTGAAAAACGGGGTCAACTCCCCCCCTGGCGCCAGAAACAGGGCGTGAAGGGGGACGGGCCGAATTTCCGAGTGAACTATGGCGCAAGGGGAATTGCGGACATTTTCAAGCCACCTCGCCAATTCCTGGGCATTTGAGATTGTGGCGGACAGGAGCAGGAGTCTTACTCGACGGGGCAGATAAATCAGCACCTCTTCCCACACCACACCCCGATCCAAATCCCCCAGGTAGTGAGCTTCGTCTAGAATGACGAGATCCACGGCCAGATCAACCCCGGCATCCATGGCATCGTAGAGCTGATTGCGTAGAATCTCCGTGGTTCCCACTATCAGGGGAGCATCAGCGTTTTCCTTCCGATCACCTGTCAGTATACCCACTTTGTCCGGACCGAGAGCGCTGCCGAATTCATCGTACTTGGCATTTGACAGAGCCTTCAATGGAGTCGCATACCAGACTCCGCATCCTCGGGAAAGATATTCCTTGGCAGCTTCAAGAGCTATCCAGGTTTTTCCTGAACCCGTCGGAGCGCTTACCAAAACATCCCGTCGTCGGACGCAGTCCAGAGCGTTAAGTTGGAAAGGATCCGGGATGAAGGGCGATGGCTCCGGCTTCCCAATTTCGGCCAGGAGTTTTGCAGTCTCCTGATGAATACGTGTAACCCATGGCTGTTTTTCCCTTGCGGGACGGGTCTTCTTCTGCCCTTTTATGTGGCTGGGTTTCCGTGAGGCAATGACTTTCCTTTTAAGATTAAGAGGTCTCATAAGTGTAGGCTAGGCTACATCAACCCGCTAAAGATGACAAGGCCGTATGGCTGAAATGTTCACTGATCAAGTCTTCTCACTGCCGGGTGAACGTCCGAGCGCCTGATTCAAATTGTTTGTTCCTGGAGAGGTTTGGTGTAATCTTAACGAGGACGATGGCCGCTGCCTGGTTGTCAACTTTGGAAATTTTTATTAGCTGGTATCGCGTAATTGATCGAGATAAAAGTCATGGCCAAGGAACGAATTCTTGTAGTGGATGATGAAGAGGATATACTCGAACTGGTGAGGTACAATCTGGCAAAGGAGGGCTACGAGGTTGTGTGCGTCGAATCCGGCGAGGATGCGCTTAAGTGCGTTAGTCAACAGCGGCCCGGCTTAATTTTGCTTGATCTTATGCTTCCCGGCCTGGATGGTCTTGATGTATGCCAAGAGTTGCGAAGAAACCCTGACACGTCTGATGTCCCAATAATAATGCTCACAGCCAAGGGAGAGGATGCCGACATAATCACCGGCCTGGAACTGGGCTCGGACGATTACATTACAAAACCCTTCAGCCCGAGAGTGCTGTTGGCCCGAGTACGGGCAGTCCTGCGTCGGAAAAAAAAGACTCAGGTCGATCCCTCTGCGGTCGTCAAGATCCATGACCTGGTAATTAACCCGTCTCGGCATGAGGTTCTCGTCAAAGGACAGCCTGTGCTCCTCACAGCGACTGAATTCCGGATTCTGCTGTTTCTCGCACGGAGGCCCGGATGGGTTTTCAGCCGGGATCAGATAATAAACGCGGTCAGGGGGGAAGATTACCCAGTAACCGACCGATCTGTGGATGTCCAGATCGTTGCACTCCGCAAAAAACTTGGAGAATTAGGGAATTTCATAGAGACTGTCCGAGGCGTAGGTTACAGGTTCAAGGAGTGATCCATGGGCAAAAGGCGTAGACTGACCCGAAAGTTGTTCCTCTTGCATAGCATCGTGCTGCTGGCGGCCGTGGCCATTACCGGCTGGTACATCGGCCGAACGGTGTCTGGGCAGTGCATGGAAAGCGCCCTTTTCCATCTCAAGGCCCAGACGAGTCTCTTGGAGAAAGTGGCTCAGGGAAAATTTTCGGAAAACCATTCCCAAGAACTCGATGAGATTCTCAAGGAGGTTGCGGCAAAGACGCCGGCTCATCTTACAGTATTCCTATCGTCGGGAGAGATCATTGCCGACTCCATAGAGACCCCGGCTAGGAAAATGGACTACATGCCAGAAGTTAAAGACGCCCTTGAGGGCAAACCGAGCACCCTGACGCGGCCCAGTTTGACAACAGACCTGAACATGACCTATTTGGCCGTACCGGTGGTGGAAGGCGGCCGGGTTGCCGGAGTTGTGAGGGCCGGCGTGGCGGCAGATTCAACTAAATGTTGGCCTAAATTAGGTTACACTGAACTCACCCTTGGCGCAATTCTGGTAGTCGTGTTTGCGGGCATTACAAGTCGGTACGTTTCACGTAGAATTAGAGTTCCCATTGCGGAATTGCGCAGGGCTGCATCGAGTTTTGAGTCAACAGACCTGGATTACCGTCTCGATGTTTCCGATTCCGAAGAATTCGGGCCCCTTGCCCACGACCTCAACACCTTGGCTGCCCAGCTTCGGGAAAGAATGACTCTTATTCTAGGCCAGCGCAATGAACTGGAAGCCGTTTTGGGCGGAATGGTGGAAGCTGTCTTACTTATCGATACAGGGGAGAGAGTACTGAGGGTCAATCGAGCCGGTGAGCGGCTGTTCCGCATAGACGAAAACCTGGTAAAGAATCGCTCAGTACAAGAGGCCATAAGAAACACGGATCTGCACCGGTTCATTACCAGGACCCTTGGCGGCCAGGGACCGATCGAGGGTGACATCACTATTATCGGACCGCCGGACAAATTTCTTCAAGCACACGGGACAACGCTCGAGGATGCCGATGGCAATATATCAAGCGCCATTGTGGTGCTCAATGACGTCACTCGCCTGAAGACCCTTGAGAACATACGGAGAGACTTCGTTGCAAACGTGTCCCACGAACTGAAAACACCCATCACGTCGATCAAAGGTTTCCTTGAAACACTGAGAGACGGCGCCGTCATCGACCCGGAAAACACCACCAAGTTTCTTGAAATAATAATAAAACATGCTGACAGGCTCAGTGAAATCATCGAGGACCTTCTGAGTCTCTCAAGGATTGAACGAGACCGGGAACGAGGAGAAATCGTTCTGGAAGAAGGGCCGATTATCCCTGTTCTTGAATCAGTGGTCAGGGCTTGCGCAAAGAGATGCGCCATCAAAAATATAGCAATCCAGCTTGACTTCCCCGGAGACATTATAGCTCGAATCAATACCACTCTCCTTGAACAGGCCGTTGTCAACCTCGTGGATAATGCGGTTAAGTATAGCGAGCCAGGAAGTTCGGTCCTTATACAAGCTTTTAAAAATGATGACCGTATTACTATCCGGGTCAAAGACAGCGGTTGTGGGATTCCCAAGGAGCATCTTACGAGGATTTTTGAGCGATTTTACAGGGTTGATAAGGCAAGGTCTCGCAAGGTGGGCGGGACTGGTTTGGGCCTTTCCATCGTCAGGCACATAGTGAACGCACACGGTGGAGAAATTTCAGTAGAAAGCTCTCCAGGACGGGGCAGCGCCTTTTCCATTTGTCTTCCAGTTACAATGGATTTGACAATTTAGTTAAAGTTATGTACACGACCACTTAATCCCACATGGAGAAGGGGCCCGGTCTATGCGCATTAGACTTCAAAAGGACATCGAGAGATTAAACAAGAGTGTTGCGTCACTCGGCACACTCGTAGAGGAACGCTTCAGAATGTCCGTGAAGGCCATTGAGTTCCGGGACGCCGAATTGGCCAGGAAGGTCATCGAAGGCGATTTGGAGATAGATCAGCGGGAGGTGGATCTGGAGGAAGAATGCCTCAAGATTCTGGCTCTCCATCAGCCCGTGGCAGACCAGTTGAGGTACATCGTGGCAGTGTTGAAGCTGAACAACGATCTCGAACGAATAGGCGACCTGGCAGTGAATATTGCGGGATCGGTGGAGTTGATTGCCGAATACAGACATATTCAGATTCCATTCGATTATTTCCAAATGGCTGAAAGTGCACAGCAGATGCTCGAAAAAAGCCTTGATTCGCTAATGAAAAGGGACATCGACCTGGCCTATCAGGTATGTGCACAAGACGACGAGGTGGACATTATGAAAAAGCGGTTGCAGACGCAATTTGCCAAGGAAGTTTGCGCAAATTATGGTCAGATGGAGGCAATGACAGAACTATTTCTCGTTTCCCGACACCTTGAACGTATAGCCGACCACGCCACCAATATTGCCGAAGATGTCATATACATGATAGGCGGAGCCATTCACCGTCACAGAGGCCCTCTTTACGAATAGGCCTTGATCGATGTTGACTCAAGCCGCCGGACCGAGCGACTGTCCTACCCGAATCTACCCGTAACATACTCCATGGTCTTATCCACTTTGGGGTTAGTGAATATTCGCGAAGTATCTCCATATTCGATGAGTTTCCCAAGGTACATGAAAGCCGTGTTATCAGAGACTCTGGCTGCCTGTTGCATATTGTGAGTCACGATAAGAATGGTGTACCGACCTTTCAATTCGTCCATCAAATCCTCTATCTTGGCTGTTGCCACGGGGTCCAGGGCTGAACACGGCTCGTCCATGAGTAGTACGTCCGGTTCCCCCGCAATTGCCCGGGCAATACAAAGCCTCTGCTGTTGTCCACCAGATAGGCCCAGGGCATTGTCCTGGAGGCGGTTCTCCACCTCTTCCCAAAGTGCTGCGGCCTTGAGGGCCGCCACCACGGTGTCCCGCAAGATTCTTTTGTCACGAACACCGTCCACCCGAAGAGGATACATAACATTGTCCGCAATGGACATGGGAAACGGGTTGGGCTTTTGAAAAACCATGCCCATTGTCTTCCTGAGGCCGATCACGTCGACCGAGGGGCTGTAGATGTCTTGCCCATCGAGATAAATGTTCCCTGTGGTCCGTATTCCGTCAATGAGGTCGTTCATGCGGTTGATAGACCTCAACAAGGTGGATTTACCGCAGCCGGAAGGGCCGATAAGAGCAGTCACCAGGCCTCTTTCAACGCTCATGTTCACGTCAAAAAGCGCCTGATTTTTCCCGTAATAGAGGCAGAAATCCTGTATTGACAACAGTGACCCCTGAGGACTTGACTCGGTATGATAGACGGTTTCTGATGTTTTGAGGGCTATCGGCATGAAGGCCGCTCCTAGAAATGTCCTGTAAAGAATTTTCGTTTCAGCCTGTTCCTAATCATTATTGAAGCCGCGTTCATGGCAAAAACCAGACTTATCAGGAGAAGGGTTGTGACGTAGACCATTGGCTTGGCCGCCTCAGAGTTTCTAGACTGGAAGGCCACATCAAAAATGTGAAATCCCAGGTGCATGAAACTACGATCCAGGTGGATGTAAGGGAAAAATTGGTCGACAGGCAACTCAGGGGCCATTTTTACTACGCCGATAAGCATCAGGGGAGCCACCTCCCCCGCTCCACGGGCCATGGCGAGAATGAGTCCCGTCATTATCCCCGGCATGGCTCTCGGCAAAACAACATACTTTATTGTCTGCCATTTCGATGCCCCACAGGCCAGAGACCCTTCCCTGAGGGACTGCGGCACCGCCGCCAGGGCCTCCTCTGTGGCCACAATGACTACCGGGACCGTCAGCAAGGCAAGCGTCAGCGACGCCCATAGTATGCCGCCAGTACCAAAAGTCGGTGTGGGCAGCCTCTCAGGGAATAAAAGCTCGTCAATGCTGCCTCCAAGCACGTACGCAAAAAAACCGAGACCGAAGACTCCGTAAACTATTGACGGGACTCCGGCAAGATTGTTGACGCAGATTCGCACCAATGATACGAGATGTCCCTGCCTCGCGTATTCGCGTAGATACAGTGCGCCGACGACTCCGAACGGGGCCACACACAAGGCCATGAGGACCGTCATGCAAAACGTCCCGAAAATGGCGGGCATCACGCCTCCCTCAGTGTTGGCTTCACGGGGTTCGTGAGTCAAAAACTCCCACCATCGGGAAAAATATATTCTGAGTTTTTCGCGAAAGGTCAGGATATTTGCGGGGTAAAAGCGAACTATTTCTGAGAGCTTTATGGTCTTTTCTCTGCCATCTGCATCCGCAAGCGTGATCGTATGTTTGGTGTCGTTTTTCTTGATGCTGGCAGCCTCTTTGGAAAGTTCGGCATGCCTCGCCTCCAGCTTCGCTGATTCGGCCCTAAATCCCTCTGAGGCACTGTGATACTCTGGGCTGTCCTTGCCGCGATCAAGTTCAACTTTTCTCAGTTTGAGCCTGCCCTCATCCAGAAAATAATTTATTGCTCCTATCTTGTTGCGTTCAATATCGAGAAGGCGTGCCCTTCGATCTGCTGCTCGCCGGTGAGCTTCCTGAAGAGTCGACAGGCTCAGGGAGTCGCCCTGCATGACCCTGCCGTTGAGATCTATGGATCGTGTGGTACCGATGAAGGGCCCCCACTCGATCCGCTCGAAAAAAAACATGTCGGTGGGTGAGGTGACTTCCGCTATCTCGTAGTCGGGAATCCAACGAAAATCTTCATTGTAGAGATCAAAATTGCCGATCCGGTATAGGTCACGGCGTACAAATTCGCCGCGGCTTGCTATATCGTTACGCGTGTCCTCGCTCAGGTTTGCGAGCAATTCGGGGCCCGGCCTGTAAGTTTCTGATCGAAAAAGCTCCCCGGCAATCACTGATCCGCTTCTCAGGCGAACCTTGTCAATGGATTTGGGGAAAAAGGTTAGGAATCCATTATATGAAATCAGTGCCACGAAACCGACGATCATCAATATTCCTACTACCTGGGCGCCTCCCAAGACCCACAAGAAAGGCTCTCCCCTAGCCTTGATGTCCCAGTTCATGGACTTTCGAGGACGTTCCATGATTTCCTCGGGCGACGGGGGCAGCTTGTCTGATTGTTCTTTGAAATCGTGGTTTTTTTCCGCGGCGTACCCCTTCACCCTCTAATTCTCCACATATTCAGTACTGTCTTCTGTTCGGGCCGTTTCACAACTGCATGGCTCTTTTTCGGAACCGAAGGCGCACTAGTTCGGCAAATGTATTGATGACAAAAGTCATGGCAAAAAGCACGAGTGCGGTCAGAAACAGCACCCGGTAGAGAGACCCGTCTTTTGGGGCTTCCGGTAGTTCTACGGCGATGTTTGCCGACAACGCACGGAGTCCGCTGAATATGCTTAAATCCAGGATCGGTGTGTTGCCTGCCGACATCACCACTATCATGGTTTCACCCACGGCTCGCCCCATACCGATCATGATTGCAGTGAAAACACCGCTGATCGCTGTTGGCAAAACAATCCAGATAGCTGTTTGCCATGGTGTTGCCCCGCAACCCAGACTGGCCGACCGAAGATGTTCGGGAACTGCGTTGAGGGCGTCTTCAGCGAGGGTATAAATTATCGGAATAACCGCAAAACCCATTGCAAATCCCACTATGAGGGTGTTGCGTTGAACATAGGTGCCGACCACCCCTTCTCTCGGGTCCATCCCCACGAGATTCATCAGAACAGCCAGAACATACGAAACGGCAACGGTAACACCCACCATCACAAGCCATCTGAGAAGGTCCAGGAAAGCTGAGTAGGGCATCCTGAGCTGTCGAAAATAATCATTGAAGCGCCGGCCGAGCAGCCGGGTCGAAGAAAACACAACTGCCACCGCCACTACTGGAACGCTCAGCAGAAAAAGGAGAGGGGCTGCGTCGCCGTAATCTCTATTAAGCCAGGCCTTGAAGTTTCCTGCGAAGAAAACTCTCTCAAACATGGGACCGGCAGAATAAGCAGCGAACATTCCCGCCGATACCACAAAAAACATAAGGAAGAGCTTTGGCAATCCTTCGAGTCTCAGAGCCAAAACGGGGGGTACAATCTGCCAGAGACACGCTGCAAGAATCAAACAAACCGGCAGTACAACGAATGCCAGTATGATGGCTGCGATCCAGGTCTCTACTACCGGAGCCAGCACCAGCGCTGCAACAAACCCGAGCACAACCGATGGCAGAGAGGCCATGATTTCCATTATCGGCTTAACCTTTCCACGAGCGCGGAGAGGCAGGAACTCCGACGTGTAAATCGCTCCAAGAAGGGCCAGAGGAATAGCAAACATAAGCGAATAAAAAGTTGCCTTCAACGTGCCGAATATAAGAGGTATCAGGGATAGCTTGGGCTCAAAAGCATCTGTACCGCCGGTTGATTGCCATGTGTAACTTGGCTCAGGATAGCCCTCATACCAGACTTTCCCGAATAAGGTCTTAAACGATATCTCAGGATGCTGGATGCTCAGATCCCAGAAATTTACACGACCGTCGGCCCCGACGGCAATGATGCCGTCAAGGCGAGGAGTCAGAGCCACTGCCTGTTGGGGGAATTTACCCCGGGGGTCACTTAGCCTCAGCAGAGTTTTCTCGCTGGTTCCGTGTCGAACGAGAATATCGCCGGAAGCGTCCACCGTGGCGAATGTCTTGCCTCGTTGGCTGGGGCTGAAACCAGACACGGCAGACATGTGCGGGATGAACTCTCTGGCCTTGACAAGCGTCATCCCGTCCGAAGCGTGGGCATCATCCGACCTCAGCAAGAAATATATTTTCACGGAACCGTCGGAACCTCCCACCACCAGAGACCTGTCCCCCAGAAGAAAGCCCATAACCGTCAGATCGACCCCAGGAGGCGTCAGATTCAATGTTTCGGCAAGAACGGGTCCACCAGGATCGGACGTGTTAAAACGATAAGCCTTCCCGTTCTTTTCGGCCAAATAGACCGTGTCACCGGCGTCATTTACCAGGGCAAAATCAACGGTGGCCCCTTCCGGCAACGCCGGCAGGGTATTCTTTGAAATATCTGTGCTGACTTTTCTTGTGAAAAGATTGAGTTTGGATGTCGCACTGCTAAGGTAGCCGATCTCCTTTCCGTCGACAGCCAACAGCGTGCGAACAGGTCTCTCCCCGAAATCAGTGAAATGATAATCCATAACTTTGATGGGGTTTCGCAACTCAGAGATCAGTATATCGTCGCCGAGTTCCAACTGCACATCAATTTTTCTGAATTGGCCGCCGGGGATTGACGTAAAAACGGATCTGCCGTCAGTACGTTCCCGTTCATTGAGTTTCGTCAGTCCTCCGGAAAGCTGGTCTTCGGACAAAATCTCAACGTTGAAGACAATCTTGCCGAATGTGACTGTCCCGTCTGAGAATCCCAAAGCGATGTTCACGCCGTCGATGGCCTTAGCAAAAGCGGTAACGATTTTTCCCCCATGATCCAAGGAAGGAGATTCCAAGGCGGCCCCTGTCTTGGCATGCCACGCAGCGAGTTTGCCGTTATTGGTCAGTGACACGGCTATAGTCTTGTAGTCGTCCAACAGGACGGCAGCAATGGGCTCCTTTTTGTCCATCAATTCATAATCGGAATGAGATTCGACCGAACCACCCTTGAAGAGAGGAAGAACCTCATACACCAGAAAAACCATCATTCCCAGAACCGCAGCAATTACCAGCGCACCCCCTATGGTTATTGTGCGGTCTGCCACACGATCCGCGATCAAAACCCAGCGACGTGTTGTCTTCGGGCCTTTTACCTTGGGCCTCTTCATGTGTTCATTGCCTCACGCCTGCCCTGCCCGTATGCGAGGAAGGAGTATCGTCACTGCGAGTGTGGCGAAGCAATCTCGTCGGAACTGTTTGTAATCTGCCTGGTGCCAATGAGACAGACACTATTTTATTCCAAGCCTCTTGAGGTCTTCATCTGCCAGGGCCTTCGATATTGGATAAAAACCGTCTTTTATGACAACTTGCTGGCCCTCTTTTGAAAAAACGTACTTTATAAACTCTGTCATGAGAGGGTCAAGGGGCTGGTTGGGTTTCTTATTGAAATAAACGTACAGGAATCGAGCAAGCGGATAGTCCCCGCTGTACGCATTGTGGGCATCAGGGTTGAAGCACTTTCCACCCGCTGAAGTAGTTAGTGTCACCACTTTGACATCTGCGGTCTTATACCCAATTCCAGAATAGCCGATCGCGTATCTGTCCGAAGCCACTCCTTGAACCACTGCCGAGGATCCGGGCTGCTCCTTCACCGTGTCCTTATAATCTCCCTGAAAGAGGGCAACCTCTTTGAAATAGGCGTAAGTTCCAGAAGCTGAATTTCGGCCGTAAAGTGAGATCGGCTTGTCAGCCCATTCGCCGGTCAAGCCTAGATCGCCCCAGGTCTTGACATCTTTCTCTCCGCTCTTTCGAGTCTTCGAGAAAATACCATCGAGCTGTCTGAGAGCAAGGCATTGGATGGGATTGTCCTTGTTCACTACAACGGCCAGCGAATCAACCGCGGTCCTGATCAGTGCGGGTTTGTAGCCGAATTTTTTCTCAAACGCATCAATTTCCTTGGATTTCATCTCCCTGGACATGGGACCGAACTGGGCAGTGCCTTCAATAAGGGCGGGCGGGGCAGTGGATGATCCTTTGCCCTCTATGGCCACCTTTACACCGGGATAATTTGAGCGGAAGCCCTCGCTCCACAAGGTCATGAGATTGTTGAGTGTATCAGAGCCTACGGACTTTAGATTGCCCGACACGCCGCTCACAGCCGTGTAAGAAGAAAGCTGCGGATCAATTTCTGTGGCAAGACTAAGGCCGCCTGCCAGGCACCCCAAACAAGCAACGATTGTGCAAAACCTCCGTATCACAAGTCACCTCCAGACAAATGTTTGGTTTGGTCTCTTGAACGGTTTTAAGGTTCTATAGTGAGGGTGCTCGTGTTTTGTTAGAAAAATGTTAGGAGAGAAATAGAATTCGATGAATCCAGATGGTACCACATGCCCACTAATTATTAGGTAAAATGGGAGATCTCAAGAAACCGGTCGATAATGTGTTTGCCCGAAAACACGTAAAGGATAGCGGTAGAACTCAAGAATGGCCCGAATGGAATGGGAGTAGTGGATGCCGAACCCTTCGTCAGCATGCCCACAAGAGCGGCCAGTGATCCGGTGAGAGACGAAAAGAACAGGACGAAGACCACCCCGTATGGTCCTGTAAAAGCCCCTATCATTGCCAGAAGCTTTATGTCCCCTCCTCCAAGCCCCTCGATACCCCTTATTTTCTCATAGAGGAAGGCTGGAACGTAAAGAACAGCGGCCCCAAAAAAAGCACCTCCAAGTGAGGACTGCCAGTCCAAATTGGGGATCAGACCGGCGAACGACGCCACAATTCCAACAGGAATCCCGTTAAGAGAAATGGCATCCGGAATGATCATGTGATCCAGATCGATCCAGAAGACCACCGACATGGCAGAGCAAAATAAGAGATAAGTCACGAATGCGGCATTAAACCCGCATTTCAGATACAAGGCCGTGCACAGACATGCGCTGATGAACTCTATCACCGGATACCGCAGGGAAATCCTGTTGCCGCAATCCCTGCAGTGACCGCCCAGCAAAAAGAAACTGAGTACGGGCATGTTGTCGTAGAATCTAATGTTACGACCACATTCCGGACATCTTGAAGCCGGATAGGTGATGGATTGGCCTTCTGGAAGGCGAATAATCACAACATTGAGAAAACTGCCGACCACAGCGCCTAACAGGAAGGCTAATGCGGCCTCAAAGATATCCGTTTGCATCTGCATTAGTAATCCTAAGAATCAGGGTCATTCCCAAGAGTTCAGGCCTCGTACTGTTGACCCCAAGGAGAATCGGACATCATTGCCGGGGACGGCTATGACATCATACTCCTCAGTCCGGTCTACGACTTGGAGGAATGATCGGCGGCGTCTCCGAAGCCGGTGTTGAAGGTCTTGAAACTGCCTCTAAACTCGACTTTCAATGCCTGCCGACTCGACCCTGTAAGAGACTTGAGGCCCCATGAATTCCTCCTCTTCCATTGTAGCAACGATTACCACAATATCGCTGCACGATACAGCGTTGAGGGTGATATCCCCAACAATTCTCCATTCTTTTTCCAAGGACCAGTCATTTGACGAGGTCATTTTTACTTGAAACAAGTGTTTTACAGATTCGGAAAGTTTCACGTAATCTTCATCCTTGCCATAGATTACCTGGAGCGCTCCCAGTTTCATGAGGGAGGCTCGACGAATCCCTATTGCGTACGGCTCAAAAGACCATCTAACAAGGCCGGGACGCCACTTGACGATATTGCGCAGCAGCGAAGGCTCACATTCGCTGAAACAAACTACCCGCGTTTCTCCACGAGTAAGCTTATTGCCGGCTCGAATGACTCCTTCTCGCAAAATCCGCGCCAGAGTGTCCAGGCCGGTGTGTCCGGCATCCTTGCACCCGTTAATTAGAGATCGCCAATATTCTCCAATGGTTTGACCAGGCCAGGGACCCGGGCAAGAGCGCGTGTAGTGGTAAAGAAAAACCGATTCTTCGGAGCAATGAGCACTCGATGGGTAAATTGAAGAGTTTGCAGTCGAGTCCTCCGGCGCTCCTTGGATATTTGTTCGGCCGGATTTTGAGGTTCCCGAATCAAGGCCGGTCTTGATGCTTCCATGGGCTTCTCTGGACTCCAGCGCCTTCGCTGCGCGATTCCGGCCGCGCGCTTTTTCCAATTCCACTGTATTATGAAGCCTGACTGGTGCCCTCCTCCTCGTGGCAACATCCAAGACAGCTTCCATGTTTCCACCCGCCCGCGCATCTACTGCATGGATCTCGCAGGATAAGGCGGCGACCATGTGGTCCCTCTCCAACAATCGCTGGGGCACGGCGGGTTGAGTTCCGGGAGGGAAAGGAGACAGAAACAAAGTGTGTCGAAAATCAAAAACATCGCCGTATTCCGACACGAATTTTGCTCTGCCTTTCGAGGGATTCATGAAAGGCAGCAGGTTCGGGCAGACTATTATAGTCGGGAACCCCTTTGACAGTAAACTGACCAGAAAGTAACCAGGAGTTCCATAGCTTGATACTATTGCGCAACCTTTTTCCGTGGCCGACTCGGCCAGCACTCTAGTGGTCAGTAGCCAGGGATCCAGAGGCGTTATCCGCCTGGACCTTCTTGAACTGAGAATAGAAACAGAAGGTTTTTCAAGAATTGCGCTATCACCGAAGGCGAAAAAAACCGGAGGCGGGTCGTGCAATTCCGGGAAGGGGGATTTCAATTGATCCTTGCGGATCAAGAATATGCCTTGTTCCATCCAATCTTCGGATTGTTTGGCAGCCCTGAGGATTTCATTGATACTGATGGATTCTTGAGCGCCATGAGCTACCCCTGCTTTGAGGAAGGCTTTTTGAACCTCCTCCATAGCCTCTACCGGAGAATAGATGTCGAAAGGACGTACAGCGGCTGACACCTGCGATCGAACTCGACAGTTCAAATCAGCGTGCTTGGAAACAAGGGAGGCAGTGAACAACGCTGAGGTAAGGTTACTGGCCGTCAAGGACCTGCGCCGAAACAATCCCGCCGTCATACCCAGGGCCGGATGCTGAAAACGCGTCGTTTTTCTTCGGACACGAGAAAAAAGTCGTTTCAGGACAATCCGTTAGGTCTAAAATTCTCTTGCGACGCTTGATCGCTGCAATCCTAAACCGTAACATGAATCTCGGTTTATGCTGTCTCACCGGCGCGTCCCCATTCTAGTCAAATTTTAGTCCCTAAAGATACAGAGAGCAACCGAGGAAATACGGACCGACGATTGTAGAGTCGCTCAGTTGAAAAGGCCTTCGAGGTCGTCCTCCGAAACGTAAACCGACCCATCCGTATCGGTGTAGAGCGTGATCTTGTCCGATATGTTGTAGTCAGCTCCGGAAATCACTACCACTCTACCCTTGGATTTTTCAAGAGAATCCCACTCTTCTTTTGACGCCTTCCATGGGATCTCATCCTGGTCTACAACGTAATTGCCGCTCCAGTGAGTCTCATACGACGTTCCGGTTTTTTTGTAAAAATCTCTCACGTTGTACCACCCCTCCGACTCCATGACAGGAATCAGGTCTTCCTCCAGACGAATCGGGATCACCAACAGCAGCTTCTTCACCGGTGCTTTCATCCTAAATCCTTAGGAGCGGTTTGTGGTTCGTATATGTTTTCCGTGAGCGACCTGTTTACCTCTGTTTTTTTCTCTAGTCACGGAAGCGTCAACGAGAGTGACTGGTTCATTTTCCCCAGCACAGGCAGTTCCCGGCCATCGTAACGCAGCCTCATGCCACCGGCATTGCCTGTCTGTAAATTGAAAACCTCATTCGCAGTAAAGACCTGTATGTCCCCCGGAGCCATCATAAGTTCCTCAGTAGCCCCAGCGTCAGGTTCCACCCTCACCCAAGTATTGGCCAAGGCTTTAATTTCAAGAATTTTCTTTCCCGCCTGCTTTCTAGGAGGATCGGCAAAAAAGCTTTTCCCAGATACCTTTTCGGCCTGCATGCGGGAATTCAGGGAAACAGGACTCCCTGCCTGACTTGTCACCGCCGAAGGCTGTACGACATGTGCAACCTCGTCGGAAAAAATAAGGCGACTTACTCCGGTAATGATGAGGATACATAGAGAAAGTAGGCCGGCCGCTGTAAGAACTATCGTGAACCACTTATTATGTATAAATGAATGTGTAGGAGAGACTTGCTGAAAAACTGGGTGTCCCTCTTCAGCATAGTCGGACAACTCTCCTTCACTTATGTATTCTTCGAATTTCCTCACCACGTCGCCTGCGTCCAAACCAAGTTCTTGGACATAAGAACTTATGAAGCCTTTCACGAACACCCGTGGAGGCAGCAGGTCATAGCGATCCTTCTCCATGAATTCCAGATTCGCTACCGCCACTTTGGTGCTTTCCGATATTTCTTCCAGAGTCTTCCCGGCTTCCTCTCTAAGGCTCTTCAGATATGGTCCAAAGGATTCCATAACTACTGTTGCACCTTCATCACGCCTACTATTTTCAGCTTGTTAACCGAACCGCCCTATGTGACACTTGCTATTGATCCGCCCCTGGACCCTTCCGTCAGACAACTGTAAGAGACGGGTGTTCCAGGACGGCACCCATTCCAGACAAAAAATTATTCCAGATTTCGATTAGCACTCCCGCGCAGGATGATCAAGAGTTTATTGCCGTGTGAGGCGATTCATTTGTGACAACCTTTTCCCAAACAACTGAACGCTATCCAGCCTTTGTGGCAACTATTTCTCTTTGCCTGGGCATACTCGTCGCACACTGGATTGACGGGGCTTCGTGGGGACTCCGGATCGGTCTCGTAATAACCGCTTCGATAGTCACACCGGCCATGTTGTGGCAGGACAAGAGATTCCTATGGTCTGCCGTGGCTATTATTTTTTTTGTTCTTGGATTGAATGTAGCCACGAGAGAGCTTTGGGAAGGGCGAGACTTTGAGCCTTCCAATGCTTCGATCTGTGTTCAAGCCACTGTTGTAAAGACCTGGTCGACAGGGCCTGATTTTAGGGTCTTGCTGGTAGGATCAGGAATCGAATCGGAATCCGACCGACCGTTGCCGGGATTGGGCAGATTGTTTACCAGAAATGATTCGCTTCCCCTGCTCGCAGGCGATAGAGTGGCTTTCCGTTCAAGAATCAGAAAGCCCGTCAACAGGGGCAACCCGGGCGAATTTGATTGGGAGCTGGATTGCAGAAATAACGGGATTTGTTGGTTGGCATCAGTTAAAGGGCCCGGGTCTCTTCTCGTATTGAGACGCGGGTCCCCCTATGACCCCAGAGCCGTGATGTTCAGAATTCGGGATACCATGACGCGGTTCCTGGATACCAATTCTGCCCGGTTCTTGGATGATGAGGCTAGAGTCAACGTCAGGGCCGTTCAAAAAGGAATTATTTTGGGGGACATGGGGGAAATCAGCCCTGCTCTGAACAAGAGTTGGGCAGAATCAGGGATTGCTCATGCCTTGTCGGCTTCGGGTGTTCACATCGCAATAGTGGCTTTGCTCTCTCTCTTTCTTGTGAAATCAGCCGGGTATGCGGCACCGCAAATCTTTTTACGCGTACCTTTCAGGAAGCTTGGAGCACTTGCTTCTGTCCCTGCCATGGTGCTTTACTGTGTGCTCGTCGGCGCCAGAGTCCCTGCAATCAGGTCCACCATCATGGGATTGGTCGTAGCTGCGGCCATTCTTCTGGATCGAAGATGGAATTCCCTTAACTCGCTTGTCGTGTCGGCCTTGATCATTCTTCTGATTTATCCACTTTCTCTGTTTACTCCAAGTTTCCAGCTTTCCTTCCTGGCTGTGGCAGGCATTTTGATGGTGTTCGGCAACGTCCGTAGGCATGTCTACGGCCATAACAACCGAGCAGTCGAAGGGCCGACTCCTGGTCCGAACATCAAGAATGAATCCGCGTTTGGGACAAAACTTGCCACTGTCAAAAGGGCCTTAACGATCCTGATCGTCACATCACTGGCTGCCACCCTTGCGATAGCACCGCTCATCCTCCAATACTTTCATTCGTTTCCCGTGTACACCTTGTTTGCGAACCTCGTGACCGACTTTGCGATGACTCTCGCGTTATCTCTTGGATTATCAGCTTCTACAATAGGATGCGTATGGCCAAAGTTGGGGTCCATTCTTCTGGCGCCATCCGATATATTGGTATGGCTAATAAACAAGACTGCCGATTTCTTCTCAGGGCTGCCTTGGAGCACTGTGCGTCTCGCACACATGGGCGTGATGGAATTCATTCTCATTTCAGGCTCCGCATGGACTTTTCTCTGGTACCTGGGCAAACCTTCAAGAAAGGTTCTCCTGTCCTTTGCTGCGGTACTGTCTGGAACAGTCATTTTCCTCGGATTCTCGACGTGGATTACCGATAACAAAACTGGGTTGAAAGTAGTTTTCCTGAATGTTGGCAAGGGAGACGCGATCTTTGTAAAACCTCCCAGTTCCAAGGGATTGCTTATAGATGGAGGAGTTTACACAAATCAATTTGACGCAGGACGTAGTATCGTATTGCCATTCCTTGATTGGACGGGTGCATCCACCCTGAACGCAGTAATAATGACGCATCCTGATATGGACCACATGGGGGGGCTTCTTTCAGTGGTTCAAAGAATTCCGTCCCTGCGCTTCCTTTGGAATCCTGTGCAGGCAAACGTGTTTCATCTGGAAAAGATACTGTCGGCGACTCAAATTTCAGGTGCGCGGGTGGAATCAGTCTCGCGGGAGAGCGAACCAATAGCACTCGGATGTGCCGTCCTGACATTTCTGAACAAAGCGTTTCCCTCATACCAAGACAGCCATTCACGCTATAACGTCAACAACTATTCTGTGGTCTGCCGCCTGGATCACGGACAATCCTCTTTTCTCTTCACTGGAGACTTGCAGCGCGAAGGAGAACAAGAACTTCTTGAGTCAGGCTTGCCGCTCAAAGCTACTGTGCTCAAGGTAGCCCACCACGCCGGCAACACAGGAACAACCAGGCGTTTCGTAGAAGCAGTACGACCGGACATTGCAGTCATTTCGGCAGAGCACCCTCCTGTAAGAGGATTGCCGAACATGGACGTAATCAATCGGCTTGAATGCGCTGGGACCCGCATTCTTTGGACCGGTCGGGATGGAGCGATCACCATTGAATCCGACGGCGTGATGCTGAGAAATGTTGCCCTGGGCAAAAGGCACAAGAGTTCCGGGGAACCGGTCTTTTGAGAATCCTTTACGTTCATTTCGACATGGAGGCGTGTTATTGTCATGGCTCAAACATGAATGATTATGGGGGCGAATTGGAGGACACATGGCGGAAGTCAAATATCATCTTGATCCTGCCTCGATGGTGGCCACAATGGCCATCGACACGGCCGGACCTGTCAATAGGATAGGAAACCGGTTCACGGCAGACCTTGAAATCGCCGTGGCTCGCGCACAGGCAACCACTTCACAGCCTACTGGAGCGTAACATGTCCCAAGCATTGACCGGACTAAAAATTCTCGATTTGACCATGAATCTGCCGGGCCCGTACATGACCTGGCTGCTCGCATCGCTTGGTGCGGAGGTGATCAAGGTCGAAAACCCGGTTGGTGGAGATTACGCACGTGCCCTCGGAGGTGGACAGAGTTCACCTTTTTTTGCCGCGTTGAACAGGAACAAGAAAAGCCTCGCTCTCAACCTCAAACATCCCGAGGGCAAACGTCTATTCTTGGAATTGCTGGAAGGTTACGATGTTCTTGTGGAGGGATTCAGGCCAGGTACCATGGATCGTCTTGGCCTGGGATTTGAGGCGGTGAACGAAATCCATTCGCGTCTCATCTATGTATCCATTTCGGGCTACGGGCAGGATGGTCCCTATCGCCTCAGGGCAGGGCACGATATCAACTATCTGGCTTTGGCGGGCGTCATAGGAATGACCGGCTCCAAGAACGGCGAGCCCGGCATTCCGGGTGTACAGGTGGCTGATATCGCCGGTGGGAGCCTCATGGCACTTGCCGCTCTGTTGGCCGCTATCATTCAGCGGAATAGAACCGGACGAGGCCAGTTCATTGATACATCCATGTTCCACGGCTCTCTTTCTCTGGCAACCATGGTATTCTCAGGTGTGGATAGGGGGTTGGAGTGCCCGGAACCGGGCAAGATGCTCCTCAATGGTCGTTTCCCGTGCTACGGCCTATACCGGACGGCAGACGCCGGATACATGTCACTTGGAGCACTCGAATTCAAATTCTGGCAAAATTTCTGTGCGGCTGTGGGCCGTGATGATCTAGCCGCGCAACAATTTGGCGGACCGCAAGTTGTGGTAGAACTGGAGAGGCTTTTTGCATCACGCACCTTAAGTGAGTGGATCAAGATGATGGAGAGTGCGGACGCCTGCTGCGAGCCTGTCTTGACGCTTCATGACGCTGTGGATTCACCCCTCGTTGATGCTCGAAAAATGGTCAATCCGGCGCCTGACGGCGGACGTTTCCTGGGATGCCCAATAAAGATGTCGGGCTCCCATCCATCGGCTGACGTACCTGCCCCGGAATTGGGTCAACATACGTGCGAAATCTTGGGTCGGCTCGGATTAAACAAAGAACAGATGGAGTCGTTGTCGAAGCAGGGGGTGATCGGATAGGCAGGGACGCCCACCCCACTACAAGATCTCTTCTCTCACAATGCTACTTTTCTCATGGCAAATAGGTATTAGACTCCACGAGCATCCGGCGTCCAAATATACTTGTGAATCTGCAACTGGAGCCTTGCCTGGATGTTGTCCGTGAGCATCCAATGAGCCAGATGTCGTGGGTGCAGTTCCCCGAATACCGTGGAAAAAAGTATCCCCGCCTTTGTGTCCGACAGTTTTTCAAACAAGGTTTTCTTGACCCACTCGTAGTCATGCCTGTCTGATATCACAAACTTGATCTCATCTTCAGGCCTCAACTCAAGTATATTCTCCCACCTCATTTTGTCGCTTTCTCCGCTCGACGGACATTTTATGTCCATGATTCGGATTGCCTCTTGAGGCAAAACTGAAATATCCTGAGTCCCGTTGGTTTCCACCAGAACTTTGCAATCCTTTTCGATGAGGGCGGCCGCAAGATCCGCGGTTTTTCTTTGGATGAGGGGTTCGCCTCCTGTTATTTCCACAAGGCTGCATTGGTATGAGACGACCCTGGAAAGGATCTCGAGCACTGACGTCTCTTCCCCTTCATTGTAGGCGTAACGAGTGTCACAATAGCGGCAGCGAAGATTGCACCCGGCCAGTCGTATGAATACGCACGGAAGCCCTGAATAGGAGGATTCGCCCTGAATACTCTTAAAGATTTCTGAAACTTGTAATACCATTGCTCTATCCACTTATTACGACAAGCTCCTCCGCTTGGGTAACCATTCATCAACAACAGGATAGGAGAAAATCTTGAAAAAGTCATTCGTGGTGATACAATCGGCCAAATGTCTACCAATACTGATTTGCTTTCAAACGAGGAAGCGTGCAGGCATGGCAGAAAAGGTATTGGATAATTAGCCACTTGAACTCGAATCGGTATGATGGTGTGGGACACAAACAACCGGTGAGCCCGGTCTCGGAGGCAAAGGTTTGGGGAACGTTGTAGTTAGATTTCTTCCTGATGACGTTGTAGTAGAAATTCCCGATGGACAGTTCTTGTTGGATGCGGCGCTGGAAGCCGGGGTTTTTATTCGGGCGGCCTGTGGAGGCTCAGGTGCCTGCGGTCACTGCAAGGTGAGGGTTCTCAGCGGGTCGGTCGAATTCCTCATGACCGAAAAGATTGATGCCGCTGCCCGGGCCGCGGGTTACGTTCTTGCTTGCCAGTCAAGACTTAGGGGAGACGTTACTGTCGAAATTCCTCAGGCAAAGGTGGGCCGAAAGGTAATCCCCAGGGATGAGGCCGAGCGTATGCGTCTGACCGCTAGACCCATGGAATCGCCGACAATCCATGAAATAAACCCCATGACTATCAGAGTGTTCGTGCAGCCGAAGCCTCCTTCATCCCTCGACAACGTCAGCGATGATGAGAGAGTCATGCGTGCCTTGAGAGTCGATCATAACTACTTTCCCGTTACTACCGATCTTAATTTGTTGAGACAACTTCCGACTGAAGTCAGAAAGGATGACTGGAAGTTCACGGCAAGTCTCGAGGTTGATGATTGTGCAGGGTCCGATATGCCTCGCTATCGCCTATGCCGGGTAAGTTCGGGTGATTTGGCGTTTCCACCCACCGCTATGGCAATAGATATAGGAACCACATCGCTGTGGGGCGAATTGGTCAACCTGGAAACCGGACAAGTTCTTGCGCGAGCTTCACGCTACAACCCCCAAATATCCATGGGTGACGACGTCATAAGCCGAATTGTTTTCGCGTTGAAGAAAGACGGTCTGGAGAAACTCCAGAAACATGTTGCAAAAGGATTGAATGAGATCGTTGAAGAAACTACACGGTTAGCAGGTTTACCCATAGAATCGATAAATTACATGGTGGCAGCCGGCAATACCGTTATGACGCATCTCTTTCTGGGCCTCTATCCGAAATTTCTCAGGGAGTCCCCTTACGTTCCGGCTGCTCAGAACGTGGATCCGGTACCCGCATCTGCTCTCGGTCTCAATCTTCCTCCTCAGTCGTTTGTGAGAGTTTTTCCCGGAGTGGCTTCTTACGTGGGAGGCGATATCGTCAGTGGAGTCCTGGCTAATGGGATGTGGGATTCAGATGAAATGACCCTGTTCATAGACATTGGCACCAATGGGGAGATAGTTGCGGGAAACCGGGACCTGCTGATGACGGCGTCCTGCTCGGCTGGGCCGGCCTTCGAGGGTGGAGGACTGGAATACGGAATGCGGGCTGCACCTGGGGCTATCGAAGGAGTCCTCATAGATCCTGATACCCTTGAACCCATGATAAAGACTATTGATGCCAAGGCTGCAATGGGAATATGCGGGTCCGGCATAATAAACATCATTTCCCACATGCTGAAAATCGGGATTTTGAATCAGAACGGAAAATACTCTCACGACTTGAAAACCGGCAGGATTCGGGAGGGCAGGAGTGGATTGGAATATGTAATCTGCTGGGCTAAAGAAAGTGGGCTAAATGAAGACATAGTGCTTACCGAAGTGGACCTTGACAACATCCTTAGGGCCAAGGCTGCCATGTTCTCAGGATATGCCTGCCTGCTTGACAAAATCGGCCTCGGCGTGGATGCCCTGGATCGAGTCATAATAGCAGGAGCTTTCGGCAGTTTCATCAATCTCGATCACGCTGTGACTATCGGCCTTTTGCCTGACATCCCGCGGGACAAATTCTCATTCATCGGGAACTCGTCCCTGAAAGGCGCCCGTCTGGCTGCTATTGACAGAAAGCTGTTTGAGCGGTCCAGAGAAATCGCGAGAGCCATGACAAATATTGAACTTTCTGAAGACCCGGCATATATGGACAATTTTATGGCAGCGCTTTTCCTGCCGCACACACGATCTGAGCTATTTCCTTCGGTGCGCCCCGGCACCTTGGCATTGTAGGATTTCGGCTTTCGCGACAATGACAACGAAGGGTTCGGGAATTACAGGAAAAGATGTGGCTTCCAGTAAGGGCCTCCTGTCATGCCGGGATTGATCCGACATCCAGTTTTTTAGGATAAGCTTTGCAGCGGCTCATCAACCCTGATTCGGACAAAAACTTTAGCAATGAGTATAAATTATGATCCCCCCTCTTTACCTCCTGGATTTTGAGCGGTTTTCTCCACCAGTTTGTGCTTGCATTTTGGACACTGAAGAAAGGTACCATCTTCCTTGCCGACCCGCTCCTCCATGACTGACTGTTCGCAGGCCGGATTTGGGCATCTCTTGTTGACCGGCTTGTTCCACTGAGAATAATCACAAGCAGGGTACCGATTGCACGAGTAAAAACTCTTCCCCTTCCTGGTTCGTCTCTTGACAAGCTCTCCGCCTTCACATTTTGGACATTTTACTCCGGTACTAAGGGGGCGAGCCACACGGCATTCCGGATAGCGGGAACAGGCCAGAAAAGGACCGTTCTTACTTTCCTTCATAACCATTTTGGCTCCACACTCGCAAATCTGGTCAGTGTAGACAGGTTCTTTGGTAGACTCGTTTTCAGAAATGATATTTCTCGTGTATCTGCAATCAGGGTAATCCGAACACCCCAGAAACAATCCGAATCGTCCCGATCGAATAAGCAGGGCGGTGCCGCATTGGGGGCATGCTTCTCGTGTAACGATTCCCTCCTTTTTAATACTCTTCATAATTCTCTTTGCTTGCAGCAAATCTTCCTGGAAAGGCTGGTAGAAGTTGGCCAATGTTTCAGTCCAGGAAACTGTCCCCTCCTCTATGCGGTCCAGTGAAGATTCCATCTGAGCCGTGAACTCCGTGTTAAGCAGCCTTGGGAAATTTTCCACAAGAAGATTGGATATTATGCGGCCCAATAAGGTTGGCCTGAACTTCTTGTCCTGCAATTCCACATACTTTCGTCTTTGTATGGTAGCTACTGTTTCGGCGTAAGTAGAAGGACGCCCTATTCCTTGTTCTTCCAATTCCTTAATCAGGCTTGCTTCGTTGAACAGGGGAGACGGCTGAGTGAAATGCTGGCGGGGAATAACTCGTCTCAGTTTCAACGCGTCTCCGGCCTTCAGCGGAGGCAACTGACGGTCAACATAGTCCTTCTCACCGTTTTCCGAATCCGTTTGTTCGTCCTTAGTTATCCCGACAATCTTCATGAAGCCGTCAAACTTCATGACAGATCCCGAAACTCGGAAAAGAAGTGTTCCGGACTTTATGAGGGCCGTAGTCATGTCGAAAATTGCCGGGGCTGCCTGAGATGCGACAAACCGATTCCAGATAAGTGTGTAAAGCGCACTTTGAGCCTTGTCCAGATACGTGGAAACTTTTTCGGGCGTTTGTTCCATCGAAGTTGGCCGAATGGCTTCATGAGCTTCCTGCGCGGTCTTTCGTCCCTTGTAGTAATAGGGCTTGTCGGGTAAGTACCTGGAACCATACCGCTGTTGTATGTAATTGCGAAGCGCGGCGATCGCCTCGGGCGCCGTGCGTGGCGAGTCGGTCCGCATGTAGGTTATCAGGCCCACAGAGCCCTCGTTGCCCATTTCGATTCCTTCGTAAAGCTGCTGGGCAATCCTCATGGTTCGAGTGCTTGGAAACCTTAGTTTTCTCGAGGCTTCCTGCTGGAGCGTAGAAGTGATAAACGGAGGCAGTGGTCTCCGGCTTCGCTCTCGTTGTTTGACTTCAACGACGCTAAAAGGATTTTCGGCTGCCCTTCGAGCCACGGTCTCGGCAACTTGAGCATCGGATATCTCTATTTTCTTGCCGTCTTCCTCGATCAACTTCGCGTCAAAAGGAGGAGGAGCCGCAGCGTCTAGTGCAACAGTGATAGACCAATGTTCCTGTGGCACAAATGTTTCCACAGCTTTTTGTCTATCAACAATAAGTCTTAAAGCCACTGATTGGACTCGCCCTGCGCTGAGCCCATACTGGACTTTGTCCCAGAGAAGTGGGCTAAGCTGGTAGCCCACTATTCGATCCAGTATCCGTCGAGCCTGCTGCGCATTATACTTGTTTTCGTCCAACCTCGATGGTGAGGCCACAGCCTCCTTGATGCTTTTTTCAGTCAGTTCATTGAATAATACTCGGTAAGTTGCATCCTCAGGCTTATGGAGTTCTTCTTTGAGATGCCATGCAATGGCCTCTCCCTCGCGATCCGGGTCGGTCGCGAGAAACACTTTTTTGACTCTCCCAGCAGCCTCTCTGAGGTCTTTGATTATTTTTTCCTTGCCCGGAATTATTTGGTAATGAGGCCTGAATCCATTTTCCACATCAACACCCAACACGGGGCTTTCTGTGATTTTCGTCGAACTCTTCTCTCGTTCAGACCGCTCCGCTTTGTTCGGCAAATCCTTAATGTGTCCCACCGAAGCCTTAACTTCGTAACTCGATCCTAAGTATTTTTTTATCGTCTTTGCTTTGGCCGGAGACTCGACCACTAACAACGTTTTATCCATGAAAAAACAGTCCTTCTGATCAGAACCTTCTGTCGAGAGTTCTGATCCGGTTGACGTCTGTATTCATTTTCCTGATGCTATTGTCGATACTTTTCATAGAACTGTTAAAACTACGATTAATTCGGTCTATGCTTCTCAGCTTTGAATCCAATCGTGAGTCCGGTTGACGTCCGTAATTGAGAACGGACCGCGGTTCTTTGTGCTTTGAATCTTCGTGCGCGGCAGGCGTTTCCTTTGGGGTCTCGCCAGAGACCTTCCGCTCTCGACTGCTTTCATCTGTCTCATTTACTCCCTGCGATTTGACCGCGCTACCTGTCTGGTCCCTCTCATCTTTGACGTCTTTTGCCAGGACCGGTGAAAGGATCATAGCCATAGCAAGGATGAGCAAACAAATCAAACATCTGTCCATTGTGACCTTCTCGTTCGCTCCTCTCAACTCATCGTCCGGCGATTGAAACCGCCGGAGGGTTGGCTGGAAACCTGTAATTAAGGATTTGCATCGCTCTTAGTACTCTATTCCTTTCTGGGCAGCCACACATTTTTCAAGAGGAATGATAGCCAATATCTAACTTGGTCAAACCGACATGAATTTTGGCAATTATTCTATGGCAAAATTAATCATTGGAAACCGCTTTTCACCAGGATCCACGATTACCACACGGGAGTTACCCGACTGCTCCGGTCGGTTTTCCATTATTCTTGTGTCAAGACGTCTGGACAGGACAGGCTCCAAAATGGGAGGATGACACCACACTCTCGTAGCTTCCTGTGCGGGTTGCGCCTCATCCAGGATTCTCATGTGAATGTACTGGAAGTTGTTGAGCGAATAGAATACGTTCAGTGTTCGCGTCGGCACAGGGGCCACGACGTCCGAGATGAGTCCATCCATCCGCAGCACATATAATTCACCGGGATCGTCGGAGCCTCTGACCTCAACCGTGCGTACGAAATCCGTTGACGGGGTCTCGAATTGGGCAATTTCTTTTGAGCGTCTAGGACATCGGTCACTGGAGTTGGTTGTATGGAAGTCATTACTACTCACCTGAACGCTGACTTCGACGCATTTGCGTCCATGGTAGCAGCCAAGAAACTTTATCCGGATGCCTTGGTAGCTTTTTCGGGTTCGCAGGGGAAAAACGTTCGGGATTTTTTCATAGAATCAACCCTTTACATACTATCTATCGAGAAGGCCAAGGACATAGACCTGTCAAAAGTCCGCCGTCTGATCTTGGTAGACACCAGACAGAGGAGCAGAATAGGCAGGTTCGCTTCTATAGCTGATTCCAGCAACGTTGAGGTTCACATTTACGACCACCACCCTGACTCTGAAGACGACGTGAAAGGGAACCGGGCAATTGTGGAGGAAGTGGGTGCGACCGTCACCATTCTTATCAGTCAGCTTCGCAACCGAGGGGTAGAAATAAATGCTGAGGAAGCGACTATACTGGCCCTGGGCATTTATGAAGACACCGGTTCTTTTACCTTTCCTTCTACAACTCAAGAAGATTTGGAAGCGGCTGCCTGGCTTTTGGAAAGGGGAGCCAACCTGAACATTATTTCCAACATGATGACAAGCGACCTCAGCACAGATCAAATTGAAGTCTTGCACCAACTTATACAGGAATCTGAACTTATAACGCTGGGAGGTGTGGACATAGTCGTTACCACTGCCGGTGCTGAAAATTACGTTGGAGACCTCGCCATTCTGGTTCACAAGTATAAGGACATGGAGAGTATCGACGCCATTTTTGCTCTCGTGAGAATGGAAGACCGCATCCACCTCATTGGGCGAAGCAGCGTTGATGAAGTAAATACGGCCGAAATCGTTGCGGAATTTGGAGGTGGCGGACATCCTACCGCGGCTAGTGCCACGATCAGAGACATGTCGCTCTACCAGGCTCGCGAAAAACTCGTTAGTCTGCTCAAGGAAAAAGTTCGCCCTAAACAGAAGGCGGGCGAAATTATGAGTCGCCCAGTGATCACGATTGATCCCCTCAAGACGATAAGTGAGGCGGCCGAGTTTCTGAGCCGGTACCAAGTAAGTTCTCTCCCGGTCGTAAGGGACGAGGCTGTCATTGGCATCCTACACCGGAACGCCGTTGAGAAGGCTGTCCACCACGGACTGAACAATGAGCCGGTCATGGACTACATGAATCCGGGCGCAGCATTTGTAGCACCGGACGATTCGATTGAGGCTGTGCTTCGAATGACGGTTGACGGCCGCCATAGGATCGTTCCGGTTATGGACAACGGGCGCATGGTTGGCGTCATATCACGAAGTGATCTTCTGGAGCACATGAAACTACCCAGAATCAGCGACTCTACCGGTCCCCATGAATTCCCCTTAGGAAGAATTCGGAGTCGGAGTGTGCGCAAGCTCATGGAAGAGCGACTGCCCCAGCGCGTTTTGAACATTCTCCGACAAGCGGGCCAAGTGGGGGAGAGACGGGGTGAAAATGTCTATCTTGTCGGCGGCGCTGTCCGTGACCTGCTCTTGAGAGAACACAACCTTGACATTGATCTGGTGATCGAAGGTGAAGGAATCCCCTTTACGCGTGAATTAGCAACTGAATTTCCAGAATGCAGAGTTCGGGGGCATGAAAAGTTTGGTACGGCAGTTTTGCTTTTTACCGACGGATTCAAAATCGATACGGCTACGGCCCGTCACGAGTACTATTCGAGTCCAGGAGCCCTTCCGACAGTAGAGACCAGTTCGATCAAGCGCGACTTGTACCGTAGAGATTTTACCATAAACACGTTGGCTGTGAATTTGAACCCATCTAAATTTGGGCAGGTTAGCGATTTTTTCGGTGGAGCCAGTGACATCAAGGAACGAATAATACGCGTGCTCCACAATTTGGCTTTCGTGGAAGATCCTACGCGCATACTGCGAGCTATCCGTTTCAGTAGCCGTTTTGGATTCACCATATCCAAGCATACGGGCACCCTGATGAAAGGCGCCGTGAAAATGAAGATCTTCGACAAAGTCGAAGGGAAACGTATCCTGAACGAACTCATTCATATCCTGAAGGAAAAAAATCTTATTTCATGTCTTACATCGATGGCCGGTTTCGGAATTCTGCAAGCCATACACCCCGCGCTGACTTTTAATGTAAAAAACAAAGAAATGTGCGAGTCCACTGCCGGCGTGCTATCCTGGTGGAAATACCTCTTTGTCAAGGAGAAGGTTGACGTCTGGTTGGTCTACTTCGTGGCTCTCACGGATTTCTTGAGTAATGATGAGTTTGAGCAGGTTATGGAACGCTTGTCCTTTCCGAGACCCACGAAAGATCAGCTTTTGCTGGAGCGCTTCGAATTGCGCAAGAGGCTGGCACTTTTTGCTGGAGGAATCATAAGGCGACCCAGCGAGATAGGAGAGACCCTGGGACGGTTTTCTCTGGAGTCTCTGCTTTTTACCATGGCCAAGACAACGCGTGAGGAGACCAGGATGGCCATTTCAGAGTACATTAGCACGTTGAGACATGTAAGGCCTGTGATGACGGGCAAAGATATTATCGCTATGGGATATGAGCCGGGTCCGTACTTTGGTAAGATACTTAAGATGTTGAAAGATGCGAAGATGAACGGTGTCGTCAAAACCGCCGAAGACGAAAGATCAATGATCAAGGAATTATTTCCTCGTCTGATTCGGGACGAGCAGGCCGTATCTCAGTGATTGCACAATCGGTTGAGACTAATGTATATTCAAGTTCCCTAATAGAGTCTGGAGGTTTATATGAAATCAGAGAGTTCAAAACAAGTGAAGATTTTCGACATAACGCTAAGGGATGGCTCACAAAGTAAAGTGGCCACTCGTATCAAGCTTGAGGACCTGCTCAAGGTGGCCACAGCCCTGGCAGATACAGGCATTTACGGCGCAGAGACATGGGGTGGAGCCACCTTCGACGTCTGTGTACGGTTTCTTAGAGAGGATCCTTGGAAACGAGCCAGGAAACTCAAGGAAGCTATGCCTAACGTGAAAAACATGATGCTCATTCGTGGCCAAAACCTCGTGGCCTACTCAAATTTTTCCGACGATGTGGTGGGCAAGTTTGTGAAAGCGGCGGCGAGAAACGGAATAGATGTCTTTAGAATCTTCGATGCTTTGGATGACATGAGAAACCACGAGGCGGTCATCAATGCGGTCAAAGAAGTAGGAAAAATAGCCGAAGGAGCTGTCTGCTTCACCATTAGCCCTGTCCACACTATTGAGAAGTTTGTGTCAAAAGCCAGACAATTGGAAGACAAAGGAGTGGACCAGATAGCCATCAAGGACATGGCCGGCCTCATTGACCCACAAACCACATTTGAGCTGGTTTCAAGTCTAAAGAAGGCTGTGAGCGTTCCCATTCACCTCCACACTCATGACAATTGCGGACTTGGCATGATGTCGGCGCTCAAGGCGGTCGAAGCAGGATGCGACATGATTGACTCGGTCCTCAGTCCGTTTGCAGGCGGAACCGGTCATCCTTGCACTGAGTCGCTGGTTTACTCTCTTCACCGCTTTGGCTACGAAACCGGCTGCGACTTGGCCAAGCTTACTCTGGCAGCAGAAGAAGCCAAGGCAGTCAGAAAGCTCTATGCCGATTTCGAAGCGCCATACGGCGGAGTAGATTGTCGGATGCTGGTGACGCAGATACCCGGTGGCGTCATGTCGAACCTTACGAGCCAGCTCCGACTTCAAAATGCTTTAGATCGGCTTGATGAAATCATTGATGAAATTCCTAGAGTTCGAGAAGATCTCGGGTACATTCCTCTGGTAACTCCCACATCCCAGATAGTAGTGTCCCAGGCCACTTTCAATGTAATGCTCGGAAGGTACAAGATCATAGCCAACCATACGGCAAACCTGCTCAAGGGCCTTTACGGAGAAACCCCTGCCCCTGTAAACAAGGAACTACAGGATCGTGTATTAAAAGGAGAGCAACCGACCACGGTAAGGCCGGCAGAATTGCTTGCGCCAATGTGGCCCGAACTGGAAAAGAAGTTCCCCACTCTGACGGATGAGGAGATTCTGATTCATGCAATCTTCCCACACGAAGGGGCAGGATATTTCGAGGAGAAAAAGAAAGAGTCTGAAAATGCCTGAAATGATCCCTTTACAGGACAGACTTAATGCGGCGGCAGCAATACGCCATTGCTACGGTTGCGGGGCCGACAATCCAAAAGGCCTAAGAATCAAAAGTTTTTTTGAAGGAGGTGAGGGTATCAGCACCTGGCGCGCGCAAGAACACCACTGTTCATACCCCGGCTTCCTTAACGGCGGAGTGGCCTGCACATTGATAGACTGCCACTGTGCATGGACAGCCTTCGCCTCGGAGTGCAGTGAAAAAGGCTTATCAATTGAGGACGAACCCGAACTCCCCACTGGATGGACGAGAGCCATGCAAGTCGAATTCCTTAGGCCTACGCCGCTGGATGCCGAACTGGTCTTAAGAGCGAGGATAACCAATAAAGGGCGTACTAGCCGTACAGTTGCGTGTTCCGTATATGTTGAAGATCAGGAATGTGTGAGAGCCGAAGTTACCATAGTGATGAGCGGGATTTAGAATCCGGACCGACAAGACTATTGGAAACCCGGATGAAGGCAGTAACCAACCCTGCTATCGGGGGAAGAGAGGATGATATTGAGCAGTATCGTGAGCATATTCCATGAACGAATTAATCCTACGGGGCTCAGGTTCGTCAACAGGGTGTCCGGCACCATCATTGCCCTATTCGGGCTGAGGGTTTTGCTCAGCATACTGGCTACGGTATACTAACGTCCATGGTTTCTTGGAGTTTTTGAAGATTATGGCGGTAAACATCCAGGTCTGAAGGAGAAAAAAGGACAAAGACCACCCTCTTGATCGCGGGAAACCGCTCGAGTTGTCTTATGGAAGTCATGAGCGCGATTTGCGAAGCTTCTTGAATAGGATAGCCGTATGCGCCTGTACTGATAGAGGGAAAAGCCATCGAGGCTACGGCGTTTTCGTGGGCCACCTCAAAACAGCGCCTATAGCAGCTTTCCAGGAGCTTTGGTTCTCCCGATACTCCACCACGGTAGACAGGACCAACCGTGTGAATAACATAGCGTGCTTTTAGACGATAACCGCGTGTAATTTTGGCATCACCGGTTTCGCAACCACCCAGGGTACGGCACTCGGCGAGAAGTTCAGGACCTGCTGTGCGGTGTATCGCTCCATCTACTCCTCCCCCTCCAAGCAGACTCTTGTTGGCTGCATTAACCAATGCATCCACGTCTACCCCGGTAATATCCCCCAGAACAAGTGGAATCAGGTCTTGAAATAGCAGTTTGTCCATCTCTCACTCCTTGATACCACCTTCGGGACTACTTTGGACTGGGTGGTGACTTTATGCTCAATTCGTGCCACGTCTGGATATTAAGTAAGGTTTCCCAAGATTCTACGCAGATTCGCTTCTATAAACTCGAAATACCGGAGATTGGCTTATATTTCAAGACCCCGGCTTTCTTACTGCTTATATCCGGCAGGAAGCAGTTTTGCCGCTTCTTCCAGTCCTCTTATGGTTTCCTCTTCACCAATGGATTCCTTGTATTCTCGCCTCCGCTCAGCGAAACGATCGTATTCCGCCTTGGCAAAATCGTCGGCAGCCTGCTTGCTCACGGTCCCTGCATTAGGTAGCACCCGGCGGTCATTGAACCGGAGAAAATCATCCAGCTTCTGTTCCCAGTCCCTCACGAAGACCTGCTTACGTCGTTTGGCGTGATCTTCGGCAAAATCCAGCCACATGACCACGATCCTATTCAACCAGTCAATTTCCTCTTCCTTAAGGTAATTCTTTGCGATGGTAACATCGGTCTTCCGGACTTCATCACCTTTCCAACCGGTCAAACCCATGTTGGAAAGTAGGTGATCGGCACGGGAATGGATCAACTCTGCGGCAGTCATGCCCGTGACGGCATAGTGGAGTTTGTTCTGGATGATGCTGAAGAATTTCGTCGTCTCCCCCCACAAAGGATCATAGTCCCCCGCCATGGCGAAGATTTCCTTAACCCGGAGATACATTCGCCGCTCGCTCGCGCGAATGTCCCGGATACGAGCCAGCATCTCGTCAAAGTAGTCAGGAACAGTGGAGCCCGCGACCCGCGGGTTTTTCAGCCGCTCGTCGTCCATAGTGAAACCTTTGACAATATACTCTTTCAAACGCTGAGTCGCCCAGATCCTAAAGCGTGTAGCCACAAGACTTTTTACCCGGTAGCCAACGGAAATAATGGCATCCAGGTTGTAATAGCTAGTGCTGTAGTTCTTCGCGTCTGCGGCAGTAGTAAAGAATTTCTTTACTACTGAATCCTGCGCAAGCTCCCCCTCTTCAAAGATGTTCTGCAGGTGCTGACCGATGTTCTGCTTAGTGGTCTGAAACAGTTCCGCCATAAGTTGCTGAGTCAGCCAAACAGTCTCGTTTTCCAACCGTACATCCAGCCTCACATGTCCATCATCCGTCTGATAAACCAGCAATTGGCCTTTGGAGTCTTCACCGGGCAAAAAGTCGTGTTCGTTTGTGACTGTTGGTGGTCTCTTTTTCATTCTTCCAGGTCCCACATTCGTTTCAAACAATCAGATTCGCTTCTATAAACTCGAAATACCGGAGATTGGCTATAGACCCTAACATGCGCTGAGAACCAGACCTTGAAACGGCTTTAAACAAACTCTAAAGGTTCTTGATTTTGTCCAGGTCCAAGGAAGGCCAGATTTTGGCTCCTTTTTGTTTCATTTCCTCCAAGGCCGCCTTTGAGGTGTCATCAGCTACGCCGCGGCATAAGTCATTGACAACATAGACGTTATACCCATCTTTCAGTCCGTCGAGCACCGTGGCCTTCACGCAATAATCGGTCGCAATGCCATAGACGATCAGGGTCTTAATGTCGGCGGCCTTCAGCACTTTATCCAATTCCGTCTTGGCTCCGCCGTCGTCCATGAACACGGAGTATGAATCAAACTTGGAATCCATGCCTTTTTGGATCACTTTGGTGATGAGGGCCGGGTTCACCAAGATTTGGGCGGCATTGGTGCCCTGCACGCAATGAACGGGCCAGAGGACCTGGGTGCGGCCGTCGTCCAGCTTGATGGTCTCAAATGGCTTCTTATCTTTATGATTCGAGGCGAAGGATATGTGATCGGCCGGATGCCAGTCCTGGCCGGCGTAAATCGGCAGCCCCGCCTTCTTCAACTGCTCTGTAGCTTTGGAGACGTTTTCCAGATAGGACTGATCCGTATTGGGCACGGCCAGCGAACCTTTCTGAGCAGTGGTGAAATCGCCTTGGACATCCACCACGATTACGGCCACGCCATCTTTTGCCTCCGCGAGTGCGGGGGCCAAGGACAGGTTCAAAATGGCTAGAGAAAAGATTAGCACCAATAGGTTTTTCATATACCCTCCTTTGCTCGGCGGAATCATGCAGCGGCCATCACGTCCTGTGGGTCCTGTAAACATTGACCAAGCCCTCGATGAGGACTATGGGGGGCTCAAACGGCAACCGACTCGGTTCGGATTGCGTTCTAAGGACCGGATGTGCCGGCAATCTTCGACCTGGACGTTGAGATAGAGAAATATTACAACAAATCAGGACTACTAAGCGGCATACTCACGGTGAACGTCGCGCCCTTTCCCAGGATGCTCTCCACCCAAATACTGCCTCCATGCTGAGTAAGGATGGAATGGGCAACGGACAAACCCAGCCCGGGCCCTTTGCCTGTTACAGAACCCGGGAAAAAAGGATCAAAAATTCTTTGGGTCAGTTCCTGGGGGACCCCGTGGCCGGAGTCCGTAACAACAATGATCGCGTCCGGGCCTTTGTCCTCCACTGTAACGAGCAGAACTCCTCCATCCGGCATAGCCCCCAACCCATTCAGGAGCAGGTTCAGAAATGCTCGATGAAGCAATCCCGCATTGCCAAGCAAGAATAAAGCGTCCTGGTTTACCTTGGCCTTCAGATCCACATTTTGCCTTTTGGCTAGAGAACTTACGTCCTTAAGTGTTTCTAGTATGACCGCTACCAGGTTCACGTCCGTTATCGCTTGATCATTGAAGGGCTGTGCAAAAAAAAGGAGATTTTCTACAATATGGGAAGCTCTATTAATCCCCGAAATGGCTTTTTCCGCACATTCCTTTCTGAGATCGGAGCTAATGGTATCTTTCACCAGTAATTGGGTGGCAGAAGAGCTTATTGCCAAAGGATTTCTGATCTCATGAGCGATTCCCCCGGCCATGTGGGCCAGGGCCTCCATCCTTTTGGCTAGCTCCAGGATCTGCCGGTTTCTTTTTTGTTCAGTTATGTCACGGATTATTCCTTGATATCCTACAATGTTGCCATCCGGGCTCCTACGGACCGTAGCGCTGATCAAGCAGTCAAGAACTATTCCATCTTTCTTACGCGTTTGAACCGGGAAATTTCTTATCGCTCCGGTCTTTTCTATTTCCTTCTGAAAAACAGCCCGTCTGGACGGATCCGCGTACGTCAAGAGTACACCCTTGGCGAGTAGTTCTTCCCTTTCATATCCAAAGAGTTCGAAATAAGCCCCGTTTGCGTCAACCAGGAGACCGTCCCCTGCCGTAATGAAGATTGCGTCGAAAGAGTCCTCAAAAAGCGACCGGTATTTTTTCTCACTCTGTGCAAGGTCTGCCTGGAGCCTCGTGCGTTCCAGAATTTCACTCTCAAGTTCTCGGTTGGCCGCCTCCAATTCTTCACGATTCGCTACTTCAATCCGGTACAACCTTGAGACGTCTCTGGCGTACTTCAGCAATTGGTCGGTTGGGCCATCTCGTTCTTGGGTTATCTCATTTTGTTCGATGAGGACCTTTTTCACTACGCCCCTCACAAGAAATATTCAGACAAGAATCTCGTCTATTTTGTGAAGTAATTCCAGTGGGCTGAATGGTTTTGACAAGTAGGCGTCCGCACCTCTATTCATTGCTTCTTCGATGTTCTGGATACTGTCCTTACTGGTTAGGATAATCACTTTAGCGTCTTGGGTCCTCGAATCAGCTTTCAAGATATGCGTAGCTTCTAAACCATCAATGGCTCCAGGCATCATAATGTCCATGAGGATCATGCTCGGCTTGAACTGTCGGGCAAGGGACACTGCTTCTTCCCCGGTCCCGGCCTTCAGAATCTCCACATCTTTTCCCATCAAAGTGTGTTCCAGCAGCTCACGAACACCAATCTCGTCGTCAACTATGAGGATTCTTTTCATAGCAACTCCCGGTGAAAAAAAAGACGGAAATTACATATTTTCCATTTTACATAATGCCCAAAAGGTGTGGCAATAGCAAGTCTATAGCGATTGCATGTATAGCGATTGCAAACTTTTTTGTCCGAATGACACAATTTCGTTCACAAGCGAATCGCCCCAACCCCCATGAGCGCTGACTTATGAGACGGGTTTCGTTCCTCGTCATTCCGGCGGAAGCAGGAATCCAGAAATCCTGGATCCCGAATCGCGCCTGTCTGCGTGCGACGCACAGGCAGGTTCGGGATGAACGGATGCGACATTAATTTTGGCGCCGGCTATAACTGTGAGCCATTGGTCTGTAGAAAATAGCTCGGATATATGGTATCTTTGCTATGGAACGATTTCCATAGTCCCCCCGAAGAGCCAGGCGATCTTAAGGGCAAAAATGGATGCACCACCTGACCTGCAATCTCAGCGCCGGCAACTCATATACTTCCCGATCGTCCACAACCAGGCCGATATGGGTGCGCTCAGCGAATCGGTGAAGAAAGCTTCCCTCCAGAAGATAGGGCGACAGGGATGGAAACGGAAGGTCGATCTGATTGACAAGTTCTGGGATGAAATAGAAAAGACTGTCGAAACCTTGTCGGTGCCGTTTGATCGGGTTCGTGTTTACCAGGATGGTTTGCCTGTTTCCTGGAAGGAAGCACCCATAGTGACCGAACTGGCAAAGTCCGGCAGCCGCAATCATGCCTTGCTTCTTGGTCTTGTAGAAAGAGGAGCGCGACTGATGGGAACGGAGTCGTTGGAATTACTGCTGGAGGAGTACGAGTCGGTAAAGAAGATGTTAGGTTCGGGCGAATCATCGCGCAAGAAGAGTCAAAAAACGTATGACTCCTCAGATCTGCTCGAGAGACGTGACAAATTCATCGCACAGCGAATCAATGAAACTCTGGACCCGGGAGAAGTCGGGATAATCTTTTTGGGAATGCTCCATGAGTTGGAGCCCTGGCTTGCCAAGGATATCCAGGTAGTTTATCCGGTGGGTCGCCCCCTCAAAAGCTGACTGCCCGGAGATCAAAGAGGAGACTTATACTCGTTGCCGAAATTAATGCCCCATTATCTTTCCAAATCCCTTTTCGTCATTCCGGCGGAAGCCGGAATGACGGACACGACAACACGAGCGACCTCTTAAGTTAGCGCCTATGGGGGTTGGGTGGGATTTGGCAAGACAATACATCAGGTCCCCGTAGAGGGTTATGGTCTTAGATTCAGTCAACGTTGGCTACGCGACGCATGTCCAGTGCCAACCTCAATGTCGACCCAGAATGGCCCATCGGAGGCAGAGTATGCAAGGGAGCGCGGGACGGGTGCTCGTAGTGGATGATGAGAAGGACTTTTGTCAAGTCCTTTTCGTTCTACTCAAAACAGAGGGCTTCGACCCCATGATTGCACACGATGGAGAAACCGCTCTCGCTATGATCGAGCAAGGTCTGCCGGACGTAGTGCTGTTGGACATAAAGATGCAGGCAATTGACGGAATTGAAGTGTTGAAGCGTTCGAAAAAGATTGCACCCAAAATCCCGATTCTCATGATGACAGGATATGGAGGTATAGGCGGCGCAGTGGAGGCAATCAAGGAGGGCGCTCACGACTATCTCTCTAAACCGCTTGACAATGAGGTTCTCATAGAGAAGCTCCGGCAAGCAATTTTGAGTACGAGGTGGCTGAAAAAAGCCTCGAGTGACTCAGTTGACGCTAAGATTCCAGCGACTTTAAGTCTTGCTGAAATCATGGGCCCAAGCGAAGCGATCTTGAAGGTCATCAACGATGTACGATTGGTTGCCTCTTCGGATTTCACGGTGATAATTCAGGGAGAATCAGGAACAGGAAAGGAATTAATCGCCCGCTCAATCCATCAGGCAAGCCTCAGGGCAAAGGCTCCCGTAATTCCCCTCGATTGTGGGGCCATTCCAGAGACTTTGTTCGAAAGCGAGCTGTTTGGTTATGAAAAAGGGGCCTTTACCGGTGCGATCAGTCAACAAGCAGGGAAGTTTGAGATGGCGCAAGGGGGGACCCTTTTTCTGGACGAAATAGGAAACATGCCGCGTAATTGTCAGACAAAGCTTCTCCGGGCCATTCAGGAAAGAACATTCTTCAGGATTGGTGGGAGAAAACCTGTGAACGTCGATGTGCGGCTGCTGGTAGCCACGAACCAGGATCTTGTTACCAAGGTGGCCGGCGGTTTGTTCAGCAGAGACCTATTCTACCGTTTGAGCGAATTCACCATCCTGATTCCTCCTCTAAGGGACCGAAAGGAGGACATAATTCATTTAGCCAAGCGTTTCTTGAGAGCGACGAATCTGGAACTGAACAAAAAGGTTCGACGTTTTTCCGACACCGCACTGGAGATATTGGTCGAGTACCCCTGGCCCGGAAATGTGCGTCAATTGAGGTCTGCGGTGCGCCGAGCAGTATTGCAGGCTGACACGGTAATTCGTCCTGAGCATCTTTCAATCGAGCGTCCGCAACAAGAAATTGACACTGGTATCAGCCCCAATCCGGTTGATTCGTCTTTGGACGGTGTTTCTCTCAAAGATATCGTGAGACGCGCCGTTATAGATGTGGAACGTCGCACACTTGCCAGGGTGTTGCGAAAAACAAAGGGCAACAAAGCGGAGGCGGCTCGTTTATTGCTAGTAGATTACAAGACGATCCATTCAAAAATAAAACAGTACGGGATCACGATCCACTCGGAGGGTAACGATGAGCAAGAAAAGTAGCGGCAAATCGAAGGATGATAGTTTCGGAGGGGGCCTGACAGGATTTCTGGGCGGCCTGACGGAACTTGTCGAGAAACTTGGTGAACTGGCAGACAAGGGCAAGGAACTCTCTGGAGAGGGAGAACTTTCCAACCTTGGATCGGGGAAACAACTCAAGGGTGTGTATGGCTTCAACGTCAAGGTGGGCCTGGGCGACGACAAGGTCAAGGTGGAACCGTTCGGCAACATCAGACGGGACACGCAGACGGGAGAGACAGTCGTTCAGGAGGTTCGAGAGCCTATGGTTGACATTTTCGAAGAGGATGCCCACCTCTTAATAGTAGCCGAAATGGCAGGGGTTGGATCTGATGACGTCAAACTTGAAGTAAAGGATGACGTGCTCACGATCTGGGCTGAAAAAGGAGACAAGAAATACCGCAAGGAAGTCCTGCTACCCGGAAACTTTTCCCGTGAGAAGATGGAAGTCTCGTGTAACAACGGGATACTTGAAATAAAATGCATTAAGTAATTTTGGAGATACAAATGGCAAAAGGAAATGGGTCCAACATCAAGCTCAAAGTCAGCGAAGCCCTTGGTAAAGACGTGGGGAGGTCGTATGCTCGCATGGACCCTGAAGACTTGGAGAAGCTTGGGGCGGCCATAGGCGATACCGTGGAGGTTTACGGCAAGAGAGCTACTGTTTGCAAAGCGATGCCGGCCTACAAAGAGATGCGGGGGCAAGCTCGAATTCAACTGGACGGCATTTCCAGACAGAATGCCAAGGCCGGTTTGGATGAGAGCGTCAAGGTAACAAAGATTTCTTGTCGGCCGGCCGAGCGCGTCGTTCTTGCGCCCACGAACGTCACGCCTTCTGATCGGGACCTGAAATACATTGGGAGCCTTCTGGATGGCCTGCCTGTCGTAGAGGGCGACACTATCAGGGCCACGCTCTTCGGGAGTAGATCTGCGGATTTCAAGGTTGAAAGCACGAATCCGAAAGACGCGGTATTGATTAACCCCACCACGCAACTGGTCATCGGGAAGCCTGAAGCGACCGAAAAATCCCGCACCATGTCGTATGAAGATATCGGCGGACTCAAACCCCAGGTTCACCGAATACGCGAAATGATTGAACTCCCACTGCGTTATCCGGAGGTGTTCGAACGGTTGGGGATCGACGCTCCAAAGGGCGTTTTGCTTCACGGGCCGCCGGGTTGCGGCAAGACCCTGATTGCCCGGGCCATTGCCAATGAGACGGAGGCCAATTTTTTCTCGGTGAGCGGACCGGAGGTTATCCACAAGTTCTACGGAGAAAGTGAAGCCCATTTGCGGCAGATTTTCGCCGAAGCGACCAAGAAAGGTCCCAGCATCGTTTTCCTTGATGAGATAGATGCAATCGCCCCCCAGCGTGAGAAAGTGGTGGGCGACGTCGAGAAACGAGTGGTCGCCACGTTGCTCGCATTGATGGACGGTCTGAGCAAACGTCAGAATCTCATAGTGATAGCCGCCACGAACATACCCAATGCTCTTGATCCAGCCCTCCGGCGACCCGGACGTTTTGACCGGGAAATAGCCATTCCTATCCCGGACCGAAACGGCCGTCTTCAAATACTGGAGATCCACAGTCGTGGGATGCCGCTTGCCCAGGACGTTGACATGAACCATTTGGCGGAAATCACTCACGGCTTTGTCGGGGCCGACCTCGAGGCCCTGTGCAGAGAAGCTGCCATGATCTGCCTGCGTCGGATCATGCCGGATATTGACTTTGCCATGGCAGGCATTCCGTACGAGCAGTTGGCTAGACTCGAAGTTCATATGGATGACTTCCTTACTGCCCTGAAAGAGGTGGAACCATCGGCCATAAGAGAGGTGTTCGTTGAGGTCCCGAATGTCCATTGGGACGATGTGGGAGGCCATGAGTCCTTGAAGGCCCGACTCATCGAGTCCGTGGAGTGGCCTCTGCACTATGCCCACCTTTTTGAGCAGGCAGGCACCAGGCCGCCGAAAGGTATCTTGTTGTCGGGCCCTCCCGGGTGCGGAAAAACCCTTTTGGCCAAGGCAATCGCCAATGAAAGCAGAGTCAATTTCATCTCTGTCAAAGGGCCTGCCCTCCTTTCCAAATATGTCGGGGAATCGGAGCAAGGTGTCCGTGACATATTTCGCAAAGCCAAGCAGGCTTCCCCTTGCATCATATTCTTTGACGAAATCGACTCTCTCGTTCCTGCTCGCGGCGGAGGCTCGACAGAGTCCCACGTCGCCGCGCGCGTGCTGAGCCAATTCCTGGCCGAACTTGACGGCATCGAGGAACTCAAGGGGATCCTGGTTCTCGGTGCGACAAACAGGGCGGACATGCTCGACCCTGCGGTGTTGCGGCCCGGCAGATTCGACGAAGTCATTGAGATCCCGACCCCGGAGGAAAAGGACCGAGAGGACATATTCCGTGTCCATCTTCGAAACAAGCCTCTTGAAGAGGGTGTAGACCCGTCCGATCTTGCTGCCAGGAGCGAAGGATTCAGTGGCGCTGAAATAGCTTCTGTCTGTAACAGGGCGGCGCTCATGGCGGTCAGACGCGCAGTCGCTTCGCTCAAGGAAAACCCTGATGAAAATATTGAGATGATTGTAAGACACGCCGACATTGAAGCGGCCCTGACGGAATTGAGCGACGATTAGCCATGGGCAAGGCTATCTACCTGTTTTGTTTCGCACGTGGATCTCTGTTACCGGAACTTCAAATGGCCGGCTTAGATGATGCCCCTGTGTTCAAAGAAGATCTGTCGAATGTCACTGCCGTCTTGTGCGAAGTCCCGATTGACGATTTTTCCGGCCCGTCAGCGGAGACCAGGTTGCAGGATTTGGCTTGGGTAGGACCGAGAGCCCTACGACACGGAGAAGTCATCGAGTACGCGACGCAGCATGCCCCAGTGCTCCCTGCACGATTCGGCACTCTTTTTTCGTCTATTGACAGTCTCAGGCGGCTCCTGAAAAGCAACCTTGCACAGATAAACGATTTCCTGGATTGGGTGACTGACAAGGACGAATGGGCCGTGAAAATTCTGTTGTCCAGGGCTGAAGTTAGGGACAGACTCGTTTCCGAGAAATTTGCAGATCAGTCACAAGTCCTCGCATCTCTGTCAAAGGGGATACGCTACTTCAAAGAGCAGCAGATCAAGGCGGCAGTCGAAAAAGAGATTGGTAGCTGGATGAAAGCCATCTTGAAGGCTGCCATAATCCAATTGACTGAAAGTTCTGCGGATTGGCGCAAGCGGGAGGTTGTCTTTCGTGCTCAGGAGGGAAGCGAGGTAGAGATTGTTGCCAATTGGGCATTTCTCGTTGATCGCACCAATGAGGAGGACTTCAAGGGTCGGGTCCAAAGAGCCAACGCCGAGCACAACTCGTACGGTTTGTCCTTTGAACTGTCAGGTCCGTGGCCGCCGTACAGTTTTACCCCCGCTCTGGAGATGGAAGCCCTGGAATGAAGTACTTGATCTACTGCATCTTTGAGAATCCTCGAGACCGAAACATATCTGTTTTACCGCCTACCGACGGGCATCCTGTTCACGTGATAGAGAAGCAAGGGCTTTGCGCGGTATACTCCGAAATTTCAAGTATCGTCGAGGCGCGCGAGATATCGGAAATGATAAACTATCACCGAGTGATTGAATCTTTTTTCAACCAGGTTACCGTCGTACCCTTTCGCTTCGGCACGGTACTCGATGAACATGGAGATGTGGACCGATTGCTCAGCAATCGTGCCGAACACTACAGGGAAATACTTAAGGATCTTGAAGGCTGTGTGGAGATGGGGATTAGGGCAATCATGGACGGGTGGGAAATTCCGCCGGTAGAGCGGCATGACTCCTCGGGGACCTCGTCTTCGGATGCCGCCAATCCGGGGAAACTGTATCTATCGAGCCGCAAAAAACATTATAGCGCAGAGTCGTTACTGTCCGAGAATAACCAACAGGCCACAGAACGGTTTCGTGACGCTTTTACCGGGATGTTCAGAAGATTCAGGAGCGAGTTTTCAAGATTAGAGGTTCAGCAAGACAGTTCAAACGCCATCTTGCTCTCTCTGTATTTCCTGGTTCCTAAAGACGCCTTGAGTCAGTTCCGGCAAACCTTCGCAGAACTTGTCTCCGCAGAGACTGCCAGGCTTATGCTCAGCGGCCCGTGGCCTCCCTACAACTTTGTTCTTCCAGGCGAACCCGCAGTAGGGGCGGACCCTTGTGTCCGCCCTTTTGTGTGATATGACATGTCCCGGGCATGGGGCAGACTTCTCAAAAGCCGTAATCAACGCGCCCCTCTCTCTTTGCGCGTAAGAACTGCTCTTGAGGGAGTGTTGACCCTGCGAAATAGGGAATCCATACCATAGATTATGGAACCGTCTCCATAGCATCAACTCCCTGATTTCTTCAGAATGCACTGAAATTGCCCTTTGCCACGTCTCCGGCGAAGTCGTTATCGTAAGGCCCTGAAATACTGCATAAAAACATAGGGCATGCTGAAGATCCATCATCACCCTTATGCGTTTTCTCAACATCTCGCCATAGCTGGTTTTCAGTTTCATTGCGGCACTCTTCAGTATCAGGGCGGGTATCGGAATCACGCAATTTCTCGGCAGAGCGTATCAAATTCAGCTTGGCACGAATCTAGCAATAACCATGGTCGGCATGCCAAAAAAAATCGGAATCAACAAAACCAGATTCTAAGAGAGGGAGGAAATTACAATGGCAAAGATTCAAAAGTCGACCGATTCGTCCAGCCTGGCGGAAGTTGTAGACAGGATCCTGGACAAAGGTATCGTGATCGATGCATGGGTGAAGGTCTCTTTAGTTGGTATCGAGTTGCTCTCCATCGAGGCGAGGGTTGTCATCGCATCAGTCGAGACCTACCTGAAATACGCCGAAGCTATCGGTCTCACAGCCAGCGCCGCCGCTCCTGCGTGAGGCATCTGCCTCTAGAATCCCAACGGCTATGGGGGGAGCTGCACTAGCTACCCCCGAAGCTTTGGGTGCCGCCGAAAAACCCGACACTAACGAGCAACCTGATCCAACAGGACAGGTTGGGAAGTGAGTCGGGTTAACTTTCATAGAGGAGGAGTAATGGGTACTCTGACTGATGACATGACCAGACTTGTCGGAGAGATCGGATCTTTGAGGGATTCTTGCAAGTCCTTGCGGGATTCTCGCAAGGCTTACGTGTCAAGTCTGGAATCGGATGTTAGTGGACTCCTGAATGTCTTTGATAAGACCCATGCGGAAATGGCGTTTAACACGAAAAAGGTAAACTCTGAGTTTGTTTCAGGCGTAGCCGAGCGTGTGCTAGGTCTCCTGACGGGTTTCAACAAAACTCGAAAGAACATGGCAGTCACCACTAAACGAGAGCGCGCCACTTTCGTAAAAGAGCTGGGCGACAATGTCAGCGCGATGAAAAGGGTCAACGTTGCCGAGTTGGAAAAAATGGCCAAGGCGACGAAGGCGGACGGGATAAGGTTGGTAAAAGAACTGGGTGGCTTCGTCAAAGAACTCGGCGACAATGTCGACGCGACGAGAAGGGTCAACGTTGCCGAGCACAAAAAAATGGCCAAGGCGACGAAGGCGGACAGGAAAAAGTTCGTAAAAGAGCTGGACGACAATGTCGACGCGACGAGAAGGGTCAACGTTGCCGAGCACAAAAAAATGGCCAAGGCGACGAAGGCGGACAGGAAAAAGTTCGTAAAAGAGCTGGACGACAATGTCAGCGCGATGAAAAAAGCCAATAATGATGATTTGAAAGGCGCACGAGTTGCATGGGCAAGCTTGTCCCCCCAAGGGCGTAAAGCCAAGTTAATGGCTGAACAACGAGCCAAAGAGGATCAGGAAAGAAAAGAGCATCAGGAAAGAAAGGCTCGTATGGAGGCTGAACAGAAAGCCAAGGCTTTGGAGGAGGAAAGGACAAGAAGAGCAGAGGCTGAGAGAGCAAAAGCTCAAGCGCAATCGTCGGTTGGAATCAAAAAAGACAAGAAATGAAAAACATTGGAGCTTCTTGCAAAACTCGGTAAAACTGTCACCCCGGCGAAAGCCGGGGTCCAGAAATCCCTGAAAAACCTGGATTCCGGCTTCCGTCGGAATGACGAAAAGGGATTTTTGCAGAAGGCTCGGCTCATTGGTCAATCCAAGGCCGACGCTAGGCCAAAAAGAGAATGGGCATGAGTAAAATAACCTGTTCATTTTGCAGAGGTACCGGGAAAGACCCCTTTGACGTGATGTCGAGCTTGTCCACCTGCTGTGTGTGTGGCGGTAGAGGGGTTGTTCATGTCTCACACCCATATAGAGCCTGCGCTCATTGCAATGGAACCGGCGCTGTCAAGACACTCACCTGCACGAGTTGCCAGGGCAGGGGTTACGTTCCACTGCCATCGAGTCCAATTGTTACTTGCCCGGACTGCCGCGGCTCAGGAGATGATCCATCAAATTCGTCTCTTGATTGCCTCAAATGTCGCGGCAAAGGATTTGTTATCGCAGGTTGATCGGTGCCCTCATGGATCTGTTTTTTTGATGTGTTACAATATCTCCGCACGGACAGCCTATAGCGATTGCCAAACTTTTTGTCCGACTGACACAATTTCGTTCACAAGCGAATCCCCCCAACCCCACTTCGTCAAAGGGGGGCAAAGGGGATTTGTCAGAATGCGACATTAATTTAGGCACTGAATAAATCAGGTGGCGAAAAGGGAGCAAAAGTCATGGGAGGCCTCGAAAATATAGAAGTTCTCAAACCCGAAATCATCAAGAATGATGATGATAACGTTGTCCCCGAAGCTAGTGAGCAGTTTGTTTTTACGTCCCACATACGCTCTTTGACGGAGAGGGCGATGGCCTATCTGAACGTGGGCTATTCAATTCATTTCGCAGGCTCAGCCGGTACAGGTAAGACGACGCTGGCTTTTCATCTTGCAGCCGAGCTTGAGAAACCGGTTATCCTGATACATGGGGATGATGAATTCGGGAGTTCGGACCTGGTTGGCCGCGACTCAGGTTATCGCAAGTCCAAACTGATTGACAACTATATTCATTCAGTCGTCAAGACCGAAGAAGAAATGCGAAGCCTTTGGGTTGACAACCGATTGACAACCGCGTGTCGAGAAGGGTACACCCTGATTTATGATGAATTCACACGATCTCGAGCGGAAGCCAATAACGTCCTATTGAGCGTTCTTGAGGAGAAAATTCTTAATCTACCCAGTATGCGCCGTACGGGTGAAGGCTACCTTGAGGTTCACCCGGACTTTCGAGCGATATTTACTTCGAATCCTGAAGAATACGCTGGTGTGCATAAAACTCAGGACGCTCTTCTCGATCGTCTGATCACAATAAACATCGGTCATTATGATCGTGAAACCGAAATTCAGATAACAATGTCAAAATCCGGAATTCCTCGATCAGACGCGGAAACCATTGTTGACATTATCAGGGAGCTTCGCATGGTCGGGGTAAACAACAATAGACCCACGATACGTGCATGTATAGCTATTGGAAAAGTCCTAGCTCACCTGGGCGCCCGGGCTCGGGAAAATGACCCTACTTTTGACTGGGTTTGCAGAGATGTATTGAACACTGACACTGCGAAGGTCACTAGATCCGGGCAGTCTCTTATGCAGGAAAAGATCAGAGAGGTCATCAGTAAAATCTGTCGCCAAAAAAAGACTCAGAAAAAAGCGACAAGGGTACCTGAGAAAGGGAACTAAGTAAGATTGGAGTGAAAAATGGGCCAACGTAGATCAAATAATATTCGAGGTCTTCGAGATATCCGCACCTATTCCGGCAAGGTTGACGTTGCAGGGGTTCCTTACCTTGCTTTTATGAAAATAAGCTGCCTCGAGATGGAAAAGGCTCGTCGGGGGAAGGAACGAAACAGTATTTTCAACAGAATGCGAAACATCGATTCCAGGATCAGTGATATTGACGCTGAGAGAGACTTAATACTAAAGGAACTCGGCAAAAATCAGGAAACTCAGGCGGGTCGTACGGCAACTAACGATGGAACTCGCCAAAGAAACGGCATTATGCGCGGCAGGACGAACGTTCTATCCAGTACTGGTGGCAACAAGGATAAGGACGGCTTCAAAATAAGGTACTAATTGCGCAACCGAACAGCGGTGTTCTGTAGTTCCTGAAAAGGGGGATGTGAATCATGATCAAGATTAAGACAGCCAATGGGATTAGAACCAGCTCGGAAATAAAAAGTTATCGGTCCTTGCGACATGCCGTAGGGGCTCCTCTAAGAGCCCTTGATTGGGGACGGATGAAAATGGGCCACGCAAAACGTTTGGCAAAAAAGGATTGGAAGATCTGGTTCCGGGCAGGGACCCAATGTGGTATGAGTAAACGGATCCTTGGAAAATGAATTCCGAAAAGATGGAAGGAATAAAAAATGAAGATCAACTGTCTTTCCTGTGGCCACAGCATTTATCTCGATGATGCCTATGATGATTTTGAGGGGCCGGTCAAGTGTTATGTGTGTAGCGCCCTTCTCGAGATAAAAACCGTAGAAGGACAACTAAAAGCTATTCGGATCACGACCATGCCCGGACAGAGCGTTGCGCCGACAGTCACAATAAATGTCGAAGAATACCTTAAAAAAGGTTCAGCGGTCTAAGCATCAGACACGCGGGGCAGGGAAGGAAAGGAATTGATTATAGGGTCGCAAAATGGTTCACGTGATCGCTGCGTTTTACGACTCGATAAGCGGTAATCATGATGAAAAAAGTCACTAATATCCCCGTTAAGAGCGTTCGGTATATGTACGCCGTAATCCCCGGCGATAAAGAGAGATCGTTTGGACCCATCGGGATTAACAACGCAAAAGTTTACACTATCTCGGCCGGCGGTGAAACCGCTGCGGTCGTTAGTGACGTGCCGAATGTAAAGATACGTCCTGAACGAAAAAACCTCGCCGCGCACCAGGGTGTGTTGAAGACTCTCCTTGAGCAAGAGGACGTTCTCCCAATGTCTTTTGGAAACATCTCGAGTAGTAACGCCGCGGTGAAAAAGTTTCTTGCTCAAAACAGCCCTTCTATAAAAAAGGCCTTCAAAAGAGTTGCCGGGAAAATAGAAATGGGGCTGAAAGTTAACCTCGATGTCCCAAATATATTTGAATACCTGGTGAGAACGTATGATGAGCTTCGTATTGCTCGTGATGACCTGTTACGACCAAATCGGGAACCAACCCAGGATGAGAAAATCGAACTCGGCCGCCTTTTTCAGAATATTCTCGAATCAGCCAGAGATCAGCACTTTGAGACGGTTTCTGAAATCCTTGCCGCCTGTTGCTCGGAGATTAAAAGGAACAAATGCGGGGATGAACGGGAAGTCATGAATCTGGCATGCCTGGTGGATCGAGGCGCAGTCGAAAAGTTTGAAGATGGGGTCTTCAAGGCAGCAAATATTTTTGACGACAACTTTGCCTTTGATTACAACGGGCCCTGGGCGCCACACAATTTCGTGGAGATCGAAGTAGACATCTGAGCCATGATCGGAGCACACAATGTTTCTCGTGGATGACATTCTCTTGGCTCCATTTAAAGGTCTTATGTGGGTCTTCGAGGAGATTCGTGATGCGGCCGACCAGGAACGCGGTGCAGAAGCAGATGCAATAACCTTAGAACTCCAGCGACTTTACACGACGCTAGAAAGCGGCAAAATAACAGAGGCGGAGTTCGACCTGAAGGAAGCTGAACTCTTGGACAGGCTGGATCAAATTCAGGAAAGTGGAGATCTTGAAGAGGTTGAAAACGATCCCGATGAAGTGTGACACTGAGTGCTCTCATGGTAGTCTTGATCCGTTGGTTGCTGATAATTCGCACACAGATGGTGTGAGCAGTAACAACGCAACCAGTATTCCTGGGTGTTTGTGGAATTCTCGGAGTGGGTGATGCAGGATTTGGAATTAGAAGCGACTGAACATGTGAGCCTGTGTGAAGCTCTCGACCGAATTCTGAACAAAGGCGCCGTAATCATGGGAGAAGTCACCATTTCGGTGGCCAATGTGGATCTCATTTATCTCGGATTGCAACTCGTGCTGACTTCCATAGAGACGTCTAAAGTGATAAAGGGATCATTTCCCGACGAAGCCAGGAACTGACCTATAACGACCGGTACGGAGAAAATCTTATGGAACGTGTGCAGGCATCACTGGTTCGCTCGGATTCACTCAGCGACTTCGCGAGAATCATGAAAGCCGGTACAAACGGTGGCTCCACCTCGGGGAAGAAAAAAGGCCGTCTCAACCTCGATCAGGAAAAAGTCAAAAACGGCCTCGGACAATTAGTCCTGACGGTTGTCAAGCTGCTCCACGAACTTCTGGAGCGACAGGCCATTCGGCGCATTGAGGCCGGTTCTCTCACTGATTCGGAGATAGAGGGTCTCGGGGTAACCTTGATGATGCAAGCACAGGAAATAGAGCGACTCAGGAAGGAGTTCGGCTTGGAAGAAGAAGACCTCAATCTCGATCTGGGCCCTCTCGGAAAAGTCCTCTAAGGAGAATAATGATGGCAATTAAGCGATCTATGCGACATTCAGTGGAGACCACTAACCTTGCAGACCTCCTTGAGCGAATATTGGACAAGGGAATTGTCATAGCCGGGGATATAAAAATTAAGCTCGTGGATGTGGAACTCCTGACAATCCAGATCAGGCTCGTGATATGTTCCGTTGACAAGGCGAAGGAGATGGGCATGGATTGGTGGACCAACAACCCGGCTTTCCAGAGACAGAAAATTGAAGCCCCGGCTATCCCACAACAGGCTTGAAGGGTTCTCGACAATCATTACAACAGGCGGGAACTCTCGCTATGGTTCGCCAAGTTTGCATGCTTCTCAATGTTAAGCCTACCGAATTTTGTGGAGGGGATACCATGGAACATGCCGGCTTAGCCCAATGATTTGCCGGTTAATCACCGAATCGTATCGCTGATTGCTGTCGACGTTGCTTCAGGAGACACGAGGGAATAGGGCCTTCGGCCAGGCAAGAGTTCAGTTGCGGTTTTTTTGTGGATGAGGTGAAATACTTGGATCTAAACACAATAGAACAATTGGGCCAAGGCGATCCGAATCATTACCTAGAAATGTTCGGGATGTTTCTTGAATCCATCCCATCTTCTTTTCTCTTGATTAACAGAGATCTGAGGGTGGTCGTGGCAAACAAGAACTTCATTACAAAAAGCCTTAGAAGTCATCAGCAGGTGATAGGTCAGAAGCTGGACCTGGTACTTCCTGAAGCCATCACCGAACACATGGATATAACAGGCAAGGTTCGCGAAGTATTTGTCAAGAAAGAGCCAATAACAGGCGCCAGGTTGACCTATCGTGCACCGGGCATTCCCATTCGAACTTATTATTATAGTATTTTCCCGTTCGCGTGGCTCGGAGAAATTGAACACGTCATTCTGCTGATGGAGGACGTCACCGAACAGGTGAGGTTGAGCGAAGAAGTACGCAGAGTCGAGCGCCATTTGGCCAGCGTCGTGGAAAGTGCCAGAGATGTGGTTCTTTCCGCGGATTCGCGAGGACTAATTCTGACTTGGAACACGGCTGCAGAGAGACTTACCGGTTACTCGTCCTGGGAAGCGAGAGGACGATCCTTCTTTGAAAGATGTGCTCCCGAAAGGAGTAAAGAACTTGACGAAATCTTCCAGAATATTAGGAAGGCAGACAAACCTCAGACGGGAGAATGGGAGCTTGTTACGAAAGATAATAACAGGATACCCATGAGTTGGATCTTCTCTTCTATGAAAGACGAGAAATCAAAATCCGTAGGGGTCGTTGCGGTCGGGCGGGACTTGACTGAACATCGAAAGCTTGAAATGCAACTCCAGCAGTCACAAAAACTTGCAGCACTGGGAGTGATGGCGGGAGGCATAGCTCACGAAATCCGCAACCCTTTGGCTGTCTGCTTTTCAGCGGCCCAGTTCTTGAACAATGATGAAATCACTTCGGAATTACGTCACGAGTGTGTCGAGCGAATAATGAAGGGAATAGACAAAGCTTCGTCTATCATTGAAAACCTTCTCCGATTTGCGCGTCCTTCTTCGGCCACGGAGATGCAACGTGTCAGCATCGTGGCGGTCATTCGTGAGTCATTGGAGCTTGTGTCCAACCAGGCAAAAATCGAAAAGATCTTGGTTTCGGTTGACTTCGAGAACAATGACATGACCGTGCAAGCCAATGCAAACCTTCTTCAACAAATGTTTCTCAATCTCTTCCTGAATGCAATCAACTCCATGCCCGATGGCGGTAAACTTATGGTTTCCGCTAAACGCTCGGCTAATGAGGCAATAGTACATATCGAGGACACCGGTTGCGGGATCGCACAAGATAACTTGGAGAAGATCTTCGACCCGTTCTTCACTCTTTCTCCTGTGGGCAAGGGAACGGGATTAGGGCTCTCAATAGGCTACTCCATCGCAAGGCAGCATCTTGGGGCCCTCGAAGTTCAGAGCACTGAAGGCGAGGGAACGATCTTTACCGTTAAGCTACCCCTCTTGTGATTCATGAGGCCACTCGTTATGGAAAATGTTGGTCACACAGTGTTGATCGTGGATGATGAACCGGACATGTGCTGGGCCCTACAAAACCTCTTGGCAGCCGAGGGATTTGAGACCAGGGACGTGCAGTCCGGCGAGGCCGCGCTACAGTTGATCGAGATCATGAAGTTTAATACTGCTCTTTTGGACGTCAAGCTGCCGGATATGGGCGGGTTGGAATTGGCGAGGCGGATAAAATCTGTAGCTCCTTCAATCAGAATAATCATGATTTCAGGATATTATTATAAAGACGATCTAGACATTAAGATGGCCGTGCAGGCAGGGCTGGTGGAAGGGTTCATCTCCAAGCCCTTTCTCCATGAGGATGTAATCGGAATGGTTAAGGCCTGAGCCGCCCCTACCAAAGTCTCGGGTCATGTCCAGACCCGCATTGACAGGTTCTTTCTTCTGAGCTACTTGCAGAACTCGGTAAAACCGTCACCCCGGCGGGAACCGGGGTCCAGAAATCCCTGAAAAACTTGGATTCAGCTCAAGATCAGTTTTTGCGGGTCTACCTGTTCTCTGAGCGTTTTGAGTTCCAAGTCTGTCGGGGGAACAGCCTGAACGGTTTTGGATAAATCAATTCCGAATCCTGTGTTAGATGCTACTTCCTCAGGAGAAACTCCGGGATAATGTTGAGACAGGATCATTTCTTTTGTCAGGGGATGAAAAGCCATGACCGCCAGATTGGTCACCACAGCCATCGGGCCGCCTCGACTGAAACCGGCCTTTTCTCTTGAGTCATTACCGCAAAGCCACCCTGGACTGGTAAAGTAATCCAATTTTTCAACAAATCTTCTCTTTTCATGTTCCATAAAGATTATAAATCCTGAGGCTAGACAGGCAGCGTCACAAGCGCCTCCACTTCCTGGAAATCGAGTCTTCGGATGATGGTAGTCTCCCAGGCAAGTTGAGTTCAGATTGCCGAAGCGATCTATCTGAGCGGCTCCGAGGAACGCTATGGTTCTGAGTCTCTTGTTTGAAAGCAGAGAAAAAGATTCGATAAGTCCTGAGTTCATTGACGCTCCAGCCATGACTCTGGGATCCGCTACCGCCAATGGTAATTCGTCCAAAGATGGGTCTATGCCACCAGTTTCGAAAAAAACAACGGAGTTCGCAGCATGTATGCGTTTGGCCACAGTAGCCGCTAAAATGGAAATTCCTGTTCCTGCAAACACCACGTCACCGTCATTAATAAGCCTTCCAGCGGTGATAGCCATCATTTCGAGTTTGGAATATCCGCTCACATCACCTATTCCTTATTTGCGATCCAGCCCCACAGCGTATCCCAAGGTAGGATCCGCCTTGATCTTGAGCAACTGCGATACTCCAATCTTTTCCAGGTAAGCCATCTGATCCGGTATGTCGTAAACCCATTCCTTGAGATAGCGTTCAAACTTATTGTCATCGTGTGCCATGTCACTGTAAAGCCGCAAGTGAGCAGGATCATAGTCATAGAAATAGTGGCAGGCGGTCGGATGAGCCGCCATGGGCGCTTTTACCACAGCATCTATCAAGAAAGGGGGCAGAGAGTTCTGGTCTGGATCACGTCGAATCTCAGATCTGGGAAGAATTTCCTCGCAGGTGACTATGACTTTGGACGCTGAATTGGCTTGCTCCAGGTCGGCAAAGGTCAAGCCCTTTATTCTGACTGTTCCATCTGCGCCGACGTATTGGGCGTGGATAATGGATACGTCAGGGTTTAGAGCCGGCAAAAGGACAACTTTGTCGTTTTCTTTTCCAAAGGGGTTTTGGGCTATTTCCAGTTTCTTTATTGGTATTTTCCCCTTACCTCTGTCCTCTTTGGGAAAACCATCCATCCTCACGATGTCGGTTTCGAGACCGGATTTAGTGACCATGTACGGCAGTCCCATGGCCCCGCCCAAAAAACGCAAACTCATCTGATAGTTAGAATAATCTTCTATTTTTATAAGTCCTGCGCTTACAGCCTTTCTGAAGCGAATACAGGTTGGCGCGAATCTACCCATGCCGCCGTAGGCAATTTCAAGGTGGCTCACACAGCCCGCTCCGATTAGTAGATCAAGGGCCTGACCATGTGAGTGACACACAACGTGCAAATTCTGAATTCCTTGTTTGATTATCTCTCTGGCGATGAGCATTGGGTTCCGGTTAACTGTGAAACCGCCTAATGCCAATTGATCACCATTTTTTATGAACTTCGCGACCGCTTCCTCAGCAGTCATCAGTTTGGATTGCAAGTTATCGTATGGCATGTGTGTTCCGACCTACGTTTACGGTAATCAATCGTCTGGAAAGGCTCGTCTTTTCAAACCAATCGTTGATGATCAGACTTTCGTCCATGCTCAAAATGGTCACACCGCAATGGTTTAATTCGACCTGGTTGTTTTTTGAAAACACCGTCTGCTGGACCAACGTACTCTCCCGGATCGAAACGACGCAATGCCCTTTCAGACCAATACTCACATCCCAGCCACGTGTGCAAGATAAGTCACGACGCTTACTACGAGCGATCCGAGAAAAGCCGATCCGAACGAGCGGACCTGAAAACCGGAGACCATCGATCCGGCCAATAAGAACAGCAGGGCGTTGATCACAAACAAGAACAACCCAAGAGTAAGTATCGTTACAGGTAAAGTGAGAATGACAAAGACGGGGCGTACCAGGGCATTGAGAACGCCTAGAATAGCCGCTCCAACCAATGCCGCTCCAACACTGTCCACCTTTATGCCTGGAATCAGATACGCCGCCACCAGGATAGCAACAGTTGAGATCAACCAGCTTACGAAAAATCCTAACATGTCAATTACCTCGGATCGGACAATTGCTCCAAGCAGTTCTTGCGCTGCTTCAGATAAGTTTGGATCATTCCACAGATGCGCCTGGCCTTGGCAGACTTGTTATAGTATTTTCCAGCCACAGCGTGTACGACATGAGACAGACCCATATTGAACGAGGGCCTGAGCCATGGAGCTACCTCAATGCGTTCGGCAACAAGGACTTTTCTGTACCCCATCGATTCCTTGAACCTGTTCAGGGCCGCTGATTCACCGACCAAGCCGCGCATACCGTAAGACACATGATCTATTTCAGGCCTTCCGATGGCCGCCTTTGTGGAGATAAACATCAATGCGTTCATTACCTGATACTTCAGCAAATCCCGCCGGTTAAAGAGTGCCTCCCCGTAGAAGCCCCCCCTGTAAGTAAAATCCACCCTGTAGGCGGCAAGTTCGGTTCCAACAAACGCTCCCCATGCCTCAAAAGCCGGATTATCCGCGGCCGCTCGAAAATATTTTTTCCACGCCTCTATTGTATTCTGGTCACACACGCGTCCCTGGCGCTCGTATGTGTCTTTGATGAGATCGAGTCCGTCTCGGAAAAGTAACTCCATCGGTATTTTTGCAACCGTACATTTCCGCAAGGCCCGTCGAGTTTCCTTGCGCTGATTTCCGGAAATGCTGTGCAAATCGTAGCTCTTATCATCCACCAAATAGATGTGGCCCGGAAACGCCGGCACGTTGTCCCCTGTAGGATATCGGAGAAAGAGGGCTCCTGCTCTCCATAACTTCTTTATACTCTCAGACGACATCGATATAGGGCCTTTACACAGCAACGGCACGTACATGCGCAAGCCGTCCGAGTGCCACAAAGATTCGTCGGTAAAGACTACACGCACTCCAATTGTTTCAAGGAAACTCTTGAGAGCCCTGTCTTCGGCACTCAGTTGGTCGGTCTGCAATGGTTGTTTTGCCATCCGACTGAAGCTCGGTTCCTCTTTCAATGCTGCGTCGCTTTGCCTCATTCTCTCAGTCAGGTGCTCAAGACAGACATGGTTGGCCATTGCGTGAGCAAAGTTCTTGTCCAGGTTACTTGAACACCCTCGTTAGTTCACACTACGAGCAATAATTTCAACTGACTTGCGCGCTACCTGGAAACCCAGTTCCCTCATGACCCCTGAAGACTTCCGATAGCCCCCGTCTCGAATAATATTACATAGTCGCTCAACCTGTTTCTTGTCTCTTCCCACAATCTCGCAGGTTCCTTGTTCCACATATATCGGTCTTTCAGTGTTTTCGCGACAGATCAAGCACGGAATATTGAAAAAACTGGCTTCTGACTGAACGGAACCTGAATCCGACAAAACCAAGGCCGACCCCGCCATCAAAGAAAGAAATTCAAAGTAAGGCTCGGGAGGTACAAGTTTAACATTTGAAAGACTTTCAATTCTCTTTATGGAACCAAATTCCTGGAGACGTTTCAGCGTGCGGGGATGTACCGGGAAAATTGTTGAAAACGGGATCACCTCAAGGACGTCGATAATTTCTTCAAGGGCCTCTGGATAATCCACGTTAGAGGGCCGGTGTATAGTTGCAAGGGCGTAAGATTCCTTTTCAACTCCGTAGCTTTCCCACATTTTCCTTGCGCCTATTTCCGGCAGAAATAGCTGGAGAGTTTCCAGCATGATATCTCCCACCAGGTGTGCGCGGCTCATGTCGATACCTTCTCTTCGGAGGTTTTCCATTCCTGAAGGCTCTGATACAAACAGCAGGTTGGAAAGATTGTCAGTCAGCCGCCGATTCAACTCTTCCGGCATGGTTTCGTCAAATGATCTCAAGCCCGCCTCAACGTGAGCCACGGGAATAAACAGTTTTCTTGCAGTGAGCGCGGCAGCAACAGTAGAATTCACGTCACCCACCACGACTACCATGTCCGGCCTAATTTCTCGGCACACTTTTTCAAATTCAATCATGACCCTTCCGGTCATTTCACCATGGCCCCCCGAGCCCACTCCCAGATGTCTGTCCGGTTGGCACAGGCCGAGCTGTTCAAAGAACACATCACTGAGCATCTTGTCATAATGCTGCCCTGTATGAATTATAATGTGTTTGAGGTGCCCATATTTCCTCAACTCCATGTCCAGCGGTGCTATTTTCATGAAATTGGGACGAGCGCCTACGACGCTCACAATTTTTTTTGGCATTGGGTGTCACTTTCACCAATCATTGGACGACAGTCAACGCGCAACATGATAAAACTTGGCACGACGGTGAAAATTGAACCGGGTCTCGTTGTTGTATCGACATTTCCTCTACCATCGCCTTCTTGTCCGACCAAATCTTGAGGTTATCCCGCGGATCAATGCAGCGTAATCCTGGCCAACCTGTTCCCAAGAGAAGTTTTGTTCCGCCATTCTGCGCGCGTTTGTCCCCATTTCCACTAGTTTATCCCACGGGACCTGGGAAGCTTGGTACATAGTCTCAGCCAATTTTGCAGGGCAAGGATCGGACACAAAGCCGCACTTGTATTTCCTGACGAAGTGAGCGGTCTCATCGACGTCGTTGACTAATATGGGACGCCCAAGCGCCGCGTACTCCGCGAATTTAGTCGGAAAAGCCGCTCTGGATGCTATATGCCCTGGCCTGGCTGAAACCAGGATAGCCACCGACTTAAAGAGTTCCACCATTGATTCCTGACTTACCATGTCCGCCAATTCTACCCGTGATCCGAACCTCTGTCTGAGGGCCTTCTTCAGAGGTCCATCACTCTCCCTGAATCCGACCATCAGCATTCGCACTGAAGGATCCCCCAGCCTGTCGAACGCCTCCACGAACTCATTTATTCCCTGCCACACATGGAATCCTCCGGCATAGCCGAATTTGAATTCCGGCTCTTTAGGCTGCGGAAGGCATCTAAACAGTTTCAAATCCACGCCGTTGCGCACCACGCTTACTCTTTCCTTTGCCACGCCGGCGGCAATGAGATCTTCCATTTGCAGCATTGACTGAGTAAGCCAGTAATCTGCCGAAGACATGGCCATTGCATAGGCTATTCTGACTCTGAGAGAGGCAGATCGACGTTTCTCTCCTGAGCGTAACTCATTGGCTTGCGCCGACTGAGATACGTCATCCCCATGCATGTCCAGTATGATCAGCCCCGGGACAAACATACGGGAAAAATATAAGGCTTGGCCCACCATTGGTGCGCCGCAATATACGAAATCGTATTGTCTGAGGACAGGGAGCCACCAGGGCATGAAGAGTGAGGCAGTCGTCTGGGTGTCCAGCGGTTTGTTGTCGGACATGAAGAACAAATCACATCTGACGGCGTTTTCTTCGAGGCCCTCGGCAAGTTTTCTGATCCTGAAGGAGTAGGCTGAGTCAGTGTTCCGGGAAAATCCCGCTATTGCTAGACCTGACGGATCCATGCGTAGGACGCTCCTGGATTGACGGCTGAATTCGGCCCGCAGCATCGGTTAAAATTTGGCCTGTTTCCAACGAACCGACCACTTTAATGACACTGTACAAGCCAAAATTATATGTTATCTGAAGATCATACGTTTAACAAGGATTACCATTCGAATGAGGCCCCAAAAACAGGTTGACAATTGCGTGGGGAGATACCAATGTTTCCGATATTATTATGATGTGATATCGTTCGATATATCTTTGGTTCTGCAAATGCATATTGGTAATTCATGACTCCTCGCTGGATAGTGAAAAGGGGGCTCAAGTGGGCTGTGGAATGGGGTATGGCCTGCAGTGGTCTGGGGTTCATATATAGACGAACTCCGAGGTTTCGCAATGGGTACCGGATCCTCACGTATCACAAGATCTCGAAGAAGCCCAGTGATTCACACGGACTGAGCACTGTTCACTTTGAAGAGCACATGAAGTTTCTGGCCGACACCTATCCGGTTATCGGTCTCGGGGATCTCGTGAAACGGCTGATAGAGGGGCCTGTTCCGGAAAAACATTCTGTTGCCGTCACCTTTGATGATGGGTACCATGAATGCGGCGCCGTCGTCAGAAAGGTCTTGGATCGCTTTGGTATACCGGCAACGTTTTTCGTAATAACCGGTATCCTGGATGAAAACTTCCCGCCGCAACAAGGACCCTATCTCACTTGGCAGGGAGTTCGGGAACTTCATTCAGCGGGTTTTTCAATTGGATCCCATGCGACCCATCATGTCAGCCTGGGAGATCTTGAGTTGCCCGCCGTCCAAAACGAACTTTGCAATTCTTGGAGTCGGCTCCTGGAGGAACTGGGAACTCCTGCATCCGGCTTGGCTTATCCTTACGGCACAATGCGTGATTTTTCGCCTGCGATAGCCGACATAGCGAGAAAGGTGGGTTATCAATATGCAGTGACTGCCATACACGGGCTTAATCAGCCGGCTTGCGACCCCTTTACACTCAGAAGAACTACGATTACAGCCGGAGACGGCTTATCCACGTTCCGCAGGATATTGAAAGGTGATCTTGATCCCTGGGCCCTCGTGGATCGATGGGCTTATAGACTGCAGAGACCTCATGCAGAATAGTCGTATTGACTAATCTGAGCAGACAGAATTGAAACAGGCTTCCGCACGTCCTTGGTTGGTACGGAAGCCTGTTTGGTCTGTGGGCGGTTAGGCCTGGATTATTATCTGGAACCCTGTCTTCCGAATGCACCGGACAAGCCCAGGGACCAACCCTGGAACATCAGGAGTCCTTTTACGTTTTGATCGACCCAGATATTCGCTTTGGCAATGGTGCTCCTTGGGACATATACCAGATCATCGCGTCCCAATGTGTAATCAGTAGTTGCGTTGATCGCTGTGAGATCAACCGTCCTGGGTGCGATAGATCCGTCCGGAGCCTTTGACAGGAGCAGTACGGTTCTTGGTTCGGCAGTACTCTTGGTCCCCCCTGCCATGGCAATAGCCTGCTGCACTGTCAATGGGCCTCTCATATTGAACACGCCGGGCCGGTTGACTTCCCCGTCAATGAACACCAGGTTACCGACCACGTCCTTCAGCAGTACTGACACCTGCATGTCTGCAATTATGCTTGCATACTGCTTGTTAACTACCCTGGTGATTTCCGGAAGAGTCAGCCCCGACGCCCTTATGTCGGGTATAAAGGGAAGTGATATGTTTCCATCCGGGCGTATGGCCACCACTCGAGCCTGCCCATACGGAGCAGTTGCGATTGCCTTCTGGAGTTCATCCAGCTTGGCGTTAAACTCTCTTACCGTGACTGTAATCTCGGGCTCCCGCAGCAGATCCGCATAGACCTGCTTCAACATGTCGGAAGCCTGCTCGGAAGTCATGCCGGCAACCATCACATCCGGTTTTCGAGGAATGCTTATCCTGCCGTCAGGTCTTACCCTTACCGTTCGGTTTAACTCCGGATGAAAGGCGAATTCCACGTCGACGGAATCCTTGATGGACAGCTTATACGGTCCAGGGGTTTTCTGCGGAACGGTTAGGTAAAGGAATTCCATGGTGTCGCCTTCAGCAAGGCGGTATAGATTGGCTGGGAAATGTTGGGTGATCCTGGGTCCCATCATTCCCGGAGGCGGGTCGGGAACGATCCCGCGATGCCTTGGGATCACGCATCCTCCCGATATCAACACAACAGTTATGACAGCGGCAACGGCGGTCCTTGCGGTCATCCAGCGTCCGACAGGCTGTGCAGCGATGCCGGTTTTTTTTGTCGTTTGCTGAAACATCCTCTCGAACCCGTGTGCCTTAGAGTGGATGGTTGCTTTCGTATATGTGGAATCCATGATTCTAGATCCTTCTAGAAAGCTACATCAAGAGCGACAGTCATTCCGTCACGCTTGAGTTCCATCACTCTTCCCTGACGGTTGATGGTATCGTGAAAAATACTCTCGTGGTGATATCCGAACTTGGCCATGAAGCCTGGGCCGCTCATACAGGTTTTCAATGACAGCCCCATGGTCATATCCACGTAATTCAGGTAACTTGGCGAAATGCCAAAATTCATCCTGGTGAATCCTCCTACGGCCACCCCGCCCAACGGGAGCATAAGTTGCGCATGGCCCCCAAGACAGGGAAACATCTCATCTACGTTGATACTGTCTGTGAAGTTATTTTGTAACTCACTGCAGTCCCCGGGGGGACATGTCCCATTGTAGGCGCCAGGCGAAAAAACGCGCATCCTGAGATCCAGATATTTGAATTCGCCGTTAAGACCTGCCAGCCAGTTTGGAGCGACAAGGAAGTCAAGGTCATAGCCCAAGCCGTATGACGCGTAAAGCATTTCTAAACTTACAGGGCTACCTAGCGGCACCGTTATGGCGAGATCTGAGCCTGTTACATTTGCGCCGCCGATTATGAATCCGGGGTTGGGTAACCGGGTAAATCTCAACTCCCTGGGAACCGGCGTACTGCCCTTATACTGTTCAGGGATGCTTCCAAAAAATCTCAAGAGGTGGTGCTCCAAAGGCCGGACAGACGCGTTGAAACGAAATGTCAGGTTGTCGGAGGGCAGCCCCAAATCGGTTATCAAATCGTTCAGAGTACCGTACCCGGCCGGTTGCTGCTCAAAACCCATTCTTCCTTGTATCCTGCTATAGGTACCGTCCACCCCCAGAGACCACCTGGGGTTGTAATCCAGGGGCTCACAGTGGGATACCGAGGGCAACCCAAGAGCTGTCATCAGCCAGACAACAATAAGCAATCCGCCTAAAGACGTTGATTTGGTCGTCAGGCTGTGGCAAGCCTTGTCCCTGCAAGGTGCTTGATCATCACGAATCAGATTGACAACCTTCATTTGCGAAAGGTTGGAAAATTTTGACAACTTTTTCATTTCTCTTGCTCTGCTTCTAGACATCGAGAGCGTACACGTTTCGAAGCCGTCTGAACTCGAGACCCGGCCCCTTTATTGGAGGCTGAAGGTGTTTTTCAATCTCGGCGGCATAGAGCCTTACCTACCTGCGATTCAGGCCTTTCCCGGCTGAACCGTTGTCCACCGGTGAGTCGTCGGCCTCGAAAGTTAGTGTATCATCCGACGTTTTGGCATCTTCGGACACGAGTGAATGGTAAAGGCCTGTTACTACTGAATCTTTTAACCCTCGCACGTTGTCGACCGATCTGTATACGTTTCCTACCATCCTATCCTTGAAAAAGTCTGCCGCTTTGGCGAACAACGGCTTGTCCACCACTGCGGGACGATCCCACAACAAGTAGAGGCCCTCGGTAACATAAATTGGTCCATCGCGATTCACAGCCGCAAGCTTGCCTAGGGCAGCCGGAATAGGTGGCGACGGCTTTGGTTCGTCGTACTGTGAAGGGACAGTCTCAAGCTCCGACTTTCTGGCAAGCAGCATTTCTTTGTTTTGTTTGACAAATCGGAGCTGTTCAACTACGCATTGACGCATAGCGTCCCTGGCAAACAGGACTTCCTGCTCAACCGTCTGAACTTCACGGCTCTCAGGAGAAAACCTCAATAAGAGAGAATTCTTGTTGATCTCAAGTTGGACTATCTTTTGCTGAAAGGGCGACAAAGCCCCTGGGTCCACCATATTCTGCCTGGGGATGAAACCGCTGAAGGGGCTCTTTCCAGAATCCATCAGTTTCAAAGCCAGTTCGTATTCCCTTTCCTGGAAATCAAAGTTCTGCAGACGGTCTGCGATGGCTTTGACGGCTGTATTCTCAGAGGCCGATTGACCGGCCTGCTGATCGTTCCTGGATTCGAGAGCGTTAGAAGGATGCACGGAGCGCCTGAAATCAACATAAGCGCGCACATAATTCTCTGAGACCGCTTTGAGAAAAGCTGGATCGTGCCCGGCCACCTTGAGCGTGATCCTGGCAGGTGCTGAGGAAGAGTCGGCATCCAGGGAACTCGATTTCAAAAACCATCTTATGAATTCTCCCGATGACTTGAATTTTTCCCGACCGTCTGCAACCGTTTTGAGACTATCGGCGCCCGTTGCATTGGACGCTTTAGACTTGCCGGCGGCTTGAGAACCATTCAAGTCCTGATTTGCACCGAAAAGTTTTTGAGCAGACGCATATAATATATTAGTATTATTGAAGTATCTTATCTCCCTATCCATAGACAATGCTGGGTGATCCACTGACTTTCCGTCCAAGGAAATGAAAAATAAACGCGTCTCTACCGAATACGGCTTGGGGCTTGAAGGATACAGAAGCACTATCCCGACAATGATCATGATGGCTGGGATGAGAACCTGCTTCAGTGAAAGCTGCTTGACGGACTGGAGAAGCTGTTTAGCTCGTGACTCCAATTCTGAAGATTTTGGATTCGGACTCGAGCCGTTTTCGCTGTCAACCTTGCAGGAACGATTCAACTTAAAACTTAGGTCACCCGGTTCAAAAGTCGGTTCGTAGGAAGCCTCGCCTATGGCCGATGGATCCTGATTCCGGACAGCAGGCTTGTCCAAGGGATCACTATTCTTGGCTTCAGGGAGGTTAATTTCAGTAGTCGTTTCTGTTACCTGCCGCGGAGGAAATTCGCTTTTGGATGGAGACCCGGAATTTTCTTGAACAGCACCCTCATTGCCAAGATCAGAAACGGTTGTCTCTTTCGTCTGACCGCTTTGACCACCTGGCTGCGCTCGGCACAAAGCTGCATCATGAGTTGTCCCACTGATCGGTGATGCGGTGTCGACGCTATCGTTCAACGTTGTTTGACCTGCGTTCAATGGGTATTCTTCCGACCGTTCCTCAGATTCGAACACAAAGTCGCTGTCTAACTTGAAATGGTAAGCACTTTCAACCCCAGGATTTTCGGCTGAATCAAGCGGTGAAAGATTTTGAGGCACAGTAGCCGAGGCATGCTGATGAAAGTCAGCGGGATCTGGTTCCGTGAAAGTTGCCTTGACCGGCTTCGCAGTCTTATGGGTATTAACTGAGGCCGTGCGAGAGAAAGCCTGAGTGTTCTCGAGTGGCTGATCAGGGTCAAAGTAAAGCTCATGCCCCCATGTGAAGTCTTCCAGAGCGCTGCAACCACGCGATTCACTGAAAACCGGCGCGGCGTGATCGTCCTGGGAGACAGTCTTTCCCTGGGGCGAGCGCTTGTGACTCACGAGATCGATGAGTTCTTTCCTGTTCAGCATAACAGATTCTCCTCAGGTACAAATATCCTTGGGAGAATTGGAGGCCTGACCGCCACTTTAGTCCATACATAATTTAGCGGGGTGATTTGGGGCCCCAGAAGTGTTGATGTTTGTCCGTTTACCGCGTTCGGCAGCGGACAGAGCCTGGGGAGCAGATGGGCGCTGATGGTTGCATCTGAGCATCTGACGGATGGACGGAGCGAGTTGCGTTTTTCATCAATCATAATAACAGTTTTTATATTGGTATGTTCAATGATTTTCATCATGTCATTTCTTGTTATTGGTTGATGTTTTTGCATTAACAACTTGTTATATTGTCATTTACTGGATACATACTGCCTTCATGTTTGATAATAACAGAAAAAGAGTAGTTTTGTCAAAGACTTTTTCGCATTTCTTAAAGTTTCATTTTAGCTTGACTTTACAGCACCCCAAAGATTAATATGTATTAAATTCCTAGAGCGGCAACACTATTATGATCAGTGAATTATCGAGATCTTATGCAGATGAGTTTCAGAGATTGAGCTGGGAGCTTTTTCCTAAAGGCAAAACCGGACAAGCTCGAGTGATTCAAATAACTGCTTCCCGATTTTCCGAGGGCGTCACCACCACGTCGCTGGCTCTGGCCTATTCCATCGCGCGAAGTCAAAGAGGTGAAGGCGTAATTGTGGTGGAGGCAAATCTGAGAGCCCCTTCGTTTCATCAGGTCTTAGGTCTGCGATCAAATGGATCCCTCGCCAGAGTCCTGGAAGATTCGGATGAGATCTGGAGCAACGTTGAATATATTGATGCCTACGGCCTGTCGGTCCTGCCTGCCGGAGAATTACCATCATCGTCCGACCCTGAAGAATTTGAAGTATCTTTGGAAAATATAGGAGATGTTTTATCGAAACTACGCGGCAGGTACCGGTACATTATAGTAGATAGTCCCCCTTTGGTGCCCTTCAGAGACTCCAGCATTATCGCCAGAGTCACTGACGGCGTCATATTCATTGTCGAAGCTGAGGTGACTCGTTCGCAGGTGGTCGATTTCGCTATGAGCAGGCTCAAATCGGCCGAGGCAACAATTCTGGGATTTGTCCTCAACAAGCGTGAATTCCATATTCCAAAGTGGCTGTACAGATTCCTCTAACAGCACAGAACAGTGAAACTCCTCTCAGAGAACCATTGCGCGTTCTGATGTTGACCCATAGCGTTTATGTCCGAGACGTTCGGGTGAGGCGCTATGCCGAATATCTTGCGCATGAAGGTCACTTTGTCGACGTAGTTTGTCTTGCATCTGAAGACGGCTCCAATCAGAGCAGACATCCGCGCGTCGGAGTCTATCCCATTCCGATGGCGAGAAGTCGTAAGCAGCGGCTGGGCCTTGTTTACAATTGGGCCTTGTCCGCTGTGATGATGTTCCTGTCCGTCAGTCGGCTCGACATTAAATGGAACTACGACCTGGTCCATATTCACAACATGCCTGATTTCCTGGTTTTTTGTGCGCTTCTCCCCAAACTGCGCGGTTGTCCGTTAATCCTCAATATTCACGACGCAGTCCCAGAGTTGGCTCGATCCAAGCTACGGCTGCCTTCTGAACATCCGCTAATCAGAATCCAGGTGTTCTTGGAAAAAATTTCCGTGAGGTTCAGCAACCACATTATAACGAGCACTTACGAATTCAAGAGAAGGCTTGTTGAGAGAGGGGCGCGGCCCGACAAAATAACGGTTATAACCAATGCGCCCGACTGTCGAATTTTCCGTCCTGACAATAATCGTCGGATGCGCAGAGTTGATCGGGATTATTTCACTCTGCTCTACGTGGGTACGGTAGCCTTCCGTTACGGCTTGCACGTACTGGTGAAAGCCTTAAGCCTGCTAAGACCCCAAATTCCTCACGTGAGATTGCTGGTTTACACAAAAATCCTTCATGAAGGCAAGGATCTTGACGACTGCACGGCCCAAGCGAAAAGTCTTGGGGTTTCAGATATATTCCAAGTGCATGCCCCGGTCCCGCTTGAGGATATGCCTGAAATAATGCAAAGCGCCGATATCGGCGTTTATCCTGCCCTGTGCGACTGTCACATGAACCATGCTCTGTCGCTCAAGATTCCGGAGATGGCGTGCATTGGGCTACCGATTGTAGCTACCAGGCTATCCGTGCTCGAGGAAATCTTCGGAGATGATGCCATGGCCTTTGTTCCCCCTGAAAACCCGCAGGCCCTGGCAACCAAAATTGTTGAACTGTACCATTCTCCAAGAATTATGGAATGTCTTGCCGAAAACGCACTCAAAAAGTGTGAGGCACTTAGCTGGGAAAACCAGTATACGGAATATCGACAAGTCTTGGAATCACTGGTCGGCCGAACTTTAAGTTAAAGCCCCGTGAAAGTCTCACCTAATGAATCCGGTCAATTGTCAATACCTCCTACGACGTTTCAGAACCTTGAGATTTGATGATTTCGTCCAGAGGATGCGCCTTTGGAATGAACACCGGAAGGAACGGCGAATCATCCAATTAGATCCGGAAGCTTTATCTATTGAGCGCGTCCACGCCGACACAAACAGGTGGTTGAAGGGAATGCCCGGCAGGAATTTGGCCGAGGTAGTCAACAGCGCAATTGAGTCATCGGTTCCTAAAGGATGGCTCCAAGACGAAAAATTTTGGCAAATCTTTGTGACACGTTACCGGCGGGAGGCGCAAGAATTGGTTGAGATGGCAAATTCCTTGTTGGCCGATCGTTTCACGGTGTTCCAGTGGAAGGAGATCCGGATGGGCAGTCCGGTCAGGTGGTCCGCCACAATGGAACCTGGTCGGCCCGACGAGGAATGGCCTGACAGATACTATGCCGATATTGACTTTGATCATGATGAAAATCGGCCGGACCTGGACGTAAAATGGTGCTGGGAGCTTAACCGATTCCAACATCTACTTTGCCTGGGTGCTGCCTGGAGGATCAGCCACGAGGAACGCTATGCCGTCAAGGCTCGGGAACATCTGGAAAGCTGGATGGCTAGAGTCCGTTACCCCCTGGGAATCCAGTGGAGCAGCAATCTGGAAGCAGGGCTTCGAGCACTGTCGTGGGCCAGGTGCCATTTACTGTGCCTTAATAGTAAGGCATGGGATAGCAGTTTCCTGGACCGGTTTGTAACATGCCTTTACCTGCACGCTTACCATCTTGAGAAAGAATTGACCGTCCACCACGCTGAAGGGAATCATTTACTGGGAGAGGCGTCAGCGCTATTTCAACTGTCGGTTTTATACCCTGTCTTCTCAGAGTCTTCCCGATGGCTACGCCGGTCGGTCGCAATAATTGACCGTCTTACCCCGAGGCTCATTTACTCAGACGGAGTATATGTAGAGCAATCGACCGGATACTTCAGATTCATAGCTGAATTCTTGTTACCGGTGATACACTTGGCAAACCACAGCGGAATAACGGTCTCAGAGGTCGTCTCGGATCGCCTGGCTGCGGGTTTTGACTTCATACGGGCGATTAGCCTCGGTTATAAAGAAGTTCCCATGATAGGCGATTCAGATACTGGGGTGGCAATCGGATGGCGGCTGTCCGACTTTTGGGATTTTAGCTCGCTGTTGTCGGCAGCGGGCGTCCTGTTGGAAAGGTACGACTTGAATAAGAATGCTGAGACGTTCCCGGCTGAATCTTTACTTATTACCGGGTGCGAGGGTCTGGATGCTTTCGAAGCTCAGAAAAAGATCCCTGTTGCAGGCATGGATGAAGTGTGCGTCTCTTCAGGCTTCGCCGCGTTTCCTTCCGGCGGCTACCTGGTGAGCGCCGACGACTCTTTCGGCATCATTTTTGACGCCGGCCAATTGGGAATCAGCCCAGGGTACGAACATGGACACGCCGATGGCCTTTCTTTTCAAATGGGTTTTCATGGCAAAGCGGCGATAACGGATACCGGAACAATGCTTTACAATGGTGATCCGCGTTGGCGGAACTACTTCAGGGGAACAGCCGCTCACAATACTCTCCGCATAGATGGAAAAGACCAATCGACCCCGATAGCAACATTTCGCTGGTCAGGGCCCTTGAACATCAAGTTGTTCGACCCGGTTGGGGGGACTGACTGGAGGCTGCTTCGGGGATGTCTAAAGCTTAGGTCGGTTGACCATACGAGGACTATACTTCATCTATTGGGGCAAGGTATTATTGTCATGGACAGCATAACAGGCCCCGGCGCGCATTTGTTGGAATGGTCCATGCATTTTGGGCCTGATTGGACCATAGAGAAAAAAAATGGGCGCCTATTTGGGGCTTTATCCGGTGCCGACCATCTTGACATCCTGTTACTCGGCATTGATTCAGGGCAAGTCTCTGTCCTTCACGAATCAACTGAGCCTATGGGAGGCTGGTATTCTCGTTTCTACGGCTCTGTTATCCCGACTTCCAGTATCCGGGCAAGTACTGTGAGGACATTGCCGACGAGCACGGTGACTGCCATAAAACCTCTTGGAAGACAACTGTCATTGCCCGGCGATATCCCGGAATCCATCATGACTGGAGAAATGCTTCAGTGGCTGCGTTCCGACTTTTTTTCTTCCTTTTCTCAGCCGTTCAGTTAAGGCTATGAGGGACGTTCATGCGGATACTACATATCCTGCACCGTTCAATTCCAGGCACTCATGGATACGCGGTGCGCAGCCGGGAAATAGTGACCAAGCAGTTGGCCAAAGGACTTGAACCCCTGGTGGTGACCTCCCCTTCTCAGGCGCCATTGGGTAAACTGGACGCTGAACATAGTGAGACCATAGAAGGTGTGAGGTATTTCAGAAGCTGCGGCCGACTGCTGGCTCCCCATACCGAAGTTCATGATCCAAGTCCTGTGCGGTCTGCCGTTCGTGTTCTTCAGAACTTATCTCTTCTCAGAATGGCTCTGAAAGTTGCAAAGGTTTATAAACCAAGCGTGATCCACGCTCATTCCCCCTTTACCTGTGGAATTTGCGGCAACATAACCGGCCGGCGGCTGAAAATTCCTACGGTTTACGAAATGAGGGGAATTTGGGAAGATTCCCATACCAGTCGTTATGGACTGAGCGAACGATCCATACGATACCGCACGGTCCGACTGTTGGAAAATATTGCGCTTTGGAAGGCCCGACAGTGTGTGGTCATTTCTGACTCTCTCAGAACGGAAGTTATTCAACGCGGAGTTCAGGCCGATAAAATCTCTATCGTCCCGAATGGGGTTGATGTCCAAAAGTTCATCCCAGGTCCGCCGTCATCGGATCTTCAAGAATCTCTTGGATTGAACAACAAGATCATAATGGGCTATGTCGGTTCATTTTTCCAGTACGAGGGGATCGATCTGCTGGTTGAGGCCATGCGCTTCCTCATGCCTGAGTTTCCTGAATTGAGCCTGCTATTGGTGGGAGACGGTGAACTAATGCCGGTCTTGAGGAAAATGGCATCCGATTTCACAGAGCCTGGAAGGATCGTTTTTACCGGGCGAATGCCTTACGAGAGGGTCATAGATTTCTACCGCCTTTGCGATTTCCTCGTTCTTCCACGGAGGAAGGCCAGAGAGTCAACGCTCGTAACCCCTCTGAAACCTCTGGAGATAATGTCCATGGCCAAGCCTCTGATTGCCAGCGACGTGGGTGGACACCGGGAAATCGTTGAGGATGGGCTTAACGGAGTACTGTTCGAATCGGGGAGTCTCGAAAGTCTTGTGGCTGGATGCACAAACCTCATACAAAATTATGAATTCAGACTTGATTTGGGAAAGCGGGCTCGAATGTGGGTGGAGGCCAACAGGGATTGGAATGTTCTCATTGATCGCTACGTCGACATATATACACATCTCTGCGGAACAACAGCCCCCTAGAACACGTCTTCTCGACCGTCTCTTATTATGAGCGTCTGAACACTATTTTTCCTGAGAGGGTTAGGATCAGGCCTAATCGAGGCCCTTGTAAGGCTGTCAAAAAATACGGCGACTGATTCCCCTTCCTCGCACCATGCGCAGACCCCCAGTAATTCTAAGACATGAAGCCCAGTCTCCCCTAATATGTATACCTTATCCTCACTGAATTCTTGAATGACGCCGGATTCAACGGATTTTCCCACAGACTGAGCGAGGGATTGTGTGGACATGAGGAGGCTAAGCATGAGCATCACGCTGAAGATGGCTCTCATGATCAATTGTCTCCATCAACCGGCAAATTCATTTTTCCTTCAGTGATTGCACTTTTTATCCGGGCCACCTATTTGCAGCCTCTACGCCGGAATCAATATGCTTGAGCGCAAATCGGTACGAGACCTAACAATTCGCGTTTGTCAGTTCACCGGACCTGCCGGTGTCAAGATCGTGGAGTCTTACGTTTTTTCAGCTTGCCCAGCGTTGCAAACACCCTGTACCCTGTAGCCTTTTCGAGCTGGCCGGGGCTGTAGAAGGTGTAATCGAAGAAACTCATGGTGAAAATTATACCTAAGGAAAGGGGAAACGAAAAGATGAATGCGGTTAAGACAAAAATCCCCGTACGAGGAAAAACAGGGCTGGTTGGAATAAGAGGCCTCCCGAGGATCTTCACGTCCACAAGTTTTTGTCTGGATTCCAAGTTGTCGAACCGTGCCTCTTGCGTCTTGGCCACGAGTTGGAGGTACTGTTCTTTGTTAAGGGTTTCCTGCAACTGAAGAATCCGGGCATCTTCAGTCTTTTCGAGAAGCTGTCGTAACTGTTCGAGCAATGATTCCCTGCTATTCTCGAGACTGGCCTTCTTGGTTACCAGAATTGACAACTCTCCACCTAACATACTTTGGAATTTAGCGGCAAGTTCAGCGTATTGTTGTGCAGCAGCCCTGTAATCTCTGCTTTGCGCTGTAAAGATTTCTCCGACCTGTAATTGCTTTTGCTCAGCTTGAAGCAACTGCACAGCCACGACATTGATGACGGTATTTTCTCCGCCTCTTTGCATGCTTGGGCTCAATTGACCGGAAGCCGTGCCACCTTTTCTCAATAATGTCATCATGTCTTGATACTGTTTGAGGTTGGAATCGAGATCCAGCAAAGAGTCGTCAACTGTCTTGATCATTGTAATAAGCTCTGTTTTTTGCCTTTCAGGCAGGGCCAGGTTCCATCGCTTTCTGAATTCGGTTAGTTCCTTGTTGGCGATTTCATAAGCCTCTTTTGCTTGCCTGAGTTGTTCGGCAAAGAAGGCTTCTACGCCCGGAAGCGAGTAAACCAGAGCGTGATACGGAATGTATTGATCCAACAAGACGGTTAGTATCTCTTGGACCTGCTTAGGGTTCGAATATTTCATGGACAAGTCAAGCACCCTGGACCTGGGAGCCGGGACAACCGTGAAACCGGTCAACAGGCTCCTTGCCCTGTTGCGTGCGATTTCGGAACGGTCTTTCTTGTCGGCGTCTTCCGGAGAAGGACCCGTCCCGAGAAGTTCGGTCACAAGCCTCGAAAATGCGCTTCCCAGCCTCGATGCCAGCCCGGGGGTGGTGCCGGCCCAGAATCCTGGACCCAAGGCCTCTACTGTCTTGGTCCATAGATCGAGACTTTGGAGAATCTCCATTTCCGTGTTTAGGTCCATTTCGTCCACGTTGAGGTTAATAATTTTTGAGGGGCCTGTAGTTGAAGAACCAGCCAGCAGGGATGCACTTTCCTTCTTGGCCGTCACAATAACCTTGGCGCTGGATTCATATCCCGGAGTAACGATTAAGCACGCAAAAAGAACTGACAGAGTCAGGAGCGGTACAATGAGTTTTAGTACCCAGATTCGCCGATATACTATGTTAAGAAGATCCCGTAAGCTTAAAACCTGGTCCTCTTTCATCTGATACCGTCCGTGACACTGTTATTGCATAGGATAAAATTATTGACGTACCCCAAAACCTGGAGGGTCCCTATCAAAACAAATATTAAAGGTCAATATGTTTTTATAATTGTTGAGTTACTGGACAAACCGAACGAATTTTGTTGTGGCATTTTAGATTCATCCGGTTCTGACGGCGCGTTAGGTAAACAGTTATAGACAAAGGCGAACAAGAAATATTTTCCGCAAAGATTATTGGATGTCACCATATTCCGTAAAAGTCTTGACATAATGTCTAACTCAGTAATAATCTAATGAATTATAAGTGGGGGTCCAGACGTTGAGCCGACGGATCCATCACAAGGTGGCGTTTCTCAGGAAAAGCATATATGCCATTCTCGTTAGTTCATCTCTGAACCCGAAAACTCCCATAGTTGGGTAGGAGGGACTTGTGAACAGCCAAGATGTATTTGCGGTATTATTCGGACGCCCTGGGGGAGATCCGGAACAGGACGACGAAGTACGCGCTGAGGGTAGAGAATACTTGGAGGTTCCGTTGCTCCTTTACGAGTCCACTTGCCCAAAAAATAGGGGATGGGTTCACAATATCTCGGAACACGGGCTCGGGGTTGTGGGTGTCGAGGCAAAGATTAATGAAAAAAAGAAGTTCGTGATTACTGCGGATGAGCTTCCGGATGTTACTCCTTGTGAGGTTGAGGCAGTCTGCTGTTGGATCAAGAAGCAAGCCCTGGGAAACGAATTGGACGCAGGTTTCGAAATCGTACAAATCTCAGAGGAGAATTGGGAAAAGCTCAGGGAAATGGTCCCAACGCTTGAAGTAGACGAAAAACTGAGGAGTGACGAGAGACTTTGCCTGGATCCGCCATTGAGCGTGCACGAGGCAGACAGACCTGAGGTTAGAGGACGAGTCCAGGACATCTCCGATCATGGTTTGCGAGTAGTTGGGGTTAGAGCAAGTGTTGGAGAAATGAAGAGATTCGTTCTGGATGTGGGAGAATGCTTGGACAACCACGGTATTGAATTTGAGGCTGTTTGCCGCTGGATTAAGCCAAGAGACGCCGAGATAGATTTTGATTCAGGATTCGAAATCACGGCAGTTTATGGGGACAGCTTCAAGAAAATTGTCAGGCTGATTCCGAAACGGGATCCGCACTGATGGGCGCAGGGAAAGTAAACCGCGTCACAAACTGGGTGATCTGCCTATAATTAAAGGTCTTTTTCCACTTTCCACAGGTGGTATCTCATCAACCTCTTCGACAATTACGTTCATGCTTGACGGACCGAGGCTTTTTTGAATTTCTTGGACAATAGATTCTCTTAGGGCCGCCGAAACCTCTTTTCTTGGCACCACCATCACCCTCACCAGATTACCGTCCTCCAAGAGGATTTGAGTCTCTTTAACGTCCTCCAAGTCGTAAAAACTGCATTGGGACAGGGTGTTCCGAGTGGCGGCCTTTTCGTCACGAATAATGAGATCCGAAGTCCGTCCAATAACTTCTGCCAAAAGCCAAGATCTGCGACCGCACAGGCATGGCTCTTCTTGCCTGATCGCAAGATCTTCTGTCTGATACCTAATAAAAGGCATGGCAAAATTCCACAGGCATGTTCCTACTATTTCCGATAGTTGCCCACGATATGGCAGCAGTTCCAGTATCCCGGTTTCCATCTGGACATGGTAGCCTTTGCCATACCGACATTGCAGTGCGTAGGCTACGAATTCGCTCTGGCCGTAACCATCAATGACTTTTGCCCCAAAAACGTTCTCTATGCGTTTCTTCATATAAAGATAGAGATTCTCGGAGGATGTTATCACAAACTTGGGTGGGGCAATATGCCGGTTGTTGCTGCTCATCCACCTTGCGATCATATAAAGACAAGACGGCCACCCTCTGAGGAAATTGGGCCGGACCCGCTCAAGCTCATCCACGATGGCCGCCATAGTGTGATCATCTGAATTAACCAGAGAAATTCTGAGTTCTTTTGAACCTGGGTAATATTTGAAAATATTTCTTGGTTCACTGAGAGGCTGTCCTTTAATGACCGCGATTTTGTCCCCATTCTTGTACCCCAACCACAAGAGGTGCCGCATAGCCTGCGCTCTTTCAACGGGAATGGTGGTTTTGTCAAAATAAAAATACATTGACGGGCCGGTACTCCCGCTGGTGTGAGACATTTCTCTATTCAGATGAGAAATATTTGTAGCAACCAAGTCTTCCCTGCGGTCTTTTATTATGTTCGCGGTAAGCAAGGGAATCTTTTTGAGATCGTCTAATGTCCGGATGTCTTCCGGTTCGATATGGTGTTCATCAAATAGTTGCCGGTAATACGGCACATTTGCGTACGCATGTTGTATCAAACTCCTCAGACGTATTTCCTGGTAGAGTTGGAATTCTTTCTCGCTCCAGTTATCGCTTTTTCTGTATAGCTCCATCATATTTCTATAGGGTTTGCCGTATCTGAGTGATGCGGGAATCAAATGATAACACGTTTCGAGCGTCTTCAAGATCGGCGGAGCCGACTTCTTGAAGTAGGTCTTCAAATAGGCAATCATCAATTTCCCCCTTTCTTGTCCAGCAGGAAAAGCCTCCTCAGACTTGCCATCTCTTCCTGGGACAACGCCCGCAGAATAATAAGAAATAGAATGTAAATGACGGCCGAGGCAGCCACGTTAAAAAAAATATTCCAGTCCTTGAGTAGTAAAGTGAAGGCGCCCATTCCTAAAGCAGCCAAGAGAGGCTTTTTCAAAATATCCATGAAAGAGATCTTGAAAAGTAGTTTTCTAATATAGAGGTACTGAAGATGATTGAATACAATTATGGTGAGCAGGACTGCCAATACCGCCCCCATTTCTCCGAGGCGCGGGATAAAAAGAAAATTTAGGATGAGGCTGACAAATACTGCTGCAATATTAATGTACAGGTCGGCCTTTTGATTGTCCGTGGCGATGAGCAATTGAGCAAGGACCAGCAACATGCCGTAAGGAATCATGGTTATAGCCTGAAATTTTAGCACTGGTCCGGCCGACGCGAACTTACTGCCGTATATCAATGAAATGATGTCATCTCCCAATACTATTGTTCCGGCCACTATGGGTAGGATTGCCAAAAAAACGTACCGCAGGGAGTTAACCGAACTCTCCTTCAACTCACTCAGACCGGAGGTTGATTGTTTTGTCAACAGCGGCAACACCGCCAGGGAGAAGGCCATAGGTAATGTTTCGCAAATACTGACAATTCTACCTGCAGCACTGTAAATTCCCACGGCTTCCATGCTCTGCAGTTTGGACAGCATGATTTCTGCCATGTTTAAATGTACAGTGGAGAAAATGGCTATGCCGGTAAAAGTGGGAGCCTCTCTGGCCAGGAGGCGCCATATCTCGGCCTTGAAAGTCCATCTAGGCATTCCATTGATTTGAACGTAACAATATAGCATGAAGAAAAAACCCAATATTCTGGTGCCGAGAATTGCATTAAATATGGCCACTATCCCGTAGCCGTAAAGCACTAGTGGAACACAAACCGCCACTCTCAAGCTGTTTTCGACTATATACCCGGCAGCTATGTACTCTGATCGTTCCACAGCCCTGAAAATGGACTCAATGTACCGAATGGCCGTTCCTGGAATCAATGAAAGAGAGCATACGAGAGCAGCTTGAAGCACTTCGTTATCGTACCTCATCACAAAGACGAGAATGTTCATTGCCAACATGGCAAGGAGCGACGAGACGACGCCGAAGGCTACAGAATTTAAAAAAAACAAGTGGATATCTTCCGGCCTTCTCGTGACCTGCCTTACGATGAGGTTTCCGAGGCCGAGAGAAGCAACGGTGGTGAAAATCAGCGAGAAAGACTGGAGCAGAGAATATTGACCTAGCCCCTCAACTCCGAGATACCTGGAGATTACTAATACAAGAACGAATGATAAGAAAGGATTGACAGCGTTGGGGACGGAAAGGGCTAAGGTGTTTCTTAGAAGGCTGCTCCGTGGTCCCATCTTTGTTTGGACTCCTGGCGGTAATTGCCATCAAGCCGCCTAATGATGGTACTTGTCCTAGAATCGAGGTAGGATTTCTGGCCTACAAAAACATTTTGACCGGAGGGCCTCCATCACAATAATCGGTTACGGCCTCTCCGGTCAAGTCAGCCAGTCAAAATCCAACATTACCTATATCCCGGTCCAGTCTTTCTTATTACCGAAAACAAGCCATAAAACGGCAGTGCCGACTGAAACAAGGAACAATATCTCCATTTCCCTCACCTCCGGGCTCTAATTTACTCAACGTCCCGAAAACATGTCAATACAAATTTACGTTTAGACCCTTTCACAAATAGGGATCGGGCGAAGAACTAAATGCTGCCTGCCATAGGATGGGCATAACCAGTGAGTTCCACATATCCCTTACCTCGAACCGGTTTTCCCTCCCGGACCCCCTTGACCTCTACAGCACCCTCCCAGTAAATTATCTGCGTTGACTTGGCGGTCACGAGTTCTTGATCATCGAAGAGAGGCTCAATTTTAAGGCTGATCTTCATTTCCGGAATGTCAATTGTCCATCCTGAGGGGTATCGAGTTCGTGTGTGCGGGCTGAGCCATGATCCTTTCGCTGAAATGCTTATTTCTTTCCCCGCCAGGTCGACCGGGTCGCCCTCAGCCGGAACGAAGGTGCCGAATGGCCGCCCAAAACTACCATCTTTGTGACTCATGTGAAAGACCATGACCTCGGTTCCGTCGTCAAACTGTAAACTGAACCAGTCCCATCCAGTCTGATGCGGTAGCAGGATGCCCGAACCGAACTCATGATCCATCCAGGCCAGTCCAGACACTGTGGAAGCTTTGCCTCCGAAAGTCAGAATTCCTTCTGCCCTGAGCCTTGTAAATGAATAGTAATGGGAGGCTTGCCCAGCAGTTTCTCCTTTGCGGCTATAACCTCCTTGCCCATGCAGCACTTTCTCTTTCTCCGGACGGAGACGCAGATCTAAAGAATATCCGTTTTGTCTTGCTCTGATGTGAATTTCTCCGCCCCGCCATTCAGCTACCCAGTCTCTAACCCGAACTCTAAGGTCATCCTCGGACGCACCGGCAAGTCCAGGACCTTCCCTCGAGACCAGTTCCGTTTGATAAAACCGCCCATTGGTTATGTCCGTCAACGCGAAATGGGCTGGATAAACATCCCTCACTGCCCAAGAAGAATTGAGTGAAGGCCGTTGACATAAGAGGCTGCGTCTGAAAAAAGTGAGCTGGAACCCCCACTTGTTGTCCGGCGATTCCAGATTACCCGTGAAATACCACCACTCAGTTTCAAAATCCGAGTGCCTGCCGTGATCTCGAGGAAAAACCAGCACGCGGTTTATGTCTGCGTCCTTGAACACAGGACCGGCTACTGACCTGCACACCCCGAAAATGGTCAAGATACACAGAAAACCGATGGCAATTCCGGCAAAACGCTTGCCAGAGCCGGCCATGTTGTGCCTTTTCACCGGGATGCGAAAAAATATGCCCTGTTCTGACCCAAAATGCATCAGGATAATATTCCGATATTCTTCAACATATTCTTAACCGCCTTATAGGAGGGGGCGTCGGATGAAATTTTGATTAAAGGCTGTCCCTGGAGATCCAACTCTATTAACGTATCATCGTATGGGATCAGGACTTCAGGTTTATAGGGGAGTCGCTCGATTTCCTCGCGAATAGAGAGGGACAAATCCTCTTGTGAGCCTTGAACCCGACTCAGGACGAGATGCTTGTTGTGGATTCGCCCACCCAGTTCGTCTATAAGTTCGGCTATACGACCGATAGTCCTGAGACTTCGGGGCGCCGGGTCGGAAATGACGAATAAGTGGTCGACCTCTTCTTCTGTTCTCCTGGAAAGGTGTTCCATGCCCGCTTCGTTGTCCACCACCACATAGGAATAGTTGGTCGTTAGTTTGGAAATTACGTCGCGAAGTATGTTGTTTGCCATGCAGTAGCAACCTGGTCCCTCGGGACGCCCCATAGAGAGAAAATCCAAGTCCTTGGCTTCCTCAAGAGATGCTTGAATCTGATATTCCATGAATCGATCGCGTGTCATACCTCCCGGAATATTTTCGCCCAGCTTCCTGGTATCCTCCCTGATGCAGCCGACACTGCGCGGTTGTCTGATACCAAGCACTTCGTGGAGATTCGAATTTGAATCAGCGTCTATAGCCAAAATCGGTTTTTTGCCCGTTTCGATCAAGGCCTTGATTATGAGAGCAGCAATGGAAGTCTTACCCACTCCCCCCTTGCCTGCCACTGCAAGCGTTGTTCCCATCTAGACTCCTTTCAATGCGCAAGAGGCAATCGCTTTTCTTAAGAATATCAGCTTCAGAATCTTGCCATGTCATTTGGACAGTCTGAGCAACACTATTGCCGGGCTGAAGTTTTTTCACCCATCAAGCTGTCCTTTTCTGCAAGAATCTATTTTTGAATCAAAAATCTTTTGACTCAAGTTCCGACAATGTCCTGTAAACTTCCGTAGCGTCCGACACGGCCAACCCTGCACAACCACATGCCGGAGTCAGAATAATCTTTTCCATCAAAGCCGTTCGGTTTACTCCATTCTTGTTCAGAAAGGTTAACCCATCATTCAGTCTGCGAATGACGTCGTCTGAACTCTCCTCCCTTATTCTTTCCGTATTCCGAACTGCTCCCCACGCCAGCACGCCGCCCCGCTCCAAAAACTGGGACAGCTCCTTAGTGTATATTGCGAGGCTTTCGAGGTAATCAACCGCATCAAAGTTTATGATACGGCCTGAAGTTTCCATGAGCATTCCCCAGTCAGTGTTGCCACAGCAGTGAACGCCCGGTATCCCCCCCCTCGCCACAACCATATTCATTACATCGTTCAAAGACTCAACGACATCGGCTTGAGAAACCCCGAGAAATGCTGATGAGCCGTACGCGCTTAAACTGGGCTCGTCGAAAAAGACAATGACCTTTTCGGCAAAAGGCTTGCATTTTTCCATAAGCCAGACGGCTTTCAAGCCCATCGCTTTTACTGCAACGTCGCGGAAGATCGGGTGGTAGAAAATCGGCTTGCGGGTTTCATCGGTTACCGTCAGACTGAAACTCAGGGGTCCGGTCACCTGGACCTTAATAAAAGGTAATTTTTTTCCACGCAGGCTGATCCGATCAATAAATGCCTTGATCCCCCTGCCGTATTCCTGACCCACCCCGAAATAGTCAGGCTCCCATCCCTCCTCCACTCGAAGGTATTGGGAATAGAATTCCTCTATCTCCGGAAAACAATCGCCAGAAGTATCGAAGTAATAATTGAGGTTCTTCAGGTCAAGCCGGAATCTCGGCAGGTTCTCTGCAAATTGTATCCACATCTGCTCCCTTGGATCCACCCTGGGCAACTGCGGGGCATGTGGACACGCGTGCAAACTATCCATGATCAGGTCGACGGCCTGTTCCGGATCTGTGTGAGGCAAGCTTCCTACGGAGGTGACTAAAATACGCGGGAGCGATGCGGTTTCTTCAAAAGTAGTCTTTTCCAACATCCGGTAATCTCCCAATTACAGTTTGACAAGAAATCCATAATTGTTGGCCGTAACCCTACAGAGTAGATCAGCTTACACCAGAACAATATCATTAGGCGGGAACATTTCAGGATACAGCCAAAAGAATGCCCAGGCCGACCTGTTTGCAGAATATTATTCAATGGCAACGCGTCTTGTCAAGAAGTCTAACCCCGACTGCTCTGATCCAACACCCCGGCAGATGCACACCGATCCGTTCGATGATGGAAAACAGCTATTCATGTCAAGGCTATGATCCGTCTGTAACCGGTTGACTAATCCAATTAGCAACCTCATTATACGTTGTGGTCGTTGTCGACTGGAACCCTTTGGAGTTAACGTCTTGACAAGGCTAAGAGTTCTTTGACCATGCTCAGGCAGTCCCCTGATTTGCCGGCTTCCAGACAACGATCAGACGACAACAAGATAGAAGTTCTTATGGAACTACGCGAAAGTATTTGGATTCATCAGGCCAGTTTCACCTACCGCTTGGATGAACCGGAAAAGATATTCGAGACCGTTTGGGCCGAGCGCCCCGGCTGGGGGTACATCCGCAGAACTGACTTGTGGATTGTAACCAATCAGTCCCGGAGAGAACTCCTGTTCAAAGGCTATGTTGAGAGGAAACCCATCCATGACCACGACGTCAAGTTGTGCAAGACCTGTGGAATGTATATGTGTTCGATTCCTGAGTGGCTTGCGAACAAACACTTTTCTGAGTGCGTCGGTGGGACGGGATATCAGAGACTGCTGGAAGAATTTGTCCTTGAAGATCAACGAATGAAACGTTTAGGAGAAAAGATACGAGCCAAGGAACTGCGAGAACGACTGGAAATTGAAGCCGCAGAAAAAAGGGAGAGGACCGAAAGAGTGAGGGGCGAAACTCAAGCGAGGCAATTGGCCAAGGATCGCAAGAAGGTGCTGAAGCAAGAAGTCAAAGATCAATTGAAGGATCGTTAGGCCCGATCTTACCCCATGGGAAACATTGGCCGACTTTCAAGGCCGTTGCAAGCCATGCCGGCAACACTCTCTTCGACAATCGCCTCTCATAAAAAAACTCCCCTCATGGTGAACCTACCCGCCAGACTGATCGCTGAGCATCTCCCAGCGCCGAATGACTCCTAAAGCCTCCTCACCACTTGAGCATGTGAACAGACTCTGGAGCAGATGTCTACTTTGCGCAGCGTGACTCACGAGGCCCAGGAGGCGAACGTGTATATTTGGTTCCGTTTTTGGACAGAGAATCAGGAAGACCAGTTTCACAGGTTGGTCGGTTGACACATCTGATACGCCTTGTTTGGCTATCCCGAGGGCTATTATTGCGGTTGCAAGGCCATCGAGAAGTGCATGTGGAAAAGCAACCCCCTCGTTGAAAAAAGTTGAAGACTCTTGCTCTCGTCTGAGGAGCCCGATCAACACCATCTTTGGATCGACTGTTCTCCCGTCGTTAGCTGATTCCACCAGTGCGCGAAGTGCAACTTCCTTTTGAATGGGCTGATCCCAGACGAGAATTCTGTGACTAGAAAGCAAAGAACTCAAAGCGGGATGATGAATCGGCCCATCAACATAAGTCGCTACCGCAGGGCCGCTTCGAATCTCAGGCTCTCCCACCTCGACGGATCTCTCATACCTGCGAGTATCCAGAACAACTATCGTCATTCCTTTGGACTTGCGTATTAGGCGCTCAACAACGCTCTTTTTTCCCAGGAGCCTTTTCCAGAGAGACATGGGGCTGGGACTACCGATCACGATTTGGCCAACTCTGTATTCTCTTGCAAAATGTAATATGGTGTCCGCAATGTCCTCGCCTTTGTAAGTGAACACCATCGCTCCAAGCTGCTTGGCAAGCGTCAGTGTGCCGGAAAGAAGTTGCTGGGTGTGCGTGTCGACGATTGTGGGGGCTTCGGACGAGGTCTGAACGTAAACCGCATACCAGTTCCGATTGAGTCTACCTGCAAGACGAGAGGCATAGCGGAGCAGCATTTCACTGTTGGGTCCGCGGGAACTCAGGCACACCATGACCTGATCAGGAGTGGCTGGTTCTTCCTCTTCTCTATGTTCACGCCTCTTTAAATCGATCTGTGCCGCAAGCTCCCTCAGGGTGAGTTCCCGGAGCGTTTCAAGGTTGGAATCCGTGAAAAAATTGGAGAGTGCGGTTGCGATACGGTCGGCGGGATAGATCTTGCCTTCCTGTAAGCGCTTTCGGAGATCCTCAGGGCTCAAATCCACATTCACAATCTCATCCGCTTCGGCGACCACAGTGTCGGGCAGGCGCTCTCGTACCTTGACGCGGACTGCCTTTTCCACAGTGTCGTAAAGACTTTCCAGATGCTGTATGTTCAACGTGGTGATCACGTGAACCCCTGCGGCCAAAATATCCTGAACATCCTGGTATCGCTTGGGGTTTCTGCTGCAGGGGGCATTGGTATGGGCCAGTTCGTCAATCAGGGCCACTTGGGGTTTACGCGCCAAGACACCTTGAGCGTCCATCTCTTCGAGAATGACACCACGATACTCTTCTTGACGCCGGGGAATCACATCCAACCCTTCAGTCAGCCTGGCAGTTTCGATACGACCGTGAGTCTCCACCAGCCCAACTACCACGTCAATACCTTCCGCCTTGAGCCGATGGCCTTCTAAAAGCATCTGATAGGTCTTTCCAACGCCCGCCCCGTACCCGAGGTAAATCTTCAAACGCCCCCGCTGAGCACGGCGGATCATCCTAAGGAAAGAGTCAGCTCTATGTTCCACCTGAAGGTTCTCTCTCAAAGTTTGCCATCCAGCGCCAGGTTGAGTTTCAGCACGTTGACGCGTTCATCTCCGAAGACTCCAAGGTCTCGGCCCTCTGTGTGAGCACTTATCATCATCTTCACCACCTCTTCAGGTAAACCTCGGGCCTTGGCGACGCGCCTCGTTTGAGTGATGGCATTGCTGACACTGATATGAGGGTCCAGTCCGCTACCAGAGGCAGTCACAGCGTCGGCCGGAATTGGTGCGTCAGGAGCCAGATCATTTACTGCACGATAATTGGCAAGACGCTTGGCAACCGTACTGATCAACTTCTGTGAGGTAGGGCCGAGATTACTGCCCCCGGAATTTGCAGCATCATACCCGTCACCGGCAGCGGAAGGACGTGGATGAAAATGATTTGCATCTGTGAAGTCTTGGGCAAGGAGACTGGAACCAACAACCTTGCCCTCAAGTGAAACCAGCGAGCCATTGGCTTGGTACGGAAACAGGCCATGGGCCAGGGCCCATACTACGAGGGGGTACACACCGCACAACAGAATAGCCAAGCATAGAACTGCCATGATGGAGGCACGAAGTTCCGCTATGATAGCCTTCATGGTACCCTTTCCTTTCCTAGACCAGCTTTAAAGCAGACACCACGAGATCAATAAGTTTTATGCCTATAAAGGGTGCCGCAAGACCTCCTAAGCCATATATCAGGAGGTTGCGCCGCAAGAGCACAGCAGCCTTCAGGGGTCGGAAACGCACTCCCTTTAATGCAAGCGGTATCAGTGCAATGATAATTAGGGCATTGAATGTGACTGCACTGAGAATGGCGCTCTGTGGAGAATATAATCCCATGATGTTCAATGGAGCTACCACCGGGAACAGGCCAATCAGCAGGGCCGGGATGATGGCAAAGTACTTCGCCACATCATTAGCGACGCTGAAGGTGGTCAGAGCACCTCGTGTCATGAGAAGTTGTTTTCCGATTTCAACTATCTCGATGAGCTTGGTGGGATTCGAGTCCAGGTCAACCATATTACCAGCTTCTTTGGCTGCTTGAGTCCCTGTGTTCATGGCCACACCCACATCTGCTTGGGCCAGGGCTGGGGCATCGTTGGTCCCGTCACCGGTCATGGCCACAAGCAAACCGGCTGCTTGTTCCTTTCGGATAAGTGCTAACTTGTCTTCAGGACGGGCTTCCGCGAGAAAAAAGTCAATCCCCGCTTCTTTTGCTATCGCAGCAGCGGTCAACCGATTGTCACCGGTGATCATAACTACCTTGATTCCCATAGCCCTCAGTCGCTCGAAACGGTCTTTCAATCCGCCTTTGACTATATCCTTCAGATGCACGACGCCCATTAGCCGTTTGCCGTCAGCCACCACGATCGGGGTAGCACCTTCCGACGAGATGCGGTCAATGGTATCCTCGACCTCTGGAGGAAAGACACCTCCGACGAACTCCTTCATTACGTCCCGAGCACCTTTGCGGATTTGCTTACCGTTGATGTCCACCCCACTCATACGCGTTTGTGCAGTAAAAGGGATGAACTTTGCCTCTGCTGTTTCAGAGAGGGACCTGCCGCGAAGCCCATAGTTCTTAGCGAGGACTACGATGCTCCGGCCTTCCGGTGTCTCGTCAGCCAGAGAAGCCCATTGGGCCATGTCAGCGAGTTCTTCAGTCGTGATTCCAGCCGCAGGTATGAATTCAGTTGCCTGACGGTCGCCGAGTGTTATGGTTCCGGTTTTGTCCAGCAGCAACACGTCCACGTCTCCGGCTGCTTCGACGGCTCTCCCGCTCATGGCGAGCACATTTCTGCGGACCAACCTGTCGATCCCCGCAATGCCGATGGCGTTTAAAAGCCCACCAATGGTTGTGGGAATCAGACAGACCAATAACGCAACCAGCACGATGATGGAGAAAGATACTCCGGAGTACAATCCGAAGAATTTCAACGTAATGATAACTACCAGGAAAATAATGGTCAGGGCTGACAAAAGGATCGTCAAGGCGATCTCATTGGGAGTTTTCTGCCTTTGCGCTCCTTCCACGAGACTGATCATGTGATCAAGGAAACTCTCTCCAGGGTTCGCCGTCACCCGAACTACTATACGGTCAGACAGGACCCTCGTCCCACCAGTCACCGAACTGCGGTCACCTCCCGCTTCTCTTATCACTGGAGCAGATTCTCCGGTGATTGCGGACTCATCCACCGAAGCAACGCCTTCTATGACCTCACCGTCAGCAGGGATTGTCTCGCCCACGTAGACAACAACGATGTCCTCTTTACGCAATTTCTCCGCAGGGATTTTCTCTTTCACCAATCCATCCTCGAGGCGCAGATTGGCCATGGTCTTGGTACGAGTCTTACGGAGAGCCTCCGCCTGAGCTTTGCCGCGGCCTTCGGCCAGAGCCTCCGCAAAGTTTGCAAACAGCACTGTGAACCAGAGCCAAGCGGCAATCTGAATCCCAAATGAGAGGGTTTCTTGTTGCTGTCGAAAAAAAAGTCCTGCCGTGGTGATGACAGCCCCTACTTCCGTTACGAACATAACAGGGTTTTTGGCCATCTTCAGAGGGTCAAGTTTTCTGAAAGCCTCGGCAACAGCTTGTATGAGGATCTCACGGTCGAATAAAGCAGCAGTTTTGCGAGCCATGATTGTGTGCCCTTTTAAAACGCGATATTGGAACCCGTCAGAAGGAAGTGCTCAAGGATAGGCCCCAGCGATAGAACCGGGAAAAACGTTAGTGCTCCCACCATCAGAACCGTGCCCGCCAGGAGAACGGTGAAGGTCATGCCCGAAATGGGGAAGCTGCCGGGTCCCGCAGGCACCACTTTCTTTCTAGCGAGGTTACCGGACAGCGCCATTACTGGTACGATCATGAAGAATCGCCCCAACAGCATTGCTATGGCCAGGGTGGTGTTGTACCAATAAGTGTTACCGTTGAGACCCGCGAAGGCGCTGCCGTTGTTTCCGGCGGCAGAGGAATTTGCATACAGGATTTCACTCAGTCCGTGAGGTCCGGCGTTGTTCAAACCGGCAAGCCCCCAGTTGCTTGCCGCTGCCCATGCAGTGAAGCCTAGAATGCTCAACACCGGTATCATGACGAAAAGCATGCTTAATTTCACGTCGTAAGCTTCGATTTTTTTACCTAAATATTCGGGTGTCCGACCGATCATCAACCCGGCCAAAAAAACAGTAAGGACAACGAATACGAGCATCCCATAGAGTCCAGCGCCTACTCCGCCGAACACGACCTCGCCCAACTGGATATTAAGCAGTGGTACGAGTCCACCTAAAGGGGTAAACGAATCGTGCATCGAGTTTACAGCGCCGCAGGAAGCCGCTGTAGTAATGCAAGCAAACAGAGCCGAATTGAAAATGCCAAAACGCACTTCCTTCCCTTCCATGTTTCCACCAGAGGGGTCCAATCCCAGGGCGTGCAAGCGTGGATTACCAGAGGCTTCGGACCAAGCGGCAACAAGAACCCCGATGAGGAATAGTGAGATCATTGCGCCCCAAACCGCCCATCCGTGCCGCTGGTTCTTCACCGTTCGTCCTAAATAATATGTCAGGCCACTGGGTATCAGGAAAATTGACAACATCTGCAAGAAGTTGGACAGCGGCGTCGGGTTTTCGTAGGGATGCGATGCATTGGCGTTTACAAATCCTCCTCCGTTGGTTCCCAGCATCTTGATTGCAACCTGGGACGCCATTGGCCCTTGAACGATGGTTTGAGTTTCAACTTTGTTCTGTTCCAACAAAGACTTTCCGTCTTCATTCTTCAATGCTTGGCCGTCCGCGTCCTTCTTGGGAGTTTCAACGACTGTCGATTCAATCACGTGTGCCGTTACGTAAGGCCTAAAGTTCTGAATGATTCCCTGGGAAACAAGGAAGACTGCGAACACCAGACAGAGTGGAAGCAGCAGATAAAGGTTGATTCGGATCACATCCACCCAGAAGTTGCCAATAGTTTTGATGGAGTGCCCGGCAATGCCTCGGACCAGTGCTGCCGCCACTGATATACCTGCCCCTGCGGAGACGAAATTGTGAAAAGTCAGTCCCACCATCTGAGAAAAATACGACAGTGTGGTCTCCCCGGCATAACTTTGCCAGTCGGTATTGGTGGCGAAGCTCACCGCTGTGTTAAAAGCAAGATGCTCGGAAACAGGTCCCAATCCTTGGGGATTCAGGGGTAAAATATGTTGCAGTCTAAGAATGCCGTAAGTGAACAAGATTCCGAGAAGGCTGAAAGCAATCAAGGAGAAGGTATAGTGTTTCCAATCCTGCTCCTTTTTCGGATCAACACCGAGAATGCCGTAAAAAAGCCGCTCTACTGGGCTCATGACAGGATCCAGGAATGTTTTGCCGCTTGCGTCGAGGACCCTACAAAGATAGAGGCCCATCGGTTTCGTAAGCAACAAGAGGGTTACGACGAAGAGTTCCAATTGAAGCTGATCAAACGGTTTCATGAATGTAAACCTCACCTAGAACTTTTCCGGCCTTAGAATTGCTGCAAACAGATAGACAATTAGAGCCACGCTGATGCAGCCTACAATAATGTCCATCATTGTTCAGATCCTTTCACAAGCCATTGCATACACGACACATGCTCCAAAAAAAATGACCAAACCGATAATGTAGGCTAAATCGATCATTGGCTGAGTCCCTCCTTGGGCAATTGGACAGCCCGTTGAAGAGAAAAAGTAAATGTGCTGCCTTCTCCTTCGCGGCTTTCTACGTTTACGACTCCTCCGTGGGTTGCAACTATCTCTTGCACTATGGAAAGCCCCAATCCGACACCCGAGTCCCCGCCTTGGCCAGGTACGCGAAAGAATTGTTCCAGGATTTTCTTGAGATATTGACTTGGTATGCCTCTTCCCGTGTCCGACACGGAGAAAACAACAGACTCATCCGTGGCTTCTGCCGAAATAGAAACTTTGCCGCCTGGGTCGGTGTACTTCAGAGCATTGGACAGGAGATTAGCGAATACCTGGGCAATAAGTGCAGAGTCAGCAATGACCTCGGGCAAGTCATCCGGAATATTCACTTCCAGAGAGACCCCACGATCATGAGCGGCTCTACGAAACGGCTCTACCGATTCGAAAACCAATTCGTGACAGGAAAGCACCCGTTGATCTATTTGTGCCTTTCCTGATTCGATTCGGCTTATGTTAAGTAATTGCTCTAGAATTGTATAGAGCCGCTCGCTGTCTTCCCTTGCTGCAATGAGCAATTCCTCTTGTTTTTCAGTCAGGGGCCCCACTTTTTCTTCAAGGAGCAGATGCAATGCCATGCGGACCGAAGTGAGAGGGGTCCTGAGTTGATGCGCTACAGTTGATATGACCCCTCTTTTCATCTCGTCTTGATGCCGTTCCTGAGTCACATCCGACAGAATGATGATCACACCAGTCGGTTGCCTTTCGACATCCAGAATAGGAACCGCTAGGGGGCGGAAATAGCGCTCTTTTCCCTTTACGAATCGCTGAATGAGTGTTTGACCGTTGCTGGGTTGAGCGACTCGACCGGTACGCACGGCTTCGTGAAAAAGATCAACAACACGCTGAAACGGTAAGCTGGTTATCTTTTCATTTGGCCTGAAATCGAAGGCATCCAAGGCCACGGCACTGGCGACTTCAATATTCCCGTCAGCATCAACTATGGCGATCGCATCCGGGAGAAACCTGAAAGCATGTTCCGTGGAACGCTGAATCCTAATTAACCTTGCACTATCGGTGCGCCTTAATTCTCTCAGGCTTCCAGCCATGGAATTGAACGCCTCAGAAAGTGTGCCGATCTCATCCTTGGAATCCGCGTGTACCACAAGATCTAAGTTTCCTGATTGAATCTCGTTGGCCGAAGCGATGAGTCTGGCAATCGGACGAAGAATCCACTTCCCTATGAAGAACATAAATCCTATTGCCACCACCGCGCCGACCATCAGCAGCATAGCCATCCGTTTCCGTGCGGCAGCAGCCGTTTGTCTCGCCTGTTGGTTGGCATCGCTCATGTTTTGCTGATTCATTTGCAAGATGTCGTCAGCAGTAGTCTTCATTTGCTGGAACAAAGGCAAGATCTTAACGAAATACGTTTCACGCCTGACTTCATCGGCCAAAGTAAGGTTTTTTGCCACTGTAAGTGCAGTCGTGTACTGTCTGAAAAGCTCTTGAAGATAGGCCGCTTTCTCTCCTTCTCCAGGCAAGGTAATATTGTTGAGTTCAACTTCGAGGGCATTTTCAAAGAGCCTCTCATTCTTGCGAATTAGTTCAATACCCTCTCCCTCATATCCGAGGAGTGTGAATAATATTCCGCTATCTACTCTCTCCAAGGCTTCTTTCATTTCCTGGCAAGCGATGACGCTGCGGTAGTTCTCCCGTAAGATCGAGTCTATGGAGCCTCCCAGTTCAGTGAGCAGCGTTATGCTCTGAAGACCGAGGATCACAATGATGGCAAGTAGTACACCGAATCCCAGAGAGAGCTTTTGTCGAATTCCGAGCATTCTCGTACCTCCCACAATTTATACAGCAAAGACCATGCCAAATGTGGAAAGCCGTAATTGACTACAACTCCAACAGATTTAGACGGCCAGCGATTAATGGGATTGCACATTACAAGGATGGATCTTTGGTCATCGTGCATATTGCAAGGCGGGACTGAACAAGGCGCCCAGAGAGGGTTTGAACTCTCATATTGTTTTCAGATTCGGTAATGCTTTCGTCGACGCCAGAGGGTAGCCTGATCTATACCGAGCGTATCAGCCGCCTCCTGAAGAGATTTGCTCCTGGCAAGCACTCGCCGTATATGCTCTTCCTCAATTATTGCCAGACTGACAGCATCACCAATGTCTGGAAACGCGTTATAAGATATCGTTTTGCCGGGGACATATTCTAACCCAACGTGGTCTGACTTGCAGAGGATCGCAGTACGTTCGATTGCATTCCTCAACTCTCGAACGTTACCAGGCCAGGAATATTGTTTCAGGGCCTTTTGCGCCTCTTCTGTGAAGCCAATGAACGGACGGTGATATTTACGGCCGAAAAACGCGAGGAGCAGCTCAGCAAGAGGCACCACATCCTCGAGTCGTTCACGCAGCGGCGGTATTTCGATCTGTATCACGTTCAAACGATAGAGTAGATCGTCTCTGAACCTCCCCGTCTGGACAGCCTGTTCCAAATCGACATTTGTAGCAGAAATTATGCGAACGTTGGCTTTTCGCACCTTGTTGTCACCCATGCGTTCGTATTCCCGTTCTTGGAGAAACCGCAACAGCTTGGGTTGAACTAATAACGGTAGCTCGCTTATTTCGTCCAACAGCAATGTTCCGCCTTCGCTCGCTGCGATGCGTCCTGGATTGTCGCGAATGGCTCCCGTGAATGCGCCCTTAACATGGCCAAACAGCTCGCTTTCCATCAATTCAGGAGAAAGGGTTGGACAGGAGATAACGCCAAGGGGTTTTGAAGCCCTACTGCTCCAATAATGAATCTGGCGCGCCAGGACGGTTTTCCCTGTTCCGCTCTCGCCTCGCAGGAGCACCGTGGCATCAGTGGAAGCTACCTGTCGGGCAAGGTACACCACCCTTTGCATCGCGAGATTGGTGCTCGAAAAATCTATCTCGGGTTGTGACCGACCAAGTTCTTCCTGCAAATGGGCGAGCCTTTGTTCCAGAGAGCGAACTTCTGAAACTTTGTTTACAGCCATCTTCACTTGGGCTGGAGTGAACGGCTTTGGGATGTAGTCGGCCGCTCCGCGACGCATGGCTTCCACGGCAGTTTCAATTGAAGAATAAGCAGTGATGACTATTATCTTTAGCCATGGTGTTGAGGTAATCAAACGCGGTATCAAATCCATTCCGTCGGCAGTTCCGAGCCTCAGATCTACGAACGCAACATCGAGAGACCTTCGGGATGCTTCCGCCAACGCATCATGAAAATTGCTCACGGCAACGACCCGATGCCCCTCGGACTCCAGGCACAAAGACAGGGTCTTGCGAATGTTCGCCTCATCATCTATCACGAGAATATTGAGCGTCTGCTCAGCAGTCGCGTCGTCAGGCATCTCTATTCTCCTCAAGTGTAAATCTCCTCCGGAAATCCGTAGACAATCTCCAAGCCCTGCCCCTACAATGGACTTATCGATCAGCAGAATAATACCCTGTATGTGGTTGGGCATGACTATGAAAACATCCAAATCTATATCGGAATGAAGACTTGGCAAGGCATCCCAGACCGCCTGAATTATCTTTCCTGCCTCACTTAACCGGATCGTCGCGTCCATGATTTCGCCAAACAAGCATTCCCTGTGCCTGACGCAAATGGTCACAAAATAAGCACCCGACGATGAGTAGTCGTAACCCCGTAACCTTATCGACCGCCGTCGTCCACTTGTCGGATTGCGAGCACCTGTACGACGCATCCAGGCGTGTGTAGAACTGACCGACTTTCTTGCCCTCGGTTCTTCGGAAGGGGCTCGGTGTTCATTCCCATCGCCAATGTGACAAAAAGCCTCATCCGCAATACACTCTCTCATGAGAAGCATACCACGGACAACGTCCTGCGCAAGACGTACGTTTAGCTCAGTTTCAGTCCTCAACATGTAAAAAAAAGGGACGGTTGGCCGTCCCTGTAAATTAGGAGGAATAGTGGTTTTTTGGAAGAAGAGTGGACCCCACTTTTTCCACTCTTTGGTTGGCAACAGGGGCATCTTTTCTAAACAGGGCAACAAGCCCCTGATGCGGTTCGTGAATTCTATATGGATAACTGCTGGAGGGACTGACCAGTCGAGATTGGCTTATTGCACCAAGTGTTGGTCATAAAACTAATCCCTCTTAAACATTTCTCACTGGCATGATCCAGCCGTTGGAAGGCATCCATACTGTTATTAGTAATGAATTGGTCTCCGCACAGGGCTGGATTCACCTAAGAACCGTAGAACTCGATTGGTTTTTTGGCAAATCGGAACGGAACCAACTCTACCGGGAAAACAACTCCTTACCAGTACTGACCAAACGTGGTCATGGTGGCCTCGAAAGTGCCTGCCAGCGGACCAAGCGGGCCGTCCTGAATGCTGAGCATGCCCGAGCAGAGCCTCAACGGCATCTCGAGAATTGTTGCACAAAGGGCTACACAACCAGGACCTATCGCCGGATGGCGTGGGCCACAGGCTTGCATCCGCGGCTGACATGGGATTGGACCCACAGGACAAACAGGAGGAGCGTAACAAACTGGGGGTGGCGGAGCTGCCGCTGCGATCGGCTTAGTTTTCGTTATTCGTCTCAGGGGAGGCGGCGGACAGGGCGCGGGCATGCAAACAGGAACGGGGCACATTCTGGGAGCGCACATTACAGGGCCGCACGCCGGCGGGAACCATCTCCGTCTGGGAAACACAGGGGGCGGAGTGTCCAGTATCATGCCCGCGATTGTTGAGGGACACCCCAGAACAGTGCCACAGATTCCGGAACATGCCCTGAGAATGCCGCTGCAAAAGCCAAGCGGCGCAGGCCCGCAGTTTGGAACCGGGTATGCTTGCGGAGCACATTGATATGACGGCGCAGGGGACGGGACGGGGGGACCACCTGCCGTGGCCAATGAAGATGTAAGATTAGGAATACAAAATAGTGTGCACAAAAAAAGAACGACTGCGAATCGTATCACCATACCTCATCCTCCTTTGTTCAGATCCTTCAAATAATACTTGAGGGCGTATACTCAAGCTAAGGATACTGAATTTAGCCCCTTGTAGGGCTTAGCTGAAATGGGCCTTTAACACGGTGTTTTTTTGCTGTCAAGTAAAAAGATTTGATTATCTAATGTTAGATTTAAAGCATGCGTAGTAATTAATTTGAGAACACTACTATCTTTATTTTATTTAGCAAATTTGAAAACATTTGCTGTTTTTTTTGCTGCTCTTGGGGATCATGGGGTGACGTAGTAACGTAATTTGTGTTAGAAGTTGGGGGGATTAGACGGAGCCTGAAAGGACGCGACGGCAGATGATCAACTTATTGATTTGTTTGGTTGTTTTGGGGACCCTTTTGCCGCTCCAGGGCCTCTGCCAGGAAGACGCGGTTGACCTGTACAATGAGGCTGTCGAAGCCTTGAAACAAGACAGACTTGACGATGCAGTGGAGCTTTTTACTCGGGCGCTCCGGCTGGATCCAAGAGACCATCTTGCCTACAATAATAGAGGGGTAGCCCTCAAGCGTAAAGGAATGTTTCAGAAGGCGTTGGAAGATTATGATCGAGCCCTTGAAATTAAGCCTGACTACGCTTTCGCTTTAGCCAATCGCGGAGTCGCTCGTTACAAGACCGGTGATCTGGATGGCAGTCTCATCGATCTCAACGCTGCCATAAAACATGGCAAACGAGACAGTGCCCTTTACACAACACTCGGCCTGGTTCGCAGCGAGAAGGGAAATCTTGATGAGGCAATCAGGGACCTGCGACAGGCCATTGCGTTGAACAAGAAAAATTCCTTGGCCTACAGGACGCTTGGTTCAGTTTACGAAAAGCGCAGTGATTATGAAAAGGCGCTGGAATCATACGTCAAAGTCATTGAACTTACAGCCAACAGAAGCGATGTCAAGGAACTCGAGGCCCGGATAGAGAATCTAAGAAAAAAACGAGCTGAAGACCTTTACACAGAAGGCATGGAAAACTACCGACTCGGCAGGGAAAAACAGGCCATAGAGTTGTGGACTCGAGCCTTGAAGGTTGACAATACCATGATTCAGGCATTGAGGGACAGGGGTCTGACGTACCACAGGATGGGGCAATATAAGAAAGCTATTGAAGATTTCAGCGCAGCAATTGAAAAGGATTCTGGAAATGCAGAGATTTACCGGGTGAGAGGAGACGCCTGTTATAAACTCAAACAGCCTGAACAGGCCTTGGCGGATTACAATCGAGCTGTCGAACTAAATCCTCTGGACGCTATATGTTACAATAACCGTGGGCTGGTTTACCACGAACAGAATAACCTCGAAAGGGCGCTGAAAGATTACTCCAAGGCTATTTCAGTGGATCCGACAAACTCGACTTTTTTTGAAAACAGAGCACTGATCTACACATCGAAGGGCCGGAACAAAGAGGCCCTCTCCGACTACAACAGCGCTCTCAAGCTCGCCACTGATGAAAAACTCAGAGCCGGGATTTCGGAAAAGGTGTCGCTGGTTAACCGTAAAGGCGATGGGGCGGGTGACCAATCATCCTCACCAATTCCAGAACTACACGATCTTGAATCAACCGGTGCGGAACCCCTGAGGGAAGATGAGGCAAGCCACTCCAGACCAGACCATAAGACGCCCTGAGGAGTTTTCTTGAATTTCCAGGAAGCCGTAACACTTTTCAAAATACATCTTGAGATCGAAAAGGTCCGCTCAAAGGAGACTGTCCGCGGCTACGAAGCGGACCTAAGAGATTTTCAGCGCTATCTTTCAATCGAGGTAGAGGCTATAGGACTGAAGAGCGTGGAACAAATCACACCGCGTGAAATCAGGGGGTTCGTGGCGAACCGATTCGGCCGTGTCAAGAAAGAATCAATAGGACGCAAACTGGCGGCCCTGAGAACATTCTTCACATTTCTTGTCCGAGACGGTACTGTCCGGGTTAACCCCACGGCGAACATCAGAGCCCCTAAACGTGATCATCCGTTGCCCAGAGCCCTCGGCGTCGATGAGGTCGATCGTTTTTTCTCACGTATTAAGGAATCGGAAGAGCGGGATATAGCGATGTTTGAGCTTCTTTACTCCTCAGGACTTCGGGTCGGAGAGTTGACATCTCTCGAAGTCCAGGACGTAGATTTGAATAACGGGTGGGTCAGAGTAATCGGAAAGGGAAATAAAGAAAGATACGTACCCGTTGGGAGTAAGGCAGCAAGTGCATTGACAAGTTATATGCCCGTTCGTGCGGCAATCGAGTTAAAAACCAAGCTCAGCCACAGAGAACCGGCGTTGTTTCTTAATCACCGAGGGGGGAGGTTGTCTTCGCGAAGCGTACGACGCATACTTAAGACATGTCTGGATAAGGCTGGCCTTACTCGTGATGCCTCGCCCCATGCCTTTCGGCATTCGTTTGCCACTCATATGCTTCAAGGCGGCGCAGACCTGAGATCCATTCAGGAATTGCTCGGCCACTCAAGCCTTTCCACGACGCAGCGATATACCAAAGTTGACCTTGGAAGGCTCATGGAGGTTTATGACAGGTCGCATCCGAGGAGTGGCGCTTCTAAGAAGGATTCAAAATGACAACTGTGATAACGCGACGGCACTCGGAATGCGATAGCACGTTTCTAATCAGTTTTGGATGGTGTTGAATTGGATGATTTCATGAGTAAGAGAAAAACTCGCTCCACGACTGTCCTTTGCGTCCGCCGTGGAACCAATGTGGTGATTGCCGGAGACGGTCAGGTATCACTGGGTGATGCCATTGTGAAACATTCTGCTCGAAAGGTCAGGCGTCTCGGGAAAGATAACAATGTACTTGCCGGCTTTGCTGGTTCTACGGCTGATGCCTTGACATTACTGGAGAAATTCGAGCAGGTACTTGAGAAGTATTCCAATAATCTTACTCGGGCTGCGGTAGAACTGGCTAAGGATTGGCGTACAGACCGCATGTTGAGAAGATTAGAGGCCTTGCTTATAGTGGCGGATTCCGACAAGACCCTGCTTGTATCGGGAACGGGGGACGTGGTGGAACCTGATCATGGAATCATCGCGATAGGCTCCGGCGGGAATTATGCCCTGGCAGCGGCTAGGGCCCTCTTGCAGCACACAGATATGAAAGCGGCCGAAGTGGCTCGGATAGCGATGTCAATCGCTGCGGAAATCTGTGTTTACACAAATGACAAGCTTGTCATGGAAGAACTTGTTGACTAGGCTGGGGAGAGCGGGCTCTGATTTGACTTAATGTTCAGGCCGCAGCTTCCAAACATGGCGCTTGTGCAGGCACAGGCCGCATCAACTTGTTGTCCTTGTGACAGGTCTTGTATCCGAGGTCTTATGGAAACTTTTACACCCAGAAAAATAGTTGCAGAGCTGGACAAATACATTGTCGGTCAAAGCATAGCCAAAAAGATGGTGGCGATTGCTCTGCGAAACCGATGGCGGCGCAGGCAGGTCCCTGATGAGCTTAGGGATGAAATTGCTCCTAAGAATATCATTATGATAGGCCCGACCGGCGTTGGAAAGACGGAGATCGCCAGAAGACTAGCTAAACTGGCCCAGTCGCCTTTCCTCAAAGTGGAAGCCTCCAAGTTCACAGAAGTAGGTTATGTGGGCCGTGACGTCGAATCCATGATCAGAGATCTACTCGAAATAGGGATTACATTGGTCAAGGAGGAGGAATACGAGACGCTTCGTCCCAAGGCTGAGGAAATGGCGGAGGCAAGACTTCTGGACATACTGCTCCCCGTGCGATCACCCCGCAAAATCCGCAGGAATCAACTCTCCCCCCAGCAAGAGTTGAGTGATGAAATAGAGGTAGCCCAGCGTACGCGAGAAAAATTTAAGAAAATGCTTCGAAACGGGAGACTCAACGACCGTGAGGTTGAGATTGAAACCCAAACAAGCGCCATGCCGGTGGTGGAAGTCTTTTCCCCCGGGGGAATGGAAGAAATGGATATCAACCTCAAGGACATGTTCTCCAACATTTTCCCAGGCAAGATTAAGCGCCGCCGCGTAAAGGTCCCGGAGGCTCTACAGATCCTGCTCCAAGAGGAACTCAACAGACTTATCGACACGGACAAAGTGTCCAAAAACGCCAAGGAGAGGGTCGAGCAAACGGGTATCGTTTTTATCGATGAGTTGGACAAGATAGCGGGGAGTCGTTCGCTTCAACATGGGCCGGACGTTTCCCGTGAAGGCGTTCAGAGAGACTTGCTGCCAATTATAGAGGGAAGCACCGTCAATACAAAGCACGGCGTTATAAAAACTGACCACATACTCTTCATCGCAGCAGGCGCGTTCCACGTCTCGAAGCCTTCCGACCTCATTCCGGAAATTCAGGGCCGGTTTCCTCTCAGAGCTGAATTGTCACCCCTTACACGAGACGATTTCGTGCGCATTCTCACCGAACCCAAAAACGCTCTGGTCATTCAATATGAAGAATTACTGAAGACCGAAGGAGTGACTCTGGAATTTCAAGAAGAGGCCATTCACGAGATTGCTGCTTTGGCGGAGGAAGTTAATGACCGCGCGGAAAACATCGGTGCGCGCCGTCTCCACACTATAATGGAAAAACTCTTGGAGGAAATCTCATTTGAGGCACCTGACATGTTCGGAATAACAGTGACCGTGACTCCTGAAATGGTTCGGGATAGGCTGCGTGATATCGTTAAAAGCGATGACCTAAGCCGTTACATTCTTTAGCTTTAGGATGGACGCTGTTCGCCGCAAGCTTCCAAGTCCGGGGGTTTGTGGAAACTCATACGGGCTTGTTTCTCCGGAAGGGTATGATCCCTTCCGGACAGAGACCTATTACTTCTTCGAAGCTGCGGCCCGTTTTGATGCCTTGAGCGGATTGAGTTTTTGTGCCTGTTCGACGGTTTTGCGTTCGAGATGGGTAGCAAAATTGCAGTCGCCTCGGGCCCATTTTGTGGGGGGATTCGGAGCTACGGCGCAGAATGTGCCTTCCGAAGAGGTCACTGTCCGGGAGCAGCCTTCGCAGGTTCCGACGACCGGATGGCAACGGCCGCCGTTGAAATTGCACCCTTTCTTAGTCATGAATACGCACTCCAATCCATTCTTCAATGTTATACACTGCATAATCTTTCCTCCTGTGTTACTTCTGATGAGGGTCTGAAGCCCCCTCGTTGTTTAATCTTGACATTTAACACATAAAATGCATGAAACAAACAAAACTTTCCATTTTTTTACATTTTTTTGGTGTGGGTCAAGAAAAAATCGCGGGAGACTTCTTGAAGCTCGAAGCAAATGCCTTGCCGAGAAAGAGATATATGATCACGAATATTTTTTTGTGTTGCCCCTATAGTTGCTGCTAAGGTTATCCCGCATGATATTCAGGAACACTTCTCACCAAAGAGGGGTCAGAAAGATTGGATGTTTTCCGCAGATCCTCCACCCGATTGTGTCGGACTTCCGGCGCCTCTCTTACTGAGTCGTTCATGTCGGTTTGTTTTGATCTGTGAAACCCATATTGTCTAGAAGGAGTACTCATGAGCAGATTCAAGGCATGTCTTACAAAGCAAGAAACAAGAAAGGGAATCAGCTTGAATAGTTTTTCTCTGCCAAGAACCGCTTTAATGTCTGTAGTGTTGCTTGTTCTACTGGTAATCAACTCGCCGTCGGCTGTTGGCCAAAGCGTTGCATCAAAGGGGCTAAGGGAAATGCAGGAGTCATTCAGATCCATTGCCAAGAATGTCAAACCTGCCGTGGTCAATGTGTCGGCAGTCAGGACCGTCATGGCGCGCAATCCTATGTCGGAGGATCCATTATTGGAGAATCATCCTTTTCGTGAATTCTTTGGGGACGAGTTCTTTCGACGTTTTTTCAGTGGGCAGAGGGCAGCGGAGCGTCAAACGAAACAGGGCGTGGGCTCCGGATTTATGTTTGATCCCAGAGGCTACATTCTCACCAATAGACATGTCATAAAGGGGGCTGATGAAATCCAGGTGACGCTGGAGGGAAAGAAGAAATATAAGGCAAGACTTATCGGAGCTGATTCTAAGACTGATGTAGCCGTAATCAAGATCGAGGGCAGAGATTTTCCGTTTGCCAAGCTCGGTGATTCGGAAACGCTTGATGTCGGTGATTGGGTATTGGCCATCGGCAACCCTTTTGGCCTGATGCAAACCGTAACCTCCGGAATAGTCAGTGCCAAGGGCAGATCGAGAATGGGTATATTGGAATACGAAGACTTTATTCAGACCGATGCCGCAATTAATCCAGGAAACTCGGGCGGGCCTCTTGTAAATATCGACGGCCAAGTAGTAGGAATGAATACTGCTATCCTCTCAAGGAGTGGAGGGTACATGGGAATTGGATTCGCGATACCGGTGAACTTGATCAAGCAGGCAGTTAATCACACCTTTGCCAAAAAACCTCCCGAAACTGCTCCGAGGAATGGCGGGAATGATATTGTTCCAAAGCAGCCTCGACCTTTGGCCTCCCCTGTAGAACCGAGCAATCCGAGCCTGCCTCGTGGGACTCTTGACCGAGGGGGGATTTGAGACTTGATGGTTTGCGGTGAAAATTGGCAGATTTGGATCACTACCTCATGTCGTTTCCAACATTTTTGTTCTTAGGGTCTCGACATGAAGAACTTCGCCCTAGCCGCAATTTTAGCTTTTCTCGACGGTAATATTGAGGTATTATTAGATCATAGCTCTTGCATGGAGGATTAGATGAGTAACAAATTGAACCTCTTCCCTTTGAGGATGGGTTTGTGCGTTATTATTCTTGTAGGATTTTCAAGTCTTGTGGGATTTTCAAGCCTTGCGTGGGGCAAAATCCCCGAAGGTTACAAGGATGTGGTGCTGGGCATGAAAAAAAATCAGGTCTTGGACCTGTTGCAGAAAAGCCCCGTCCATTTTTCGTATGACGATATTGGTGGTCAATTAGGAGAAATCATCCGAGGAGATGAATTGTTTCGATACGCTACTTACCGATTCAACGAGGAAGGTGTACTGGTTGAGATATCTCTTCAAATGCGTGAGATTCTGGGTAGGGATCGCGTCTTGGAACTGTACAACAGCCAGAATGGACTTAAGCTGGGTCCTCTGGAGGGGATGGTTGAGTCAGGCCTGAGCATTGAGGTTCACGAAAACAGTCTAGTGATGAGGATTGTCCCCGGCAAGGAAACTCATGCGGCCAAAGGTTCCCACTGAGGTCAATCGGACGGTCCACTGGACACACCACTCTTGAACAAAAAATACAAACACGCCTTGTGCCTCCATCCCTATTTCAGGGATAGCCACTCCGGGTCACTGGGACTGGCTATCTTTCCTCCGGTCGGTCTGGAATATATTGCCGCCGCACTCGCTCAACATGTGGAAAAAATTTCTTTCGTTGACCTCAGACTCCCCGGGCCTCTTCGTGACCCCTATCAATTAAGCTTTTTCATTGAAAAAGAAATCGACCTGCTCTGTATTAGTATCAATTGGGAATACCACTTTCGCGAGGTTTGCCAACTCGTCAACACACTCCCTCATAAAGTTTTCACCGTTATCGGAGGCAAACAGGCAACGGACTATGCCGAAGAAATCTTCGAAACATGCTTGGGCGTAGATGTTATCGTAAGGGGAGAGGGAGAGGAAACTATAGTCGAGATCGCACAGGGCAAGAATCTGGAATCTATCAAGGGCATATCTTATCGCTCCGGGGACCTCCTAGTTCATAACCCAAATCGGTCGCTTCCCGAAGTGGACGAGTATCGATTTCCTGACCGCTCTCTGCGGCCTCAGCCTTACCACATGAATCTCGGGGGATTTGCGCTGCGTGCTGAGGAATTCGACATCATTCTCACGTCGAGGGGATGTCCGTACAATTGCAAATTTTGCACATTTAATCTTAATCCTCTCGGGCAAAAGCGCAGTTACTCTGCCCGGTCAATAGATTCGGTCATGACTGAGTTGAGGGAAGTGTCCGCGGGCATAGTGCTGATAGCAGATGAGAATTTTTTCCTGAGTCCTCAGAGGGCCAAGCGGATTTGCGAACGGATCGTAGATGAAGGAATTCAGAAACGGTTTCTCGTGCAAGCTCGAATTGAGATCTTTGAGCATCCGGATGTTTTGGAAGCCGCTGCACGCGCCGGCATAAAGATCTTTCTTCTCGGCATTGAATCGCCTCATGATCACATTCTAGAACAGCTTAACAAGGGATTCGACACAGCAAAGATTCGGACTGCCTTCCAGACTTTGAGAAAATTCCCATTCTACTATCATGGGTACTTTATCTACGGCAACGTCAATGAGACGGAACAGGAAATGCTTCAGATTCCTGTATTTGCTAAAGAACTGGGGCTTGATTCCATTACCTACCAGAAATTAAGGATTGAGAAGTACTCTCTTTTAAAGGATCTTGTTGACAAGACTCCCGGATATTACATCGGAGATGATACGATTGTTTATTCCCAACTCTTGGGCAGACCCGGTCTCAAGCGGATAAGCAATCAAATTCGACGGAAGTTCTATACTCCCGGTCAATTACTGAAAATAGTCCGAAAATTGGTGCGCATCGGGATCATTAATAAGCGGAGTCTCCCGGCTACAGCGTTGAGTTTGCCGATCCTCTTGGCTTACGCTGTAGGACGCAAGGCTTCAAAGAAGGCCCGGAGATCATCCTTGTGGAGACGGATGTCGGCCAAGACTGCTTGAGATTTATTCACACCTTGAATGCTCTTCCAGACCAGTCCGAACGTTGAGGAACGAAATAGCCTGGTAACACAAAGTTCATGCGTCAGGGCGGGTGGAAGGTCTCGGAAACGAAATTCATCTGCTGATGTCGCCAGCGGAGGAGATCCGCCATCCTCCAAGCCGGTTTACTCGCTTGAAAGCAAAGAATCAGGATGGGACGGAACCTCCGGCAATATTTCTTTGTATCATTCGCCTCATTTGTGATAAAAATATATCAAGCGACGTACTTTTCGACGTCCCTGATACTTCGCCTGAGGAATGGTCGCCGCTGGTAGTTGGTGAATTGACATATTCCAGGAGTGTAGTGTATTGACCGAAGCAAGGTTCTTCGGCCTCACGGGAGGGATTATAAAAATGGAATCAAAGGTGGGTGAGCCTGCCAGACCCGCAGAGGATAAGCGCTGGCAATTGATAAACAGGACCATTCGTCTTCACGGCAATGCCCCGGATGCGCTCATTGAAACCTTGCATGGTGTCCAGGAACGCTTCGGCTACCTGGATCTTGACGCTCTGAAATACGTTGCCGGTACGCTCAAGGTGCCTCTTAGCAGAGTCTACGCTGTGGCCACCTTTTATCACTACTTCACCCTCAAACCTCAGGGGGAACACACTTGTGTAGTTTGCAAAGGGACAGCCTGCTACATAGGCGGGGCTGCCGGCATTCTGGACGACATAAACCAGACTATTGGTATCAGTCCCGGAGAGACCACTACTGACGGGAGAATTTCTCTATTGACCGCCAGGTGCCTCGGTTCATGCGGCCTAGCCCCTGCAGTAGTCTTGGACGGACAGGTTTGTGGAAGGATGACCCCTGACGCAGTACTCGAGAGAATAGGGAGCTGGACTAGCCATGACGATGATGCTTGAGGATCTTCAGGATATTGCACGGATCGAACATGACAGGCACGATTCGTTTCAGCATCACATTAACGTCTGTATTGCTGCAGGATGCCTCTCGTGTCAAAGCGACCTCGTCAAGGATGCACTTGAAAAGGAAGTTCTTCGGCGTGGCCTTGAGAAATCGTGTAATATCAAAGGCGTAGGATGCCTTGGGCTCTGCGCGGCAGGGCCGCTGATTGCCGTCGAGCCCGAAGGAACATACTACCAGGCGGTGAAAGCTTCGGATGTTTCGGACATAGTTGACGCACTGGGAGGAAGTCCTGTCAGCAGACTTGACTGTTCCAGTCAGTTGCCGTTTTTCAAGCGTCAGCACAAAATAGTTCTGGAAAACTGCGGTAAAATAGACCCCGAACGCATAGAGGACTACATTGCGGCGGGTGGATATGAGGTTCTTTACAATGCATTGAGAATCCTGACCCCCAACGAGGTAATCTCAGAAATCTCCACAAGCGGTCTGCGGGGGCGTGGCGGTGCAGGATTTCCAACAGGTTTGAAATGGACTGCTGTGTCAAAAGCCGTCGGCAGCAGGAAATATGTTGTCTGCAACGCCGATGAAGGTGATCCCGGGGCTTTTATGGATCGCAGCGTACTGGAGAGCGATCCGCATCGTGTGTTAGAGGGTATGGCCATTGCAGCCTATGCGGCTGGAGCGCGTGATGGTTTCATTTACGTCCGGGCCGAATATCCTCTTGCAGTGAAACGACTCAGGAAGGCAATTACGCAGGCTGAGCGACTGGGAGTGTTGGGCCGGAATATTTTCAATACGCCATTTGACTTTAGTGTAAAGGTGCGGCTAGGTGCCGGAGCATTTGTTTGCGGTGAAGAAACAGCGCTTATCTCCTCGATTGAAGGCCGGAGGGGCACGCCTCGACCGCGTCCGCCTTTCCCATACGAATTCGGGTTGTGGGGTTATCCAACCCTCATTAACAACGTAGAAACATTCGCCAATGTGACGACGATTATCCGAGAGGGCGGTAAGTGGTTTGCTGGTATAGGAACGGAAAAAAGCAAGGGCACCAAGGTTTTTGCTCTTGCGGGCCGTGTGAATAATACCGGCCTCATCGAAGTCCCCATGGGCACAATACTCCGTGACATCGTCTTCGATATCGGTGGTGGTATTCCGGAAGGACGGAAATTTAAGGCTGTCCAAACAGGCGGGCCATCGGGTGGTTGCATTCCCGAACAATATCTGGACATGCCCGTGGACTACGAGTCTCTGGCTCAAGTGGGATCAATAATGGGCTCCGGCGGGTTGATTATTATGGATGAAACGTCGTGCATGGTGGATGTGGCGAAGTTTTTCATGGAGTTTTGCATGACGGAATCTTGCGGTAAATGCGTGCCGTGTCGCGTGGGAACCACCCAATTATACCATCTACTATCGCATATCACCAGCGGCAGGGGGAAACCTTCGGACATTGATATGCTCGAGGAGCTTAGCGATCTAGTCAAGAATACCAGTCTTTGCGGCCTCGGCCAAACAGCCTCCAATCCTGTTATGAGTACTCTCAAATATTTTAGGGAAGAGTATCTGACCCACATTGAGGAAGGAAAATGTACGGCTGGAGCCTGTAAGATGAACACCAGCAAGGAGGGCAGATGACAACCCCTGCATACCTTCAGGGTAAGTCCGTCCGTAGTGATCTTAATCCCGCGCGTATAGTGATGTTGAGGATCGATGATCGGGACATCAGCGCGCGGGATGACGAAACCATCCTCTCGGCAGCTCGTCAGAACGGCATTCGCATACCGACTCTCTGTCACCTCGACGGCTTGTCGGAACGGGGGTCATGTCGCCTGTGTATTGTTGAAATTAAGGGATCCCCTAGACTACTTCCTGCGTGTGTAACCCTTGTGAGACAGGACATGGAGGTAATTGCCAATTCTGAGCGAGTAGTCAACTACAGAAAAAAGATCCTTGAATTACTGTTCACAGAACGCAACCATGTGTGTTCCGTCTGTGTATCGAATGGACACTGTGACCTTCAGGCTCTTACGTTGGATCTTGGTATGACGCATGTTCACTACGATTACCTATATCCTCGCTATTCGGTGGATGCGACACACGACCGATTTTCGATAGACCATAACCGGTGCGTACTCTGCGTGCGTTGTGTGAGGGTGTGTGATGAAATTGAGGGTGCCCACACATGGGACATAATGGGGCGCGGCATAACTTCGCGCGTAATAACAGACCTTAATCAGCCGTGGGGATCTTCGGAAACATGTACTGGTTGCGGAAAATGCGTTCATGTTTGTCCCACTGGGGCACTCTCCGAAAAAGGAAAGTCTGTGGCAGAAATGACAAAAAGGAGACAGTTCTTGCCTTACTTGCAGTTAATGCGCAGGGAAGAGCTGAAATGAGAAAACTTCTTAGGAAAAAGGGCTCCATTAAGCCTCCCGCAAACAACATGTGGAGGACTCACACTTGACAAACAAAGTTAGGATAGCAACCGTGTGGCTTGACGGGTGTTCCGGCTGTCATATGTCGCTGCTGGATCTTGACGAAAGACTGGTGGAATTATCGGCCAAGCTTGACTTGGTTTATGGTCCGCTCGTAGATGCCAAGGAGTTTCCGGAAAAAGTCGATGCTACCCTCGTTGAAGGTGCGGTGAGCAGTGATGAAGATGAAAAGAAGGTCTACTTGATCCGTGAACGTACAAGGATTCTGATCTCTTTCGGTGACTGCGCCGTAACTGCGAATGTACCGGCCATGCGCAACCAGTTCAAAGTCGATGACGTGCTTGCCAGGGCATATCTGGAAAACGCTTCCTTGCGTAACCAAATTCCCCGTACGGGCATTCCCCAACTGTTGAGTCGTGCTCGTCCTGTTCATGAATTCGTCAACGTGGATGTGTTCTTGCCGGGCTGTCCGCCTCCATCAGATGCAATTTTCTTTATAGCAAATGAGCTTCTGGAGGGACGCACTCCCGATCTTACAGGCAGAATCCGTTTTGGAGCATAATTATACCCCGGAGGCGCTTTCATGGCACTGAAAATTGTCATAGATCCTATCACACGAATTGAAGGTCACGGAAAGATCACTATACACCTTGATGAAGCAGGAAATGTGTACGACGCCCAGTTTCATGTCACCCAATTCAGGGGGTTTGAAAAATTTTGTGAGGGGCGACCTTACACTGAAATGCCTTCTTTGGTGGAAAGAATATGCGGTATCTGTCCGATCAGCCACTCAATTGCTTCAGCCAAAGCCTGCGACGAGATTCTGGGGGTCCGTATCCCTGAATCTGCGGCCAAGCTCAGGCGCCTAGTGAATTGTGGAGAGTTTATTCAGTCCCATGCCCTTAGTTTTTTCCATCTCTCTGCACCGGATTTGCTCCTTGGTTTTGACTCGGATCCGGCGAAACGCAATATCGTAGGAGTTATAGAATCGAACCCATCCATTGCAATGGACGGAATACGTCTTCGGAAAATCGGCCAACAGATAATCGAGGGGTTTGCCGGTAAACGAATTCATCCTTCATGGGTGGTTCCGGGTGGGGTGAACGAGCCTCTGACCGAAGAACCCCGTAAGATGATGCTCTCCCTGATCCCGGAAGCTTATGAAATTATCCAGAAGACTTTGACCTGGTTTAAAGGGTCTCTCGATAATTATCGCGAAGAGATACGGACCTTCGCAAACTTTCCGACCATGTTCATGGGACTGGTAAATGGGGAAGGCAACCTGGAGCACCTGGACGGCACGCTGCGTTTCATTGATTCGAAGGGTAGATTTGTGGCGGATGGCGTCAATCCAGCACATTATCAAGACTATTTAGGCGAAGCCGTAGAACCCTGGTCTTACCTTAAGTCTCCTTATTACAAGCCCTTGGGATATCCCGATGGAATATATCGAGTGGGGCCCGCGGCGCGGCTCAACGTGTGTACCGGTTGCGGGACTCCTCTGGCCGACCAGGAATGGGCCGAGTTCATTAAACTCGACCGTGGCCCGGTAATGAGTTCTTTTTATAATCACTATGCCAGGCTTATTGAGATTCTTTACTCCATTGAAACAATGGAAAAGCTCCTCGGCGATCCGGACATCTTGACCCCGCGAGTTCGTGCGTTTGCTCAACCGAATTTCTACGAAGGTGTGGGAGTTGTAGAGGCTCCGCGCGGAACCCTGTTTCACCATTACAAGGTCGATGATCAGGGTCTGATCACGTGGGCCAACATGATTGTGGCCACAGGCAACAATAACCTGGCCATGAATAAAGGCGTCCTGCAGGTTGCCAAGCGTTTCATTCAGGGTGATAAAATTCCTGAAGGGGCTCTCAACCGGGTCGAGGCCGTAATCAGGGCTTTTGATCCCTGTCTTAGCTGCTCGACTCACGCTGTCGGACGTCTGCCTCTGTATGTTCAGCTTCTCGATCCACAGGGCAAGGTTCTTGACGAAGTAGCCTGTGGCTGATCAAGGTACAACATGCGAAGGGAGGTGAATTGGTAGCACGTTACAGTGTTTTCAAGAATACCACAAAATGCTATACAAATTAAACTGATACGCTGCGTTGTTCAAGTGTTCTTGACTGATTGCTTTAATTGAGGTATTATTAGTATGTTGTCAAGTTCGCAAGTAATTTCAGGTGGAGGAATTCCCCATGAAAACATTCGCAATTCTTATGGCGGGTGCTATGCTGACAATGGTGGCCGTGCCGGGTCACTGCTTCATTGACTATCTTTTTGGAGGCTCCGCTACCACCGACAGTATCGGGAATAATGTTGTAGGTGATCTGCGTGCCTGGTGGACGGGTAATCCCGTTTACAACTTTAATCCTTATTACAGCGGCGGAAATCAGCCAGGCCAGCCCAACGCTCCCACGCAGCCCGGTCAAAACATGAATTCTTTACAGAATGCGCCACAATATTATCCCCCTCAAAATCAGCAACCCAGTGTGACCTATTATCCTCCGCAGGGGCAGCAATACGGTTATGCCCAAGGTCAGGGTCAGCCGCCTATGCAGCAGCAATATCCGCCTGCGCCCCAAGGATACCAGACGCAGCCTGCTCCTCCTCCTCAGGCCTACTATCAGGGACCGGGACCACAGCAACAGGCTTACCAGGGACCACAGCAGGGATATGAACAGGCTCCACAGGGGGATTACCAGGGACAACCCGACGGCAGATATCAAACATACCAATATGAGCAAGAAACTCCCCAGGAGTAATTGATTGCGGGAGCGTATCAATCATGGTGTTAGGCGTGCAGGTTTGTTGTCGGTGCTTCTCTGAACTGAGATTGTGGTGATGCTCAATAAGGGTTCATTGAGTAGGCAAAGCTTTGATCCTGCCGGCCGCAACACGAGCCTGGGCAGTGTGAGGGTAATCATCCATTATTCTTTGAAAAATTATTTTGGCGGAGCGACTGTCGCCCATCTTTTCGAAGGCTTGCCCCTGGCGGAGCAGGCTGCTCAACTCTTTCTTTGATCCGGGAAATTCTTTGATTACACGGTCAAATTGAAGAACCGCCTCGTCAAAACGGCCTTGAGAATAGCGGGCTTCTCCCATCCAGTAAACCGCATTCGATACGAACTCACTCTTGGGATACGTGGTAAGGAATTCTTCGAAAAGACGAATCGACTGATCTGGCGAGCCGCTTTTCAGCGCTGAATAGGCTTCCCGGTAAGCTTTTTCATCTGGGGGAAGAGGTGTGCTGATAATTTCCACGGGTGATGCGTGGCCCCCAGGCAAGGTAGAAGCGGGAGGCTTGTCTGTCGTGGGGTTTTCAGGCTTGGCCGGGCCTTGGCGCGGTGTGTTGCCGGCAGGCCCGGTATGATTCTTGCCGCCTCCAGCGGGGGAAGGCTCAATCCCTAATTGTTTTTCAATGAATGCCACACGTTCCTGAAGATTTCTGATCTCCTTGTCTTCAGCTCCAGCCGACTGGCGGCGTTCTATGAGATCCCTCAGGCGCTGCATTTCGACTTCCATGTCCTGCATTCTGGCGACGAGGTGAACCGGAACCGGGTCTGTTTGCACTACTGAGTTGGCAGGCTTGACATACGGCAAGGATGGGCCTGCCTGCCGGGTTAAACATCCGGACATGGGGACCGTCAAACCAAGAACCATGACGGCCAGTGTCCATCTCATCAGGGGCTTCATTTTTTCAAGGGTGAACGGGACCGCAACTGACATGGCACTCTACTTTACCTGGACACTCTAAGGAATACTCTCCTGTTTTTGGCCCATGCCGCATCGTTGTGGGCTGGGTCCACCGGGCATTCCGAGCCGTACGATACTGTAGACATTCGTTGCGGCGGAATTCCCAGGCTGATCAGGTACTCTACAACGGTCCTCGCTCTCCTCTCTCCAAGAGCAAGATTGTACTCCGACGTTCCACGCTCATCGCAATGTCCTTCGGCCACAACATTGACGTTTGGGGCTCTCTTCAGAAGCTCGGCGTTATACTGAAGGGCTGTTTGACCTTCCGGACTAACGTTGAATTTGTCGAAATCGAAATATACTATTCTGAGATCGGATTGAACCGCTTGAAGTTCTTGTTCTGAAACCTGTCCACCACCGAATGGCGCAACAGGAACCGTAGCCATCTGGTCTTGTTTTACAATTTTCCGAGAACATCCTGATATGAGAGCCAGCGTAGCCAGCAAAACTATGATTCCATGTATCAGGTAGCGAGAAAACATTAAGGTCTTCTCCTTTCACCTCGGCTGGTTCGGGATATCATCGATGCGCCCGCGACCAAGCCGGCGACTTGCCGGGCAGGCTCCCTACCGGCACCTGGGTTTGTCCGTGTGCATCCATGATATATATGAGTTTTCTTCCGTCTCTGTTGGACGAAAAGGCGATCATCCTGCCGTCAGGTGACCAGGCCGGGTCTTCGTTTGATCCTTTTTCCGTGAGCACTCGGAAATCCGAGCCGTCAGTTCTGATGGTGCATATCTGGAAACGCCCATCGATTCTTGCGCTGAAAGCCAATAGATCACCCCTCGGGGACCAATCCGGATCAGTATTGTAATTGCTCTGGAACGTTATCCGTCTCGGTTGGCCGCCATTAACAGGTACGATGTAAAGCTGCGGGCTGCCAGCCTGGTCGGATACGTAGGCGATGGTCGACCCATCCGGCGACCACGTGGGAGAGATATCATTTCCTCTGCCACTAGTCAACCTTTTTATTATTTGACCTTGAGCACTTAGCACATATATCTTAGGTGTTTGTTCAAAACTCATAGATAACGCGATCAGGGTTCCATCGGGAGAATACCGTGCGGAGGCATTGAGACCGGGCCGCGTGGAAAGTGGATGAATTTGCATGGAGGACAAATCCAGGATCCAGAGGTCGGTATTCCTGTTGAGATAAGACATGAACAGAAGGCTTCTACCATCTGGAGACCACTCGGGCGAGAGATTAATGCTTGCGGTTCTTGTCAACTGTTTGAGATCGTAGCCGTCAAAATCCATGCTAAAGACCTCTTTGGACTGCGAATCCCCAACAAAAGCTATTCGCGTGAGAAAGCAACCTGGTATATTGGTTAATTTTTCCAACACAAGATCGCCGAAGCGGTGGACCATTTTGCGGTGGTCTGAAATCCGACCGGTAAAACGTTTGCCTAGTTCCAGTTTTCTGAGCGGCACATCGTAAAGTCGCGCCTCAAGTACCAATTCATCACCCTTGACGGAAAAATTACCTAGTATGAGGGCCTGAAACCCCTGTCTTGACCATGCTTCGAAATCCGGTTCGGGTCCTGAGTTTGAGGGGATCACGGAAGACGCCTCAGGGATTTGGAAAAGGCCGGTAAGATAGAGATCGTTCTTTAATATTGATGCCAGATCGCGGCCGTTGATCGGACTTGCCCCTTCGGCAACGAAATCCGGTATCGAGATGGGCATTCTTGAAATGTTGGGGTTCTCCACGTCTATGATAAGCTTGGATAGAGCTGGAGAAGGCCAAAGAACCGACAGGAGTAAGAATACAGACACAGTGCAGGCGGTTGAGAGAAATTGAAACGGTCTACCTCGTATAATCTTGCAGATTAAGCATTCTAAGATCGTTTCAGGGGTGTCTTTCACTGCACTTGTTGTTCTTGTCGTAAACAGTGGCGGCGTAAGCTCGTATGATCGTGCAAAAGACCTCAATTCACAAGGTCCTTATTGGATCCCGCCAGGGGTAAATCGGAGGGCTAATCCTCCTGCCTTACGAATCTTCTCTCTCACTTCGACCGGTATGGGCGGAAACGGTGAGGCCTGAATAACCGCCCTGACTGCTGATCTGTCAAAAATGGGATCTCCGGAGCTTTCATCCACTGAGGTATCCGCCAGGCGACCATCATCGTCTATCCTAACCCCGATCACGGTGAACCGCTCCAGTTTGCGGGCGTCTCCAAAGACCGACCAGTGTAAATTTATGCGGTTCCTCACCACATCAAGCCATTGCACCAGATCATCGGAGGGCGCAGCACCACTCTTTGAGCCGTTCCTCTCCGACACCTCAGAGTTATTACTTCTTTTGGCGGAACTTGACGAGGATGCGTCAGTCTTCCTCGTTTCCACCTCCTTGCGAATTGAGGCCAGGCGTTTTTCCAGAAAGTCCTGAACATCGGTTTTTTTCTTGGGCGCTTCCGCGTCGGGATTCTTTTTGGGGAGCGGCTTGGGTTGCTCAACCTTCTGAAGAGACCTTGTGCGCCTATTGACTCTTATGGTATCGGCGGGATCAGAGTGGATGACTTTGAGTTCGGCCACTTCCTTTTTTGCCTCATAAACCTCTTCGGGTGCAGACGATTCCTCCACCACCGACTCCGCCTCAACGTCGCGGGTCTTAACAGGCCCTCTCTGAACTTTCTCCAGAGACAGTGCAACCGCGTTGGGTTCCACCAGCTTGACATTTCTTATGCCGTTCTCGATAGGCTTAATGGGACTTGGAAGTAAGAAGGATGCAAGAATTAACGCCACGAAAAAAAGACCATGTATCGATACTGAAAACATCAGCATCAGTGGGGACGCGGCATCCAAGGACCTCGGAATGGATATCGTCATTTTGGGGTGGTAGATTCTCGTTGAGGGGTGGTTATCATTCCTAAGTTGGAAATACCTGCGCCCTTCAAAGCGCCCATGATTCTGACCACTGTTCCGTAAGGGACTGATTTGTCTGCTCGCAAATAGACTTCACTCGCTGAGCGATCCTTTGTAGCCTCAAGAATTCTGGCGGGAAGCTGCTCTTCCTGTACCGGGACTTCATCAACAAAGATTGCGCCATTATCTGAAACCGCAATGATAACAGGGGTTGAGTCCTGTTCCTTGGTCAACGGCGTCCCTTTGGCTTGTGGAAGTTCAACCGTCACACCCTCCTGCATCATCGGGGCTGTGACCATGAAGATGATCAGCAATACCAGCATGACGTCTACCAAAGGGGTGACATTGATTTCCGACATGGCGGTTCGTCTGGAAGTGTTCATGCTGAAAGCCATCAATGCGCCTCGTGTCGTGATTTGGTTTCGGTCGGATCCACCGACATCAACAACTATTTTCTCTTCCAGTAAATTCGTTCAATTATATTAATCAGTTCAGAGGAAAAATTGTCCATTTCGGTGGCTATGTTATTTATGCGACCCAAGAAATAATTATAGAAAATTACCGCTGGAATAGCCGCCAACAAGCCGGCCGCGGTAGCGACCAATGCCTCGGCAATACCCGGCGCTACCACTGCGAGGGACGCACTTTTCATGACCCCTATTCGTCTGAAGGACTCCATTATTCCCCATACGGTTCCAAACAAGCCTATGAACGGCGCAGACGATCCGGTGGTGGCAAGGAAGTTTACGCCTCGCTCAAGACGGGTTCTTTCGGCCGTCACCGCTTGTTGAAGAGAACGGGTAACGTTATCCATGCCTGTTCTTTCGTACTCGGGTTCTTGAGATGCCTCAGGTGAACTCTTCTGAGCTGAGGATTGAATTCTGGATATTCTGTTTAATTCCGCGTACCCTGCTTTAAAAACATGTGCCAACGGACTGTAGGTGAACTGTTTGGCTTCAGCATAAAGCATTGAGAATTTTCTGGATTCTCGGAAGGCATCAAAGAAAAGCTGCGTATCTTTCCTGGCTCGGGAAAGCACTATCGCCTTGGTGAGGATGATTCCCCAACACACTATGGAAAAGAGCAGGAGTATCAGCATTACGACTTTCACGACCCATCCCGCTCCCAAAATAATCATCCACAGACTTTGATCGTCAACCGCGTGAATCGGCAGAGCTGCGGCAAGAGCCTCAGGCATGTACACAATCTCCTTTCTTGAAGTCAGAGATTCCTTAATCTATAGTGCCTGTTATGTCAAGTTATTATTGATTTTATGATATGTTATCTCATTAATATAATGTAATAAATGAATGACAAATCAGACATCCGGCAGCACATTTGAACTGGATGCCGCATCTTTTCCTGTAATTCCCCACCCTTCTTCGTCACTCCGGCCCCGGCTTTCGCCGGGGTAAACGTGTCCCGATGAAAATCGGGAGCCGGAATCCATGGGAACGACAGCCGATATCTAACTTGTTCAAACTGACAAAAATCTTGGCAATCACTCTAGGCGTTCCTCAACAAAGTCATCCTTCAAGTCTATGTTATAAAATTCAGACAACCTGCCAAAGTTATTGTTTCTTAATCGGATGGCCGCTCGGTTGGTACTCTCATATTGAACCTTGAAATAACTTGACATCAGGCTATAATTTTTTATATTTTCTAAGAAACGTGTGAGGTCGCAATGCCCTATCGGATCATCGTGGCCGACAAGGATCCAGTCAGCCTAACCGTCCTGACCGGACTCTTTGAGACCGAGGATTTTCAATTGGTTGGCGTTTGTAGTGCGGGCGAACTCAAGCAGGCTATCAAGGCTCGCAAACCCGACATCATTATTCTCAACTCAATACTGCAAGATACCTCAAGCCCGCACGCGGTGCATAAGATCATTTCAGGTATAAAAACATCTCAGGGCTACCATGACGTGACGGTTCTGCTCATGTCCGGTGATCCCGGCAGTCAGGTATTTGGCAAATTGGAAGTTGCAGGTGCCGACGGATATATCAATAAGCCTATCGATGGATCGGTGTTAAGGAAGACGGTTGAGTCCATACTCCGAATCGCGCCGAAAAATACTTTAGAAAATGGTGACGATGAGATAATTATAGACTTTGAGGACGACGTTGCGGAAGGTTTGGAGACAGAATCGCTGGAAATGCGAAAAGATTCTGAGTCGACCGCAGCAGGCGAGGTCCATGTTACCGACGTTTCTGAAACTGAGTTGGTACCCCTGTTTGAGGAACCTGGGCTTCAACAGATCCCCGGAATTGATAATGTTGTGGAAGACAAATTTGTGCTCAATATTGGAGATATCGAACTGGAGCAATACGGAGACTCCGTTCCATGGCTTGATCGTCAGGGGGAACGATTTACAGGCAAGCCCTTCACAGGCTCAACAGATAATACACAGGATCTGCCGCCATTAGAACTGGAGTCCATCCTGGACTTTCACGACTCCGTTTCTGGTACCTCAGAAGAGACGACAGGGAAAACCGTGGAAGAAGGAGTCCACGCCAACAGTGGTGAACTCAGCCTGGTATTGGATTCAGACTCCCCCCCATTTCCCCTGCTCAAAAACGGCCGCCCACATGACTCACTTTCAGATGTAGGTTTCCCTGTCGATCCCCATAAAGATTTGCTTAAGGATGTGCGCATAATGATTTCGGATGCAGTGCCCTCTCGGGACGAAATCTCTTCGCTCATGGGACAGCACATCACTTCAATAATGCCGACAAAGGAGGAGGTGTTGTCGAGTTTTCGCACAACTCTCCGTGGAAGAATCGATGATGCATTCATGGCGCGTGAGTCGAGTAACGGAGCAACAGGTATCACGACTCAAACAGGGGAGATCTCCGGAGCGGAACAAACCTCACTTCTGGAGAAGGAGTATTCTGAGCATGAAGTGGCAGCGACTATCGGTTCGGTTAACCGGGAGTCGCCAACGACAACGCCGGTGCCCGCGAATTTTGATAGAAGCGTAATCGAGGATTACATCAAGAGCCTTGTTCCAGGCCGTGACGAAATTATGGGTTTGATCAGTGCTGAAATAGAGCAAAAGCTTGTCGCCGTAATTGAGAAGGTCATTCGGGAACAGATTGAGAAGATCACGTCGAACATTTCCCCCTAGTCCCATTTCTCGCCTCACCGCGAATTACTTTGGCTATCTTGTGACTCGAATTCAGGAATGACGACAATGAGGCTTCAGCGCGGGGTAAACTCGTCCGTCCAACCGCAACCCCGATTTCACTACGTTGCCCCGCCACAGATCTCAGGCCGTGACGCGCGGAGATTTGCCGGCATGGTTGTCGGTAACTATTTTTCAAGAGCGGCCAGAATGGGGCAATTCGCACATGGTAAAGTCTTTGCCAAAGGCACATTCACTTGTGACTTGGCATTACGAGGGGCTTTTCGACCCCTCCTGGAGATTTCCAGGCATGTTTGCCGGGTCCAGCGACCCTTTAGGGTCTTACATTCGATAAGCTCGTGAGCATCCAACCATGCTCGTACATCCGTGTACACCATGAAGGTCTCCATATCAAATAGGCCATCATCTCGGATTTCAGACCGCGAATCGGCACGACAATTACTGACTACTGCAATTATGTTAGTTTAATTATATATTCGGTACATCGGAAGTCAAGAGGTTTTCCTGCAGCTTGTCGTATAACCCAACGACAGAGGTGGTTCGCCTTCAATCCTATGAAGCGCGCATTTGGAGGGTAGGTCTTGCCCGGGGGCGTTTACCGTGAAAAAGAGAAAGGCCGGGAGTATCCCGACCTTTCTTCGAGCAAAGTATTATACAGAATCAGGTTTCAGCCTAGAATCCGCAGGGTGGCACGAAACGGTTAACCGGCGTGCAAGGCACCGCCGCAGTGACAAACGCCGGTCCGTCGAGGCGGATGTCGCAGCAACCTCTCGAACGATCACCGCGAATACCAAACAGCGGGTTCATCACAACTGCCATTACCTTAAAGGGTGCGGCCATTCCCGCATGGAGCAAACCCGCAAACAGGGACGGTGTGCAGGTAGGTGCAACTGGGCCTCTCAGGACGAAATCCTGAGGCGACACCAAGCAGGTGCTCCCTCCAAAAGTGGTATTTGGAATTCCAGGCACAGGCCATTGGCTTACAGTGTAACCCCAGGACATCCCTACACCTAACGCCAGCATGGCAAGGACTCCAAGAATCACAGCCGATCTCTTAACCATACCCTCTTCCTCCTTTCATTCAAAACCTTCCAGTTTCATACCGGAAAATTTGTATTCTCTAAGTTGAGCCACAGTTTGTGACATATATATCTGAAAAAACGTCACTTGTCAAGCTCTTTTTCTCGGATCCAGCTTCACTGTAAGCCGGGCAACCTATCACAGTTCCTGTAGCTGATGCAAAGGACCGGACCGCGAAGCCCGGTCCCATTATCCATACGGACGTACTACCAGAGTCCACCGAAGAAGCTTGCATCGGTCGGATACCAGAAATAGGTCGCTGCAAGCAGAGCGCGTGGGACAAAACCACGGATCGGGCTGCCGCACGGCCGTTCTACCATCTCCCGGCATCCGTACACTCCGCCCGAACCACCGAAGAACCAGTCGAACGGCGTACCGAACGCGTTAGCGAATGATGTGAGGAGACCTCGACGGTCATCTCTTCCGACACCAAGAAGCGGACCGCATCCGGTACCCGCGCCGCCATGACCGATCGGCGGGCAGGGGCCTTCAATGTTGCATTCCCACGTGGAAACTATAGTCCTTTGAATTGGGTCCGGACAATCTACCGGCAGATACAGCGGTCTGGGGGGGAACAGGAATTCCTCACCAAAGCACGGACGTGCCCAAGGGCGGCGCATCTGTGCCATAGAAGCATCAGCCGCTATTAGAAGAATCAATGAGAAAATCCCGAGAACAACCACAGTCCTCTTAACCATACCCTCATCCTCCTTTCATCAATCCTTTTCCAAGGAAGCTTACATACCAGATTGGGATTGCCTCCAATAAAATATAACTTTGGATGTGTTTTAACTTTATTGCAGAACTGATCCCTGTTGTCAACTGTTTTTTTACGTATGAGTGCCCGGCGTTATCGTTCACGCTTTACTCGTGTTGTTGCAACATAGCGGTCGCTCCAAACTGTTGTCAAGCGAAAAATGTGGACTATGTCGATTCCCCGCCGGCCCGGTAAAAAAATGGGATCTTTGTGGGGTTGTCTCAGGTCGTCCGGACGCTTAAGGTACAGTGAGTCCCCCACGTGGACGAAAGGGCATTGACTCTCGCCGTGTCCAAGGCTAAAACGGAAAGTGTTCTTTTGCGTTAGACAGCCTTTTGTATGTGAATACCCCTCTGGACAAGCAAGGGGGTGGTACTTTTCTCTTGAAATCACCGGGGCGAAGCCTCGGATAATCCTTAATGTCTTTTGCAGCGGTAGTGGTTGGTCAGCGTAGAAAGA
>Ga0247840_10000174_pt1 | contig 128961 bp, 119 predicted proteins | sample LaCruzMarch2015__FD_192404 | JGI IMG/M metagenome (GOLD analysis project Ga0247840, IMG submission 192404) | Freshwater microbial communities from meromictic Lake La Cruz, Castile-La Mancha, Spain - LaCruzMarch2015_17m | ecosystem: Environmental > Aquatic > Freshwater > Lake | place: Spain... | reverse complement strand
ACCAGCGACGCCCAACGCTGCGAGCAGTTCCCGATCTGGCTGCACACCTACAATCACCACCGCGGCCACACCGCACTCGGCGGTCAACCACCCGCCAGCCGCGTACCTAACCTCTCAGGTCAGTACAACTAGCGCGCCCGAACAACCGACGCAGAAGGCCCCCGCAAATGCGGGGGCCTTCTCTCGATCGGTGCTCTACTCGGTGATCGTGAAGTCCTTCGCCCGGGGTCCTCCACCGAGGGAATCCTTGCCGCCGAGGGCATCGCGGATCTCGGTCAGCAGTCGGGCCTGCTTGTCGGCCGGGGCTTCGGCAGCGTCCTTGGACCGCAGCTTGTTGTACGGCAGCACCACCAGGAAGTAGACCACCGCCGCCACCAACACGAAGTTGATGAATGCCGTGAGCAATACGTTGAGGTCGATGGTCTGGCCGCCGCCAATGCTGATCTGGAGGATGCCGTACGAGGCTTCTTTACCGGCTCCGATCCTGTTGATCAGAGGCTGGATGATGCTGTCGGTGAACTTGGTGACCAACGCGGTAAACGCGGTGCCGATGACCACCGCGACCGCCAGGTCGACGATGTTGCCTCGGGCGAGGAACTCCTTGAATCCCTTTAACACGGTGAGCCTTTCTTTGCTGAAGTTGCCTGTTCGCGTGGCCAGCGTAGCGCACGAGGGTGGCCCTCAGTGGATAGTGAGGGTGACTGTCTGCACCAGGGTGGCGGCTGCCAGTGCCTGCGCGGCGGGGCCTGGCAGGGCCACCATCACCACCCGCTCGTTGCCGGCTCCGATCGACTCGGACTTGGCCGATACCAGGACCACGACGGCATTCGCTGCCACCACCCGAGCGCGGGCATTCTCCTCGGGCCCTGCCGCACCGACGACGTCGACGACGTCGCCGGTGCGGATCAGGTCAAGGACCGCCGCGTCGGCGAGGTGCAGTGGCACCATCCGTGCGCCCGGCCCGGCGTTGAGTCCGGCCAGCCGTGATCCGAGCACCCGGGCGTCGGTCAGTATCTCGCCGCGTCGGACCGGGCCGGCCAGGCTCGCGCCGACGATCGATAGATCCGTGGCGGCGCCGTCGGGAAGCGTTGCCACGGAACGTGTTTCCAGACGAACGTCCTCGGCCGTGAGAGTCAGCCCAGGGCTGAGATCCCGAACCGCTATCGCCACATGCCGCTTCGTGTCGCCCGGATCGGGGCGTACAACGGCAATCCCCGCCAGTACCACCAGGAATCCTGCCGCGATGCGGCGCGCCAGCACCGTGCGCGCGAAGTCTGGCCGAAGTCCGCGCGAAACCCTCTCCAGCAGAGTGGGATTCAATTCCGTCACGCCGCAACGGTAGAGCGCATCCCAGTCACCGGGTCGCCGCACTCAGAGGGTCCTGTGGATAGTTCAGTTCGACGGGGGTCGGCCGGATACCTCAGTCGGAGGACGCGGCCGGGGTGGAGGTGCTCGGTGCCGGCGACGTGGTTCCCGACGCCGCCGGGGTTGAACCGGATTTCGCGGAATCGGACTTCCCCGATCCCGTTTTGTCGCCACCGGACGGTGCTGCGGTCGAACCCGAGTCACTCGCCGACGAACTCTTGGCGGCCTCGCGGCTGTCATTGCGGTAGAAGCCGCTGCCCTTGAACACCACGCCGACGGAGTTAAAGAGCTTGCGCAGTCGGCCAGAGCATTGCGGGCAGGTGGTCAGCGCATCCTCGCTGAAGGCCTGAACCGCATCGAAGGTATGGCCGCACTCGGTGCATGCGTAGCTGTAGGTCGGCACGTGTTCCTCCGGGTGAGACTGAATTATTGGCACTCTAGCGCGTCAAGTGCCAGATCGCGTCACGCGCCAGATCGCTCCGGCAGTGCGATCATCCCGCGCGTGGGCGTCAGGGCGTGCGTCATCGGCACATCGTGTGATTCCGCCGGCAGCGAGTCGAGCACCTCGCTGTCGCGCACCACGGCGACCAACGGGGTTCCGGGAGCGCTGAGTGCCAGGGCCCGGTCGTAGAAACCCCCTCCGCGCCCCAACCGAACGCCAGTACGGTCGACGGCGAGCGCTGGTACCAGCACGATGTCAGCGCGGGCCAGCGTGGCCGGATCCAGCAACCCCCGGGCCGGTTCGCGCAGACCGAGGGTGGCCGCCACCAGTTCTCCGGGCACGTATTCGGCCCACCCCAGCACCGGGTGCTCGCCGTCGGCATCGATGCGTGCTACCGGCAGCAACACCACGTCGCACAATTCACGAAGCCGGTCCAGCATCTCCACCGACCCGGGTTCGGTGCCCACCGGCACGTAGGCACAGACCGTTCGCGCGTCGCCCACGACATCGCCGAGATGGCCGCACAGCAGGGCGGCTTCGGCCCTGCGCACCGCCTGGGGCACTGCTCGGCGGGCAGCCAACAGTTCGGCGCGGCACCGGGCTTTGGTCATCGCACTCACCGCTTCACTTTGTCACCCGCCCGGCCCGGCAGGCCATAGCTGGGTGCGCCGCGTGGGGGTTAGGGTGTGACCGTGTCCGATGCGCAGCAGGTCCCCTTCCCCCGCACGGCAATTGTGCCGGCGGCCGGTCTGGGCACCCGTTTTCTCCCGGCGACCAAGACCATCCCCAAGGAGTTGCTGCCGGTGGTCGATACCCCGGGCATCGAGCTGGTGGCCGAGGAGGCTGCCGAAGCCGGGGCCGAACGGCTGGTGATCGTGACCTCCGAAGGCAAGGACGGGGTGGTCGCGCATTTCGTCGAGGATCTTGTCCTGGAGGGCACCCTGGAGGCCCGCGGCAAGAAGGCCATGCTCGCCAAGGTCCGGCGGGCACCGGATCTGATCAAGGTGGAGTCGGTGATTCAGGCCGAACCGCTGGGCCTGGGCCACGCGGTGGGTTGCGTGGAAGCAGTGCTTTCACCCGATGAGGACGCCGTCTCGGTGTTGCTCCCTGACGATCTGGTACTTCCGATCGGTGTTCTGGAGATCATGGCCAAGGTGCGCGCCAAGCGAGGCGGCACCGTGCTGTGCGCGATCGAGGTCTCGCCCGCCGAGGTCAGCGCCTACGGCGTGTTCGACGTCGAGACCGTGCCCGACGCGGTCAACCCGAACGTACTGAAGGTCAAGGGCATGGTGGAGAAACCGCCCGCCGACCAGGCGCCGTCGCTGTTCGCGGCGGCCGGCAGGTACATCCTGGATCGAGCGATTTTCGATGCGCTGCGCCGGGTGAAACGTGGCGCCGGCGGCGAGATCCAGCTCACCGACGCCATCGCGCTGCTGATCGCGGAAGGCCACCCGGTGCATGTGGTCGTCCACCGGGGTACCCGACACGACTTGGGAAATCCCGGCGGCTATCTCAAGGCTGCGGTTGACTTTGCCTTGGATCGTGACGACTATGGCCCGGACTTGCGGCGCTGGCTCGTTGAGCGGCTGGGTCTGGCCGAGCGGTAGGCCTCGCGGCGGTCCCACTCGGAGCGGAAAGGCGCGCTGTGCGTTCGGTGGAGGAGCAACAGGCCAGGGTGATGGCCGCCGCGGTGGCACCGAGGCCGGTGCGGGTGCCGATCGCGGAGTCGCAGGGTTTGATGTGTGCCGAGGAAGTGATCACCGAGCAGCCACTGCCCGGATTCGACCAGGCCGCGATCGACGGCTACGCGGTGCGCAGCGTCGATGTCAACGACGGCGCTGAGGGCGAGATCGTGCTGCCGGTGACGGCGGTCATCGAGGCGGGCACCCGCACGCCGAGTCGTTTGCAACCCAAGCAGGCCGCGCGGGTGCAGACGGGTGCGCCGATGCCCACGCTGGCCGATGCGGTGCTACCCCTGCGGTGGACCGACGGGGGACAGTCGAGAGTGCGGGTCTTGCGCGGGGTGCGTTCGGGTGCCTACGTGCGTCGCGCGGGCGATGACGTCCAACCCGGAGACGTCGCGGTGCGGTCCGGCGCGATCATCGGACCCGCCCAGGTTGGACTGCTGGCCGCAGTGGGCCGGGAACGGGTCCTTGTGCACCCGCGGCCGCGGGTGACGGTGATGAGCGTGGGCGGAGAACTCGTCGACATCTCCCGCACGCCCGGCAACGGCCAGGTATACGACGTGAACTCCTACGCGCTGGCCGCCGCCGCCCGCGATGCCGGCGCGGAGGTGAGCCGGATCGGGATCGTCAGTGCCGGCGGCTCGGAGTTGCGCGACGTCGTTGAGAGCCAACTCAACCGGGCCGAAGTCGTGGTGATCGCCGGGGCGGTCGGCGGCGGTGCCGCGGAGAATCTCCGCGCTGTGCTCGCCGAACTCGGCGACATGGAGGTCACCCGGATCGCCATGCACCCCGGATCGGTACAGGGCTTCGGACAGCTTGGCCCGGAAGGTGTTCCGACGTTTCTGCTGCCGACTAACCCGGTCAGTGCGCTGGTGGTGTTCGAGGTCATGGTGCGCCCACTGATCCGGTTGTCGCTGGGAAAGCGACAGGCCATCCGCCGGGTGATCCGCGCGCGCACCCTCAAGGGAATCGAATCAGTGCCCGGCCGTAAGGGGTTCCTGCGCGGACAACTCCTCCGCGACCAGGACAGCGGTGACTACCTGGTCGAGGCAATCGGGGACACCCCGGGCGGATCGTCGCACCTGCTGGCATCGCTGGCTGAGGCGAACTGTCTGGTCATGGTGCCCAGCGACGTCGTGGAGATCGACGCCGGTGAGTTCGTCGACGTCGCATTCCTGGCCCAACGCGGCTGACGGTTTTTGATGAGCCGGTGGGCAAGTGGTGCCGCGCACCCGGGGTGGCCTGCCACGGTCGGGCCTTTGCGGGTGGCCGCCGGTACTGTCCGGTTGCGGCCGATGCGGCTGCGCGATGGTGGCCAGTGGAGTCGTACCCGCGCGGCTGAGCGCGACAACTTGGAACCCTGGGAGCCTACTGCGGAAGTGGATTGGCTTGCGCGCCATACTGTTTCGGCATGGCCGGCAATGTATTCGGGTCTGCGTTCGGAGGCCCGTAAAGGGCGAATGCTGCCGTACGCAATCGAAGTCGATGGCAGCTTCTGCGGCCAGTTGACGATCGGCAACGTCACCCACGGCGCATTGCGATCCGCCTGGATCGGGTACTGGGTGGCCAGCGCAGTCACCGGCGGCGGCGTGGCGACCGGCGCGTTGGCTCTGGGCCTGGACCACTGTTTCGGGCCGGTGATGCTGCACCGCGTCGAAGCCACCGTCCGTCCGGAGAACGCGGCGAGTCGCCGGGTGGTGGCCAAAGTGGGTTTTCGCGAAGAGGGCCTGCTCAAGCGTTATCTCGACGTCGACGGCGCCTGGCGGGATCACCTTCTGGTGGCCGTCACCGCCGAGGAGATCGAGGGTTCGGCGGCTGCCCAGTTGGTGCGCCGGGGACTGGCCCAGCGTTGCTGACGGCGGCCTGCCCGAAACCCGCCAGTGTTACAAATGTGACATTTGTGACTGTTGGTGCTTGTCTTCCTGGAATTACACGTGTGTAATTGCCTCGGCGCGCCACCGCAGGGCGTGGACGTCACAGACCTAGCCTGAAGGGGAAAGGAGCAGGCCACATGCCAAGCATCCCCCAGTCGTTACTGTGGATCTCACTCGTGGTGCTTTGGCTCTTTGTTCTGGTGCCGATGCTCATCAACAAGCGTGAGACCGTGCGTCGGACGAGTGATGTCGCCCTCGCCACCCGGGTGCTCGACGGCGAGACCAGGTCCCGCCTGGTGAGGCGAGGTGGCCCCGCGACCGGACACCGCCACGATCCGGACTGGCAACGCGACGATGATTTCGCTGATGACCTCGACGGCCTCGATGAGGTCGAGGAGTACGACGAGGCCGTCCGGGCCGCCCGGTCCGGCGCGCACGCCCGGTCCCGGTCGGCAATGGTGATGGCCACGTCGAATCGCTCCGGCATGGCAGAGGAAGCCCTGACCGAGCCGGTGTACCTCGACGTCGACGTGGTGGATGAGAACTCCGGGGCGCTGCCGGTCGGATCTGAATCGGAGGCCGAGACCGAGTCAATGCCTTCTGCGGCCGCGGCGGGAGAAGCGATCATCGACCCGGTTGCCGAACCGATCACCGACCCGGTGGCCGAGTCGCAGTCCTTCGATGAGGCCTCGGGAGAGTTCGCCGACGACACCTATGAATACATCGACGACACGTCGGGCCTAGAAGTCGAGGAAACCGACCAGGTCGACGCCGAACCGGCGGCGGTCCCATCGCGTCCGGGCAACCGGCAGCGGCGCTTCGACACGACTGCCGCGGCCGCGGTGAGTGCCCGTAAGTACCGGTTCCGCATGCGCATGCTGATCACGATGTCGGTGATCATGGTGGGAACTGCCGTGGCGTCGCTGACCGTCAACCCGGCGTTGTGGTGGGCCTGCGGTGCAACCGCCGTCGTCACGGTGCTCTATTTGGCGTATTTGCGACGGCAGACCCGGATCGAGGCGCAGATTCGGCGCCGGCGTCAACAGCGAATGGCGCGATCGCATCCGATGGATCGGGCCCCGCAGGCGCGGGCCGATCGGGACTATGGCCGCGATCGGGACTATGGCCGCGATCGGGACTATGGCCGCGATCGGGACTATGGCCGCGATCGGGACTATGGCCGCAGTCTCGACCGGGACTACGACCTCGACGCTGAAGAGTTTCCGTCCCGGTTGAGCCGCCCCGGATCGGTAGTGCTGGACATCGACGACGAGGATCCCGTCTTCGAACACCTCGACGAGGTCGCCTACAGCCGCCGCCATGACCTGCCGAGGGCGGCCGGGCAGTAGGGTCACGCGGCTTCCCGGCTGGTAGCCTGCAAGCGATCAAGGGGCTATAGCGCAGTTGGTAGCGCGTCTCGTTCGCATCGAGAAGGTCAGGGGTTCGATTCCCCTTAGCTCCACCGAAATGCGCTCCACAAAGAAATGCGCTCGACAAAAATTCTGGGCCCCACCGTGCGCCCTGTTCAGCCGCGGTAGTCCGCTGAGGTGACCTTCGTCACGCCCCGGCGTCGGCGTGCCAAAAGTGGGGCCTGGGCCGCCGGTGCGTTATCGTTTCGTGATGTTTGCATATCAGCAGGTTCGCAGCATGCTGTCAGCCCTGACCAGGATCAAGTCGTGGGCAACGGCACTGATCCTGCCGGCCGCGGTCGTTTTCGCCGCAGTGGCCGGTGCCAATCCAGGTGGGGAGCTCACCGCCCCGGCCGGCGACGATCCTCAGACGTGCTGCCCGGAGATGACGGCCGAGCCCGCCGCCCTGGTGGACCAGGGCGCGATGTCGCTGTCCGCCGGAGTCGTTCCCGAACAAGGCCTTCAGGTCAAGACCATCCTCGCGGCGCGCAGTGTCAGTGCCGCTTTCCCGCAGATTCGGAGCGCGATCGGGGTGCGGCCGGACGCCAAGCCGTGGCACCCCAGCGGGCGGGCGATTGATCTGATGATCCCGAACCCGGGAAGTGCCGAGGGGATCGCTCTCGGCGACGCGATCCTCGCGTTCGCGATGGCTAACGCGGGTCGGTTCGGGGTTCAGGATGTGATCTGGCGCGGCACCTACTACACGCCGGGCGGTGGCGCCAGCGGCTCGGGCTACGGCCACTACGACCACGTGCATATCACCACCATCGGCGGCGGGTACCCGACCGGTGGCGAAGACTATCCGGTCGGCTGACTCACCTCTGGCGCAGCACTCTTGCTAAACCCTCGTTGACCGCTTTCAGCGCGGTGACCCGGGCGAGCCGTTTATCGTTGGCCGCAATGACGTGCCATGGTGCCGAATCCGATGTGGTGCGCAGGATCGTCTGGTCGACGGCCTTGACGTAGTCGTCCCACCGCTCGCGGTTGCGGTAGTCCTCCTCGGTGATCTTGTGTGACTTGTAGGCGGTCTGCTCGCGCGCAGTGAATCGCGCGAGCTGTTCCTCCGGCGATATGTGCAACCAGAACTTCGCGACGTAGTACCCGCGTTCGACAAGCTGGCTCTCGAAGTCGTTGATCTCGTCGTAGGCACGCTGCCACTCGGCCCGGGCAGCGAAGCCCTCCACTCGCTCCACCAGCACTCGTCCGTACCAGGTGCGGTCGAAGATCACGACCTTGCCGGCCGGCGGCAGATCTCGCCAGAAGCGCCAGAGGTAGTGGTATTTGCGCTCCTCTTCAGTGGGCGCGGCCACCGGGATCACCCGGTAGTCGCCGGCCTCCATCGCGCCGGTGATGCGCCGGATGAGGCCTCCCTTACCGGCGGCGTCCCACCCTTCGAAGGCCAGTACGGTACCCACGCCGCGCTCGCGCGCCTCGATCGCCAGTCGGTGTAGTCGGGCCTGCTGTTTGGCAAGCTTGACGCGGTAGGAATCCTTATCGAGCGTGCGAGACAGGTCGACGCCGGAGAGCACGTCGGAGGCGGCGTCAATGTCTCCGAATACCGATTCGGCCACCGACAGCCCGGGAGGCCTGGACTGCTCAGCCAGGCGAGTGGTGAGTGCCGCGAGGATCGTTCGGGCGACGGTCAGATCGCGATAGCGCGAATCGGTGGACTCCACGATGGTCCACGGCGCACCCGGGCCACTGGTCTCGCGCAGGATGCGTTCAGCGATGGGTAATACCGGCCCGAGTGAATCCAGTGCAGCCCAGTCGCGCTGATCCACCTGCCAACCTGACTCCGGGTGCTTCTCGGCCTTCTTCAGTTTCTTCTTCTGCACCTTCGCCGGGGTGTGCAGGAAGAACTTCAGGATCAGCGCGCCGTCGGCGACCAGTGCGTGCTGCATGCCGGCGACGTGCCGCAGCCAGAGGGAGAACTCCGGTTCATCGATCTCGCCCTCGGCGCGCAGGCTGGCAGCGCGCATCAGACCGCCGACGAAAAACGCTGCCCGGCCCTTGGGCGGTAGCGATCGCCACAGCCGCCAGAGTTGCGGGCGCTGATACTCCTCATCGGTGGGGTCGGCGAACACCCGGGTGTCGGCATAGCGGGAGTCCATCCACTCATTGAGGCGGTTGACCAACGCATTGGCCGCCAGGCGGTCATCGCCGGCGATCCAGATGACCACTGGGAAGTCGGCGTCGCGCAGGTCATACTGGGCGTTGATCAGACCGACTCGCAGATCGGGGATCGCCGCCTCGTACTCGTTCTTGTCGATCGCGTTACCGACCTCGGATACCTCGAGCATGCCCCAGCATCCCATCGTCGCCGCGCCAGCGGGCCATAATTCAGGTGGCGCTGCGCTCGTCGGCCTCCAGAGCCTCCAGCACGGCGGCCCGGGTGTCGGGATTAGCGGACACGGAGGGACCGCCGCCGCCCCTGCGGAGCAGTTCGCTGAGCACCGCCGGATCGTGCTCGGCGGCCGTGGTGGTGCCGATAAAACTCGTTAACAGCGCGACGAACCGAGTTGGATCGTCGTGGAACGGGAAATGGCCTGAGTTCCCGAAGATCTCCAACCGTGAACCGGGCATGGCGGCGTGTGCCATCATGGCATGGCTTACCGGGACAACGTAATCGTCTGCTCCCCAAATCAATTGCACTGGAACGGATTCCGTGAGATAGCAACGGTCAAGCATCGTAACGACTTGTCCGCGCCAGTCGACGACGGCGCGCAATGTCCGGGTGAATGCTGAGGATGCGGTGGGTTCGGGCAGATCGGCCAGGATCCGCAGCATCGTGGGGATGTCCCGACCCATCCCGGTCGAACCGATGACCGTGCCCAGCAGACGACCTGCCGACTGCAGGGCCGGCAGCACCAGGGGAAGGCGCAGCAGGGCTAGGGCTTCGGCGCCACCGGGCAACGACGCGATCCGAAGCGCGATGTTCACGTCCCTGGTTACTCCGCCGGAACCCACAAGGACCAGACGTTCGACCAGGTGCGGGAATTGGTAGGCGAATTGCATCGCCACCCCGCCGCCGAGGGAGTGCCCGACGACGGTCGCCCGGTCGATACCGAGAACGCTCAACAGATCGCGCATCCCGTTCGCGTAGGCGGCCACCGAATAGTCCGCCCGCGGTTTATCCGACTCGCCGTGCCCCAACAGATCCGGAGCGATCACGGTGAAGTTCCGAGCCAGACTGCTGTGCACGGGTTGCCAGGTGGTCGAATTGTCGCCGACGCCGTGGATCAGGACAAGCGTCGGCCCGCGACCCGCGATCCGGAACGCCCGTCGGTAGCCGTGGATCGTCGTGAATCGCAACTGCGGTGTCTGGTCTGGGACCGACTTCAGTCGGTGCTTAGGCCGTGCCATAACCACCTCGGCGATCCGGAGACGATGGGACTCCGATCTTAAACTCGTATCCCGACCGCTTCCACTCGAGGAGAATCCGGTCGCCTACTCGTTATCACCACCGGTCGCGACGGTGGCGGCCACCGTGGACATGTCCACCAGTCCGCGGGCGGCCGGCCATACCCAGTCGCGAACTTCGGGAATGTCGTCGCCGTGCTCACGGGTGTACTCCCGGGCGTGGATGCGCTTGTCCACCATCTGCTGACGGAGTGCGGCATACCGGGAACCGAGCGCCGGCACCCGGTCGATGACGTCGATCACCAGGTGGTAGCGGTCGAGGTCGTTGAGCATCACCATGTCGAACGGGGTGGTGGTGGTGCCCTCCTCCTTGTAGCCCCGGACGTGGATTCGGGCGTCGTTGCTGCGCCGGTAAACCAGTCGGTGAATCAGCCACGGGTAGCCGTGGTAAGCGAAGATGACCGGCTTGTCGGCAGTGAAGATCATGTCGAATTCGCGGTTGGACAAGCCGTGCGGATGCTCGCTGGAATCCTGCAGGCGCATCAGGTCCACGACATTGACAAAGCGCACCGTGCACTCCGGAATGTGTTGACGCAGAAGGTCAGCGGCGGCCAGGGCTTCCAGCGTCGGCACGTCACCCGCTGATGCCAGCACGACGTCCGGGTCGCAGCCGTATTCCTCGGTGCCGGCCCACTCCCAAATGCCCAATCCACGGGTGCAGTGCGCGATCGCCTCGTCCATGGTCAGGAAGTTGGGGTGTGGCTGCTTTCCGGCGACGACGACGTTGACGTACTGGCGCGAACGCAGGCAGTGGTCGTAGGTGGACAGCAGGGTGTTGGCATCCGGCGGCAGATATACCCGCACCACCTCGGCGCTCTTGTTCACGACGTGATCGATGAAACCCGGGTCCTGGTGGCTGAATCCGTTGTGGTCCTGGCGCCAGACATGGCTGGACAGCAGGTAGTTGAGGCTGGCGATCGGGCGGCGCCATGGGATGTGGTTGGTGACCTTGAGCCACTTGGCGTGCTGATTGAACATCGAGTCGATGATGTGGATGAACGCCTCGTAGCAGTTGAACAAGCCGTGCCGACCGGTCAGCAGGTAGCCCTCGAGCCAGCCCTGGCACTGGTGTTCGGAGAGCATCTCGACCACCCGGCCGGCGCGCGCGAGGTGATCGTCGACCTCGGGGCCGAAGAACTCCGCATTCCACTGCTTGTCGGTGACCTCGAAGACCGGTTGCAGCCGGTTCGACGCCGTCTCGTCGGGTCCGAAAATCCGGAAGTTGTCCGGGTTGAGCCGAATCACGTCGGTCAGCCATTGGCCGAGCACCTTGGTGGCTTCGGCCAGGGTGGCTCCCGGCGCGGGCACCTCGACGGCGTAGTCGCGGAAATCCGGCAGCCGCAGATCTTTGAGCAGCAAGCCGCCATTGGCGTGCGGGTTATCGCTCATCCGCAGCGTGCCCTGTGGCGCCAGTGCCGCGATGTGTGCCTTGAGTTTGCCTGTCTCGTCGAACAATTCGTCGGGACGGTAGGAGGCCAGCCAGTCGGCGAGCACCTGCAGATGTTCCGGCGTATCACGGGCGCTGGCCAGCGGAACCTGATGCGCGCGCCAGGAACCGGTGGTCTTCTTGCCGTCGATGTAGGCCGGGCCGGTCCAGCCTTTCGGAGTGCGGAAGACGATCATCGGCCACTGCGGTCGGGTCGCATCCCCGGCGACCGCCCGAGCCTTGATCGAGGCGATCTCGTCGAGAACCTCGTCGAGCAACTGAGCGAACCGGCGGTGTGCGTCGAGATGGTCGGCCACTGTGTGTTCCCCGCCATCGGCGACCTCGAAGAAGTACGGGCGGTGGCCGTATCCGATCATCAGACTGCGCAGTTCTGCTTCTGGGATGCGATCGAGCACTGTCGGATTAGCGATCTTGTAGCCGTTGAGGTGCAGGATCGGCAGCACGACTCCGTCGTTGGCGGGGTTGGAGAACTTATTCGAATGCCAGCTGGTGGCCAGGGCTCCGGTCTCGGCCTCGCCGTCGCCGATGACCGCGGCGACGAGCAGACCGGGATTGTCGAATGCTGCTCCGTAGGCGTGCGAGAGAGCGTAGCCGAGTTCGCCGCCCTCATGGATCGACCCTGGAGTCTCTGGGGCGACGTGCGAGGGGATGCCACCGGGAAAGGAGAACTGCCGAAACAGCCGCCGCATGCCCTCGGTATCGGTGGTGATGTCGGGGTAGGTCTCGGAGTAGGTGCCGTCGAGGTAGGCGCTGGCCACCAGTCCGGGACCGCCATGGCCCGGGCCGGTGATGTAGATGGTGGGCTGCCCGCGATCGGAGATCACCCGATTGAGATGCGCGTAGAGGAAGTTAAGTCCCGGTGTGGTGCCCCAGTGGCCGAGCAGTCGGGGTTTGACGTCCTCGCGGCGCAGTGGCGTGCGCAGCAGCGGGTTATCGAGGAGGTAGATCTGACCCACCGAAAGGTAGTTGGTGGCGCGCCACCAACCGTCGATTGCGGCAATCACCTCGTCGGTGATTGCGTCGTGAGACATCTGCCAGGATACGGGGTCTGCAGAGTTCATCGCCGATTCCAATCCACTTTCTGTCGCCGATGCCGAGTTCGCCAGAGCACGGTCCGCTAGTCCGGGATCGTGACCGGACCGACGTTCCAGATCTCGTCGCAGTATTCGGTGATCGGCCGGTCCGAGGAGAACTTCCCACTGCGCGCGGAATTCAGGATCGACTTGCGTGTCCACGTCGGGGTGTCCCGCCAGGTTTCGCCGACCTCGTCCTGGCTTCGGATGTAATCGGCGTAATCGGCGAGCACCAGGAAGTGGTCGTGATCGCGCAGGTTGGAGATCAGCGGGGCGAACACCTCGGTGTCGCCGCTGGAAAACCGACCCTCGGCGATCGACCCGAGGGCGGTGGTCAATTCACCGTTGATGTAGTCGCGCGGCCGGTAGCCCTCGCGCTGGAGTTTCGTTACCTCCTCGACGGTCAGTCCGAAGAGGAAGAAGTTCTCCGGTCCGGCCTCCTCGCGCATCTCGACGTTGGCGCCGTCGAGGGTGCCGATGGTCAGCGCTCCGTTCATCATGAATTTCATGTTGCCGGTGCCGGAGGCCTCTTTGCCGGCGGTCGAGATCTGCTCGGAGAGGTCGGCGGCCGGATAGATCAACTGGCCGTTCTGCACGTTGAAGTTCGGGATGAACGCCACCTTCATCCGGCCGTTGACGTCCGGGTCGGAGTTGACGGTTTCGGCGACGGAGTTGATCAGCTTGATCATCAGTTTGGCGATGTGATAGCCCGGTGCGGCCTTGCCGCCGAAAATGAACGCGCGCGGGGCGATTTCGAGCGTGGGATTCTGCTTGAGTCGGTTGTACAGGGTGACGATGTGCAGCACGTTGAGGTGCTGGCGCTTGTACTCGTGAATGCGCTTGACCTGCACGTCGAACATCCAGTCGGGATCCAATGCGATTCCGGTGTGGGCCGCGATGTAGTCCGACAGCCGTGCCTTGTTCTCGCGCTTGACGGCTCGCCACCGCTGGCCGAACGCGGGGTCGTCGGCCAGTGGTGCCAGGGCGCGCAACTTAGACAGGTCGACCATCCAGCCTGCGCCGATCGTCTCGTCGAGGAGTGCGCGCAGACCGGGATTGGACAAACCCATGAATCGTCGAGGGGTCACGCCGTTGGTCTTGTTGCTGAAACGTTCCGGCCACATCTCGTAGAAGTCCTTGAGAATTGTGGTCTTGACCAGTTCGGAATGCATCGCCGCAACCCCGTTGATCGCGTGGCTGCCGACGGTGGCCAGGTGGGCCATGCGGACGTTCTTGTTGCCGTCCTCGCCGATAATCGACATCCGACGCACCCGCGCCTCATCGCCGGGGAAGCGGGTGCGCACCTCGTCGAGGAAGCGCCGGTTGATTTCGTAGATGATCTCCAGGTGTCGGGGCAGGAATCGCTGGAACATCGACAGCGGCCAGGTCTCAAGTGCTTCGGGTAGCAGGGTGTGGTTGGTGTAGCCCATGGTCGCCACCGTGATCTGCCACGAGGTGTCCCAGTCCAGTTCGCGCTCATCGATCAGCAGCCGCATCAGTTCGGCGACGGCGATCGAGGGATGGGTGTCGTTGAGCTGGACGGCCACCCGATCGGGGAGCGAGCGCACATGGCTGCCTGCGAGATCCTCGATCAGGCGCAGGATGTCCTGCAGTGAGCACGACACGAAGAAGTACTGCTGAAGCAGCCGCAACTGCTTTCCGACCTCAGGTTCGTCGTTGGGGTAGAGCACCTTGGTGACCGTCTCAGCGGCCACTTCGTCCTCGACGGCACGGTAGTAGTCCCCGGCGTTGAAGGCGTCGAGGGCGAGTTCCTTCAATGCCCGCGCGCTCCACAGCGTCAGGGTGTTGCAGGTGTTCACGCCGTAGCCCTGGATAGGGGTTCCGTAGTACACGCCCTTGATCGCCCGTTCCGGGACCCAGCGCACCCGTTCGACGCCGTCGTCGTCACGGAAATACTCGGTGTGACCGCCCCACCCCACTCGGTAATTGACCTCCGGCTTGGCGATCTCCCACGGGTTGCCGTCATCGAGCCAGTTGTCGGTGGTCTCGACCTGCCAGCCGTCGTGAATCTCCTGGTCGAAGATGCCGAATTCGTAGCGAATGCCGTAACCGATGGCCGGGCGCTGAAGGGTGGCCAGCGATTCCAGGTAGCACGCCGCGAGCCGGCCGAGGCCGCCATTGCCCAGACCCGGCTCCTGTTCGCAGGCCAGCACCTCGTCTAAGTCCTGGCCCAGCGCGGCGAGGGCGGCCCGCGCCTCGTCCTCGACGTCCAGGTTGAGCAGGTTGTTGCCCAGGTGCGGCCCGAGCAGAAACTCCGCCGACAGGTAACACGCCACCTTCGAGGACTCCCGCAGGTAGGTCTCGGTGGTCTTCACCCACCGGTCCTGCATGCGGTCACGCACCGCCAGGGCCAATGCGTAGTAGTAGTGCTGCTGCTCCAGGAGCGCGTCGGGGCGGCCCAGCGAATAGCGCAGGTGGTCCTCGATCCCGCGCCGCAGCGCGTCCGAACTCAACGCGGTCCGGCTGTGTTCGTGATCGATCACAATCGCCGCGGCGGAGTCGGGCAGTGCCGCAGGGGTGAAAGTGTGGATTATTTCGCTCATGTGCCGCGCTCCCCGGATCGTATGCCGTTCTGCGGCGAGTATCACACCGCTGGGGAGTTTCTGCCCCGGGTTCAGGCAACCGGGCGGTGAACAGATCCTGAAGTCAGTTCACCACGACCGACTGGACCTGCCCCCGGCCGTCGATGGTGGTGGTGACGTCGCGACATTCGCCGATCACCTCAAGCCCCCGGGTCGAGGCACCAGGGTCTTGAGGCCGCAGCACGACGATCACATTGTTCTTCCGCAGCGCCGGCGCGTGGCTGTGGAAGTTGGGGTCGGCGCTCCAACCGGCCTGACGCAGCAGCCCGACCATCGTCGCGATCTGTTCCCCGGCGGCCCGAGAACTGGTGGCCAGCGGATAGCCGATCCTCATCTGCCCCCGGAACGGTGGTTCTCCGCGGCTAGTGCAGGCCGAATGCCAGAACCACGCGTCGACGACATCGAGGCCCAGGGTCGAGACGACCTGACGAGCGGCATCGAGCACCTGGCTCCGGGATTCATCGGGTGTCATCGGGTTCGGAACTCCCGCCATGGTTACTCCGCATCCTGATATCGCCGCACCGCAGCAGATTGCTGCGGTGACGATCAGCTGACAGGCCGCGATCCTCATGAGCCGGCGCGCAGCGGTGAATGATGGTGCCCGGTGGTCGCGGGCCGCAACAACTCCGGATCCGTCAGCGGAACGCTCCAACTCGGCAGGCCGAGCCGGGCGGCCCATGGGCCAAGGATGCTTTCCCGGTGTGGTGCGGTCATGCCGTGCTCCTGCAGTTCGTCGCCCCGGCCGGACGCGATGGCGGCGATGCTGAACAACGATTCCGAACCACTCTCGAAGTAACGATCGTGGTCGGCCCACGGCTCCAACGACCACCCGCCGAACTCGGATTTGAACCTCGTCGATCCGAATCCGTCGGCGGCAGGGTCCGCGCCGAGTCCGGTGCGGCCGAGTGGCAGGTCGGTGCCGGGAATGTGTCCCGGAACGCCGGCCAGGTTGGTGACCGGATCGGTCGCCGCCGCACCGACATAGACGTGCCCGTCGGCGGGAAGTCCGAAATCCGCCGCGCTGTGCGCCAGGTCCGTTCCCGGCGCTCCGAGAAGAACCACATCGTCGGCGCGCATCCCGTAGCCGGCGGCGGCGTCGGCGACCGTGGTGGCACCGTAGGAATGCCCAACCACGGTGACATGTGCGGGGCCTTGACGAGTGATCGTCAGCGCATTGACATCTGCGGCGAGCAATTCGCCGCCCCGGCGTGCCAGTGTGGCCTGTGCGATCCGGGGGTCGGTGATGGCATCGGGGGCGTCGTATCCCATCCAGGCCAACACCGACACCGCACCTGATGCCGAACGCTTCGCCGCATGACCCGACTCCGCGGCGGCGACGGTTTCGTTGTAGAACTGCGCGGCGGCGTCGCTGCGGCCGAACCACCCGTTCGCCACGCTGTTGCCGGTACCCGGGACCAGCACCGCGGTGTGTTCGGCGTCGTCGGGATCGCCGATCGCGATGGTCGCTCGCCCCTGGCCGCCGAAGTCACCGGGCCGGTAGGAGAGCAGCAGAATCTCGGCTCCGGTCTGTGCCCTGTTGTACTCCATTCCCGCCTTGACGTGGCGGGCGACGGTGTAGCGCACCACGTCGTCTCGGCTCCGCTGGAACTGTTGCGGCTGGGCGAGGACCTGCTCGACCGGAACTCCGTAGGTTGCCGCGGTGTGCTCGATTCGCTCGAGGTCGTCGGTCATGGCGTTGACGTTCGCAGTGCTGCGGTCCATCGCCGGGATACCGTCACGCTGACCTAATTCCACCGGATTGTGTTCCAGCAGTTGATTTCTGGCAATGGGGTTCAGTGATTTCCACCACCTTACGGTCTCCTCGGCGGTCATCGCGCGGGGAATCTCCGGCATCGGAAAAACCGCATCGGCCATGGCGATGGCCTGAGTCAGTTGGTCGTCGACGTCGGTGGCGGCGGCAAGAATCTCATCGAGGCGGTCCATCATCGGACCGGCTTTTGCGGCGAATTGTCCTGTGGTGCCGTGGAATCGGTCGACCGGCAGCACCGTGCCGGCATCCCGATCGACCCTCAGGCCGGCGGCTCGCGCGTCATCGTCGAGGTAGCCCAATTGGGCTTTCAGTCGCGCGATGTCTACCGCTGCCGCATCGGCGGCGCGAGCCACGGCGCGCGACTCCCGGGCATGGGTGTCCAGTGCGAGCCTGGTCACCTCGATGGCCGCGCGCGCGGCCTCGCCCGCCTCCCCGGACCACGTCGCCAGGCCGGGCAGTTGTGCGAGTGCGGCCGCCGCCGCGTCGGCGGACTCCGCACGTGTGGTCGCAGCCAGCGCCACCGCCTGCACCTCTGCGGGATCCCAGCGGTCGATGTCTGCCGGAGTCAGCGTCACCATGGGTGAGTCCGGCTGGGTTTGGCTGTGAGCGCGGCACCGTTGCGGTGGTCCATCTCGGCGAGCTGCAGAGCGCTGATACGCAGTGCCTCGCTGTGGGCGCAGATCGCGGCGGACAACGTGGCTGCCGCGGCGGCCCAGGTGCCGGATCTGGCGGCCAGTGCCGCCGCTGAACGGCCAACCCAGCCCGGCAGGGCCGAATCGACTGCCGTGTCGGCACGTTCATGGTTGGCGCTGAACTCCTCGGCGGAAAGGTCGGCATGCACGGCGGCGGCGATCAACAGATCGGGACAGGCGTCCAGTGACTCTGGTGTCGACTCGGGCACCCACAGACCTCCGGCGGTTGCAGTGATCAGGTGCGAGGAAAGCTACGCAGCCGCCCACGGTGCGACAAGTCACCCCTGGCCGGCGGGTATTCTCAGTCGGTGGCTCGCAGATTTTTGACCGCCTCGGGTGCGGTGCTGGTGACCGCCACGCTTTTCTTCGTCGCCCTGCTGCCGGCCTGGGCCGCGAATGCCGTCACCCTGACCTGGGTGCGCCATGCCCAGTCGACGGCCAATGCCGCCGGGATCATTGACACGTCGGTGCCCGGACCGGGACTGACCGCACTCGGCGACACCCAGGCACTGGCGATCGCCGAAACCCTTGCCGGCGGCGGCTACGACGCCATCTACGTGTCGAACATGCTGCGCACCCAACTGACTGCGGCGCCACTGGCGACCGAACTGGGGATGACGCCGATCGTGCTCCCCGGCGTGCGGGAGATCAATGCGGGCATCTTCGAAGGACGGGGCGGTCTGCTCGCCGGGGCGGGATACGCACTGCCGCCGGCGGCCTGGGTGCTGGGAGCCCGGTTCGTTCCGGTCCTGGGCGGAGAGACCGGCAACGGCTTTGAGGCCAGAGTCAACGATGCGGTTGCCACGATCTCTGCCTCGGGCGCCGTCAAGCCGGTGGTGTTCGCCCACGGCGCCACCATCATGGCCTGGACCCTGATGACGGTTGACAATCCGAATCTGTTTCTGGCGCTGACGCATCCGCTGGGAAACACCGCGGTCGTCGTCGTCACCGGCACCCCCGACGACGGCTGGACGCTGCAGAGCTGGGATGGACTCCCCGTCGACCCGAACCCCGGACCGCTCACCAAACTGTTCGTCGCGGTCCGTGACGCGGTGGTGGCTCCACAGACGGCGCTCTACAACATCGGGCACCCACCGGCCGGGAACGTACAACCGGCCGGTGGTACCGCAGCCCTGCGGGCCGGAGTCGGTTCCACGGCTACCGATTCGCCCGCCGCCACGACGTCGGCGGCCTCGCGACCGGCTGCGCGATCGCCGCGGCAGCGCTCTTCCTCCCGGCCCGTCGCGGTGGTCGCTACCGCAGCGTCTCGTCCCGCCGCGGCCGGAAAACGGGTATCGGGACACGTCGGCGAGCGGCGATCGTCGGCCGTGACCGTGTCAGACTGACTCGATGCTCCAGGGCGTCGCTCGGCTCGCCATCGCCGCGCCACGGCGAGTCATCATCGCGGCACTGCTGCTGATGATCGCCGTCGGTGCATTCGGGGTTCCGGTGGCGCAGAAGCTCTCGCCCAGCGGTTTCCAGGACCCGACCGCCCAGTCATCGCGGGTCGCCGAGATTCTCACCGAGAAGTTCGGGCAGGGCGATGTGCCGCTGGTCATCGTGGTCACTGCTGCCGAGGGGTACGACAGCCCGCAGGCTCGAACGGTGGCCATCGGCGTCATCGACCAACTCACCCGATCGGGCCATGTCTCGACGGTCACCTCGGCCTGGACCTCGCCGGCGTCGGCTGCGTCGGCCATGGTCAGCGCGGACAAGAAGTCGGGTCTGATCGTGACCGGGATCAACGGCCCGGACAGCCGACTCCAGAGCTACACCAAGGAACTCACCGATGCGGTGGTCGGGGAACGCGACGGCGTCACAGTGCGTGCCGGCGGTGCGGCAATGGTGAATTTGCAAGTCACCGAGCAGTCCAAGCGCGACCTGCTACTGCTGGAAGCGATCGTGGTGCCGTTGAGCTTCCTGGTACTGATCTGGGTGTTCGGCGGGCTTTTCGCCGCTGCGCTACCGATCGCGGTGGGGGTCATGGCGATCCTCGGCGCGCTGGCCGTGCTGCGCGCCGTCACTATGTTCACCGAGGTGTCCATCTTCGCGCTGAACCTCACCACCGCAATGGGTTTGGCGCTGGCGATTGACTACACGCTGCTGATGGTCAGCCGCTACCGAGATGAGGTCGCCGACGGCGCCGATCGCCGGCAAGCGGTCCGCACCATGATGTCCACTGCCGGTCGCACGGTGCTGTTCTCGGCGCTGATTGTCGCGCTGTCGATGGCGGTGATGGTGTTCTTCCCGATGAGCTTCCTGCGCTCATTCGCCTACGCAGGGGTGGCCACGGTTGGCTTCGCCGCGCTGGCCGCGATCATCGTCACACCAGCGGCGATCATGGCGCTCGGCGACCGACTGGACAAGCTGGACGTGCGGGCCGCATTGCGTCGCCTCCGCGGCCGACCGACGCCTGAGCCGCTGGCGGTCGAGCAGCAGTTCTGGTATCGGTCAGCCAAATTCGTCGCACGTCACGCGGTGCCGATTGGCCTCGCCGTGGTGGTGTTTCTCTGCGTACTGGGCGCCCCGTTCTTCGGAGTACGGCCCGGCTTTCCCGACGACCGGGTGCTGCCGAAGTCCGCCTCGGCACACGAGGTGGGCGATTTGTTGCGAGCGGACTTCGCCATCGACTCCGACTCCGAGGTGCTCATCGTCATCGCCGACTCCGCCGGCCTGGACCGCGCCGAGGTCGCCCGCTATGCCGCGGACATCTCCCGTGTCGCGGGTGTCAACTCGGTGTCTGCGCCGAGCGGAAACTTCGCCAACGGGGTGCTGACCGGGCCGCCGATGGCCGCCACCGGGGAGGTGTCCGGCACCATCCTGCTGACCGTCGGAAGTTCGCTGCCGCTGTTCTCGAAAGCCTCCGAAACTCAACTCAGCCAGCTACACGAAATTCCAACCCCGGCGGGCCGCACCGTCGAATTCGGCGGACTGGCACAGACCAATCGCGACAGCGTCGACGCCATCACCTCCAGGCTGCCACTGGTGTTGGGGCTGATCGCCACCATCATGCTGGTACTGCTGTTCCTGCTGACCGGCAGTGTGGTGCTGCCCGTCAAGGCGCTGATACTCAACGTGTTGTCGCTGAGTGCGACGTTCGGTGCGATGGTGTGGGTGTTCCAGGACGGCAATCTCGGCGCCCTCGGCACCACGTCGACCGGCACCTTGGTGGCCAATATGCCGGTGCTGCTGTTCTGTGTGGCTTTCGGGTTGTCGATGGACTACGAGGTGTTTTTGATCTCGCGGATCCGGGAGTACTGGTTGGCCTCGGGCCAGACGGACGCGGACAACGACGAGAGCGTTGCCCTCGGTCTGGCCCGCACCGGCCGGGTGATCACGGCTGCGGCGTTGATCATGGCGATCTCGTTCGCGGCGCTGATCGCAGCCCAGGTGGCGGTGATGCGGTTGTTCGGTACCGGTCTGACGCTGGCGATTCTGGTCGACGCCACCCTGGTTCGGCTGGTACTGGTTCCGGCGTTCATGCACGTGCTGGGCAGGTGGAACTGGTGGGCGCCGAAACCACTGATGCGAATTCACCGTCGGTTGGGAATCAGCGAGGCCGGCCACTAACCCAGATAGTCCGACTCCAAAACCAGGTCCGGCATCATCGTTTGATATTCGACGTGGGTGCGATGCTCGACGGTGTGCCAGCCTCGATCCTGCTGATCGCGCATGTGGGCGCGGTACTTCGGTGATCCCGGGAACCCGACGTTGTCGGCGACGACGACAGAGCCTGGGTGCAGCCATCCTCTGTCGACGATGGCAAGAAGATCGGACAGATATGCGTTCTTGTCATGGTCGATGAACAGGAAATCCAATGCCCCGGTGGACAATCCGTACTCGGCCTGCAACCTGTCCAACGTTGTTCCGCCGTCACCGATGGTGCCGATCACGCAGGTGATGCGTTCGGAGACGCCCGCGTGGTTCCAGATGCGCCGGGCCACCTCGGCATTGGCGGCGGACAGTTCCACCGAAACCACCCTCGCCGACGGTGCGGCAGCGGCAATCCGAAGCGCGCCGTATCCGCAATAGGTTCCCAGTTCCAGTGCTAACCGGGGATCTGATCGTCGGACCGCCGCGTCGAGTAACTTGCCCTTCTGGTCACCGATATTGACCAGAAACGACTTCTGGTAGGCGAATTCGTCGAGGGTGGCCAGGACGTCGTTGATCTCTCCGGGACGAGCCCTGGCTATGACATAGTCGGCCGCGGCCGCTTCCCGGCCGTCACCTAACTGTCCGCTCGCGTTGAACTTTCGGATGCCGATGCCCGCGCGCAACACCGACCAGCGCAGCATCGGCAGACTCCGACGTAATCCCATTCCACTACGCTATGTCACCAGTAGCTGCGATCCAGATGGGCAGGTGCGATAACGGTTGTGGAGGTGTGGTGTCAGAGGTTCAACCGGCATTTCCGGACCGCACCCGCGGCACGATCGCACTGTCTTACGGCCTGGTCTGTCACGTGTCATTCCTGCTCGGGGTCATGACCATGATGACCGCGATGTTCTTCGGCATGAGCCGATCGCTGGGAACCGTACCCACCCCATGGACGTGGATTGCCAACGCCGCCCTGCTCGTCCAATTTCCCGTCGTGCACTCGCTGCTGCTGACTGATCGGGGTCGGGCACTGCTGGCGCGGCTGGCACCGGGCGGCACCGGGTCGACGCTGTCGACGACGACCTACGTCACCATCGCCGCGTGGCAGATCTTCGCGCTCTTCGCCTTCTGGACACCCACGGAAACGATCTGGTGGCGGGCCGGTGGAGCAGTGCTGGTGGCGATGACCCTGCTTTACGCGGCGTCCTGGATCCTGCTCGGGAAGTCGATGGCCGATGCCGGTCTGGCGCTGCAAACGGGCAGCCTCGGGTGGATCGCCCTGCTTCGTGGACGCAAGCCGGTGTATCCGCCGATGCCTGAGACGGGCTTGTTTCGGCTCACTCGTCAGCCGATCTACGTCGCCTTCACGTTGACGCTGTGGACAACGCCGACCTGGACGCCGGACCAATTAGTGATCGCGGTCACCTTCACGGCCTACTGCGTGATCGCACCACTGTTCAAAGAGTCCCGGTTCCGGCGAATCTACGGCGTGGCCTTCGAAAACTACGCCAGCAGGGTTCCGTACTGGGTGCCGTGGCCCCGAAAACACCGATGACAACGGTGTTACGGGACACCGTCAGCGTCCCGTAATGGCGGCGCCAGCGCCAGTCGGGGCATAATCGATGAAGTGACGAGCAAACATCCGTTGTCCAGTGTGATCGCAGGAGTGCAGGGCGCACTGCCGCCGAACCGTTACAGCCAAGCCGACATCACCGACGCGTTTCTGGCGAATCCTGAGTTCGCCGCGCACGAGGAAATTTTGCGGAGCCTGCACCGCTCGGCGAAGGTCTCGCATCGAAATCTGGTGTTGCCGATCGATGCGTACCCGGGACTGACCGACTTCGGTGCCGCCAACGATCTGTTCATCGAACATGCGGTTGACCTGGGTTGTCAGGCGCTGTCCGCGGCTCTCGACGAAGCCGGGCTGCAACCCGGAGACGTGGACGCGATTTTCTCCACGACGGTGACCGGAATCATGGTGCCCTCGCTGGAGGCCCGAGTGGCAACCCGACTCGGCCTGCGCCCCGATGTCCGACGGGTGCCGATGTTCGGCCTCGGCTGCGTGGCAGGTGCGGCGGGGGTGGCGCGCCTGCACGACTACCTGCGCGGTGCACCCGACGACGTGGCGGTGCTGTTGTCGGTGGAACTGTGCTCGCTGACCTTCCCCGCATTGAAGTCCGAGATCGCCGGCTGGGTCGGCAGTGCGCTGTTCGGCGACGGGGCCGGGGCGGTGGTGGCTGTTGGCGAGCGTCGTGCTCGCCTGATCGGTGCGGCAGGGCCGGAAGTCATCGACTCTCGCAGTCATCTCTACCCGGACTCGTTGCGCACGATGGGCTGGGATGTCGGATCGGACGGGCTGCAACTGGTGCTCTCCGCCGACGTGCCCGAGGTGGTGGGACGGTATCTACGCGGCGACGTCACCGGGTTTCTCGGCGCGCACGGCCTCGATATCGACGACATCGGAACCTGGGTCAGCCACCCGGGCGGTCCCAAGGTGATCGAGGCCATCGTCGATAGCCTCGACCTACCCGATAGCGCCCTGGAACTGACCTGGCGCTCCCTGGCCGAGGTCGGCAATTTGTCGTCGTCGTCGGTGTTGCATGTGCTGCGCGACACCATCGCCAAACGTCCGGCCCCCGGCCCCGGCGTGCTGATGGCGATGGGACCCGGCTTCTGCTCGGAACTGGTTCTGCTGCAATGGCACTGACGGCGTCGAACACATGACGTGGTACGTGCTGCTGATCGGCGCGGTCGCCCTGGAACGGGTGGCCGAGTTGGTCGTCTCCCAACGCAACCTGGCGTGGAGTCGGGTGCGGGGCGGTGTCGAGTTCGGCTCCGGCCACTACCCGACGATGGTGGTCCTGCACACCGCTCTTCTGGTGGGCTGTGTTGCTGAGGTGGCCTTGTTGGACCGGCCGTTTCTGCCGGCGTTGGGCTGGCCGATGTTGGCGGTGGTCCTCGGCGCGCAGGTGCTGCGCTGGTGGTGTATCTCGACGCTGGGACGGCAGTGGAACACCCGCGTGGTGGTGGTCCCCGGAGCGCCGCGCGTCACCGGCGGGCCGTACCGACTGCTCTCGCACCCGAACTACGTCGCGGTGATCGCCGAAGGCATCGCGCTGCCACTGGTGCACACCGCCTGGATCACTGCGTGCGTCTTCACCGCACTCAATGCCGCGCTGTTGGTGACGCGGATCAGGACTGAGAACACCGCGCTGGCGAGCCTGTCATGATCGACCTGCTCGTCGTCGGCGGTGGACCCGGCGGACTAGCCACCGCGACCCACGCCGCCCGGGCCGGATTGGAGGCCGTCGTAGTGGAACGGCGTCCGGGGCCGATCGACAAGGCCTGCGGCGAGGGTCTGATGCCCCACACCGTCAAGCACTTGGAAAAACTCGGTGTTCATCCGCGCGGCAAGACATTTCGAGGCATCACCTATCTGGATGCCAGGCACTCGGTCCGGGCGGAGTTTCGGTCCGGCCAGGGGATCGGCATGCGGCGCACCGCCCTGTCCGAGGCTCTGCACGACGCTGCCATCACCGCCGGCGTTCGGATAGTCCACGGCGACGTCGACGCGGTCATCCAGGATGCATCGTCGGTCCGGTGCGGGGAATTCACCGCGCGCTATCTCGCGGCCGCCGACGGTCTGCACTCACCGATCCGCCGTTCCCTCGGCCTAGACCTGCCCCACCGCGGCCGGCGACGGTGGGGGATCCGGCGGCACTTCCAGATCGCCCCCTGGAGTGACACCGTCGAGGTCCACTGGGCGCGCGACACCGAGGCCTACGTGACCCCGGTGGCCGAGGACAGCGTCGGAGTGGCGGTGTTGACTTCACGCCAGGGTCGGCTCGACGACCACCTCCGCGAATTCCCCGCCCTGGCGGCCCGCCTTGCTGAAGCAACGCACGGCCCAGATCGGGCTGCGGGCCCGCTGCGGCAACGGGTGAAAAGCCAGGCGGCGGGCCGGGTGATGCTTGTCGGCGACGCCGCGGGATACGTCGACGCGCTCACCGGCGAGGGCCTGGGGATCGCCTTCGGGGGTGCCGAGGTGCTGGTGAACTGCGTGCTGGCAGACACCCCCGGCGACTACGACCGCCAATGGCGCCGGATGTCCCGGCGGTATCGCGCCCTGACCGCGGGCCTGTTGCACGCCAGCGGCTGTCCGCCGGTGCGTTCCCTGATTGTGCCGGCCGCCAGTTCGCTGCCGCGGGCCTTCGGCGGCATTGTCAATCTGCTCGCCGTTTAGGCTGGGGAAATGACGGTTGCGGACGGCGGTGCCCCACTGCAGCCGGCGTCGACCCCCGCTGCCAGCGCCGAGGTGGTGAGAATGCGCGCCGCCGGTCTTGCCGAGATGGAGTTGTTCGCAGACTGCTCGGCCGAGCAGTTGCACGCCGTGGCGCAGCGACTGCGGCCCCTGCGCGCCACAGCGGGTCAGGTGCTGATGAAACAGGGCGACGAGGCTCTGTCATTCATTGTGATCCACACTGGCCGGGTCGAGATTTGCCGGACCGGCGAGGACGACATGGTGGTGCTCGACGAGGTTCCGGCAGGACAGATCGTCGGTGAGATCGCGCTCCTGCGCGGCAAACCGCGAACGGCCACCGTCACCGCCGCGGAGGCGATGACCGGCTACATCGGCGACGACAAGGTCTTCGCGGCTATGGCCGATCTGCCCGGTGTCAGCGACCGGTTGCTGCGCACGGTCCGGCAACGGCTGGCGGCCTACGTCACGCCGATCGCCGTCACACTCACTGATGGCAGCGAGTTGCTGTTGCGTCCGGTGCTCCCCGGCGACAACGAACGTTCCCACCACCAGTCGGTGGAATTCTCCAGCGAGACGCTCTACCGCCGCTTTATGTCTCCGCGCGCCCCCAGCCCCGCATTGATGCAGTATCTGTTCGAAGTCGACTACGTCGACCATTTCGTCTGGGTTCTCACTGACGGGGTGGACGGCTCAGTGGTGGCCGATGCGCGGTTCGTTCGAGATGTCGATGACGCGAGCGTCGCGGAGGTGGCCTTCATCGTCGCCGACGACTACCAGGGCCGCGGTATCGGCGGCCTGCTGATGGAAACGCTCATCGTGGTCGCGCAGGTTCTCGGTGTGCACCGGTTCACCGCCCGGTTGCTGGCCGAGAATCAGCCCATGCACGCCATCCTCGACAGGTTCGGCGCGCAATGGGAGCGCGATGAGCCGGGTGTGGTGACGGCGGCGTTCGATGTGCCCAAGCCGGGCGAGACGAGCCCGGTGGAGTTACAGATGGATCCGGTGCTGGCCGATCAGATCCGCGCGGTGACACGGCAGGTAGTCCGCGCAGCGGGGTGAGTTCCGGATCGGGCAGAGGTAGGTTGGAGACGATGAACAAGTCCATCTTGGGGACGACGCTGGCTGTGGTGGGTGCGGCGATCGCGGGCGGCGTTGCGAGCGGCGGCGGCCTCGACGACTGGTACGCCACGATCCGCAAGCCGCGCTATGTGCCGCCGAACGCGGTGTTTCCGATCGCCTGGACCGCGCTCTACACCGACATCGCGGTCACCTCGTCGGCGGCGATCAACCGATTCCGGGCCGGCGGTGACGACACCAAGGCGCGCAACTATATCGGCGCTCTCGGTGCCAACCTCATCCTCAACGCCGGGTGGAGCTGGATTTTCTTCGGCATGCGCAAGCCTGGTGCGGCGGCGGCCGCAGCGGCGGTGCTGACGGTCAGCAGCGCCGATCTCGCCCGGCGTGCTGCGGCGGCCGAGCCCAAACTCGGCGTCGCACTGGCGCCGTATCCGCTGTGGTGCGGCTTCGCCACCGTGATGTCCACCCACATCTGGCGACTCAACCGCTGACGGCGTCCGGACCCCGGCGCTGTATACCGGCCGTCGGCCCCGAGTCGTGATACGAAGTCGACGTGTGCCGACTGGTGGTGGGTCTGGCGGCGGCGCTTGGCCTGGCCGCCTGCGGGTCCCCGACGACCCCACCGCCACTCGACGCCTCATCGGCGCCGCGCGCCGTCGACCCAGGCCACGTGATGAGGGTCCGGTCGGCGTTGCCGGTCGGCTACGAGGTAGCCGAATTGCGGGGACCATTCAGCGCGGTATCGCTGTGGGGCTTCGGAACGGGTTGGACTGCCGACCCGCCGCAGTGCGCCCGATTAGCTGATCCCGCCCCGGCAGATCGCGGCGCGAGGGGACTTTCGGCATCCGGTCCGGGGGGTATCGTCTATGTCGCGGTGATCGCCGCAGCAACTCCGGAACCTGAGCTACTGGATCAATGCCATTCCTGGGCAATGCGTTTCGTTCACTCCGGAGCCCAAGTCCGGCGCACGGATGCCCCCGCCGTCGACGGTGCGGATACCGTCGCGTGGCGGGCCCGCACTCGCACCGTTGTCGAATCCGGCGCCGAGACCAATTCGGATGTCGTGACCGCGGTCGCGTACCTCGATCATCATGCGGCGTTTGTCACGGTTGTCACCGACCCGGGTTCGCCGCACCCTCCACTCGGCCCGGATTTCGTCGACGAGTTACTGGCCACCACGGTGACCGCGGTACGCGACTGAACGGGCCGGTGTGGGTAGATTGACGACGATGATCGTCCGCGGAGTGCTCGGCGTGCTGCTGTTGGCCGCCGTTCTCGTCGGCTGCGGTTCCGATCGCGGCCCGACGGCTGACATCGCGGCAATCTCCGCTGTCAGGGCGAGTTTCGGGCCGCAATTCACCCTCACTGAGATCGCTCCGACCGGGATCGACCCCCGCGTGCTCAGTGGCCAGAAACTCCCAGACACAGTGACGTTCGAACCCCCGGCCTGCGCCCGATTCGCCACCGGCCAACTGGTGCCGTCGGGCACCGAGGGCAACATGGCGGCGGTCTCAGCCGAGGGCGAGGGCAACCGGTTCATCGTCATCGCAGTCCAGACGAACGAGGCGGTGCCGGTGATCGAACCCGGGTCCGACTGCCGGAAGGTCGCCTTCCTCGGCGGGGCGGTGCAGGGCACGGTCGAAGCCGTCGAGGTGCCGAACATCACCGGAACCGAGACCATCGGTGTGCACCGGGTTCTCCAGACGATCGTCGACGGCAAGCCGCGGACCGGCGAGGTGTACAACTATTCCGCTCACTTCGGTGATTACCAGGTGATCGTCTCGGCAAATCCGCTGGTGCTACCGGGCCAGCCGGTGGTCGCTGTCAACACCCAACGAGCCCGCGATCTGCTCATCGCCGGTGTCAACGCGATCCGGCGTTAGTCGGCGCACATCGTTCTGGGCCGCGTCGATCTCGCGCCTTAGCGCCAACTCGGCAACCATATCTGCATATCCCAGGTGGATTGCGAGATCGGGATGCCGGTCAGGATGGGGAACAGCCAGGCGAAGTTGGTGATCACCAACGCCAGATAGCAGCAGACGACCATCACGCCGAGGGTTCTGCGTTCCGCACTGGGGCGTTTCGGGCTGCGGGTTGGTGCGAAAAGTATGTCGCCGAGAATCAGGGCGATCAGCATGACGAGGAACGGTGCCATTGTCACCGCGTAGAAGAAGTACATCTGACGATCGATCGCCGCGAACCACGGCAGCCAACCCGCGCAATACCCCACCAGCACAACGGCATACCGCCAGTCGCGGCGAATAACAGCTCGCCAGCAGGCATACAGCAGTACCGGTACGGCGAGCCACCACAGTGCGGGTGTACCCACGAGCATCACGGATTTGACGCACGACGCCGTCCCGCAGCCGGGCACGCCGGAATCATCGATGGCATAGAGCACGGGCCGCAACGACATCGGCCACGTCCATGGTTTGGACTCCCACGGGTGGTGATTGCCCTCGGCGTTCGTCAGGGTGGAGTGGAAGTGATAAGCCTTGTAGGTGTAATGCCACAGCGATCTGATGGCATCCGGCGGCTGGAACCACTGCCGTGGGCCGATGGACTGGCCCACTTCGTGGCGATTGACTGCCGTTTCGGAGGCAAACCAGGGCGCGTACGCCAGCAGGTACACCGCCAGCGGAGCAAGTCCGAACACCCAGGCCGCAGGGCCGATGTCGCGCCGCAGGACGCCCGCCCACGGCTGGGCTACCCGATAGGCGCGGCGGGCCGCGACGTCGAAGGCCAAGGACATCAGCCCGAAGAACACCACGAAATACAGCCCGGACCACTTTGTCGCGCAGGCTAACCCGAGTAGCACACCGGCGCCGAACCGCCACCACCGCACGCCAAGCCTGGGGCCCCAGGGGGTGTCAGCGATCCGTCCCTCGAGATACGCACGATGCATTCGCTCGCGGACCTGGTCCCGGTCGACCATCAGCGCACCGAACGCCGCTACCACGAACACCGTCATGAAGTTGTCAAGCAGTGCGGTCCGGGCGGCGACGAAGCTGACCCCGTCGCAGATCGCGAGCAGGCCCGCGATGGCGCCGATCAGTGTCGACCGACTGATCCGCCGGACGATCCGGACGACCAACGCCACCAGGATCACGCCGAACACCGCACTGCTCAATCGCCAGCCCAGACCGGTGTAGCCGAACATCGCCTCGCCGAGTGCAATCAGGTGCTTGCCGATCGGCGGATGCACCACCAGGCCGAAGCCGGGGTTGTCCTCCACGCCGTAGTTGTGCAGCACCTGCCAGGCTTGCGGGGCGTAGTGCTTCTCGTCGAAAATCGGCGTGCCCGCGTCGGTGGGAGAGCCGAGGTTCATCATTCGGGTTACCGCCGCCAATGCGGTGACGACCGCCGTCGCCGCCCAGCCCCACAGGCGGTCGGCGGGCCCGAAATCGGCAGTAGGTAGCAACGGTCCCGGGCTGACCTCGCCGGCGGCCGGGTCCACTTCTCGGCACTCATCGACCGGGGCACTCACGACTGCGATCGTAGGGTGTGGGAGTGAGTACCGGTCATCTGCTGCTTGGCGCCACCCCCCTGGGTCAACCGGACGACGCCTCGAAACGCCTGCTTGAGGCGCTGCGCACCGCCGACGTGGTGGCAGCTGAGGACACCCGGCGGATCCGGACGCTGGCGCGTTCGGTGGGTGTGGACATCACCGGCCGGGTGCTCAGCATGTTCGACGGTAACGAGGCGGAGAGGGTGCCCGGTCTGGTCGCTGAGATCACCGCCGGAGCGACGGTACTGGTGGTCAGCGACGCTGGGATGCCGCTGCTCAACGATCCCGGATACCGACTTGTCACGGCGTGTGTGGCGGCGGGATTGACGGTGTCGTGCCTGCCCGGACCGTCGGCGGTGACGACGGCGCTGGCCGTCTCCGGACTGCCCTCGGACCGGTTCTGCTTCGAGGGTTTCGGACCGCGCAAAGCGTCGGCCCGGCGCGCGTGGCTGGCCGGTTTCGCCGCCGAGACGCGCACGGTGGTCTTCTTCGAATCGCCGCGGCGTTTGGCGGGCTGCCTGGCCGACGCGGTCGAGGAACTGGGGGCGGACCGTCGGGCCGTGGTCTGCCGGGAGTTGACCAAGGTCCACGAGGAGATCCGGCGTGGCACCCTTGCTGAACTTGCCCGGTGGTCTGCCGGCGGTGTGCTCGGCGAGATCACCGTGGTGCTGGCCGGCGCAACGCCCACCGTCGATGCTGATGCACTCGTCGCCGAGGTCGGGGTGCTGATTGCCGACGGGATGGGGGTCAAAGACGCCTGCGCCCGGGTGATCGGTGCGCACGTCGGCGCACCATCGCGTCGGGAACTCTACGATGCGGTTCTTCGGGCCCGGGAATCCTGAGCGACGTCGATGATCGGTGCGGCCTTGTGCAGGCACTCCTGCCATTCGGCATCGGGCTCTGAGTCCGCGGTGATTCCGCCGCCGACGCCGAGTACCGCGCGGGAGTGGGCGTCGAACTCCACGGTGCGGATCGCGACGTTGAGTTCGCAACCTGCGACCGGGGACACCAAACCGACGGTCCCGCAGTAAATACCCCTGCGCTGCGGTTCCCATCGCGAAAGCAACTGCCGCGCGCGGATTTTCGGTGTGCCGGTGACCGACGCGGGCGGGAATGTGGCGGCCAACAACTCTGACACCGGAAGATCTAGCGGCACCTGCGCGGTGACCGTGGACACCAGATGCCACACACCGGGCGCGGGATAGACGGCCAGCAGTTCCGGGACGGTGACCGATCCGGTCACCGCTACTCGGCCCAGATCGTTGCGGACCAGGTCGACGATCATGATGTTCTCCGCGACATCTTTGGCAGAGGCCAGTAATTGCCCCGGTTCCGCGTGCCGCGGCAGCGTGCCTTTGATCGGACTGGAGCTCACCGTGGTGCCTGTCCGGCGCAGGAAGAGTTCTGGTGACAGCGAGGCCACCGCGCCCCAGTCGCCGGCCAGGTAGGCGGCGCGCGCCGGGCCGGTCCGGGCCACGGCGTCGGCGAAGAAGTCCAGGGGCGAACCACTGACCGTGCCGTTGAACGCCGTGCACACGCACGCCTGGTAGACCTCGCCGGCGCGAATGGCCTCCAGGCAGGACAGCACGCCGGCGCGGTGTTCACCGGCGTCGGGTTGCGTCCAGGCGATGGTGCAGGGGCGCCGAATCGGCGGAACCGCCAGAGCCGCCGACAACCATTCGGGAAGTGCTTTCCCCAAGAGGCTTTCGAACCACCAGCAGCCGGAGCGGTCGCAGCGCAAGACGGCGTCGGTCCACCCGCCGGCCGCCTCGGGTATTCGGGGCGGGGCATCGCCGCCGCCGGGGTCGGGATAGGACAGATAGCCGATCCACCCCCCGCCGACGGCGTCGGGGAAGGCCGGGGGCGGTCTGCACCCCGGCGATTCGGGGAACACCCCGCCCACATCGACCGACCGCACCGCCACGCTGGGTGCGATCACCGCCGCGGAGGCGAACCAATCGCCGATCAGCGCGGCCGGCGGCGGCAGTCGGTGCAGGTGCGCACCCGCGGCGACCGCACGGAGGACATCGTCGGCGGTGCCGAGATCACCGAGTCGCTCGATGTGCATCGCGTTAGTCCGGGGCCTCGTAGCGGGGGAAGACCGCGCGGGGCGCGGGCAGTTCGGTGCCCGGCGCCAGTGGCACGCGCAGGCAGGAGAAGTCGCGTTGGCCGGGCGGTTGGCCCAGCAGGTCGAGCAGTGCCGCGGCCGAGTCCGGCATCACCGGTTGCACCAGTACCGCCGCGACCCGCACCGCCTCGAGGGTGGTGTAGAGCACGGTGCGGAATCGGATCTGGTCGGATTCGGCGTCGGATTTACGCAGCACCCATGGCTCCTGGGCGGAGAAATACCGGTTGACCGCGCCCAGCATCAGCCAGATCGCCTCCAGGCCCTGGTGCATGGCCTGGTCGTCGAAGGCGTTACGCACCCGCGCCAGTAGGCCGTAGGCGAGATCGAGCAGTTCGGTGTCCTCGGCGCTGAAGTCGCCCGGTTGCGGTACCCGGGCGTCGAGGTTCTTGTTCACCATCGACAGCGAACGTTGTGCCAGGTTGCCCAACTCGTTGGCCAGGTCGGTGTTCACCCGGCCGATGATCCCCTCCTCGCTGTAACTGCCGTCCTGACCGAACGGCACCTCGCGGAGCAGGAAGTAGCGCACCGGGTCGACTCCGAAGCTGCTCACCAGCGATACCGGATCGATAACGTTGCCTACGGACTTGCTCATCTTCTCGCCACGGTTGTAGAGGAATCCGTGCGCGAAGACTCTGCGCGGCAGAGGAATTCCTGCGGACATCAGGAATGCGGGCCAGTACACGGTGTGGAAGCGGATGATGTCCTTGCCGATCATGTGCAAGTCGGCGGGCCAATACCGTTGGTAGAGATCCGATTCGGTGTCTGGGAAGCCAGCGCCGGTCAGGTAGTTGGTCAGTGCGTCGACCCAGACATACATCACGTGAGCCGGGTCGCCCGGCACCGGAACGCCCCAGTCGAACGACGTCCGCGAGATCGACAGATCGCGCAACCCGCCGGAGACGAAGCTGACGACCTCGTTGCGGCGCACCTCGGGTGCGATGAAATCGGGGTTCTCGGCGTAGTGCGACAGCAGTGGCTCCGCATAGGCCGAGAGCCGGAAAAAGTAGGTCTGCTCCTCGGTCCAGGTGACCGGGGTGCCCGTCTCGGTCGCCACCCGGGTGCCGTCGCCATTGACTTCTGTCTCAGCCTCGGTGAAGAACCGCTCATCGCGCACCGAGTACCACCCGGCATAGGAATCCAGGTAGATGTCGCCGTGATCGGTCATCCGCTGCCAGATCGCCGCCGATGCTGCGTAGTGATCTTCGTCGGTGGTGCGGATGAATCGATCGAAGGAGATGTTGAGCAATTCCTGCAGGCGCTGGAACCGATCTGAGTTGCGACGGGCGAAGTCCGTGGTCGGTATGCCCTCGGCGACCGCGGCCTGCGCCATCTTCAGGCCGTGCTCGTCGGTGCCGGTCAGAAAACGCACGTCGAAACCGTCGAGTCGCTTGAATCGCGCGATCGCGTCGGCGGCGACGTACTCGTAGGCGTGGCCGACGTGCGGTGCGCCGTTGGGGTAGGCGATCGCGGTGGTCAGGTAGTACGACTCGGTCATGACAGCACCACCCTATGGTGTTGCGGTGGGCACTTCGCGATCGGAGCGTGCGGCACCGCCACCCCCGGTGCCGCTGACGCCACTGATTGACTCCCACACCCACCTCGACGCCTGCGGCGCGCGCACTCCCGCCGACGTGCGCGCCATCGCTGATCGCGCGGAGGCCGTCGGCGTGCTGGCGATGGTCACCATCGCCGACGACCTCGACTCGGCGCGCTGGGCTGCTGCGGCCACCGAATGGGATGAACGGGTTTTCGCCGCGGTGGGCCTGCACCCCACGCGGGCGGACGGCCTCACCGCCGCGGCCCGCGACGAACTCGAGGAGTTGGCGTCGGCGCCGCGGGTGGTGGCCATCGGCGAGACGGGAATGGATCTGTACTGGCCCGGGACACTCGAAGGATGTGCCCAGCCGGCCCGTCAGCGCGAGGCCTTCGCCTGGCATATTGACCTCGCCAAGCGCACCGGCAAGCCGTTGATGATTCACAATCGCGAGGCCGACGCGGAGGTGCTCGACGTGCTGCGCGCCGAGGGCGCTCCCGAGACGGTGATCTTCCACTGCTTCTCGTCGGGTCCGGAGATGGCGAGAACCTGCGTCGACGCCGGTTGGATTCTCAGCCTGTCCGGCACGGTGAGCTTCCGCAACGCGCACGCACTGCGCGCCGCGGCGGCGCTGATTCCGCCGGATCAGCTGATGGTGGAGACCGACGCGCCGTTTCTCACCCCGCATCCGTTCCGGGGTGCCCCCAATGAGCCGTACTGCCTGCCCTACACCGTCCGCGCACTGGCTGATCTGCTGGATGTCCCGGCTGAGCAGGTGGCTGGGGATTCCGAGGCGACGGCCCGACGGGTCTACGGTCTGCCCTGATCACGATGATCGGAACGCCGCCGCCTTCGTGCGGTACGCTCTTCGCGCGGGGTCAGCAACGAACTAAGATTACTTAATTAGTGCTGACGTGACGCGGTAAAGGGGATCCCATGACGATTCGGCTACTCACCCGTACCGAGATCCGCAACCTCGCCAAGGACCTCGATTTCCGGCCCCGGAAGGCACTGGGCCAGAACTTCGTTCATGACGCCAACACCTTGCGCCGGATCGTGTCGTCGTCCGGCGTCAACAAGGGCGACCACGTTCTGGAGGTCGGCCCCGGATTGGGGTCCCTGACCCTGGCAATTCTCGATCGCGGTGCGGAGGTCACCGCCGTCGAGATCGATTCGGTGCTCGCCGGACGCCTGCCCAAAACCATTGCCTCCCATTCGCACTCCGAAATTCATCGTCTGACGGTGCTCAACCGCGACATCCTGGGCATCCGGCGCGCCGACCTTAAAGTGCCGCCCACCGCACTGGTGGCGAACCTCCCCTACAACATCGCGGTGCCCGCCCTGCTCCATCTGCTGGCCGAGTTCCCGACCATCCGCACCACCATGGTGATGGTGCAGTCCGAGGTCGCCGATCGCCTCGCCGCCGAACCGGGCGGCAAGGAGTACGGGGTTCCGAGTGTCAAGGCGCGCTTCTTCGGCGACGTTCGCCGCTACGGCACGGTCTCGCCGACCGTTTTCTGGCCGATCCCGCGGGTCTACTCCGGATTGGTGCGGATCGACCGCTACGAGACCTCACCCTGGCCCACCGACGAGGCGTTCCGGACTCAGGTCTTCGAACTGATCGACATCGCGTTCGCGCAACGGCGGAAGACCCTGCGGAACGCCTACCTGGACTGGGCAGGCTCGGGCAACGCCTCCGCGGAGCGACTTCTCTCAGCCAGTATCGACCCGGCCCGGCGCGGCGAGACGCTCTGCGTGGCCGACTTCGTGCGGTTGTTGCAACGCTCCGCCGCACCCGTTGAGACGCGGGCTAGCGGCCAGGCGGCCGTGCAGTCGGTCGAATCGCGCTGACCGCCCCGCTAGGCTGCTGCCGTGATGACCGGCAGCGCCGCTGCGGATTGGTTGCCAACAGGATCCGTGACAGTTCGGGTTCCCGGCAAGGTGAACCTCTACCTTGAAGTCGGTGATCGGCGCCCGGACGGTTTCCATGAGCTGACGACCGTTTTCCATGCTGTTTCGCTGGCTGATGACGTGACCGTGCGCGATGCGGACGTGCTCTCGCTGCGTCTCCTCGGAGAGGGCGCTGAGGGACTGCCTGCCGATGGCCGCAACCTGGCCTGGCAGGCCGCAGAGTTGATGGCCGGGCATGTCGGGCGCGCACCCGATGTGGACATCACGATCAACAAGTCGATCCCGGTGGCCGGCGGCATGGCCGGTGGCAGTGCCGATGCGGCCGCTGTGCTGGTCGGGATGAATGCACTGTGGGAACTCCGCGTGCCGCGCCGCGATCTGCATGCCATGGCTGCCCTGCTCGGCAGCGATGTTCCCTTCGCACTGCACGGCGGGACCGCCCTGGGCACCGGTCGTGGTGAGGAACTCACCACCGTGCTGGCCCGCAACGTTTTTCACTGGGTGCTCGCCTTCGGTGCGGGTGGACTGTCCACCGCCGCGGTCTACTCCGAAGTCGACCGACTGCGCGAGGTCGGCAGTCCGCCGCGGCTGTCCGACCCGGAGCCGGTATTGACCGCGCTCTCTGCAGGTGACCCCCATGAACTCGCCCCGCTGCTGGGCAATGATCTGCAAGCGGCGGCCCTGAGCCTGGAGCCGAACCTGCGGCGCACCCTGCGGGCGGGTGTCGAGGCGGGTGCCCTGGCGGGCATCGTCTCCGGCTCTGGCCCCACCTGCGCTTTCCTGTGCGCCTCGGCTGATGAGGCGGTGGCCGTCGGAGCCGAGTTGGCCGGCGCCGGAGTGTGCCGGACCGTTCGGGTGGCCAGTGGCCCGGTTCATGGAGCCCGCGTGGTTGCCTCAGCCAGAGGGTGACCCGCGGCGATTTGACCCGCGGGTTGGCGTGTTTCTTAAGGGAAGTTTAAGATACCGTACGGGGATATCACCGATTCGAGACCGAAAAGCTCCACAGTTCCACGGGCGCGCCGCCGAGCGGCTGCGGTGCGGTGGGCGGAGCATGAATGTCCGGGCAGGGCGCTGTTGGCGACAGCGCACCGGATGCAGAGGAGGTCGTCGTGAGCCGTTTCACGGACAAGATGTTCGACAGTGCCAGGACCAGCACCAAGGGCATGGTCACCGGAGAGCCGGTTGAAGCAGTCCGGCACACCTGGCTCGAGGTGCATGAGCGCGCCAGGCGGATCGCCGGCGGATTGGCCGCTGCGGGTGTTGGACCGGGCGACGCGGTCGGTGTCCTGGCCGGTGCACCGGTGGAGATCGCGCCGACCGCCCAGGCGCTGTGGATGCGCGGCGCCAGCCTGACGATGCTGCATCAGCCCACGCCGCGAACTGACCTCGAGCATTGGGCCAAGGACACCGCCAACGTCATCGATATGATCGAAGCCAAGGCCGTCGTGGTCTCCGATCCGTTTCTGCTGGCCGTCCCGATCCTCAAAGAACGCGGTGTCACGGTCCTGACGGTCGAGGAGTTGCTCACCGCCGACCCCGTCGACCCGGTTGAGACCGGCGAGGACGACGTCGCCCTGATGCAGTTGACGTCGGGTTCCACCGGTTCACCGAAGGCAGTGGTGATCACGCACCGCAATATCCACTCCAACGCCGAGGCGATGTTCATCGGCGCGGAGTACGACGTCGAGACCGATGTCATGGTCAGTTGGCTGCCCTGCTTCCACGACATGGGCATGGTCGGTTTCCTGACCATCCCGATGTACTTCGGCGCCGAACTGGTCAAGGTGACCCCGATGGACTTCCTCCGCGACACGCTGCTGTGGGCCAAGCTCATCGACAAGTACGACGGCACCATGACGGCGGCGCCCAACTTCGCCTACGCGCTGTTCGGAAAGAGGCTGCGTCGGCAGGCCAAGCCGGGCGACTTCGACCTTTCCACACTGCGTTTCGCACTCTCCGGCGCCGAACCGGTCGATCCCGCCGACGTCGAGGACCTCCTCGACGCGGGCAAGCCTTTCGGACTTCGGCCGGATGCGATCCTGCCTGCCTACGGCATGGCTGAGACGACGCTGGCGGTGTCGTTCTCGGAGTGCGGCGCCGGACTGGTGGTCGACGAGGTCGATGCCGACCTGCTGGCCGCGCTGCGCCGGGCCATCCCGGCGACCAAGGGCAACACCCGCAGACTGGCCACTTTGGGTCCGCTGCTGCAGGACCTCGAGGCGCGCATCGTGGACGAAAACGGCACTGCGCTGCCGACCCGCGGGGTCGGGATCATCGAACTGCGCGGCGAATCGCTGACTCCGGGATACATCACGATGGGGGGCTTCGTCGCGGCGCAGGACACCGATGGGTGGTACGACACCGGGGACCTCGGCTATCTGACCGAGGCCGGCCACGTCGTGGTGTGCGGTCGGGTGAAGGACGTGATCATTATGGCCGGACGCAATATCTACCCCACCGACATCGAACGCGCGGCAGGCAACGTCACGGGTGTGCGACCGGGTTGCGCCGTCGCGGTCCGCCTCGATGCCGGCCACTCACGGGAGACCTTTGCGGTCGCCGTCGAGTCCAACGAGTGGGAGGATCCCGCCGAGGTGCGCCGGATCGAGCAGCAGGTGGCGCATGCGGTGGTCGGCGAAGTGGGGGTACGACCACGCAATGTGGTGGTGCTCGGGCCCGGCACCATCCCGAAGACGCCGTCGGGAAAGCTGCGCCGAGCGAACTCGGTTGCCCTGGTCAGCTGAGGGCGACCTGGCTGATCACCAGCCGTGGACGAGGTTCTGCGCGGACTCCAGGCCGGACTCGATCAGCAGCTCGGTGGCATCGGCGGCCTGCTCGCACATCGTTGGAACCTCGGCTCGTTCGGCCGCACTAAAGCTCTCGAGCACGAACGCGGCTGCGTCCTTGCGGCCGGGCGGGCGCCCGATGCCGATTCGAACTCGGTGGAAGTCCTTGGTGCCCAACGCATTCACCACCGAACGCAGTCCATTGTGGCCACCCTCGCCGCCGCCGAGCTTGAGCCGGATCCTGCCGAAGTCGATATCGAGTTCGTCGTGAATCACGATCACGTCGGCGGGTGACACCGAGTAGAACTTCGCCAGTGGGCCGACGTGGCGGCCGGACTCGTTCATGTAGGTCCGCGGCTTGGCCAGGACGACGGGACGGTTTCCCAGCCGGCCGGTGACGATTTCGGCACCCGAGCGCTTGTGTACCTTAAACGTCCCGCCGAGGCGTCCGGCCAGCAGATCGGCGACCATGAACCCGACATTGTGCCGGGTCTTTTCGTAGTGCGGTCCGGGGTTGCCCAGGCCGACGACCAACAGTGGGCCGCTCCCGATTGTGGGGGATGGCTCGGCCATATTCGTGACTGGGCCCGACTTACTCGGACTGGGCCGATTCGCCCTCTGCGGTGCTCTCGCCGTCGGCGGCGCTGTCGGCCTCAGCGGCCTGCTCCTCCACCGATTCGCCGCCGCCTTCAGCCTCCAGATCCTCGGCCGTCGGCGCCGCGACGACATTGACCACCAGCATGTCGGGGTCGCTGATCAGGGTGACGCCGCTGGGTAGTTCCACCTGGCCCGCGAGGATCTGGGTGCCCTCTTCGACGCCCTCGACCGACACCGTCAGGCCCTCGGGGATCGACAATGCCTCTGCTTCGATCTCGATGGTGGTGGCATCCTGGGTGACCAGCGTGCCGGATGCGGCCTCACCTTCGACATTGACGGCAACCTCGACGGTCACCTTCTCGCCGCGTCGAACCACGATGAGGTCGACGTGCTGGATGTTGCGGCGCACCGGATGTAGCGCGAGGGCCTTGGTGAGCGCCAGTTGTTCGGTGCCATTGAGGTCGAGGCTGAGCACGGCGTTGGTGCCGGAGTGCCGCAACACCGCGGCGTAGTCGCGGGCATTGAGTTCGAGGTGCTGCGGATCCGCGCCGTGACCGTAGAGCACCGCGGGGACCTTGCCCTCGCGACGGGCCTGACGTGACGCGCCCTTGCCGGTGCGAGTCCGCACCTCGACGCTGAGTTTGTTGGTGGTGGCGCCTTTGGCCATCGTGCTGCTCCTGCCTTCGTTGTGATCGGCCACGGCGAAGACGGGCATGAAACGCCAGCAGGACGCTTCTGCCTCGCCGATAACGGTGGATCGACCACCCTCGCCGTGACGCGGTCCAAGGTTAGCCGATGGGGCCTCTAGAGCCGAAATTCGGTGCCGGTGAGCTGCTCGGACAGTGTCCACAGCGCCCGGGCGGTCTTGGCGTCGCGGGCCAGCGGACTGCGGCCCACCTCGCTGACCGGACCGCGGGCGCCGAACTTCGGCCCGATGAAGCTGTCCGGCGGCAGATCCGCCGATGCCGCGTACAACGTCGGCCCGGCCCCGAATTCCGCAGTGGTGGCGAACACCCGATTGGCCCCTAGCCAGAACGGCGTGCCGAACCGGTTGCCGGTCCGGCCCTGCAGGTTGGTCGCCGAGTAGCCGGGGTGGGCGGCGTGCGCCCTCACCGGCGAACCGGCCGCGGACAGTCGCCGCTGTAGTTCCCTGGTGAACAGCAGGTTGGCCAGTTTGGACTGGGCATAGGCCAGCCAGGCCGAATACGGCCGTGCCTTCCAGTTGAGGTCCTTGAGGCTGATCCGGCCGGCCAGGTGCGCCATCGAGGAAACCGTCACCACCCGGTCGCTGATCCTCGGCAACAGCAGGTTGGTCAACGCGAAGTGACCGAGGTGGTTGACGCCGATCTGGCTCTCAAAGCCGTCCCGGGTGACCGCGTACGGAACCGCCATGATCCCGGCATTGTTGATCAACACGTCAACGACGGCGACGCTGTCGGCGAAATCCTGGACCGAGGCCAGGCTCTGCAGGTCAAGGCGGCGGACCTGAACGTCGCCGGACATGCTGGACGCGGCCGCCTCACCCCGATCGATGTCACGGCAGGCCAAAATCACCCGGGCCTCGACCCGGGCGAGTTCGCGGGCGGTCACCAGTCCGAGGCCGCTGTTGGCTCCGGTGACGATGACGGAACGGCCGGCGAAGGACGGAAGATCGGCAGAGGTCCAACTCATGGGGCAACTGTATTCGGCCGCCGTTCCGGGCCGTTCTCATCGGCCCAGCGGTTACTTCACCGCGACGTCGAAGCCGTTGATGATCTGCCCGACGTCGGGCGCCTGCGCCGCCGCCTGGTTGGCCAGCGTCGTCACCGTCAGTTGGATGAGATACCGCGTGGGCTCGGGTGCGGGTGCGTCCGCGATGACGACACGGTTGTAGGAGTGCACCCGTGTTCCGTTCAAGTCGTAGCTGCCCTCGATCATCGACGACGGGAACCCCTTGAAGTCCGCTCTCGAGGAGTGCAGCCTGGTGAAGTTCTCCGACAACTCGGCGCTATCGTCGCCGTGCTCAAGTGCGGCCGACACATCGAATTTGCCATCAAGTTTGAAAACCATGAGCAGCGCCGTCGGATAGTTGTTGTCCTTGGCGATCGCCTCGGTGCCGGGGGAGAAGTTCGGGTTGTCGTAGGTGGTCCACCCGGCCGGCCGGGGCAGCGTGACGCTGATGTCGGTGAGCGCTTTGATCGGAACCTGCTGACCGGTCACCCCCGCACTGGCGAGGTAGGCCGCGATCGGCGTCGGCTCGGTCGATTCGCTGTCGGCGGCATCCGTGCTCGTCGCACTGGAGGTCACGAACGATGAGTAGTCGGCGGTGCGCGCGCCGCACCCTGCCGTGCCGATGGCCGCGGTCAGAACTCCGGCCGCCACAATGCATCTGATCGCAGCGCATCGGATCGCAGCGCATCTGATCGCAGCGTAACCGATCGCGATCAGCGGTGAATCGGCTCTATCTAATGCCAGCGGCACTAGGCGTCTCCGTCGAAAAGTCCTGTCACCGAACCGTTTTCGAACACCGCACGGATGGTGCTGGCCAGCAACGGAGCGATCGACAGCACTGTCAGTGCAGGGAAACGCTTCGACTCGCCGATGGGCAGGGTGTTGGTGACGATGACCTCGCGGGCACCACAGGCGGCGAGGCGCTCGGCAGCCGGGTCGGACAGCACACCGTGGGTGGCCGCGATGATGACATCGGCGGCTCCGTCGTCGCGTAACAACTTCACCGCTCCCGCAATGGTGCCGCCGGTATCGATCATGTCGTCGGTCAGCACACAGGTCTTGCCTTCGACTTCGCCCACCACCCGGTTGGACACCACCTGGTTCGGCACTCGCGGATCGCGGGTCTTATGGATGAACGCCAGCGGGGTGCCGCCGAGTGCGTCGGCCCACTTCTCCGCGACCCGCACCCGACCGGAATCCGGTGAGACCACGACGATGTTCTCGCACTCGTAGTTGTCCGTGATGTACCCGGTCAGCAGAGTCTGCGCACGCATGTGGTCGACCGGCCCGTCGAAGAATCCCTGAATCTGATCGGTGTGCAGATCCACCGTGACGATGCGGTCCGCGCCCGCGGTTTTGAGCAGGTCTGCCACCAATCGGGCGGAGATCGGTTCGCGACCGCGGTGCTTCTTATCTTGGCGTGCATACGGGTAAAAGGGAAGGACTGCGGTAATGCGCTTGGCGCTGCCGCGCTTGAGCGCGTCGATCATGATGAGTTGCTCCATGAACCACTGGTTCAGCGGCGCGGGATGGGACTGCAGCACGAAGGCGTCACACCCGCGTACCGACTCATCGAATCGGACGAAGATCTCCCCGTTGGCGAAATCGCGAGCGGTCTGTGCGGTCACATGGACATCGAGTTCCTTGGCGACCTGCTCGGCCAACTCGGGGTGCGCCCGGCCGGAGAAGAGCATCAGGTTTTTACGGTTGTCGGTCCAGTCCGTGCTCACTGCGTCCTGCCTCCGCCCGTCGGGGGATCGAGTATGGGAGTCATCGTACGTAGCTGTGCGCCCCGCGTGTGGGCGGGTCGCGGGGTGGGTCGCGGGGTGGGTCGGCGTCAGGAGTGATCCGGATCGGCCTTCGCCTCGGCGGCCGCCCGCGCGGAGTCGCTGTCCGGCCGGTTCCGCAACACCCAGTCCTCGATGATCCGCTGCTGGCCGGCGGAGACCGCCAGAGCGCCGGGGGGGACGTCCTCGCGCAGCACGGTCCCGGCTCCGGTGTAGGCGCCGTCGCCCACGGTGACCGGGGCGACGAACATGGTGTCGCTGCCGGTGCGGACATACGAGCCGACGGTTGTGCGCTGCTTGGTCTGGCCGTCGTAGTTGACGAACACGCTGGATGCACCGATGTTGCTGTGCTCGCCGATATCGGCGTCACCGACATAGGTCAGGTGCGGAACCTTGGTGCCGGCCCCGATCACGGAATTCTTGACCTCGACGAAAGCACCGAGTTTGCCCCCGGCGCCGAGGCGGGTACCCGGGCGCAGATACGTGAACGGCCCGACGTCGGCGCCGTCTCCGATCACCGCCGCGCTCGCGTGGGTGCGCACGACCGAGGCGTCGTCGCCGACTCGGACGTCGACCAGCGTGGTGTCCGGCCCGATCCGGCAGCCGCTGCCGACGCGAGTGTCGCCGAGGAGCTGGCTGCCGGGCGCGATGACGGTGTCGCGGCCGACCGCCACGTCGACGTCGATCCAGGTGGTGGCCGGGTCGATCACCGTGACACCGGCACGCTGGTGTGCCGCGACGACGCGCCGGTTGAGTTCCTTGCCGATCTCGGAAAGCTGTACCCGATCATTGACACCGGCCACTAGCGCTGCGTCGTCGACATGCCGGGCATGGACCACTCCGCCGTCGGCGCGCACGATTGCGACGACGTCGGTCAGATACTGCTCCTGCTGGACGTTGTCGCAGGACAACCGGTCCAGCGCCGAGCGCAGCGCGGCGATGTCGAAGGCGTAGACGCCGGCGTTGATCTCACGGATCAACCGCTGCTGCGGGGTCGCATCGGTCTCCTCGACGATGGCGACGACCTCGTCGTCCTGAGTGCGCAGGATGCGCCCGTACCCGGTTGCGTCGGGCACCGTCGTGGTCACCACGGTCACTGCGGCCGCTGCGCCACGATGGGCGGCGATAAGTTCCGCCAGGGTGTCCGCGTCGAGTAGCGGGATGTCGCCGGAGGTGATCACCACCACGCCGCCGAAGTCACCGGGTAGCGCGGACAGCCCGCACAGGGCGGCATGTCCGGTGCCCAACTGTTGGTCCTGCACGGCCACCTCAATGGGTTGGCCGAGTTGGGTTGCCAGGTCGCCCACGGCCGCAGAGATACGGTCCCGGTCCTTGCCGAGCACGACCACCAGATGGTCCGGTGCGACCTTGGCGACGGCGTGCAGTGCGTGCGAGAGCATGCTGCGTCCGCCGAGGTTGTGCAACACCTTCGGGGTGTCCGAGCGCATCCGGGAACCGGCTCCGGCCGCGAGCACCAGAACGGCTGACTCACTCGTCGTCGTCATGCGGCCTCCTGAGTGCGTGGTTTCATGCGCGACACGCGGATTGAGCCGGACGGAAGCGCACAATCGCGGGAACAGTTGCCTCGCTCCGTCGCCAGGACTCGAACCTGAACTATCTGAACCAAAATCAGAGGTGCTGCCGATTACACCACGACGGATTGCCCGTAGGAGACTTTAACGCAGGGGATATACCCTGATAGCCGTGGCCGGACCGGGGAAAGAGCCGCGCGTCGCTCGCGCCCGAATGACCGGCAGTGAGCGCCGACACCAGCTCATCGATATCGCCCGAGCACTGTTTGCCGAACGCGGCTATGAGGGCACCTCGGTGGAAGAGATCGCTCAGCGCGCCGGGGTTTCCAAGCCGGTGGTCTACGAGCACTTCGGCGGTAAGGAGGGGCTCTACGCGGTGGTGGTCGACCGGGAGATGTCGGCCCTGCTGGATCGCATCACCTCCTCGCTGACCAACAATCGCTCCCGCGTTCGGGTCGAACGGGTCGCCCTGGCGCTGTTGACCTATATCGAGGAACGCACCGACGGGTTCCGGATCATGATCCGCGACTCCCCGGCGTCGATCAGTTCCGGCACCTATTCCAGCCTGCTCAACGACGCCGTCAGCCAGGTCTCATCGATCCTGGCCGGCGACTTCGCGCGCCGCGGCCTGGACCCGGAGTTGGCACCGCTGTACGCCCAGGCACTCGTGGGTTCGGTGTCGATGACCGCGCAGTGGTGGCTCGACGCCCGGGAGCCCAAGAAGGAAGTCGTGGCCGCCCATCTGGTCAACCTGATGTGGAACGGGCTCAGTCACCTCGAGTCCGACCCGGCCTTACCGAGTGAGCAATAGACTCAGCGCCTCCCCGTCGCAGGGGCTACCTAGGATGAAACCCATCATGACCACAGCGGGACATCATGGGGTCCACCTCCCGTTGCGGGGCCTGGTTGATGCTGCGCTGGAAGCACCGGCCTTTCGCGAGCTGACCGAGTTGGCCGGGCGGCGCCCCGACGAGTTGGCGTTGGTCGGGCCCGCCAGCGCGCAACTGTTCGTGGCATGTGCACTGGCCCGCAGTGGTCCGCTACTGGTCGTCACGGCCACCGGCCGCGAGGCCGACGACCTCACCGCCGAACTGCGTGGCGTGCACGGCGACGCCGCGGCACTCTTCCCTTCCTGGGAGACGCTGCCCCATGAGCGGCTGTCGCCCGGCGTGGACACGGTGGGCGCGCGGATGCTGCTGCTGCGCCGGCTTGCCCGCCCCGATGATCCGGAACTGGGGCCGCCGCTGACCGTCGTCGTGACGACGGTGCGCTCGCTGCTGCAGCCGATGGCCGCCGACCTGGCTGAAGTTGAGCCGGTGACCCTGCGCGTCGGGGCCGAGTCGAGTTTCGGCGACTTACCCGCGCGTCTGGTCGAACTCGCCTACACCCGCGTCGACATGGTGGGCCGCCGCGGGGAGTTCGCGGTGCGCGGCGGGATCCTCGACGTCTTCGCTCCCACCGCCGAACACCCGGTGCGGGTGGAATTCTGGGGCGACGAGATCACCGAGATGCGGATGTTCTCCGTGGCCGACCAGCGTTCGATATCCGAGATCGACGTCGGTGCGGTGATCGCCGTGGCCTGCCGCGAACTATTGCTGACCGACGAAGTGCGTTCTCGCGCAGCCGTATTGGCGGCCGACGCCCCTACCGATGATCAGCACATCATCGGCCGGGTCGGTGACATGTTGGCCAAACTCGCCGAGGGAATCCCGGTCGACGGCATGGAGGCGCTGGCTCCGGTGCTGCACCCCGAGCGGCTTGGCCTGCTCGTCGACCACCTGCCGGCCGGCACGCCGCTGCTGGTGTGCGATCCGGAGAAGGTCCGCACCCGCGCCGCCGACCTGATCAAGACCGGACAGGAGTTCCTCGAAGCCTCCTGGTCGGTAGCCGCGATCGGCGGCGACGCCCCGATCGACATCGAGGAACTGGGCGGCTCGGGATTCCGCGGTCTCGACGAGGTACGGGAACTGGCCCGCGCCGGCGGCCATCGATGGTGGACGATCAGCCAGCTTGGCGAGCCCGGCGCGATAGATCTCGGGGTGCGCGCCGCGCCGTCGGCCCGGGGCCAACAGAGCGGCGCCGACGAAATTTTCGCGATGTTGCGGGCCCACGTGCTGACCGGTGGACGAGCCGCGGTGGTGGCACCGGGCATCGGGACCGCGCACCGGATAGTTGAGCAACTCGGTGAACGCGATACTCCCGCCGCGATGCTCGACGCCGGTGCGCCCCTGCGGCCGAGCGTGGTCAACGTGCTCAAGGGCCCGCTGCACGGGGGGCTGATTGTGCCCGGCGGGCACGGGGGAATCGTTGTGCCTGGCGCCGAGTTGGTGGTTATCACCGAGACCGACCTCACCGGGAACCGGGCCACCGGGCCCGAGGGGAAACGGCTGGCCGCCAAACGCCGCAATACCGTGGATCCACTGGCATTGACCGCCGGAGATCTGGTGGTGCACGACCAGCACGGCATCGGCCGGTTCCTCGAGATGGTCGAGCGCACTATCGGCGGGGCCCGGCGGGAGTACCTCGTGCTGGAATACGCCTCCGGCAAGCGCGGCCAGCAGGCCGACAAACTGTTCGTGCCGATGGATTCCCTCGATCAACTCTCCCGCTATGTCGGCGGTGAGCAACCCAGCCTCAGCAGGCTCGGCGGAAGTGACTGGGCGAATGCGAAAACAAAGGCGCGCAAGGCAGTTCGTGAGATCGCCGGTGAACTCGTCGCGCTGTACGCCAAGCGACAGGCCGCGCCCGGTCATGCGTTCGCACCTGATACTCCGTGGCAGGCCGAGATGGAGGATGCGTTCGGATTTACCGAGACCGTCGATCAACTGACCGCGATCACCGAAGTCAAAGCCGATATGGAGAAGCCGATTCCGATGGATCGGGTGATCTGTGGCGATGTCGGCTACGGCAAGACCGAAATCGCAGTCCGGGCTGCTTTCAAAGCAGTGCAGGACGGGAAGCAGGTCGCCGTTCTGGTGCCCACCACACTGCTTGCGGACCAGCATTTGCAGACCTTCACCGAACGGATGGCCGGTTTCCCGGTGACGGTGAAGGGCCTGTCCCGGTTCACGGATCCGGGTGAGTCCCGCACGGTCCTTGACGGGATGGCCGACGGCAGCGTCGACATCGTCATCGGCACCCACCGACTGCTGCAGACCGCGGTGCACTGGAAGGACCTCGGCCTGGTGGTGGTCGACGAGGAGCAACGCTTCGGCGTCGAGCACAAGGAGCACATCAAAAGTTTGCGCGCCAGCGTCGACGTGCTGACCATGAGCGCTACTCCGATCCCGCGGACCTTGGAGATGAGCCTGGCCGGTATCCGGGAGATGTCGACCATCCTGACCCCGCCCGAAGAGCGGTACCCGGTGCTGACCTACGTCGGACCCGATGATGACAAACAGGTCGCCGCAGCACTGCGCCGCGAACTGCTTCGCGACGGACAGGCGTTCTACGTTCACAACCGGGTCAGCTCCATCGACGCCGCCGCCGCGCGAGTTCGGGCTCTGGTACCCGAGGCGAGGGTGGTGGTCGCCCACGGGCAGATGCCGGAGGAACAACTCGAAAAGACGGTGCAGGGGTTCTGGAACCGCGACTACGACATCCTGGTCTGCACGACGATCATCGAGACGGGCCTGGATATCTCGAACGCCAACACCTTGATCGTCGAGCGCGCCGAGGCACTCGGGCTGTCACAGCTGCACCAACTTCGCGGCCGAGTCGGCCGTAGCCGGGAACGCGGCTACGCCTACTTCCTGTACCCGCGCCAGACACCGCTCACCGAGACCGCCCATGACCGGTTGGCCACGATCGCCCAAAACAACGAACTCGGTGCGGGCATGGCGGTTGCCTTGAAAGACCTGGAGATCCGGGGGGCCGGCAATGTCCTGGGCGCGGAGCAGTCCGGGCACGTCGCCGGTGTCGGATTCGACCTCTATATGCGACTGGTGGGCGAAGCCGTCCAGGCCTATCGAGCGGCGCTGAAGGCGGCCGCGGACGGCGAGGCGGTTCCTGCCCCGGTGGAAACCAGAGACGTCCGCATCGATCTGCCCGTCGACGCGCATCTGCCGCCGGACTACATCAGCAGCGACCGCCTGCGCCTGGAGGCCTATCGAAGGTTGGCCGGCGCCGACGAGGCGGCCATCGCGGCAGTTGTGGAAGAACTGACCGACCGCTACGGCCCACTGCCCACTCCGGCGCAGCGACTGGTGGCCGTGGCCCGACTCCGTCTGCTGTGCCGGCAGTATGCGGTCGCCGAGGTCGCCGCCACCGAAACGACCGTGCGCATCACTCCATTGATCCTGCCGGACTCCGCCCAGGTGCGGCTCAAACGGCTCTATCCGGCGGCCACCTATCGGGCGACGACCTCAACGGTTCAGGTGCCCGTTCCGCGGGCCGGCACCGAGATGGGCGCACCCCGAGTCCGGGACCTGGAACTGGTGGCATGGGTGGCCGACCTGCTACTCGCCCTCGATGGGCGAGCAGCAGGCGAAGTCGACATCACGACGTTCATCCCGGCGAGGTCAGGGCCGCCCCGATGACCGTCATCCTGGTCGCTGCCCGCTGCCCCACCCTGGTGCCGATCGAGGCGGTCGGACTGCTCGGTGGCGACGTGCAGTACACCGAGGAAATACCGGCCGCGGTTTTCGATTCGCTGCCCTCCGCTCGTTCGGTTCTGACGGGTGGGCAGGCACCGGTGCTGTTGTCATCCGACCCGGAACACCCGCGGGTCGCGGCGCGGATCGCGGCGGGGGAGCAGGTGATCGCCGCCCCTCCACCCATGCCCGGCGAGCGACTCGTCGACGCGGTGGACATCATGGATCGGCTGCGCACCGCCGGGCCGTGGGAAAGCGCGCAAACCCACGATTCGCTACGGCGCTACCTGCTGGAGGAAACCTACGAACTGTTCGACGCCGTGGACGCCGGCAACTCCATTGAGATACGTGACGAACTTGGCGACGTTTTGCTACAGGTGCTTTTTCACGCCCGGATCGCCCAAGAATCCACCGATTGCGGGTTCACCATCGACGACGTCGCCGATGCACTGATCCGCAAACTCACCAACCGAGTGCCCGCAGTGTTGGCCGGGGAGCCGATCACCCTTGAGGATCAGCTGGCCCAGTGGGAACACCGCAAGGCCCTGGAACGGGCAACCGAGACGCAGCGGTCGTGCCTCGACGGAATCCCGACGGGTCAGCCTGCGCTGGCGTTGGCCCAGAAGGTCATTGCCCGGGCGAGCGCGAACGGCCTGCCGCCCGATCTGATCCCCCAGGGACTGAGGGCGGTGACGATCGACCCGGACCACGACGCCGAGAACGATCTACGCTCCGCGGCGCTGAAGTTCATGGATGCCGTTCGCGCGGCCGAGCGAGCGATGTCAGCCACCGGCACGGTCGGCGACACCGACGCCACCGCCGAACACTGGCGTCGGGTGTGGTGCAACCCGTGAGTGCGACGTCGACCACCGACGTCCCGATGCGCCTACCGGCTGTGCCGGGCCCCGTCGTGCGACGATTAATCGTCCGTTTGCGCTGCCTGGTGCGCTAATCGCCGGAATGGAGGGGAGGGTGGTGGTCCCGTTTCCGCGCTGGTTGGTCGCCGCACTGGCGCCGGTGCTGCTGGCGTCCGGCTGCTCATTACCGGGCGGCGCACCCATTCCCGGCGGGGTGCCCCCACCACCGGGAGATCCGATACCCGCGATTGCTGTCGTGGCGCCCGGTCGGCCGGCTGACCAACTTCGCGAGTGGGCCGAGCAGCGCGCCCCGGCGTTGGACATTCCGGTGACCGCACTCGAGGCGTACGGCTATGCGGCGCGGGTCGCCGAGATCGACAACCCTGGTTGTCATCTGGCCTGGACCACGCTGGCCGGGATCGGCAAGGTCGAGAGCCAGCACGGCACCTATCGGGGCGCCGACGTCTCGCCCAACGGTGATGTCACCCCGCCGATCCGCGGCGTTCGCCTCGACGGCACCAACGGAAATCTCGCGATCGTCGACGCCGAGGCGTCAACGGCCGGTGACCCGGTCTACGCCCGGGCGATGGGTCCGATGCAGTTCATCCCGGAAACCTGGGAACGCTACGGGGTGGACGCCAACAACGACGGCATCGCCAGCCCCGACAACATCGACGACGCCGCGCTCTCGGCTGCGGGGTACCTGTGTTCCCGTGGGCCCGATCTGGGCACCGCTCGCGGCTGGATGAACGCCCTGCGGGCCTACAACCGCTCGGAAAGCTACGCGCGCCTGGTCCGTGATTGGGCTGCCGCGTATTCGCGAGGTCACTCGCTGTGACTATGCGCGAGGTCACTCGCTGTGACTATGCGCGAGGTCACTCGCTGTGACTATGCGCGAGGTCACTCGCTGTGACTATGCGCGAGGTCACTCGCTGTGAGCGACACCGGCCCCTCGGCACCGGTAACCATCTAGGCTGAACCCGACCGACAATCCACGCCCAAATCAGCCCCGACAGACCCCGATCAGCCCCGACAGACCCCGATCAGCAAGGAGAAGCTTGTGCCCATCATCGAGCAGGTCGCCGCTCGCGAGATCCTCGACTCGCGTGGCAATCCTACGGTCGAGGTCGAGGTGGCCCTGATAGACGGCACCTTTGCGCGCGCGGCGGTGCCCTCCGGTGCATCGACGGGGGAGCACGAGGCCGTGGAGTTGCGCGACGGCGGATCCCGATACGGCGGCAAGGGTGTTCAGAAGGCGGTTGAGGCGGTTCTCGACCAGATCGCGCCGGCCGTCATCGGACTTTCGGCTGATGAACAGCGACTCGTCGACCAGACTCTGCTCGACCTCGACGGCACCGCGGACAAGTCCCGGCTGGGCGCCAATGCAATACTCGGCGTCTCGTTAGCGGTGGCCAAAGCCGCCGCGGACTCGGCCGGACTGCCCCTGTTCCGCTATCTGGGCGGGCCCAACGCGCACATCCTGCCCGTGCCGATGTTCAACATCCTCAACGGCGGCGCCCATGCCGACACCGGTGTCGACGTCCAGGAGTTCATGGTCGCGCCGATCGGTGCGCCGAATTTCAAAGAGGCGCTGCGTTGGGGTGCCGAGGTCTACCACGCGCTGAAGGCAGTGCTCAAGAAACAGGGCCTGGCAACCGGACTCGGCGACGAAGGCGGGTTCGCACCCGACGTCGCCGGAACCCGCGCCGCACTGGACCTCATCTGCTCGGCCATCGAGTCGGCCGGTCTCAAGCCGGGCATCGACGTCGCATTGGCTCTCGACGTCGCGGCCACCGAGTTCTTCACTGCCGGAACCGGTTACAATTTCGAGAAGCAAATCCGCAACGCCGATCAGATGGGTGAGTTCTACGCGGAGCTGATCGGTGCATACCCATTGGTGTCCATTGAGGATCCTCTCGATGAGAACGATTGGGACGGCTGGGCCGACTTGACCTCCGCGATCGGTGACCGAGTTCAGATCGTCGGCGATGACCTGTTCGTCACCAATCCCGAGCGCATCGAGGACGGTATCGAACGTGGCGCAGCCAACGCGCTGCTGGTGAAGGTGAACCAGATCGGCACGCTCACCGAAACCCTCGACGCGGTCACTTTGGCCCACAGTGCCGGCTATCGCACCATGATGAGCCACCGCAGCGGCGAGACCGAAGACACCACCATCGCCGACCTGGTGGTCGCGACCGGCAGCGGCCAGATCAAGACGGGTGCTCCGGCCCGCAGTGAGCGCGTCGCGAAGTACAACCAGTTGCTGCGTATCGAGGAGACCCTCGGTGACGCTGCTCGCTACGCAGGGGACTTGGCCTTCCCGCGCTTCGTCGGGCCCCAATAGAACCGGCCCCAATAGAACCGGCCCCAATAGAACCGGCCCCAATAGAACCGGCCCCAGTAGAACGGCCCCAGTAGAACCGGTCCGATTGGAATCAGTACCAGTAGAATTGGTCCCACTCGAAGCGGCTCGAGTGAAATCCGAAGAATCGCCGAGACGGAAGAATCGCGGAAGCAACTGTGGCGGAAGGCAAACGGCCGGACTCGAAGCGGCGCGCACCGGCGTCGCGGCCCGGCGCGTCGGGCCGCGGCCGGTCGCGCCCGGTAATCGGCGGCGCCCGGGGTGCACGTTCTTCCGGCTTGCGGGCGCAGGCGGAGTCGGTAGGTCACGACCTGACCGCTCCGATCCGACGCGTGATCGCGGCGTCGATTGAGCAGCAGCGCGAGCAACGCCTCGGGTTCACCGCGCGCCGAGCTGCCATCCTTGCGGCCATGGTGTGCGTCCTGACTCTGACCATCGCGGGGCCGGTACGTACGTATTTCGCACAACGCACCGAGATGAAACAGTTGGCCGCCAGCGAGTCCGCGCTCCGCGAACAAATCGCCGACTTGGAAGGTCAGAAGGCCAGACTCGCCGACCCGGTATACATCGCCGCCCAGGCCCGCGAGCGGCTGGGATTTGTCATGCCCGGAGAGATCCCGTACCAGGTACAACTGCCCCAGTCGGCGGCAGCGCCGACACCCGATGGCCTCCGGGCAGGCGCAGCCCGAGGCGGTGATCCGTGGTACACCTCGCTGTGGCACACCATCGCCGATGCGCCGCATGGCCCGCCGCCGCCCGTCGCGCCGTCCTCCGTCGGGCCGGAGCCGCCCCCGGCGCCGGGATTGCCACCCGCACCCGCTCCCGGTGGTTGACCACGCTGATCTCGACGCGGTGGCCCGCCAGCTCGGTCGGGAGCCGCGCGGCGTGCTCGAGATCGCTTATCGATGTCCCAACGGGGAGCCGGGCGTGGTGAAGACGGCGCCGCGACTCGACGATGGCACGCCGTTCCCGACCCTGTACTACCTGACCCATCCGGCGCTGACCGCTGCGGCCAGCCGATTAGAGTCCGAGGGCGTGATGCGGACGATGACCGCCGCGCTGCGCGATGACCCGGAATTGGCCGGAGCCTATCGGCGGGCCCACGAGTCATACCTGGCCGAGCGTGACGCGGTTGAGCCACTAGGCACCGATTTCTCCGGTGGCGGAATGCCGGACCGGGTGAAGTGTCTGCACGTGGTGATGGCCCACGCGCTGGCCAAGGGCCGTGGGGTCAACCCGCTGGGAGATCAGGCACTGGCGATGCTGGCCAGCGAGCCCGCCATGGCCGGGATCCTGGTGGTGGGGGAGTGGACGTGACCACCGAGGCCAACGCCGTGGCGGCGATTGACTGCGGAACCAACTCGATCCGATTGCTGATCGCGGATCGGGTTGATCACCGACTGCGGGACGTCCATCGGGAAATGCGGATAGTCCGGCTCGGTGAGGGTGTCGACGCCACCGGAAGGTTCGCTGCCGAAGCGTTGGCACGCACCGAAGCCGCGCTGGTGGATTACGCGGTGCTACTTCGTGAACACGGTGTACGCAAACTGCGAATGGTGGCGACTTCAGCCACCCGGGACGCGGAGAACCGCGATGAGTTCTTTGCGATGACAGCCGGTGTGTTGGGCGATGTGGTACCCGGTGCGATCGCTGAGGTCATTACCGGATCGCAGGAGGCCGAACTATCTTTCAATGGTGCGGTCGGCGAATTAGATACTGCTGCAGCACCATTCGTCGTTGTCGATCTTGGTGGCGGATCCACTGAAGTGGTGTTCGGTGATGCCCGTGGCGTGCAGGCGAGCTATTCGGCTGATATCGGTTGCGTGCGGATGACTGAGCGTTGTCTGCATTCCGATCCGCCGACCGCCGCCGAGGTGGCCGAAGCTCGCGATGTGGTTCGGGATCGTCTTTCCGAGGCACTGCGCGTCGTCCCGGTGGAACAGGCCAAGACCTGGGTCGGGGTCGCTGGCACCTTCACGACGATCGCGGCACTGGCCCGGGGGATGGATACCTACGACCCAGAGGCCATCCATCTGTCGCGGATAGGGTTCGGTGCCATGTTGGCGGTGTGCGATCAGTTGATCGGCATGACCCGCGCGCAGCGTGCGGCACTGGGGCCGATGCACGCCGGCAGGGTGGATGTGATCGGCGGCGGGGCGATCGTTGTCCAGGAACTGGCAGCGGCAATCAACGGACGGGCCGGGATTGATGAACTCGTCGTCAGCGAGCACGACATCCTGGACGGGATCGCACTGTCGATTCCCTGACCGACGCCATGGTGGCGGCCAGCGGGATGGGCGATAGGTGGTAAATACCTAGAGTTTGACTCTGCACCCGTTTCCGACGTTGCGGCAATGCACGCTGGTTTTGCAGACGTTGCAACGGCAGGTGCAGCCACCGGTGCGCTTGGTCTCGGGGATACCCATGTCATTCTCCTTTGCCGACCCTGCAGGGGCCTGTGCCCACCATAGTTGCGGTAGGCCGTTGAGCACCACACTTCCAGCGGTGTCGGTGCCGCGGGTCGTGACAGGTACGGTTTCTGTTGCCGAGTTCGGCGCGCCCCCATAGCCCAATTGGCAGAGGCAGCGGACTTAAAATCCGCACAGTGTCGGTTCGAGTCCGACTGGGGGCACCGACTGGGGCCCCCACCGGCAGATAACCTTTGGTGGATGTACGACCCCACGTGGGAGTCCGTTGCCACCCATTCGCTTCCGCAGTGGTACGACGACGCCAAACTCGGGATCTTTTTGCACTGGGGCCTGTATTCGGTGCCCGGCTGGGCGCCCCGGGTGCCCGATATTCAGCAGTTACTCAAAGAGGCCGGCCCCGCAGAGATGCTGCGGGACAACCCCTATGCCGAGTGGTACCTCAACAGCAGTCGGCTGGAGGGCAGCCCCACCTGGTGCCACCAGCGCGACACCTACGGCCCTGATGCCACTTACGACGACTTCGTCGCGGTCTTCGACACCGGCACCGCCGCCGCGGACATGGACGCGATCGCCGCCATCTGTTGCGATGCCGGCGCAGGCTACGTGGTGCTGACGACCAAGCACCATGACGGGTTTTGCCTATGGCCAACTGACCTCGAGCATCCGCGCAAGGGCCGCTATCGATCCCGCCGCGATATCGTCGGAGATCTTCGCCGTGCGGTACTCGACGCCGGGATGCGGATGGGCCTGTACTACTCCGGTGGCTATGACTGGCCCTACAACGACGCTCTGCTACAGAATGCGGCCGACAGCTTTCTGGCGGTGCCACACACCGATGACTACGTCGGCTATGCCGACGCCCATGTGCGCGAGTTGATCAGCCGTTACCAGCCGTCGGTGCTGTGGAATGACATCTGCTGGCCGGCCGGCGGTGACCTGCCGGCATTGTTCGCCGAGTACTACAACACGGTGCCCGATGGTGTCATCAACGATCGGTGGATCGAACCCACGCAGCATCGGGGGATGGTCACTGATGCCCTGGCCCGACTGGGAGGAATTGCGATACAACGCTTCTGGGCCTTCATTCCTGACAGCTACAAGTCGCTGACCTTCCCAGCCAATCATCACTTCGACATCCGTACGCCGGAATACGCACAATTCTCCGAGATCCAGGACAAGAAATGGGAATCAACCCGCGGTGTCGGACACTCCTTCGGCGCCAATCGCAACGAGCGGCCCCAGGACATTGTCACGGCCACTGAGTTAGTCCGTTCGTTCGCCGATATCGTTTCTAAAAACGGAAACCTGTTGATCGGCATCGGGCCGGATGAATTCGGACGGATTCCCGATGAGCAACTGGCGCCACTGCGCGGACTGGGATCGTGGATGCGGACCAACGGTGAGGCCATCTACCGCACCCGGCCGTGGGGTATCGCCGAGGCCACCACCACCGAAGGCACTGCGGTCCGGTTCACCCAGCGCGACGGCGCGGTCAACGCCATCGTCCTCGACCTGTCCGAGCGTGAGTTCGGCATTCGTGGTGTTGATGCGACCGACGTCGATACCGTGCGGGTCCTGGGACTCGATGAGCCGGTGGACTGGCAGGTCACCGACGGGATGCTCACGGTCCGTCTCCCGCAACGCATGCCGGTGTCGCCGGCCCATGTGCTTACCCTTGGTCACGCGGTTCGGCCCACCAGTTGAAGTGCGGTCAGCCTCGCTGAACGGTGTTGTCGATACCCGACTCGGTGAGTTTCGGTGAGCCGGAATGGAACACCACCTTGTTATTCATACCGGAGACGTCGATCGTGCCGGACTCGTCGATGGTCACCGTGTTCTGGATGCCGGAGATGTCGACGCGGGTGCAGCGGCCGGTGATAACCACGGTGTTGTCCACACCACTGACGCTGACGACCTTGTCGCCGCACGCGAGTGTCCTGTTGTTCCCAACTCCGGCGACGCTGAGTGACTCGACCTGTTGCGGTGTGACGGATTTTGTCACCGCCGGTTTCTCCGGCACCGGACCGCCGCCGCCGACGATCTCCGGCGTCATCGGACTACCCGCAGACGGCTGCTCGTCGGCCACGATGGCCACGGCACCGATTGCCAGGGCGATTATCAGTAAGGCCAATACAGCCCAGCCGATTCGGCTGACCGCGCTCGGCCGTTCCTCGACGTCACCCATCGCCCCAGCTGACCGGTAGCGCTACCAGGCCCGAACCCAGCGCCTCGGTGTTGATGCTCAGCGTTGCCGCGTCTGCCGCAAGCCGCATATCCGGAAAGCGCGGGATCATCTGGGAAAAAACGGAATTCAATTCCATCCGGGCCAGGGGTGCTCCCAGGCAATACCGCCCGCCGTACCCGAAGGACAGCGGTTGCGGTCCCGTACGAGTGAAATCAACGACGTCAGGATCAGTGAAGAACGCCGGATCGTTATTCGCCGAGCCGGGATCCAGTAGCACTAGATCGCCGTCAGCAATCGTGACGCCGCCGATGTCGATCGCGTCGCGTGCGTAGCGCGGAATGCCGACCCCACCGACCATCGAAGCCCTCATCAACTCCTCCGTTGCCTTCGGAATCAGCGATGCGTCGTCGAGCAGCATCAGCCACTTGCCGCGGTCGTTCAGCAACTGCACTGTCTGTAGCCAGATTTGGGCAACAGTGGTCTCGTAACCGGCGAACAGCAGGCTCACAGCCAAGACGGCGATCTCGACATCAGCGAGGTCGTCCACGTCGCACAGGTGGGAGATCACATCATCGCCGGGGTGGCGTCGTTTCTCGGCGACGAGGCTCACGCCATACTCCACCAGAGCGATCATGCCCTGCCCGGACGCGACGGGATCTGGGTCGAAGGCGGCCGAATCGACCCAGACCCGGAAGCTGTCCCGGTCGTCATAGGGCACGCCGAGTAGCTCGCAGATCACCAGAGCCGGAAGCGGTCCAGCGAGTGTGGCATGCAGATCAGCGGGCGGACCGTCATCGGCCAACTGGTCCAGCAGGCCCGCGGTCAGGGCTTCCACCTTGGGTTCCAATGCGCGCAATCGGCGAGGAGAGAAGTGTGGCTGCAGTAGAGAACGCATCCTTTTGTGTCCGGCAGGCTCGGCGTCGAAGTCTCCGATCGGTCCGCCGAACAAAGCCGACGCACGGCTGCGCGGCGCGGTCTCCGGTGTTCGGTGCGACCGGCCGAGCCGATCGTCGTCCATCAGTTCGCGCACCTGGGCGTAGCCGGTCACCAGCCAGGCCTCGTCGCCGACCGGAGTCAGGACCCGATGGATGGGCCCGTCGTTCCGCAGCGCCAGCAACTCGTCCCCGGCACGCAGTGGATGTGGCTGCGGGAAGGGCAGTTGAGGCTTCACGGATCTGACTATGGCTGGCCGGGGACAAATCGGTACGGGTTTTTCGTCACTCCGCGCCGGTGTGGACGCGGTCATCGGTGTTACCTTGGCTTACAGGTGTGATCGGGGTTGCTGCTCCGGGAGAGGAGTCGATGGGGATGAGGGCGCTGTTGCCGCATCAGCTCGTGGAACACAAGGTCAGATCGGACTTCGACCGAGACATCAGGAGTAGGTTCTTCCGCGGCCTCGACTTTGCCGGACCCGAGGGTGATCCCGGGTGGTTCGGCCCCGACAGCGCGGTGTGGCACGTGCATTCGCACACCTACGCCCTGATCTTCGGACTGCAGTGTGCAGCGTTTATCGAGCGTCTCGATCCCAGCATCTTCTGGATGGGGACGGATCATTCGCGGGTCGTCGAACGTGACGAGGCCGGCGAGCCGACCGGCCGGTTCGACATTGAGGGCGCGCAAGTGCGACTCGGGCACTCGGTGGCGTTCTTCATCGGCACGGCGTACGGATCGACCAAGACCGCGGAGAAACTCGCGCAGACGGTGCGGTCCATGCATCACACCATCAAGGGTGTGCGCCCGGACGGCCTGCCCTACGACGCCGATGACCCGGAATGGTTGCGCTGGAACTATGCGACCGTGGTGTGGGGAATCGCGACCGCACATCAGATGTACCACCCCATGCCGCTGCGCGACATCGATCGCTACTACGGCGAGTTCGTCCGGGTCGGACATGCGCTGGGTGGCACCGACCTGCCCGCGACCAAGGCCGAAACCCTGGACTGCCTCAAGTCCTACCTACCCCGGTTGGCGCTCACTCACGGTGCCGCGATGTCCACCGGGCAGGCCCTGATGAGCAACCCTGATGCCCCGCAGACGGTCAAGTTCTTCGACTGGGGCATTCGCGACGCGATGACGGACTGGGCGGCGGAAATGGTGATGTACACCCCACCCAACCCGGTGGAACGCGCTGCTCGCCGGATGGCGACCTGGACCGCCATCAACACCACCCAGGCCGCGTTGGGTCCGTTGCGGGAGTTCCGCCAGGCCAAACGCCGAGTCGCCAACGGCACACTGATCGACCACACCGAACCCGCCTACGTTGCGGGTACTGATCCGGTTCGCAGTCGCGACGCCGTCGAACAGATGCTCTGAGGTTCACAGCGTCGCTCGGCCCGAAATCGGTCAGCCTGACACCCGCCATCGCGCTGTGATGTGCGCCGCATTTCACCGTGCTGATTAAGAATTTCCGGACTGGCCGGCGGGCCGGCGACGCTGCCGTAGGGCGCTGTTCGCCGGTCTGGAATCCATGGTCTGACCAGTGCCGTTGAGTGAACCGCGGGGTGCGCGGTCACGAGCCGACGGTTTTATTCCGGTCCCTCGGAAGTTTAAGCTTGGCCGGGGAGGGCGTCCGCCGACGCGGAATTCTCTGTCACGTGTCACCGTTAGACTTGGGTGTGCAAACGACGCTGTTGGCGTCGGAATGTTTCTTCTGATTTTTTAGGCTTCCCCGACGACGTCGGGCTAATGGAGGTGCTTGAGAGTGGCGAACATGACGGGTGTGACGGCGGTTGCCGAACGCCCCACTGACACAGTGCGGCTGTCGAGTCCGCGGATCGTCACCGCCGGCACTCAGCGATCCGGAGTTCGCGCGACCGTTGAACCGCCACGACTGGCCGCTGGCCAGGTGGCCGGTTTGCCCGGCGCGGTTACCGACATGGCCCTGAGTCGCGACGGTCGGCAATTAGTGGCCGCCCACTATGGCAATGATTCGGTGTCGGTCATCGACCTCGTAACGCTGACGGTCAGTGCCACCGTGGCCGGAATCGCAGAGCCGTACGCGGTCGCCGTCGCCGACCGCGCCTATGTCAACACCGCATCCCGTGAAGAGGACAGCGTGGTCGCCATCGATCTCAAGGCCGGTTCGACCCTGGCCGCCAAGGAGATCACCGTAGGTGCCCGCGGCCTCGCGGTCAGCCCCGATGGCGCCGCTATCTACCTGGCCCGCTCGGGTGATCAGGTCGCCGACATCGCTGTGATCGACACCGAGAGCGGCAAGACCAAGACCATCACCGTCACGAGGACCGTCGACGACTGGGTCGACACCGTCCGAATCAATGCAGACGGCACCCGGCTGTACGCCGCGCTGAACTCCGACTCCGGTGGTTCGCTGGTCGTCATCGATGTCCGGGCTCGTCGTGTTCTGCACACCATCGCTCTTGCGGGATCCATCGGCGACATCGCCGTTGATCGGGACAACCGTCGCGTACTGGTGACCGGTTGGGACGATGAACGCGGCGGAGTTGTGCGGGTTGTCGACGGGGAAGCCGGCCGCGTCATAGCGACCCTCGCGGTCGACGGCTTACCGGTGCAGGTGGTCGTCCGCGGCGGGTCGGGCTATCTGGTTGACGGCCGTGAAGTCGCCGTCATCGATACCGCCACCGCCACGATCTCGGATCGTATCGACGCGGGAAGCCCGGTGGCGAGCATCGCGGTCAGCCCGGACGGTACCCGGCTGTACGTGGCCGACTACGACGGCGCTGTCACGGCACGTGAGCTGTCCAGGGCCGACCGGGTATTGCGCGCCGCGTCCTGAGAACTATCGCTGTGTGCAGTCCAGCGACACCGAGATGGACTGGCTCGTCACAACGGGGATCAGGATCCGGGAGTCGGAATCGGCACCGCCCCGCCCGGGCCCGATGTAGGGCAACCACTGGGTGACGGTCCGCGGATTGCGGACACTGGTGACCACGCACTTGGACATCGGGCCGGTGCCGAGTTTGTCCAGGGTGACGGTGTAGCCCTCGTTCTGTAGCCGGTTGATCGTTTCCTGGGCCGACTCCTCGGCCCAGGCCGGTCCGGCGGGTCCGGCCAGCATCCCAGCTGCCGCCACTGCCACGGCAAGTATCGCGGCCCTGCGCATCGCCGCCTCCTGAGATGTCTATTCGCGCCGGTGATCCGCTAGATGTATCGCCGGCAACAGCTCTATCGTTCCAGATGCCGCGGGGCTTTCGCTCAGGGAGTGGTGAGCGGCGTTCGTCGCGGCGTTACGATGCGCCCACCAGCAGGTAAACGCGACCGAAGGTGGCCCAGATGGACAGCACCATGCAGCACCACCCGCTCACGATCTCCGAGATCCTGCGGTATGCGGTGGGTGTCCACGGCGATCGGGGAGTGAGTACCGCTACCGGCGAAGGATTCCGGCACGCGAGTTATCTCCAGATCGGTCAGCAGGCGGCCCGGCTGGCCAACGCACTTCGCCGTCTCGGCGTCGACTCCGATCAACGGGTGGCTACTTTCATGTGGAACAACCAGGAGCATCTGGTGGCCTATGTCGCGATCCCGTCGATGGGAGCAGTGCTTCATACCCTCAATATCCGATTGTTCCCCGAACAGATTGAGTTCGTCGCTCGCGAGGCCGAAGACCAGGTGGTCATTGCCGACATCTCGTTGGCGGCGATCCTGGCGCCGGTACTGCCCACCATGGAGACCGTGCACACCGTGATCGTTGTCGGATCGGGCGATCTCGGACCCTTTACGGCCTCCGGAAAGAGGGTGCTGCGATATGACGAGGTAATCGCGGCGGAGTCCGATGAGTTCGACTGGCCGGACGTCGACGAGAACTCAGCCGCGGCGATGTGTTACACCAGTGGGACCACCGGCAATCCGAAAGGCGTTGTCTATAGCCATCGTTCGAGTTATCTGCACTCGATGGCCGTATGTGGCGGAAACGGAATGGGATTGAGTTTCTCGGACAAGGCATTGCCGATTGTGCCGATGTTTCATGCCAACGCGTGGGGATTGCCCTACGCCGCACTGATGGCCGGTGCCGACATCGTGCTGCCGGACCGGTTCATGGACGCCAAGTCGTTGGTGAACCTCATCGAGACTCAGCGCCCGACGGTGACCGGTGCTGTGCCCACGATTTGGAACGACGTCATGAACTACCTGGAATCCGAACCCGGTCATGACATTTCGTCACTACGGCTCGTGGCGTGCGGGGGTTCGGCAGTGCCGGTGTCGTTGATGAAGACCTTTGAGCAGCGTTATGGCGTGCAGATCCGGCAGTTGTGGGGGATGACGGAAACGTCACCGATGGCAACGCTCGCGTGGCCGGTACCCGGTACGCCCGCGGACAAGGTGTGGGATGTCCGGGCCACCCAGGGCCGGCCGATGTGCGGGGTGACGGCACGGATCGTCGATGACCACGGCGCGGTGCTGCCCAACGATGGGGTGGCCGTCGGCGAATTGGAGGTCTGCGGACCGTGGATCACCGGTTCCTACTATCGCGATACCGATCCGTCGAAGTTCGCCTCCGGTTGGCTGCGCACCGGCGACGTCGGGCGGATCGATCCGAGGGGGTACATCACCTTGACCGACCGTGCCAAGGACGTCATCAAAAGCGGCGGCGAGTGGATCTCCTCGGTGGATCTGGAGAACACCCTCATCGCTCATCCGCTGGTACGGGAGGCGGCCGTGGTGGGGGTACCCGACGAGCGGTGGCAGGAGCGTCCACTCGCCGCCGTGGTGTTACACGACGGCGTCAACGTCACCCCTTCGGAGTTACGAGAGTTCCTGGCTGACAAGGTCGTTCGGTGGTGGCTACCCGAGCGCTGGACATTCATTGCGGAGATCCCGCGCACCAGTGTCGGCAAGTACGACAAGAAGACGATCCGGGCCCGCTACGCCGACAACGCCTACGACGTCATCACCGTCACCTAACTCGGCGGTGATCAGCGCTCGGCGCGCCGGTAGGCGGTGACGACCGCCGCCCCGCCCAGGCCGATGTTGTGCTGCAGTGCGGCGGTGACGTCCGGGACCTGGCGGGCGTCGGCGGTGCCGCGCAGTTGCCAGGTCAACTCGCTGCACTGGGCGAGTCCGGTGGCGCCCAACGGATGGCCTTTGGAGATCAGCCCGCCGGACGGGTTGACCACCCAGCGCCCACCGTAGGTAGTGTCACCGGAGTCGATCAGCGTCGGCGCCTCACCCGCCCCGCACAGTCCGAGCGCCTCATAGAGCAGCAACTCGTTGGCCGAGAAGCAGTCATGCAACTCGATGACCTGAAAATCCTCGGGGCCCAGACCGCTCTGGTCGTAGACCTTTCGCGCCGCCTGCACATTCATATCGTGACCGATGATGTTGCGCGCCGATCCGTCGAACGTCGAGGCGAAGTCTGTGGTCATCGCCTGTCCGACGATCTCGACGGCCTGGCCGGCCAGACCGTGGGAGTCGACAAAAGCCTCGGAGGCCAGAACCACGGCCGCCGAGCCATCCGAGGTCGGAGAGCATTGCAACTTTGTCAGAGGATCCGAGATCATTTTGGCGCCCAGGATGTCATCGAGGCTGTACTCCTGCTGGAACTGCGCGTAGGGGTTGTTGACCGAATGCTTGTGGTTCTTGTAGCCGATCTTGGCGAAATGTTCGGCGGTGGCGCCGTATTCCCGCATGTACTCCCGGCCGGCGGCGCCGAACATCCACGGAGCCACCGGGAAAGCCAGTTCGTCGAACTCTGCCAACGCCTTGATGTGCTTACGTAGCGGCGATTCCCGGTCGTCGGCCCCGCCGCCGAGTGAGCCGGGTTGCATCTTCTCGAAACCGAGTGCCAGCACGCAGTCGGCCAACCCTCCGCGGATGGACTGCGCACCCAGGTACAGCGCGGTCGAACCGGTCGAGCAGTTGTTGTTGACGTTGACGATGGGGATCCCGGTCATGCCGAGTTCGTAGAGGGCGCGCTGACCGCAGGTTGAGTCACCGGCGACATACCCGACGAAACCCTGCTCAATGTCGGTGTAGGCAACTGCGGCATCAGCCAGTGCTTTGGTGCCCGACTCGCGGGCCATGTCCGGATAGTCCCAACCCTCGCGGCTGCCGGGTTTCTCGAACTTGGTCATCCCGACTCCGACGACGTAGACCCTTCTACTCATGACCGTTAGTGTGCCCTCATGGCTCTGCGAGTGGTGCAATGGGCCACCGGTTCGGTGGGGGTGGCCGCGATCAAGGCGGTGGCAGATCACCCGGAGTTGGAGCTGGTCGGCTGCTGGGTGCACTCAAAAGCCAAGGTCGGTAGGGATGTCGGGGAGATCGCCGGCGGTGATCCACTCGGTGTGATCGCCACCGACAGCGTCGATGAGATCCTCGCGATGGACGCCGACGCAGTGATCTATGCCCCATTGCTGCCCAATGCCGACGAAGTGATGGCATTGCTTCGGTCCGGCAAGAACGTCGTCAGCCCGCTGGGTTGGTTCTATCCCAGCGAGTCCGAAGCTGCGCCACTGGAGGCGGCTGCGATTGCAGGCAATGTCACCCTCCACGGTGCCGGTATCGGACCCGGCGCCGCCACCGAACTGTTTCCGCTGCTGCTCTCAGTGATGTCCACCGGAATCACGCATGTGCGGGCCGAGGAATTCTCCGATTTGCGCACCTACGGTGCTCCCGACGTCCTGCGCCACGTGATGGGTTTCGGCGGTACGCCCGAGAACGCCCTGGGCGGTCCGATGCAGAAGTTGCTCAATGGCGGATTCTTCCAGTCAGTGCGACTGATCGTCGATCGGCTCGGCTTCGCCGCGGATCCGAGGATCCTGACCAGCCAGCAGGTGGCGGTGGCGACGGCACCGATTGAGTCGCCGATCGGGGTGATCGCTCCCGGTGAGGTGGCGGGCCGACGGTTCTGCTGGGATGCCGTCGTCACGAACACCATCGTGGTGCGGGTGGCGGTCAACTGGATGATGGGCCAGGAGAACCTCAGCCCCGATTGGTCGTTCGGCCCAATGGGGGAGCGTTATGAGATCCAGGTACGGGGGAACCCGAACACCTTCGTCACCGTCAAGGGCTGGCAACCGGAGACCGTGGAGGAGGGGTTGGTGAGCAATCCGGGCATCGTCGCCACCGCCGCGCACTGTGTCAATGCGATCGAAGCCACCTGCGCCGCCGAACCGGGCGTGAAGGGATTCTTCGATCTACCGCCGATCACCGGACGCGCGGCCAGATTGCTGAGCCGGCCACGCTAGTGCTCAGTGCGGGTCAAGCACCGCCTGCGGCCCGCGCAGCATCAACTGCCGGCCGATGATGATCCGCTGGATCTCGCTGGCGCCCTCCCAGATCCGTTCCACCCGCAATTCCCGGAACATGCGCTCGGCGACGTTCTCCCGCATGTAGCCGCGACCGCCGAAGACCTGCACCGCGCGGTCAGCGACCCGGCCCGCCATCTCCGAGCAGTACAGCTTCGCCATCGACGCCTGACCGTGCAATGCCTTGCGGTCCAGGCCGGCGTCAATCCCGCGGGCCACCTCGTAGAGCAGGCTGCGCGCGGCGAACAGTTCGGTGGCACTGTCGGCGAGCATTCCGGCGACCAACTGGTGCTCGCCGAGGGGCTTGCCGTCGACGATCCGCTCCCGTGCGAAGGCGGTCATCTCGTCGACGAGGCGCTGCGCCGCGCCGACACAGCGCGACGAGACCATGATCCGCTCGAAGCGGAACCAGTCCTGGGTGAAGGTCATGCCTTCACCCTCGGCGCCGACCAGATGCGTGGCCGGCACTCGCACATCAGTGAACGACACGATCGGGTGTTCGTCGGGAATGTTGTGGGTGAACTTCGGACTGCGGACCACCTCCACGCCGGGCGTAGGTAGGTCCACCACCAGTAGGACGTGGTCGCCGTCGTGATCACCGCCGACCAGGCGCGCCTGGACAAAGACGTAGTCGGCGAGGTTATACGAGGTGACATGCCACTTGACCCCGTTGATGATGTAGTCGTCTCCGTCACGATGCGCGGTGGTCTCCAGAGCTGAGACGTCCGAGCCGGCGAACTCCTCGGTGATCGCGTATGCCTCGTGTTTCTCGCCTCTTACGCTCGGAAGTAGCCAGCGCTGCAACTGATACTCGGTAGCCACATCCGCCCACCACTGCGGCGGGGTGTGCATCACCCAGGCCAGTGCATTCGTGGCTCGGCCGGTCTGCTCCTGAACCAGAACCTGCTGCAGCGCGGTGAATCCCGGCCCACCCACCGAGGTGGGCATGTTGGTGGCATACAGGCCCAGTTCGATCGCTCGATGGTGATGTTGGTCGGCGAGTTCCTTCGGAAGGTAGCCACCGGCCATTTCGGCCTCGACTTCATACGGGATGAGGCTGTCGACGAATGTCTTGGCTCTATCCCGGATCTCTATGTCCTGCGCTGTCAACCCGTACATCGGCCGCGCTCTCCGCTCCTATTGACTGAGCGTTCAGTCTATGCCACGGTCTGGTGCTATGACCAGTTCCGATCACGCCGATGTGGTGGTTGTCGGCGGCGGTACCGTCGGGGGTGGACTGCGGTTCAGCTGGCAGAACGCGGCTTCGGGCGGATCCTGCTGCTCGAGGCGAAGACGCTCGGTGCGGGCGCGGGCAGTCGGGCGGCCGGTATGGTCCGGGCCCAGGGCGGTACTGGAACTTCGATTCTCCCGGAAAGCATTGCCCACCAAGAGAAAGCATGGATCAGTAAATGAGTGAAGCTGTTACCACCCCTGTCCTCGCCGATGCCGTCAGCGCCGAACTGGAGGACTGGGGCCCACTGGAGGAGGCCACCGGTGCGCCGATGGCGACCCACGGTGTCGAACTCTGGGCACAGGGCACTGCGTCAGCCGGCATCTGGCAGTGCGCGCCGGGTCCGTCGCACTGGGTTCTCGACACCAACGAGGTCATTTATCTGGTGGCCGGCCGGATGACGGTGACACCCGACGGTGGGGCATCCAAGGAGATCGGCGTGGGAGATATTGCGGTGTTCCCGCTCGGCTGGTCGGGGACCTGGGAGATCCACGAAACCGTTCGCAAGGTCTACTCGATCTTCTGATTTCTGCGAATCACCAACGCGTCTACGGCAATGGCGCCGGTGGGCGAGGCGATGACGGGATTGGCCTCGACTGCGTCGAGGGCATTGCCGAGTTCGGTTGCCAGTGCGGAGAATCCGACGACGATGTCAACGAGTGCGGCGACGTCGGCCGGGGGGTCGCCGCGCCAGCCGCCCAGTAGTTGTGAAATGCGCAGTGAACCCAGCATGTCCAGTGCGCCCTGCGCCGAAATCGGTGGACATGCGACGGCGCGGTCGGCGAGTAATTCGATCAGGGTTCCGCCGGCCGCGACGATCACCAGTGGGCCGAAATTCTCGTCGCGCACCACACCGACCGACACCTCAACGCCCGGCTGGGCCATGGCATGCACGCTGACGGCCGGACCGAGTCTTTCCGTCATCGACCGGTAGGCGCTGGTCAACGCCGCATCATCGGAGATGCCAAGGACCACTCCAGCGACATCGCTCTTGTGTTCGGCGCCATGAGTTTTCAACGCCACCGGATACCCGACAGCCTCCGCGATCGCCAGCACCTCATCGAGACCTCGTGCGATGCCGGAGGCGGGAACCGCAACGCCGTAATCGGCGAGGAGCGCGAATGCCTCGTGCTGATCCCAGTCGGGGGAGGCCAGCCGCGACGACCAGCGTTGCTGTCGATCGGTGTCGATCAACGGGGCAGCGGTGTTCGTCGGCATCGGCCAGTTGGCCAAGTGTCCAAGCGCGGCGACTCCGCTGCGAGCATTGACGAGCACCGGAACGCCACTGGCGCGCAGGCGATTCGCGGCGTCTTGGTCGACAGCTGACTCGACGGAGGCCAACACTGCGATCGGTGCGTCTGTGTGAGTCGCCACATCGATCACCGCATCCGGGTAAGCGGTGTCGCCGTCGAACTCGCTGACAAGGTCGACGGCCAGTGCGGTCACCGCGACTGCGGGATCGTCGACAATCACCTCAAGACTGCTGCTAAACAGAGTCCGGGTGTCGGCACCGGTGCCCCACAGGTCCAGCGGATTGGTGGCGATCAGCCCCTCGTCCAGCAGATCGGTGATGGTGGCCAGTGTCGGGTCGCCCAGTTCGGCGAACTCGACCCCCAAGTCATGTGCGAGATCGGCGCACAGTGCGCGTTCGGCTCCCGAATCGTGCACGGTGGCGATCCCGACCGAACCCGGCCGGCGTCGTCGGCCGGACTCGAAAAGCTCGATGGTGTCGCACAATTCGGCCATGTCGCTCACCCGGACCGCGCCGGTCTGCGCGCAGAAGGCCTGCCAGCCGATGTCCTCGCCGGCCAGCGCCCCGGAGTGCGCAGCCACCATCTCCCGGCCGCGCGGGGAGTGGCCGACCGACAGAATCACGACAGGAACGTCCTGTTCTGCTGCGCGATGCAGGGCGGCGCGCAGTCTGCCCACAGCCCTCGGTGTTTCCAGAAGCAGTGCGATCAGGGTTGTGCCGGGATCGTCGAGCGCGTAGTCGACGTAGTCGGCGGCACCGGTCACCAATTCCTGGCCGGAGGAGACTGCCAACCGGAAGCCGAACCCACGGTTCGCGCGAAGCAGGGTGGAGAATGCCGATCCCGAGTGGGTGATCAAACAAACCCCGCCAGCCGCGAGGGGATCGGGTTCCAGATATCCCAGTGCCCGCAGTCCGGTCACGTTGTTGACGAACCCCATGCATCCCGCGCCGCAGAGCGCCATCCCGGCACCCGCCGCCACCGCCGAGATCTCCTCCCGCAAGCCCGCGATGTGGGCGGAGCCGAATACGACCGCCCCGCGTGCGCCGGCGGCGGCCGCGGCTTCGAGTTCGTCGCGCAACGCCGCGTCGGGTACACCCAGCAGCACCAGATCAACCGGTTCATCGAGGGCGGCCAGCGACGGCGCGCAGGCGATCCCGTTGATGTGTTCGTAGCGTGGATTCACCAAATGCATCCGTGCGGAACTGCGCATGCCCTCGATGATCATTCGCGCACCGAAGCTGTCGGGCCGGGAACTGGCTCCGACGAGCGCCACCGACCGGGCACCGAGCATCGCGTCCACCGCGGTGCTGCGCAGTCGGCCCCCGGGGACCGTCGGTGTCAGGAACGCCCGCCGAGTGCTGCGAGGACCTTGCGCTTACCGCGCTTCTTGTCGGCCAGCGCAGCCTTGGCGGCTTGCCACCCGGGGATGCCGCACACCCCGCCGCCGGCGTGGGTGGCCGAACTTCCGTTGTACAGCCCGGCGATCGGGGTGCGGTAGTCGGCGTATCCCGGCGCGGGCCGCATGTGGAACAACTGCTCGAGCGAGAGTTCCCCGTGGAAGATGTTGCCGCCGATGAGCCCGTACTCCACTTCCATCTCATGGGGGCCGACGATGTCGCGGTGCAGGATCGAGCCTTTGAACCCAGGAGCCACCTCGTCGTAGAGGTCGATGAGCCGGTCGGTGTAGGCCTCGAGTTCCTCGGTGTGTGGTTCGCTTGCCCACTCGGAGGGAACCCACTGGGTGAACAGCGACATGATGTGGGTGCCATCGGGATTGAGCGTCTTGTCCAGCGTCGTGGGGATGACGCCGTCGCTGAATGGCGCGAGCGCAGGCCGGCCGGCCCGGGCGTCTTGGAAGGCCGCCTCAATGAATTCCATCGTCGGGGCCATCTCGACCGAACCGGTGTGATGCTCGGCCTGGCCGTGGCTGGGATCGGCGGTGAAATTCGGCAGCTCGCCCAGTGCGAGGTTGATCTTGACCACCCCACTGCGGGTCTTCCAGTGCTCGATGTCGGCGACGAAATCGTCGGGCAGTTCATGCCGTGGAATCTGGTCCAGGAATGCGGTCCGGGGGTGCAGTGTGGTGACCACCAGCGGCGCGTGGATCTCGTCGCCGTTGTCCAGTGTGACGCCCTGAACGCGGCCGTTGCGCACCAGCACCTTTGACACGCGTGCTTTGGTGCGGATCTCCGCACCGAAGCCGCGCGCCGAGCGGGCGATCGCCTCCGACACCCCGCCCATGCCGCCTTCCGGGTAGCCCCAGCTGCCCATCTGGCCGTCGCCGACATCTCCGATCGAGTGGTGCGCCATGACGTAGGCCGTGCCGGGCTCGTAGGGTCCGGCCCAAGTACCGATGACGCCGTTGACCGCCAGCGAGCCCTTGATCTGAGGAGACTCGAACCAGTCGTCGAGCAGGTCGGCGACGCTCATCGTGAGCAGTCGGGTGACGTCAGCGGTACTGCGGACGGTGATATCCCGCTTGCTCCACGCGAGCTTGGCCAGATCGGCCAGGTCCGAGGGGCGCCGCGAGCCGACCTTGGGTGGCACCTGCGTCAGCAGTGGGCCGAGGAAGTCGCCGAGGCCCTCCATCCAGGCGTTCCACTTAGGCCAGGTGTTGGCATCCTTCTTCGACCACTTGGCCAGCTGCTCGTGGGTGCGGGCCGGGTCCTCGTAGATCGTGAGTGATCCGCCTTCGGGGAAGGCCTGGTAGTAGGGGCCCATCGGGTGCACCTTGTAGCCGTGCCGTTCCAGACTGAGGTCCTTGACGATGGTCGGCGGCATCAGGCTCATTACGTAGGAGAGCCGCGTCACCCGCAGATGAGGGGCGTCCTCCCACGGCGACTCGGTGGTCGCCGAACCGCCGAGGGATCCGCGCGATTCCAGCACCAGCGTCCGCGCGCCTGAGCGAGCCAGGTAGGCGGCTGAGACCAGCCCGTTGTGGCCTCCGCCGATGACAATGGCGTCGTAGTTACTGGACATGAGCGCCTCCGGTGATCTCGCGAATATCCTGACTGACTGTTCAATCTAACCAGGTGTTAGGCTTGGTACAAGTGCCGGCGCCGAATAGAGAGCACGCAAACTATGGCAGAACCCGCGACCGCTACCGAGAACAACGAAGCGCGGCGAGTCCAGATGTTACGCGCGGCGACCGAACTGATTTGTGAGCGCGGATTCACCGAGACCCGGATCTCCGACGTCGCCAAGCGTGCGGGCGTGAGTTCAGCCTTGGTGATCTACTACTTCGGGACCCGCGATCGACTGCTGGTCGATGCGCTGCGGTTCTCTGAGGAGTCGTTCTACGAGGCGGCTGAGCGCATGCTTGCCGAGGTGCCGTCGGTGCGGGAGCGGATTTCGCTGCTGATCGAGTGGACCTGCGTCCCGTCCAGTGCCGGCGAGATCCCGGGTGCATGGGGACTCTGGTTCGACCTGTGGGCGCAGGCCTTCCGGCATGAGGAGGTCAAAGCCGGCCGGGTGGAACGCGATGCGCGCTGGCGACGGATGATCGTTGACGCGATCGAATCCACCGGATCCGGAACCGGGGTGCACCCCTCGATGTTCGCACTCGAGTTCGCCGCACTGCTCGACGGCCTGTCGATCCAGGTTGCGCTCGACGATCCCGAGGTCGACTCGCAAGTGGCCTACGACATCGCCATGCGATTCGCCGAGCGTGAACTCAATCTGCCCACCGCACAGCGGCGCGGACGTCGGCAGGCCCGCTGAGATCAGCCGGATTCCGCTACCGTCGAGGCCGGACTGCGGTGCAGCACCCGAATCGCATCGGCTGCACACACGCAATTGACCGCCATACCGGGGTGGAAACCGGATGATTGTGGACCGGAATGATTGGGGACATCCACCACCAGGTCGGCCGGCTCGCCTACATTGACGTGCACCTGGGTGGAGGCGCCGAGGTAGACAACCTCGGACACGGTTCCGGGAATCGCGTTGCACCCATCGGCCACCGGCTCACCGGGTAGCTGCACAGTGATCCGTTCGGGACGGATCACCACCGCGGCGGGGCCGACGGTACAGCCTCCGCCGACCGCCGCGTGCAGCCGCGTCGACATTGCCGAGCACACGGCGACCCCAGCGCTGTACTCCAGCACGTCGGCGTCGAAGATGTTCGCCGCTCCCAGAAAGCCCGCCACATACGTCGTCGCCGGCGCGGTATAGATCTCCTGCGGCGGGCCCACCTGCTCCACTCGTCCATGTGCCAGCACTGCGATCTGGTCGCTCATGGTCAGCGCCTCTTCCTGGTCGTGGGTCACGTAGACAAAGGTGATCCCGACCTCGCGTTGGACTGATCGAAGCTCCAGTTGCAGTTGCTTGCGCAGCTTGGCGTCCAACGCGCCCAGCGGTTCGTCGAGCAGCAACACCCGCGGGCGCAGAACCAGTGCGCGCGCCAGTGCGACGCGCTGCTGCTGCCCGCCGGAGAGTTGGGCGGGCTTGCGCTTGGCGAAGGTGTTCATCTGCACGAGTTCGAGGGCGGCACCGACGCGATCGGTGGTCTCGGCCTTGGTCGCCTTGTGATACCGAAGCCCGAAAGCGACGTTGTCCCATACGGTCATGAACGGGAAGAGTGCATAGGACTGGAACACGGTGTTGACCGGGCGCTTGTGCGGGGGATCGGAGATGACATCTCGGCCGTCGAGTTCGATCCTGCCCGAATCGGGCCTTTCGAAGCCGGCAATCATTCTCAGTGTGGTCGTCTTGCCGCATCCGGAGGCCCCCAGCAGGGAGTAGAACTTTCCCGCCGGGATATCCAGGTCGATGCCGGAGACCGCCGGGACTCCGTCATAGGTCTTGACCAGCTTTTCCAGCCGGATTGCGCCGCCGCTCACTGGACTGTCCGGAGTGCGGTCAGACTGCCACCGCGTGAGTCAGACGCGCGAAGTTCGCGGCGAAGCGATCCACATCGGCATCGGTGTGCTGGACGGACAGAAGCCATTGCTCGATCTTGCCCCACGGCGGCAGAAAAACCCCGCCGTTGTGTTGCATGAGCCAGTGCAGGTGACCGATCCCGGTGTCGATCTGAAGGAAATCGCGGAACTCCCGGACGGGTTCACTGCGGAAGGTCACGCAGCCTTTGGCTCCCACGCTCACAATGTGCCAGCCATAGCCGTGCTCGGCGATGGTGGCTTCGAGACTGGAACGTAGCCGGGTGGCCAGGTGATCGAGATGTGCGTACGCGTCCGGGGTGAGCACTTCGGAGAGATTGGCCCGGGTGGCGGCCATCGCGAGCGGGTTGCCGTTGAAGGTTCCCACCTGTTCGTAGCGACCGTCGGCGATCGCCGACATGACCGCGGAGGTGCCGCCGATTGCCGCGACCGAGATGCCGCCGCCCAATGCCTTAGCCAGACAAACCATGTCCGGTGTCACACCGGAGAGTCCGGTGACTCCGGCGGGTCCGGTGGTGAACCCGGTCTTTACCTCGTCGAAGATCAGCAGCGCGCCGGCCGCATGCAGGAGTTCCCGGATCGCGGCGAGGTAACCATCGTCGGGCGCGATGATGCCGGCATTCATCATCACCGGTTCAACGATCATGCCGGCGATCCGGCCCGGATGCTCAGCGAGTGCCCGGGCGACCGCCTCGGGGTCGTTGAACGGAACAATCACGACCAGATCCCTGATGGCAGAGGGGATTCCACTGTTACCCGGAACGCCGTTCGGGTGGTCGCGGGGGCCAATCTCATCAGCTTCCGGGAGCACTGACACCTGCACCGAATCGTGGTGGCCGTGGTAACAACCCTCGACCTTGATGATCAGATCGCGTCCGGTGACCGACCGGGCCAGATGCACGGCGTCCATGGTGGCTTCGGTTCCGGAGTTGGCGAATCGCCACTGCGGCAGGCCGAAACGGCGGGCAAGCTCGCCGGCATTCCAGATGGCGTCCTCGGTGGGTTGCGCGAAATGGGTTCCGCGGCGTACCCGGTCGCTGACCGCGGCGACGATCGCAGGGTGTGCATGTCCGGCGATGGACGCGCCGTAACCGCCGTGCATGTCGACGTACTCGGTGCCGTCGACGTCATACACCTTCGACCCGGCGCCGTGACTCATCCACACTGCCTGTGGTTGGGCGATCTGCCAGTTCGAAGTTGCGCTACCGGCCAGATGTTCTCCGGCCTGGGCGATGAGTTCGGTGCTGCGCGGTTGGCGGCGCAGGAACACCTGCTCCTCATGTGCGATCAGGGCGTCGACATCGCCCCGAACCGGTCGTGCGATTGTCGGCGATGCCACGAGAACCTCCACTCGTTTGCCTGGTTTACCTGCGAGGAGGCGGACCGGACAAATCCTGACTGAGCGTTCAGTCTATGTCAGGGTGTGCTCGACGACAAGGCCCGAAACGCGGAGATCGCTGCAACGGCGGGCAGCGACCCGCAAAGTGTGTAAGAGTCCAGACACCGAGCAACCGTTGAGTCCGGAGGTCCGAATGCCAGCCGCCAACCATTCCGGTTCGAGCCGCCGACAGTTCCTGCTACGCGCCGCACTGCTTGCCGGCGGCACGCCCGCGATGGTGGCGTTCCTGAACGCCTGCGCCAGGGCCGAGGAGACGTCGTCGTCGGCACCGAGCCTGAAGATCGCCTCACCAGATAAACCGGTTACCTGGGACATTCTCAAGGACAACGAACCCATCGCCGATGGCCTCGCTCCGGAGAAGTCCGCGACGCTGCAGCTCTACAGCTACGCCGACTACGTCTCGCCCGATGCCGTGAAGTCATTCGAGGAGAAGTACGGCGCCACCGTTGCGGTCTCAACCTTCAACGACACCGACGAGGCGATCACCAAGATCCGGGCCGGCAGCGTCGACTATGACGTCTTCTTCCCGAGCTATGACCAGATCGGCAAGCTGGTGAATGGCTCGTTGCTGCGGCCGCTGAACCACAGCTACATCCCCAACATCAACAACGTCTGGCCGGTATTCACCAACCCGTTTTATGACCAGCAGTGGCGGTACACCACGCCCTACACCGTCTACACCACGGGCATCGGCTGGAACAATACCGAGGTGCCCGCCGATATCGGTGCACTGGAAAATCCCTATGCGGCGCTGTGGGATCCGACTTACAAGAACAAGACAGCGGTGATCGATGACTGGCACACCGCGATGTCGATGGTTCTGCTCAAGGAGGGCATTACCGATGTCAACACGAATTCGGCTGCCGATCTGAAAACCGTCGGCGAGCAGTTGACCGCATTGGTCGCGGCCACCTCGCCGAAAGTCACCATCACGATGTACACCGATGTGCCCACCGGTCAGATCGGCCTGGCGCAAATGTGGTCGGGAGACATCATTAATGCGCAGAACTATTTGCCCGAGGGCGGCTCGGCCGAAGTTCTGCGCTATTGGTTCCCGGCCGACGGAAAGGGATTGGTGGACAACGACCTCATGGTGGTTTTGCGAGGTGGAAAGAACCCGGTGCTGTCGCACCTGTTCATCAACCACATGCTCGAGACCGAGTCTGCCAAACAGAACTTCAAACAGATCGGTTACCAACCACCTCAGGTGTCGATGAACCCGGACTCGCTGGTGACGGACGGCTTCGTTGCGGAGAACATCAAGTCGGCGATCGTCCGGCCCGAGTACTACGACGTCGGCTACCGGATCCTTGAACTCGATCCCGACAACGATGCGGCCTGGCACAACGTGTGGCGTGCCTTCAAGGCTGGGGGATCCTGACCCCGGTGACGCTGACCGAGGTTGCGGCGCAGGCAAAGCCGCAGTCAACGCGCACCCGGGGCAGTGTGCTCGGCGCCGCACTGGCCGCGCCAGGGCTGATCTGGCTGCTGCTGTTCTTCCTGGCCCCGCTGTACGTGGTGCTGGCCATCGTCTTCGGCCGCACCGACCCGATCTTCCGCACCGCAGTCCCGGTATGGAATCCCCTGCAGTGGGATCCCACCCAGTTCAGTTACGTACTCAGTCGTATCGTCGGGTCGCAGGGAATCTTCGGGCCGGCACTGTTGCGCACCGCGGTGTTCGTCGTGACGGCGGGCCTGCTGTGTTTACTGATCGCCTTTCCAGTGGCCTACTACGTCTCCCGGTTATCCGGGCGGTGGAAGGGCCTGCTGCTCGCCCTGCTGATCGCGCCGTTCTGGATCAGCTACATGATGCGGATGCTGGCCTGGGTCAACCTCCTTCAGGACGACGGACTGGTGAACCGGTTGTTGAGCATGGGTGGTGTGTTCGACGTTCGAGTGCATTGGTTGACCGGCCAACCGGTGGTCGTCGTGCTGGGACTGGTGTACGGCTACGTCGCGTACATGATCCTGCCGCTGTATGCCGGGCTGGACCGGCTGCCACAATCCACCCTCGAGGCGGCACGTGATCTCGGCGCCAGTCGGTTCGCGTCGTTCTGGCGGGTCACTTTGCCGATGTGCCGGCCCGCCATCGTGGCGGCTCTGCTGCTGACCATGCTGCCGATGCTCGGTGACTACTTCACCTCCGACATGCTGTCGGCCTCGCCGAAGACCGCGATGGTGGGCAACCTGATCAACGACAGCGTGCAGTCACCGGGTCAGACTGGTCAGGCCGGCGCGTTGGTGATGCTGGTCCTCCTGGTTGCGGTACTGCCGATGTTCTACTACGTGCGGGTCACCACCCGCGGCGATGTGGCCTCATGAGGAGCCCGGCAGCATGGTGGAACGATCCGTGGCGACCGCCGCGGGTACTCCTGGGAGTCACGCTGGCCTACCTGGTCTGGTCGCTGACTCCAGTGCTGATCGCGGTCATCTTCTCGTTCAACGATGGAAAATCGCGAACGGTGTGGCAGGGCTTTTCGACGCGCTGGTATTTCGGTGATCCGGTCAAGTCGGTCTGGCACGATGCGGCCCTGCACACCGCGCTGCTGCAGACCCTGAAGCTCGGTGTGATCGCCACGGCGATCACCGTGCCACTCGGGGTGATGTTCGCAATCGGCATCGACCGCTGGCGGGGCCGGTTGCCTTCCGGGGCGAACATGCTGATGCTGGTGTCCTTCGTCCTGCCCGAGGTGCTGCTGGCTGTCGCCCTGCTGTTCGTGGTGACCACGCTGCCGTTGCCGGTCGGATTGGGCACCGGAGCGCAGGTGCTCGGTCTGGTGACCTACCAGATCGCCTACCCGGCCGTTCTTGTCCGGACCCGGCTGGCCACGATCGGTGCCCAGTACGAAGAGGCGGCAACGGATCTCGGCGCCTCACCGCTGGCGGCACTGCGGCGGGTAACGCTGCCGATGCTCTTCCCGGCGATATTCGCCAGCGCGATTCTGGTCTTCGCGGACGTGATCGATGACTTCGTGCTGGTGCGATATCTGTCCGGAAGCTCCTCCACTGAACCGGTGTCGGTGAAGATCTACAACACCGCGCGCGCCGCCCCGACACCGGCGCTCAACGCCCTGGCCACGCTGCTGTTGTTCGCCGCTCTGCTGGCGATCACCGTGGGCTACCTGATCTACCGCCGGATGACCCGCGGGGACAACACCGCCGCCGGTGGTATCGCCGCATTCGCCGGCGAGGCATGAGCACCGGTGGGGTAGACCGCGGCCACCGCGCAGACTATTCTTGACTGCATGTTCAAACAGTTCGAACCGGCCCCAGTCCCCGCCGAGGGACTCGCCGCCGCATTGGCTCCGTTCGGCTCGTCGCGCATGCTGCCCCGCGAGGCCTATGTCGATCCGGCAGTGTTCGAATGGGAACAACGCAACATCTTCACCGGTTGGCACTGCGTCGGCCACGCCGCCGACCTCGACGGTGTCGGCGCGCAGCGTGCGGTGGGTTCGGGCGCGAACGGGATTCTGCTGGTTCGAGGGGACGACGGTGCGGTGCGGGCGTTCGCCAACGTCTGTCGTCATCGCGGGCACGAACTGCTGGCCTGTGGTGCGAGCATCAAGCGCCGTGGGGTGGTGTGCCCCTATCACGCCTGGTCATACAAGCTGAACGGGGAGTTGCGAAATGCCCCGGGATTCGATCGGCGCGACTCCTTCGATCCCGCGGGATTCGGACTCACCGAATTGCGCCTCGTCGACTGGCATGGCTGGCTCTTTGTGGACCCCAGCGGCCAGGATGGTGACTTCGCCGATCACGTCGCCGGAACGGAGGAGATCGTCAGTCCGTATCGGCCGGAGGACCTCACGGTCGTTGCGCGCCACTCCTACGAGTTGGCGACCAACTGGAAGGTGATCGTCGAGAACTACCAGGAGTGCTACCACTGTCCGTCGATACATCCCGAACTGTCCCGGATCAGCCCGCCGACCAGCGGCGAGAATATTGAGATGCCAGGCGACTGGATGGGCGGCTGGATGTCGATGATCGACGAGGCCGAGACGATGTCGCTGAGCGGACGCAGCGGCGGGGTCGCCATCAAGGGGCTTTCCGAGCAGGAACTGCGGTCGGTGATGTACCTCGTCGGTTTTCCGAACCTCTTGGTGAGCCTGCACCCCGACTACATCATGACGCACACGATGACGCCCCTGAGCGTCGACCGCACCCATGTCGAATGCGCCTGGGCATTTCCGAGGGAGGCCGCCGACCGGCCCGGCTTCGATCCGTCCTACGCGGTGGATTTCTGGGATCTGACCAACCGGCAAGATTGGGCGGCGTGCGAATCCGTGCAGCGCGGTCTGAGTTCGCCGCATGCTCAACCCGGACCGCTTGCGCTCGAGGAAGACGGCGTCTATCAGTTCGTCACCCGAATTGCTCGCGCCTACGCCGGACAACGCTGACGGTCGTCAACGCTGACGGTGGTCAACGCTGCTGTGCGACGTGAGCATCGAGTGCGCGAGCGGTGAGTTCCCGGCCCAGGCTGATCAACTCGGCCGCGCGATGGAAATCAAGGCTGCGGCAAGCCGCGCGCGGGACTACGATCAGCAAGTCGGGCGGGTAGGCGGCCAACTGGTGGCGGGCCAACGCGGCCTGGGAGATTTCGATAGTCCGGTTCATCACCGCGAAGCTGCCCAACTTCGGCATCGGGGCTTCGCCGGCACTATCATTATCGCCGTCGTAATCCTCAGCGGCAGAGGGTGTTTCGGCGACAGCGCTGAGCCGGCCGAGTACTGATCGGGCAGTCTGATTTTCCAGCAGCGCCGAGGTGCTGCGTAGCAGCCGGTTCAATCGCTCGCGGGTTGCCGTCGTCTCCGAGCCGGCGGAATCCTCGGCTCGCAGATCGGTGTCGGTCCCCGACAGGCTCACACCGATGGTGAGATCGGCGTTCACCGATGCGATGGGCGCCATCGGCAGGGGATCAAGGATGCCTCCGTCGGCGAGCAGTCGGCCATCGAGGACGTGCGGCGCGATGATTCCGGGTATCGCGATTGAGGCACGGATCGCGGCATCGACTGCTCCGTGCTGCAGCCACACCGACTTGCCCGCGATGAGATCGGTCGCCACCGCGGTGAAGGGGATGGGCAGGTTCTCGATAGTGGCCTCGCCCAGCATGTCGCGGACCGCATCGAGAATCTTCCCGGCGCGCAGGACCCCGGCGGCCGAAATCGACGGGTCCAGAAGCCGCAGCATCGTCCGCTGGGTCAGGGTCTGAGCCCAAATGGTGAACTCGTCGAGCGAGCCCGCGGCATGGAGGCCGCCGACGAGAGCTCCCATCGATGAGCCCGCGATGCCGACCACGTCGTAACTCCGGTCACGGAGTTCGTTGAGGACACCGATGTGGGCGTATCCGCGCGCTCCGCCACTGCCGAGCGCGATCGCGACCCGTGTGGCCATGGTGTGATTCTCTCTATCAGCTGGGGGCCCGATCGGCTCGGAGCCCTATCGGCTCGGGGCCGGCTAGCACCCGCCATCGGCGGCAGCCTGGACCGCAATAATCACCGCGGCTTGCTGGGCCGTACTCAAATCGGACCAGGTCTTCTGGAACGTCGCGCGCCCGGCTTCCGGGGAGGCCTGGATCTCCTTGAGGTACGGCTCGACCATCGCGTGCGGGTCGCCCCCCCGGGCGTCGATCCACTCCCTGGCTGTCATACACGCTTGGGCGTATTGCTCCTCGGTCGACTGGGCGGGCACGTCGATGCGGGTCGTCACTCCCGCCGGCGAAAGCCCGACCGATTCGGTTCCCGTCGGGGCACCGGCTTGATCGGCGCTCGCCGCCGACGACTGCGAGCCGTTATCGGTCGTTGATGAACAGCCGATCAGGACGACGGCGGCGACGAGCGCGGCTGCGCCGACCGTGGTGCGGTGTCGAGTACAGAACATGGCGACCAATCTATGCAATCGAGGCGGTGGGTACTTCACAGTGCTACGCGGGTAGTCCTGGTCAGTGCTACTGCGGGTAGTCCTGGGTGACCATCGAGCGCAGCCGTTCGGTTTTCTCCGGGGTCCAGCCTGGTGGCTGCATCACCGCCGCCCAGGCATTGACTACGTCTCTGACGTACCGGTGGCCGTGGCCGTCGGGCACGTCGACCGCCACCGCCATGTCTGCGGACACCTGCAGGAAAGTCACCACCGGGATCCATCTCATGTCGCCGGAGACGTCGTAGCCGCGCGGTTCGCGCAGCCAATCCGGTTCGGAGAACAGCAGATCCGGGTTCCACCAGGCGATCGGGTCGGACGCATGCTGCAGGTAGGCCACCCTCGGTTGGCCCCAGGTGGTCTCGGGCCGACCCAGGTTCTCCGCGCGCGCGGCGAACCGGACGTTCGCACCGTTATCGAAAATCGGAAGCCACTCCGGTGACCCGGGATCGCGGTTGGCGAGGATGTCATCGCGCATGGTGTTGTTGAACGTCGGACCGGAGAACAGCGCGCCGTTGGTCCGGGCGATGATGTTGTTGGGGCTCAGGAATGGCGCCTCCCCTCCGAAGGAGCCGAGGCTCTCCCCGAAAACCACGATTTTGGGCCGCTGGGCCTCCGGGAGGGCTCGCACCCTCTCATCCACCGCCTCGAAGAGGGCCTGGCCGGCCTGGCGAGCGTTCTCCTTATCGACCAGGAACGACAGCCAACTCGGCAGGAACGAGTACTGCATGCTCACGATCGCGGTGTCGCCGTTGTACATGTACTCCAGTGAGTCGGCCTCCGCGGCGTTGATCCACCCGGTACCCGTCGTCGTGGCCACCGCGATGACCTTTCGTTTCAGGCCCCCCTCGCGTTCGAGTTCGCGGGCGGCCAACTCCGCGGTCGCGCGGATTCCGTCGGCGGAATGCAGTCCCGCGTAGGCACGGATGGGTTCGACGGCAGGGGCGTTGTTGAACGCAGTGAGTTGGGCGACGGTCGGGCCCCCGCGGATGAAGATACGCCCCTGATGGCCGAGTGATTCCCAGGACGCCAGCGAACCGGGGCCACCGGAACGCAGCGTCGTGGTGGGAGCCGGATGGTTCGGATCAAGCTCATCGTTGACCCGGGAGAAGGTTTTGTTCAGGACGTCCATGGCGCCTCGAACCACGATGCCATTGAGTAGCGCGATCGAGATCGCAAGAATCACGGTGACGACCGCGACGAACGAAACTCTTGGCGGCGCAACGCGATTGAGCTGGCGGACCAGAAACCGGACGAGTTTGCCGATGAGCTGGCCGATCTCGACGAAGGCGAAGAGGACAACGATCGAGAGCACTGCGGCCTGCAGGTAGTTGTACCACTGCAGCCGTGGCACGCCCATTAGGTCGCGGACGTGGTCCTGCCAGTAGTGAAAGTAGAAGACACCCGAGGCCAGTGCGACGGCTCCGCCGGCCACCAGCACGGGCCAGGCCCAGCGCGGCGCGGATGGGCTGGTTTGGCGGGATTGCATGAATCGCGCCAGCCAGACCCCGAAGACGCCGAGGCCGTACCCGATCGCGCCCGCGGCACCGCTGACGATTCCCTGGAACATTGGGCCACGTGGAAGCAGCGACGGCGTCATCGACAGCAGGACGAACAGCAGGCCCAGTGCGGTACCGGTGAACGTGTAGCGGCGTTGCCACCAGTCCCGACCGGATTCTGTTGCCTCGGTGGCGACGGATTGGGCTTCGGCGACGGTCACGGGAGAACTTTAGCGGTGGGTGAAGTTCGGAGGCCGTTTCTCGCTGAAGGCCGCCATGCCCTCGGACTGGTCGTCGGTGGCGAATGCCGAGTGGAACAGTCGGCGTTCGTAGAGCAGACCCTCGGCCAGCGGCGACTCGAACGCCCGGTTGACGGCTTCCTTGGCCATCCGGGCCGCCGACCGCGACATCTGCGAGATCGTCGTCGCGACTGCGGTGGCCTCCGTCAGCAGGTCATCGGCCGGAACCACCCGGGACACCAGACCGATGCGCTCGGCCTCGGCGGCGTCGATCGTGCGCCCGGTCAGGATCATGTCCATCGCCTTGGCCTTGCCGACCGCCCGGGTCAGGCGCTGTGAGCCGCCCATGCCGGGAAGCACACCCAACTTGATCTCCGGCTGGCCGAACTTGGCGGTGTCTGCGGCAATGAGCACGTCGCACATCATTGCCAGTTCGCAGCCACCGCCGAGGGCATAGCCGCCGACGGCGGCGATCAGGGGCGTGCGCACGGCGGCGAGTCTGCCCCAGGCGGCGAAGAAGTCGGCGGCGAAGACCTCCGAGAACGACAGCGAGGCCATCTCCTTGATGTCCGCGCCGGCGGCGAACGCCTTCGCCGATCCGGTGATGATGATGGCGCCGATGCCGGGATCTGCATCCAATTCGGCTGCGGCGGTGGTGACGTCGACCATCACCTCGCTGTTGAGGGCATTGAGCGCCTCCGGGCGGTTCAACGTGATGGTGCCGACCCGCTCAGACCGGCTTACGACGATGGTTTGGTAGCTCGCGGTCTGGTCGCTCATGCGTTCCTCCTCGGTACTTCAAAAGGTCAGGTCCGGATTCGCCGGCTGGAAGTAGGCCGCCACGTCCTCGTCGGTCACTGCGGCCAGCGAGGCGGGGGACCACTTCGGGTTGCGGTCCTTGTCCACCACTTGCGCTCGGATGCCCTCCACCAGGTCATGCGATCGCACCGCCGCGCACGATACCCGGTACTCCGCGATCAGGGCCTCTTCCAGGGTCATGTAGCCGGCAGCCCGACGAACCGAGGCCAGGGTGACGGCCAGAGCGATGGGGGACCGGGTCGAGATGAGGTCGGCGGCATCGTGGGCCGAGCTCTCGTCGTGGCTGCGCAGGGCGGCGACGATGTCGGTGATGGTCTCGCCGGCAAAGCAGGCGTCGATCCATTCCCGTTGTGCCTCAAGCTCACTCGGTGGAGGCTCCTCGGCGTGGGCGCGCAAGGCCGCCGATACGCCGTCAGCGACGATGGCGGTGCTGAAAGCCTGAAGTCGGCTATGGGGTACGTAATGGTCGGCGAAGCCCAGTGCGATCGCGTCCGCACCGGTGAACGGGGCGCCGGTGAGCGCGGCGTGCAGGCCCAACAGGCCAGGCGCACGGGAGAGTAGTAGCGTGCCCCCGACGTCGGGGATCAGTCCGATACCGACTTCCGGCATGGCGATCTTCGAGGTGTCGGTCACCACCCGGACGCTGCCGTGCATGCCGATCCCAAGCCCGCCACCCATCACGATGCCGTCCATCAACGCGACGTAGGGCTTGGGGAAGCGTCCGATGCGGGCGTTGAGGCGGTACTCGTCGAACCAGAACCGTCTCGCCTGCGCACCGTCGGCCTGCGCGCTGTGATAGATCGCCACGACGTCGCCGCCGGCGCACAGTCCGCGGTCACCGGCACCGGCAACGACGACCGCACCCACCCGGTCGTCGGCGGCCCAGTCGGTCAGCGTCGCGTCCATCGCCGTGACCATGCCCTGGGTCAGGGAGTTGATGGCCTTTGGGCGGTTAAGGGTCACAAACCCGACCCTGCCGTCGATACGGGTCAGGATTTCCTCGGTGTCGTTACTCAACCGTGCGTCTCCTCGCAGGTCAGACCGGAAAGGTTGGATGTCCTAGTTTTACCAGCCGAATCGGAACCCACTGACATCAGGCTGGCAGGTAGGCTCAGGTCGCGGTCTGAAACTCTGTGACGTTCCTGGGAACCGATCGGGGCGGCAGTTCGTTGAAGCGGTTGTCAGTCGGCTCACTTTGAGAGGAAACACGGTGCGGGAAAGCAGCAATCCGATTTTCCGTTCGTTGCCCAAGCAACAGGGCGGATATGCACAGTTCGGCACCGGCGTCGCCGGTGCGACCCAGCAGCTCGGCTATCAGACCGAGCCCTACTCCACCCGTGCGCCGCAGGCCGGCGTCTCGCGGCCGATGACCATCGATGATGTGGTCACCAAGACCGGCATCACCCTCGGTGTGCTCACCGTGGTGGCGGCGATCTCCTACTTCATCGTCGGAGGCAACCCCGGCTTGGCGATGCCGTTCACCCTGGTTGGTTCGCTGGGCGGGCTTGCTTTGGTGCTGATCGCCACGTTCGGCCGCAAGCAGGACAACCCGGCCATCGTGCTCAGCTACGCGGCCCTCGAGGGCCTGTTCCTCGGCGCCATCTCGTGGGTGTTCGGCAACGTCGTCGTCGCCGACGGAAACGCCGGTGCGCTCATCACCCAGGCGGTACTCGGCACCATCGGCGTCTTCTTCGGCATGCTCGTCGTCTACAAGACCGGTGCTATCCGGGTCACGCCGAAGTTCACTCGCTTCCTGGTAGCCGGCATGATCGGCGTTCTGGTTCTGATGCTCGGCAACTTCCTGCTCGGGATGTTCGGTGTCGGTGGCGGCGAGGGTATGGGCCTGCGGTCCGGCGGGCCGCTCGCGATCGTCTTCTCGCTGGTCTGCATCGGCCTGGCGGCGTTCAGCTTCCTGGTCGACTTCGATTCCGCCGATCAGATGATCCGCGCCGGCGCTCCGGAGAAGGCAGCCTGGGGTGTCGCCCTGGGTCTGACCGTGACGCTGGTCTGGCTTTACCTGGAGATCCTGCGTCTGCTGAGCTACTTCCAGCAACGCTAGGTTTCACGGAGCGTCAACTCTGCGCCCAGATCGCGATTCACTAACAGATCGCGATCTGGGCGCAGACTCGTTTAAGGGACGGCATTCGATGCTTGCCGTGTGGTCGCCCCCAACAGCCCTTTCCTGGGAGGCCCTTTCCTCGGTGTCGAGGCGCTGAGCTGCGGATTGGTCCGCAAGCACCAACTGCGCTCGGAGTACTCGGCACTGTTTCCGGGCGTTTACTTCCCGTCTGGTGGTCGGCCGACGTTCGCCCAGCGGGCCGAGGCCGCCTGGTTGTGGTCGCATCGGCGAGGCGTGATCGCCGGCTGCACCGCCGCACGCCTGCACGGTGCGCTGTGGCTTGACGACGAGCTGCCCCTAGAGCTGTTTTGGCGCAATGCCCGAACGCCACCCGGTATCGCGACCTCCGCCGTCGCCTTCGCCGACGGCGAGACATCGACGCTGGGCGGGCTTTCGGTGACCTCCCCGATTCGCACGGCGTTCGACCTCGCGCGCCGTCGACCGCTGCATACCGCCGTCGCACGCCTTGACGCTCTCGCCAATGCGGTGTCGTTCGATAGCGCAGATGTTCTCGATCTAGCGGCCCGCCACCGCGGAGTGCGGGGTGTGCGTCAAGTTGCAACTGTGCTCGAGCTGTCGGACAGAGGTGCCCAATCCCCCCGGGAAACCTGGTTGCGGTTAGTGCTTCTACGAGGTGGATTTCCGCCGCCACGTACTCAGATACCGGTCGCCATCGGTGGCCGGGTCAAGTACTACCTCGACATGGGGTGGGAGGACACCAAGGTTGCCGTCGAGTACGACGGAGATCAGCACCGCACCGACAGGGCGCAGTTTGGCAAGGACGTCGTGCGCCTTGAGGAGCTGGCCGATCTGGGCTGGATCATCGTCAGAGTGGTCGCCGGGACGTCGTCGGCGGAGGTTGTCCGACGGGTGCGGCGGGCGTGGGACGCGCGTAGCCCATCGACTCTGCGGTGAGATCGTGCATTACCGCCGATCCACGATCTGTGCGCAGAGTCGACGTGCTAGGACAGCCGCTCCACCACCATCGCCATACCCTGGCCGCCGCCGACGCACATGGTCTCGATGCCGAAGGTCTTGTCATGGGTGGCGAGGTTATTCAGCAGGGTGGCGGTAATGCGAGCCCCGGTCATCCCGAACGGATGCCCGAGCGCGATCGCACCGCCGGAGACGTTGAGTTTGTCCTCGTCGATACCAAGCGCCCGGGCCGATCCGAGCACCTGCACCGCGAACGCCTCGTTGATCTCAAACAGGTCGATATCGGAGACCGACATCTTGGCGTAGCCCAGCGCCTTCTTGACGGCCTCGATCGGGCCCAGGCCCATGATCTCCGGGGACAGCCCGGACACTCCGGTGGCGACGATGCGGGCCAGCGGGGTCAGGCCCAACGCCTTGGCCTTGGTGTCGGACATGATGACCACCGCGGCGGCGCCGTCGTTGAGCGGGCAGGCATTGCCGGCGGTGACGGTGCCGTTCGGGCGGAACACCGGGTTCAGCGCACTGATCTTCTCGTAGACGGTGCCGGCGCGCGGGCCGTCGTCGGTGCTGACGACGGAGCCGTCGGGCAGCGTCACCGGGGAGATCTCGCGGGCGAAGAAGCCGCTGTTGATGGCCTCCTCGGCGCGGTTTTGGCTGCGGACGCCCCAGCGGTCTTGATCCTCACGGCTGATCCCGGTGTACAGGGCGACGTTCTCGGCGGTCTCACCCATCGCGATGTAGACATCGGGAAGTTCGCCGTTGTCGCGGGGGTCGGTCCATTCGGTGGCCCCGGACTCCTTGGCGGCGTCGACGCGTTCCCGTGCCTCGTTGAACAGCGGGTTGCGGGTATCGGGCCAGGAGTCGGCGTTGCCGCTGGCGAACCTTGACACCGTCTCGACGCCCGCGGAGATGAACGCATCGCCCTCACCGGCCTTGATGGCGTGGAACGCCATCCGGGTGGTCTGCAGGGATGACGAGCAGTACCGGTTCACTGTCACGCCGGGGAGGAAGTCATAGCCGAGTTCGACGGCGACGACCCGGGCGATGTTGAAGCCGGACTCGCCCGCAGGCTGGCCGCAGCCCATCATCAGGTCGACGATGTCGCGGGGGTCCAGTGCGGGCACCTTGTCGAGTGCCGCGCGCACCATCTGGGTGGCCAGGTCATCGGGACGCATCCCCACCAGCGAGCCCTTGAAGGCGCGGCCGATAGGGGAGCGGGCGGTGGAGACGATGACGGCTTCGGGCATGGCGGACTCCTGTGTCGGTGACGCGGGGCTGGTGAAAACCTAGCTCATGCAGGTGTTGCCGGCGCCATTCGGTCGTGACGGCACCCCCCAGCGGCTGGGGCACCGCTGCCGGTCGCCGCTATCCCAGCGCATCGCGCAGCGAGACCAACAACTGCTCGGCTGCGAGCGCGTAGCCCGTCGACGACGGATGAAAACGGTCCTCGGAGAACATCACGTCGGGCTGACGCTGGAAATGCGGCGCCATCAAGTCAGCAAGCGGAACCGGCACGCCACCGGCGGTGCGCACCTCCGCGGCCTGCGCGCGCGCCAGGCGCAGGCCCACCGAACGGGCGGTCCACCGCAACGGTTGCGGGATGGCCGTGACGACGCCCAGATCCGGGCAGGTGCCGACGATGACGGTCGTGCCGACTGAGCGAAGTCGCTGCACCGCCGCGCCGAGTCGCCGCGCGGAAGGGCCGATGCCGTTGAGGACCGTGACATCGTTGGCGCCGATCATGATCACGGCGGCGTCCGGCGGCGGGCCCGCGACCAACATGGCGTCGACCTGGCCGGCCAAGCCCTTCGAGGATGCTCCGACAATCGCCTTCGTCGATAACCGAACCCGCTGTCCGGATTGCTCGGCCAGGCCCCGTGCCATCCGTACGCCGGGAACGTCTTCGGCATCCTGACAGCCGTACCCGGTGGCGGTCGAGTCCCCGAAGATCATCAGGTGGATGTCGAACGCTTCGCCGCGCACCCAGCGACGCACCGCGCCACCCCCGGGCGCATAGATCCCGTCGGCGCGCGGCGGGATGTCCCAGGCTTTGGGAATGACATTGCGGGCCTGCTCGGCCTGACCGGTCAGTAGGTTGCGAGCGCCCACGACAGCGCCGCCGGTCGAGGCGAGAACTCCCGCGACGGCAAGGGCTCTGGTGGACCCGAAGCGTATGCCCACGAGAGACAGTTTGGCCTCTCAACAGGGTTTTCCGGTTACGGACGGGTATCGGATACGGAAAGAAATAGCTTCATATGTTGTGGGCTGCATCACAGCTGTCAAGCTGATTCACCAGGCTCGCCGATTAGCTGTTCGCGGCGATCCGGCACGCATGACCCGCACGTCACTACGCACTTGTAGGGAGCGTTGACCATGACCGCACCGAGCAAGGTGTCACCCAAGACTGTGTCACCCAAGACTGTGTCAACAAAGACCGCAGCGTCACCGACGACCGCAGCGTCACCAAAGACCGAGACACCAACGACAGCGCGGCGGGCCGTGCCCGCCCGTCCGCGGAAATACCCCGTCAGTGACGGAGCCCCTATTGAATTCATCGAGGACGGACCCGGTGTTGCCGCGCGACTGGTCGCCCTCGGCGCGCGCGTCACCATGTGGCCCGCTCTCGCCGTCCTCAGTCACGTGCCGCACTGGCCGTGGCCATTCGGGGTAGTGGACTTCGTCGGACGCGCACTGCTCCCGTCTCCCGGAACGGTTCGGGCCACGGTCGGACTGCCCAACGCCTCCGCCCAACTCGTCCGGGCACCGGGCGTGATGCCAGCCGACGGCCGCCGCCGAGTCATCCTCTACATGCACGGTGGCGCGTTCATGACGTGCGGGGTGAACTCACACAGCCGACTGGCCGGAGCGTTGTCGAAGTACGCGGACTCGCCGGTTCTGGTGGTCGACTACCGGTTGATTCCCAAGCACACCATCGGCATGGCCATCGATGACTGCCACGACGCGTATCGCTGGTTGCGACTGCGCGGATACGAGCCCGAGCAGATCGTGCTGGCGGGTGACTCGGCAGGCGGATATCTCGCGATGGCACTGGCGCAACGGCTGCAGGCTGAAAACGAAACCCCCGCAGCCATTGTCGCGCTATCCCCACTGCTTCAGCTGGAACAGGATCCGAAGCTGACGCACCCGAACATCTACAGCGATTCGATGTTCCCACCCAAGGCTTTTCACGCCCTCGTCGCCCTCGTGGCCCGGGCCGCCGCCAGGAACATTGTCGACGGCGTACCCGAAGGCGTCTACGAACCGCTGGACAATATCGAGCCCGGCCTGCCGCGGACATTGATCCACGTATCCGGTTCGGAGGTGTTGTTGCACGACGCTCGTCTGGCGGCCCGGCGGCTTGCTGCGGCCGGGGTGCCGACCGAGGTCCGGGTGTGGCCCGGTCAGATCCACGACTTCCAGATGGCTGCGCCGCTCATTCCGGAGGCGAGCCGATCGTTGCGTCAGATCGGGGAGTACATCCGCGAAGCCACTGGCTGAGCCGGTCCCCTCCAGTCGATGCCGCGGGTAGACTTCGCGTCCAAGGCCCGCAACAGAGGAGCGGCAATGGCAGGCGGACTGGTCGGTTTACTGGACGACGTCGCCGCGCTGGCGAAGTTAGCCGCCGCGTCGGTCGACGACGTCGGTGCGGCGGCGGCGAAGGCCAGCGCGAAGGCGGCCGGCGTGGTGATCGACGACACCGCGGTCACCCCCGCCTACGTACGGGGGCTTGCCGCTGAGCGTGAGCTGCCCATCATCCGGCGCATCGCGATCGGTTCGCTGCGCAACAAGTTGCTCATCATTCTGCCGGCGGCACTGCTGCTCAGTGCCATCGCCCCGATCGTCGTTGAGATCATCCTGATGTTCGGCGGATGCTTCCTGGCGTACGAGGGCGCGCACAAGATCATCCATGCACTGCGCCACGACGATCACGATCACGACGCGCCGGCGGCGGAACTCGGACCCGATGCCGAGGCAAAGACGATCGCGGGCGCGATCCGCACTGACTTCATCCTCTCAGCCGAGATCATGGTGATCGCGCTCAAGGAGGTCATCGGCGAACCTGTGGTGTCGCGGGGGGTGATCCTGGCCGTCGTCGGCGTGGGTATCACCGTGGTGGTCTACGGGGTCGTCGCTCTGATCGTGAAGATGGATGACGTCGGTCTGGCACTGGCAGGGCGAGATTCCCGGTCGTCGCAGCGGTTGGGCCGGATGCTGGTGGCCGGCATGCCCAAAGTGCTTGCATGGCTGTCGGTGATCGGCACCGCCGCCATGCTGTGGGTGGGCGGCCACATCCTGCTGGTCGGATTCGACGAGTTGGGGTGGCACCTGCCGTATCACCTTGTGCATCAACTTGAGAAGGTGGTGCACGGCGTGCCCGGTCTGGGCGGTGTGCTCGGCTGGATCGCCAACACGCTGGCTTCTGCCCTGGTCGGGCTGGTGGTGGGACTCGTGCTGGTATTCCTGGTGGAGCGGTTGCCGTTCCGGAGGTCCAAGCGCGAATCGGTGGCCCACGCGGACTGACGCTGCGCGGGCTGCCACCATGTAGGTATGCGAATCGCGCAGCACATCAGCGAGTTGATCGGCAACACCCCGTTGGTCCAGCTGAACTCGGTGGTTCCGGAGGGTGCCGGTGTGGTCGCGGCCAAGGTCGAGTACCTCAACCCGGGCGGCAGTTCCAAGGATCGGATCGCGATCAAGATGATCGACGCCGCCGAGTCCGCCGGTCTGCTCAAGTCCGGCGGCACCATCGTCGAACCCACCTCCGGCAACACCGGCGTCGGCCTGGCGTTGGTGGCCCAGCGGCGTGGCTACCGGTGCGTCTTCGTCTGCCCGGACAAGGTCAGCGAGGACAAACGAAACGTGTTGCGCGCCTACGGCGCCGAGGTTGTGGTGTGCCCGACGGCCGTTCCCCCGGAGCACCCGGACAGCTACTACAGCGTCTCCGACCGGCTAGTCGTTGAGATCGACGGCGCGTGGAAGCCCGATCAATATTCCAACCCCAACGGCCCGGCGAGTCACTATGAGACCACCGGCCCGGAGATCTGGGCGGATACCGACGGCAAGATCACGCATTTCGTCGCCGGGGTCGGCACGGGCGGAACCATCACCGGCGCCGGGCGCTACCTCAAGGAGGTGTCGGGCGGACGGGTCAAGGTCATCGGCGCCGATCCCGAGGGTTCGGTGTACTCCGGCGGCACCGGCCGGCCCTACCTGGTGGAGGGTGTCGGCGAGGACTTCTGGCCCGCGGCCTACGACCCGGCGATCGCCGATCAGATCATCGCCGTATCGGACGCCGATTCCTTTGACATGACGCGTCGACTGGCCCGCGAGGAGGGTCTGCTGGTGGGCGGTTCCTGTGGCATGGCCGCCGTGGCGGCGTTGCGAGTGGCCGCCGAGGCCGGCCCAGACGCGCTCATCGTTGTGCTCCTGCCCGACAGTGGCCGCGGTTACCTGTCGAAAATCTTCAACGACTCCTGGATGTCGTCCTACGGATTCCTGCGCACACCACTTGACGACACCCTGCCTGAACCGACGGTCGGTGACGTGCTGCGGGGCAAATCCGGGGCGCTGCCCGATCTGGTGCACACCCATCCGTCGGAGACGGTGCGCGACGCCATCGGGATCCTGCGCGAGTACGGGGTGTCCCAGATGCCAGTGGTCGGGGCCGAACCGCCGGTGATGGCCGGTGAGGTGGCCGGCAGCGTGTCGGAGCGCGAACTGCTCTCGGCGGTGTTCGAGGGCCGCGCCCAACTGGCCGACGCGGTGGCGGTGCACATGAGCCCGCCACTGCCCCTGATTGGCGCGGGCGACCAGGTGAGCGCGGCGGCCAAGGCGTTGCGCGACGTCGACGCGGTGATGGTCGTCGAGGGCGGCAAACCCGTCGGCGTGATCACCCGCCACGATCTACTGGGCTACCTCTCCGAAGGCCCGCGGCGGCGGTAAGTTGGTAGGGTTGCAGCCGCTTCAGTCCTGAACAGGGGAGTCCCGTGACCGAACCGCCCGTGCCGCCCAGCAACTTTCCGCCCAGCAACTTTCCGCCGCCGGGGGACTACCCTCCGTCAGGCAACTATCCGCCGCCGGGTCCGGGTTACGGTCCGCCGCCGGGATGGGGCGCCCCGCCGCAAGGCGCCTTTCCGCCCGGCGCATATCCCCCTGCTCCTCCGCCTGGTGCGTACCCGCCGCCCGGTGCCTACCCGCCGCCCGGTGCGTACCCGCCGCCGCCGCCGGCTGAGGGCGGCTACTTCCCGCCGCCGCCTGGGTTCGGCCTCCCGGCGAACCGGTACAGCGTCGGCGAGGGATTGTCCTGGGCCTGGCAGAAGTTCACTAAGAATGCGCTCCCCCTGGTGGTGGCGACCCTGGTGTTCTGGCTGATCGGCCTCGCCCTCAACTGGGTAACCCAGGCCGCTCTGCAAGCGGTCTCTCCGGAGACCTTCACCGCCTACGACACCGCCGACGGCATCATCGAGACGGCGACGCGGACCATGAGCGGTGTCGGTTCCGCGGTGGTGATCCTGGGCACCATCGTGCAGATCATCGTCAAGGGGGCCATCGCCTCGGCCGGCTACGCGGGGCTGCTTGACATCGCGAACGGCCAGCCGGTGACGATCGGGTCGTTCTTCCGGCCCCGCAACATCGTCGCCGTCGTCGTCGCCGGACTCGTCGTCGACCTGGTGACCATCATCGGCCTCTTCGCGTGCATCCTGCCCGGTCTGGCCTTCATGGTCTTCGCCTGGTTCACCACCGTCGCGATCGTCGATCGCAATCTGTCGCCGATCGACGGCATCAGGGCGAGCATCGACATCGTCAAGGCCAACTTCGGTTCAGTCCTGCTGGCCGTGCTGACCTTCGTCGCGCTCATCATCGTCGGCGTGCTGTTCTGCGGAGTGGGATTGCTGGTCACCGTTCCGGTCGCCTACCTTTTCCTGGTGTACACCTACCGCCGCCTCAGTGGCGGATCGGTGGCACCGGCCACCGCCTGACCCACGCCCGGCGGGGGAGTTTAGGCTCGGCAGCGATGACCGACACCCACCGCCGGCACGGCTTTGCCACCAGAGCGATCCACGCCGGCTACCGCCCGGACCCGGCAACCGGGGCCGTGAACACGCCGATCTATGCGAGCAGCACATTCGCGCAGGACGGTGTCGGTGGTCTGCGCGGCGGCTTCGAATACGCGCGCACCGGCAATCCGACCCGTGCGGCACTGGAAGCCGTTCTGGCCGCGGTCGAAGAGGGTCGGTTCGGCAGGGCCTTCAGTTCCGGGATGAGCGCCTCGGACTGCGCACTGCGGGCCGTCCTGCGTCCCGGCGATCACATCGTGATTCCTGACGACGCCTACGGCGGCACGTTTCGACTAATCGACAAGGTGTTCCGGGAGTGGGGTGTCGACCACACCCCGGTGCACCTGTCCGACCTCGACGCGGTCCGTTCGGCGATGACCACGACCACTCGGATGATCTGGGTGGAGACACCCACCAACCCGCTCCTGTCGATCGCCGACATCGCCGCGATCGCTGAAATTGGTCACGGTGTGGGGGCAACGGTCCTGGTGGACAACACCTTTGCCTCACCGGCATTGCAACAACCGTTGACCCTGGGCGCCGACATCGTGTTGCACTCGACGACGAAATACATCGGCGGGCATTCCGATGTGGTGGGCGGTGCGCTGATCACCGACAGCGAGGAACTCGATGCCAAGTTCGCGTTCCTGCAGAACGGCGCCGGCGCCGTGCCGGGCCCCTTCGACGCCTATCTGACGATGCGGGGCCTGAAGACACTCGAGTTGCGGATGCGTCGGCACTGCGACAACGCCGCTCAGGTCGCGGCTTTCCTCGCCGGGCATCCGGCCGTGAGCCAGGTGCTTTACCCGGGCCTGGCCGAACATCCCGGCCACGCAGTGGCGGCGCGCCAGATGCGCGGATTCGGCGGAATGGTTTCGGTGCGTATGCGTGGCGGTGCTGAAGCGGCACGCAAACTTTGTTCGCGCACAGAAATTTTCATCCTGGCTGAGTCCCTGGGCGGTGTGGAGTCGCTGATCGAACATCCGGGGGCAATGACCCATGCCTCGACCGCCGGTTCCCAGCTTGAGGTTCCCGACGATCTGGTTCGGCTCTCGGTGGGTATCGAGGATCCGGCGGATCTGCTCTGCGACTTACGTGAAGCGCTGGCCTAGTGCTGGCAACACCGCCGCGGCGGTCAATGCGAGGTTGACCTCGGCGATGTTCGAGGTGTCCGCCCACGTCCCACGTGCGATCTCGTCGGCCTGCCGTAGCTGACCATCGTTGACATCGAGCGTGACCCCGAGACCTCCGATCCGGTGGAGCAGGCTGATGATCGCCGCCGTGGTCGCATCGGTGTGATGCTGGCCGGACAGCGCCGCCCACACGGCACCGCGGCGGGTATCCACCCGGTGGCGGTTCTTCACCGGCCACGCGTAGGTATTGCGGCGCAATCGATGGGCGGACAGACCGACCTGGTGGATCTGGCCGGTGCGCAGCAGTTGGTCGAGCACATCGTCCTCGGCGTGCTTGCGCCCTCTGGCGATCGCCGCCCCGGGGGTGATCGGCCCCTGGGACAGGGTCGCCATTGTGGGCCGTACCGCCGGATCGGCCGGCGTCGGACCGGCGAGGGCCAGGAGCTCGCCGGCAGGCACCGGATCCTCGGGCAGTGCCGGGCGGACCCGGCAGTCGTAGGCGAGGTCGAGGATCAGCGCAGCTGCCAGAATCCGCTCTCGCCGGCCGCGGTCGAGGCGCGGTTGGGCCGAGAGATTATCCAACAGGAGCAGCAGGAGGTCCTCGGCGATACGTGCCATGGGCGGCGAATGAACCAGGACTAGCCGAATGAACGGGGACTAGGGGTGATATGGCTCGGCGCTGATGAGCGTGACCTCAATGGTGGTGCCGTTGGGAACGGTGTAGGTGCGCTTGTCACCGACCTTGGCATTGAGCAGTGCCGCGCCGAGGGGGGAGTTGGGTGAGTACACCTCGAGATTGCCGTCGCCGACACCCTCCTGGCGGGTGGCGATCAGGAAGGTCTCAGTGTCGGTCTTCTTCCCGTTGTAGTAGACCTTGACCACCGAACCGGGCAGGGCGACACCGGACTGCTTGGGTGCCTCTCCGACCTTTGCGGTGTTCAGTAGATCCTGCAACTGGCGAATCCGGGCCTCTTCCTGGCCCTGCTGGTCGCGTGCGGCGTGGTAGCCGCCGTTTTCCCGGAGGTCGCCCTCTTCGCGGCGGTCGTTGATCTCGGCGGCGATAACCGGACGGTTGGCAATCAACTGGTCGAGTTCGGCCTTGAGTCGGTCGTGGGACTCTTGGGTCAGCCAGACCACCTGGGTATCGGTCATCTCGTCGTGCTCCTCAATGGTGTATTCCCCCCCGGGAAAGCAGCGATCGCGCTGAGGCACGGTCGCGTAAATGCAGCAGTACACGGCTCCCACCAGGAACCGTGTACTGGTAAATCATAGCATCGGCGTCATCGTCCCCACCGACGATTTCGCGGCGCGGGGGGATCACCCGAGTCTCGTCTGCGGCTAGGAGGCGCCTCGGAGATAGCCGGGCACCTCGATGCCGCACCCGTAGATGTCGCCGACGAACGGCCGTCTGAAGGACTTGACTGTTGTTGTGACCTGGACTGTCTTGGTCTCGGAGGCTCCGACCAGAATCTCTCGCCGGCCAGTCTCGGCGCCGTCGCGAGAACGTGCGCGGACGATGCACACCACCGGGGTGGCCGGGTCCTTACGGGTCACGCTGATTGTTATCGACACCGTCTGGTCGTCGAGGACCTCGAACGCGGCGGTCTCGCCCTCGACGGCATTACCCTCGAAGCGTTGATATCCGAGCCTCGCCACGGCTAGCCCCAGGGCCACGACAAGCGCTGTCAGCACAATCGCCGTCCAACGCTGCGACGCCGGCGTCCCGGGCTTGCGGCCGTACCGTGAGGCCGGGACCGACCGGTCGTCGGGGGCCGAAGCACCACCGAAGGTCGCGGCCATGAGCACCAGTGTGCCTGTCATCAGCGACGGGGAATGTGGCCACCCCCACCGCTGATGGGACTATTACATTCAGTGACCATCCGACCGCCGGGCCGACGACGGCCGATGACCGAGTAGAGGAAATGTGACCGAACTGCGTTTGATGGCGGTTCATGCCCATCCGGACGACGAGGCCAGCAAGGGGGCGGCCACGATGGCCCGCTATGTCGACGAAGGCCACCGAGTGCTGGTGGTGACGCTGACCGGCGGCGAACGCGGCGACATCCTGAATCCGGCGCTGGACCTGCCCGATGTTCGGGCGCGTATCGGCGATGTTCGTCGCGACGAGATGGCCAGGGCCGCCGAGGTCCTCGGAGTTGAGCACCGTTGGCTCGGATTCGTCGATTCGGGTCTGCCGGAGGGCGATCCGCCGCCGCCACTGCCGGACGGCTGCTTTGCCGCTATCCCGCTGGCGGAGCCGGTGTCCCGGCTCGTTCAGCTGATCCGTGAATTCCGTCCGCATGTCATGACCACCTACGACGAGAATGGTGGCTACCCCCACCCCGATCACATTCGCTGCCATCAGGTTTCGGTCGCCGCGTTTGAGGCGGCGGGCGATCGTCACCAGCACCCGGAGGCCGGGCCGCCCTGGGAGGTGAGCAAGCTGTATTACAACCACGGCTTCGTGCGGCAACGAATGCAGATGCTGCAGGACGAGTTCGCCGAGAAAGGCCTCGAGGGCCCGTTCGCCCGGTGGCTGGAGAACTGGGATGCCGATAACGACCCGCTTGCGGGACGGGTGACCACGCGGGTGCGCTGCGCCGACCACTTCGCCCGGCGCGACGACGCCCTGCGGGCGCACGCCACCCAGATCGACCCGGAAGGATGGTTTTTCGCCACCCCTCTAGAGTGGCAACAGCGTCTCTGGCCCACCGAGGAGTTCGAACTAGCTCGTTCGCGGGTGCCCGCCGAGTTGCCGGAAGACGACCTATTCGCCGGAATTGAGATCTTCGAATGAGCTACCCGCTGACGACCCTGGTCGCTGAGGAGGTCACGAATACCGGGCCCGAATTCGGCGAAGCCAGCCCGATCGGTCTGTTGATCGTCGTGCTGCTCCTGATCGGGGTCTTCGTCCTGGTGCGGTCGATGAACCGGCACCTCAAGCGGGTCCCGCAGAGCTTCGACGCCCCCGACGATGCCGACTCCCGGGAGCCACCGCGTGAATCCGGCGGGTAACGACCTCGCCGGGGCGACGAGTCCCTACCTGCGCCAGCACGCCGACAATCCGGTGCACTGGCAGCAGTGGACGCCCGATGCGCTGGCCGAGGCGGCCCGGCGCGACGTCCCGATTCTGCTATCGATCGGCTACGCGGCCTGCCACTGGTGCCACGTGATGGCCCACGAGTCATTCGAAGACGACGGCGTCGCTGCAGTCGCGAACGACGGCTTCGTCTGTATCAAAGTCGACCGCGAGGAACGTCCCGACCTCGACGCGGTCTACATGAACGCGACCGTGGCGATGACCGGCCACGGTGGCTGGCCGATGACCTGTTTCCTAACCCCCGACGGCCGGCCGTTCTTCTGCGGCACCTATTACCCCAAGCCGCAATTCCTGCAACTACTCGCGGCGGTGGCCGAGACCTGGTCGACGCGCCGCGACGAGGTCGAACAGGCCTCCGAGCAGATCACCGGCGAACTGCGCCGGATGGCATCGGGATTTCCCGGTGCGGGCCCCGGTGTTGATCAGACCCCCGGTGTTGATCAGACCCCCGATATTGATCAGACCCCCGATATTGATCAGACCCTGTGTGACCACGCCGTCGCTGCTGTGCTGCGCGACGAGGACACCAGCCGCGGCGGATTCGGACCGGCGCCGAAGTTCCCGCCCTCGGCTCTGCTTGAGGCTCTGTTGCGCACCCATGAGCGGACCCGATCACCGATGCCACTCGATACCGTTGCGCGCACCTGCACCGCGATGGCCCGCGGCGGAATCTATGACCAACTCGCCGGTGGTTTCGCGCGCTACAGCGTCGACGCCGACTGGATAGTGCCGCACTTCGAGAAGATGCTCTACGACAACGCCCTGCTGCTGCGGGTGTACGCGCACTGGGCTAGGCGAACCGGCGATCCACTGGCCCGGCGGATCGCCGCGGAGACTGCGGCGTTCATCATCACCGACCTCGGCGCGGATCAGATGTTCACCTCGTCGCTGGATGCCGACGCCGCAGGATCGGAGGGATCCACCTACGTCTGGACACCGGCGCAATTGATCGACGCGCTCGGCGAGACCGACGGCCGCTGGGCTGCGGAGGTCTTCGGGGTCACCGAGCACGGCACGTTCGAGCACGGCGCTTCGGTGCTGCAACTTCCGGCCACCAGTGACCCGATCGCGGCGGAGGCCGGCCGCTTTGAACGGGTGCGCTCGACGTTGTTGTCGGCACGATCGGCCCGGCCCCAGCCGCCACGCGACGATAAGGTCGTCACCGCGTGGAACGGGCTGACAATCACCGCGCTGGCTGAGGCGGGGGTGGCCCTGGGGGATCGCGGCCTGCTCGACGCCGCCGCTCGCTGCGCGTCGGCGGTGGTCGATCTCCACCTTGTCGACGGCCGACTCCGCCGCGCGAGTCTCGGGAGTCGAGTGGGCGACAGTGTGGCGATTCTCGAAGACCACGCCATGCTGGCCACCGGCCTGTTGGCGCTCTATCAACTCGACGGCGACGAGTCATGGCTGGCACATGCCACCGGACTGATCGACCTCGCGCTGAGATACTTCGCCGACCCCGACCGGCCCGGTCGCTGGTTCGACACCGCTGAGGACGCCGAGGCCCTGATGGTTCGTCCTGCCGACCCGGTCGACGGCGCCACACCGTCGGGCGCCGCGTCGATCGCCGAGGCGCTGTTGACCGCCGCCCATCTCGTCGATGCGGGTCGCGCCACCCGATACCGCGAGGCGGCCGCCGCCACACTGCTGGCCCATTCGCCGTTGCTGGATCGGGCGCCACGCGCGGCCGGTCACTGGTTGGCGGTGGCTGAAGCCGCGGTGCGCGGGCCATTGCAGGTCGCGGTGGCAACGGCCGGCGCGGATTCGGAGTTGCTCGCCGCGGCGCGCCGGATCGCACCGGGCGGTGCGGTTGTCGTCGGCGGGGCGGTGGATTCCACTGTGCTGCTGGCCGGCCGCGACCGGGTGCGCGGAGTCGACGCGGCCTACATCTGTCGCGGCACCGTCTGCGATCTGCCGGTGACCACGGCCGCGGAACTGGCCTCCGCGCTCGGCGCACCCGGTTAGCGGCGCCCGTGTAGCGTGACGGCATGGTCAGTGCTGAAGACATCACCAGCGCCGTCAAGCGCTATCTGGAACTCGTCGCGACCGGTACCGCCGACGAGATCGTCGGGCTTTACGCCGAGGACGCGACGGTCGAGGACCCGGTCGGTGGCGGCGAGGTGCACATCGGCCGACACGCCATCAGAGGCTTCTACAAGAATATCGAGAACATCCCGCGCGCAACGGAATTGCATTCCTTGCGGGTATGCGGCCACGAGGCGGCCTTCACGTTCTCTATCACCGTCGGCCCGGACGGGAGCCAGATGCGCATCGAACCAATCGACGTGATGGTGTTCAACTCCGAGGGCAAGATCGCCACGATGAAGGCGTACTGGTCGCCGGCAGACGTCACGCCCCTGACTTAGCCCTAGACGTAGGCGTAGCCGGGGCCCCAGCCGTGGGCGCCGAGCAGTCAGAAGATGGCGAACCACATCGCGATGTAGTGGCAGATGGCGGCCACCGCCGTGCAGGCATGGAAGAACTCGTGGTGGCCGAAGGTCTCCGGCCATGGATCCGGCCACTTGAGCGCGTAAAACACGCCGCCCACGCTGTAAACAACGCCGCCGACGATCAGTAGCACCACCGCGGTCGGGCCTGCCCCGCTGGCGATCGGCCCGATGAACCAGACGGCAACCCAGCCCAACAGCAGGTATAGCGGAACCCCGACCCAGCGTGGCGCGGACGGCCAGCACATTTTGAGGAGTACGCCGGCCAGCGCACCGCTCCACACGATCCAGAGCAGCAGCCAGCCCTCGCGTTCGGGCAGCGCCAGCGCTGCGAACGGCGTGTAGCTGCCGGCGATGAACACGAAGATCATCGAGTGATCAAGGCGCTTCATCCACTTGTGCAGGGTCGGGGATTTCCAGTCCACCCGGTGGTAGATGCCGCTGACGGCGAACATTGCCACCAGGGTGACCGCGTAGATCAGCGTCGCGATGCCGGCGCGCGTGGACTCCAATGACCATGACGCGGCGACCAGGGCCGCCCCACCGACGGCCGCGACCACCGCCGAATACGCATGGATCCAACCGCGGGCACGTGGTTTGCCGATGAATCCGCCGAGTGTGTCGACCGTAGCTCCGGATGCCGGCGGGAGGGCCTGCGCCCTCGATACCTCCACGGGTCCACAGTAGTCTGGTCCGTCGTGGAGTTCATTCCGGCGCGACTCAAAGAGCCGGCCTATCGGCTCTACGAGATGCGTCTGCGCCAGGAACTCGCGCTTTCCAGGTCCGCACTGCCGCGGCACATCGCGGTGCTGTGCGACGGCAATCGCCGGTGGGCCCGCGATGCCGGCCACTCCGACGTCAGTTACGGCTACCGAGTCGGCGCGGACAAGATCGCCGAGATGCTGCGGTGGTGTTCGGAGGCCGGCATCGAGATGGCAACGGTCTACTTGCTCTCGACCGAGAATCTTCAGCGCGAACCCGGCGAACTTCGATGTCTGATTGAGATCGTCACCGAGGTCGTCGAACAGATCTGCGCGCCTGCGAACCGGTGGAGCGTGCGCACCGTCGGCGATCTCGAACTGCTCGGCGAGGAGTCAGCGCGGCGGCTGCGTGAGGCGGTGGAGGGCACGGCGGCGACGGCTCCGCAGGCTGAATTTCACGTCAACGTCGCCGTCGGCTACGGCGGCCGCCAGGAGATCGCCGACGCGGTGCGCGGACTGCTGGGCAAGGAACTCGCCAACGGCGCCACCGCGGAGCAACTCATCGACGCCGTCACCGTCGACGCCATCTCAGAGAACCTCTACACCTCCGGCCAGCCCGATCCCGATCTGGTGATCCGCACCTCCGGCGAGCAGCGGCTGAGCGGGTTTCTGTTGTGGCAGAGCGCCTACTCGGAAATGTGGTTCACCGAGGCCCACTGGCCGGACTTCCGGCGGGTGGACTTCCTGCGTGCGTTGCGCGACTACAGCCGCCGGCACCGCCGCTTCGGTGTCTAGCCATTCAGTCGGAATGGATTGGCTACAACTTGCGCAGGCGCAGTCTGTTGATGGCGTGGTCGGCGTCTTTGCGCAATACCAGGGTGGCCCGCGGCCGGGTGGGCAGGATGTTCTCGATCAGGTTGGGCCGGTTGATGGTTCGCCAGATGTCGCGCGCCGCGCTGGCTGCCTGCTGATCGGTCAGACCGGAGTAGTGGTGGAAGTGCGATGCCGGATCGGCGAACGCACCGGCTCGCATCGCCAGAAAACGTTCGACGTACCACTGTTCAATATCCTCGATGCGAGCGTCGACGTAGACCGAGAAGTCGAAAAGATCCGAGACCATCAGGCGCGCGCCGGTTTGCAGGACGTTGAGACCCTCAAGAATCAGAATGTCAGGGTGGGCGACCACGTGCTTGTCGTCGGCGACGACGTCGTAGATCAGATGGGAGTACACCGGCGCGCAGACCTGATCTGAACCCGACTTCACCGATGTCACGAAACGCATCAGGGCGCGGCGGTCATAGCTTTCTGGAAAGCCCTTGCGGTGCATCAGGTTTCGTCGGGCGAGCTCGGAATTGGGGTAGAGGAATCCGTCGGTGGTGACCAGATCCACGCGGGGGTGATCCTCCCAGCGGGACAGCAGTGCCTGCAAAACGCGAGCTGTGGTCGATTTTCCGACCGCGACGCTGCCGGCCACCCCGATGACGAACGGCACCGGCCGGGCAAGATTCGGAGTGGGCTCGCCGAGGAATTCCGACGTGGCGGCGAACAATCCCTGGCGGGCGGCGACTTGCAGATGGATCAGTCGGGCCAGCGGCAGATAGACCTCTTCGACCTCAAGCAGATCGATCTGTTCGCCGATCCCGCGGAGGCCGAGGAGCTCGTCCGCGGTCAGCTTGAGCGGAGTCGACATCCGCAACGCCCGCCACGCGGCCCGGTCAAACTCCACGTACGGGCTGGGTTCGGTCAGCCGCGCCATGGAATAAGTGTTGCAGCTAGCGTGAATGGCATGGAGCCCGACCACCTTGTTCGCGAATACCTGTTGCTCGGCTTGCGGTTCGACCGCATCGAGGCAGGCTACGTGGACGCATTCACCGGTGACCCTCGGTTGCGCCGACAGGTGGCCGGCGAGCCGGCGCCGCAGCCCGGTGATCTCGCCGCCCAGGCGCAACGGCTGTTGACCGCCATCCCGGAGGTGCCGCGCACTGGCGCGTTCACCGAGCAGCGCGCTGAGTTCATTGCCGCCCACCTGCGCGCATTGCAGTGCGCGGGGAGAACGTTCGCCGGCGAGCAGGTCGGATTCGTCGATGAGGTGCGCCACTACTTCGACGTGGAGATCAGCCGGGGAGAGCCGGATCGTTATCGGGCCGCCCACGGCCGTATCGACGAGGCACTCGGTGGCACCGGTCCGTTGGCCGAGCGGATGGAGGCAGACCGTCTCGCTGATGAGATACCGCCGGAGCGCCTCGCGGAGTGTGTCCACGCGTTCTCCAGTGCCCTGCGTGATGTCGTGCGGGCCACCTACCCGTTGCCCGATGCCGAGACGGTGGTCTACGAGGTGGTCACCGATAAGCCGTGGTCGGGCTTCAACTACTACCAGGGCGACTACCGATCGACGGTGGCCATCAACGCTGATCTCAAGCAGCAGATGTCGAACCTGCCGGGGTTGGTGGCCCACGAGTCCTACCCGGGCCACCACACCGAACACTGCCGCAAGGAAGCCGGGCTGGTGGCCGGTCTGGGCCAGGGAGAGCAGACCATCTTTCTGGTCAACACTCCACAGTGTCTGATGGCCGAGGGGCTCGCGGATCTGGCACTGCACGTCGCCATCGGGCCGGGCTGGGGTGCCTGGGCGGCGGCGATCTACGCCGACCTCGGCCTGCGCTTCGACGGCGAGCGCGCCGAGGCGCTGTCGCAGGCGCGGGCCGCGCTGGCTGAGGTCCGCCAGGACGCGGCCCTGATGCTGCACGACGAGCATCGCGACGTCGATGATGTGGTGGCGTACCTGCAGCGCTGGTTGCTCATCGACGACGCGCGGGCACGGCAGTCGCTGAGATTCCTCACCTCCCCGCTGTGGCGCGCCTACACCAGCACCTACGTCGAGGGATACCGGCTGTTGCGGTCCTGGTTGGACGCCGCCCCACGACCGGGAGGCGCCCGCGGCCCGGCCGGCGTGAGCGTGACCGAACGCTTCGGCCGGCTGCTCGACGAGCCGCTCATCCCGTCGTCCTTGCGCGCCGAGACGGCCGGGTCTGAGCCCGCCGACTAGGCTCTGGGCCATGACCATCGACGCTGTTTCGACCGCCGCAGCCGCCCCGGGGGCCGACTATGCCGCGACCGCGGGGGAGGCCTACCGGGCCGCGCTGAGCGTTATCGCCTCCGTGGAACCGCGCATTGCCGCGGCAACCCGCAAAGAGCTTGCCGATCAACGCGATTCGCTCAAGCTGATCGCCAGCGAGAACTACGCGTCACCGGCGGTGCTGCTGACCGCGGGCACCTGGCTGTCGGACAAGTATGCCGAGGGGACCGTCGGGCACCGGTTCTACGCCGGCTGCCAGAACGTCGACGACATCGAGACGATCGCCGCTGAGCATGCCCGCGAACTGTTCGGCGCCCCGTACGCCTACGTCCAACCGCACTCGGGCATCGACGCCAACCTGGTCGCCTTCTGGGCCATCCTGGCCACCCGGATCGAGGCCCCGGCGCTGGGCGAACTGGGCGTGCGCAATGTCAACGACCTCTCCGAGGCGGAGTGGGAACGACTCCGCGCGAAACTCGGCAGCCAGCGGCTGATGGGGATGTCCCTGGATGCCGGCGGCCACCTCACCCACGGGTTCCGGCCGAACATCTCCGGCAAGATGTTTCACCAGCGCAGCTACGGCATCGACCCGGTAACCGGACTGCTCGACTACGACGCCGTCGCCGCCGCGGTCCGCGACTTCAAACCGCTGATCCTGGTCGCCGGCTATTCGGCCTACCCGCGGCGGGTCAACTTCGCCACCATGAGAGAGATCGCCGACGAGGTGGGCGCCACCCTGATGGTCGACATGGCGCATTTCTCCGGCCTGGTGGCGGGCAAGGTGTTCAGCGGCGACGAGGACCCGGTGCCGCACGCACACGTCGTCACCACCACCACGCACAAATCGCTGCGCGGGCCCCGTGGCGGACTGGTGCTGGCCACCGCCGAGTACTCCGATGCCGTCGACAAGGGCTGCCCGATGGTGCTCGGCGGGCCGCTGTCGCACGTGATGGCCGCCAAGGCGGTCGCCTTCGCCGAAGCCCGCCAGCCCGCATTCCGCGCCTACGCCCAGCGGGTGGCCGACAATGCCAAGGCCTTCGCCGACGGGCTGATGCGCCGCGGCGCACAACTGGTCACCGGCGGCACCGACAACCACATCGTGCTGCTCGATGTGCAGTCCTACGGACTGACCGGTCGCCAGGCCGAATCGGCACTGCTGGATGCCGGCATCGTCACCAACCGCAACTCGATCCCGGCCGACCCCAACGGCGCCTGGTACACCAGCGGGATCCGATTCGGAACTCCTGCGTTGACCACCCGCGGCTTCGGGCCGGCCGAGTTCGATCGGGTCGCCGAGTTGGTGGTCGAGGTGCTCGCCAACACCCGGCCGGAGGGCACGTCCAAAGCAAAGTACGCGCTGGTGGACAGTACGGCCGACTGGGTGCGTGCCGCCGGCGCCGAACTCCTGGCGGCCAACCCGCTGTACCCGGGCCTGACCCTCTAGAACGGACGAAACACCGGCCCGGCCGGCCTTTGGGCAGCCGTTAACATCGGTTACAGTTACCGCATGGCACAGGCACCTGTCGCAAACGCGCTGACCCTCGAACTTGAGCCCGTCGTCGCCGATAACCTGGCGCGGCACCTGGACACCGCTGACGAGTGGTACGCGCACGATTACGTCCCTTTCGACCAGGGCGAGAACTTCGCCTTCCTGGGTGGGCGGGATTGGAACCCCTCGCAGGTGACCCTGCCCCGGGAGGTGGTGTACGCCCTCGAGGTGATGCTCGTCACCAAGGACAACCTCGCCGGCTACCACCGCGAACTTGTCGAACACTTCATCCTGGCCGACAAGTGGGGCCGCTGGTTGGGCCGCTGGACCGCCGAGGAGAACCTGCACGCCATCGCGTTGCGCGAATATTTGGTCGTCACCCGCAACTTCGACCCGGTCGCCGATGAGGATGTCCGGGTTGCCCATGTGATGCGCGGCTACCGTGCCGACGCGTACAGCCAGATCGAGACCCTGACGTTTATGGCGCTCTACGAACGCGCGCACGCGGTCTATCTGCGCAATCTCGAGGCGAAGATCGCCGAACCGGTGCTCGCGCGTCTGGTCAATCGCATCGCCACCGACGAGGAACGCCACGCGGAGTTCTTCGGCAACCTGGTCGCACACTGCCTTCAGAGCCACCCTGATCAGGTCATCGGGGCGATCCGTCGCCGGTCTGCGGCCCTCGGGGTGGTCGGCGGTGACATCGTCGAGTACGAAGACAAGCTGCGGGTCATTGCCGAGGCGGGCATCTTCGACCGTGACGCGGCCCGCGCGGTGGTCTCCGATGCCATCGGCGGTTGGGGTCTGGCCTCGGAGCCGCAACTTGAAAAATTCGTCCGCGCGTAATCCGCTGGCGGCGCGCCGCGCAACATCGCGGCGACGCGCCGGGGTAGCGTCGGCCACGATGGCCGGTGAGGCCAGAGGCCAGTGAGCCCAAAGGAGCGCCTGTGACCGATCCGCACTCGCCCACCAGGACGTATGTGCTCGACACGTCAGTCCTGCTATCCGATCCCTGGGCGTGTACGCGGTTCGCCGAACACGAGGTGGTCGTTCCGCTGGTGGTCATCAGCGAACTCGAGGCAAAACGCCACCACCATGAACTGGGCTGGTTCGCCCGCCAGGCGCTGCGACTCTTCGATGATCTTCGCCTCGAGCACGGCCGGCTTGATCAGCCGCTCCCGATTGGCACCCAGGGTGGCACCCTGCACGTCGAACTCAATCACAGCGACCCGACGGTGTTGCCCGCCGGTTTCCGCACCGACACCAACGACGCCCGCATTCTGACCTGCGCGGCCAACCTGGCTGCCGAAGGCAAGCGGGTGACGTTGGTCAGCAAGGACATTCCCCTGCGAGTAAAGGCCGGCGCGGTGGGCCTGCCCGCTGACGAGTACCACGCCCAGGATGTGATCACCTCCGGCTGGACCGGCATGACTGAACTCGACGTCACCTCGAACGAGATCGACTCGCTGTTCACCGACGGCGAGGTCGACCTCGCCAGCGCCCGAAACCTGCCCTGCCACACCGGTATCCGACTACTCGGCGGCACATCGCATGCCCTGGGCCGGGTAAACGCGGACAAGCGCGTTCAGCTGGTGCGCGGCGATCGTGAGGTGTTCGGGCTTCGCGGCCGTTCCGCCGAACAGCGTGTCGCCTTGGACCTGCTACTTGATGAGTCGGTCGGCATCGTCTCTCTCGGGGGTAAAGCCGGCACCGGAAAGTCGGCGCTCGCTCTGTGCGCGGGCCTGGAGGCGGTGCTGGAGCGACGCACTCAACGCAAGGTCGTGGTGTTCCGTCCGCTCTATGCCGTCGGCGGCCAGGAATTGGGTTACCTGCCAGGCAGCGAGAGCGAGAAGATGGGCCCGTGGGCGCAGGCGGTGTTCGACACCCTCGAAGGCCTTGCCAGCCCCGCGGTGCTTGAGGAGGTGCTCTCTCGCGGCATGCTGGAGGTGCTGCCGTTGACCCACATTCGCGGCCGCTCACTGCATGATTCGTTCGTCATTGTCGATGAGGCACAGTCGCTGGAGCGCAACGTGCTACTGACTGTGCTGTCCCGGTTGGGCGCCGGTTCGCGGGTTGTGCTCACCCATGACGTCGCCCAGCGGGATAACTTGCGCGTCGGTCGCCACGATGGGGTGGCTGCGGTCATCGAGAAGCTCAAGGGCCACCCGCTGTTCGGCCACATCACCCTCACCCGCAGCGAACGGTCCCCGATCGCCGCTCTGGTCACCGAGATGCTCGAGGAGATTACTCCGGACGCGCTGCCGTAAACTTGCGCTGTGCTGCGTCGTCTGTTCGTTGCCGCGGCCCTGCTGTTGAGCGGCTGCGCCCCAGGATCCGACACCCCAGGATCCGACACCGCTGCACCTATTGACTGCGGGAAAGTCAAGTGCGTTGCCCTGACCTTCGACGACGGACCGACCCCCTACACCGACCGGTTGGTGGACGTGCTGGCGCAGTCGGATGCCACGGCGACGTTCTTCATGATCGGAAACAAGGTGGCGGCCAATCCGGACGGTGCCGCTCGGGTCGCCGAGGCGGGTATGGAGATCGGCAACCACACCTGGGAACACCCCAACATGACGACCATCGGGGCCGAGTATGTGCCGGATCAATTTGCAAAGGCCAACGATGCGATCCGCGCCGCCACCGGATCAACCCCGACGCTGTGGCGTCCGCCCGGTGGGCTGACCAATGACGCCGTGAACGCGGTGGCTGCCCAAGCCGGGCTCGCCGGAATCAATTGGGATGTCATCCCGTTTGATTGGATCAACGATTCGGATACCGCTGCCACCCGTGACGTGCTGATGACCCAGATCAAACCCGGCTCGGTGGTGCTTTTTCACGACAGCTACTCCTCAACCGTGGACCTGGTGGCCCAATTCATCCCGGTGCTCAAGGCCAACGGCTACCACCTGGTGACGGTCAGCCAACTGCTCGGTCAGCGCGCCCCGGGCAGCGTCTACGGTGGCCGGGAGAACGGCCCACCGGCCAATGCACTCACCGACATTCCGGCCGAGGACATTCCCGTGCTGCCGGCCACCTCGTCGCCGCCGCCGATGCCGAATTTTCCGATCACCGACATCCCGGGTGCGAACTCGGGCGGTCCCACCAACGGCGCGTAGTCGCCCTCGTCACCGCGATGCACAGCCAGACCGCACTCGTCCTGATCGCGCTGGTCTTCTGCTACGCGCTGGTTTCAGGCCTTATCCGGCGCTGGTATGTCGCGCCGGCCCTGATCTTCATGCTGCTGGGCATGGCACTGGGCCCGTTCGGACTGAATGTGCTTGACGCGGGGCCGGGTACCGAGGGGTACACCACGCTTGCCCAACTCGCGCTGACGGTGATCCTGTTCGTCCAGGCTTCCCGACTCGATCTCGGTCGTGTCCTACGTCGCGGACTGCTGAGTTTTCGGTTGATCGTCATCGGAATACCGGTCACGCTGGTGCTCGGAGCGCTGACCGCCGCACTGCTGCTGCCCGTCCTGCCCTGGTGGGAAGCGGTGTGCCTCGCCGCGATCATCGCACCGACCGAAGTCGTCCTGATCGAAGCGCTTCTGGAGGACGTTCGGATCCCGGCGCGGATTCGCCATGCCCTCTCCGTCGAGAGCGGGTTCTCCGACGGGATCGCCTTGGGCGTGCTGTTGGCGGCGGTGGCGCTCGCCTCGGCCCGCGTTGACCCGGACCTAGGTCATTGGGCGTGGTTCGCCTTTCGTACCGAAGTCGTCTCTGTCCTCATCGGCGTGGCGACCGGGCTGATTGGTGGTCTGCTCATGGTGTGGTCGCGACGGCGAGGCTGGATCAGTGATGTCTGGGCACAACTGGCCACGCTCGCCATTGCTCTGGTTTGCTTCGAACTTGGCGAGGTTGTCCACGCCAGTGGTTTCGTGACCGCTTTCACCGGCGGACTGGCGTTCGCGTCAGTGACGATCCGCGGTGCGGCCGCCGACCCTGACAGGACCGTCGGCGCAGCGGTGCCCAATCAGTTCTCCGACGCGGCTGCACAGCTGCTGGAATTGCTGGTTTTCGCCATGTTCGGCGCCTTCGCCCTGATCGATGGTTGGCGGCAGGTGAGTTGGCGAGTTGTCGTTTTCGTCCTGATCGCTGTCTTTGCGGTCCGGATGGTCGCGGTGTGGATCGCGTTCCTGCGCACGGATCTGGCCCTGCGCGAGCGCGCCTTCGTCGGTTGGTTCGGCCTGCGCGGAATCGGAACGCTGGTGCTCGGCCTGCTCGTCATCAACAGCGGTGAGATCCAGCATGAGGACGTCATCGCCCAGGCCGTGGTCGTGACCGTGACACTGAGTCTGGTGTTGCACAGCGTGACAGGGCGGCCGGGCATCCGGTGGCTCTCAGGCCGGGAGCCCGCAAGGGCGCCCAATTCGGCCGGTGATTAGCCCTCGTCGCGGACCTTCGCCATGGCCAGCACATCGAGGCGGCGATCCATCTCCTCCTCGGAGAGCTTCTCGCCGATCAGCCCGCGATCGATGACGGTTTGCCGAATTGTCTTGCGGCCCTTGAGGGCTTCCTTGGCCACCGCTGCGGCCTCTTCGTAACCGATTGCCGAGTTCAATGGGGTCACGATCGACGGTGACGACTCGGCGAGGCGGCGTAACCGGTCCTCGTCGGCCACCAGGCCGTTGATGCAACGCTGCGCGAATAGCCGGGAAACGTTGGCCAGCAGGGTGAACGACTCCAGGAGATTGCGCGCCATCATCGGGATGTAGACGTTGAGTTCGAAGGCACCCGACATCCCACCTACGGTGATGGCGGCATCGTTTCCGATTACCTGAGCGGCCACCTGTGTCACTGCCTCGGGGATCACCGGGTTCACCTTGCCCGGCATGATCGACGAGCCCGGCTGCAGATCAGGGAGATGCAGTTCGCCGAGTCCGGTCAACGGGCCCGATCCCATCCACCTGATGTCGTTGGCGATCTTTGTCAGTGACACCGCAATGGTCTTGAGTGCTCCCGATGCCTCGACCAGTCCGTCCCGGGCGGCCTGGGCCTCGAAAGAGTTTCTCGCGGTGCGTAGCTCGGCCAAACCGGTCTGGGCGACGAGTACGTCGACCACCCTGGTGCCGAATCCGTCGGGCGCGTTCAGGCCGGTGCCGACGGCGGTGCCTCCGATAGCGAGTTCGCCGAGACGCGGAAGTGAGCCGCGCACCCTCTCTATGCCGGCCTCGATCTGGCGCGCGTAGCCGCTGAACTCCTGGCCGAGGGTCACCGGAACGGCATCCATCAAGTGCGTGCGGCCGGATTTGACGACGGTGCGCCACTGGATGGCCTTGGCCGCCAACGATTCGTGCAACACCTCCAGGGCCGGAATCAGTTGACGCACAGCGGCTTCGGTGGCGGCGATGTGAGTCGAGGTTGGGAATGTGTCGTTGGAGGACTGCGACATGTTGACGTCATCGTTGGGGTGCACCTCGACGCCGTGGCGTGCGCAGATTGACGCGATCACCTCGTTGGCGTTCATGTTCGAACTTGTTCCCGAACCGGTCTGAAAAACGTCGATGGGGAAGTGATCATCGTGTTTACCGTCGGCGATCTCTCCCGCAGCGGCGATGATGGCGTCGGCCTTCTCAGCGGCAAGTAGGCCGAGATCCTTGTTCACCTGCGCGCAGGCGGCCTTCAGTAGAGCCATCGCCCGGACCTGGTTGCGATCCAGCCCGCGGAAGGAGATCGGGAAGTTCTCCACGGCCCGCTGGGTCTGAGCCCGCCACAGAGCTTTGGCCGGAACCCGGACCTCGCCCATGGTGTCGTGCTCAATGCGGTACTCGCCTTCGATGGTCATGTCTTCCTTGCTGTTGTTCTGATCGGTGCGGGTGAGGTATTCAGGGAAGCGGATGAATGGCGGCGGCGTCGCCGGTGAAGTCGACCGCAGAGTATTCACTGAGTTTTGAGAGCCGGTGGAAGGAATCGATGGTCCGAACGGTGCCGGACTTGGATCGCATGACGATCGATTGGGTGGTGCATCCGCCGCCGAAGAAACGAACGCCCTTAAGCAGATCCCCGTCGGTAACCCCGGTTGCGCAGAAGAAGACGTTCTCGCCCGAAACCAGGTCGTTGGTGTCGAGCACCCGATTCAGGTCGTGGCCGCGGTCGATAGCCTTCTGGCGTTCGACCTCGTCGGTCGGTGCGAGTTGAGCCTGGATCGCGCCACCCATGCAGCGGATAGCCGCCGCGGTGATGATTCCCTCGGGAGTGCCGCCGATGCCGGCGAGCATGTCGGTGCCCGAGTCCGGCCTGCAGGCCGAGATCGCTCCGGCGACGTCACCGTCGGTGATCAGCCGGATGCGGGCACCGGCCGCGCGGACGTCGGCGATCAACTGCTGGTGGCGGGGCCGGTCGAGGATGCACACCGTCAGGTCCCCGACGCTGGAATTCTTGGCCTTCGCGACACGACGAACGTTCTCGCCGATCGGCGCGCTGATGTCGATGGCGTCGACGGCATCGGGGCCGACGGCGATCTTGTTCATGTAGAACACCGCCGACGGATCGAACATCGCGCCCCGTTCGGCCACCGCCAGTACGGAGATCGCATTCGGCATACCCTTGCTCATCAATGTGGTGCCGTCGACGGGGTCGACGGCGAAATCGCAGGCCGGGCCGTCTCCGTTACCGACCTCCTCGCCGTTGTACAGCATCGGAGCGTTGTCCTTCTCGCCCTCGCCGATGACCACCACCCCGCGCATCGACACCGTGTTGACCAACTGTCGCATCGCGTCGACCGCGGCGCCGTCGCCGCCCTCTTTGTCACCGCGGCCGACCCAGCGTCCGGCGGCCATGGCGCCGGCCTCGGTCACCCGAACCAGTTCCAGGGCAAGGTTGCGGTCGGGGGCTTCGCGGCGGCGGGCTTGGGGCATCCGCAGATTGTCCCAGAACCACGTCATTCGTCCAGACCTGGGATACTGGAACCCGTGACGAACCCGCCGCAGTCGGAACCAGAGATCTCTGACCCCGGACCGGCTCCGGAGTTTGATGTCGCCGGCCCTCCGGCTCCGGGGTTTGATGTCGCCGGCCCTCCGGCTCCGGGGTTTGATGTCGCCGGCCCTCCGGCTCCGGGGTTTGATGTCGCCGGCCCTCCGGCTCCGAAACCCGCCAAGCCCAGGCTCCTGCAGGACGGCCGCGACATGTTCTGGTCGCTGGCCCCATTGGTGCTGGCTTGCGTCGTGCTGGCCGGCCTGGTGGGGATGTGTTCGTTTCGGCCCAACGGTCCGGCCGACGGCGCGATCCCGACCTACGACGCGGCGGCGGCACTGCAGGCTGACGCGGATGCGTTGAACTTCCCGATCCGGCTACCCGCCCTGCCGGCGGGCTGGCAATCGAACTCCGGGACCCGAACCGGTATCGAGGCCGGACGGACCGATCCCGGATCCGGCGAGCGGCAACGTGCCGTCGTCGCCCGGGTCGGCTACATCGCGCCGTCGAAGATGTACGTCAGCCTCTCCCAGAGTGACGCCGACGAGATCGCGCTGGTTCAGTCGATACACAACTCGGTCTACCCGAGCGGCGTGCAGGATGTCGATGGCGTGAAATGGGTTGTCTATCAGGGCGGTGAGGGCACCGAGCCGGTGTGGACAACTCGGTTGGGTGCACTTGGACGCCCGGTGCAGTTGGCGATTACCGGCGCGGGTTCCACCGACGACTTCCGAACCCTCGCGAGTGCAACCCAAACCCAGACGCCGCTGACCCCCAACCGATAGGAACCGCCGTGACCGCACCCGAAGCAGACCTCACCGGTTGGATGTGCGAGCCATTCAGCGCCGCCGGATTCACCTATGACGTCTACCGCAAGGGTGCAGGTCCGGGAGTCGTACTGATCCCCGAGATGCCCGGCATCCATCCGGGCGTGCTCGCGCTGGGAAATCACCTGGTAGACAACGGCTTCACCGTGGTCATTCCGTCGCTGTACGGCACCCCCGGGGCTCCGGCCGTTCGGGCCGGTGCGCTCGGTGTCATCGCTCGCGGTTGCGTCGCAAAGGAGTTCGCCGCCTTCGCGACCAACAAGGATCGACCGATCAGCCACTACCTTCGCGCGTTGGCCCGTGACCTCAACGCCAAGACCCCCGGCCGCGGCGTCGGTGTGATCGGTCAGTGCTTCTCGGGTGGATTCGCTCTGGCTGCGGCCGTCGACGACAGCGTGCTGGCACCGGTCATGAGTCAGCCCTCGTTGCCGATGCCGCTGACACCCCGACAGCGCGCCGATTCCGGTGTCACCGATGCCGAACTCAAGATCATCGAGAAGCGCGCCGCCGACGAAGGCCTGTGCGCTCTGGGTCTGCGGTTCAGCGGAGACCCCCTGGTGCCGGCCGAGCGGTTCAGGACCCTCAAGGACCGGTTGGGCGACGCGTTCGAGGTCATCGAACTCGACTCAGCCAAGGGCAACCCGGGCGGTTTCGGCCGGATGGCCCACTCGGTGCTCACCCTGGAGGTGCGCGAGACGCCCGGGAACCCGGCTTACGAGGCCCGCAAACGAGTGGTGGAATTTCTCAAGGAGCGATTGAGCTAGGCGCGGTCACGGCGGCGGGCGTAACTGGCTCGCCCGTGGCCGGTGGGGCGACTACCTTCTTGCGCTTGAACCACTTTCGGTGTTTCTTCTCCTCAGGCGGTGGCTCAGCGTCCATCTCGACGCCCTTATAGACCTCCAGATACACCGAGATCGTGGTGACGATCATGATCATCAGCACCGGGCCGAGCACGATACCGAAGAACCCGAACATCGCGATTCCAGAGAACACCGACAACAGCATCAACGCCGAGTCCAGCTTTGCCTCCTTCGGTACCAAGATCGGCCGCAGGAAGTTATCGACATTGGTGATGCCGATCAGGTGGAACAGCACCACGAAGGCCCCGCCGGCGATGTTGCCGAAGATCATCATGCCGATCCCGAACGGGATGGTGACGATTCCGCTGCCGAGAGGAATGAGGGACAGTGCGATGAGGAAGATCGCGATGATGAAGAACGCGTCGTGGAAGCCGGCGATGTAGATAGAAATCGCGCCGAGCATGCCCTGAATTACCGCGATGATGAACTGACCTCGTACGGCACCGCGAACCATGGCGCCCATCTTGGCCAGATACAGGTCGGTCACCTCCATGCCGAGGGGGTTGAGGCGGCGAATGAGCATGAGTACTTCAGCCCGGTTGGACAGCAGTGAAATCAGCACGTAAAGAAAAATGATCGCTGCCGTGATGAAGCCGATGGCGCCTCCGGCGGCACCTTGCAGTGTGCGCAGCAGCCATTCGCCAACGTTTTGGGCGGCGGTGACTACGGGTGCGCGCAGCGAGTCGGGTGTGATGGGGGGAGTGTCGAAGGGGAGCTTTCCCAGCAACCCATTCACCAGTTCGACGCCACGATTGCCGAGCGCGTTGAGGTCAGCGGTTTTCGCCCAATCCGCAAGTCCGACCAGCATCCGGGAAACCTGGAACGTGGCGACGGTGATGAGCAGGCTTAGTGGGACGACGACGGTGGCCAGCGCGGCCAGCACGGTCAGCGTGGTGGCCAGGCCGGCGCTGAACCGGGTGCGCAGGCGATTGTGGACCGGGGTGAACAAATACGCCACGATGGCGGCAATCACCACAAGGATCAGATAACGCCGCAGGAAGTAGGCACCGAACAGCAAAGCGATCGCGGTGGCGATCGCCAGTGCCCGCTTCTGGCTGAGCGTGAACTCCGTCCTCATAGTGCTGCACCCTAACGTGGCCGGGTCACTGCTCCATGAGCTTGTCCAGATGCTGCTGGATATTCGGGTAGCGCTTGAGGTGCGCCCCGCCGTTAAGGTCCAGGATTTCCCCGGTCAGCCACGAGGCTTGCGGTGAGCACAGGAACGCCACCGCGGCGGCGATCTCCTCGGCGGTGCCGGCCCGGCCCAGTGCGGTGTTATCGACGTAGTCGTCGAGGACGCCGGGTATCAGTGCCGCGCCCTCGGTCAGTGGGGTGTGCACGAACCCGGGTGCCACCGCGTTGACACGCACTCCGCGGGGGCCGAGTTCCAGGGCGGCGACCTGGGTCAGCATCGACAGCCCGGCCTTGGCTGCGCAGTAGGCGCTCATGCCGATCGCCGGCTGGCGGGCGTTGAGCGAGGTGAGTGACACCAGTGCGGCACCGGCGGAGAAGTGTCGGCCGGCGTGCTTGATCACCAGGAAGCCGCCGGTGAGGCAGACATCGACCACCGAACGGAACTGGTCGGCGTCGAGTTCGGTGATCAGGCCGAAGCCGCTGAACCCGGCGCAGTTGACCACCACGTGCAGGCCGCCTTCGCGGGCGACCACGCCGTCGAACAGGGCCGCGACGCTGGCCTCATCGGTGACTTCCACCGCGGTCCAGGCGTGCGGGTCGCCGAGTTCAGCGGCACGTGCGGCGGCACCGTCGGTGTTGCGGTCGGCGATCGTCACCCGGGCGCCCTCCCCGGCGAGGACTTTCGCGGTTGCCCAGCCGATCCCGGAGGCTCCGCCTATGACGACGGCGACGCGGCTGTCGGCCATCGAGATCCTTTCGCCGCGGAAGCTGCTTGCTCGGTCATCTGCCGATGTCATCTTGCCTGATCCCGAAGGGTGGTGACTGACTCGGGTCCCCCCGTTCGCGGGTCGTCTCAGTCGACGCGATTGAGACGAACCGTGCAACCCGCGGCGTATTCCCACACCAGGTTGTCGCCATCGAGCCAACGCCGGACTTCGATGCCTGGCAAACCCTTTGGGCGAAGGACAAGTGCGCGGTCTTCGTAGGACGCAGCGACAATGATCGGCGTGGTGAAGTCGTGCGCCATCACGTCGTGCACACCGTTTTCCTCGGTCCCATCGCACGCCATGAAATCGTGGATGACGCCACCGCCAGTGATGACGGCCCGATTACCGGCCTGCTCAATCCGCTCGGTATGTCTGCGCAGTCGGCCCGCCAAGGAGTCGTCATCGGGTGGGGCGAGTTCGCCGTTGACGCGGACTTCGAATGCCTGCCATGTCCCGCGCAGGTCTGGTGCGCCGTCGGCGAGCGGCTCATCGCAGCCGGCCAGGACTGGTTCGGGAAACTTTCGGTCGTAGGGCGCAACCCTGTGGTCGCCGTAGCCCCCCGACGGGGTGTGGGCCACCGGGATGTCACGAGCTGAGTTCACGATTTTTCCGCCTCCGATGCCGCCAGCGCCGATTCGATCCGCGCCTGCGCGCCGGCCAGGTGTGCCTCGCAGCGCTTGGCCAGTTCTTCGCCGCGCTCCCAGAGCGTGAGCGAGGCGTCGAGATCGAGGCCGCCCTGCTCGAGCACCCGCACCACCTCGATCAGCTCGTCGCGGCACTGCTCGTAGCCGAGTTCGCTGACCGGCGTGGCCGACTGCTGTTTATCGCTCATGGTGTTCCATTTTCCCGCCCGGTGCTCACGGCGCCGAGCGCACCGTCGGAAACCCTGATCCGCAGCTGGGTGCCGGCCGGGGCATCGGCGACTGAGCGCAGCACGGGCGCCGGCGCGTCGGTAGCGCCGTCAACTCGCTGCACAACGGCATATCCGCGGGCCAGGGTGGCGGCGGGCCCCAGCGTGGTCAGCCGCGCACCCAGGTGTCCGATGCGGTCAGACTCCGCGGCCAGGATCCGTCGGATGTCCCGTCTCGCGGCCTCGCGCGCCCGGCGAACCTCAGTGTCACGCTCGGTGACCAAGCGCATCGGATCGGCCAGCACCGGCCTGTTTCGCAACTGCTGCAGAGTGTGCTTCTCGCGGCCGACCCAGCTGCGCAGCGCCCGGCCGCCGCGGCTCCGCAGTTCGGTAACCAGCATCAGTTCGGCTACCGCGTCGGGCACCACTTTCTTGGCCGCGTCGGTCGGAGTGGCCGCGCGCACATCGGCGACCAGATCGCACAGGGGGTTGTCCGGTTCGTGTCCGACCGCGCTGATAACCGGAGTCCGGCAGGCGGCGATCGCCCGGCACAGCGTCTCGTCGGAGAACGGTAGAAGATCCTCGGCGCTGCCGCCGCCGCGGGCGATGATGATGACATCCACCTCTGGGTCGGCGTCGAGAACGGACAGCGCTTCGACGATCTGCGCGACCGCGCTCGAGCCCTGGACCGCGGTGTTCCGGATCGCGAAGCGCACGCCCGGCCAGCGAGCACCGGCCACACTGGTGACGTCGTGCTCGGCGGCCCCCGAACGCCCGGTGATCAAACCGACCAGATTCGGCAAGAACGGAAGCGTCCGTTTGCGGCGCGGATCGAACAGGCCTTCGGCATCAAGAAGTTTACGGAGGCGTTCGATGCGTTCCAACAGCTGTCCCAGGCCGACCGCGCGGATCTCGCTGAGCCGCAATGAAAATGACCCGCGGCCGGTGTAGAACTGGGGTTTACCGCACACAACGACCTGGGTGCCCTCAGCAAGTTTCACGGGTGCGGTACGCACCAGGGCGGCGCTGCAACTCACATTCAGCGACATATCGGCGGCCGGGTCTCGCAAGACCATGTAGGCGGTGGTGTTTCGCACCTTGATCTCGGTGAGCTGACCCTCGACCCAGACGGCACCGAGTCGCTCTATCCAGTTGGCCACCCGGATAGCAACCGCGCGGACCGGGAATGGGTTCTCCGCGGCACTCCCGGGAGCGGGCGCACTCGTCACTTGGCCGTCGCGCGGGTGATCCTGTTGGCCAACAGGGTCTGGAACGGGGCGCGACCCCGGGCCGCCTCCTCATACTCCAGCAGTGCCTTGAGGTCGGTCACGCTCAGCGAAGTCATGCGGGCACGGAGTTGGGCCAGGGTCAGCGACTCGTAATCAAGCTCCACCGCGATCGCCGGTAATTCCACCGACGGCTTCACCGGAGGCTTGCGCACCGCCTTCTTCGCGGCTTTGGCGGGTTTGGGTTTCGCGGCCGGCGTGGCTGCCCGCTCGGCCGCAGGGGCATCGTCGCTCACCGAGTACAGCGCGAAGCGCCCGTCGGACCGGCGCTCGCCCTCCCGGGGTCCCTGGGTGCCGTCGGAATCCTCGTCGAAGGTCGCCCACTCGGGTTGTTCGTCCTTTGGCGGGAACAGGCCCTCCAAGGCCGAGTCACCCTTGATCGCCAGATCGGCCAGATCCTGCTGAACCTTCATGACCATTTGGGCGACGTTGCTGGCCAGCGTCATCGGGTACATCACGATGGTCTGGGGAAGTTTGAGCGTCTCTTCGATGGCGGTCACGGCCGCGCCGACGATCAGACGAACCCCGTACGGTGCGGTTGCCATGGGCACCAGAGTACGACCGGTGCCCCGGCCCGGAGGAAGAACGTAGGCTGATTGGATGCCGCCAACCGTCGATATGGGGATTCCCGGTACTACCGGCCGGCCCGCGCCATCCGGGGACAAGCGTGTCCTGCTGGCTGAGCCGCGGGGCTATTGCGCGGGCGTCGACCGTGCCGTCGAAACCGTGGAACGCGCCCTGGAGCGGCACGGGCCACCGGTATACGTGCGCCACGAGATTGTGCACAACCGGCACGTGGTGGAGACGCTGGCCGCTGCCGGCGCGGTGTTCGTCGACGAGGCTGACGAGGTGCCCGAGGGTGCCACCGTCGTCTTCTCGGCGCATGGTGTGGCGCCGACCGTCCACGAACTGGCGGCCTCGCGCAATCTCTCGGTGATTGACGCCACCTGCCCGCTGGTGACCAAAGTGCACAACGAGGCCAAGCGGTTCGCCCGCGAGGACTACGACATCTTGCTCATCGGCCACGAGGGCCACGAGGAGGTCATCGGCACCGCCGGCGAGGCCCCCGACCATGTGCAACTCGTGGATGGGCCTGACGGTGTCGACAACGTCACCGTGCGTGATGCGAGCAAGGTGATCTGGCTCTCGCAGACCACGCTCAGCGTCGACGAGACCATGGAAACCGTGGCGCGTCTGCGCGAACGGTTCCCCACGCTGCAGGATCCGCCGAGCGATGACATTTGCTACGCCACTCAAAACCGCCAGGTGGCGGTCAAGGCGATGGCCCCGGAGTGCGATCTGGTGATCGTGGTCGGGTCCCGCAACTCGTCGAACTCGGTGCGCCTGGTGGAGGTGGCACTCGGCGCGGGCGCCCCCGCCGCGCACCTGGTCGATTACGCCGAAGACATCGACGTGGACTGGCTCGAGGGTGTCGGCACTGTCGGGGTGACTTCAGGCGCCTCGGTACCGGAGATCCTGGTCCGGGGAGTTCTTGAGCGGCTGGCCGAATACGGTTACGGCACAGTGCAAACGGTGACCACGGCGAATGAAACTCTGGTTTTCGCGCTGCCCCGGGAGATTCGCCGCCCGAAGTCGTGACCCGCTATCGTCCGGAACGGTTGCGGTAGGTGTCACGGTCGCCGGCGTCGGTTGGACCGGCGTCCCGGTAACGCACCCGCGAAATCGGATGATGGGTGCCCTCCGGGGCGCCGCGCCCTCTCCGCCTAACGGTCTCGGAGGGCCTAACGGTCTCGGAGGGCCTAACGGTCTCGGAGGGCCTAACGGTCTCGGAGGGCCGGTACGGCGGGTAGGGATCGCGAACTGGATACCCGCGGGGTGCCTCGTAGGGGTCGAGGCGGCCATTGCGTGTCGGCCTGGGCGGGTAATCGCGATCATCGCGGCGATAGCGCGGATCGCGCCGTTGCGGTTCAGGGCTGCGACCGGGATCACGGACCGGCCGCGGTCGGCGCTGTGGCGGGTCCATCATCGCGTCGGCGCCCCTGGCTGACCGGCCGGTCGGCTCCCGCCGCCGCGGAACTGGCCCGTCGATATCGGCGCGGGCGGCAACCGGGCGACGTCTGTCTTGACGGGGCCGTTCTGGCGCGGGTTCGGGTGGCCTGCGCGGCGGGCGTGGCCGTGCGGCGTTGGATGAGCGATCAACGCCGTGTCGCGGTCTGTCCCGCCGAACGCCGTTCTCGCGCGCCACGGTGCCGGATCGCGCGAACGCCGACGACAGAGTTTGCGAGAGTCCGGCGAAGCGGGCGGGCCGTGGGTTGTCGGTGTCACCCGGCGACACCAGCGACGCCGGCGCCGCCGGCGACATCGCAAGGAACCAGCGGGTCATCCCGACCAGCAGTACTGCCACCGAAGTGAACAGCATCAGCGGGAAACGTTCGATTAACGGATAGCCACAGGTGATCAGAATGTCCTTGAGTCCGCCGAACTCCGAACCATGGAATAGGAAGTAGGCCAGCGGAACCGCGACGAACAGCAGGAGCGGCGGCTGGACTACGGCCGTGAAGATGCTGGATTGGCGGACGGCGAGGGCCGCACCGATGCAGCCACCAGCGTAAAACATCGCGAACACGATGCCGAGGTCCGCGCGACCTAGGCCAGCTTCAATCGCCAGACCCGCCAGCGTCGCGCTCGCCGCGATCACCACCGCACCCCACCAAGGCATGCCAGCACGGTGGGGGAACGCGGAGCGCAGATCCGCTGCGACCGTCCGCTGGGCTGGCACTACTAGACCGTACCGGCTGACGCCGCAGACGGCCCGCCGTGCTGATTACCGTGTCGCCCGGCCCCCGCGGCCGGCCTATGGTGCGCCGATGGCCGGGGGCTGATTTTGGCGATCCCCCTAGACTCTTGACCCTGTGAGCCTGAGCCTGGGAATCGTTGGTCTGCCCAACGTCGGAAAATCGACCTTGTTCAATGCACTGACCCGCAACAATGTGCTGGCGGCTAACTATCCCTTCGCCACTATCGAACCCAACGAGGGTGTGGTTCCACTGCCCGACGCCAGGCTGGCCAGGCTGGCGGAGATGTTCGGATCCGAACGCATCGTGGCGGCGCCGGTGACCTTCGTCGACATCGCCGGCATCGTCAAAGGGGCATCCGAGGGGGCCGGGCTGGGCAACAAGTTCCTGGCCAACATCCGGGAATGTGACGCGATCTGCCAGGTGGTCCGGGTATTCGCCGACGACGACGTCGTGCATGTCGACGGCCAAGTCGACCCCCGGTCCGATATCGAGGTTATCGAGACCGAACTGATCCTCGCCGACATGCAAACCCTTGAGCGCGCGGTCCCGCGCCTGGAGAAAGAGGCGCGCAACAACAAGGACCGCAAGGCGGTTCACGAGGCGGCGGTGGCGGCACAGGCTTTCCTCGACGAAGGCACGACCCTGTTCGCTGCGGGCTCCAAGGTCGACTCGACGCTGTTGCGTGAGCTGAACCTGTTGACGACCAAGCCCTTTCTCTACGTGTTCAACGCCGACGAGTCGGTGCTGGGTGACGAGGCCAAAATCGCCGAATTGCGGACCCTTGTCGCGCCGGCCGATGCGGTGTTCCTCGATGCCAAGATCGAGTCCGAATTGCAGGAACTCGATGACGAGTCCGCCGCGGAACTGCTGGAGTCGATCGGACAGCATGAGCGCGGCCTGGACTCGTTGGCCCGTGCCGGGTTCCACACCCTCAAGTTGCAGACGTATCTGACCGCGGGGCCCAAGGAGGCCCGCGCCTGGGTGATCCACCAGGGCGACACCGCGCCGAAGGCGGCCGGGGTGATCCACACCGATTTCGAGAAGGGCTTCATCAAAGCCGAAGTGGTGTCCTTCGAGGATTTGACCGCGGCTGGGTCAATGGCGGCGGCGAAGGCGGCCGGCAAGGTCAGGATCGAGGGCAAGGACTACGTGATGAACGACGGTGACGTCGTGGAGTTTCGGTTCAACGTCTAGGCCTGTCCGGTTGGCCTTGCGCCAGTGTGGGGGATATGCACGCGATCGGGACGTCTTTCGTACACGCCGCCCACGCTGGCGGGTTACGCCTGAACTCATCGGGTGACGAAGTCGACCACGGCCGCGCTGAACGCATCGTTGTCATCGCCGGCCGCAGTGTGTCCGGCGTCGGAGAGTTCGACGAACTGCGCGCCGGGCACCTTGGCCAGAAAGTCCTCGACGCCCTCTCTGCTGACGACATCGGACAGCTTCCCGCGGATCAGCAGGATCGGAATCTGAAGGTCGATCGCCTGCTGCTCGAGTCGCTCGACCTCGACGAAGGGGTCATCCCCGGCGGAGGTGACGAAGGCCGGATCCCAGTGCCAGTGCCACCGGCCGTCGCGGTGGCGAAGGTTCTTCTTCAGCCCATCGAGGTTGCGGGGCCGTTTGCGGTGCGGGAGGTATTCGGCGATGGCATCGGCGGCCTGATCGAGAGTCTCGAATCCGTTCACGTGGCGGGCCATGAAATCGCGGATGCGGTGGCTGCCCTCGCTCTCAAATCGCGGCACCACATCGACGAGAACAAGTTTGGTCACCACTGCAGGACCGGCGTGGTGCGCGGCGACTATTCCGGTCAGACCGCCCATGCTGGCGCCGATCAACACCACCGGCCGGCCGATCTGTTTCAGCACGGCGGCCGCGTCCCGGGCGAAGGCGTCCACGGTGTATTCGGCGTTGGGCGACCGGTCGCTGTCGCCGTGGCCGCGGGCGTCGAGGGCAATCACGTGAAAGCCTCGCTCGGCCAGTAACTGGCCGGTGTTCTTCCAGGAGAACCGGTTCTGTCCGCCACCGTGCAGCATCACTATCGTCGGCGCTTGGCTCTGGCCGCGGTTCCATTCGTCGGCGATGAGTCGCAAAGACGAGTCTCCACCGAACTCGACGGTAACCGGGCCGGCGTTCACTGAATCCTCCTCGATGGCAGCCATCCCTAATGGCAGCCGCTCTGATCTAGGTGTGCACCGGACGTTACCCGCGCCGCAGGCCGGTAGCCTTTGGGGCCAGTGCGCGCGCACGGCCGCACCCTACGGAGGAGCCGCCATCGCTATCGGGGACGACGCGACTGATGCGGCCGGGCCGCCACCGGTCCGGCGGGTATCGCCTTTGCGGTCGCGACGCGCGGTTGCCGCGGTACTGGCCGCACTGGTGGCGCTGACCGGCTGGCTGGGCTGGCGCGACCTCGAGGTTCGCCGGGCCGAAGCCCTGCGCGCGGCGATGGTGCAGGCCGGTCGGGACGGCGTATTGGCACTGACCAGCATCGACTACGAGCGGGTGGATGAGGACGTGCAGCGCATCCTGGACTCCTCAACCGGGCTGTTCCGCGACGACTTCGCCGTGCGCGCCGACTCTTTCAAGGCCGCCGCGCGTCAGGCGCAGTCGAAATCGGTCGGCACGGTCACGGAAGCCGGCGCGGAAACCGTCGACGGCGACCAGGGCCGAGTCCTGGTGACACTGGTCGTCATGACGTCCAACCGCGGCGCACCTGAGCAGCAACCCAAGGTCTGGCGGACCAGGGTGAGCGTCGTCAAAGAGTCTGACGCTTTCAAGGTCGCTGCGGTGGAGTTCATCTGATGACCAAACGCCGGCATCGCCTCGTGGTGGCTGTCATCGCGACCGGCCTCGTCGTCGCATCGGCCGCGCTGGCGTGGGACGGCACTGCACGCCTCGGCGCCGCGAAGGCTGGTGAGGACGCCGTGGAAGTGGCGCGCGAGTCGATCGTTGCCATCCTCAGCTACCGACCGGACTCCGCCGAGGAGGATCTTGCCACCGCCGCCCGGGAACGGCTCACCGGACGGTTTCTGGAGGACTACTCGCAACTCATTACGACGGTGGTAGTGCCCAACGCTATTCAGAAGGACATCACAGCCTCGGCGCGGGTACCCGCCGCGGCGGTGGTGTCGGCCGCAGCCGATCGCGCGGTGTTGCTGGCTTATGTCGATCAGACCACGGCGGTCGGCAAAGAGTCACCAACCCAGACCAACTCCAGCGTGCGGGTGACGATGGAACGGGTCGACGGGCGTTGGCTGATCGCTGGATTCGACGAGATCTAGGAGGCAGCGATGAGCGAGCCCCGTTGGATTGACGTCCCCGCACCACAGGTGCAGCTCCGAGCCCTCAGCTGGGGGCCGGTCGACGGCCCAATTGCCCTGTGTCTGCACGGGTTCCCCGACACCGCCTATGGCTTTCGCGCGCTGGCCCCGCATCTGGTGGCCGCCGGCTACCGGGTGATCGCGCCGTTCATGCGCGGCTACGTGCCGTCCTCGCTGGCTTCGGATCGCGCTTATCACGTGGGAGCTCTGATGGATGACGCGCTGAGAGTGCGCGCAGCGTGCGGCCCGAGTGACGCCGATGTGGTGATCGGCCACGACTGGGGTGCCATCGCGGCGACCGGACTTGCCGCGATGCCCGACAGCCCATTTCGACGAGCGGTGGTCATGTCGGTGCCGCCGTCGGCTGCGCTTCGGCCTCTGCGCCGCGGGGTGTTGAAGCTGCTCCCGGCACAGTTGGTCCGCAGTTGGTACATCAGCTATTTCCAGTTGCCTTTCCTGCCCGAACGGTCCTCGTCATGGGTCGTGCCGCTGCTGTGGCGGCGCTGGTCGCCCGGCTACGACGCGGCCGAGGATCTTCGTCATGTCAGCGCGGCGATCGGGGCACCAGATCGATGGCGCGCGGCGCTCAGTCTTTATCGGGCGACCATCCGCAACTCGGCCCCGCCGGCGCGTTACGCCGAACTTCACCGTTGGTGGACCGAGTTGCCGCGAGTGCCGACGCTGTACCTGCACGGCGCCGACGACGGCTGTATGACATCCGACTTCACCGCATTTGTCGCAGCCGCGCTGCCGGCCGGCAGTGACGCGGCGGTCGTCGAACACGCCGGGCACTTCCTGCAACTGGAGAGGCCCGATGAGGTCGGCCGCCGCATCGTCGAGTTCCTCAGGACCTGACCTCGGGGCGGGCAGGGCGATGGCTGCGGTCGATGCGCAGATGCTCCTGCTCTCGGCCAAGATCGCCAATGACCAGTTCGCGCTGTTCGCGTTCGACGGTGCCCCTGATGACCTCGGTGCGGCGGTCGCACAGTTGCGGAATCGAGCACAGCTGTGTGCCGATCTGTGTCTTCGGGTGGCCGACGAGCATCCGTGGCGCTATCCCCGTTGGGTGCCCGGCCCCGTCACCTCCGAACAGTTCATCGTCCACGCCGGTAAGGGAGGTGACTGGCAGAGTTGCCTTGATCGGGTGTCGCGGCTGGCGGAACAGCAACTCGACGCATCCCAGAGGTGTTGGCGGGTACACATTTTTCCCGACGTCACCGACGTTCCCGGGGCGTCAGCGGCTACCTCCGTGGTGGTGGTGCAAATAGCCCACGCGCTGGGCGACGGCACTCGATCTGCCGAGCTTGCGGGTGTTCTGCTGGGGCGTCGTGGACCGATACGGACAGTGGCCGACTCAGGCCGCGGGCATTTTCTGTGGCGGGCCGGCGCGGCTGCGCGCGCACACCGAGGCCTGGTTCGCGACACCCGGGCCGGACTGCTGGCGCCGCCGACGCCGCCGGTGCCCGCGCTGGTTATCAACTCAGGTTCCCGTGGCCCTTCGGTTCTGCGCACCATCGCGGTGGATCGCACCTCGCTGACGGGCCATTCGGTGACGGTCGCGGCCCTGGTGGCCGTCGGTGAGGCGCTCTCCGGTTATCTGGAGGCGCGGGGTGAGGACATCAGCAGCTTGAGCGCCGAGGTTCCGATGGCCACCGGGGTACAGCTTTCGCCGTTGGCGCACAACAACTTCCGTAACGTCGGTGTCGCCCTGCATCCGGAGTCCGGCCGGGTCCGGCGGGCGGAGCAGATTCGCAGGCAACTCGACGACCACCGTCGTCGCCGTGAGCATCCTGCTGCGAGAGCGTCGGCGGCAGCGTTCGACGCGGTACCGGCCTGGCTGCTGCGGTGGGGTATGGGCAGGTTTGATCCGGCGGCCCGATCGTCGACCGTCACCGGCCACACGGTGGTGTCGAGCATCAACCGCGGTCCGGCCGACCTGAGCTTCGGCGGCCGCCCGGTGATTCTCACCGCGGGTTACCCGGCGCTGTCGCCGATGATGGCGCTGACCCACGGACTGCACGGGATCGGTACAACGATCGCGGTCAGCGTGCATGCCGACGCGGCGGTGATCGATGTCGATGACTACATCGGCCGACTCCACGAGGCTCTGGTCGCGCGACCACGCGCGCTCTAGTCTGGCTCCTATGGGTTTTCTGAAGCAGGAAGTGCCGGTCATCGATTTCGACGAATGGAGCAAGGGCACCCGCTCGGAGAAGATCCGGCCGATGGCCCGGCACTGGGCCGAGGTGGGCTTCGGCACGCCGGTGGCGTTGCACCTCTTCTACGTCGTCAAGATCGGTCTCTACATCCTCTTCGGAATGCTTTTCGCGCTGGCTACCAAGGGCATCGACGGTCTGGGCAACATCGGTCAGTGGTGTAGCGAGCCAATCGTTTTCCAGAAGGTCGTGCTCTACACCATGTTGTTCGAAGTGATCGGTCTGGGCTGCGGCTTCGGTCCGCTCAATAACCGCTTCTTCCCGCCGATGGGGTCGATCATCTACTGGCTGCGGCCCAACACCATCCGGTTGCCGCCCTGGCCGCGCCGGGTGCCGCTGACCGCGGGAGATAACCGCGATCCGTTCGACGTCGTGCTCTATGCCGCGCTGCTGATCATGCTGGTGGTCGCGTTGGTCTCCGATGGCACCGGGCCCGATCCCGCCCTGGGCACCTCGGTCGGCCTGCTGCCGGCCTGGCAGTCGTGGACAATCCTGGGTCTGCTCGCCGTGGCCGGCCTGCGCGACAAGATTCTCTTCCTGGCTGCTCGCGGTGAGGTCTACGCGCCGTTTGTGGTCGCATTCCTGTTTGGCGGTGAGAACGTGATCATCGCGGCCAAACTGGCGTGCGTGGTGATCTGGATGGGTGCGGCCACCTCGAAGCTCAACAAACATTTCCCGTTCGTCATCTCGACGATGATGTCCAACAGTCCGGTGATCCGGTCCCGGGCGTTGAAGCGGAAGTTCTTCGAGAACTTCCCCGACGACCTGCGGCCCGGAGGGCTTTCCCGGATCGTCGCCCACATCAGCACCGCAATCGAGATGGGCGTGCCCCTGGTGCTGCTGTTCTCCGGCGGCGGCCCGGTCACCTACGCGGCCGCCTTCGTGATGATCTGCTTTCATCTCGGAATCCTCAGTGCGATCCCGATGGGGGTGCCGCTGGAATGGAACGTCTTCATGATCTTCGCGGTGCTGGCATTGTTCGTCGGCCATCCAGACGTCGGACTCGATGATATGACCAACCCGCTGCCGGTCATTCTGTTCGCGGTGATGGCGGGCATCGTGATCATCGGGAACCTGATGCCGCGCAAAGTCTCCTTCCTGCCGGGCATGAGGTACTACGCGGGCAACTGGGACACCACGCTGTGGTGCATCACACCGTCGGCCGAGGCGAAGATCGCCGCGGGGATCGTCTCGATCGCCAACATGCCGGCCGCCCAACTCGAGAAGTTCTACGGCAGTAAGGAGGCCGCGCAGATTCCGCTCTACATGGGGTATGCGTTCCGCGGATTCAACACCCACGGCAAGGCACTGTTCACTCTGGCGCACCGGGCGATGGCCGGGTACGACGAGGCCGGTTACTCCGTCACCGACGGCGAGCGGATCTGCAGCATGGCGATCGGCTGGAACTTCGGTGACGGGCACATGCACAACGAGCAACTGATCGCCGCCCTGCAGCGCCGATGCCAGTTCGAGCCGGGTGAGGTGCGGGTGGTGCTGCTCGATGCGCAGCCGATTCACACCCAGACCCAGCGCTACCGCCTCGTCGATGCCGCCACCGGTCAGTTCGAGAGTGGCTTCGTCAAGGTCGCCGACATGGTGGTGCGCCAACCGTGGGACGACGACGTTCCGGTGCACGTTGACCCGCGCGGCGCCATGGCTGACCGAACGGTTGGTTGACCCCGGCCGTCGACGCACGTGGTCGCGGTGCTATGAATCGAAGGACCACCACTCATTCGATGAAGGAGAACCCCCGATGGCCGAAGCGGTAATTGTGGAAGCTGTGCGCGCCCCCGTCGGCAAGCGCAACGGCGGACTGTCCGGGGTGCACCCGGCTGAACTTTCGGCGCAGGTACTCAATGGTTTGGCGCAGCGGGCCGGGATCGATCCCGAGATCGTCGATGACGTCATCTGGGGCTGCGTCATGCAGGCCGGTGAGCAGGCGCTGGATATCGCGCGCACGGCGGTGCTGACCGCCGGCTGGCCGGAATCAGTGCCAGGAGTGACCGTCGACCGTCAGTGCGGATCCAGTCAGCAGTCGGTGCACTTCGCCGCCGCCGGAGTGGTGGCCGGACACTACGACGTCGTTGTCGCAGGTGGCGTGGAATCGATGTCGCGCACCCCGATGGGGGCATCACTGGCCAGCGGCGGTAATCCCTACTCGGCCAACTTCAAGAGCCGCTACGACCGCACCCCCAACCAGGGCATCGGCGCGGAGATGATGGCCACCAAGTGGGGCCTGACCCGGACGATGCTCGACCAGTTCTCCCTTGATTCGCACGAAAAAGCCGGCAAGGCACAGGATTCCGGCGCCTTCGACGACCAGATCGTCGGCATCAAAGACGCTGACGGGAATGTGGTTCTTAAGGACGAGGGCATCCGTCGCGGCACCACGCTTGAGAAGATGGGTCAGCTCAAGCCGGCGTTCTCCGAAGACGGCGTGATCCACGCCGGCAACTCCTCGCAGATTTCCGACGGCTCGGGCGCTCTGCTATTCATGTCGGCGGAGAAAGCGAAGTCGTTGGGGCTCACGCCGATTGCGCGCGTGCACACCGCCTGTCTGGCGGGTGCCGACCCGGTGATGATGCTGTCGGCGCCGATTCCGGCAACCCAGAAGGTCCTGAAGCGGTCCGGCTTGAGCGTCGATGACATCGGCGTGTTCGAGGTCAACGAGGCATTCGCTCCGGTGCCGATGGCCTGGCTCAAGGAGATTGGCGCTGACGAGAACAAGCTGAACCCCAACGGCGGCGCCATCGCCCTGGGCCACCCGCTGGGCGGTTCCGGCGCGCGAATCATGACCACCATGCTTTATCACATGCGGGACAACGGGATTCGCTACGGCTTGCAAACCATGTGCGAGGGCGGCGGCCAGGCCAACGCAACAATTCTTGAGTTGCTCTAGAGATGGCAGCATCTGATGCCCCGGGCGCTCTCACCGAGCGCCGGGGCAACACCCTGATCATCACGATCAACCGCCCGGAGGCGCGCAACGCGGTGAACCAGGCGGTCAGCATCGGCCTCGGCGACGCGCTCCAGCAGGCACAGGACGACCCGGAGATCTGGGCGGTGGTCATCACCGGTGCGGGCGACAAGTCGTTCTGCGCCGGTGCCGACCTGAAGGCGATCTCCCGCGGGGAGAACATCTTCCATCCCGACCACTCGGAGTGGGGTTTCGCCGGCGTCGTGCAGCACTTCATCGATAAGCCGGTCATCGCCGCCGTCAATGGCACTGCGCTGGGGGGAGGAACCGAACTGGCTCTTGCCAGCGATCTCGTGGTGGCCCAGCGGAGCGCGATGTTCGGCCTGCCCGAGGTCAAGCGCGGACTGATCGCGGCGGCCGGTGGGGTTTTCCGCATCGTCGAGCAGTTGCCCCGCAAGATCGCGATGCGGTTGCTTGTCACCGGGGAGCCGATCTCCGCCGACGAGGCACTTCGGTGGGGACTGATCAACGAGGTGGTGCCCGACGGGGAGTCTGTGCTCGACGCCGCGGTGACGCTGGCCGAGAAGATCACCGTCAACGCACCCCTAGCGGTTCAGGCCAGCAAGCGGGTGGCCTGCGGTGCCGATGCCGGGACCATCACCGCCGAGCAGGGCTCCTGGGAGCGTTCCAACCGGGAGATGAGGGTTGTCTTCGGATCCGCCGACGCGATGGAGGGCCCACTGGCCTTCGCCGAGAAGCGACCGCCGGTATGGAAGGCCCGCTGAAGCCTGGCCGCCGGACGAGCTGGGTGTACTGACCACGGACGTTAGTGACGGCGTGGCGTGGTGACATGACGAAGACCTCCGAGTGAAGTGCGAGCTGTCTAGGAACGCACCAACCCACCGGAGGTCTTCGTGTCCCACCGTAATGCCCCAT